>Ga0335072_10000192_pt1 | contig 134046 bp, 129 predicted proteins | sample Lox_Sample_21_FD_206725 | JGI IMG/M metagenome (GOLD analysis project Ga0335072, IMG submission 206725) | Soil microbial communities from Loxahatchee National Wildlife Refuge, Florida, United States - Lox_Sample_2.1 | ecosystem: Environmental > Terrestrial > Soil > Wetlands | place: USA...
TGTAGCGCTTCCATAGGTTCCCTAACGCTTCCATAGCGCCTCCATAGGTCCCATAGCGCTTCCATACGTTCCATACCGCTTCCATACGTTCCCTAACGCTTCCATAGCGCCTCCATAGGTCCCATAGCGCTTCCATACGTTCCATACCGCTTCCATACGTTCCCTAACGCTTCCATAGGTTCCCTAACGCTTCCATAGCGGTTCCAGTAGCTCAGCCTTTTGACTGCGCCCGGTCAAACAGCACGTGTTCTAGTATAGCTTCCATAGCGGTTCCATACCGCTTCCATACGTCCAATACCGCTTCCATACGTTCCCTAACCGTTCCATAGATTCCATAGGTTCCATACCTTCCATGCCGCCTCCATATTGGCTTTAATACCCTCCATTTGCCTATTTTCCACCAATTGACATCGAATCTGTGTGTCAACACCGTGACCTTGTCTCAAATGACCTTCCAGCTTAGACGGCCTTGCTCTAATGCCTTGCGACAGCATTCTACAATTTTAGAGTAGCCTTGCTTCTGACATAGTTCTTCCGGGCTCAATAGGAGCATGTCTTGATACGTGACTTCATCTTCACCCCAGGTATGAGATAGAATGGCATATTCGGGGATGTTCTCGGCAAAGAATTCTCTTTTCTCGAGTTTGACTGTCTGTGTTGATAAGCCGCATCGTGGGACAGATTGCAGAGTCCTGTGTCTTGCAATCGATTTATCAGATGGATCGAGTAAAGAAACGTATTCATATATCGCTCACTTCAGGCTTCGTAGGAAGGACGATGTGGAATAGCCTCGCAATAACCTAAAGGGCGGGCGGATCTGTCTCTACACCTAGTTACCTGTCAGCAACACTAAACATGGATATTTCAACTTTTCATACCATTACTTCGTAGGAATTAACACGTTTTCTCTTTAATTCGGACGGTCACTATGTCGGTTCCTTGGTGGAGTGTAAATTCTTCGTATTGTTTGGTGCCTATACGTGGCTGTAGGGAGGTGGCTGTGTTTTTGTAGGCCAAACCTATCTCGGTGAGTGGCTTTTTCGTGGAATTGAGCATTTAATGACACTCAGAGCCTCAAATTGTACTGATCTCATTGCTAAGTGTAGTTGTATTGCGACAATGATTCCATTTGTCAAAGACGAGTTCAAAGCCGCATTTGAATCGGATCACGGGTTGGTTTACACGTTGACTATTTAAATAGACGATGGGTTCTTACACGGACATGAGCTGAATGAGTATGTGGCACTTGCGTTATTGGATTTACTTTTGTCGGCTCTTGTGTTTCTACATTTATCTCGGTGATCTCTTCCATCAAACTTTTCATTTACTTCATATTCATGTCCTTTCATCTTGCAACATGGCTTATATTCCTCTAAACCGAAGTCAAAACCATATTCGACTACTACACCTCTCTCCTTCTTTCTCTGAAACCGATCCGATCAAATGTCAATTCTCGGTTGCTTCTCTAGATGATATCCCTGAGTACGAAGCGCTATCATATGTATGGGGAAGTACCGAGAATAAACTTACGGTAGAAGTCGACGAACATTCAATGACCATCACTACCAATCTATACTCCGCATTCCAACACCTACGCCTTCCAAACCAAGAACGTATACTTTGGGTAGATGCTTTGTGTATCAATCAGTCTGACAATCAAGAGAAATCACATCAAGTCGCTCGTATGAGTCTCATCTACGGGAAGGCCTCTTGCGTTGTGGTTTGGTTAGGAGAAGGATGGTCAGGAAGTGATATGGCAATGGAATTCGTGCGTGTATTAGGTCAAGATGAGAATCTCCATCTAGATCCAACGCGCGAGCCAAGTATTGAAGTCAATGGACTTAATTTATCATCTTGGGAACTTTGTGAAAACCTTATACGGTTATTCGATTTACCTTGGTGGAAACGTACATGGACGATTCAAGAATTCGTTCTTGCTCAGAACCTCATATTTCAATGTTCAAAAAGTACAGTCACTCGACAAGATATGTACATGGCTAGAGAAAACTTCTGGAGTCATAAGGATCGTTGTTGTCCTGAAGGAACACTCAACAATCGTCATCCAGAACTTGGAATGAATTTGGCTACAGCCTTCACGATTCCAGCTAGGTTGGATTTCATTATGAAAACCAGAGGTTACTCATACAGCGTTCTTAGCGCAATAGCAACATTTTCTACTCGACAAGTTAGTAACCCACAAGATCGAGTATATGGAGTACTTGGATTAGGAACTGGAGAGTATACGGATCTGATGGAACCTGATTATACACTCTCTCTCGAATCTATTTGCGAAACGGTTGCGATAAAGTCAGTTGAAAGAACAGGAAAGCTTGAGTTTCTCAGCCACTTATTCGAACATAAGAACGCAAATTTTCCATCATTCATACCAAACTGGACAGCTCCTTTTGATTGGAACGAAATCTATGAGAACAGACTACAACACATAAACTGGTTCTCTGCTTCTCTCAAGATGCTGGCCGAAATACAATTTATCACGAACAGGATGCTCATCAGTAAAGGCATTGTTTTTGATACAATCGAAGCTGTTTGTCCAAATGCTTTACTGGATTTCGACGCTGAATCACCACCTTTAGGTGATATACAAACACTTGCTGGAGTAAAATCTTCAGGTTCAGACGTTTATGGAAAGACTGATGACTCTCGAGTTACAGCTCTCTGGCATTCTATGAATGGAGGTTTGGAAATGGTTTTACGAGATTCAAACCGCTTCAGCAATCGTCTCAAGGGTTCTACAGACCTTTCGAAGTACCACAAAGTGTCTGCATTCTTAACTGGGGATCGAAATATCCGATCTCAACTGTGGGATACTGAAATTTCACATGCTTTCCTGGATATCGAGACAGCAACACATGGTCGACGGTTCTTCACGACCAAAATGGGTTACTTCGGATTTGCACCACGGAAATGTCAAACAGGAGATATGGTTGTCGTATTGGCAGGTGGTAATGTCCCTTATATCATTCGTCCACTTTCTCGGATCCAACAATTGAGGAGGATATTTGGATATTTCAGACGAGGTACTGGTTTTCTGAATATACTTCGTGCAGTATTCAAACTATGCTCGACAACATGCTACACTATTCTTGGAGATTCATACTGTCATGGTATCATGGATGGAGAAGTTTTCGACGATCCTGAAAGACAGAAGCAAGGACTGAAAGAGATAGTTCTCGTGTGATACTAGGCTGTACAATAAAACAAGAAATGTCATCAACAAATTTGATAACGGATCCCATCAGCGCGGATTCCGCACCGGCTCATTGACCACTCGAGTCCTGGCATATATCGACGAACTTCAACCACAAATATCTCCACAATGGTTCATTCAATCACTTCTAAACTTGTTTCTCAGATTCACAATAGCCTAGAAACTGTATACGTGGAGTTTTGAGTCAATGTCCATTGTACCTCTTGAGATACTTTGATTTTAAGCCCCACTACCCCATTTTGGACTCAAAGCGCTGTTTCTCAACAGTCACGAGTTCAATGACTCTAAAACTCCATAAGTGCACTTTTTAGACTGTTTTAAAGCTTTCAATTTAGTTTCGAAGTGATTGATGTAGTTGTTGCCGAGATATTTGTGATTGAGATTCGCTGATTTTAGGCCAAAATTCGACCAGTACATTAACTACTGTGAGTCATTAACTGGTGTGGGTCATTAACTGGTGAAATACGTTAACTTATATATGATCGAGAATCGTACTCCGTACAGTCCTTAATCAGTCATCATACACCTCGAATCGGTAGCAAGAATACAATAAATTTCGACATTGTGAACTATCAACTACTTTTTGAACTCTGATTGAAATACCTTCTCATTCATTTGAAAATTCGAAAATTATGCCCATTTACCAAGTAAAGCCATTAAAGCTGCACCTAGGAAAGTACAAATAACCATGAACGTCAACTTTTTGTTATCCATTGTACGTTCTGGATTAAAAAGAAAATCTCTTGCCAACAATTCTACTAATCCAGTATAGATAAGAATTCCAGCAGATAGTGAATCAAATGTACCAGAAATCACATTTGCCGTATATGATCCACTGTTATATGTCGTTCTTAGTCCTAGACCAATAGCAATTGCGATCGGTGTAGTTAAACCATATCCGGTACATAATGCCCATTGAAGCCAAGACCATTTTTTTGGAAATGGTATAGCAGACATACGTGCTCCAATTCCAAGACCTTCAAAAGATTGATGAAAAACTAGAACAGGATACAAAACAGTAAACTCACTTCCTGCTGTACCAAGATTAAGACCGATGATAACAGAATGAAAAATGACTCCAAATTCCAAGATTAGAAAAGCAGCAATTTGTGTTCTAAATGATCGATCTGTGTTGGCTTTGGCAATCTCTTCATCATCGTATTCTATGTCTGGACTTGTTTCATTTGTGATATCGTCGCTCATAGCTTTTGTATCTCCTTGCTCTTTTGGTTGTGTAGATTGATGATTTCTTCGACCATTTTGTTCAGTCAAAGCAGGTCCAAGACCATATTTGATTTCGACATATCTTTCGGCAGCAAAATCCAGAAGAAACATCATCATTACGGACACAAGAATGATAGCTGGTGGCCAAGAATAAACTGACCATCCTCCTGTCATTCCAACACAAGTATTTGGTCCGATTTCTCCGTATGCTGGGTCCATCAAGCTGAGATAATTAGCTATGGTTTTATTGAAGATGAATATACACTTACTGAACAAATGCTGTTGCGATGATAACACCAGCTCCGAAGTATCTTGCAAACAGATACAAATATGTCGGAATTTTGAAGATTTTGGATCGTGCTGATAAGACAGGAAAGAATGTAGCAGCCGATGAAACAATCAAAATCACAAAAAGAGCTGATATTCTAGCTCCAAGACTTCCATTGTATTCGTTTTTACCAAGTTGTATATAACAAATGACTTCAGTAGGATCGGCCGAACTGAGATTGACATTGTTTGGATCAAAATTGGTAGATGCCATGGTTAAAGAAATCGAAGAGGATTTAATTTCAGTGAATTTCAACGATTTGTACCTGAAAGAAAACTGGGAGCCAAGATTTGATGGGTATTCATGGGTATCAACTCTTTAATGGACCTGGGAAAACGTACCATGATGGCCAATGTAGGATTCAATCAAGCCACAGTTTCACTCAAGCGATAATGCAACGGTGAAGATAACGAATGAGATGTAAAGGATGACAAGTGGAATTGTATAATCAACCGCTTTTCGCCGATATATCTTCGTTACGAGGATACGTTGAATTCTGGTAATGGTTGAGTTTCTCTTATCTTACTCTCTCGCTCTGTATATATTACACATACCGCGATGTTTCATGACCGGTTTCTTCCTAGACTTTGTCGTTTAGTTTGATGAGACGCGCGGTGGAACGAAATGACTATTCGGAAGTGGTGAAACCCTTTAATCGAAAGTCGTGATACCATTTTAGTCGATGAAATCGGATAGCTTTTGCGGAGAGGATAACAAACTTTGTCGGACTGCATTAAGCACTGCATCTGTATCACTCTCTGGTCTGAATATACGTCTCTATGGGTGAGACTAGCAACTAACGGTCCGACCACTGTATTGTGACCGCGTGGAATAACTGGGAGTCCTAAAGGTTTGGTCCAGGATCTACCTTGTACGTCCTTTTGACGCCAAGTAGCTACATGTGTCGCCGATATGCTATTCTGTAAGTTCTCCGAAAAGTTAACTGCTCAATTTCTAACAGTTTAACTGTACCTCGTCTCAGCCGCTATCTTTAAAACCGTTGTCACTCTTAGAGGCTCATCTATGGAGACATAATTGGTGATCATGCTCTTCATCTTTGTGTAGTAATGATATCCGTCTGTTCACTGATACGAAAAATTTGGTACTAGTTTCGAAAACATACCTATTACAATTTCACTTCCAACACCAGAGTTTCCAGTTCCTCTTCATAGAGAGCTTGGATCGTTTCGTTGATTCGTACTCACGGTGGAACAATCTTTAGCAGTATCCGAATGACAACATATGAAAGAAAAGCCAAACTCATACTAAAGTGATACCGGCTTCGATACGATCAGATACTCCGTAAACTTGAGAAAAATCGTTTGTCCACAGAACTACACCAAGTCAAAATTCACTGTCATTCCATAGATTGATTGTCTCATCTTCGTCTGAAAATCCAACTACAACAATCACAAGACCAAAAGCCTCCTCTTTCCATAATAATATTGTGTCCAAAATGCATGTAGTCGATCCGTTGATTGATACGGTTAGTGGATAATAATACCCAGAGTCGAATTCTTGATCATCAACTTTCAATTTCACAGTCACTGTTGTTGCGCCGTTCCAGTATGAAAACTCTTTGAGAAACTATATCTTCGACAGTGCTGACAACAATTTTGAGTTGAGTTGAAGACATCAGAAGACCAATTGTGCACTCAGACGTTATAGAACGGTATATTTCTTTCGTTATCAATTCACATTTGTTTTTCAATTTCGCAAGACCTTCGTCTATGATGGAATGCTGAACTAGAATTCTCATTGCCGCAATGCAGGTCTAATCCGATATTCATTAGCCAAACGAGAATACAGCTGTCTTCAGAGGTGAACTCTCTTGTATGTATTTGTCCATTAGCTTTCAACGACTCGAATACCACACCGGTAACAGCTACATCAATATGTGACTTTCTGTAGAGTACGATTAGACGGAACATATGATTTTATTGTAGGTAGCGCACCTGAGACAATGAGAGGTACTTTACCACTGAATTCTGCTGTAGCGCAACCGAGTTTTTGTCCCACAATTGCTCCGATTCTTCTTTCAGCATTCGTGCTACCTTGTATCTATGATAAGCTGAGATGATTCGAGATCTTGCTTCATTCACGGTAACATCGGCGTGATTCATCAATTAATGTTCACAAGATACTTTCCTATCGTTGCATCGTAACTAGTGATGATGTTGAAGACCCCACCCAGTATTGTAGGATGTAAGTATCCGGTACTCTGATATGGAAATATACTTACGGTCGGCCTTTTTCGACAGTATTCCAAGTAAAATTCTGGCCATTGACGTTAGTTGTGAAGGTTTCAGCATTATAAAACTATCGGCCGCCAGTGCTAGAGCAATTGTTTTCGTTACAATGAGCAAGAGATGGTTACTTATCATCGTCGGATGGAACGTCCATGTCATTAAGACCGGAAGAATGCTTACAATGGAGTAATTTGCGCAACAACTTCCAAACGTACTTGATCAACCCAAATGTGTAACCTCTCAGCTATTGGTAGGACAGCTCCGTCTTCTATTTCGACAAGAGACGCGTAATATTTGAACTTTTTCATCAACCGTGGTACTTAAGCATCCACCTCCCGAATAGCTCGTCCGATTTGTCTCACTTCCAAAGTGACAGGTTGCATTGATCTCATTTTGAAGTAAACTGCCGATCTTATTGAGAATGTCAGCTAAAAAAAAAAAAAAATTTTGAAAATTGAAAAAAGATTCGCGATGCTCTTGACTATTGGCGCGGTTTGACGGCTTTGTACGTGGTTTTGACGGCATCATCTACATCTTTGGTAGATGTGCTCTCGCAGCTATACCAATCCAATCAATACTCAATGTATTGGTGAATGATTTTTGATTGTCCTTAATATGCGAGAATTCTTTCCACTCAATGGTTCTTCTACTAGAATTCTGGTTGAATCATGTCAATTTTGATTGTCAATCCGTTAAATTCTTACATGAAAACGAACAATTCGTCTTTACCTGGTGCCTCAAAGCCACTAATATACAGTTGATACTTCTGTGCTGTCATTTTCTATCGGCATACTGGGTCCGAATATTGAGATCTTGCCGGTAGATGAAGTTGTAATGCGGGCTTGTCTCTTAAGGAACCACTTGGGAAACGTACTGAAAAGTGTGAGGACTAATAGACCGACGACAACTCCCAGTATAAGGGCAATACTAGAGAACTTCCGATGATAATTCGACTCGGCTATCACTAAATTGTTCACCAACTAATTATTGTAGAGAAAATTTCTCAACTCGAGGTAGCTCTGCTAGAGTAAAGGCTTCACCATCCATGAATTCGTGAACGTAACACTCTCCAATGTATTCATATCCTTGCTCTTTCGGTCTTAACAAGACCGGGAACGGACACGCTACTATGGCTAGAATATCTCCATCCTTCGCTGTATTTGGAACCAAGGCTAGATAGCCCTTTTCCGTGGTTGATAAACCTCTTCCAATTAATGAAATGGCTGCCAATCGAAGGTCCGTATCGAGGCATTCCCAGTTTCGAGCCGCATCATGTATAGCATCAGAGTCTGTCGAATTCAAATCTGTTGTGTTCAATCTATCCTGCCATTGAGAAAAGAAGCGTTTGAGCTTATGCTGTCCAACTCGATATTCTGCATTGGCCTTGCGGAACCGATCGAATGCAGTGAATAAATCGCCTGCTCTGATCCACTCCCACACCTTGCCTAAATTTTGCTTTCCCGATCCGAAGCTATTGAAAGCACCAAAATCGCCTTCTGGTCCAATGGGCTTTGGTGGCTGCCACGTGTTGGTTCTTTGGCCAACCTGCAACTCTCCTCGATCATCTGAGCGATGATGTTCTACATCATATTGCTCCCACGGGATCGAAAGAAAGGACGGAAAGAGGCCAGATCGACCTGGGTGGCCTAGGAGAAGCGTTTCGATGAGCGCATCAGCGAGTTTCTCATCTACTACTGGAAAGTCCTCATGAATTTTGGAGCCTTCTTCCACATTAGCCACTCCACCAATCTCGAACGAATTGATCGACCAAGTAGTCACCGACTTAATTGTATCAAGTTTTATGCCTTCACAGATCAAAATTTTGCCGTCATAGGACAGATAATGAGCGAAATCCTGGCCTCGGTTAGCTTGTCGTTTTCGCAACCATTGTATATGGTTCCGATCGAATGGCCTCGAAAGATCGACACACCAGGAGGGTAAATTCGGACCTGAATCGGTTCCAGCCCATGACAGAAGCTCTTCCAGTCCAAATTCCTTATAAAGGTTTTGAGAGAAGTCCTGGAAAATAGTCTCGACATTTAAGCTGTAATCCACATTTATCCGTGATGAAAGAGCTTTTGGTAGCAACCCATAAATACCGTACACTTTGTCTCTGGGTTCTGATGTTGATGCGTGTCTAGCTAAATTGAAAACATCATCAATCGTAAGCGCATCTTTGCCCTCCTCATTCAAATCTATTAGATTCAAGATTTGCCGAACGAAACCGTATAGGTTTTCTCGCAGTGGCTTGGAGGACTTGTTAGAGTTCACGTTCAGAAATTTCTGCAGCATCACATCTTCCCTCTTGCAGAATAGAAGTAGCTCCCTCAACTCTTATCGGAACAAGACTCGATCTCCACATATGAAAGTCGTATTGCGATGGTTCATGGCAAGTTCTTGAATAACCCACAGTCGAGTCCAGTATGGCCTGCTGAGTAGTTCGATGACTGGCTTCCAGTCTAGCTTTCCGTATAGCAGCTCAACATGTGGAACGTAACGCACATGGCGCACACGATCATCAAGATGTGCGATACCGGACACTGCGTTGCAGGCCGCAATACTATCTTGGGATTCGTCGCCCAGCCAAACGACAACAGACCAAGCCATCTTAAAAATTCTACGCATACGGCTTATCTCCGCATTGCGTTCTGGAATATCAGCTTGATTGATACAAAGAGCATCGATCCAGTATTTCATGCAATACTGCGTCTCAGGCAACGCTCGCAGACGCCGCAGAGCATCTTCGACATTCTTGTGAATATGGCAAAGTTTCCCATTCAAAATCACCCTGCCATCGAGGTTATTGGTCCCCCAAGTGTACGAGAGCGCTTCAAAATCTCCCCAGTGGTACCGTGGATTGAACTGTTTGATCGTGGACGGATGGCATGATAGTTCCAACCCCGTTTCCTTTTGCCATTCATTTGGCTGCCATCGCAGAGCTCGCCACTGTGGTAACTCGAAGGCTGTGGTGTGTTGCTCTGCATTTCGATCGATTACATCGAGAAGTGAGACATGCTCAATCTTGCAATGTAAGATATCGTCAATTGGCTTGATGCGCACAGCTGATGTCGATTGATACTCTCTTCCTTCGAACGAGATAGATCCAATCCAGGGATTAGTCGTTCTACCTGCGGAGGTGGCTATCGAGGGCTGAATTGAGATCACTCGGATCTCATCTCGCGCATGATCAAGAGGGCGATACTCCATTAATATGAAATATCAGGGTGGCTGGTCGAGGTTTGGGTTTGGGCCCGGCGCTTCGAATTGTCACAACGCGCACCCGTCGCCACAACAAATCAAGGTATTTGTTTATAGGTCCGTCTTGGTCAATGCTGCTTGAGATCGAAGCAGGCTCCTAAACGTCAATCGGCTAAAATTGACGAAAATTTGTGCACGGTTGTTGGTTGGAGGTGTGGTGATGCAAAAGTAAATCGAACTCGGGGTGGCGGCCCACAACAAAGAAACTGCAAACTGGAGTTTTGATCAACGATTTTGAAAATTGATCAACGATTCGTATATTGACGTCCACCAACTTCCATAAATAGATAAAATACGAGTTCCAGGCTGTATAGCAGTGCTAGTACTCTATTCCATGCAAATATTAAGCCGTGAAAACGCGTGATGAGAGCAGGAGATGGGGTTGAACTCAGTGTGCACTTGTATAAAGCCGACACATTTTCGCAATTATCTGTGCAAATACCAAATCAACATTGTTGAAATTAATACCAAAATATTTTCCTTAATTCAATGAATTCATTGATGCTAAATTTATTAGCTTTTTCCCGGAATTGACGTCGAAAATGGTGTTGACAACTTTCTTTCTACTACACTCTGCTAGTACCGCGTATTTGCAACGATAAGACAACCTCCAGAAGGTTAATATAAATAATATTTGCATTAAAACGTTTGCCTAATTGGGTTAAGTTGAATGATAGTGTTTTTATTTGTATTTTCGTGGATTTGGCGTCGTTATTGCAGTATTTATACGTGTCAATACAGAAGCCAACCACACATTTTTCGCAATATCATCACCATTTCTGAAACAAAATTGATGACATTAATTCAGCCGATTTAACTCATTAAGGTGCATATTTTGATATTAGTGTCATTTAAATTAACTTGGTGATTGCACAGATATCTGCAAAAGAGTGCGTCTTTCGTCAAATCCACGTGTTTTGTCAACACTTGCCAAAGCAAGCCTTGACCATCCACTTCGTTATATTTCGCTCCATATTATCATAACCAGTGGTCTAAATTACTTTGAATTTGACTCAGATATGTAAAAGATTGTAAAAAATACACCTTTTGAATTTATAAGCAATTGAATAAGTTGTTGTGATTTTATGAAGCAAAGTGTGGATATCAAAACACCAGATCCTGACGAAAATCGCGCATTTTCACTATCATTAGCTTTCTAATTTAAATAAAATTAATATCAAAAAATTTGCTTTAATGAAACAAACGTTTTGGTTTAAATATTATCTATATTGACATGCTGGTGGTGCGAATATTGCTGCAAATATGCGGTGTAGCAAAGTACAGTGGAGAGAGAATTATCAACACCATTTTTCGATATCAATTCAAAGAAAAAGTTAATGAAATTAGTATCGATCGATTTACTGAATCAAAGAAAACATTTTGATATTAGTTACAATAATATTGAGCTGCTATTTGCACAGATAACTGCGAATAATTGCAAAAACGTGTGTTTCGTCAAACACGTCTTTTCAGGGGACCGTCTTTCTGCCTGAGAGCAGTACCTCACTAAAATAGCGAGTATTCACTAAAATTAGTGTAAATGGCATGCAAAATCCATGCAGTTTAGTGGGTATTCGCTATTTTAGTGAGGTATTTTTTCAGGTAGAAAGACGGTCCTTCGATTCGACGAAAACGCAATTATCTGTGCAAAGATGAAAGCAATATTATTGTGATTAATACAAAAGTGTTCTTCTTGATTCAGTGAATCCATTGATATTAGTTTTATTAACTTCTTCGCTGAATTGGTATCGAAAATGGTGGTGTTTACACGCACCCATATGTGTGCAATATGAGCAAGTTATCACCACAATTTTCGATACCAATTTCGGGATAAAGCTAATGAAATTAGTATTAATAGATTCACTGAATTAAGGTGAACATTTTGATGTTAATGGCACTAATATTGAGCTCATATTTGCACAGATAATTGCGAAAATATGTCAGCCATATACCTAGTTCAACCCCATCTCCTGCTCCCACCACGCATTTTCACGGCTTAATATTTGCATGGAATAGAGTACTAGCACTGTTCTAAAGCTTGGAATTCGTATTTTATCTATTTAATGCGTGGTTGTGGAGTTACCATATTGGTAAATACAGAAATCGTTGATCAATTTGCAAAGTGCGACGTGCAAAGTGCAAAATTCCAGTTTGCAGTTTCTTTATTGTAGACTACCACCTCGATCCGCACACAAATTGGCAACGGGTACGTGAGATTAGGTACCTCAATAAGATCAGTGCCGCGAGACTTTTTCCGCCGAATTAGGAGAACTTTGCCACTTTTTCGAGCCACATTTGCATTCAGAGATTCATTGAAGAAGTAGAATACGATATGGCTAAGGTATGTCCACATGCTCTACTGGCTTAACACAATAGGATACCGCTCGGCAGCTCGTGTTTCCTGCATTCCCTACTGATACTTGACCGGATTTCCTTAGCCTGGTACTGAAACCATTAATCAATTATATTTCATCTTGACAAATTTAGGCATCCCGTAGGCAGCAACGAAGCTGATCATTTCACATGACTGGCATTTCTTTACGCTTTAGCTTATAATTGACCGGTTTATCGCTTTTGTCTTATACATCAACGATTCAAATTCTATCAAGTTATCCTGCTCAGTAACCGAAATACAAGATGCCTGTTACAATTAAAACAGCTACCCACTCTGCAAGGGAATACCGTGGAACCCAACCCGCTATCTCCTCTGAAAATCTTCTCCAATACTCTTGCCAAAAAGAGTACGATCGTTGTAAACAAGTCATACAATCATCATTTAATGACTTCCCGGAAGATGAAGGTATATATCCTTCATCGAATGGCTTCGTACGATCTACCATCACCGCATATAGCTATCACCATCATCTAAGTATTAGACCTGAAGATATCTGGTTCTCAATTCTCTGTCAACTCAGTTTCTTCGTTAACAGACATGCCGAAGAACTACGATCTTTCTTTGTAACACACGTTGTGGAATTCCATCTGTCACTCTTCTCGGTGTCAAGGCTGATTGGGAGAACATACTTAATCGACTAGAGATGTTATCACGACTCGGTCCTGAACCAACTCAATTTGCCGAACTCTTAAAACCTATTCTCACAAACTTCATTGCAAGTTTCGATTCTCCCTCAGATGCCAAGATTCTCGACTTTTGGGGCAAGATTGCCGACGAATTTCAAAGGAGTGGGTCTCATACTCTTTCTGGGTGGATCACAGCCTTCTGTTTTTGGGATGAACAAGGCAAGTTACTCCGTCGTGGTAACTTCGAAACCACAAACCCTGATATCGACATAACTCGAGAATTTGACGCGAGTTTGTATCATCGTATCGAAATGTCGAATATCCCTAGTGGCTACGCCTCTGTACCTGTCATAGTTGATGACAACGGCAAGACACACTATACGCGCATGGTAGCAGGCTCAGTCGGTATACGCGTAACCAGTAGTGGTCGTATTCTCGATGTAGGACATCGTCACAAAGGTCGAGGATTTCGTTATGGACCACGAGGTGAACGTATTCCTGTGGTGCTGGAAGCTCAACCTGGAAACCAACCTGGACTAGGCTCATTACAGCCGGTATCCGGGTTTTGGATGTATGAATTATTTGGAGATGGCAAAGTTGTGGATAGTAATCCTCGAAGACGTCGAGGAATTTTCGTGGAGGATGAAAACTTAATGATTCGGAGCCAGGAATTTGTGGGAGCGTGATTCACTGTAGGCTTATTTATCCACAAAGGTTACGGCTGTAAAGTTGGACGAGAAACCGTTCATTGTTTTTGATGGGTCAAGAAAATAAGACTACGATTCAGTCTTTACATTAACAAAAAAACAATGATGACGTACTGATATGCGTTCTGAAGATGGACGTTCAAGTTCAAACCTCTCAATATAGACTCCTGGCGAGATGTTCTAGATGTTTTCCGCATATTCAAGCCGTATAGGCTGAAGACGTATATCGACTAGAGTATAATTCTGCTTTAATAGGGTCATAAGTGAAAGAACAAGTAGAGAATGCGGTGTTACTTCTCTTCATACAAGCATCTAACTGTTCGCTATATCATTCATCTATCTTTCGGTTTCTTTGCATAACAAACGCATCAAAAGAGCTATTCGTTTCTTTCCAAGATATGAATTTCAATCTTTTACAGCTTCGATTTGTCTTGATCCACACTCTTGACAAAATCAACAACATTCTGATTGTATTTGATTGATTGACTTAGATTCGTCATTCCTCCAAATCCATGTGGTAAACCTTTGAAAATTTCCAATTTAACATTCACACCTGCTTCTTTCAATGCATCTGCATATGCAATACCTTCATCTCGAAGTGGATCCAATCCTGCAATTTGTACCAATGCTGGAGGTAAACCCTTCAAGCTATACGCCATCAATGGTGAATGATATGGCTCTGGTCGTAATTGATCGCTTGGTACATAGTGATCCCAAAATTTCTGCATGCGTGGAGATGGTAACAATGGTGCATCTGCATTCTGAGTCCACGAAGAGTACTCATATCGGTCGCGCGGAAAGTATTTTGGGTGGCATGTTACAGGAATGTTTAATACCTGTCCGATGATACCATGAAGTCCATTGTCTCGAGCCATCTGACATATTACCGCCGACAGATTACCACCGGCACTGCTTCCACCAACAACAATACGACTGGTGGAGATACCTAGTAAGTCGGCGTGAGAGATACACCACTTCAGAGAGTCGAAACAGTCATTCACCGCATGTGGGTAGCGGAATTCGGGAGCCCTAAGTGATTTTGTTAAACGATTTCATGCTTTCGAGTCATAGTTAACAGTAACACACATGCGGTAGTCTACGCTGACCACAACGGCTTTGTTCCTCCCTGCCACATAACGGATCATTGCATCTTCGGTAAGATGGTTGCCAACTACCCATCCTATAATGAAATTGATCAGTATCGCTTTCTTTTCATGTTTGAAAAAAAGTTTATCTTACCGCCACCATGCATAACGAAGTAAAGCAGAGCATCAGGTCCAACTTCTTTGCTTCTATACACTCGAATTCCCACCTTTGTACCATCTCTCACAGGTACTTCTATATCCTGCGTTTCGATATCCTTTGGAATATCTTCAGGTAGTGGACTTGGTTGCAACATCGCAGCTCGGATTTGATCTATTGGTAGACTGAAAAGCTGATCTACCATATCTCTAACCGCTTGCTGGGTTGGAGCGAATTCGGGATCGACTTCGGAGTATTGCGTGTACTTTGCCATTCTGCTTGCAACTTTCAAAGGACTTTATTGACGGTAAGACGTAATGAAATCAAATTCGTTTGGTCTTTGTAACAAATTTCAAATGTCAGGCTTGAATCAACGGAGTTGACTTTTATCGTCTCAGTAATTAGTTGGTTGGTTCTCACTTCGATTGTCAATTTCCAAGCTCACCGTTTCTGTTAAGGAGTAGAATTTGGTCTCAAAATAGCTTCAAAGGGTGGAATCAGCGTCTAGACTTTACTTTATAATGCCAAAGGTGTTAAAAGGACCGACAATTGATCTCTGCGGTACGGAAATACGTTCGCGACTGGCTCTGAAGCTGGTTCGGAATTTTGTAAAGGACAAGTCCGGAAACTGTATTCCGAGCTGTAGAACACAGGGTCATGAAAGTGGATGATTGGTGACTTTTGGGTAATACCTCTCAAAAATCGGTACGAGATTCTCAGTTTGTTTGTTGTATTCATTCGAATAGCACACTATGGACTCTTATGATATAGTTTGCTTGACTACCTTATGGTTGTGTATACTGCTGTTGAGGCGAATAGAATCAAATTTACTCTATTGAGGATTGAATTCAATCATTTGATTCTTCCATATCCGAATACTATATGGCAATTCTACAGTACTGTACAGGATATACGCTTATGGAGGATAAGAAGACGAATTGACACAAATTGGATTCCACAAATGTCGCTCATTGTCACGCCAACTAGGCAGATCAGCAACAGCTTCAAGTCCTGGACGTTTTGGAGGTCGATGTCCTCCTCGAGGAAAGCCAGCTACTGGCCAAATCGGAATATAACAGAGCTCCTAGATCAGATTAATATGTGGTGGTAGACTGGTAGATCATAAACTTACTCCTGGTCCACAAGCTTCGTCACACCGAGTCCATTGTTCCACCCATCCTAACCATGCCATTAGCTCTTCTATTCTTTCTACCCATATCTTTCGCTTCTCAAACAGTATCAAATTATGTGCTTTGCTTCCATTGACTCCGGTATTATAGTTTGAAAGCCATTCGTACTCGACTTCCATTCCAACGTTGACCACAACACCACATATTGCTGCCAATGTGCTAGTGATTGCATCGGAAAATGTTCTTTCTCCATCACCAAGTTGTAATCCATGGTTTGAATATCGATTTAAACATCTGTCGAGGGTATGTTTCGCAGTTCTGGAGTCAGTTCCGAATAATCGACCGAGTGAATCTTTTGAGTAAGGACGTCTTGGTGGATATTCCAGATATGGCATAAGAAACCAATGAGTCTGTACTCGTACAGCCCGTAGCCATTCCATAGTGAGAATGAAATCATTGGCATTCCTTTCGGTATCTTTCACGATGTTGTAGAGATTCAACAAGCTCGCTGCATAAGTAACCATCATTTCTTTCGCAATAAGATTCCAGTCTGTACCGCTACACTGATTCTTCTCTTCGAGAACATCTCTTAACCTAGTCTCCAAATGGCTTCGCATAAACTGTCCATCACTTTTCGTTACATTTCCAAGATGATGTGCCCTTCGTCTTTTCATCAACTCTTCAAGTGCTGCTGACTTTCTTGACTCTTCGGATGGTGATAGCCAGTGACCATCGTCCGTTAAATTCAATCTGTCAGCATCTTCCATTCTTCGTGCTCTACTCTGTCCATCGAGATCCGGTTCATAGAACGAGAAAAGGCCACAAGTGTCAAGTTTCACCCTTCTTTCACCATTATATCGATTGGTGGCAGCTGTAAACCACATCCAATTCGCATTAGTTCGAAATGGTTCCGAAATATCAGCGAAACCTGGTCCATTTGGTCCTTCATCATTCGTCTTGAGTGGAATTTCTTGTTGATCCGGCTGCTTCATCCCATTCTCGTCAAATATTTCAACGCTATTATCCTCTTGAAGATCAAGCCTAGGTACAGATACATTTAGATTCGAAATGAGCTGAAGTGATGGACTTTCGAAATCACACCAAATCAATTCAAATCCTGCATTCATTCGTACAATGGCTTCAAATCCCCAACCTCGTCCTCCAAGTTTCTTTGATGATAGCCAGTCACAAAGACCTCTAGCACGGAAATATTCGTCTGCTAGTGGATTCCAACTTCCTGGACCTCCAGGTGGACCAGGTCTTCGTTTATCTTCAGTTCCGTGAACAATTCCGGTGTTAGAGTTCGAACTTGTTCCATTCCTATCTGGTGGTCTCACTGGTCTTCGTCCAGGACCTTGACCAAAACCACCTCTTCTCGGTACATTGTCGCTTGAATTGTACAAAAAGACCATCTGACTCATAGTTCCCTCTCCCATTAGACTAGCACTCATACCATCAAAATATATTGCTCGAACATCCTTTGTGGTACGATAGGTCAACATGCGTGAATCAATCATAGATCCCATAATCGCATAGGCCATCTCCACATCAAATGCTAGCCATTCAGGGCTAGGAGGAGGATCGGTCTTATCATGACGACCATGATAAAGCAATGTATGACGTGGAATCAATGCTGCACTAATGCTGTGTCCATTTGGAAAGAATGTTTGAGGCCATTGTTGGAGTAAAGTTGCGAGACTATGAGTAATATAGGGAGCTGGAGATGAAAAGTTTAAGAACGATGGATATTTTGATAAAGAACCATCGGAGAAATAGCCTTGAGAGGTACAGGAATGGGATGTTGAGCTCCGAAAGGTGAATATCGCAAACGTTCTGGCAGTAAGGCCTGTTACCACTATCGGTAACCAACGCATCGTGGAATCCTGACAATCTCAGGTACAGAAGGAATATGGATGACCATTGTACGTTATCAGTAAGACAAAATTAAAGTCAGTTCTCAATTGAAACGGAGAATGAAAGTTGATAGATATCTTATCACAAAGTGAATGATGACCACGTAATACGCTTGCCTGGTACCGGAATGGCGCCAGACGAGGACATTTTGTTCTTCATGCATGAAACAAATCGGCTTCGGTCTACTATTCGTCATAACTCCTACCTCTTCTTCGATGTGCAAGCAAAGTCCGAGTCTTTGCGTCAGTTACAGTATCTCAGCGGCTTATATCAACGAAATTGCTGTTGGAAATGACTTCCTTCTTGGCCTACAATCGTTCTATCAAACGGTTGTAACAAGTCCACTAAAAGTATCCAACCAAAATCCAATTGCACTTTCTACCAAATCCTTTCTCAGAAACGGCTGCATCTTGAGCAATGAAAGATCTTCTCTTACACTTTCCTCTCCATGTGAGATCTTATATTTCACAACATCGTCTCTCATTCGTAGACTATGAGAATCCTTTGGATTTGTGGCCACCCCAACAGTGTCATACACTTGCTCTTCTGTTACATGACTCGTTCCACAATCGGTATGCTGAAGAATTACAATCTGTGTGATTGGAAATCTTGAGTCTAAAGCGACAATATCTGGAAGTGCTGACCAAACACGACCTCCAGGATTACGGATCACAACCGCTTCTGCTGGTGTAAGTCCGAATATCATCTGAGGATTGCAACGTGAGTCTAGGCAGGACACTGTCTTTCTGTAAGAATTATATGGCATTATTTGGACAAATTTCGGTGGGAAATACCAATTATTGTGCGAGGACCGTTAGCAAAGGTACCTCTGAACATTTGAAGAAGCGTAGGTGGACTCTTATGAATGGTGGATGCATATTTCCTGAGACTCTTAAGTCAGTAAGGGCAATTACATACAAAGAAGACTAAACAAACTTGTTACGATTGACAAAGTCCTCAATACTAAGTTGACTAGCCATGTCGAATATAAAAACGTGTAGACTCAAATCACTTAAAGGTTAATGTTCGATGCAAAGCACAAACTAATTTGGAAAACGAAGCCTTCAATACCCGTACTGAAAATACAATTGCAAGATTGAAGCTTCGAAACGTCCTCATTAGAGTTACACAAGGTCTCAGCTTCAGTCCCAACCAAATGAATAGTAATCAACCTGATTGTTGAGAGGAATCTAGCGGTGAGATAACATTTGCTTTTCTAGACGAAGCCAATGACACGATATACCCGGTGCCTAGGTGGTACAGTTCAGTATGTTCATCTTAGAACTCATGTAGCGTAGTTCAAAGCTCGTCAGAAGAACTTGGATAGATGCAGAAGCCCGAAATACGGAATACGGCCCATCATTCTTCGCACACATACATAAACAACATAAGCTTGTACAGGTGATAATTTAGTAAAACTTGCCCTTTGGAATACTAAACGCATTAATTCATTGTCTTTAATATCATATCTGCCACTGCCTTCATTCCTGCTTCATTAGGATGATATATCGCACCTCCCAGAATCGCCTGTAACCCAAATCCCCATACCCAAGGTTCATTACTTCCAAGTCCATGTTGTTCGCTCAATTCTGCTACAGGTACTCTCTGACACCATTCTTGTCGTCCATTGATTGCCTTTGATGTCGCTCTCTGTAGTTTCGAAGCGATATTTTGATATTTCTCAACACATACTGCATCGAATGGTACATCAACACCAGGTTTGACATCCGATCCAAGCATCGTCAGATACTCAAGGACTAAAACCTTAGCTTTTGGTGCTTTTATATGAATCTCATCAAGTACTACTCCATAACGCTCTGAAAGTATCTCTTCATCAGGTATATTGGCCGGAGTCGAAAAATCCTGAAAGAGAGAATTCTTCATTGATATTACCATTCTCCCTAACCAATAAGATTCAATGCTGTCGAAAATCATTCCTCCAATATACTCAATGTCGTTACCACCACCTAGAATGAATACGACATCGACGTCTTGTGGAAGTCCATTGAGTTGAGGTTCAAATCGCCGACCAAAGAGTACTTGTGGTTCATTCCATATCGTCAACAATGTCGCGCCTGATATGCTCAAATCTGTAAGATCTGCTTCAAGACGTTGAGCAACCAAATTCGCATAGTTCGACCCAGATCTCATAGCAGATCGATTAACGATTGGCTTGATGCCAGGTCCAGCAGCGAAGGAGCTCCCCAAACTTGCAATCTTCATCATCGGAACACAGTCTAGAGGGAAATGGGAATTTTGAGGCTTGGAGTGTTCTTATGCGTCGAATAATAGCCTATTTTGATGATAAAAGAGTGTCATAACCAGCTTCTAGGATTCCGAAGCTTGGGAAACTCCTTAATACGGGTGAGTGTCTCTGGCGTTGCTCATGATGACAAAGAATCCTTTACACCCGCTAACTACTCCGTACTCCGTACTCCAATCTCCGTACACCGTTTTCTTTGGTAGGTACCTCGGATCTGGCCAAGAGCATCTGCGTCTCTTGTAGAGCTTCTATCACAGCCAATAATGACAAGTATGAAGCAGATGATTTCATTGGAAGTTTATTGATTTCATCTTTCTTCGCCACGACACCAAAGTCCAACCCTACCTCGTGTATAGGTCTATCGTCAGTCAAAACTGTGCCAAGATCTGCATCGTATGATACGATTTAGTTCATTCAAAATGATTCACGTTACGTCCACCTAGGTAATATCCTGTTGGACTTCGTACGTTTCTGTTATAGCTATTCGAATTTGGATGATCACTTCCAAAACCTTAGACGCCGCAAAGGCTTTACTTTCTCTTTAGGTGTCTCGCTCCGCTACGCGCGTCAGCTTTGGCGTACTCAGCTTGTATGTTGACATCAACCGACAGGAGACTTGCAAGGGTGCCCTAGATCACTTCGGCTTGGAATATAATCCACGTGATGACTCCCAGTTTCAGTTCGGGTACAACCTATCTCCACTCCCAAAAACAGATTGATATTTTGAAGTATCTTTACATTTGACCAACTAAAGTACTCTCTGGTAAACAGATTGTCGAATACCTTCTACTTTCTGAGTTGCTTGCTTTCTACTTGACGCTTTGACGCTTTACTAATTGTCTTTACTTCTTTGGATGGTATTGGAACCTATTGACATGTGACGTCTTGTGAGAATGCCATCAAATCGAACACGCGACAAGGTTGTATCAGATCAAAAACGTGGAGGGTCTTCATCCCCTGGAATTAGCAGTCGTACAGGTAGACCAGTTAAAAAACGCTCACCTGCCGCCTGTCAAGGTTGTAGAGCAAGGAAAGTGCGTTGTAACGTTCTTGAATATGGCGCTCCATGTACGAATTGTAGGCTGGATGGGATTTCATGCATAGTGTCTGTGGGAAAAAGTCGAGTGTAAGTGATCTAGTGACCAGAGATTGTTCAATCTCATCCGGATTAACTTTGCTAATCTGAATCTAATCTAGGTTTGCGGACTCCAATGTTGAACCATATCTCGGAGGCTTTGTTGCTGGAAGACAACAACTTCCACCAGAGCATGACATAACGCAATTTGTCAATGGCGCTGTCAATGACGATCTCAATGAGGGACAAGTTCACACTGGAAGTCATACTCGGAAATGGAGCTTAAATTTCGACTATAAGTCCAATACACTTCGTATGTTCTCTGATTACCAATGCTTATCTATAAATTAACTAATTGAATGATTGAAGATCAAAATTCCGATGTAGCCGAGAGAGACATAAGTCAATTTACAGACAGAAGAAGCTCAATGCCGGATTTAACAACCAACATAAGTCAATCATTTGAACTTGGAATTCCATCAGTTCTCTCACCTCCTCTCCGTTTCGTTCAACGACAATTACCTGCTTGGGTGAAACCTCCTTCGGCTAATCTGGACCCAGATGATGTTGAATATCTTTGGAAGGCTGGAGCTTTGACAGTACCTGATACGGCTCTAAGAAATGAGTTTCTTACATGCTTCATAGAATGGGTTTACCCTTGGACGCCGATGGTAAACTTAAAAGATGTCTTGCGAACCATGTCAAAGGATGACGGTAACGCCGGGCAGCTCAGTCTTCTTGTCGTTCAAGCCATCATGTTCGCTGGAGCTGGGTTTGCAAAGCTTTCTTTGTTACAACAAGCAGGGTTCGAAACACGCAAAGACGCAAAGAAACATTTATTTCGAAGAGTCAAGGTACGTGAACCACTCATGAAGTTTCTCGGCATCAATCAACTTCCCATGACCTTGATTAAGAATGATAGATATACGAAGCTAACATTATTCTAGCTTCTCTATAATTTCGGCTATGAGATTGACCGTATCTCTGTGATTCAAGCACTAATACTCATGACCTATTGGGTTGAAAGCTCAGATGATCAAAAGGATATCTGGCATTGGATCGGTATAGCCATATCTATGGCTACAAAGATGGGATTGCACCAAACTCCAGACCAACTAATGATGGAATTGTCTGAGAAGCATCTACGTAAGAGAATTTGGTGGTCACTCTTCATGAGAGATCGTCTAGTATCTCTAGCAATGCGTAGATACACTCAGATAGAGCAAGAGAACTCCAACGTACCTCTACTGGAATTGGACGACTTTGACATGGAGGTACTCCCAGAAGATGTCATTTCATCAACACAGAGCACGTTTCCACGAGACATCCACAAACAAATGCAGATCGCTCGGCTTTGTATCGAAGAAGTTAAGCTCTGCATAATTATAGGTCATCTTCTACGCGTACAGTATTCTACCGTCTGGATTGATCAAGGTACATCTTTAGAGAGTCAAAGCAACACCAAGACCACCATGGCTCTAATGCCGAATGACATTTCTACCAATGCATCTGAAATTGGAATAATTGAACGGGAACTTTCTTCTTGGGTTTCAGCTTTACCAGAAAGCATTGCTTATCAACGTCCTGACGAAAGAAACCTCAATGGATATCCGGATGGCTTTCTAGTTCATCGTGCGACCCTTTCAATGCTGTACCACACAGCTATGAATGTACACAATCGACCTCTCTCTAGAATCGATGCGAATTTGTTCTCCATACCACCAACATTGTTTGCAATCGGCACAGCTGCATTCCAAAAGACCCGTATTGCTGCCTCAACGATAACTCAAATAGCTACGGAGCTTTTGTCTTTGGATTTGATCAGATATTTGCAACCGGTCGGTGTCACAGTAGTTGTCTCAGCAGCTATGGTGCACTTGGGTGAAGCTACCGCACCAAATGAGATTCGTCAATGTGGTATCTCAAGACTCTCACAGTCAATGGTTATCTTGGAGCAACTACGCGACATCTACATTGCTGGAGATTTGGCCTGCTATCTGCTGTCTTCAGGCATTAAGAAAGCAGGAATCCAACTATCAACGTGGTCTCGAAGTGATTCCGTCAGCGCTACCGGATCGGATCCAACAGATCACCCCTTCAATCAACACCGTGAGGTACAAATCGGAAACAAATCCAAACAAGCGAGAGAAAACTCGTATGACAGCTTTCGCGACAGATTTGGTTCTACGTCTCGATTACAAAGCGAGCGTTCAAGCGAAGATATTGCAATCAGCCCACAGATGTCGACACAATTTCACCCAGATTACTCAGGTAAAGACACCGAGGATGCTTCAGTACGAATTGGAACCAGTTCCATTGGCGATGTTCCCATGTTTAACAAACCGAGACCATCACCAGGACTTGTATACGAAGTTGGCGCTCTTACTGAGGATCGAACGCTATTCGAATATGCAAATGAATTGGAACGAGGTATGGAATGGATGTCGCAGGTGACCAAGTTCTAGCGTATATAGGACACGATCAATTTCAAGGCGTACAACTATGTCATCTTGTATCAGCATCATCGTAAAAGAGATCGTCTACACAAAACCGCTTATAGGACTATTTTGGTTCACTTTCCATTGACCCGAAGCATTTTGATCTCAAATTGAACGGTGAGCAATCATTTTCAAAGATATTTATGAGGAATTTATGTGGAACACGCTATATTACAACCGCTATATCAAGTTCTGCTGCCATAAGACACTGAATACCGGTAAGCTCTCTAGGTAAGTCATTGCCCTTTTCACATAAATATTACTTCAAGCCATCGACGAAGGAATAGCACATTGGGTAATGAGCAGTATTGCTCTGCGAAAACATCATGCGGTAGGCTGCGAGTGAGCGGGCGCTAGAGCGACGTCAGCCAGTGTTACTTGTCCAATATACTTTCATTGCTGTTCTCGCATAGTCACAAGATCACAGAAGAAGGGATACCTATTGTTGTCTTCGCCGAAGGTGTGACAAGTTGATCTTGTTAATATTTAATTTCGTTATTAGTATACATAACATAGAACTTGTCCTTCGGTGTTCATCACATCTTGCACTTCCATTGTCGGTGCAAAATTCTGATAAATGATCTTATCTGTCAATTGAGCTTTCTCAGTAGAATGGCGGTGATTAGCACTTCCATTGGACTTAATTCCTCTGTTCGGTCATCGTTGTTGCCATATCCACCATAATCGATCCAACTGTGTGTGATGAAGGAAGAACAACGGGCCTGCTTTGATGTCAGCCTCCGTGCTAATGATTCATCTAGGTAGAATACCATTCGATGCCGTGAATGTCTCAAAATCACCTCCTACACCAAATGGAATCGTATCATGAACTTTGTTCTCAAGTACCTCCACGAACTATTCGTAGTTTTCCAAGTTCAAAACTTCATCAATCGCTTCGGTACTGACCGTTTCTCCATTACCAATGACACCTATATTTCCATAATCATCTCTAAAGCCTCGAGATAGGCAGTGTGGCAGGTACTTCACATCGTAGTATTTGGCCTTTATGTCGTTGAATGGACCATCAATCACACACCGCCCAGTTTTCCCAATTGTAATATCTCCGGTTGGATCACCATCACCGCCAAATCCAGTATCAGAATCGAAGATTGGTGCATGCGTGAGATCCTTCCAGTCTAGCGTCCAATCCCAATACACGAGCTCTCCAGTGTAATTGCACAGATCGCGCAGGTCGTTATGGTACAAAAAGAGAAAATATCGATGCCAAGGTGGAAATGGCGCTGAATGGTGTGTAGAATAGCCAACGTGACTGTGTACCCAAGGAAAATCTTCATATAGACTCGAATCTTTATGAAGCTTGGACGGAACCGAAATCAGGCATTTCACAGACTCAATGCAATGCTGTTGTTCTGTAATACCGGGAGTCCTCCATTCACGTCGAACAGGACAACCTGTCGAAAATGACTCCTGAGAATCATTTTGGGCTAGATTTGATGAAGATGTCGCTGCTCGTTGGCGAATTGTGGAAACAAAGGTAACAAAGGCAATCAGGACAGCGGCTGTAATGATAAAGAGGAAAATGAGACGTTTAATATGTCGGTGCCTCCGAATTGGAGATATTCTATACCAGAGTCAGTAGGATTCATGCAGTGGCAATGATTCGAGAACCACCTCTCATCGTGCTTCTATACATCTAGATAACAACTTCACCTCCCTCATCCACATTTTCAAAGGGATGTAAGTACCCTTCGAGCTCGAAAAGAAAGACCTCATCTTTACCCATCCTCCACACACCAATTAATACGTTATGAATAGTCAACGTTTATATGAAAAGGTGCACTGAAGTAGCAACAAAGAATCATGACTCGATCTTATGTACGCTAATGTCGAAGAAAGGAAAGTAGAAAGATAGTACGTTAGTAGCAGTTCCGTTCACCAATGGCAAAAGCAAGAAGTATCATGAGCTTGCAGTATCGCTAGAATCCCAAACGTAGGGCTATTCACGCACTTATGGGCGCCGCTGACGATAAAGATCTGGAATTCAGTCCCTTGGCGTTCATTATCGGGTATAAATACCAAGAACGGAAGAGACCTTCCACCTAAGGCGATTTGGTTGATTCTATGTACACATTAGCATGGGTATTAGTCTCGTATTAACAGATACGACATCTCTACATCAGGGCAAGCATTTGCGGGGTTCCGGAGGTCGGATCACGACTAAACATGATTAGGAATGCCTAGAGAATGAACAGATCTGACCACCTCTAATTCAACAGGCTGCTGCTGTATTAAATCTTTCTCATTCACTCCGATAACTTATTGAGACTGTTCGAACAATGTATCCACGATCACAACAAGGCCCAAGCAAGCCATTGAGTGCTAATGTTGACACTTCACGCCGATTTAGCGAACTTTACTTTGGTTACGCTTCGAAAATCTCTCCCAAGGCAATGAGAGGCCGATGTCCTGATAGTTTATCCTGCGGACTGGCGCGATTGGATAGTTGGAAGTGGAATATCAACAGTACACAATATGCGAATATCGTCCCATCTGAAGGCGACATAGTCTACGGGTCGCTGTACTTTCTCTCTCCGCGAGATGAAGCCGGACTAGATGAGAGCGAAGGTATACCATGGTTGTATGAGAAACAGTGGCACGAAGTTAGACGTATCAATCAAGACGGCTCCGAGAGTGCACAGGTAGTAAAGGCGTTGGTGTATGTTGATGTAGAACGACTGGACGAAGGCATCATCATGCCAGACTATGTGATCTGGATCGCTAAGGCGATTCGGGACGCCAAACCCTTCGGCTTACCCGACAACTACGCCGAAAAGTATCTTAGGAAGTATCTTCCGCCTATATCCAAAGAACAAGAAGAACGAGATCTTGAGCCGGTTAGAGTTATGGCACCACGCAAGGTACAAACCTAATTCTTTCTATTCAGTTGGAAGACCGCCTTCTTGAACATGTCTGCGTCGCTTTTCGTACCAATAGCCATTGACTCTCTCAAAATAATGCTCAGGTCATCATATTCTCAGCCACACATTCATTCCATCTTGCCAATGATTCTTGCCGTCGACTTTTCCGCTTGGAAATGATTACGCTTGTTTCCAGGATGAGTGCGTCGAGTATTGGTCTTGGAGGTTTCTGCTCTGAAATTGAATCTCCTAACCAATTTCAAATCCAATGGCCATGCCACTGCCTAGATGCCACAGAACGTGACAGTGAAATAACCAAATTCCAGGATTGTTGGCTCGAAATCTGAGTACTATGTAGCCCTTCCGTGGTACCAGAAATGTATCCCTCATCACAGGATTGTTTAGATTCAGTGGACCTCCTGGAGCTTCTAACATCTCGAAGGGATTCCAGGAACCAAATCTAGCACCCGATGCGTAGGTCTGGAGGACATATGGTGAAAATCCATGCAGATGAAAAGGGTGATGATCGTCATCCAAGTTGTTTAGAATAATATCGACCCACAACGGCGGTGACTCGATCGGAATAAAGGGAACGAGCTGGTTTGAGTCATACTTGGATCGTGGTAGTTTGAGAAGAGGTGGAGACTGTGGCTTCCAGGTCGTATGGTTTACGAAGCCATGTGGAATATTTGAAAGTCGTGCTAGCCTCATAGTTGTCGTGTAAAGAACAAATGTGACATCCGCATTAGATGGGACATTTTGCGGAATGATTGATACAACCTCTTGAAGTCCTCGACTTCCATCAACCATTGACGGAAAGTCATTTTCAACTGCTCTACCAGAATTCACCTGAACCGGAAAGCTTTGCTCAGAAGTTAAGGCAGGATTAGGATACCTAAATCCTTCGCGATCGAGTGAGATTTGAAGCTCATGCTCATCAGGCTGATACCACCGTATAAGAACATCAATTCGCTGTCCTGGATACAAAATCCCAAGCGAATCGCTATTCATCGGCTGAACTTTTGAACCGCCATCCACCTCGATGACCTTCATAACTGCGCCCTTCGCCGTCAAGGTGATTCCAGCCAACATTCCACTGTTGATAATTCGTAATCGATAAACCTTTGCCACTTCAAACAACATACTGGTCTTCTGCTCTTTCTGGAAACATTCCACAGGCCTGGCCGGTATAGCCTTGGTACAGTTGTAGTATCCAATACCATTCACAAGTATTGAGTCAGGTACCGGTTCCATTCCCATTGAATTTGGTCGCATATACCAACGGAGTGCGGTTTGTCCACTTCGATGATACCAATCGTTGATCATCAAGACTCTCTCTTCCTCAATTGAGCTTTCCATAGCTGTTAGATCTTGGCGATGACGATGCACAATCAATGCCCCGGAAAGACCATCCGAACGCTGCTCCTGATTATGAGCATGATACCAGAATGTTCCTACTTGGTCTTCCATGATCTTAAACCGATACACGAACCTCTCGCCCGCTTGGATTGGATCTTGAGTGATTCCAACGGCTCCATCCATATTGTTGTAGTCTCTCATCCATAAGCCATGCCAATGAATTGCTACACCTTCATCATCTAAGCCATTAATGACCTCGACACAGATCCAATCTCCAGATCGAGCTTCAATTGTCGGTCCAATGAACTCGTTGTTGATCAGATAGACGCGCTTCTTGACTCCATCTGGAGATCGGTATCCAGCCGAGATTCGCCATTGATAAGTCAAATTTGTTGGTAATCGATCAATGTGCGAGTTTGGATCCAGCAAATTGTCAATATTTTCTTGAGATACTGCAACTTGGGTAAGTCCGGACCGAGGAATAATCCATCGTGACTGCCACAAGAGCGTAGTCACCAATAGAACCAATGCAATAACGCCGATTACCGTCCAAGCTCTTCCCAATATCCAAGCTCCACTCTCTTCAGCTTGTTTGTTAGTGGGTCCAGAAGACACGTTTCTCTGCTCATGGATGGATGATAAGGATTCATCAGTATGCCCGCTCGATCGATTCAAGCTCCGCTGTCTGACGGTAGAAGGCACACCCTTCGTTAGAAAACCATCTAAGCTCATTGTCCTGTTATTTGATCACGAGCCTGAAAATTGCTTCTGGATGCTGACTTCCCGCATTCTTTATTTGAACAGCTCAGGTTGCACTGCAGCGACGGTTTGAAAGGAGGACAATCTCGGAGAGTTTGAATCTCGAATGATATCGCTGCAAAGACAAACCAACTCCATTACGGCCTCCGTCTGACAGGTTCAACCGCTGCAGATCTATGGATCTAACTCTGAGTTGCTTGGTGTTGATCAATTTGTTACAAGCTACGCCCAATCACTTTGGAGTGGCACGCACGTGGAAACCCCTTCCGAATGGCCTTCTACTTCAAACTTTTGCACATTCCGAAGCTTGAAGGATTTGAGAAAAATAAAATGTCACTATGGATGTACCAAAATGGATGTACCAGAGAAGAAGTCGTCTCTCGAGACCTGTGTTGTATACTGCAATCATGGCTCTCCTGGCTATCCTAACACTATTCGCATGGACTACTCTATTTCCAGTCTCTGTTTCTTCTGGTTCGCTAGCTGATATCGATCATGTCGTTCTTTTTATGCAAGAGAACCGGGCATTTGACCATTACTTTGGTACAATGGCTGGAGTCAGAGGCTTTTCGGATCCCAACGTGCAAATCACGAATGGCAAACCTGTATGGTACCAAGATGTAGACTCAGCACTCACCAACGCCAGCGATTATCTTCTTCCTTTCTATCTCAACTATTTGGGAGGATCTTGGGAAGAAGCCACTCAGTGTATGATTGCTGGAGATAACGGATGGAATGATAATCACGCAGCTCTAAACGATGGTTTAAACAACAAGTGGGCGTTAAACAACACACCATGGAGCTGGGGTCATTTCACACGCAAGGAACTTCCTATCCATTTTGCTCTGGCCGAGGGTTGGACTGTTGGTGATATGTACCAGGAATCCGTCATTGCATCAACAAATCCGAATCGTGTTAGCTGGATCAGTGGCTCCATTAATGCTCCTGGGTCACCTCAGTCACCAGATGAGGGAGGTATCACCATTGACAATAACGAAATACCTGGATGTCAAGGTCCGAATCTCAACTGTTATCCCTTGAAATGGAAAACCACTCCAGAGATTTATCAAAGTCAAGGTGTCACTTGGCAAGTCTATCAAGATATCGACAACTTCGATGACAACGCTCTTGCCTGGTTCCAACAATATCAACTTGCTCCGAATAATTCTCAACTAGCCATCCATGGTATGACATTTCTTGGACTTGATACCTTCTATGCGCAAGCTGCATCTGGTACTCTCCCAGAAATATCGTACATAGTTGGTCCGGCAGAACTCAGTGAACATCCGCCATATCAACCAAAAGACGGTGCCTGGTTACAGAGAGCTGTTGCGGAAGCTGTTATCAACTCTCCAAAGTATAAGAATACTGTGTTGATAATCAGCTGGGATGGTAAGATACCCTTTGCTGACTGCGAGCATAAACTAATTCGGTTTAGAAACTGGCGGTTTCGGTGACCATGTCGTACCTTATCATTCTCCCACAAATACTCCAGGAGAATGGATTGAAGATCCATATGGTGTCCTTGGTGATGTCTACACTGGTCCTGGATTCAGACTGCCGTTCTACATCATCTCTCCATGGACGCGGGGTGGCAATGTGTTTGTCGAAAACGCTGATCATATCAGTCAGATCAAGTTCATTGAGCAGTGGCAATTTGCCAAAGGAAAGAACATCACGACGGATCAGATCCCAGCTTGGCGACGTACTCATATGAGCGACCTGGTGAGCGCTTTCGATTTCGATAACCCAGATTATAGCTTACCGTCTATTCCATCCATTGCATCTCCATCTGTCGATGCTTCAACTGGAGTATGGAATGGATATGCCGTCTGCGAGGCTCTTTACCCGACTCAACGTCCACCAGTCCCATATGGACAACAAACTCAAAACATTGCATCATACTCAGAGCAAGGCTTCAAGGTTGTTCGCGGTGACCTTACCGAAGGTCGATATCTCGTGTTCGAGATGAATGGCTATGCTCTGACAAATTCCCGAGATAGTCTCTCGAGCTCGAAGGCTACTCCTCAGCATAATACCAAATCTCAGCGTTGGGTTGGACAACAGATTATTGCCGGTAGCCCTCAATTTACATTCAGCAGCGCAGTGGACAGAAAATACATAGGTTCGGATGGCCAGCTGGTGACTAGTAGTAATTCCGCCATTGTTGTGTCGGTTACAGACCTTGGAAATGGCAAAGGTCTGGCGATTTCTAGCAGCGCTGGTTATTTAACCATCGATAAGACTGGAAAGATCAGTTGGGGTAAAAGTGCGGTCGGTTTCTCGACATATAGTGTAACTTATGATAATTAGAGCAGACGCATATAATTCAGACCGGCCAAATTGGGTATGGTAGTGACCAATATTGTCCACAACGGTGAAAGCGTTAAGCGATAGAACTTACGTCGCCTTGTTGGACCACACCACTGCGGACTAAAGACTGGGTGTCTTAACCTAAAATGATTTAGAAACGATATAAAAGAAAGGTGATAGAAGATATGAAATATTATGACACGTGAATGGCTGAGAAATCTCTATTGATCTCGCTATATTCATGATTTCAGGCCGTAAATTTCGTAAATGTCGTAAAACAACTCAATACACTGGTCTTTGACCCCATGAGCCGTCGCGCTTGGGATAAGCCACCGCGTAGCTGTCAGCTCTAGGTCTTTGAGACATTTCCTCAAGAGGCCGACCGATACTGCTTTGCTTTGTGGGATAAGCTGGTGGGCCGGTCGAGGCCCTCATCCCTTGTCGAAACGATGATACGGCGGTCGTATTCCGACTTGTTCCTCTAGATAGAGCTTCCGAAGGATCTATGTGTTCGCGCTTCATGCCATAAATAATTCTTGAAGTCCAGTAGGTCGATGCGCTTGTCCAAAGGAAGTTGACAAAGGCGGCCAAACCTATTGCTAGGTAAAATATGGCAATCTGATAGCGAAGTGAGAATGCTTTCAAGTAATACATACAAAAAGAGAGCTCTTACTCTTATTTCATCTCTTGTCGGATCTCCAGCAATCAAAGGTGCGCACACATGCAATGTCAGACCTATAAGAAGCGATCCCCACGCCCACGACATCATCATGAGAGGGCATTGCCAGACGTAGATGATATTCCGTGCCGACCAGCCTTTCTTTCCTAGTGCTTCAGGTCCTCTGAAGAAAGATGATGCATATCCCTCTACGTCATCGAGATCAGTTTTGTACCGCAGAATGATTTGTGCTGTGCTGTAGACTTCCTCCAATGAGAGCTTGTCGGTCGGTGGAAACGCATTTATCAAAGTTGTCTGCTGAGAAGCAGTAATAACGGCCCAAACACTCAACGACAAGCACGTATAGAAGAGGCATTGTGCCAACCAATACGTTGTCGGAACATTGTTCCAAGAAAAAATCCCGATGACCGCACCAGCTGAAAGTGCTCCCTGCCATGCAGCTAGAGTCAGTGTTTCAGTTTAACGAGCTTTAATTTGGAAGCACCCACAGCTGCTTTGACGAAATCAAGTTCTTGAGTTTTGATTGCCCTCCAATTGTCGACGTTCTTTCTCAGCTCTGCCTCGTTTGCACTTTCAGCTAACCTCCGAGCTGGTTCAAGAGTATGATGGCGAAGAGCCCGGTGATATGGCCATGAAATGGGCAAAAATAGATGTTCGATACCATATTCTCGCATATTGCCATTATTTTTGATGTTCCAAGCTCTTCAATGTTGCAATTGAGTTGCAGAAGATGATGACGGAGATGCTGATACTGAGTGAATACACATCATTCCGCCACCCGACTATCGTAAAGGTGGCTGGGCCGCCATTTTCGACGCACCTCCTAGCATTTCTCCCAACAAATCTTTCTACACCTATTCGAGTTTAAGTCTAGTTTCATCTTGATGGTAAAGATGGCTTTTACCAAAATTTGATGTCTTCGTTCAAGAGCCAGTAATTGAGGTTAGCTAATGGTGACCATTCGTACCACACATCTGTACGACGTTTCGACGGTTACGTTCCTTACCGGTTCCTCAATTCAAGCCAATTAATGTCAAGACGCCAAGATCAATGCATACGCTGATCTCAGCATGTAGAAGGTAGCACTAGAAGAAAGAACAGCAGGAAGGCTGATAACGGTTACGCAACATTGAAAGGCTGCCGCGAAGGAGATCGAATAGCCAAAGTCAACATACGACGAAGCTACCTAAGCTTGGAGATGAAATGCTCTGATAGTCTATCAATCTTCCATACGAAAATCCCACTTGGAATGTAGGCAGTAACTACACGCACACTTTGGCATCTATCTACCCTACTACTTACGATATAATGTCAATTGGGAAGTTGGTATGGATTACAATACCCATCAAAGACTCTGGAACACCCGGAGAAATATCCTCGCATTTAACTATGAACCTTTGAGCCTTCCTTGAGCATTCAACTTGCTCCATTGTGTATGCGTTGAGACCCAACTAATCCGCAAGAAATTCATAAGGCGAGAAATACACCTTTCAAGCTAGCGGTGGGTGGAGAACTTGGACTATCAGGTGAACCCAAACCAACTAGATGTGCTAATAAATGAATTTACTGGCGATCAATGCAGAAAGGGCTTCGCTCCATTCGGAAATGCGTCATGCGGAGGGTGGAGGCCCTGACGATGGCGCTTTCGTATTGATACTCCGGACTTTAGAATGTGACCCCAAAAATCCTACCGCGCCCTCATTTACTTCTCTCTTCTTTATCTCTACGCAGTTGCCCAGGCTTGGTTTATGCTCTTTTCTTCTGCTCCAAGTCTTCTCTTGCCCTCTTCTCGATATTTCCTGTATATTTCTTCTTCAGCTGCAATATTCCTATCGATCCTCCATAGGTCTACGTAACTTACCTATATGGAATCGGCCGGAACAGATCCGTACAACACGCACATACCTTCAGTCGCTCTTTCTGATCTGAACGATTCAAACTCTATTCATTCATGGACGATTGTGTCTCCATCTTCTACTCACGTGCAGAATGCTGTACCTCCGTCGAACCTTATTGACCTCCTCTCCAATTCCCTAATCCTACGTCAAACCGCACCATATCTCTCAGCTTCATCCATTTGCGCTCTTGCTGCAACATGCAAGGATTTCCATACCCAAGTCTACAAGAGTCCAGACATGTTCCGCTATCTCGACCTCTCCACCGTAAAACGAGCCATGATTGACGATTTGGGACCTATCGACTCCGGCGGATTCAACTGGAGATCAGAGAGAATGGACGAAGCTCTTACTGAGGACGAATTTTACTCTGGACCTCTACGTGGCATATTCTCTGGACTAGGTCGCAATCAAGTCCTACGAAATATCTCCACTTTAATCTTGGACGGCCTCTCAGTACCCGCCGACGTCGTCCGTGAAATCATCGCAGAGGATAAATACAATGTGCGGATACTATCCATACGGGAAGCAAAACACCTGAACGAGCGAAAGCTTTGTCAAGTCTTGAATTATGCTGTCCGACCATCACGACCAGAAGGAACACCTAGGCTAAAAGGACTCTATGTTTTTGGACCGATGGAGCCAACATTGGCTGAGAGGACGCGAGAAGATACAAATGGCAGAAAGAGGAGTCCAACAAGATACCCTGACTCCGATCCAAATGGCGTGATGGATGCAGTTGGCGCGCAACTGAGCGCTGAGTGGAATCGTAAGTCTCAGCAAGCTATGCAATCTCAACTCGCGCAGACACACGATCGATGGTGGAGACCAACAGGTCGCATGTTTCGGAAAACACCAGTATCTGAATGGGCAGGGACGTTGAAGGCTTGTGAAGGCATAATCGCTTTCGATGCCGTGCTTTGTCGTGGCCCAAGGCATGATCCACCACCTAAAATGCATTCAAGCAGTGAGGAGGAACCACGACTCAACTACTTGGAGCCAGCCGTAGCGACTATTGCGCTTGGTTCGGCCAGATGCGTCAAATGTGGATCCTGTCCAGAAGGTTGGACAACATTCGAATATTCACCATCTCATCACCTCCCTTTACTCGCACCTCCTCCACTTCATAGTTCGACCGTCAAAGCCGCGCAGAAACCACTATTTTCTGGCAATGATGATGAAGCGCTAGGTATGATTTTGCGGTGTGCAGATTGTTTAAGAGGAAGATGGTGTGAACGCTGCCAGTGGAAGTGGTGGTGTGAAAATTGTTACGCGCCATCAACACGCACACAACTTCAGCAACAGGAGTATGTACAACAAGCATTAGGAATGACGGGCGAGAGCTGGGCTCAGGAAAGACCTCAAGAACGAGAGATCAAGGTACATATGGGCCTTTGTGTTGACACTTGCTTGGTTGGGGAGTTGATGTCGAGACCTTGAGAAGATGGCATACGCGAATGAACACATTCGGACAGGACGATGCCAGCCAGCAAGACGAGACACGAAGAACCTATCGAAATGAAGAGCATGACTAACCGGTTATGAAAGCAGATGGGTTCTAAGCTGGATTGTTTCGGCTGTGGCGAGACGGTAATGGCTTTTGCATACTCTTTGCAATAACTTCATTATAGACTGACAGTCCCAGTGCGCTTCGTGCAAAGATCTTTTTATTCGCACCTGTAGAACATGCAACAATGAATACTGCGTCGTAGACAACGATGGTTCAGACGCACATAGAGTGAGTCGCCATTGAACTTTACCAGATGTTCTTCGAAATCGATAGGACTTACTATTGTCAGTGCGATTGGTGCAACTATAGCGGAAGACGAACACGAGAGCTGTACTAATTTGCCTGTCTACAATCCAGTTTCGCGACTTTTCAACAAAAGGCATTGGCGGTGTACGACTGTCATGTTCCTTTCGCATGAACATAACAACATCAAGCGGTCATCATTGGTCTAGTTCTCGGCATATCAGCACCTATAACTCACAGCGATTATAGGTGGTCTGGTACTCATCACAGGAAGACAATGGTCAACTTCTTTTCGGCGTTCGAGGTTATAAAGATACCCAACTCTCATAGCATAGCAGGTTTCCAATGAACATGTCATTCCACTTGTGCAACTGACAGTATGATTTGGTCCTGCCTAACTACCAGAGTCATGGAATAACGAGTCTGGTACGTGGTGTTCAAATGATTATGGTAAGCATTATGGCGAAACTACCCATGCTGCTGATACTGCTTATCCGGACCGAAACCGGCACTATTCGCAGTTCGTGATGGAATTAATGGATAGGTCTCCCATTGTTAGATGACGCTTTGGCAATAACGATTTGAATAGTAATGCCAAACCATAGCTCGGATGTGAATTTGTCTGCTGATGTCGGAACTACTACTAGGTATCCACATACGGATCTTCGAGGAATAGAGCACCAAAGAAATGAAAATAATATGGAACCCAGAAGTTTCGGCTTGCCTCAAAACCAGAAAACAGCCAAAAGATCAGGCATGCTAGTCCAACTCTTATCCATCCCATCTGTTGGTTAGGTTTGCGGATGCTTGCTTGGGTTAAGCCTTTCTTAGCCGCTGATCCGCCCGCCATCCCCGCATAACGCGAGGCAATTTCGCAATGCTAATAAATCCCGCGGTTTGTGTTACTCAAATATTGCACCTATTTGCCTCACCTGACGTCTCTCCATTCTTCATCACCTCAATTGCTTTTTCACAGTCATGGTGGGGAAGCGAAAGAAGTTTGCTTCGTTCGCACGCTCGGGTAGAGCAGCCGTTATATCTCCCTTCCGTCGTGCCAACAACGCAATTGGAGATCCAAAACCTTCCGACTATCCCGAACACTCACTCCTTGGACTTCCAGGCGAGCTTCGAAACATCCTTTACGAATACATATTCCACCCTGAAGATACCGAAGACTACCTAAACGAGCTCCAAACCAACCCTTACGTAATCAGCTCTCGATCATCACATGGTGGTAACGGCATCACCTTCTTGCGTACATGTCGTCTCATATACCACGAATGCCGAACTCTCGCATACAGTCGATTGGTTGCAAACCTGAGTCCCTTCAGTCAACAAAATCCTTATGCATTCGACGTGCAGAAAGCCATCGAGGCTAGAGGCCTGAAGATTCGTCCTCCTGTCGAACTCATTAGGCGCATCACTGTTCAACAATTTCTCTTCTTTGGTATCTACCCTTGGTGGAGGCTGGAAAAGAGTGGAATTGAGCCCGAAGAGCTCATCATACAAATTTGTCTGTGCAACAAAGTGGAGCAATTATACAGCCAGCCGCGGAAGTGCAGAGAAGTCTGCGATACAATTGAGCAGGCAGCAAAAGATATAAAGAGTCTAAAGCGGATTGTGGTGTACTATTGCGGTCTGGAATGGCCTCTGTGGCTCTGTCAGGAGCGTGATGTTCATTTTCCATCCATTGTGGCATCATGTGAATCACAGCAGGGAACCAAAATCGAAACAATTCCAGAGGACGAAGAAGAGTCAGAAGAAGACGACGACGAAGATGATCTCCCTGTGCGCATCAACTCCATAAGCATAGCGAGCTCTCATAGCTCCAATCTTGAGCACGATGAAGAGAGTCAGCCATCTCGCTATAGGATAGTCGGAGATTGGTACAAAAGCCACTGTCCCAACAAGAACGTCATTGTCGATTTCATCGATAGCATGACACTCTGTGGAAAGGAATGCGTTCGAGACCGGACACAGCCGTTTAACCCATCTAATGCGCCACCCTCTATCCAATCTTCGAGATCGACAAGGTCAGCATCATATCAACGTCTCTAGAAGTCAAGACTAACGAGAATTAGATCACGAAGTAACGTCATGCCGGAGTTTCAGATGCTGAGACCGCTGTACACACATCATGATCCCGAAGCGAGAAGACGATCGACTACTAATTCCACGTCCTCGCGGTCTCTTGCCTCACCTAGGCGAACACCACGTATATTCAATATCATGAGTAACTCTACATTGGCTAGAGCACCGACATTCACCCCCACCTAAGAATTCCAGTTTGTTTTCTGAAGAGAAAAGCGGCATATGAGCTATGAATGCAGAAGCATGGTTAAGAATAGTCGACCACGGGTGCAAAGCCATGCTTTCGGGACGAATATGAAGCAGAGAGTCAGTCTGATTGACCAAAATCCCGGATCTACAACGATTCTAGTCCGATCATGGATACATTCACGTTTTCATATGCCTCGAAGCAAGGACTTCCAATTACTGTCAGAGTTACCACGAGCTGAAAGAGCTAAGGCATTCCACCTTTTGCAAAGCCACTACCTATCAAAGATTAGGTCCTTTCTTCACTGCCTCAGCAACCTTGATATTTGTGCGCGGATAATGAATGCGCACTTCAGCTCCTCCAGTAGTCTTAGTCTGTACAGTCACGCTATTCACTGTTAATCCGACTAGTTTTCCTGAATCGCGGTGCACAAATCCACTCGCCATGTCAGTTGGAAATATATCTGTCTCTTGACCCTTCTTCAGTCCAGTCGGATCTTTCTCATCGATTTCCAGATGTTCTAACTCATAGTAGCCTGAGTTCTCAATCATCTTAACAGCTTCATCGTCGGTCAAAACTTTGAGGTTGCCATTTCTCTTCCGAGCATCTTCCACTGCTTTGCCGATTCTCTCAATCCACTTAAAAGTACGGGGATAGTTTTTCTCATTCAGTAAATCAGGATACACATCCCTCATCCCCATCAACTTACTTGGCCTCAGCATCCAGTCAAACGCCCATCCGATGTGTACATCGGCAAGGCTCGGCTCTTTTCCACCAGCAATCCATTCCCTTCCGTCGGCAAGCAAGCAATCTTCAACGATCTGAAGATGCAATCTTGTGTGTGCTAACGCATCTGGCAAACCTGCCTGCATACCTTCCTTGGTGAATCTCCTACCGGTCATTTCTTCGCGATCATCGACCCATTTGGGGTCCTGGACTAGTAGTGCATCTCCCGGAATCATCGATGCTGTCCTCCAAAACACACCACCGTCAAATGCCCAGTTCTCCATCAAACGTTCCACGCCTTTTTGGTACGACTGTGTCTTAGGATCTGCTCCCAAGCGAGGCGATTCCGTCCACAACGTTTCTAGCATCTGGATCTGCTCGCGAGAGTCGCAATAGATGTCTCTACCGATTGCTAGAACTGGAATGCGTCTGTACTGCACGTTGAGACGCGAGAGAACTGGTCGAGGCATCTTGTTGTCAACCGTACAGTGTACATACGGAATTTCGCGAAGTGTAAGATACCAATCCATTCTTCTCCCTACCACAGATTGCGGATAGGTAAATAGGACAATGGTTAGACTAGAAGAGCCGTCTTTAACGTTTGCCATGTTGGTGGATTCTCAAACTGGTGCTAAGATTTGACCATGACGTGAATTTGCAATCGAATTGATCTGTCCGAAGTAGCAATAACGTTTAATGAATCAAAGAAAAAGATTGTACCACCCATCATCTAGACCATTGTTCAATGTAATAGCCGTAATTCAGCCCTCGGGTGAAGTTCAACCCCGCATCCTTTCGCTTCATCTTTCTCAACTCCACTTGATGTTGTTACATCGTTGTTCAAATTCAAGATAAGCCTCCCTAAAAGAGTGTGTATCCTTCGAATTGTTTCTTTCACGTCAATGATATGCAATGATGGCCAGAGACTCATTCGTCTCATGGGTCCAGCAGCTTTAAATTCATCACATCAATTTCGTATCGTTCAGCTGGATGACTTCAAGCATAACTTCGGGAAAAGCATTATACCTACCTAAAGAATGGAGTTATGGATTTACGTTCCGTCATGGATAACACATTGATAATTCAGATTCTATAGTTTGATGCAGGCGGCTATGGACATACTTCTAGCCAGCAAAGACATCGTCACTGGTTCGTCCTTTGATGTAACGCTCTCATCCCTCATATAATCCTCCCTTGCATCTCATCTTCCTCGCCCTATTTCTTGCTAGTCTTCTCCTCGGCATGTTTCTTCAACGGATGCTCTGGATTGCTCTCTAAATCGCCCAACTGGTTGTTCGAAGCTTCCTTAGCATAGTCCTTGCTCGGTGCGGCGCCCTGGTCATTTGGATTCAAAGCAGGAGGCTCTTGTTGCTGACGACCTTGCTGGCGTTCTGGATCAGGAGACTGGCGACCTTGATTTGGTGCGGACATGGCTGTTGATTTTGGAGGAACCTGAGACAATTATTAGCCGCGTATTCGATAGGCAGTCTATCGCACCCTTATGTCATACTCTAATAGGTGATTCGGTAGATATTCAAGTTCGTAAGCGTTTTTCCTTCAGTGAATTTAACAAGATGAGATAGTAGATATATAATCATGGGCGGAATTGCCTCCTTTGTGGGTGAACTCGCACCCGACGTCATCAGTAGGTCAGTTGCATCCATACGCGACATCGAAGATCTTCGAAAGTCGACCAGGTGATGACGAATAATTTGCATTGAAGTTTCCTATTACAATTTTGCTGCTTAAGAATTCACATCGTTCAATCATTGTTGTAGGCTCAATTCCGGAGGTCAACACAATACATGAGCGAAACTTTTGTTACAAGGCTGAAAGTTATTATGTGAGGTCAATGAACAGCCAAGATTAAGCATTCCCTAGAACACGATTAAGCATTTACTAGAAGAACTCAAGCTCGTTCGATGATGGCCTCATAGTCGTGCTCTCAAAACTCTTGAAGAGAATTTAGCTATAGGCTTCAGTCATCTCCCATCGGATCCCATCAATCTCCGTCCATCTACTCGAGCAAGTGTTTTCGCGCTCCAACATGATACGAAATCGTGATTCTTCGTGTAGAGAGCTATTTCCAACTTCAGCAACACACTTCCAAAGTTTCTGCTCAAAGTCGGCTTCCCATCGCTCTACTTTAACCCAACCCTTGCCGGCCAATATGCCTTGGGCATATTGACCAATGCGGATAAATATTGATTTGACACAGCCGTGTTCGGAGTCATCTAGTTCACAACACCAGCAAACACACTTGTGATGCATCCACGGTGGGTTTGTGATCTCAATGTCTCTCCAAAGCTCCTCGTACTCCTCCCAGCCTAATGTCGCCGGATTTAGCATTCCACCTCGTTCCAGCTCCTCATCTTCGACATCTGTGGGAAACATGATTCCTTGATCTAGAGTATCAGCCGCGTTGCGTACGATGACCCGAGAGTCGATGACATGGGACCAAGAGCAGCTCCTAGCCATTCCTCTATGTTGGTCGGCCTGAGTTGGTTCCTTCGTCTCTTTTACCGAGCCTAAATTCTTGTCTCTTCTTTCTCTTGCAGCAATAGCATTCAATAGACCTTCATCAACTGTTAACCTCATCCGCTCCATCTCCTTGCGTACTTCGTTCCATGACAAGTTTCTTGCAGTCGAGACACCGGTAAAAGCCCAATCCAGACACTCTATTCCTCCCACAGCCTTAAAATATCCATAAATGCCTGTATCTTCAACTTGGTGACGTTCAAATGCTCTTTTCAATATCCTTATATCGATGAAATTTCCACTCGGTAGGGTCAGCACCAATGTCGACGTCGGCTCTTGTGGTTTGTCTTCGGATGCAAATTTGATGTGTACGCGCTCTGATATCGAACCCATGGATGAAATCATGTAATATTTCGATATCTAAGCCGTGTCGTTGTTATATATCCCTTTCGCTGAGTTCCAACTTACCCCGGCCCCTCTTTCAACTGCGTATCTTTCTCCTCAAGAGTGATACCTATCAAAATGGCAATAGAGACTAGATTGCTCAATTGTGACGAGCAATTTGGCTCTTGAATCCGTTTTTTTCTGCAAGTGAGGAAGTTTAGGGATTAGGAGACTCGTGAATGGTGTTGATGCGTGTAGAGATTGACTTCCAAAAAGCGCATTGGTCAGGTTCTCCTCCCAATACGCTTAACGGACGAAAGTTCCTATGATTCTACTAACATAAAAAAACAACCAGTTACCTACGTGAAAGCGGGTTTTGCAATAACGAAATTATAGGAGCAGCGCCCAACATTGAATGAATGGAGAATCACCTTAGTAAACTGCCTTTTTATGGCCCACCATCACGTTGATGAACTCACAGTTCTTTGTGATAGAGAACGAACGTGGTCTTAACTTTAGAGCTTTTCACTCTTCAAATTGATTTCTCATAATACGTAGGTGATCCTATGCTTCTACCGGAGCCCAATTCTTCAGCCATTCTCGGGTATTCTGCAAATCACTTCCTTCTGCTTCAAGCGCAGCAATGCACCACTCAAACGCGTACTTGTGACCTTTCAAATCCTTCTCTGCGGCTAGCAACTCCGCCAGACCTCTCCTCTTCTGGCTTCCTTCATCTGTGCAAAAATGAAGTGGCATTCCCAACCCAGCGTCCAAGGACGCATCAACAAACGGCTTCACCATCGGCAAGGCGTCCTTGGTGCTGACGGTTCCTTCAATGCCCAAGTTCTTGCGTCCTGTCTTGCAGTACTCGTTCTTGCACCAGCTCTTGCCGCAGCCGGAAATGAGTTGCATGAGATATCGCCTCTCCACTCTCCGCTTCAGAGCTTTCCCATCAGGGTCGTGCATAGCCACGTACAACGGACCGTAGCAGACACTACACAAGCCGACGTCGTTGCCCGGTCCGTTGCCCATGCGGGTCCCAGCGCGAGTGTCGCCGTTTTTGTTAGTGCCGTCGAGCGTTCGGCCGCAGAGTATGTTCCTGCAAGGCCTTGGCGTCGGTCGACTCGCCTTTTCCATCTCGTGGTTAAGAAGATGTGTCTGCATGTCACGTAGTCGCACAATCTTGTTACACATGTGGCACTCCGTTGTTCTCGCTCCATCCGCGAGTTCGTGAGGAGTCAGACCAGATAGAATGGCTTGTGGATCTGGCTTGTCAGGATCGCCCTCCTGAGGTACCTCGAGGTGGCAGAATTGACAAAGAATGAGCTTTGCTGGGCATACCGTGGTTCTATGCGATGCGAGAAGTGGCATAGATGGAAACTTTCTATCGCATCCGGGACAGGTATGCTCGGTATGATACTGATCGTCATGCTTTTGGTGGTTTAACGCAGAGTTGCCATAGAATGTATCGTGAGGACAGTGCCAGTGGTTTGCCCATTCATCCGAACGCTTCTGGAAAACCTGGCCACAGCCGTGAGGGCAGAGAATGTTGTTGCGTAAACAGAAATTCTCGTGCAGCACAAGAGTGCGTGATGGTACCCATTGGTGACAGTTCTTGCAGCGCACATCGCCAGGATTCGGTGGTGTTTCCGAGTCATGACCCAATGAATCTTCACCGTTTGATACGGATGAATCAAAAGGTGACACGCGAATAGAATATTGCTTAGGCACTTGCTGAGGAGTTTCGTCGGCGTTTTGCGGCGCATATGCATAAACGGACACCCACAAGGCATCAGCTTCTCCCAGCTCAACGTTCTTTGACTGCATTCGTATCCGCTTCTTCGATCTGCCGGCGGTATCTGCAAAGACATATTCATCTGCTCTTGGTCTCGTTCGTTGCCTAGGTGAAAATGGGCTGACAAACAGATCGAGTTCATCATCGTTGGCATTTAGTTCAATCTCAACGCCTTGTGATCGATCCCATGATGGAACTTCGTAGTCAACATAGTCTCCTGGGTTGACTTGATCCTGCTGTTCTTTATACAAGCTTAATTTCCCACCCACAGAGCTTCCTTGCTGCGTGCCTGGTGCTCGTTGTCCCTTCGCCGCGATTTTCTTCAAAGTTTCGCGTGCCTGTTCCTCGTTCAAAGCTTCAATATCGACCTCCAGGTCGGTGTCAACAATACATACGCCGTCACCTTCCGGTTTGAAACCATCTACCAGAAATCTGAACTCCTCTTTCCGCCCACCAACGAAATGAGTACCTGGTACGACAAGTATCTCGCCATTGGTCAAAGTTGTGTAATTTGCTCGCAGGTGTTGTTCGAGAAGCGCTTTCCAATCTTCCGGATCATAACCAGCCTCTAAAGGACGTAGCTTTACGAAGGTGCCTTTCGGTAACTGCTTTGAGTGTACTGTGACTGTACTTGGGTGTGATTCCTCCAAACCTAGCTCTTCGATTCCGTTTGTCATTTGTGTGTCGCTATCACCCTCTCTCCCATGTTGTATGCCTTCATCCTCTTTGATACCTAGTGCGTCCCGCAATGACTTGCTGAGGACTATTTCTCCTTCCTCCGCTGAGAACTCCCTTATACCAGCATAAATGACATTTCCATTTTGCGGATTGACCAAGCGAAATGTCAGCGGATGTGGGAGCTGTTGTTGCCTCTCTTCAAGTTGCGCTCTGGCAGCTCGTTCTGCGGCGAAGGTATAAGGATTGAAGGGATCGAATGTGGAGGTGAGAGGTCGAGAGGTCTCCGGCTGAGACACCACCGTTGGTGCGGCGGCGAGGAGTTGCTCGAGTGCAGAAGGAGGAAGTAGGAGCTTATCTCCAGGAAGCTGCGGCGTTCTCGACTTGGGAGCCACCGAATATGAGGACGACCATTGCAATGTCTGTGAAGCTTCCGTCATGTCGGTTAAAAACGAATCGCGATCTATTGGGGTATCATATGTATAAATGTGAAAGAAACATGGTGAAAGTAAAAGGATATGTATCGACGCAGATTTGAATGGCGGGAAGGCAGAAGTTGTGGGTGCTTGTTAATCAAATATGGATGTTGACTTTCCTTCTCGAAGGTCACCGAAGCTCGCGTGGGTGGCGTCGAATTGGCGTCCTTCAGCCTTACTGCCTAAGGTAAATGCCGTCAATCAATCATTGGCGATCTGTTCTTAACGTGCCCAAATTCTCAATTGAAGCTTGCCATAGGTGCAGTTTGCATTCATATTTCGACACTTGTCACTCTTTCTGCTTCTCTTCTTACGTTCATTTTACTTTATATCTGTTTAGTCCAAAATGGCGAAGGACAAATACTCCGTCCTTCTTCCTACGTTCAATGAGCGCAAGAACCTACCCATCATCGTCTGGCTTCTGCAAAAGACTTTCGCCGAAAAGTATGCTCCTAGTTCAGTTAACACGACTAGATTTCACATGCTAATCAATCACACAGCAAAATGGACTGGGAGATCGTAATTGTCGACGATGGTAGCCCCGACGGCACCCAAGAGGTCGCCAAACAACTCATCAAAGCTTACGGCCCTCGAATCATCCTCAAGACTCGCACTGGAAAGCTTGGTTTGGGCACAGCATACGTCCACGGGCTTCAGTTCGCAACAGGCAACTTCGTTATCATCATGGACGCCGATTTCTCCCATCATCCTAAGTTCATTCCCATCATGGCCGACATTCAGCGCAAAGGCAACTATGACATCGTAACGGGCACACGCTATGCTGGCAATGGCGGCGTATACGGCTGGGATTTGAAGAGAAAGTTCGTGTCGAGAGGTGCCAACCTTTTCGCAGATACTTTGCTTCGGCCTGGCGTAAGCGACTTGACAGGCAGCTTCAGACTTTACAAGAAACCAGTGTTGGAGAAAGTCATCAAAAGCACGGAAAGCAAAGGTTACACTTTTCAGATGGAAATGATGGTTCGCGCAAAGGCAATGGGCTTCACCGTCGCAGAATGCCCCATCAGCTTCGTGGATCGTGTGTATGGAGAGTCGAAACTTGGAGGTGATGAAATTGTGGAGTATGCCAAAGGAGTGATTAATCTGTTTTTGAAAGTGTGAGAATACTATTTGCTTCGCATTTTAATCACTGGTTCATGCATATTGCATGGCGTAATGGAAAGGAGAGCGCAGCTATGGATAAGTGTGTAGAATCCTTGACAGGAACCTCCATCAATTTCATCTTTACGACAGTTCGAGTGGATGTGAATGATAAGGTACTAATGTCTCAGCCGTGATGTTCAGGCTTCCTTTGCCTTTTCAGTTTGCTGTTGGTGGTCAAAGCAAAAGTCCTCGCTGCGAGTAAGGTGATAATTGCAAATCGTCGTTACATAGTGCTCAACCAGAATCATATCCAGACAGTTGAGAAACATCGTCTCTCTTACTTCGGCGATTTCTCGCATCTTCCGGTGGCCGTCCATTCGCCCTACTACTTCTCCGGCTTCTCCTATCTTCTTCTGCTGCTGGTACTCCAAGGGTGCTTCTGCGTCTAGCACCTCTGTCATCTCTTGGCTCCGGAGGAGATCCATCGATATGACTACGTCTCCGCAGTCTCCGCTCTTCCTTGCCTTCCTGTCGCTCTTGGTGCATTCGTCGTTGACCGCGCCCTTCTTTCTCCGTTTTGCCTCGTCCACCCTTCGTGGGCGGAGGATGCAAGACATACTCCTCAGTCCGCCGATCTAATCCCAGCAGCGCAAGTTCCTGTGCCCATAATGGCGCCTCGGGTAGCCTCATTGTTGACGCATCTTTGTCTTCAAATAGCGCCTCCCAATAAATATTAGGTTTTGGTCTCGTATCAGCCATACCGGGTCCAGGTGGTCCCGGAGGCGGAGGTGGACCGGGAGGGTACTCAATGACTAACCTCCAGTCATCCATCGCCGGTGGATCATAGTCACCATTGTCTTCCTTGCCCGGTCCTCTCAATTGTATTCTCGCCCGAACAGATGCATGAACGTACTCGCACGTATCTCTTAATGGGCGGTCGATTTCTCGACCTGTGTCTGGATCGATTGCAAAGTACTGTCCCGGAGTCCTCGTCGTACCTCCACCTAGTGCATAAACACCTGTTGTACTGTTGTACAACTTGCCGAAGCTCCATGGTCGCTTCCGCAAACCGTGCGATTTATAGTATAAATTATTTTCTTCCACCTGTTGGAGAATGTAGTCGTTGTACATGTCCAAGAATGGGCTCAGCTGCGCCATCATCCACGCAAGCGTCAAATTTGAAAGAGCTTGATCGTCATATCAGTAGGGATGTTAGCCTAAATTCAGAAATAGGATATTATCAGGGAAAAGAAAGGCAGGTATGGTCTAACAACGCGCGGTTCTCATGCCTCAACATCGTAAAGATTCAAGTTGAACCACCATTTAAGGTGGTTTGTTAGAATCTACGTAGCCGATGAAAGAAATAAGAGCTGCTGCGCATTGAAGACCTGTACCTCTACCGTACTTACCCGCCACCAACGTTTCCATGCACTCCTGGAAACCAGACCTGTCTCAGCGTGGTCGTATTACCTCTCGGCTTCTCCCAAACAGCCGGTGAAAAGGCAGTTCTTCGTTCATCGAGGCCGAGTGCTTGAAAAGCATTCTCGATCCTAGGTCCTAGTTTAGTATCATAGAATCCCATTTCTTTGCTTTGCGCTGTCTGAATTCCCATTTTGATGAGTGGATCGATCCGTGGCAAGCCCAGAGATCCGACGGTATCCCATACACCTATTGCTTTGATCCTGACGTTGATATCGGTCATTCCTCTCCTGACTAACTCATCTACATAGCGCGGATTGCTGGCAGACGGCTTGTTTGGAAAAGGAACATCTGGGTTTTTGGGTCGATAGTTGCGGTCTCTCATGTGCTGAACGTCCTGGAACACCTCCGGCAGGGTAGATAGCGCTTTTTTCGTCAGGAGACCTACTTGTCCGATCAAACCTCCCACCGCACGCGCGGTGTACGCTCCTCTCGAGAATCCAATGAGAAATATTTCATCACCAGGCGCGTAGTTAGTGGAGAGAAAGCTGTACGCCTCGCGCACGTTCTCGGCCAGACCTTCACCTGTCGCTCCCATGACTACGCGGTCAAAGACACCGCCTTGAGCACCGACGCCAAAGTGATAGTAAACAACTTGCGAAATGCCGTCACTAGAGACCGGTTTGATAGCTCTCGAAAGACGCGTGACATTCGACGGGATTGCGAGCTCGCCGTTCTGCAGACCATTGTCTGAATTGAGCCAGGTACCTGTTTTTAATACATATTAGATCTCTCTTTTCAGTGACAGAGGTAATGGAATAATGAAAGTTTTTGATAAGACCGAATAACATACCGTCCGCGCAAACAATCAACCTCTTTATCCTCCCATTAGACGGCATGCCACCGTCGCCAGGACCTCTGCTCCTACTTCGGGCACTTCTTCCGCCAGGACTCACACCTCCCATTCTACTCCTCGGCGCTGGTGGAATGTATAAGACGCGGCCATCCTCTTCGCGGTGCCTTGCGCCCTGTGAGGGCCGAAACATTCCCGCAGCTTCCCTTCTGCACTACAGCGTGACGTGTGCAACACCTCAGTTGGATTTCGGCTCGCCGTTTGTAGTGATGCGATGGTTGTGGTTTGTTGTGAGGAACGGAATGCTGTTGTGAAACAGCTGTCAGGCTGGGGTCAGCAGCTGTGGTAGTGTGCTGAGCATAAAAGGCGCGAAGCGGAACTCTCGATGTCAGCAGCTGCAACAGGCGATTACGGGGCAAAAAAGGTCCGAATCTGCGTTCGCGAGATAACAGAGCAGAGAAAAAATCGTGAACGAGAAGATATTATATCATCCTCAGCCGCAAGTCATCTTTGGTAGGGCCGGTGAAGCTGGGATTCAGAGTCAGCTGATTCGCTTGCGATGCATTTATCGCTGGCGCTGATTGGCAAGACTGAAGTATATCTGTTCTGAGAAATACCTTATCCATGGGGAATTGTGAATTGCATGAGGCGAATGGCATGGTATCGGAAGTGACATGGGATATGTCCAAACTGAGCGGAACCATGACAGCAGCCGTGTAAATCATCAGCCCGCACCTCATTTCTACAATGAGATAATACGGCAGATTTGGACGCGAAACGTACTCCAAATAGCATCGTTTAAAAGGCTTGAGACATCGAAAACAGGAGTGAAGACTTTTCGAAGTATTTCATTTGTTGCTTTTGTAGCTCTGAGCTGGGAAATAACGTCTACTATGCCCTAAGTCCAAGAGACGCCTGATCTGAAAGAAGCTCCCCGTTCCTCGCAGCTACAATACATTTTTCTCTTTTCTGGCCGTGTACATCGCTTCAAAAATCATCACGCCGTTCTTTCATCATGCTCACTGGCTCATCGAACCACCGGGATCAAACACTACTAACTGCTCCATCGGAATAGATGCAAAGCAAACCATTGAAATCTCACCATCGCTCATCCCGTACTCCTCAACCATCCTCAAAGATATCTCTAAGATCTAGCATGACGGATTCGTGAAAGCGCAAACGAAGACACATAGCAAAAGAGTCGAGGAGATTAAGCAATACAATAATACAGATCAGAAAGCAAGTAAGCAGGTCGTACGACGGCTTCCTCAGCGCAACCGGCACGCATCACAGGTCAAGTCGTCCCATCTCAGTAAGCTTCGAATAAGTCGTCGAGCTCATCGAGCTCAACCGTCTCCGGGTTTCGCCACGCTAGCAAGTCTACGGAATCGTAGGCAGCAACGGCAGCTGAGGCGACAGCACGTGAATCGGTGGCGCGCAGCATGGGACTGCTCCCGGCGGGTAGTGCGAAATGTAGAGCGTGGTGAGGGCCCAGGCGCGAGTCTGTGAAGCCTCCGAAGAGTGCGTCGGCAGCTTCGCGGTTGCGCAGTGCCGCGGCTTCGGTCTCATCGTCAAGGTCCATGGCCACGTCGTTGGACGTCGCGCTGGAGTCATCGTCGAAATCGTCTTCATGCTTGACGGTGGTGCGCTCATCACTCACAGAGCCGCGTTTTAACGCTTCGCTCATCTGTCGCTCTTGAAGTGTAAAGGCCATCTGTGTGAACTCCTTTTCCATACCCTCGAGTGGCGGTGTTTTTGTTTGTCTTGAGTAGCTGCGAGATGAATTATGCGTGTCGGGAATAGAGAAAGAGCCACTCGAGGACATTGCCATCTCGTCATCGAGTTCGGAAGTTGAGAGATCGACTTCTGGCGAAGGCGAAATTTCGCTTCTTCTTCGCTCCACGCGATCTTCCTCCTCTTCCTTCTCATCAGACGTCAACGACGGTGAGATGATTCTGTGTTGCGCCGCAGGCGTCTCTGGTGGTTCTGGGAAATTCTGACGAGGTTGTGTTGTGAGAAAGAAGTAGATGCGCTTCGGATGTGTACCAACAAGCTCCTTACCAAGCGGACACGGAGCCAATGCGGTCCATGATCGCTTCATGTACGTTGTAAGACGGGAGGAGATGATGGCAGGTTGGTTTGCGGAGCTATAGCAATAGTTAATAAGCTGCCAACCTTAATGCGACTGGTTCCAAGAGCTTACTTTTCGACTATGGAAAGCGTATGCTGCAGGATAGCAGCGAGCTCCTTCAACAAATGTGGCCGATTCCCTGTTTTCTCTAGTTGCTCGATTACAGCGACGACAATCTCATCCTTTATGCCTTCTGTATCGATCTTCACCGCAGTTGGCTCCCGTGGCGATGGTGGCGGAGTTGTCTCCGGGAGTCGGCTGGCTGTCGGAAGGGGCTCATGCTTGATGTTTGGAGACAAAGACTTCAAAGGCGCGGTCGGCGAGGCAGGAGTCGAAGACGATAAGCTCTCACGCTTCAACTTCTTCGATGGCGGTTGGTTTTCGTCGAGCGAAGGCAGAGTGTTGGAGTCGGTGGGCATGGCAGCTGCTGTGGCGGGCGGTGAGCGATGCGAGGATCTGCAGCTGCTTGGGATGTGAATGCCCAGGAGCGACAGCGAAACTGACTTGCGCCTGGTGTTGTACGGCATGTTGGACATAAGTACTGACGCGGAGGAAGGGACGGTCGGGGCCAGGCGGAGGTTTGGGAGAAGCAAAAAGGCGGATAGCCCTCAGATCGCGCGACAGAAAATAGTTGGCAAGGCCGGGGAAGCGACAGTCGACTAATGGAAAAAGTGTGGAAGAGGATGCTTGGAGGCTTTGGGAGCGCCGGATGGGCGTGGGAATGCTCCTGCCAGGGTAGCGCGCTGGGGCGGGCTACGGCTTCGCGCCTCCTATTGGCCACCGGGTGCAGAAAGAATGCGTGCGGTGAGACGATGACTAGCCGTGACTGTAGCAAGTAGCAGCCAGCGCCCGCAGCCGTGTGAGCTAGGCTCTCCAAAATGGATGGACCGAGCTGGTGTCGATTTGCGATCAAGAAGCCTTTCGCCTGGGTGGGATGGGCGTTGTTGTCGTGGTGGCGGGCGCTGTTCCGGCTGCCAAAAATGATGATGGAACACCGACAATTAGTGGCCGACGAGCATGGGAATGACCTTGCACGAGAGAAACAAAAGCCAGAGTCGAGCCGAGTGATTCAGGAATGCTTTTCGGTCTTCCACTCAGGAGAGAGTGAGCGCGAGAACTCCCGATCAGCCTTTTTCTCGGCCGGCTGCGAGAAGCACAGACTGTGACTAATGAAGGAAGGGCAACACAGCCGCCGTCTTGCTGTTTCAGCTTCAGAGGATGATGATGATGCGTGGATGAAGTGGAGTGGTGGTGGTTTGAGAAGAGGACGGAGCTGAGCCACGGGGCGACAGTCTATGCGACGAACGACAAAACTGCTGATGATGCACGAGAGGCATTGCCCAGCACGAGAGCCTTCAGCCTGGCGGATCGTGTGCGTCGTTCGCATTCCTGTAGGTAGCCAGCAGCAACCAGATGCAAGGCTCTAATTACCGGGATGCACGCCCACTGACACCACCCACCTGCACCCACCTGCACCCACCTGCACCCACCAAAATAGCCAACCGCTGACGATACTGCGGCACCATCGCACAGCATATTGTCGTATCGTCTCTTGCTTCCGCTGACTCAACCCACGAGATTCTGGACTGGCCATGGTGATCCTTCTGCCATCCCTCGGCATTTGTCGCCCGTTGCACGGAGCTTTTTTCTTTTTTGCTCCTTATTCGCTGTTTTGGCCACTCCTCTGCCGCCGCATCGGTAGCCGCCGCCAAAACGGCAACCTGGGCCCACCACTGTCACCAGGGAGCTCACTGGCAGATGTACTGTATGTCGTAATGACACTGTCGTTGATGTCGATGCCGCGAACCTTCTCACGGATCGCGCGCCCTGTTACGGCTCATAATTACTACGTGCTGAGATCATCGGCTCGCAGCTCCTCCCTTGCTCCTCATCTTCGCCGCTGCTTGTCCATTCTGCCGGCCTTCCTTGTCGCCGAGCTCTTCCTTCCGCCTCTCGTCCCTGTCGGTCTTTGAGCTCATCGCGCACGTATCTCGGGCTAGTCATGCGACGCTAGGGAGCTGACCTGCTTTGACACTGTGGTTGGAAGCCCACGCCTGCACACCGCACGCGGCCAGCTGGAAAAAGCCACCCACTCCCACTCCACCCTCCATGTGGTGAATGGATGGAACCCACTAGTCGGAATCCAGGGGTGAGAATGCGAGGCGGGATCCAAGAAAAATAAAATTTGGATGCTTCGACGTTGAGAAAATGCTTGACAGTCGCGTTGATCATCGCAACTCTACCATTCGGATATCTTCATCCATTGCGTTCTTTGCAGCCTACATCACTATTGTCTCAGGCTCTCAGATCAATTCTTCGCCAGCGCTCATCCGATTACTGTCTTACTGGTGCCATATGCTGCCTACTTGCATTACGTCTGGCTAGCTGCAGGCTGAGACCGCTGTTATGCCTACATTACAGACATTTCAAAGACACCTCCACGCAACAGCCGAAACCATGGCCAAAACTGGAAGCAAACCCTTTCAGCCTCATGCACAATCAGACTCCATTGGAATGAAATCTTCTCCACTTTGTCTCCGTCGATCAGTAGAGCGATTTTCTCCGACAGACGAGAGAGCTTCTTCCGCTTTGTCCCTACTGCTTCGTACGTCCGTCTGGTAGAAGAGGGTCCCGAAAAGTTTCACCGTTATGTGCTTCGCCTCATTTCAAATTTCTCATGGATTTCTCTTGTCATACGATAACCCAGCCAGACCTCCACCCTAGCGTGCTAGTAGCGTTTGAGTTTTTACGCTCCGTCGAAAATCTTCGCCTCCTCACCGCCCAAACAGAGCCAATCGATTACTTAGCGGCTCCTCGGAACGATGGTTGGCCTTTCCGGCCAGGCGGGAAACTGCCTGCGTCAAATTCGACGACTCATCTGCCATCAATTTGCTACGCAATGTTTTTGATACCACCGAAACCCATTTCTTTGCCTCAGGCGCTCATTTTCATTCATACCTCGAAGTCTTTCAGCCTTGAGCACCTTCACTGAAGTAGTATGAATAGGAAGCTGGTGCATGCCACTGACAATCTACTTTTCGAGAATGCTTGGATGATGACATTGGTAATTGTTCGCGTTCGTAACCTCATCGCCTTTCCACTCTTACCCAACCATATTGGATATCTCTTTTGCATAGCTTTAACAGCAGCAGGTCACGGTCCGGTATGACGTATAATAGAAAGTTAGGCTTTGCCTCTCAACTTCTAGAATAAAGCGAATAAATATATCATCCATCTACTGCTCCGTCAGTGGAACTCAAAACTTCTTAGAATACAAGCTGAAAGTACTCGATCAATGATTTACTTCGTTAGATTGCAAATATTCATGTCGACCCAGCTATTGACTTTTCGTCTGAAGAGGCCGTGGAAGCGGCCTTCTTCCTGTTCAATACATCATGAAATGACTTGCAAAACGTTTGCATAGTCCACTCGGCCTTCCTATTGTATCCCCTATTCGCGAGTAACGTGATAAGGAACACTACAACTGTGGCAGGGAGTGCAACAGCAAAGTAAACCCAAAACTTTGAACCTCCAGGCACGAATGGATCGCTCATGTTGAACAGTCCACTTGTCCAAGTCAATGGCGCAAATGCCATTGCAATCACAGTCAGCGTTTTCATACTCTTTGCTTCTCTCAGTGCTCTCACTGTTTCTTCTTTCTGCAGCCTCGTCTCTTCCAAAGCCTGGCGCGTGCCGATAATGCCCGCCAACGCAGCCATAGACGTAGTCAGTCGATCGTAGTCGACCCTCCTCTGATTCAGCTGCTGGTATATCCAGTGGAATTCGACCTGCCATGCCAGCCAACCGTCCATGCCGGCGTGTTCCTTGCAATCGAAGCGCCGGATTCCCAGCGCGTCGAGGTTTGCCTCCATGTCCTCGAGGTACTCGGTACAGCGGAACCGTGACCAATCTGTCTCGACCATTGCGGCAGCATCCTTCTCCGTTTGCGTTGTTCGCTTCAGCGCCCAGCCGCGAGACCGCATCGACGAGATCTGGAATGTGACGAAGCCTATCAAAGGCGAGTAGTGCGCGGCGACAAGTTTCTTTATCAGCAAGCTGATCGAAAGTTGCGTTGCACTTTCATCAATCTGGCTGCTGTAGAACTTGAGATAGTGTGCAAAATCGTCGGCAAAGGAGGTACGCGGTGGTGGTTTACACTCTCGTGATGCGCCATCCGACTTCCAAACATGCTCAGAAAGGGCAATGAAGTCAGGATAGCCACCATTGAACGGGACATGTGGTTCAACCGAGATAGGATTCTGTCCACGGAGTTCTGCCATCGACGTTCTTGGATCACAGAGAATCACAGCTAGACGCTAAAGTGAGCTCAGATACACTTGAAAGGACTCGTGATAACCTACTGTTACAGCCTCTCTTGTCTTTTCGCTGCCAATATGAACACTTTCGCGGCACTATCAGCAACATGCCTTCTTTAATCCTAGAAGCATGCCACTGATGGCACTGTATCTGGCGGCCAGTAGATGCACAAGACAAACATGAGTCGTCCTGCTCGGGTAAGGAAGTGAGAGAAGAAGGATCGCCAGTGTAAGAAACAAGCTCATAGTACCGCAGCATAAATGATACATCTGCATGTAGCGAGGTAGGAGCTCTTGGTGTTTGGAAATCTTCGTTGAACCTAAACTTTGGCCCTCTGGCAATGTGGTCTTCGAATATGCTTTCAGGGACATCCAGTTTCTCTCGGAAGAACTTGGTGATGTAGTTGATCACATCTCCATTATATTCCGATGTAGATGACGCTTCATCAGGATTATTTAACCGAAGGGACGGTTCGCTGCATTGATATGACTGTCCGGCAGCGATCTCAATGAGATAAATGCAGCTGGATTGATCGTTGTTGTCATCAACTCTCAGTTGATCAAGAATGTCGGCATCTTCTGTCTGTTCAACTGGTATTGACAAATCTCGAATGTATTCTCCCACTCCATCAGGCTGAGTCGACCGCAGAACGAATTTCGTGATGTTTGCCGACATTGCGCTCCATTATACTTGCTATAGTTTATGAAATGAGAATAAACTAGAAACCAAGTTCGCACTGGATATCGGAAGGAATTTGAATGGAGAAAAGTCCCGCAAGAAGAGATGGAAAACAGGGTAGCACGGTGATACGCAAGCTGACGATCAGGCTCTACTTGCTCGGGGCATCGGTAAGGAGGCTGAGCATCTTTCTGCGCCTCGGGTGGCTTAATTGCGGGTTGTTCCGTTGGCCATCATTAAAAGGCAATCTTTCGATCTGCAAAGTATCCACTGTACACATGATTGGATGGACGACTGTTAATTGGATGTTGAGTATCAGGCGTTTTACGTCGTATGTACGGTCCTTTGGCTTGAAACCGTAGTGATCATTTTTCAGCCCAGAAGTCTGATCGAGGTGTAAGAGAGGCAAGATACTATCTCATAATATGAGATGTGGGAATACTCTCAATATCGTTTGGCTATTTTATGTACAAAGAATCGAAGAACTACAGAAATACTTCGAAGAAAATGGTTAAACAGAGTAACAGGGCGGCCCAACTACTTCCAGTCATTACGAGAACAGACAAGGCTGACGCACTCGTATTGGAGATCTCTTGGCTGACACCGCTAGCCGAAGTACTTGAAGACGTCAAATTTGTGACCTTCGACGTCGGTGTACTCTTGCCAGGGACTTGCTGAGTGATGGTTGTAGTTGGACTGCTCTTCGTTGCTATACCCTCAGTCTTCATAGTCGAAATACCCGGCCCGGAAGAGGGCTCTGAGGATGTCGCGTGGGTGGCGCCTAGCTAGTATGCAATTAGATGATTACCATTTCCGTTGCTGACTGGTCAAACCACGTACAAATTGTTCCTCCCACATCATCAGCTTCACAGGAATTGTCTGAGGTTGTAGTCGTAGTCGTCATTGAAGCAGTCGTGGTGGTTGGATTCGGGATCGTGCCACTTCCAGATCCACTCATCACAAAATCAACGCAAGACTCATAAGTCTGATTAATGGATGCCGCATTCCACCACCATTGAATGACACAAGTTCCAGGAGTGTTGCACTGGTTGCCAAGATTCGTCGGCATCGTGATCGAAAATGCGGTGTTATTCGCCGGAATCGGATGAGCATTGGATGCGTAGTCAGGAAAAAAGATCAAATTATCACTGATCTGAGTGTTTGTCAGAGCATTGACAACTGAGACATTACAAGTGCCGGTGTGTGGCGCCGAAATGACAGCAGTCATTGGAATGACCTGGCCCGGAGAGAATGTCTGGACATTGGCAGTGTTATCTTCGAATTGGTACCCTTTACAGAGGAACAAGTTGCATTTCGCCGCATTGTAGTCGGTTTGGGTCAGGGCTACTTGTAGTTCGTTCTGGGAGTTACCTTGGTCGTTGGAGTTTTGATTGTTGAAGACTTGCTGACCACAAACGGCCTCCATTGCGGATCCAGGTTCACGAATAGGTGGAGACGTGATCTTGCCGTGACCGTAAACAGAGGGTACTAGTGCCAACATAAAAGCGGCAGTAGTTGCAATTTGATGCATCTTAACGGTGGTATACCTTCGGAGAAAAAAAGAAAATAAAAAACGAAGGTCTGAGAAGAGTGGGTAAAGGATAGACAATGAACGAAAGGAAGAAAATACGGCTAGCCGTTTAACGATCGAATGAAGTGAACGTCTGTCAACGAAGGGAGTGACAGGGAAAGGAGAGCAGAAGGGAGATGTGGACTGAGCCGGACGTTTATACTCTACCTACGTGGAAGAAAGCACCATACCATCGTGATCGAAGTGACTGCCAGTTAGAAACGGCGAGGCAATGCGAACCTATAGCATGAATGAGATAGAGTGAACGAAAACGGTTCATCAAGTGTCAGCGAAATCATTTACGACGGAATTTGACTAGTTTACTTAGAATTGAAGCAGAATCCAAGCGCGAGGTGTGTACTTGAGCGAACGAAACTTAATGCTAGATAATGCCTGGCTGTCGACATCTGTCGGTTTACCTGAAGCGGAGAATTTAATTGGAGATACTTCTATGCCCTAACGTGTATATGACTGGGAGCCACTAGAGGTTTAGAAGGAAACATCATGCGAATGTCTGGCTGGAGTAGAGAGTACGTTTCAGAAGAGTTCAGCGTCTACAACCTAGCTACGTACCCTGTCCAGGCCGACGGTGAGGGACGAGACGTCCTTTATCTGATTAGGTGGATAAGTGATGGGGTTGCCAAGAGACTTGATAAATGATGACTAGGTTGATGAAGCAGCTAAAGTACAGTCAGTTGTCGAGTGAGCGAGGAAGTTTGCAGGTGTGTGGTAGCGTAAACGGTGGACACTTTGACGGTGTCTTGTCGTTCCTTGGAATTTTGAACCTCGCCTGCAACTCTTCCACCATCCAGCAACACTTTTTCACGCTTGGCTACCGAGCTATTTCAGAATGGCACCTGCAATTATCCAGAATCTGTCGCATCTTGCTAATCCATTAGCAACGGTAGAACAACTGGCGTCATCTGGATCCCAGCTCGACGGTGTGCCACCTGATTTGGAGACCTCATTGATTTTCGGAGGAGCTCGATTGACCCAGCTCGCTGGTATCTTACTACGGCTACCCCAAGATATTATAGCTCAAGCCGTGGTGATATTCACCAGGTTCTGGATTGGTCCTGAAGGCGGCACCTTGCGAGAATATGGAGTTAAGGTACGCCTATGACAGGAAGCAGATGTTTCGTCGATGCTAATGATGATTGACTCAGGATATCTCTGCAGCTGCTCTCTATCTAATAGCAAAGGTCTCAGCCTTACCAAAATCATCTCGGAGTGTCATAAATGCTTATGCTCTCATCGACACATTTCCATCTTGGTTCACAGAATCTAATTCCATCACGGAAGAACATGACCCAGAAAAGTATTATGTCTCTGAAGGCACTTACCAGTCACGACGTCTCCAGATGACCAAAGTTGAATCTGTCATCTTACGGGTACTCGGATTCCAAATCCACGTATCGCTTCCACACACTCTATGTATCAACTATCTTCAAGCTCTTGATGCGATGGAAAGCGGTTCGACAATCACGAGGAGAGCTATCGCGCATCTCAATACCGCCCTACTCAGTCCACAATTTCTATATTTAACTCATCAGCCATATGCTCTGGCCACGGCCGCCATTTATCTCGCTGCGAGGGAAGTTGGTGTGAAACTTCCGGAGAACGAATGGTGGGAGGTGTTCGATGTTGATAGAGAAGAGCTAGGATTCCTCGTCGTAGCCATGATGAGCATGCAGGGTTTTGTAGAGGAAGAGAAAGCCAAATGGTCAAATTCTCGTCTTCCTCTAACTTTGGACGAACTTAATAAAGAGTTGGAACAACGATCAGTGACAAACGGGGGCTGAGCGGATGTTTTGAAGGCCAACGATGATTCTGCTGGTCACTGAACATTCACAGAACAGATACTCAACATGATATTCGCCAAGAAGTTGCGTTGTTGGAGAAGTTAGGCCACACCAATTCGATCTGACTGCAGAGGTCGACATCATACTCAAAAATCGAGAAGCCGTAACTCACCAAGCAAAAGTATCACGGCGAAAAAGACGCAACAGCGACAGAATTTCCATTCAAATCACCGATTGATATTAAATTTTTGGAGGCTCACGTTCCTGACACTTCACAACTTGCTTCCCTTCTTGCCAACGACCCTGACGAGCGCTCTTCCATTACTCAAAACCTGCTTCCCGCCCTCCACGCCGGTGACGAAGCGGACCTCCTCGAATCCGTCAGCATCAGCACCACCCATGCGCCACATATGGGTGACGAGCTTGTCGCCAGGCTTGACAGGGCTGGCGAAGCGGGCCTGGAACTCCTTGAGGTTTGCCGGGTCGGAGCCGCCCAGCAGGTACAGGATGCCGTGGGCCGTGCTGTTCCAGCTGAACAGGCCGTGCATGATGGCGCCACCGAAGCCCATCTTCACGCCGGGCTCTGGGTCCGCATGCAGCGGGTTGTAGTCGCCGTTCAGCCGGTACAGCAGCGCCGATTCGTTGGTGGTTTGTAGCATGTATGTTGCGTCGGGAGCGCGGCCCTGTGGCGGTGGATACAGCGCGTCTTTCGGGCCTGTTTTGGGTTGCGGTCAGCAATCGTTGTGTTCCTCTATCACGGAAATCGACGGTTGCTTCATGGTGAAGTAGAAGAGGTGAAAAGAGCTACGCACCTTTCGGTCCACCCCAGCCGCCCTGGCCTACGTAAAAGCCCGATCCAACGGCCCTGGTGTACTTCTCTCCGGTCACAGCATCCACAAGAAGCGCTTCGGTTTCCACTACGCTTGCCTTGCCCTTGTCGTACACGCCAATAACCTTGTTCCTGATCTCGAACTTGCGTCCGGCCGAGGAGACGGGCAGTGGCTTGTAGAACTCCATCTTACGCTGGCCATCGAGCACGCGTTTGCTGTCAAACTTGGGAACGCCCGGGATTGGCTGCGCCCCGGAGCGTCCGTAGAAGTCGATTACTTCCTGGTCGGTATGCTTGAATGGAAGAATGATTGGATACGTGGGGAAGCTGGCGAAGTTGGGATGAAGCTCCTGTTTGCGACGCAATGCTTAGCAGATGGACCTTTGGAGAGCTGTGTCCTTGTAGTAGCAACTTACGTAGAGGAAGTGCAGTTCATCAGCTGTGCATCCAATAGAGTTTGCGAAGAGAAGTACATCGCGTTTGAGCCACGAGACCTCTTGTGGTGGATAAGTGTGACCTGCGCCTGGGCCAGACATTGTGAAGAATTATACGCAGGAAAATAGACGGAGATTCCGAATATACAGTGCAAACAGGAGTATAGACAGTCAATGGCAAGTTAAAAGATGTTTTGAAAAGGGTCACTTTCGCAATTGCGGGCTCTAAACTTCCAACAGCGGGGTGGTGGGGATTGACAAGCCCAACTTCAAAGCCAGAGCTTTGCCGAGTGGTTACCGAGGCTCCACCAGTGGCCAGTCTGAATTCAACTTACCATCTGCATTCACACTGATTAGTGATTTCACCCTTCTGAAATGAAGAGAAAGTTCACATTCCCTAGAGAGCATATGGAAAGATAGAACTTGGATATAGACGTCCAATTGGCGTCGCTGCAGTTTCAATTTATAGGACCGACGTAGTCCTCAGCCATGCCTTATAACATCAAGCCTAATGGCATCAAGATTGTGAAACATTTACCCCATGCCGAATGCAAATAGGGACCTTTCCGCTGTTGAAAATATCAAATTGAAGACGAAATGAAGCGCATGCATGCTGAACAACCATGTTACCTTCCCTTGCGTGTACTGTTCTTTCTCATCCTCCGTCTTTGCTCAAGCAGATAGATGACAGGTATGGCAGTCGTGTACAAGCGCAGTTCGCGTTCATGAAAGATGAATATTCTCTCGTTAGCCTAGGGCTAAACTTCCTCCTTCTCCGCTCACTCCGAGCGTGACCCGTAACCATTACCATGCTCCGTCGTTGACTGATGATAGTTATCTCCACCCTAGAAGGCCTGGGTATCTGGTGTGTGGTTTGCCATCATACAGACGACGTGCTCCGCTACCGTGTGTACAAAATCATCAGTGCTCCTCATCCACGAGGCCTCCTTGGTCCAGACCTCCGCGAGAAGTCGAAAGAAAAAAACCCATGAACTTTTGATTACCGGATAATGCTGTGCTTCGTGCGAGTAAAACACCATGGCAACGTCATAATCGTGAAATGATTGGTGGTCTTAAACATCAAAGCCGGTGTTGTTGAACACTCCGTCGTCCGTCTCGTGGCTTGCCTGATGCACTACGCCGCTCATTCTGTCTCCTTTTGCTCTGGTGGAGATCTTCTCCCAATCTTCATCGTCATCCTCCTTCTCGTCTTCATCCATTTGATCCATATCTTCTCGGTCGCGGAATTGCTGCTTCATTGCACTTTCATCGACGAAGGTGAAACCTTTGAAGTTCGCCTGCATCGTAGGCGAAAGTGGCGTCGATGCCGGGTTGACTCCCGATGCGAGTGCCGCTGCTCTCGCGTTAAGCGATCCATTGCCTGCGTTCAATGCATTCGTAAATTCGGGATCAAAGTTGGATACATCAAGCTCCGACTTCAACTTTGGTTTGAATGGCGGAACGACATTCTTCTTTGCCAGCTGTGCCCAGTCAATGTCGGTGAAGAACGGATGTGCTTTCAGCTCCTCTGCATCGCCATTGGCACCCAGACGATGTTTAGGATTACGATTCAGAAGACCTTTGACAAAGTTTCGTCCTTCGGTTGAGAGAGCATCTCTTGGGAACCGAACTTTGCCAAAAGCAATGTTCTTATACATCTGCTGAGTGTCTTCGGCGTAAAATGGACTCCATCCGCAGCACATTTCGAATACAAGAACACCGAGCGACCAGAAATCGACCATTTTCGTATAGCCGTTTTCATCCAGAAGGACCTCAGGAGCAAGATATTCGGTGGTGCCACAGAATGTGTTGGTGGTGTCAGTGTCGGTGAGATTGGCTTTTGAGAGACCAAAGTCGCACAACGCAATGTGGCCATTGGCGTCCAGGAGGATATTTTCTGGCTTTAGGTCGCGATAGACAATGTTATGATCGTGTAGGTGTTGCAGGGCGAGGATTAGTTCGGCAATGTAAAATTTTGCTCGCGCTTCTCCAAATCTTCCCTCTTTTTGTAAATGCCAGAAGAGTTCTCCGCCAGACATGTAGTCAGTTACCAAGTACAAATCGCTTGCGGTTTGGAAAGAGAATTTCAAGCCAACAATGAATGGTGAATCGGTTTTCGCAGTTCGGACGAGAATGTTGCGTTCACCAAGCGTGTGTGCGACCTCCTTTTTCTGTACGATGACCTTCTTAGACAAAACTTTCATGGCATAAACTCGCAATGTGTCTTTCTTCCTCACTTGGAAGACTTGTCCAAATGTGCCTTTGCCGATGAGTTTGAGGATCTCGAAGTCTTCCGGACCATAGTGTCTCTTGTCGGTTCTTTGGAAACTTATTCGCAAATGCACCTCGCCACTTATTCCTTCATCAGATTCACCATCTCTTGGCTCCAGTTCGAACCAGCCGTCGAAAGGCCGGTCATATTCGACGAGTGAAGGGCAGAAGCGGATGTGGCCTAGGAATACGTCTTGGCCACCGTCTTGCGTTGCTCGATCGTAAACGGAGACATCAATTTCGGCGTGGTCACCAACAACGTCACTTCAACTGATGAGTCGACTCGTACCGCCAATAATAAGAGAAGAAACTTACAACACGGCCTTGTGTTCCCACTTTGGGTTGGTCACTTCTTGTGTGCCACTTTTGATGTCTCTTGAGTCCTTGCCTGTATTGCTGCTCTGTCTACTGGTCATAGGGATTGCTCTAGGTTTGCTCTTTTCACTTTCAGTCCTTCTCATGGCGATACCACCGAGTCCATTTGGTTGACCCGGGCGAGCACCTTTCGTGGTAGGCGATTCCGTATTTATGGGTCCTTGAGAGATGTATTCCGACCATTGAAACTGACACACGACGTAGGGATCGAAGCTTGGTCGCAATGCTCTTCCTTCCGAGATCTCGACGGTGAGTTTGCCAAGAACGGGCGCTACGGGTGCTGTTGGCGCCTGAGGTGCTTGTGTTCTGGAGAGAGCGGAGGGAGTGGAGGCGGTTGGGACGTGGCCATCTTGCGATTGGGTTCGAGGGGTCTGAGGAGGAGTGCTCTGATTTCCGGGCGGCGTAGTGCCACCTTTAGTCAGCTTTCTGCTACCTCTACGAGATAATGAAACTGCGGACTGGCGGCGAGAGGTACTGAGTTGTGCAATTATGGCATGGATAGGGTTCTCGGAAAGAGAACAAGAAGCTGGGTTGGATATGCAGGCAGCGGGAAGTGAGGGAGCCGCTACAACACTTGAGAGAGGATTCGGCGACGTAAAAGTGTGCCGGCGCACTCTCAGCGGCAAGACATCCGACAAGCTCTTCTCTTCTTGTGACGAAAGCGCGCGAGTACCAAGCGAACGATCACCACTTGGTGAAGATCCACTTGACTCGGCCTTGGCCTCGAGATGTATGGAAGAAGAGGAGGAGGCCGGAGGAGTCGGGTATGGGATGGAAGGCTCTAGCTGCGAAGCAGGGACTTGAGGAGGCAAATCCAAGCGCTCGTGAGGAAGAGGCGGCGGTACGTCGCCCGCGTCATCCTCCACCTTGCGCGGGGAACTGGGCGCGGTTGGCAGCGGGTCGCCACCAGCACGCTTTGGCCTCTCGACGTCCATCTCCTTGCTCTCGCCTTCGCAAGCAACGGTGGTTTGTGGTAGATGTGGTGCGGTAGAGCTGCGGAGGTCGTTCGCAGGCTTTGGACGGGTGCGAAAGGAATCACGAACCTGACCAAAGTAGCTGTGAATGATGCCCGGCAGGCGTTTGTCGATCAAGTCGGGCCGCGGCGTGGCTGCTCCGGGAGGTGTTGAGCTGTTGGAGCCGATCTGATCGTGGACGTCGTCGTCACTGGCTCTACTGCGAGTGACCAAGATGTTAGTGGAGACCATGACGGCGGTGGTGAGGATGGGTATGAGCGGGTGCGGGCTGTGCGCGAAACGCGCGGTGGCGTGGAGAAAGGTGGCAGTGAACGAAGAACAGAAGTGAGACGAGTGGCAAAGGAAATAAAAGCGGTGATGAGGATAAAAGCTAGATCAGGAAGCGAGTTTGTGTAACTCGAGAAAGAGAGCAGCACGACATGTCCAGTTTACTCGGGCCGACAGTCAAGGGTTTTGTTGGCGAAGGGTTGAGTGGGCTGGCTGGCTGGCTGCTGGCGGGCTTTTGTTGGCTGGCGGCGGGCGTTGAGTCGGGTTGGGCTTGACTGGGTTGGGCTTGCTGTGCGTGTTGCGTAGCTTTGCGCGCTGCCACGCTGCTGCGAAGCGCGAGAAACGATGGAAAATTTGAGATCGCGCGGGTCGAGAGAGCGGCGGCGGGCCAGATGAAGGGCGCATGTGATTGTCTGGAGTGAGCGCCGCCGTGCTCGAGGCCAAAGAGCGCCACCGCGCGCTGCTTCAGGATGTCCAACCCTGCTCGCCACGAGAATTGGCTGCTACCGACTTGGAGCCTTTCGAGCTTGCCACAGCCTGCAGGGCCTTTGCGGGTGGCCAGCGAAGGACGGGGAAAACACGGAACGCTGCAACGTATGGAGAGCTTGCAAAAACGCGTGGGAAAGCAAAAACCAAACACTCACTTGCTGTGCATCATGGCTGTCCGTAACAGATCCGCAGCCGTGCCCAGGTCTTGTTGGTGGTGTTGCTGATGGCTGGCCGCCATGCTTGGCCGTCGACTGCTTGGATGCGAGGCACTGGCCGTCAGTCGCCTAGCAGGCGTAGTCGTTCCAGACGAGGTCGCAGAGGTCACGGTGGGTACCAGCTGATCGGCCTTGGAGCTCCAGTTCTTGCCGTACGGCGGTCTGGACGAGGTCGCGGTCGGGCCCGACTCTTGCACCGTCAGGCGACGTATCCGTTGCGTGACTTGCTGCAGAGTTTGGTCTGGATTGGATGAACTCGTACGTGGGGAAGCTGAAGCTGAAATTGAAGTTGACGGTGCAGCTCCAAGTTCCGTTGAAGCTCCAGCCGGTTGCGGACTGTCTCCGGATGGTCGCGTCATAGCGGTTCGACGCAGTGCCCGTGAGCCCCTCGCACCCACTATCAGGATCTGAAATCAAAGCCGAATCAGGGAATTTGAGATTGGCCGGCGGGACTGGGAGCACCCGACGGGCAGATTCCGCTGGTCAGTGTCCGTGGTGATGTCTGTGTTTTGCTTGGGCCTTGCCTGGTTGCGCGGCTGAAGAAATGCCGGAGATCTTACGACCTGCGGACGAGAGGAAAAGGAAAAGGAACTTGTCGGTCAAATCGCCGCGCAAGGAGTAATTCGATTCGGTGGGCTTAGTATCCTTGAGCCAAACGCAGTGACAGAAGAGGATGCGACTGGAGCCGGCCGCCTGTTTCACCGCCACTACCGCTGACTTGTTTGATTGATCGATTCAGGTCATGACATATATTATGTCGAGGTCAATGATGATTCTGAGATGGCCTAATGTTGGAGGATTGAGCGGTGATTGTTTGAGCGTTGCACCTTTTCTGCAATTCTGACCACCGTCTGCAGATGATAACCGTACTCACTCTTCACTCAGCCTTTGTCCCCCTTGCTCTCATGCGGGAGGAAAAACTTGTACAGATTTTTCCCTCCACACACCGAGATAAATGAATAGGAGGATTATTTGTCCCATCATAGCTTGTCCTACCGTTCGACCCTGCCGTCACCGTGTCCGACCTGCCCACCATCTCATTCACTACTTATGTTTTGAGCGAATCCTCAAATCGTACCCCACGCTCTAATATCGTTCCTTGCTCAGGTGTGCTGCCATTCATAGGAAGCTGCCGCATCTGGCTTTGACTAAGCTCTGCTCTTCTACGCCGTTTGGCCTGATCTCGCCGCCCATCGAATGTGATGAGCGGCGTGCTCCGATTCGATGTCTAACGCTTGGAGCACAATTCCACCGTGATCTTCATTGCATTTTGCTGAATACGAGTGGTATCTCGGCCTCGATGATGTAGGCATACAAAAGCTGGCTTGCTCGACTACACCATCAGAATGCCATTTCGGCTTACCCAAACAGGCAAAAATAAGCCTCGCGTCATGGTTCGTTGTTGATAATCGCAGTTGAAAACCTTGAACAACAGCACAGAGGATGTATATCTCTGGCAATTTTATGAATGTATTGGTATGCCGTACCTGCGTCACTACAAACACTTGATTTTTCAGGAGATTTTGACTTCTCAATCACTGTGTTCTGGAGCTGTCGTATCTCTTATACATAGTACGTAGCGTATTACCCTTTCGCCGAATCCTGGCATACCCAGATATTCATAGAGAGTAGTTTGCATTCTATACAGTCTTTCATGCCATTATATACCCATCTGAATAGTTTCAACTGTTCAAAATCACCATAAGTCTGGCAATTGCTACCGGAGTAGGACGTCATATGCCTTTTCTTGTGTGTTGCTATGAAATGAGGCATAAATAAATGTTCTGCCTTGAACCCTTACGGTGGTAGCTCGCGACTTTTGAACTCAATTACCAACCAGCTCCAGCTCAAACTCATCTTCGCATTCTCACAATCCCAAATACCTTCTGGCTTCGTACTTTGAGCTGTTATCTACCATCTTACAGATTCTTATACCTCTCTCTCTCCTTCTTCTCAACAATTCTCTCCACGAACTTCTTCCACCGCTCCCAACATGCCGCGAGGAAGACCTCGTGGCCGCATTCGGGCCACCAGCAGAATGACTCGTTCGTATCTCCCTTTCTTGCAGCCGTCGTCTGTTTCTGATAAACATCTAGGTAACTACACTCCACACCGAGAAGTCGATATGAGCGATGGTGAACCTGCTGATGGATCCAACCCGCGTTCACCTCCTGAAGATGATCAAGTCGACACGCAAGCCGAGAACGCAGATGAGTCTGAGGCAGCCGAAGAACAGTCCGAACACTCAGAACCTCCACAACCGATTGTTCGCAAGCGTCGCTTAGGTCGTCCTCCAAAGAATAGGCTGCCCGGTTGGGACACTCCCCGTCGAGATGATGATCGTTCTGATGGTGGCACACCAGTGAGGCGCAAGAGAGGCAGACCTGCTGGAGGAGGATTTCGAGGAAGGCCGCGCTATGCTAAACACATCATTGAGAAGGTCCGGATCGACAAAGAGGGCACGATGATGGATGTGGTCGGTGATGAAGTAGCCCTGCCAGAAGACCCAGAGGGAGAAGAGAAGGTCGACAAGATGGGCAACCTGCTTGGAGGTCGTGACTATCGTGTGCGCGTATTCACCGTCAAAAATAGAGGTGATCGTCTTTACATGTTGTCCACTGAACCGGCCAGATGCTGCGGTTTCCGAGACAGCTACCTCTTCTTTACCAAACACTTGAAGCTGCACAAGGTCATTGTGGAAGACGATGAAAAAATGGACTTGATAGCTCGAGACATCATCCCTCACTCCTACAAAGGCCGCTCAATCGGCGTTGTCACGGCGAGATCCGTCTTTCGCGAATTCGGAGCTAGAATCATCATCGGAGGCAAGAAGGTCATCGACGACTACTATGCACAGGATGCTCGAAATCGTGGCGAAGCTGAAGGCGAGCTTGCCGATCCGAATGACAGACTTCCACCTCCAGGTCAAGAATACAACAAAAATCAGTATGTTGCCTGGCATGGTGCCAGTGCAGTTTACCATCAATCCGGCCCTGCAGTGGTGCCAGGACAAATTGCTCCAGGAAAGCGAAAAGTCGCCATCACGTCTGCAAATTGGCAACTTGAACATGCACGCGCTGCAAGTAACTTCAACTCTGTCATTCTAGCAAGCCGTCGCGCTAATATGGATGGTGTCTACGACATTCACACCAATACCGTTCACTATCCAAAGATCATGCAACCCACGCATGCAAAATGGGAAGAGCTGCCACATGCCGAAGCATCATCCAGTGCACAAGTTATCAATAGCGACACTGATGGGGTAACTAATCTAACAAACGGTGTTGAGAATGTTAGCTTAGATTCCCAGCCTTCAGAAAAGTTGACCAGCATATTTTTCGATGTCCCAAAGGTCGTATCGCGCAACTTCCTCGTCACAGACACCATTTACGTAACACCACCGTTCGCTGGACTTGGTGTCCCGGGACCAGATGGTGATGCAAGAGACGTGGGACCTAATGGTTTGCCAGATGTCGACGAAGAGACCCTTGCACTTCTACCACCAGAATGTCGTACTGCTTTAGTCGAAGCCAAGAAGAAAGAGGTTGAATGGAAAACGAATTGGAGCTCAGAGAAAGACGACGGAGCACGCGGTCATCTGGAGATCAGGTATGCGTTTCCAATCAACTCCGAGGACTTTATACCATCAGAACATCCCATTGCGACCGCCTTGGAACGATTATTGACCTTAATAGTTTCCTAGGTTACCCCAACTAAACGTGGACTCTTTCTCTTCTCGTGTGCTAACCAAACGCGTTGTGATACAGAAGGTGCTTATTCGAATCATCAAGCTTCTTCATCGACGGTTATCACTTTGCATCAAGGAGAACGAGACGAGTCAGAGAACCTTACATCCCCGCCAGGACTGATATCTTCCAGTGCAGCTACTGTTGGTTATGTACCGACAGCTGAAGATCTTAGAAACATGGTGCGCGAGGCTCAAGCTCGGGGTGATCCCTATGCTGTTTCACAGCTGCCTGAACCTGATAGTACGCTCCTCGAACGTGTGAGACAGCGATTATGGGAACAGAAAGAGGGCTTGTTTCCATACCCTGACGTTCCATCTGAGCAGCTTCTGAACGAAGTCTTGGCTTCACTCGCAACTGAGCCTTCATTCCCTTGACTGGATGCCAAAGGCTATAAAGCTAGATTTCATCCCATTCGCTCTCTTGGGTCTCCACAGCACCATCTTTGCGTCTACTCATGGTTTCGATCCTATGGCCGCTGGGTTTCCTTTGAACCTGGTACTGACATGCTGTCTCAGTCGCTGCTAAGGATCTCGATATGATGGATAAGGATGATTGGAATGGAAATAAAAAGTTACTGAATAATTTGATCATGAACTCAGCTGTACCTGTCATTGCTAATGGGAATAATTCGTCATACAAATAACGATTTCAAATGCTGTCAGTCTTCCTGTCTCACCATCGTCATTTGTCTTCTCATACTTCTCCAGTGACTGATCTTACCGTATTGTTTTTAACTATTCACATCAGCATCCAATAATCTTACATTCCTTAGTGTCTATCTACAGAGCTGCATTCTTAGCTTGGCAACTACACGCTTTCGGCGTATCTCAGCCGTCCCGAAACAAAGAAACCTTAAAGGTCGCGTACGGCAATTTCAAGAATCGAAAACAAAGACATGACTACTCTCGAAATGAAATGGATATATACGGCTATGCTGCTGTCGAACTGCCCACCCGCTTCAGGCCTTGACATTCTTTGTGGTATGGCATCGCTAGGAACAAAATTCCGTCATATCTACTTCGGTGAAGATAACTTAGCCATGTCAAGTCAATTCAGCGGCATAAATGGTACTTATTCCTGCCCAGCACCGTTTCTGAATCCGAGTAACTTCTCTCAAAATACTGGTGGTATGTGTCTCTTCCTCTTCTCTAATCTCAAGCTGAAATATTTTATCAACAGACACCAACGGTCGTTTCTGTAGAATACTTCCTCTCTCGAATGAACCATGTTGCCTGCCGTGCCCGCTTCAGCAATGGATCTATCCGGAATCTCTCACAACAAATCTGCAATCGGTCTCCGAAGCCGCTGTGCTCTCCCTCGTCTCTACCTTGTTCCTCTTGGTTACTTGGACGTTACTACCATCGATTCAATCACACCGACACTACCTCTCGATTGGCCTGACTTTCAGCATGCTACTCACCAGCGCCGCCTTTATCGTCACGCTCTTTGCACACACAAACCCATGCATCAACGCCATAACGCCGGCTACGATGTTCACGAACAGCAGCTGTGGCTGGTCGGGCGCTTTGCTGCAGGCCGGCAGCCTTGCAACCGCAATATGGGTGCTGCTACGGGCTCTGTGGCTGCACGCGCGCGTTGTCTGGAACGTGACGCCGAGTTGGGCGTTCGTAATGGCGAGCCTCTTCGCAGGTAAGCTTCTGTACTACCTGGCAGTCGGTCCACCTTAATGAGCCAATGCTGACGCTGCGACCTCCTAGGTATCGTCATACCGGCCGTCTTTGTCAGCGTCACCATCGCCGTCTCCGGCTTCACGTTCCAGCTCGGGCCGGTGTGTCTGCCCGCGCGCGAACACAGCGCAGCGTTACTCTGGGCTTGGCTAGGCGGCCTTGGAGCGGCAGCGGCCGTCGTTCAGGGCGCGACGTGTGCATTCGCGCTTGTAACGCGCTTGCGGGTGAGAGCCTGGCTGCGGAGCAAGATGCCCGCTCGCGTGAAAGCACTGGCGGCATCGCCACGGAATCGTTATTCTGGATACTCCTTTCCGACCGAGGCGTGGAGGCAGACGCTTTCTAGACCGGCGAGCATTGCGCATAGAGCTGGGTCAATGCCGAACAATATGCCTGGAACGATGCGTGGCAATGTGTTAAGCACGGGAGATGAACGCGTTGATGACGCGGAGCTCGCTCGTACGCCTTTGGGCAGGAGGTGGATGAGTATATCCAAAATCTTTGCTGCGCAGTGGCCATCAATCGTTCTGTCCATGATTTTGATCATCGAATCGATGTTCTTTGCGGCCGTGTTCTGGGCGGAAGACATCAAGATTGTGGACCTGAACACGTCTACTCCGGCTACTGTCGACTTTGAGACTTGCCTGATACAGAGCGGTGGTGATAAGATCGAATGTCTGGCGCTCGCATCACCTTTGACAATCGGGAAGAGATATATCATTGGAAGCATGACCTTAATGGCTGTAAGCGCTCTTCACACGCACTCACAACAATCTCTCTGCATACATAGACATTTGCTAACGAGTCACTTCAGCTCTCGGGCCTACAAGCGGCACTCTTCCTCTCGCACCGCAGCATGTACACCGGCTGGAGGACGCTACTGCTCCACCCACGGACGTCCGCGCACTCCCGCTGGACATCGCACCACCCCAAGCCCTTCGAGCTCGCTCCAAACGCAGCAGCGCAGCCCTCCGCCGAGCCGCCATCCCGCCCACCCCCTCCGCCCTCCAAGCTCGCCATCCCGCCGCTCCTCGCCGCGCTCACAACGGCCGCGCTCACACGCGCCTCGCACCACGCCCTCTCACCACCGCAAGCGCTCCCACCGGCTCAACCCCCGCAGGCGCACCGCGCCGTCTCGGTGCGGCGCTCCACCTTCCTCGCGACGTCTGTCGCGGCGGTGCCGATGCCGCCGGAGCCGGCTGTGCGGGAACGCTCTGGCGGCGAGATGGAGCTGCGCGGGCCGGCGCGCGATCGCGACGCCGGCCGCAGAGATGGGCTGCGGATGAACCCCGCTGGCGAGGTCGCGGTTGCGAGCGCGGCGCCGAGGGAGCCCGAGGAGTGTGTTGAGAGTCCCGTTGATCCGGCGAGGGTGGGAGGGTTCGCTGCGGTGGATGAGAGTTTGCTGGAGGATGATAGTCCGGCAACGCTGGGAATTGGGAGGGCGGTTTGATGGGCTTTGCGGTGTGGAAGGTTGCGAAATGCAAACGAGGAAAGTAGCTAGGGTTTCATCGATTGGATTGGCGAATATGACAGCATAGTCAGACAATTACGAAGTATAAAGTGACTGAATGCACAAGATCGTGTTTTGGTAAACGAGCATAGCTAGCACAGCGGCGAGCTTACCCATTCCATTTCCCTTTGTCTTAGTCTAGTTACATGAAAAGCCTACCCACACATCTCATTACCACCACCCAATCGTTGGCGGGTGTCACCACGATAGTGATGGAAGAGAAAATGGAAAAAAGAGAAACTAACAGGGGCTTATGAACAACAAGAACGGGAGAAGGCCCGATGGGACCTAAAAAAAGGATTGTAGGACCATCTAATGTGTTCGCCATTGCAGCGTCCTACGGAAGAATAAAAAAAATATGCAGACGGGCCACCCACCCGTCCATTTCCACACCCTCCGACCCGAAACGTAAATGCAGTGAAAACGCCACACAGCCGACGGAGCGCGCGGCAGCAAGAGAGAGCAACGGCAGATAGCACGCCAAACCCAGTGGAACTTTTTAGTGAACGCGGCTGCAGACGTTTGCAGCGGCAAAGAGACCATCAATGGGCCTACATGGAGGAAAGCGACCGAAAAAAGGCCATGCGACGGATTTCGCCGAGGCCCACATTAAAACTCCGTTTTCTCTTTTATTGAAGACGCGCTATATTCTCCGAGCGCAGTGACGAAGAAACAAAAACAAGAAACCGTTTGTGGTGGTATCATTCCCATAGCCGAAAGGATCAATCGATCAAAAAATGCTGAAGTGCCATCGTGATTTGGAGTTTTGAAATGAGTTGGAACACCGCCGTGTCTCTATAGTGGGTGTATTCGAGCGAGCGACCGTGAAAAGCAAATGCCGGGCTGTATTCGAATGGCTTCCTGTGATGAGTTGAAGTCGAAGCATCAAGTGAGTTGCGAGGTCGGAAGAGGGCGTTGGTCCGAGCGTTCGCGCGTGAACGTGGCTGCCGATAGCTCCCGACGCTGAAGCTCGTGTGGAGATCGCAACCGATGACAGCCGTGCGGAGACATCAAGCCTCGAGTAAAGACTGGCTGCTTTGGCCCGAGGAGCCTATGTGCCTCAACTTTGGCCCGGATTACCAATGCCGCCCTCTCCAGACCTCCTCGGTTTGTAAAGGAAGCAATTCGTCCGGTGCCGGCTGAAATGTAGTCAATGCTGAAAGCAAGTCGAAGTCGCAGTGCCGGTCATAGCAGACGGCAATCGTCGTGAAAACTCCTTTCCCCAAACCCCCCGGAACCCGTGCCGTATCCATGATTGAAAAAGTCAGAAACGCGAGTGCAAAGACGTAAATAATAATCAGACAAGTCTATTCGTTCGAAGGCGAAGAAAACCAAATGCATCGCAATGTCGCTAAAGTCGATCTATCGGGGAGGTGAAGTTGGGTAAATAAGTTCGTCCGAGACGATTGAAATTGGAAGTTTGCGCAGAATATGCGGAATGTCGACGTGAAGGGGTTAATTAGGGCAGAGATTTGTAATCGAGGCCCAAGAAACGGTGTGAAATTCACTTTTTGTGCCGAATTTGGTGATTAAATTGCTCAATAGAGCGGGTTGCCAGAGAAGATGTATGTCGGTATGATGCGGTCGTGAACGTCATGATGTCTACTCGCTTTACACAGCGACGACCTGAGTAGCCCAATTTCCGTAATAGGGCACATTGCGCCCATTGGTACAGAAAGAGCAGTTACACATCATGCCATGAGTGCTCCAACCATAATTGTGTTGGTGCTGCGGGCTGAAAGCTCCGGCGTGACATGCAGTTCCTGGCATGGATGGCTGTGCGTGTGACTGCGGTTGCGGCTGACGGCCGTAGAACATGGTCCGACGATCATAAGAAAAGGATCGATCCATTGACGCCCAGTTTGCAGCAGGTAGTCCGTAGTACTCTGGCGTTGTCGGACCCGTATGAGGAGCCGAAGCTGGAGAATCCTCGCTGTGGTTCCAAGGGTTGCTGTACTGCGAAGGTGCAGGTGTCGGGTAGTACGACTGCTGCGTATGAGGCGCGTAGCTTTGGAAGGTTCTCTTGTGCTCGAAAGTGATGCGAGTCGGAACGGGAACGTGAGAAGGTACGTGATGGAAGCTGGTTTCAATGGGACTCAGCTTCATGGCTTGTGCAGCACGATCCCGATTTTGTTCCAGAACAAACTCATCCCAGTGCTGACGGATGCGAGAGCAGAAAGTAGTTGCCTCTTCATCCAAATGCAGGTGATAGTTGATAGATACGAGCCACTCGCGCTCCATTTCGTTGAGAAGCTTGACACCGAGACCACTAACTTCGGACCACGAGCGATTGATGAAAGTATTGTCATCAAAGAACTTACTGCCGATAATCAGAGACACGGTCAGGATTCTGTTGATGGCATGCTCATCGATCTGAGCGTGAGCCATGCTACCTAAGGCTGCTACTCGCTTCGAAAGGTAGTAGAGACTGAGGAAAAGTGTTGAAGACGGCAGTCTGGTGGCGGAGAGAACCTGAAGAACCCATTTCCGATACGAGGAGCTCGGAAGCGTAGGCTTAAGGTTCTTACGAGGCAGCCACTTAGTGATTAGATTGTGACTCGTGTTGGTGACGAAGTCCGCCATCATGTCGAGATCATAGTCGAGACGGGCCGAAACACCACCAACAGCCTTTTCTTCGTTGGCTGACGGCGCAGGTTCCGGGAGGAATGTAGGTTCTCGAGCAGGCATAGAAGGCGCATAAGTCTGGATTGGAGGCAAGCGTGGAGCAGTCACCAGGCCGGTCGGAATTGGTAGACCTGGTGGAGGGTTCATGAAGCCATGATGCGGATTATAGGTGGGAGTGGTTTGGGCTCGCTGCTGGCCGTAGCGATCAGTGTAGCCATGGGCGACATTTTCCGTTCGAATCGTTGCCGATGGATGAGCAGAGTACGGCGGAGGCGGTATATACTGCGTCGTACCGCAAACGTTGCTTGAATAGGCCGGAAGGTAGTCTGGAGAGGCTACCATCTGCTGCATGGACAAGTTGCGTGGGATAAATGACGGCATGGTGTAGACGTATCGCAGTGAAGAGAAGGGGACGAGTGAGACGCACCCTATGTGAGATGTCAGTAGAAAAATAGGAGCAGCCATTTCAGTGTTCCGTACCGTAGCCTCCACTTCCGGGCAGGAAGCTAGAGCTCTGAGGAGCTTTCGCGAAACGGCGTCTAGTATGCTTGCGTCATGCGCGGAGAATACTCAGTTGGCTGTTGAATGGTGAGAAAAAGCCGAGATTTCCAGAGAATTAAGATGTGGATGTGGTGAGAGATGAATATCTGTCGTAGGCTGATCAAGTGCTAGGAAGGAACTTGCGTTGGTCGTGTGATGTGATCCAACAGCCGGAGAGGTTAATGAGATGAGCGTCGGTGCTCGGAGACTGGCGGATGCTTGGTACTTGAGTGGCACGACGGAAAGGTGACTAAAAGCCGTTTACGACGAAAACTAAACAAATAGTTCGTCGTCAGAGCAGTAGTTGGAGCCTGTTTGTGTGTTGAAAACGTGTCCGTCGGCCGAAATAGACTTCGCGTTGCACCTGGACACGCTGAATAAGGGTTGGATGGAGGTTGTGCAAAAAAAGGGCTTTTTTTGCGCAAAACGATCAGCAAACAGCAAGAACGCTTAGCACGAGAAACAAAAGGCCGTCCGCAGCGCGTGCAGGAAGTGCGAGAGTTGACGGACAATTCGGGCGGGCGTTGGGGGCTTGTTGTGATGTCGGACTCAGATGGTTTGCCGTGCTTGGTCCGATACCGAGGAGCGAGGCGAAAGACGCAGTCTCAGCAAGGCTTTCGGTATATCACGCGTCGTCGTCGGCGGATGCAGAGGCGGAGCCGCTCGTAGCAGTCGTCGTCAGGATGAGTCGCAATGGTGGCGAAGACTGGGAGTGTTGACGGGACGAGAGCTGGAGGCGTTGGGAAGTAGCCACCAATTTCCGGGTAGACGAACGAGCCAAGGCTGATTTTGCGAAGGGGTTCGACGGTGGGACTGGCCTCGCCGTGGAAGGTGAGAGAGTGCGCAAAGAGAAGAAAGAGAGGGAGAGCGGGTGTGCGAGAAGAGAAGAAGTAGAATTTTGGCGGAAAAGCGGATGGGCGGGTGGATGCGGATGACGATGATGGGATGGAGAGAAGAGGATTGGGTGGGAAGAGGGTTGCGTAGTGATGGCCAAGCGAGTGTTGAGCGAGAAAAGATCGAAGGGGTCACGGGCTGGGCCTTGGGGGTTTGGGGGGTTTGGGCTCTCGGCATGGCATGGGCCCTAAGGGGGGGCGCGACGGGTGCGTGAGCAACGACGCTGCCACTCGGCCTGCCTGCCGGATAACCCTCTGGCCTTTCCAATGCGCAATTCTCTTTTGATGATCTGCTGAGCTTTGTCCTGCCTCTCTCCGCTCTGCATCTGCGTCCGGCTGTGTGTGGCCATCCGCTGCTGAACAGCCTTCTCGAGCCAAAACACGGTCGGCGCCCACACCCACCCACTCACGCTCACCGATCACACTCTCGACGCGCTGCTCAACCTCATTCATCCTCAGCCTGCGAACCCTGCCAGACGCCGTTAACCGTGGGCCGAGACATACCGCTGGCTACTGCACGCCCGTTCCCCATGTATTGCCAATTCGCTCCCGCCATGCCATGCCATCCACTCGCCCGTGTTTTGCCCGCCGTTCTTGCAGCCTGCTGGTCGGCATTTCCAACCACTCCCACTCGTTGTCTGGCTTTTTGCCCGCTCATTAAATTTTCCCCTCATGAGCGTCTGGAATTTGCTGGTGTGATTCACGCATGTAGAAATGGGCAGAGGCCAACGCGCGTAAGACGTCTCCCCCCACTCGCGTGGCTGCTGTTTGTCACATACCTCGGGGCCTCCCTCAGCGCTGCTGCACCAACGAAAACCGCACCTATTCCACCCACCATCCTCCGGCACCATCTCGCGCTGATCCAATCAGCCAGCACTTTCACCTATTTCTGGCCCCAAAGGCCGCCAGACAGCATTCGTATTTGCTTTTTGCCGCCCGTTCCCATCACAGCCGCGCAAATCCTTCAGCGTGTGCCCTCAGCTCCCGGGGCTTAGCCTGCTCCCGATGAACTGACTGAGACTGACTGTTGAAGCGCGACCGCGGTTCAAGCCACCCTGAGACCCAACACTCCGTTTCTCAGCCAAAACCACAAAGCACCTTAATCTACCTGATGGCCATGATCAAGAATAGTGCCGTATCCAATGCTCCAAAATGGAAGCCTTCAGGCCTCTGATGCCCATTCGCTACCTGTGCTTTTCGTGTTCCAATTGGACTACCGTTCTATTCTGCCGCCTACACGTTGCTCATGCAATTTGATGATCTATGACTGAATGAATTGACATGCTGTATCTCGAACGTGAACCTGCTCTCCGGAACAAAGACCGACCGCTCCAGCGTTGAGGCCTGTTCCACTGGTTCGAGTGGCCCATCATCGCTTTGCAGGTTCCCGTCCCACCAAGCCTCGTATCATTTGTCCGGAGGTCGATGAGCGACAGACGCGGCATGACGCTGTCATTTCTTCCGTCAAAAGGAGCGGGGAGGTGCGCTGTCGCTCATCATCGCCTCGGGAATGGAAGGAAGGGGGCAAAAAATGGGTTTGGCTCGATGGTCGAATGGGCTCGGCAGGCTTTCTGCGCTGACTGATCTTCACTGATGGCTGGAACCCGTAGCCGACGACGCATCACAGAAAATCCGGATCGCGGAATGAGCCAACGGCATTGTCAGAGTGAGCGGCAGCAAATATCCCTGACTCTGTGGCGATGGAAGCGTCGAGCAATTTGTCCGGCTCCAACAGGTCTTCGATGCCTACACCCTCTTCTTACCCACACTCATATCACACGCTCAATCCAAGCCCTGCCAGCGTCATCGGTTGCGCAGACATTAATTTCGAGGTTGCCTGTGCGCAAATGGACAATCCTACCCAAGGCGCGCCGTACGACGCGCACGTGGCGCCGAAAAGTAACTTGGCCGTTTTTTCATGCATATTTTCACGTCGAGAAAACCCAAACGCATGATCAAAAAGCAATAGTTCTGAGCCCAGTCTCGCGGCAAGCGGTCCGGTGGAATGCCCTAATATGCCCTCCCACGCCGGAAAAGGTTTGACTAGCATTGTAGTAAAGGCATGAAAATCCGTCCGTGGCCAGATGTCACTGCCAGAGAACGTGAGCCCTCAAATTCCAGCCCATGGTCTCAAACACGTGATATGGCGTGAGATATTGCACACGAACTCGAACAAGGACAAAAAGGGCAATTCATCGTCAAGGCTCATGCAAAACTTGATGTCTTTTAGAGATGTGGTCCAGTATGGTGTTTAATTTGCAGGGTTGGAATCAAAAACAGTAATGTGTCGTCGATGAAACCGTGCTAGCCTCGACTGATGGCAAAAGCTACTCCATGCATATGCCTTGAACTACGCCGTAGTGCTGGTAAAATCATTCCAAATCATCGCAATGTCATTTTGCATGTGTAGGGACCTTGTCTGCCTGCCTCGACGATAGGATACGAGTTTTGTCTTTCGTCAACACCGCAAGTACCCGTCTCAGGTGCCTACTAATTCATCTGCCTAATCAGGGTATTGATGTGCTCCTCTCGGTTGCCCAAGTCACCGCCTTCGATAAAGTGCTTGAACTTTCGCGTGCGGAAACCACCGGTGGGATTTGACAACTTGAACGGCCACAGGAAGTTGCTAGCCTGCTTGAAGTTGGGACCGACCGTGTAAATCTCGTGGATCAGGTCCTCCATGCAGATGATTCCGTACTTGCCCAAGTTCTCCTCAATGATGGCGTTGTCCGTCAGCGGAATGCGCTGTTTGTTGCTACAGGAGAATGTTAGTGATTTGCGGAACTTGACAGCGGTACACTAGGGAGGATTTTAAGCTTACACTTTGCCGTAGCCACGCTTGTAGATAAGCTCACGAACCGACTTCATGTTGGGATAGCCGTAAGCAACGAGCGGCTCGACAATGCGAATCATTTCCATCGTAGCCTTGGTCAGCTTAATGAAGACACCGTTGTTGATCTGGAGCAGTCGAAGTAGCTGCAGAGTCTTGCGCTTCTTCGGATCGATCTTGTTGATACCCTTGATTCTCACAACAAACGCAAGCTTAGGCTCAGCGGGTACGTAGAAGCTGCCGTCCTGCCTGGCCAGCCTGTTCAGGCGGATCTTCTCGCGTTCAGCATCGCGGTACTCCTTGACGTAGCTCTCAGCGCGCTTGAAGATGACCTTGCGCTTCTCCGCGTTGGCCTTGAATATGAGTTAGTCTTGAGAACTACCAGCGACGCTTGTGTAGAAACAGCAATTTGAAAATTCCTCAGCCCCGAAAAAATGGTGAATAACAATTACGACAACATTGACCTATGTCTAGTCGAAAATGGTTGTTGTCATCTCCGAATAGTGTTTACCTCGAAATTTGAGGCTAGTAAGAGGATGTGTCTTACCTTTCGCTTCTTCTCGACTTCCTCTGCACGAGCTGCGCGCTCCTTCTCTTGAGATTTTCGCTTTTTAAGCAGAGTTTCCGGAACTTCAATATCGTTCTTTGTGGGAACCGAGCTAAAATGAGGGTTAGAATAGTCTGCGTACGGTAGATGGTACTCCAAGAGAAGAACTGCAGCTCAGAGCGGCATTCTTGACTGGAGTTACACTTTCAGATACAGATCAGTCAAAAGCTTTCGCTCTTCAACAAATTGTATCTCTTCAGTGAATCGCGTCCAAGACGCATTGCGTAGAGGCATGCGCACAGATCCAAGACAGGGTCGAGGAATCTGCGGCAGACGTATTCAGGAGAGAAGACTGTCTTCAACTCCAACACAGTGAAGCCATATTCTCCATCGGCGAGCTCAATGAGCAAGAACGATGCAGGATTGGAATCATCACGTAGCCCCGACCAACTCTTTCTCCATCGGTTGTAACTCGAACTGTTCTGCAGCTCTTCTCTCGGAGATCACCAGGGACCTCTGGATTGTACGTACGTCTTAGCGACAGTGCTACCCTTCTTTGGAGCCATTGTGTCGATTTCGAAGAGAGGATGGATAATCGGAAGGGTAGATTGGGAGAAGCTGAGATTCCGCAAACGAACTTTGTTCTAGAGATTTGAGCTTGGTGTGGAATTTTCGGCTCGGAAGTCTAGATTTTTCCGTTCCGACCCAAGACTTTTGGCCTTAATGCCTCAACATCAACCTTCCGCCAACTTTCTATCAGTCTCCGATGGTAAGGCTTCTATATTCTGCATTCGCTTTCTATCCTTCAAAATTGGAACAGTCGGTCAAATGGGGATACCTTGATGCTCAAACATACTCCATCGGCCATGGCATGAATCAGCCATGAAGGGAACCAACTCGATCCCACATCTCTCTACTCCACGCGACCAATCCCACTTCCCTCGATAGCAAGCAGCTAGCCCAAACCGACAATGAGCTCCAACCGACGCGGCGTCGGGCTCTCGGCCTTCAGCGACGCGCAGCGCTCGCAACTCCTCAGCAACCACGGGTCGACGCTGCGCGCGCAGCACGTCGAGTCGCTGCAAACGCAGCTGTCGGTCTTCCAGCAGCTGCTACACCAGTTCAGCATCACGCATGCGGCCGACATCCGCGCCAATCCGACCTTCCGCGCCGAGTTCGCTCGCATGTGCAACGCCATCGGCGTGGATCCGCTCGCCAGCAGCCACCGCGGTGGTGCGGCCGGGAAAGATGGCAGTCTGTGGGCGAAGATGTTGGGTGGTAGTGTCAACGACTTTTTCTTCGAGGTTGCGGTGCGGGTCGTTGAGGTGTGCCGCGACACGCGCTATGAGAACGGAGGGATGATGGCTCTGACTGAGGTGAAAGCGCGAGTTAAGAAGGGCAGAGGAATCGGTGGCGGCATTGACGTATCTGATGACGATGTCAAAAGAGCTGTGGACGCATTGAAGCCACTGGGAGGTGGATATAAGATTGTGGAGTTGGGTGGAAAGTCAATGATCAGATCGGTGCCGAAAGAGCTCAATACCGATCAATCAACCGTGCTGGAAGCTGTTCAAGTCTTGGGCTATGTTACAGTCTCAATGCTGCAGGTGAATCTACATTGGGAGAAAGCAAGAACGCAGACAGTCATCGAGGATCTTATGGCTGATTCATTGCTGTGGGTTGACCTGCAGAGTGTAGAGCCAGAGTACTGGTCTCCCACCGTTATTCACGTTGGACCGGCCTGAAATTTCATTAAGATCCACCCGGTATCGTGAGAAGTATCCCCTAGCAAGAAAAATTATGGGTCCTTTGACTTGAAGGACAACAGACGTCCCCGTAGAATTGACTTTTCCAACGTCTTGTGTAAGTCGTCTGCTATGGCCCTTCCTGAACCTTCTGGCCTCGCCTACCGCAAAAAATCTCATCAGCCTACTGCTCCAATTGATATTCTTGTTTCGCAGAGCAGGCATCTAAGTATTGGAGCCTGAGGAAGAAACTGCTCTGCTGTACGATATTAACTACTCCGAACCTCAGCCTTACCTGGCAATCTTCTCACGAAGTTTCGCAGATATACAATACAACTCTGCTGCTTGCTATCAGACACGACCCTTCGCACATTCCACTGTGTCAGATATATTCCTTCCCAGGTTGAAGTATTGGTGAGAATCAGCTACGTGTTCAGTGAGCTTGCTGCTATCGTATCGACGATGCGACTCATTAACGTCGAGACATTGCAACTCGAAGAAGTTTTTGAAGATGACATACCACCTTATGCCATACTGTCCCACACTTGGGGTAGTCCAAAGGGGGAATTAAGTTACGAAGATATCAACACACGTCCCGTACCGCAGAATGCTGGCTTTCAAAAAATCGAATACCTTTGTAGGCAAGCCGCGAATGATGGGCTTTCATGGGCTTGGTGTGATACCTGCTGCATCGACAAAAGCAGTAGCTCAGAACTTTCCGAGGCCATTAACTCAATGTTCAAGTGGTATGAGAATGCAGCTGTTTGTTATGCATATCTTTCAGACGTTCCTGCTGTTCAGTCAAACGAACAAATGGTTGAAAACTTTCGTCAAAGTCGATGGTTTACCAGAGGATGGACGTTACAAGAGCTTCTTGCGCCGTGTCATGTAAAATTTTACATTCAAGATTGGCGGTTTTTGGGTACGAAGGATGATTTATCAGAACTCCTGAAGGACATCACAGGGGTCAACGCTGGCGCCCTTTCCTGGCCATGGACTATCCCGAACTACTCTGTGGCAAATAAAATGGCGTGGGCGTCCCGAAGAGTCACAACCCGAATTGAGGATCGAGCGTATTGTATGCTCGGAATTCTCGGGGTCCATATTCCACTTTTATATGGAGAAGGACGGAATGCTTTCCGAAGACTGCAAGAAGAGTTGATAAGGAACTCTGATGACGAATCAGTATTCGCACATTCTGGACCAAATATCCTTGCGGAAGGCCCAGAAGCATTTCTTCTTGGAAGACATGTTACCGCATTGCCGCGGGCCACTACTTGGGAGCGCTCTGGTACCCCATCGATGGAATCAACTGCTAGTCTCTATCATCCTTTCACCGTTACAAACATGGGGATAAATATTCGTCTTCGGCTGTTGTCCAAGGGGCATCTCAAACAGGGACCAACGCCGAAAATCTATGCGGTTCTGAATTGTCGAGATCCGTTTGAGTACAAACATTGTCTGGCCATCCCCTTGCGAGCTACGCTTATGCCAGATGTATATACACGAGCTCCAGGTGATCTACACAAAGTGACGGAGGACGAAGCACTAGCTACCGAACCCCGTACTATTTTCATCAGGCAACAAGAGTCTCCTATTAACCGTATCACATGCTTTTTGGAAAACACTCTTGGGCAACAGCACGACATTGGGGTGTCTTCAGACACCGCAGAGTGTACCTACACCTCCGGGCTCCACAGGGTCAATCTATACATCCACCCAAGGGCGCATAGTAATTTGCAAAATTTACACTACATATTTCAAGCCGAGTCAGAGAAGGACTCGTTCATTGTCACATTGATCTTCGACTTGGTTGAGCATCGCGCAGGGGTTTTGGTAACGTCAAGCAGTAACAAGAGCGTCAACATTGATTGCAATGCTGAAATACAAGATCATGGCTGGCAAGATTCGGCAGAACTTAACATTCACGACACACTTGAATTGTCCGGCAGTCAGTACTCCAGTTCAAGGTCAGCAAGCAAAGTGCGAGCAAGAATTAAGCAAGAACAAAGGCTAAATCAGGGCATTTGGTTGGTGACTGTATGGAAAGAGCTCTTGGAAGGGACCACAACTGGAGCGTTGTTCAGTTAGTGCTAGTAAACCCAAGGTTTCTTGCGGAAGGGTTATTGTAAAGCATGAGGTTCGATCAGCGTCTAGGTTTCTGCACGCGAGGACAAACACTGCAGCCACAAGCTTTTGTAGATTTAACCACTAGACTAAAATACAGTTCCGTACCTTAGCCTAGTGTACGGTGGTTTATAACCAACTGCTTTGAGGCCCGTGGGCTGACATAACCATATATGATTTCAAGGCCTATAGACCATAACATCGCTGAGCAAATAAAACGCCAGTCCCGTCCCATGACCATTCATATGCATCACCTCTCTAAAGCGACTGAAGGCCTAAGTTTGAATCGCTCTTCCCAGCGCACCACCAGTGAAACCTTGTCCCCTAGGCGCCCTCTGGCCACCACTCTGCCCAAACCTCGCGCCGGACCTCGCACCACCCCTTCCACCGCGTCCTCCTCGTCCACCTTGACCCTGGCCACGTTCAAATGACCCAGACGCTCCCTGAGCCCTCGACTCAAGCACCTTCTCATTGGCCTCGATCAAGCCGGTAGCCTTGTCAGACAGCGCGAGACCAAGCACCTGCAACCGGGAGAGCTCGACGCCACGGCGGAACACGATGGTGCCCTCGAGCTGGTCAAGCGCGGCGGCCAGCTCCTCGGACGCAATCATCTTGGAGACGATAGCCTGGACCTCCTTGCGGTCGAGCTCGAAGGTGTCGCTGATGCTGGCCAGCGACAGTGTGTCGTAGTACGGCGCGTACGTGAACAGGTACGTGCGCACGCCCTCGATCTTGATGCGCGACTCCAACATCGCCACCGTCTTGGCTGGCTGAGGCAGCAGCTTCCACACGCTGATCTTGCTGATGAGGTCGCCGGCTACTTTCCAATCGCCCTGCGCGAGCGCCTTGGCGGCTTGCAGAACGTGGTCGCGCGTGTTCTCTGGTGGACCGGTGAACACGCTGCGTTCGTTGTATTCGAGCAACCGACGGAACGTCTTGCTGATGACTTTGCGACGAGCTTCGGGTGATGAGCCGAGTTGAGCGAGTAGTGGGATTTCAAGAAGCATAGACGATGTGAGGAAGATGGCTTCAAGGAGTTCAAGGTTGATGTGCATGTGGAAAGGCAGTAGCCGTTGCTTTTCGAGCCGCTCTTGTTCTGGCGATACAGACGAGTACCGCTGCATTTGCACACCTTGAGCTAGCAGTTCTTTTTGTCGGCCATTGCAAATTTCTTGCAGTGTAGTTTGTGCATCGTAGATCAGGCCCAACCTGAACGCGGACATGCCGATTTGTACAAGAGCGCGGTTGAAGAGAATCTGCGTGGAAACGTCGAATGAGCCGATAGTCTCGCTCAAATGTGACATGAGGAGATGGTCGCGAGCTTGATGGTATTTGTCATGAAGAGCCAGCCAGTAGCACTGGCAAAGCATGGTACGAGCGCGGACGATGCCGTCGCTGTGAGCAAAGAGGTAGCAGCAAAGAGCATCGACGAGCTTCTCAGGGTCAAAAGCAAGGGAACGAGGAGTAATCTCAGAGTCGAACTCATCATCGACGTCCTTCCAAATAAGTTCTTCATGTTGCTTGACGAGGATTGATGGTCGGAAGTAAAGCTGTTCGAGGCGGCGAATAAGTAGACGGCAGAGCGATTCATCTGAAATGGTAACGTCGGGTCGTTTCTTTCGGAGGTTCTCAATGAGGATCGTACCGCGGAGTGCAGCAGACCCAACATTGGGAGATTCTTTCAGAGCATCAATAAACTCTTGTCCGTGGCAGTCGAGAGAATTGAGGATCTTGAGGTATTCTTCTTCGAGCATCGTTGCTAGTGAGACCATACTACCGGGAACTGTGACTTGTTGTCCATCGGCAACCTTAGTATCATCATCGATATCTTCAGATCCCTCAATGACTGCGATAGTAGGAGTCTTCAGTAAGATGTCCACGAGCATTGAGTAGTCCTTGTACGCAGCATTCCAAGTCTCCATCGTCAGGTGAGAGCCCGAAGTATCCAGCCTCGAAGCTACCAGTTGTATGAGAACACGAACTCGCAAGTAGTTTGTATTCGACGCTTCAAGTAATCTCTCCATCGTCCTCAGTGATTCGGCTTTGTCGTACGACTTCTTGCCTCTTGAGTCTGCGATGACTCTGAGATGTTTCATGATCGACTCTGGAGTAAAGGCTCTCCTTCCGACAACCTCAAAGCCAGCTTCATCGCTATCAACCTGAGCAGCACTCAAGTTGTCCAATTTTGGTAGCTTGAGCTTCGGTTGTGAGGGCAGTACTTGCACCTCCTCTTCTTCCATGAACGCGTCCGGGTCTTCTCTGTACCTCTCCACATCTTTGACATATGCGTCCTCTTTCACCATTTTCCTAACCTTCTGACGGACCGCGTTCAGGCCTTTCTGCATCGTCGCCGTCATGCCTTTCTTGCCTTCTTCCTTCTTGCCTCTCGTCTCCCATGCCTTGTTCGCAGTCTCTTCAAGCGTGGAAAGACACTCGATAAAGCTCTTAGGATTGCGACCTTCAAGCTGCTTCTGCAAGTTCGGCAGCAAACGCACAGCCTTGTCGAAGTTCTCGCTGACGACGACCCAGTCACCAATCTTGATGCCGTTCTGCAATGTCTTGAGTGTTGACTCTAGTTCATCGAAGCGTTTGTCCCGTGCCGACTTGATGACCTGCCGCTCCTCTTCCTCTTCACTCTCGCTGGACTCGCCTTTCAGGAATGCAGAGCCGCCGCCTCCACCAGCTTTCAGGAAACGTGCGGCGCCGACACCCTCCTCATCCGACGACTCATCTTCAGACTCGTCCTCATCCTCCTCCTCTTTGTCTTCACCCTCTTCTGATTCTGATTCTTCTGGTTCACCATGCTCTTGTTCCTCTTCCGACTCGAGTGAATACTCCTCTTCCTCGGAGGACGACTCGCTGTCCGATCCACCGGCGAAGAATCGCGATGTCATTTTGGAGTTGTTCGTCAAAGAGTTCTGTTTGAAAACCGAGTTGCTTTTTTCAGACTTTTGCACTGTGGGTGAGTTCTTGTCGACCTGGAAAGGATGGGACCTTATTTCCAGTCGTGGGTGTGCAGTAGGGTGGTCTTGACGGCGCCCAGTTTCGCTCGTGTGGATGGCGATAGCAGACGGTTGAATATTCAAATGTGGCGGTGCGGGAGTGTGTGAACGAGAATCACGTGTCATATGTGGCTTTAACAATGCAACTGGAACGAGGCATGCAAAAAGACTAATAAATGAAAAAAAAACGCAATGGAATGGAATATTTTGCTTATGATTCATTTGCCTTAGCTTATCTGACAGCTGAGAATACTCTGAATCTTGGACTCATTGAACTTTGCTCATCCTCGAGCGAGGCTCCAAGCGAGGAGTCACAGAAACACAGCCTGGAAGCATCTTAGCTTCATTCGAGCTACCACCGCTATGAAATTTTGGTCGTAGACACATATGTTTCAGCGGCCGGGCATTGCCTCAGCAGCCAAAGAGAACCCGTAATGTTCACGCCGGCCGATTCCATCCCGCAAATATCCCACAACTATAATGGAACATACGACCCGTCGCCCTGATAATCAAACTCGTACTCCTGCGTCAGAAGACCACAGTGACTGGCTATGAGTTCGTGCTGTTGACGACATGTGGCCAGTCAATTCTGCTGTGGCCTTGCCTATGTTCACGATGCATGTCCGGCAACGAACACCCTCGAAATGAGATGTCGTTCAACCGAACCACGAGACGTCCAGCCGTTTAGACACGTCATCGTCCGTGCCCGCCGATCTTTGCTTGGGAGCAGAAGCTTCGCATCAGTGTGCTTTAGACCAAAGATAAGCGATCATACGGTGCTTTTGTACACTCATTGCCAACTGTTGCCACCCATGTATCCTTCTTCCAGTGTCCTTTCCTCAAGAGTGCGAATGAAATCTCTGTTCGATCTTCCCACTCTGGATCCTCTTCGTCCCGCTCCTCTACTGCCACCAACACCCGCCGACTCTCCACCATCAGCTGGAGGCGGATAGTAAGCTGGAGAAGGCTGTAGCCGGATGGGAGCATTTGGATCGAGATGACCCATGACCCTTTGCAAGGCAAGTGGTACACCGGATTGATGTTGCTCCAGAGTACTGGCACGCTGTCGGCCCGCCCGAGTTGTAGCCTGGGCGTATAGACTGCTTTGTTGCTGAGGAGCCAATGCACCTTGCGCAGGTTGGTAGCGTCCTCCTGGTTGCGCTGGAGGCGCCATTAGTACGTTAGCTATCGGCGGGTTCGAATAGCTTGGTGGAGGCTGTTGGTGTCCGTATGCGGGCGGTGGTGCAGCATGTGTTGGAGACCCATACACGTTGTACATACCCGCTGGAGCCTGGGTAGCAAGCGGACTTGAAGGATATGGAGACAGCTGCATGCTAGCATACGCCTGTGCTTGGGCCTGTGCGGCAGCTTGTTGTTGTGCCTGTTGTCTTTGTTTGCTCATTGCTTCAGCCCGTTGTTGCTCTTGTACACCAGGTGCTGGCGACTTTGAGGAACTCGCGCGAAGTGTCATGGGTGGAACGAATGGTCCATTGAATTTCTGTTGAGTGATGAAAGGATGGAGTTTCGCTTGGTTTGGCGTCCATCGCTCAAGAGGATTGAGATTGAGAAGTCCTTGCGCAAAATCAATGAAAGCTTTACGGTTGTTCATTTCTGCCCAGCAGTTAGAATATTCCCAGTCGAAAGACGATTTCATCCGATGGAAGATCTTACCTCGCTCGACTTCCGCTTGCTTCATGTTCTTCCGTGGCATCGGGTAGTTGTTGATAATATCAGGGAGATTTGTCGCTGAGAAGTAACGCTTGCTTGGCTGTTCTTTAGTACCATGTTCTCTTGCATACTGTTCCATAGACTTGAGACGATACTGCTTCCTTCCAAACTCGTCTGATGCTTTCTCAAAGAACTCGTTCGATTGTTTGCCCATCTCAAGCATCCATGTTGGTGGCATGCCTAGCATCTCGGTTATTCGAGCGACTTGGTTGTATTCGGAGGATCCTGGGAACAGTGGAAGGCCTAAGAACAACTCGACGACTATGCATCCTAATGACCACATGTCGATTGCGGCAGAGTATCTAAATGGCAGTTAGTAGAAGGTCCTACAGAGAAAGAGGGTAACTTACGGCAGTCCAAGTAATACTTCTGGTGAGCGATAGAATCGAGACTGAATGTATGTGTAAACTGTCTGTCGTTCATCACAAGCTGAACCGAAGTCAATGATCTTGATGATTGGAGATTCGAGACTAGACAAAATGTTAGGATTGTGTTGCCATTGCAGTAAAAATGGGACTCACTTCTTCAGCAAAATGTTCTCCGGTTTGAGATCACAATGGATCAAGCGAGCCTTGTGTAGCAGAGACAGACCGGTCAGAAGTTGCTGAGCAAAAACTCGGACCAAAGTCGTACTCAGTCCACGGAATTGGTTCTGTTTGATTAACTCGTAGAGGTTAACGCTCAAGAGTTCGAAGACCAGACACAGATGCTGTCTGTGAATGAATGTATCTTTCAACCGTAATAGGTGATGATCATCGTTCTTGTCCATCTGTTTGTTGAGAAGATCTAGGACTGAGACTTCCATCATGCTTTGATTGAAATAGGCCGTCCGATTCTTGACAACTTTAACGGCTACTACCTCTTGGGTCTTCAGATTCTGGCATTTTACCACCTGCCCAAATGTACCTTGACCGAGAACGTCGAGAATAAGATATCTGTTCTTATGTCCAGACTCTTCAGATCCCAGAATGTCGTTGACATAAAGAATGTAATCACTGTCTTCGTTGTCATAACCATCATTCTTGGTACCTTTGCTCGGCTTTGTGAGTACTCTCCGTGGATTTCGCGAAGATTCGTATTTGAAACCTGGATTGCATATTCTGTATGTTGCGGGAAGCTCTGTAGTCAAGGCTCGAAGCGGACTGATGAAGCCTCCTTCGGGATTTGCACGACGAAACGCCGGTTGCTCGGTAACTCTTGGCTTCAGATCCGCAACATTGAGACATTTCTCAAACTTTGGTACAGGACCTTTGCCTGCAGGCTGTTGTGATCTTGGTGGATTCGCATGTCTCGGAGAAGTCGCATCTCGTCCGTAGGAAGACAGATGCAGTGGAGCGGATTGAGGATGATAATTACTGGTACCGATGGTTGACTGAAGCGGAGGAAGTTGAGGAGCATTCGGTCGAGATGCTGCATTATGTTAGTACTGAATCTAGATGGCCAACTGTAAACAGCGCCGACAGAGATGTGCGTACAAGGAGGTGAATAGAAGTTTTGCGTTGGCGGTGAAGAAATGTATGCATTCTGCCGGGTTGGTGAGCTGCGAGCCTGCGTATTTGGTGAGTAACTATTGTACACGGTCGACATGGCGTTTGCTGGAGTGGCATTGTATGGTGAAGCCGGTGAGAGATTCATCGGCGAGTAGCGTCGTGCAGCTGATGACTCCTCATTTAAGATCTGCTGCTGTGAAATTTGCCTGGAATGGGTTGGTCTTGCAGATTGTTTCGGCCTGTATTGGTCCACATCTTCCATGGCCACATCTCCATCACCGTCTCCGGCGAAGTCTTGTCGGAGGTGCGGTGCAGTGGGTGCTGCCAGCGGCATAGTGGGTGTTCGATTTGCCAGCGACGATGGAGTATATTCGTCTTGCCTCATCGCATTTCCCACGTTGTTGGCGTCTCTTTGGGTATTTGGTTGAGAAGGAAGCGTGTTCGGAGCGTACCGCGCCTGGCGGTTGGCAGGGTTATCGAATGATGCCCATTGCTGGTCCATTGCGTGTCTTGGGGAGCAAGCCAGAGATGAGCTCGCGGTTTCGAGGAGGAAGTTCAAAAGCGAACTGGACCGGCTTCAAGGCAGACCGCTAGTTAGTCAAGCGAGAGTGCGGCTGGGCATTTCTTATGTCGAGTAAGACTCTGACGTAGGATTTGTTGTAGCAAGCCGCTGGCCGCCTCGAGGGAATTGAAGTCGAAACGCACAGGACAATAGCAGTGCTGTGTGTACAGTGACGCGGTAATGGAGGTGATGGGCCTGTCTCGTGCAACGTATAGCGGATTGACAGCGTCGTAATCGCGGATGGGTTTGACGACAGCAATGGTTTCGGTGAAAGGAGCCAGGAAGTGGAGAGAGCAGAGCAAGCGCAAAGGACGCCTCTAGACGAGCGAAGCGCGTCCAGAAGACGAAGGCCCTCTTCGAGTAAGGAAAAAGAAATGGGCGTGGGCGAGATTTGGTAGGATGATTAATGAGGTTGGAGGCCTTTGAGTGAAGTTGTAGGTAATTAAGTTCGAGTTGGTTTCTTAGTGTGGGAGCGCTCCGGGGGCTGAGCTTCCATTTGGAGATCACAAACTGAATGCATCCATCCGTACCTTCGTTTCTTGAAGCCCAAAAGGCGCCCTGCCAGCTCACCGTTCCTTTGGAACCCAGGTCAAGCTTGAAACCCAGGCCGAATCATACAGACGTTTCCATTTGACATAATAGCCTATGCTTTCGTTTTTTGAGCAAAAGTCCCAATTAACCGCCGCTGCCTGGACCGTGATGGGCCATCAGGAGACCAACAACTTTACCCAGCTCTCCATTATTTGAGAATATCTAGCTTTTCACTGGAGAACAAAAGCGTGGTCGGCGATATTTGACATTGCGCTCCGCAGGCGACGAGCTGCAAGCTCCTTTAGGCTTCTGCGTGCGCTGCCCATTTGTGATCCTTCAGTCCGGTTGCACACCAGTCGTAGTCCATCTTATTACCCTCTACCTTTAACACTCCACACCGATACACCAAATGCATGTCACCACTGCAGCAAATACTCATTCTTCCCCGTCTTGCTCATTTCAGCATTGAAGCTAGGCTCCCGGCAAGTTGAACGGACCCGTGGTGAGGGTCTAAATATTCTCTAATGGCAGTCTTCAGCGCACTGAGTGGCATACTCAGGCTGATGTAATTCAAATTGCTCTCCGTCGAAGCTATAGCTACTCCACATCCGAGTATCCACCTCTGGCACAGTGGTAGCCGGCGCAGAAGAAGGAAAAGTAGGTTGAGGTGCTACACTCGCCGCAGGTACATCGGTGCTGTCTGGCGGTGGAGGTGTGGGCTCGCCGACCTTCTTCCAATGTCCTTGTCGACGTTTTTGAGTCTCAGGGTTAGCTTGCTCAACAACAACAAACGAATTCTTGAAGCCGCCTTTCCTCTTGTTGGCTGGACCAGGTGCAGGTTTGACATCTGTCATGACAGCTTCCCGTTTTGCACGCCGCTCTTCATCCGCAGCCAGCATTTCCTTCTCGATGCCATATGTAAGAGCTTCAAGATCTGCCCGACGTGCTCGATGATTGTGGTCGAGGGAGAGTTTATGATTTTCGAGTTGTTGGATGTTTGTGTACTGTTTCTTGCAGAGGTTACCTTGATTCTCAGTGAGGTCTTGCTCCAGACGCAGATGAGATCATGGGCATAGGGCATATTTACAAAAGAATTGCTTCTGGGCCTCTTTGGCGCTTTCCGTGATGGCCTTTGCAGGAGTATACTTGAACTGGTGGTGGGCATGAGTAATTCCGATTCCCAGGTGCGTAGATCAACATATCAGTACAGACCGGACGCATCTTGATGAGTCGTCGCAAGTAAGCAAACGCGGATATTCAAAAGAGTAGGATGACGGTAAGCTGGAACAAAGTCTGCGTTTGGGAGGTTGTGTAACTGTTCAAGTTTGAACTACACCAGTTTCTTTTTCACCGATGGGCGATATCGGAAGTTTGTAGCAGTTATCGTTTTGGCGTGAAAGAATAAATCGCCTAATCACGGCTTCAGGTGTTGAGTTCACGTTTAGATGAGGCATGAGAGCTCATCCATGTTTCATGTTGTTGACCTGGAAAAGAACTTAAGAAGCACCAAAAAGCTCTAGTTAGCGGGCACGTGCCTGCCTAACTACGCTTACTTCGTGACGTCCGATGTTGCATGCATTCCATTTGCATCCGCAATGAGTGTTGCATGCTTTGATTTCTTGCTTTGATTCTGCAATTGTGTTCTGAATTACAGTTTGTTTGTAGTCTGGCTTTCTATCCTTCCGTTGCGCGTAGAATCGCCGGAGTCATTACCTGACTTTCGCTCCGATCCCCTCCAATACTCCTCTCCGCAGATGTAATCCGTCACCACTTATTGCTATACTGTTCCACAATGAATCAGCCAGATTTGGAGAAGCTGGACACAAGATCCTCTCAAGCAACACTTCTAGAGCTCGAACCGTCACCTGTCGAAGAAACTCCAAATAATGCTACTACATCAGACGAGTACTTTCCACCATCCAGAAAGGAGACTGAACCAAAAACACCACCACATCCACTATTCTCACGCACCTCAAATCTAGGATTGAGCAGTCATGGGCCCGCATTCTACCGTACGTGCTCGGGCAAAGCTGGATCCCACCCAATTTACAGAGCGAAGTTCCTCACTAACGATGTCGACAGTCTCCCGCATCCAGAAATACTCATCCTATGCCTTCTCCGCCTTCCTAACAATGCACATCGCAAACACCGCCCTCATCCCACTAGCGACAGGCTCGGTGCGCGCCTCAGAGTCATACCTGCTGCTCACACGGCCATACTACCAATCGATGCCGTTCGAGGCGCTGCTGATCACGGCGCCGCTGGCGCTGCACGTAAGCTCCGGCATCGCGCTGCGGCTGTTCCGGCGGCGGCAGCAGGTGCACCGGTACGGGGCAGAGAGCTTTTCAGAGCGGCGGCGCATCGGGTGGCCGCGCGTCAGCGGCACGTCGTGGCTGGGGTTTGCGCTGGTGCCGCTGGTCGCCGGTCACGCCTTCCTCAATCGCGTCCTGCCGCTCATGTACGGCGGCGGCAGCGCCAACGTCGGGCTGGAGTACGTCTCGCATTTGTGTGCGCGCTCGCCCGCCGTGAGCTTCGTGGGCCTCTCTGCGCTCATCCTTGCCGGCGCGTTCCATGTCACGTGGGGTTGGGCAAAGTGGCTGGCCGTCTCACCGGACTATGTTAAAGCGACGGGAGCTGAAGGGCAGTTGCTGAGAAAGAAGAGGTGGTATTTGTTGAATGGAACTGCAGCTGTGATTGCTGTCGTGTGGTTGGCTGGAGGATTGGGCGTCATTGGTAGAGGAGGTGCCGCGGAGGGATGGCTGGCGAAGGAGTACGATACGTTGCTTGGGAGGATACCCTTACTTGCGAAGATATTCTGAGCTATTTAGAATCGTGCTAGAAGTTCCTCGACACTGTCCGTGGCATATAGACTCCACTCGTCGTCTATTGATTCAACTCATTGAAGACTTCGTCATCTTCAAGTCGTGCTTGTGCGCCTGTTTTGGTAATTGTGAATCACGGCGGAGAGAAATAAGACTTGATTGTGTATTCATCTCCTTTGTATATGTCATGAGCTGGGAAGTTGTAGCAGCGGTGACAGCTACGACTTTAAGATGGAGATCAAAACCCGTGCTCAGCAACTATATCGAAGCGAGTCACCTATCCACTTTCAGACCGTGTATTCGACCGTTCCGATGTCATAAGTCGAACCATACGAAACTCTCCACAAGCAGACTTAACGCTAATTAATGCCGTTGCTCATCCTGCAACATTGCTTGTTCCCGTAATCGTATCTTACATCTTCATTCACTTGCTACCATCCGGATATATGATCTTCTTCCTCACCTTATCATACTCGCACACCTTCCTCCGGCGATGCGCCTGCGCCATCTTCCACTTAACATAGAGCATCACAGCATCCCTCACGACGACGAACGCACACCCACCAACGATACTACGGGCCCAACGGCTCTGCAAAAAGCCCCTTGGCGGCGCGGCGCGGCCGAACGGCGCCCACGAAGCCGGCGCGGGCGTCGTCCACGACCGCGGCAGCGCCAGCCGCAGCATGTCGCCCATCAGCGCCGAGATGATGGGGAAGGCCAGCGCGCCCAGTACCGTGTCTGCCACGCGCGTCGGCGAGATGTGGATGTTGCGTTCCTGCCGCCGCTCGTGGCGCACGCCGTTGGCTGCTGCGGGCGGCGCTTGGGCGCCGGCTTGGGCTGGGTCGATTACGTGTCCGGGTGCGTCCGCGGGTTGATCGAGTGGTGGAGCGTTGAGTGGTGGTGCGAGGCCTTGGCGGTTGAATTGCTGGTTGGGAAGAGGCTCGGGTTCTTCGATGACGTCGTGAACTGCCATGTCGATTTCCAGGTGGAAGCCATCTTCGTCCAGTTCTTCGCCTTCTTGATTCGCATCGTCTTCAGTACTACTTGTGCTTCTTGGTCGGATTTCTTTCAGCCATCTCCGCTCTCTCTCTCCCCACACTTGCTCGTAGTAAAAGTTATAGGCAGATCGAACATAGGGAAGTGCGGCGAAGGACAGAGCAGCGGATGGTGGCCAGACGCCAAAGTCTGAAAGAGGATCTTGAGCTGGTGATGTAGCGAAAAAAAGCATTGGGAGAATCGGAAGGATACCATCGGCTATTGATGTCCGGGAAAGAATAAGGATCGGAGGAATAAGAGTGAGGCCTGTGTTGATCCTCCACGTATCCCTAAGATAATGACCCAGAGACTCCCATGTTCCTTCGTCTGGTGATGGTAGTTGGAATAGTGGACTAAGAATCCGAATTGCATCGTCGGTTCCGAACACAACCTCCACAGTCAAGAAACCATACTCGTAGCATAGTCTCCAGACGCTTCCAGCTCCTATTGCAAGTACACCGGGCCATACGACTCTGCCACAAGCATTTTCAACCACGCGTACGGCATCCACGACATAGCTTCTCGGTCTCGCAACGATGATCTCACTCTTGCACTGCGGACACTCTATCTTGCTTGATCTGGCGGAGGTGCTGCGTCTGTTTGATGGTGCCTCGATATCCGCAATCCAGTCCAGTAAACAAGCCTCATGCGCCGTTAGTGCACAGGGACATGGACTCCTCCACTCTGAGCTCATAGGAGTATCCTCGCTTTCATCGGCAAAGCAAATCCAGCACTTCTTCAGGTCGTTTGTATCCGTCCTTTTAAGTGGCGAAGGTCGATCTTCCTCTTTCTGACCATCTTCGAGTAGTATGGATGGTTCAGAGAATGATGACTGCGATGTCGAAGGGTGATTCAGCAGCACCGTCTGTGAGTCTTCGGAGAATGAGGAATCGGCAGTAGATGAACGGGCTGGTGGTTGATTATCGGATGAGCGCTTTTGTGGTGATGCTCGCCGTTGCTGTGAAGGAGGTAGTGAGGCCATGCTGAGTGAAATACAACTACAGCTATGGAAAAGTGGAATTTACGGTTGTGGAGGTCATCGAGGTTGTGTATTCGGCTTGGTTGAGAGGCAGATGTCGAACTACTCCGTACAGTTTGGGCCGCGGCTTAGGACGTCCATCCGCCTGGCTTATGTCATCCATTGTCCTACAGACCAGACAGTTTTTTGATTAGCCTCTCAGCACCGGAACGATTCGCACTCTAACCTTTCTACCATTACACAATATATTTTCAGAAGCGGACGGACCATACTATTTGGAATTTTCTCGTGTTGCTGATTGGCTTTTGTGTAGACATTCTTCTTGCGTTCCTCAGGTCGTTAGTTACCTGTACCTAGTCTTCATATTAAGGGCAACTTTCTCAGATAGACCACAGATGGAAATCTTCTCATGTTTGCACTGGTTATAACTAGTTATCTTTATTCTTGTCGACGTATTCGTCTGTCTTTGGATTCCGAGCATGTTAGCCGTCGCCTTCCCGACAGCCATTCTTACATCCATCCGCAACTATTTACGACTCTTCACTTAAATCAATATTCTCAGGTTATGGCCAGAAAATGTTCCTTGTTCGATACTATGGCAAGGCCAGTATGATAACTGGCTCTGGTGGCTGGCGTGAGTAAAATAGAACCCATTATACATCACTAAATTGTTTACCGTCTTAAACAATCTGATGGCAGGTTGGCCTCCGTTTTTGGCAGTTTATGACGCCGTTGTCAGCGATAAATCTGCAACCGCTATGTGCGGCGCAGTCTCAACAGACGTTCAGTTTCGCAATTTCTCAATTCCTACCTTAGATTCACGTTTTCCAACTCCTCTCTCGCGTTTCTTGGGAGGCCTCTTCTCTGTAATTAGTGGCAGCTATACGCTACCGCCTTCCAGCGAAGTTGAATCGTCATTTGCGACCTCATAAGGAAAATTCCTCACCGTCAACGTCTATGAGCGAAGTCGAAGGTCTCGCGGCTTCGACAGTGACTCTTTAGGTCTGTCGAATGAATCGAGCGTCTCATAAGCTGACGACCTTCCTACCTGGAACTCTTGTGTGGTCTGGCAACTTAGCTCCAATATCAGCTCGCGTGGTCTTTGCCGTATAGACTAGTAAATGTGCTTAAGAAGTTTGGACCGTGGGAATTTCTCCCATATCCCTCAGTTCCCACCCTCCACCTGCATTTCTAACCACCCCGATTCTCTTCGGGACTTGATCCTTGAACTCTCCAAAACATTCATCTAAGCTGTCCACAGCTTCGTGAGCTCTATCACCCTCGAATTTCTCCGCGACTAGTTGCTGAAGGCTGAGCCTCTGCCTGATCTCCTCCACGTCCACGTTGTGTGCTGCAGCCAAGGCAACCACGGTAAGCAAGATGCCGAAGCCAACAAAGAGGAAGCTTAGGGCGACAAGAGTGTACAGTGGAGCCATCGGCACACGAGAGACGATGATCTCAGAGTGCTGCTGCAGTTCAATCGCTGGGCTTTGGACCATGACTCCTGCGACCAGGCTTAGGAGGACTTGACTGTAAGTCAAGGAGAAAGTGTGGGCAAATTGCTCTTCCGTTGTACTCAGGCCCGCGAGGTTGGTGGAGTCTTGCAGCTTGATGCCTCCGGCTGCAGTTTCTATCAGAGGCTGAACCATGAGCGTCGCCATCGAGTCGTTGCTCGGCGATATTTCGAAGATCGTGATGGTACCGTTGATTGCTGTGTATTGCGTGTCGAATACGGTGGCGTTGCAGAACATGAGGTACGCGAGACCTCCAAATTCCAGAGCGACGAACTCGGTGTCGTTTTGAAGCGGAAGATCGGCACCAGCTGCAGGTAGAGTGTATCCGTTTACTCCGAAGAAGAACGGGTTGGAGAAAACGTAAGTATCGCTAATAGTGTCGTTGCTGGTACCAGAGGAATCCGTAAAGTAAGTCATAGCGATCTGATCGTTTATTAGATCACCTGTGAAAGCCGGATATTTGCTGCAGGTGAAAGGCGATGAGACATCACTGACAAGGTTGGCACGACTAACATCGCATTCCGCCGTAACCAGTTCGCACTGAGTCAGGACCGAGTAAGTAGTCGCCGAGAAATCCTGGCTGAGAGGTGCTCCATTTCCGGGCGTGCCGAGAAAAGCATATTGTTTGTCATTTGGCATGATGTTGACACTGGCAGTCGTCGACAGGTTATCAAGAACCTCAAACGCGGTAAGTGGATTGATAAGGTATCCGCCTTTGATTGAGGGTGACAAGGAACACTTGGTCGTTCCTTGGGCGAGGTAACTGTTATTTGTATTCAAACAGTTCGAAGGAAGAGTGTAGCTGTAGGTTCCTTCCGTGCTGTCCAAAGGTGTGACTTGACTGAAGTTGAATGGTTGGATCGCAAAATGGAGCCACCATTCCGCAGCAAATATGAGGATACTGATAAGTTATGAGCATCTTGACATGCTGATGAAGATTTCCGAGAATGGTTTACCCAAGAATCATTGTGAAGATTGCAGTAAGTGCCACTCCTACCGCAGGACCAGGTTGACGCCTTCTCTGGTCGGCAACCCGGGGTCGACGCACGTAGTTGAGCCATGATGTAATGGCTTGCGTACCGCCGCTCTCAATAAATCGAAGCATAAGAGCGAATTAGTAAGGCGTGAGGAGCCTCTCTGAGTCTCGATTTTGAGAGTGTTTCAGTACGAACAGAGCTAGAGGATAGCTCGATAGCAGGACGGTAAAGGTTGCAATGTACGCAAGGACTGAAGTATACAACGAAGTAACTCGTGCTAATCTTGTTGGACTGATATTCGTGTAAATGTATCTGTCTTCGTCTAGTGCTGTGGAAAGGCTAAGATTTGAACTGCTGTCTTGATTCTGTTTTACCTGGAGATGGAAAACCAGACCGAGAATGACAGCCGAGATTATGACAAAGGGAATTGTCAAAGTCATACAGCCAAGCAAAATTGCTTGGTACTTTCCTCGTAGACGTTTGGGAGGAGTTGGTAGCTGGCCTTGACCATGCTGTCCATTAACCTGCGTAACCGTAGAGGAATTCATTTTCGTAATTAATCTGACAGTAACTTTGATTGAATGAAGATATACGCACAGGGGAGATGAATGAACAGGAATCTGGAATTTATAAGCCAAAAGCATCCTTCGATTGACCCGTTAAACTCGGTGGCGACTTGGAATTGCACCGAAACGGCAAGGCGAGTGCCGATTTTCCAAAAGAAACCAACCAGTGACTCATGTGATGTCCACGTTTGTCGGTGTGCATTGATGAGGCTGAAGTTGAAGCCAATAGGCGGGTGCTGGTTGCCGAACCGCGAAGCACCGAGGTTTGTACGGAAGGTGGTGGCCGCCTATTAGGAAACCTGCGCTACCTCCATGACTTACCGCATGGAAAAGAATAGAAGTGAAATATGTGACTCAAATGCCTACTCCGTATGGCAACATGCCAAAGGCTGAAATAACTGCGGCTTACCTTAGTGTAACTGAATAATCTACAAAATGAGGTGTATCTCTGTGATCTTGAAGTGGATACAGAAAGCCGAATTCAGACACTGAAACATGTAGATACATCATTCTGGTAGAGAAGCTCAATGCTGCTATTCGCTATTAGCGTGCCAGAGAAATCGATCTGTATTTCTCGTTTCTTCGAAAGATCTTTGCAACTGTTTCCATTATTGGTCCCTATTCCTGACAAATTGGTCGAATCTGATTAAGGTACATTCTACAGTCTCTCTGTGGGCTGTGAGACTTATTTCGCTGTCTAAGGGATATTCCGTAGGTGATCATTCGGAGTATGGTGGTGTTTTCTTTCCCAAGTTTGTAGTTCCCGCTGATCGAGTGATGAACATCATGAAGAGCATCAATCTTTGCCTTAAGGCATTTCGCTTTTATTCGTCTCGTCAGTTATCTCTTTTTCCAGCTCTATGGGGGCTTCTGTTTGATGCTCTGGTTCGCTCCTCAATTGGGTACTTTTCCCGGTTCTCATAGGCTTCGAATCTCTCTGCTGGCCCTTCCACGCAATCGTTTCCCAATCTTGCCTAGCCACGCAGGAGCTCAGTCCTCCTATGTTTCTATCCTCATCCATAGGCAACGGTGTTGCAAGGTTGATATGATCGAAGAACTCCGGTGGTGGTGGCCTCATTTGGCTTGAGCGATGTCCGTGACTGAGGCCGTGGCCGCATTTTTCACACCACCCTCCTTCATTTCTGTCTTCTTGCATCTGCGGCCAGAGGATTTGCTTCAGAACCACGGCACGTATCATCATGCCGAATACCCAGAACCACGTTACAACTAATCCAACTGCCATAGCGCAGCCGACAATCTCGATGCCGCGTTGCTGCCCGAGTGCTTGTGCCACGGCGAAAGTAGCAGTTGTCAGCGCAGTGTTCGGGAATACGAATGAATACCACGTCATGGCAAAATCCATCTTACCATGTTTTACGCAGCTGAAGTGGGCGCCCACGGAAACGAGAAACCACCACAGCGCGAGACCCCAAAGCCACAGGCCGACCCAATTTGCTACTATTTTTGACACATTTCCTGCCAGAGTACCAAGTCCTTCTCCCATGAAGTTTGGCGGTACCACAGCCGGTAGTTGCTGACCCATTGTGATGACACCTGCGATAGTGAAGCCACTCGGTCCGACCGAGATGAACATACCTGGTCTAAGGCTCTCAGTAGGCAACTTCTGCGTCATAAGACGGTACAGGAAAGCCGAATAAATCATGACGGAGACCATGAAGCCTATGCCTTGGACAGCAAATCCGCCGACGATCATATCTAAAGCTGAAGTGGGACGACCAAGTTCGACGAGCTTTCGTGCCAGGTTACCAGCATGTGGTCCAACGATGAGCAGAGGATACGCTGGGAAAATCCAAACGGGTGTCATCTTGCTAATTGTAAATGTCTGTGTCGACCACATGATTAGGTATATACCACTGCTGAAGAGTACCGCCAGCGCGAGATCCAACCAATACATCACTATCATGACATCCTCAAGCCAAGGACCCGCTTTCCCTACCCCATACTGGCTGATGTTGATGAGTATGGTGCCAAATGAAATGACTGAGGCGGGAATGAAAAGCGATTCCGTTGGATGGAGGTATGAGGCTCGGAAAGTCGATGGGTAGAGGTAAAAGCGTAGGCTGATCATCACAACATTAAAGATGAAAAGCACAATGTTGAGGATGAAGAAGATACAGCCCAGAGCGTAGAGAGAGTGGAAGCGAAATGGAGCTGGAATGGAGTATCTAGCTCACGCCATCAGTATCAGAGACTTATGGATTCGAATTGAATAAAGAATGGATAGACATACAACACGTTTGCAATGCCACCTGTTGCCATGGTCATAGTGAACCAAGTCCATGTAAAGTGGCGAATCCGTTCTCGAATGGCAAGCCTGTTGATATGTTTATCCAAAGGTTCCACTGGCTTCCCACAGCTATCACTCGAATCGTTCCAGTTACTCATAAGTCTTAGAGCGGGTGGTAGTGGTATAGGCAATGCTATCGCTGGGAGAGATAATCGAGGTAATTTATTTTCACTACCAGAGTGGGATGTTTGAATGCCCATGTTTGCGTATTCAGGGACGGTCTGACCGCTTTTGGGTTGATTTGTGAGTCTGCGCTGCCATAACGATGGCTGGTGGGTATCTGCGGCACTTATGCTTGGTGAAAATGGTGTAGACGACCGTGATGAAGCTCTTTCTATAGACTGCCCACGTGGATCTGATCCGCCGAACCCGCCCGAGATCGCACTTGCGCCATCGACTCTGGCATAGCTTTCGGTACGTCCATCCTGCTGGCGCTTTTGTTGGTCATCGTCGGGCTCGGTGAGTTGTTCGTGGGTCGAAACCCGGCTGGACGATCCACCTTGCATCTAGGGCGGGCTCCGGTGATTCGTTAGATTATAAAATGTTCCTATTCGTTTCCGACTCATTCAATATGCTCTGGGAACCGAAACGCTCATCAGCAAGATGTATCCCGAGAGCCTGACCGTGCGGTTCAAGTAAACCGTGATCGTCGTTGATAGCTGAAGTCAATTGCTCCCTGGTCCATCAAATGAGCCTCCAAGCTCTTTCGACAGACATCAGGGAAAGATACGAAGTGAAAAAGGGCAAAAAAGGATCCGTTCTTCCTACCGATGGTCGTCAATTCACTATGGTGCAATCAGGGTGTGAAAACGAGGATGACTGGCCACGGGTTTCACTATCGGCGCCACAACCGTCAGACATCAACGGATGTACCGGCTCTGAGTAGCAATTACTGGATTGGGGTTGGTTGGCATGGTGTTGCATACTTATTACAGCGCCGAACTCGTGTTCAGATGTTGAACCGAAATTCGGTGATCTAGACTTGCAGTTGAGAGCCCTTCATGATTGTTGCTGCGCGTGCTCGGCACCTGGCTCTATAAAGTAAATCGAAGAAGTATCAATTAACTAAATATCAAAATGGCTGATATTTTCTGTGACTGCTAATGTACGAGGGTTTTAAAGCCTTCCCAATATGGACCCTTTGGTTCCGCAGTCAATACCGCAATCTCTAAACTCTGACACAGCGAAGCCCAGCTCGAGCACCCAGACGCTCAGATACTCTGCTTAATGTCGCCTGTCTCTGGAAGCTCAGATCGCCGCCGTCGCCCACGTAAACGCAACCAGCGTCTACATAAATGCAACCACCGTGGTCCAAACCACATGACCAGGGCTATGCACCCTACCCCAACAATGAACATCAACGGGGTTCGAAGGAATAAACCCAGAATCGGTCCGATGGTAAGCCACACCAAATGTTGAATGTACTGTTGAGGCCCCGGCTGGGCTTGTCCGTAATACAGAAGCTTCGCCATTAGCCACCAAGACAGTACACTAAGGATCGTGACGGCAAGGCAGAATGCGTAGCAAAACCAAAACATGATTTCTATCTTCCTATCGCTTTCCGTGATTCCTGATGGATCGCAGTACATATGGTACTGGAAAACGAAAGCAGTGACAATGAGCGCTATAAGATTTGCAATGACCAAGATTGAGCAGACAGCGAAGATGATGTAGTTTTTACGGGTTCGGGTTGGGAGTAGTGGATTTACGTTGTCCGGCCGCGCTGGATTGCCTTCATCTTCGATTGGTGGCATTGGTGGTAATGATGGTGCTGTTACTGCTGCTGTCCCTATGCTTCCTGCTACTTGTGCTGATGGTGATGATGCGTACTGGGACTTCGAATACGACGACAATCGGTCATTACTATCCTCAACGGGTAGAACCTTATATTCTTGAGAGCACTTGAATTGTGCAGCGGGTTTTGGTCTTTCTTTAAGCTTCATATTCACAATGACTGCCACAAGAAAGATTGTAATGGCAGGGGCGACCAGGGCGATAGAGAAGGAGATTATGAAAGCCGTTTCAGTATTCCTTTCGTCGTAAGGACTTGCGAGAAAGTCGCATAGTGCTGGTTGTTGTTCTGGCGACAAAAACGACATTATAAATGTGACTTTAGAGCTGAAAATCGAAGGACGAAGGGTTTGATGGAAATGATGAAATGAAAATAAAATCATCTACTTTGTTAAATGGGAATGATTGGTGAGAATGCCGCGATGAAAGAATCAAGGAAATTTGGTACACATTTCCTTTGTATCTTCAATGCCTTCAAAATTCCACCTGTCAGCTGGCGCTGCTTTTGAGATTCATGAGCATATGGCAAAGGCCAAGAAAAGCAGCGATGCAAATGTAGCCTGGCGATATGGCGGGCTCTTGGACAACCGGTGATGGGTTCGACCATAGGACCATTTGAACATCTTGTCTTCGTCGTGTGACAACGGTTGCGATATGAAGAATGGGGCCTTGGTTTGTCTTCAATGCCGTAGATATTCTCCCACATCATAATCTGGACAGGGTGGACGGCAACCTGGTGCCGAAAATATTCGTCTCAAGATAGATCTTGAAGCTCTAATGGTCAGGTTAGTTAGAATTTGGCCTGTGCGGTAATGTAGAAGAAATCGATTACATTGAGAAAGCCTGCTTTGCCATGAGGGACAGCCTCGATGTTTGAAGGAGACATGCCGCGACCCACCTCATTCAGTATATTAATATCCCCGACTAGGTTCCCTACCTCAAGTTTGTGAGAATTAGAAGTAGACTCTAATACCGGACTAGGATATAACTTTTGACTTGAAATGAAAACACTAAGTTGAATGCTGTGCTTGTATGCTCAAAGACTGTCCATCGAAGGCTATTCTGGCGATGGTGTGGTGCGAGCAGCCCTATCACCATCCCGGGTCCTCAATCACCTCGATGGGCTTGTTTTCATGCAACTATGTGTTACCAAAGATGAATATACCCTTGCCCTTTCTAAAGCCTTCCAGCGTCCCTGCGATGACATCGATTAAACTTTCTGCTTTGGTATCCCAGTCCCACTTTATTTCATCAACAGGCACGTCCTTGAACTTACCTTCTCTGCAAAGCTGCAGCATCTCTTCCATCATTGCTTTCTTCTCTTCAGGATTTTGATCGCTCCACCGAGACATCCAGAAGCCGTCGAAGCTGATGTCCTTAAATATCAATAGGCCAGTGGGAACAGTGACGGGTTGCTTCGACATCCCACCATACGTGACGACAGAGCTGCTGGGTGCTAGAATCTTAGCCATCGCGTTGACCTGTTTGCCGCCGACGCAATTCAACCCCAATCGTATTGGCTCTCTTCCGCCGTTAGTCCATTCAGCAACTCTGTCCTTGATCTCCTTGCTTTCAAAGTCTTTATCAGTGACCACGACATCGGCGCCAAGCTCCCGCAGCTCGCTTTTAAGCGACTCTAGCTCCTCAGCTGGTCTATCCCGTACAATATTGATGCTCTTGTAACCCCATAACCGTCCAAGCTGGATCGCGGCTCTTCCAACGCCTGAATTTGCGCCATTCTGTACGAACCACTGTCTAGGTTGGAGCTGCACAAAGTCTTTCAACATCCTGTATGCTGTTCCTGGGTTGACCGATACAGTCCCTGCTTGAATCGGTGTAATGCCTTCTTTGTTGTCTAGCTTGACCAGCATATCTTCCGTCGTTTGCGCATGCGTTCGCCATGTCCCGAAGCCTTGCCTCTTCATCACCACCCAATCTCCTTTCTTCAACGTCTTGACTTTCTCACCCGCGCTCAGTACCTCTGCGACGCCTTCATTCCCACCCACGGCAATGGGATCGGATGTGCTTAGCGCAGTTGTGAATGTCGGTTTCGACGGGTATGTGCCTTGAATTTGGTTGATGTCGGCTGGGTTGATTGGCGAAGCGAGGAAGCGGATTGTAAGGAGGTTTGAATGAGCTGGTGAAATGGAGTGCGAGTGTAATGAAAGAACATCTTTCGGTTCACCATATTTCCGAATCACCAAAGCTTTGGCTTGCTCGTACCCGTATGCGGAAATGGGTCTCTGAAATCGGATAGGACCGTGTTGAAGATACGTGTGGGAAGGTTTGGATGGAATTGCTATGCGCAATGGGCGCATTGCAGGTAGCCGAGAATGTAAAGAAGCCATTGTGAGAAGATTGAGCTTCCAACAATGCTTCGCGCTGTGATAAAAGATCGTTATGAGGTTTTCTAATCAAGCTTGCAGAAAGCTCGGAAGAAACTCCAGATTTATGACGTCGGAACTTTTGCTCGACGTTGTCCCGAGGAATTCACGACACCCACGTAATCGCGAACTGAAAAAGATATTCTCATCATTGCCGCAAATATCAAGTTCATAGTAAGTTGAAGAGATGTATTTTCCAAAATAGCTCCTAATATTGGAGAAGGAGCTTGTAGGCTTCATTCATTGATCTCGGTCTGGCTAGCGAATACAGGCGACAAATCTACACGTGCCGCTTCCGACTCCTCTTGTTAATCGTGACATATATACATAGACTCTAGCTAGCATTGCTGATTATCAGAAGCCTGAATCTGCTGGTAATCTGAACTTCGCGACCCGAGACGGCGCAGCTTCTGCGCTGCCGCCAAACACGTTGTTCTGTATATCGCAGTGGTCCCCGGTGATGACCACCAATTCTGTAGTTCTACCTTCTGAATCAGATTTTCACCGATTATCTCCATACCTCCCACCAGCTCTTAGCCTTGGGCACCATCTCCTCGTTGCTAGTCTCGACTGGTTCTGCAAAGTTAGCTGGCCTTTTCAGTACAAACCACCATGTCGTTCCCAAGGTGTATCTTTTCATGTCGAGGATCTCAAGTCCGCTCTGCTCCACAATGGCCCCAATATCTCTGTTCCACCAGCAACCGTGTCTCTGTGCATGATCAGGAGCTTGCACATCTAAGTACTTGTTGATCCAGTCATAGTAGCCCTTTCCGTGCTCCAACAGTAGAATCTGTCCATCCTCTTTAACCAATTTTCCGAGATTCCTCAGTAACTTGTCAGGCTCATTCGTTGAGCATAGTCCCATGGTTTGAATCACAGTATCAAACTTTCCGTGTTTTGCATCCGCTTGTCGATCAACGTCCGGTGGTGAAACTTTTTGGTCCACACCGTCTTCTGCCAAGTTACCAACCCAAAAGGCGACCTTGTCATTCCATTTATGTGTTCCCTCGGAAACAACTTTCCACTTCTCTTTGCAGATATCAAGCATTCCTTCGCTCTCATCTACAAGAACCAAACTTTTTACTTTCTTCCCGTCGAAGAACTCGGAATTCCTTCCGGTTCCGACTGCACTTTCCAGTACATCGCCCTGCGCCATGCGAGCCAACCTCTTTCTAAGATTCAGAATACCCCACCAATACTCCTCTCTTTCCATCTTGTCATCAAAGTCTTTAGCCGTGGTGTTGTACACCTCGACCAAGTTGATTGTTCTCGGGTCGAAGCTGGGAATTGGTCGTGACAAGAGGATGTAATACTTGGTGCCGACGAAGGAAACGGCCCCAAAGAAAGCAAAGCCGGCTAGCCAAAGAGGAATTGGGATAGCTGTAGTAGGAGTTCGCTTGGCCGAAGATCCATTTGATGGTGAAGGACTGGGTTTGAGCGAGGCATGTGGAAGCTTCACCACGTTAACGCGGGGGAGCTGGCGCGTCATAAGACGCAATGACGATTTCATTATGGGCTTTGCAGTCTCACCGAGACTGCGATTACGGTCAACTGCACATGATGATGGATAATTGAAGCACGCGACAAAGCTCCGAAAGCAACACCAAGCATGGCTGCAAAGAAACAACCATCGGTAAATCGTTCCACCGACCTCGCGCCAGTCCAAAAGTCCAAAGCCAGTAATTAGCGTACCGCCGCTATTGCCGAACTGCCAATTACTTGGTGGCCATGAGTCCGGCTATTACTCTGCGGGATATTTTTGCCCAAAGCCGTACCAAAGCCAGTCAGTCTCCACCGTGTAGACCACATCATTATTTTGAGAGAATGTAAAATAGCGACGGGTTTTGTTTCTAATCTTTCAGATTTCTTAACTCACTGCTCCGCTTCTCCATTCAATCTCATAAAGCCATTCCAAATCACGGCTATGGATCCTGCCAATCTTCCCAAGTCAATTCTAATTATTGGATCGGGAGTGTTTGGCCTCTCTACCGCTTACTCCCTAGCTAAGAATGACGTCTTCAAGGACGCCAATATTACTTTAATTGATCGGTCGGATTTTCCAGCCCCTGACGCGGCGAGTGTATGCTATTTTCTGTTTCTTTATTGTGCTTCTCCGAATCTCCGTGAGCAGATTGTATGCGGTGGCGGTGGCACTTACACAAACAGATTGACACATCGCGAATTGTTAGAGCTGGTACGCACGAATCAATGTGGCGACGACGACGACAACATCCTCGAAAGAGCTTACCTTATGCTTAGATTATGCCGACAGTGCGTATGCGGCACTCGCAGCAAAGGCAATGGAGTTGTGGCGTTCTGAATGGGGTGATGAAGGCCGCTACACGGAGGCGGGTCTGTGTATCACTGCCGATCGAGGAGTGGACGATTATGTCGTGAAGAGTTTGACCAATGTCAAGGCCTTGCTTACTCAGGAAGCCGAGCTGAAAGGGCTTGACCCGACAAAATACATTGAAGATAGCATCAAAGTACTCCAGACCCGCCAAGACATTCTTGACACCACCAAAACTGGCGGCGGAAATGGAGATTTTGGCTACCTTAACCGTAGAGCCGGTTGGGCAGACGCGGAAGCGTCCATGCGATGGCTGAGACGGCAAGTGGAATCAACCAAGCGGGTCTCCTTCGTAAAGGGGACCGTGAAACGCCTTTCATTCGCTGAAAATGGAAATATACTGGGCGCAACATTATCCGATGGTGGCATTCTCCATGCCGACCTAACAGTCATTGCGGCAGGTGCTTGGTCTGCTGCGCTTCTGGACCTGAGAGGTATCGTGCAAGCGACCGGCCAGGTGTTGACATACATCGAACTATCCGACGAAGAAGCTGCAGAGCTATCCAAGACGCCTACGCAGCTAAACATGTCGACGGGCATGACTAAACATGCCGGCTGCTTCTGCATTGCACCCCCACACCCAACAAAGAAATTATCGTTTGCCGGAAACGATCATCGACTATTCTGGAAAATGGCAAGACACGGATACGGATACCTGAACATAATTACTATCCCTCACCCTGAAGACTCAACTAAACCTGACATAGCCATCAGCGCACCACGCACAAGCACTAGTACTTCAATGGCAAATCAGAAAATACCGCAAGAAGCAATCGTTGCTTGCACGGAATACTTGCAATCCGTCGTGGCGCCTGACTCTCCATTACTAAGGCGGCCATTTGTCTATACGCGGATATGCCACTATGCAGATACGGCAAGCGGCGATTGGTTGATAGACTATCACCCGAAGTATAACAATACATTGTTCGTAGCGACGGGTGGCAGTGGTCATGGGTTCAAGTTTCTGCCGGTGATCGGCGATCAGATCGTGAAATGCATTCTGGGAAGGTGTCCGGAGGAGTTCAAAACCAAATGGTGTTGGCGTGATGCCGTACCTTACGAGTCCTGGCCGGGAGACGGCAGTAGGGGGGGAAGACGGGGGATGATACTGGATGAGGAGCTCGCAGCGGGTGGTTAAGGAGTGATGGTCCGTCCCAGCCGCAGAATATCACTTGGCATTATACGAACTGCTATTGCAATTCTGAATTCTTTGCTTGCCGTCAATTCTTAGTGTTTCTTACCAACGCTACCCTAACGACATGCAGTCTCCTGTTGTGTCGGGAGATCATCGTGGTATGTTTGATGCTTCTGCTCCATGTCATCGGTCATCCTATGCGATCTCTTTGCTTTGTGACCAACTAACAGTCCCTAGCCACATCTTCCAATTCACCTCTCTTGCGCGAATTCCCTCAGTTGACCACCGAAGCCGCCGTCTGTATCCTAACCGCCCGATCAGGGGTACCAGGACGCGTCCACAACGCTCGTGTCATGTCCAAAACATGATGACAACCTCCAAATCATAGAGTTGACTTCCTCACCGGTCATCACCATAGTACTCTCGAACTACTGTGACGATTAAAGAATACTATACATCTTATTATGCTGGTTCTACCGACCGTACAGGGTGTATAGTCAGTGAAGAATAAAGCACGGAACGAGACTCTCCTTTGGATTTTCATTTTATTGATGCATAAGCTACACGCGCGAAGTACGGAGTAGACCCTCAATAAGAAACCTAACCTTTTGAGAGATCTTCGGGCGTAGAAAGAGTGACAAGGAATAAACACGATGTTTTGATTTCAAAACATCGTGGTGAAAGTTACAAGAGCTCACGCATAAACTGTGTAGACGAACTTGACACCAGACTAATCTTAAAGATTGGACATTCTAGTAGCACCTATTTACTCCGTAGAGAGCGAGCATATTTCAACTTGAGGGAAAATTAAGCATCCTTGTTATACTCCTTAGCCGGTTTTTCTTGGACGAACTAACACAGGACGTCATAGATCTCCAAAGCATCAGACACCGGTTACATCAAAGCTTGCGAAAGGCGGTGGCCACATTCTTCAGCAGCTTCTCCGCCGTCTCCTCCACCATGTGCAGCGGCGTCGTCTGCCTGCGTAGCCAAAGAGAGTTAGTCACCGAATCCACACGTACACCCACAAGGACGGGCGGGGGGAAAAACGCACCTCCAACCCTCAAGGCAAAGACGCGGCACTCACCTCGGGCCGGGAGCAATGGCCAAAAAGGGGCCTTCAAGGGTGGGCATGAAGCGCTTCAGCAGGTCGAACTCAAGCGGGCCCATGGGCTCCTCGGGCATGATCTTGTTGCCGTTCTGCCAGCGGATGGAGCGCTGGCCATCGTTGATGGAGGCGAGCGACACGCTGTTGGGGTCGACGGGGCCCGGCGCCGTGCCGAGAACGTCCCAGCCGTCCAGCGCGCGGCTCACGTACGTGCCCTTGTCGCCGATGCCCACGCCCGGCAGGCCCATGCGGATGCGCACGCTGGAGTGCACGCGCTCGTTGGTGTTGACGAGCGGCTGCGTCGGGTTCACGTACGGCTTGCCGGTGGTGTGGTCGTAGCGCGAGTAGTCGTCAGGCGAGCGGTTGGCCGCGCCGGAGAGGCCATAGAAGAAGGTCATGGCGTCGTGGATGGCGCCGCACGACCACGGCCGCACCTGCATCTGCGCGTCCTGCGGGCGCTGCTCGCTCCAGTACTGCGCCTCCAGCAGCTGGATGTTAAACTCGAGCCCCCATTGCCCCAGCTGCTGCACCATCCACGCCAGCGTGATGTCGGCCGCGCGCGAGTCCTCGTACGAGCCGCCGACGTCGGAGTGGCCGCCCTGGAACCACACCTGCGTGAGGGTCTGGCCGGGCAGCGGCGCCGGCAGCTCCCAGAGGGTGGGTGAGAAGCACTCGCGGCGCTCGTCGAGGGCGAGCGCGTGCACGGCGTGCTGCACCATCGGCGGCACCGACGTGTCCACGAAGGCGTAGTCGATGCTGTGCTGCGGGCTCTTGGTCGGGTCGAAGATGCCGATCCGCGGGATGCCGAGAGAGCCCACCGTGTCGAAGCATGCCACCACCTTCATCACCACGTTTGGCGTGGTGAACCCGAGCTGGTGCAGACGCGCCACGTACTGAGCTTTACCGGCCTTATCATAGAGGTTGGGCCGTGGCGAAGGGAACGGGACGTCTTTGAAGTGTGTTTGGTAGTTGGGCATCTGCTGGTTCTCCCAATCCTCGAAGATGGGGTAGAAGTACTGCATGCCCAGCGGCGTAATGAGTCCGATGTCATTGATGAATGCAGCGATGCTGCGAGCCGTGAAAGAGCCTCGAGAAAATCCAACGAGATAGATCTCATCACCGGCGTTTTTGTCGTAGTTTGCCGCGATGAATTGGTAAGCTTCACGGATATGCTCCGAAAGGCCAAGGCCGGTGGCACCACCAACAAACTTGTCGAGAATGTCGTTGGTTCCGATGCCAGATTGGTAGAATGTGATTTGAGGAATTCCGTTGCGGTCTCTTTGGGCGACGCATCTGGCAATCCTTGTCACGTTGCTAGGCTGCTGTAGCAGAGCATCTTTGGGGGCCTGGCTGTCACCGTCGATATTCTCCACGCCAATATCCGAGTTCAACCAGGTTCCTGAGTCCAATTAGAGAGTATTCTACAATCAAGGATGAGGCTGTTGGTCAGATTACCGTCACAGCAAACAACAAGTCGCTTCATTGGGTTCGCATTGTATCCAGCCATAATTCAGGTGGGTACGGCTTCAAGGGTCCGGAATGGCAGTGGATTGAGCTCGGAGAGAGCTACGGAAATGGGAAAAACGGGGAAGTGATGAGTAGAAGTGAAGAAATGAAGTTGAATTACAGTGTTCAGGTTGGATTTTGTACGCTCGTGTTCAGCAGAAGCCCCCAAAACGGTCAGCTGAAAGAGCTGAGAACTACCCGATACGGCGAAGATGTTCAGCTTTGGCGGGTCGAGGCTTTTCTGTCTTCCCCTCACCCCGGTCAACAATCAATCATTAGACTGTGGCACAAGGAGCACAGCCAGGAAGCGAATGCCAGATTCCGCTGCTTGTCTGCCGTCTCGCAGGAACAGCGAAGCGGTCAGACACTTCATTTATACAAAGCCAGCCAGCCGACGGTCTGGCTTTCAATCGAGGCTAACACAGCAGCATCTTGGAGTGTGCGTGGCTGCAGCGCTGGGCACTTGGCAGCTGATAGCCATGGCTGAAAGGTTTAAGGCGTCAACGCGTGATTCTACCCATTAAGTCTAGATGTCTTGGACCGTCTTGGGCGAAGGCGCGTTCGGTTTTGGAGGGAGTTGAAAGGCCCGTAAGGAAATGTGAAGTGAAACCCTTTTCGTACTGCGAAGCCCAACCAAGGAGGGAAAAGTCGCAGGTACAAATACATCCGGTCGGCCCGGCCCACGGCTTTGACATGGCGCCTCGTCGGATGGATCCTGGAGCAGCGCAAAGAGTTAGCAATGGTTCGCGGATGCAGATGAATAGCTGCATATAATACGGCTTGGCTGTTTGCCTACTTGCTTCACTCGAGCTCTTACAAGGGATTTGTGTTTATTACCATCTCGTCACAAGGTTCAACCATCATCCGGATGATGATCAAGGGACCAACTAAATTAGCAACGTAGATGTATTGGTCCAACACTCTAATCAGCTAGCATAAACTTCAACGTGATATCGGACGATAAAAGACCTCGTGGTTGGACGGATATACGGCAGGCTTCGCGTTTGAGAAGTTAGTGCAACGGGCTGATAATCATGATACTCTACAGAACATGCAAGCGCGGTACGGTAAGCCAAGATCCCACGCTCGCGGGACATCACCGGAGTCAGAAAGGCTTCCTAGTACAGCCAGTCCTAGAGCAAAAGTGTCTTCGGCCCGTGTTAGGTTTGCAACTCCGATTCTCCACTATCCCCAAGTGGCACTGTGCAAGCACTGTCATACTCTACTGTACGCACAGCTTGTTCTACGATCATTGCCTTGATCCACGAGAGGCCCGCTGACCTGTTTCAGCATTGAAAGGGCCAAGACTGAGCTGCGATGTAATCAATGAGGAGCGTTAACCCACTAATCACACGACCAGTCAGGCATTATTGAATGACGGCAAAGCTTTGATGCCAAGATCCACGTTCACTGACTGCACCTTCGATCTCCAATCTGGGGAAACATCTTCGTCAACCATGCGAGGCTCGCACGTTTGGCCCGTTGTAGCAATACAGTAGTTTGGTGGCTGTCTTTCGGACCGGAGTTTCCCAAAGAAGGACGTTTATTCATCACAACCCCAACTCGACGGTTTCATTGGCTCAAGCGACAGGCAAGCCAGGCAAGCCATTGCCATGGAAGCATCCCTGCGAAGTGGTCGGCTGGCGCGCTGTTTCGTTGCAGTTCAAACCAACCCAAGGTGGTGGCGCTGATAATGCCATGTGGAGTATGACTAATCTTTTAGAACTCCCAGCCACCAGTCAAAGCCGAGGGCGCAGGGGAGATTCAATCAAGCGGAATGCCTGACACTCCATGAGCACAGTCAATGGAACGTAAAGGTCGCGCAGCAGCAAATCGGAAGGCGAAGAGCAACGGCTCTCACTCCAGAATCGCCCAATGTTCGCACGGGGAACGCAAGGAACGGTGGAGAACATGCGGGACTTTGCATTTTTCCATGCGCGGAACAATGGATCCTTCGAACGAGCAATTCCACGGCCAACCGCCACCGCTTCCTTTCCTTCCATCCTTTGGCATCCTTGGATAAGTTGATTCAAAAGTGCAAAAAAGCGGGCCTTACAGTCCAGCTTGCGATACCATTTCTAAGCAAAAACAAACCCTCCAGCCAATGGAACGTCATGCCATGTAAACGCCTTGGCGATTCCTTTCGCCTTTCGCGCGAAGTATAACACCTAAAGATAGACTTCATATAAAGATAGGAATCGGCCCGTAGAACACCTGACCAAGACGGTCAAGTAAATGGTGAGGTAATGTAAAGTGTAAGAAGCGAGGTTCAGCGATTATCGCGTTAGTCTGGCAATCCGCCGACGCCCTATGCAGTCAGCGGGAGAGACGTTAGGCTCATAACGTTGATGAGTAAATCAAATCTGCCATGAGTGGACGAGAGAAGATGCGAGTGCGGCTAAGATGAAGGCAGTGTGGTAGATGGCTCCACACGGCGAGAACCTACTACGGCCACTATGTGTGCTGATGAGATTTCCATGTCGAACCACTGAAGGAATTCGGTTGTCTTCTGCCGGCGTCGGAAGCTGCGAGCGAAGGATTGGAATTGTAGCGAAGAAAATGCAGCATCGGAGAAGGCGCAAAATGAGCTGCCGCCAAGCGCATCCTAGCAAGCCACTCATCAAAGCTAATGTTTTCTCTTGTCGCGAATGGACAGTCATGACCGAAGTTGTCGGTCGCCGAATTGAATGGTTGAGTGCCTTCCATCATCCGGCTCTCGGATCAGATTGACTAATCGCGACGTCGTGTGCAACGCCGTCTCGGTGCGAATTGGTGCGAGCAGGTTCTCCAAAGAGATGTGAACCTCCATCTCCACCTCTTCGTCGTCGTCGCCAGACGGCAAGCCATCATCATGACCTTGCTGCTCGAGCGGGTTCATCTATAAAAGTAAGCGAAACCGGACTCGTGCCCGTAGGGCAAGCGAGGAGTACCGTGTTCCTGTCCTGCACTGCCAGTGATGGCCGCGGCTTGTTCGGCCGCTCTCGCCGCCATCTGCAATTCCTCGACCGCGCTCGTTGTCATTGAGGCAGTCGGCGCCGGAGCATCCTCAGCCGGTCGTTGCGGAGGATTACTCAGGTCGATGGAAGCGGGCGGCGGAGGTACATCATCGTGGCGCTCGAGGAGGCGACCTTGCAGCTGGATGATGTATTCACGGAGGGTAAAGTTTTCTTGCTGAATGGCTTTGTAATTTCCGATCAGCGCCTCATACTCTTTGACCTTTTCCTGCAAAGAGGAAATGTAGGCCTCTTTCCGTTGTCGGAATGCGCGCTGTGGCAAAGCTTGCGTTAGCAGCGGGAACAGTAATCAGCGACGTGGCGGGGAATTGTGGAAGCCAACCTGTGCCGCTCTGTTCTGAGCTGCTCTCTTGGACGTTGAGAGCTCGCGACGTCCTTTGCGAACCTCGGGCATCTGCTCTTCGGCACCGCTCTCTGAAATTGGCATTGGATAACCTGGTCCAGCTATCGCCGGGTCGATATGATGGTCGTGAGGACTGGCGGCGTGCATTCCGTCGTGAGCGGCAGCGTGGGTAGAGGGAGTGGGCTGTCCAGCCTGTGAATTGAGGAGATGCTCGCGCAAGGCTGTAAAAGTATAAATGTACGGGTCAGTGGCAGAACGGCGTCGGGGTGGGCGTTGTATTTTGTAAACGCTGGGCTTACGTACTCATAATGCTGGCTTCCTGAACAAAACATGATGTGTCAGCGCGGGCAACGGGTAATCAGGTGGACGGGACGACGGACGGGGGGAAATGAGAGCACTTCCTACCTCAGGTTGTTGCATTGCTACTTGCGAGGCGGTGGGTCCGTGTGAGGGTGTGTGTGTGTGGGAGAGTTGTCGCTTTCCCGGACGCAGAGGATTTGCTAGGTCTGGTCGGGTGCGATTCTAGCTCGCCCTTTCCGCCGAACTTCTGCGAGCGATGCGGCGCGATGCCGCACTTGGCTTCGTACGGGTGTTTGGGACGCCTTTGGATCGCTCTTCGACCACCGTATGCGGCGCTTTATGGCCGCGTGCGGAATGCAGCGGGCGACGTGCGGGAGGGGGCGGAGGCGGCGGGTGAGGAGCTGGTGTGGGAGCTGCAACTGTCGTACTAGACAAAGCAGCAGCACAGTCGATATGGCCCACCACCGCCGTCCGGGGGGACGGGATGGGGATGAGGAGGTGGGAGGATGGCGCCGACGATTAGTTCGCGCGTCTGCATGATGGCGGTACGAGTTAGCGACATCGAGTGAAGCATCGCAGGGGGAGAAAGGACTGCTCGACTTGCCTGTGGCGGGATGCGCAACGACCGGTTGAGGAGAGAGTGATCAGTCAGCGATGCTTATGTCAGTTCTGAGTGGTTTTGGGTGGAAGAGACGGGGTTAAATCATTAGCTGAGCGACAGCTGGCCAGCAGAGGGCGCAACACAGTGTCAGCCGAGTGCGAAGCAACCAGCTCTATTCGCACCATTGGCACCCCCCCACCCCTTCTCTCACTGGCCCGCAGCACAGCGCCTACCAGCCTGCTACATACGCTACACTACCGCCCCAGCCCGCCAGCACGCCAGCAACGCCAGCCTGCCCACACCACCCGCCTGCCCAGCCCCAGCCTACACCCTGCCAGGCCCTGCGCACTCTGCTGTTCACTAATAAAATAACCTTCAGTTCGCTGAGCCCTGGCACTGCCCATAAACCAAAGCAAATTGAACAGAGCCACGAGCCTTTGTGGCTAGCTGCTGCGCTAACACTACTACTCCGTACATGCTACTCCGTACCTGCGAGCTGTGTACCGTACTCCTCATCCATCAATCCTAAATTGCGCTCGAGCCTCATATCTCCCGCTCCTCCGTCGCTTCCTTTGGGCTTGTTGCTTCCTTCGTTTAAGTCGGCGCTCTCTCTGCCTTTTCTCGGGCTTCATCGTCCATGACAAAGCAAAGTTCCGAGCCGGTGGCAAGCAACGCAATCCTCGGCAACAGTGAACTGCCATTGCCCCGTAGCATGCAATAACATGTAGCCTGCTTACATGTAAAGCTACAAGCTCACGCGAAGAACACGCGATGCCCGGCGTGGCAAAGCGCTCATCTTCGTCTGAGACCAACCACGCCAGAACGGTTACAGGTGGTAATGGTCAGCGAATTGCTCGTATATTTCTCCTTTGTGCACTCTTCACGGCGAGCGTAAGCAGGCTTCGCGCTTGTGTTTCGCCCCAGGCGATCGCTCGTTGCTCCCTTTCTCGGTACAAGACTGCAATCCATTACCGTGACTAAAGCGGGTGATTTGAATACGGCCGCGCCATGCTGACTCCGACTGGGGCCGTCACAGCTTTGAAGCATGAGGCCGATTGCCAACCTCAGTAATTACCTTTCCATGACCCGGCACGCCTCAATCCTCTTTCTCCGCGCGAAACGAGATCCCAAACACCGACTGGTCCCGCCAAGTCAATTGCCACCGAGGTCGCTTGCTCAAAGGACTTTGCATTTCGCGAGGACTCTGCATTCGCCGTCGTGTTTGAAGCCCTTGCCCGTTTTTCAGCCAAAATTACGGCCGCCCAGCCTGCGTGCTTACAAATCAGTCTCGGCTCTGTCGGAAGACGTCGCAAGCGCATATGGGGGGTTAAGTGTGGGCAAGTCACGGCTGGGCAGACTGATTGCAAGACTGCACGCTCGAAAACAGTCGCATCATTCCATCGTTGCCATCGAGATCGTTGCTTGCCCTGCCTTGATTCCTTTTGGCAAATGGCACGCTTACGGCGGATCAGGCTGAATCCCAAATCCTGGCGCTCTGATGCTTCCAGCTCTCCCAGCTAATAATGTAGAACGAAACTTTGACTTTCGTTTTTCGCTCTGCTTGCCTCTCGGGGCGATGTCAGCCATGGCAGATTCCTGTAATCAGCCTTCAAGACGCTGATCTAAGATATCCCACGCATCGGAACGTATCTGCCCCAAGTACGTTATGCGATCCTGCAATGGTTCGGATCATTCCGTCGTTGCCACGCGTTTGACGTCTCCATGTCTCAAAACGGTAATAAGTGAATCGCCCGGGCATGAGCTCAGCTGCCGCTATACATGCCTCAAAAGTGTAGCGTGCAGCTGCGAACCTGTCGGCAACAATATGACCCCTACTGGACGCCTTGTTCGACGTTCAGCTGTTGTGCCACTAGACATTGGGCGATAAAAGATCGTATTTGACGCATGCTTCCACCTATTCCGACTCGATCAGTACGAGCTGAGCATATCAAAAATAAACCCCATTGGGGTTCCTGCAGGATCAGCAAACTTACACTCTCGATGGATGCTTGCAGAAAGCTCCTCGCCTCAAGCCCTGCCCAGATCTTCAGCATGGAGAAATCTCCGCCGCGGATCATTGACGAGCCACTCTGCGCGCCAAGCTGCCTCAGAATCGGAAGTGCCCTACATATCCCTCGTTAGCGCAGATTTCATGAAAAGCTCCTTACTGTGCTAGCATTGAGAGTATTTGCTGATTCCGGTAATCCTTGTGACACCGTGTGATTTGCAAACACCTTGCTGACTGTGCAATCTCACGATTGTGTGGAATGAAGGGATTACGGACGAAAGAATTTGTGAACTTACCCTGCAAACAGGTCCAACTCCGGATCTAAACTCCTTCCGATGCCCTCAAGTAGTAGAATGCTCAGAACGACGTTGACGAAATCGCCTTCTAGCCTTACGTGATGTTGCCTCACCATTCGCAAAACCTCGTTGAGTATATCTCCGATTTTGATGTTGCCAAGCGCAAAAGTTTTGGACTTGACGCCGAGAACGAGGTGCTGCATGCGCAGGGCAAAGACTTCCTTGTCGATGACGGCGTCGGGGGTGCGACAGCGCTCGACCATAAGCTGGCCGGCGCGGTAGCCGTCGAACTCAGCGACCGCTTTGAACAGATCGAGGAAGTTCTTGCGATTGACGCTGTTCAGCTCCGTCACCAGGCCCGTGTCGATGAAGATCAGCTGCGGCCGGTAGCCCTCCTCGTCGATCTGCCGCAGCTGAGCCGACCACTCGCCCGGCCGCCCCTTCAGCGGCCGCAGGCGCTGCAGCACGTCCTCCGTCACGTCGATCGATCGCTCCAGCTGCTCTTTGGCTTTCACGCGGCTCAACGTCGGCACCGCGATCGCCTCCGGCTTGTAGAATCGCACCATGATGTTGCCTGGATGGAGATCGGCGTGGATAAAGTTGTCAATGAGAACCATGTGCAAAAATGCGTCGAGTCCTTCGTCTGCGATCTCCTTCTGAAAAACGCCGCCTCCGTTCTGCAAAAATGCCTCGAGTGGGATACCTGTTGCGAACTCCTCCACCAAAACCTGTCGTGTAGTATAGTCCGTGTATGGATAAGGGAACCAAGCTGTGGTCCTATTTGCAAAGTGCTTTCGGAAGATTGTCAAGTTAACAGCCTCTATTCGAAGATCCAATTGTAATCTCATCATATATGAAAACGTCTTGACTTCGTCCGGGAATGACAACCACTCCATCGTTGGGATAGCGTTGATGAGTGCTGCAAAAAATGCCATGATTTTGAGATCTCGCCGTACCACGCGCTCAATCTTCGGATGAAGCACCTTAACCGCAACGTACGTCGATGGCACCCGCTGCGGCGAGCTCTTCAATGTCGCGTCGATGTTCTTCCTAGCCTTTTCGTAGAATGTCGACGGCCGCGGAACATCCACATCGCCCGGCACAGCAAGATCCGGCTTCAACTTAGCCTTGTAGACCTGCGCGATGGCGCCCACACCCAGCGGCTTCTCGTCGAACTCCTCAAAGATGTCCTCGAACCTGCGGCCATCGAACGCCTTCTCGACGGTCTTCTTCGTGACGGCGAGCGGGTGGGCAGGCGCGTTGGAGTGCAGCGAGGACATGAGGGCGCACATCTCGTGCGGGAAGATGTCGGACCTGCTGGCGGCCCACTGGCCCAGCTTGATGAAGGCGGCGCCGGCGCGCTCCATGCTGCGCACGAGCAAGCCATACCACCACAGCGTGCCGGCGCGCTCGTTGTCGCGGTCGGGGTTGCGCGCGCCCATCCACACGGCCGGCACGGCCGCCAGCACCGGCACGAAGATGACCACGAGGTGCAGGAAGCGCGCCGCCGTCAGCGCCGGCTCCACGATCCACCGGTCCACCCACAGGTAGATGCGGCGCCGCCACTTCTTGCTGTGCTGCAGCGCGTGCGGCACCTGCGCCTTGAGCTCCTGCCGCGACGCGTGCAGCATCTTCTCCTCGACGGTCAGGCCGTCGTCGTCGGCGTCGTCGTCGTCCTCGCCGTTGGCGATTTGCACGAACACGGCGGGCGAGAGCGCCGCTGCGGACGACAGAAGGAGTGCTCCGCGCCCGCGAGGTGGAGGTCGCGTTCTCTTGATAGCTTGAGCTGCAATCGCCCATTTTGATTGTGTTGCCACCGATGAGAATGGCCTGCAATATGCTACTCCTGTTGCTCCAGCTCTTGCATGTGAAGATGCCAACGGAGCGCGACAGCATCGTGGAAATATGGCATTTCGAGTGCAGAGGCGACCGAGTTGGAAGGCCGACCTCATAATATTATTGCGGTATCATCGATCGAGCGGGTGAGGTCGTTGTTGGAGGAACAATGGACGAAGCATCGCCATACAAAGTCTTGAGTCGTTCTCGGAAACAACCGTAGAAGTCGAGCAGTTCAGCCCTATCATACTCTATCGTACGTCATCTCACAGTTCGCGGGTTCCAAATCGCACAACCATAGCTTTATATTTACGTTCCATTTATAGAGAATATCTTCGCTTTAAGTTTTGTCAATGTGAAACGTCACAACTTTTCGAAGTTGAATGTCTCACTTAATATTCAAGAGACATTTTGCCGTAAGCCACTGCAAATCCGACGAAGGCAATGGTAGTTCGCTACTTTCAGTATGTTTCCATTCCCATCATACCAGCCCGTAGAACACGTAAATAATGAAGTATTCCACTATATGCTAGCTTGAGGCAGGTTTATATCGACAATTTCAATTATAGATATAAGAAATCCGTCTATCAACCAATTCCAAGAAGAAGCTCACTGCTTCTCGGAGCAAGAATGTGAAGAGAATATCGAATGCATTCGTTAACCATGGCCGCCACATATGTTATCCGAAGCAATCATCTTAGAGAAGTAGTTGACGCAAATCAAACCTGCCTCAAGTGTGGGTTCCGATGCTTCGTTTTTGAAAGAGCATATATCGTCTCGACGCCACAATATCGCAACGAAACGAAATGCCTTGCTCTGCAAACAGGACTATTCGGAGTCTTTGCTCATCTCATACTGTTCAGAAGTGGCTGGGCAGACTTCATTTTCATTCTGACTACCGGAAATTGGAGCGGACTGTGAAAGGAAGTTAGTACTTCGCAAGATAGCAAGTTTAGAGGGCCAAGTTTGGCTTTATTCCTAGATTGCGATAAGCAAATAAACAAGAGCAGAAACTCTTCACATACCACACCGTTCTAATCAGCGTTGCCACCCGTAGTGGTTGATGGTGTCAATGGAGTGTCAGTCCTGGCTTGGACATTAATCTTTAGACGCTGAGTCCGAAGATTGGGTCGGCAAGATGGAATTTGGTTTTGAGGGATTTCCTCTTCAGGTGAAAGCTCACTTTGAGAAGTGTTTGCCTTTTCCTTCAAGACTTTGGGCTTGCAAGTCGTAACTGGAGTTGTGTTGAGTGAGCCCGAAGCAGGAGAATCAACATCTTCATGACCAGCAGACTTTTCGATGACAGACTTTGAGGTCAGCAATTTTCGAAGTCGCTTGCCCCCTCTTGGGGAGTTATTGCTGTTGTTTGCTGCAGTCCATTGCGAATTAGCTTCATCAGCTTGGGCTAGGCGTTCAATGAGCTCTGCTTTGCTGCCGCTGGTTTGGGCACCATATGAGGCAAGGCGCTTGCGCAGTTCCTTAACGTTGGCAGAGTTGGCTTCTTTCTCGAGGCGCTGTTGAAGCTGAATCTTACTGCCAGACTTTCGAATCTTTCGAGCTACACAGAGTGCAGACAACTCGACCACAGTCATTCGACTTCGAGGATGCTTCGCGGATTGTTTGGAATATGATGCTCTTGTTGAGACCTCGGGATCACGTTTGCGCTTCTGAGCTGGAGTCAGTTGGTCTGGGCGAGTTGAGATGCCGGTGGCAATGTTCTTTTGAAGCTCTGCAATGCGCTCATTTGTTTCCACGCGGAGTTTCTCCTTTTGCTCGTACTCGGCTTGTGCCTTTGCTTGCCTTTCTGCGGCTTTCTCAGCTGCTACACGGCTCTTTTCGACGGCCTTCTTGGTTCTCTCTTCATTGCGTCTCTTGTTACTGAGTTCACGCTCATCCTTCTCCAGCTTCTTCTGGTTTTTAGCATTCTGATCGGCAGCTTCAGCATCTAGTAAATGCTGAAGCAATTCGACATTACGTTGCTGACGATCGATCAAGCGTTGCTCTGGGTTATCAGCCAGTTCGATGGGAATAGTGGCGGTGTCATTCTGAAGAGAAATGAAGCGTTTCTTGCATGACTCTGCTGAGTAGGCCACGCCCTTCTTTAGCGCAAGATCGAGATTGCGAGCGACATATTCCCAACGTTTTGATTTGATCTTTTCAATCTGTTTGTGCATTTCAAAGTGTGTCTTTGCTTCAGCTTCGAGTAGTGCCTCATCTTCTCCTTCATGCCAATCGCTAAGATTGTCGTCGATACGTTGCTCAACGTGAGCGGAAAACTTCTTACTGATTCGCGCGGCCCGTGTCGCGATCGATTTTGGATCGTAGTCAACTGCCCCGTCGCTCTGCTGACGAAGTTTATTTGCGATTTCTTTGTTACTGTACGCTGCTTTCTTCATCCGCATGATAGTCACGTCAATCCATGATTCGCCCATGGTGATCGTGTGCTGCTCAGCCATTGGAGTAACTCCATCTTGGCGATAGCGTTTTTGACTAGTAAGGCTGCAGGGTTGACCAGAGGCCATGTCGAGAGCAGCAGATAAACTTTGCCAGAGAGTTTCAACCTCGAGCTCTAGAGATACTTTGCCGTTCAAGATGGAGTGAGTACAATCGCTTCCGGCGCTCTATCAAGGAGTTAGCAAAGAATCGAGGCGGATGTGAACCAAAATTCCCCAATACCCCCTATCACTGCACGAATATGAATGCAGATCATGTACTTGAAAATTTGTAGCGATCGTAGAAGCAAATGCCTAGATATCAAATGCTATTACTACCTGGAGCACGTATGACATGCCCAAGATACTCTGATTAGGAAAGCCGGTTTTAAAGATGGATGACTTACTTTAGGTGGAAGAGTTGAGAGTCGGGAGGAGCCGTGTTGAGTTCGGAGGTGGGTTGGCTGTCTGGAAGTTGTTAGGATATGCCACGCTATCATCGAAAAGTTAATACTTACAATCAGAGTTGGAAGCAAGGTGTGAACGGCGGAAGCTGTGAATTGAAGGTTAGCTCAGTGGTTCTAGAATCTGACTTGAACGAGAACGCAATGTGATGGTGATCAACGAATATTTCAGACCAAGAAACTCGGCACCACAAACGATGCCTCTTTAGAGAAGTGAGGAAATGGTGACTCTTGGGAGGGGTCGGATGGTCCTAGAAGATCTTCCGAGTAACCTACAGCGGCTCATAGAAAGAAGACTTCAACTCTGAACGCAAGATATGGCAGCAGGAACGAAATGATAAATACTTGAACCAGGGTAGACCATTAGACGACAGTAGAAGTTACGGAAGGGAGAAGTGATCCCTTTCCGATTCAGGGTGGATAGTGTTGATGCTTGATTCGGGCGTGACGGGTCGCGTCGGAGAGGTTCCCAAGTACTCCTCCAGCTACGCACTCGAAAACACGAAGGTATTAACCAGAAACGAGAAATAATAAGGAAATAATCTTCAAAACTGCATACGACCCGTCAAGCAAGGGTGAATCCAGACAAGATTTCTTGCTTCACCGTTGGCTTTGCCTATGGTCGCTGGGTCTTCCCGAGACGTATCAATAACGTAACACATTGAGCTGCAAGCTCCGCTACCTTGAAGAAATATGGACATACAGTCAAATAAGCTGCGAATGATTACGAGGAGATAACGAAAAGGTCCTGGACTTACCACTTGTCGGTGATGCTAAGGGAGTTGAGTGGAGAAGAGTACGATCTTTGCTCTTTCTATTGTAAACAGCCGTATCGCATGGGTGCGCCGCTGTTTATGTTATATATATGGAGTGGCAACATTCGGTGTGTTGTGAGTCTCCTAAGCGGACATATTTACCGATGGGCGACCGTATTTGACGACATGTGGTTGCCATGTTCCCACACTTGGCATCTTTCGTGCGTGTACTCGATCTTAAAAGCGAATATACTTGAAAAAAAGCACAATATGAGATTTCTGGATTTGATAATAGAGAGAAATGACTTAGAATGTGGCGAAAGCTAAAGGGGCGGATCCGCAGCCAACCAATGCGAAAGACGACATCTTTGGATGGCACGTATTTGCAGGATTTGCACCTATGAATATTCTAAGAGATTCTTAGTCATAAACTGTAATAAGGCCGCTGAAAATTCCACATTGGGAGCACGCAGCTCATTGATGCTACTAAGCTTTTGGACGTTGGTATGGTAAGGTACCTTAAGGTATGCAAACGGTGTGCCGCACGAAGTGAAAGGGCGAAGTGGGATGAGGCGTCACACGTCCTGGCCCGCACCTTATGACATCACATTTGCCAAGCACCATGCCAAAAGACTGCATAGAAGGCGAATACGTATGCAATGATCGATTCTAAGCGATAAGCGATATATTTTGTTGTGATCTTGAATCGCTTCTCCAGATATTTTGCTCTCTGAGCGTTCGTCGAGCAAAACAAGCACTCTTACACCAGTTTCAGAAAACGACCAGGAACAATGTTGAGCTACTTTACACATCGGCCCAAAAAGCAGGATGGCACGCAAGATAATGATGAGCTAAAATCACCAGTGCTCAATGAGGAAGATGAAAAATTCTTAGAGAAGATCACGTCCGACGAGAAGCCACCACCACTACCTGCCCGACCAACCGTGGTACTAGATCCCGAAGATCATGCCAAAGAGGAAAGCGAAATTCTAGATGGTGCAGACCAGGTGCCTCTACCAACTTCACCGCCAGCCGACGAGAGTGTAGAGAAGGAAGAGGCGGTTGGGAAGGATGAGGAGAAGAAGCGTCCGAAGTACTGGTCGTATATTCAACAAATACAATCTATTCAGATGCCAAATCTCAACCTTTCGAAGAACCGTTCCAGAGAGAAGGCGGCCGCTGATCTTGCTTCTGCTGCCGAAGCTGTGAAGGAGGGTAAAGACCTCACCCAGGAGAACAAGGAAACAGAAGAGGAGAAGGAAAAGCGGGATCTTGCGTCAATCCTCGACGGCCTACATCTCGGCGCCATCAATAATCGTGCTTTCAGCTTCTCAAAAGAGTCTCAAAAGTTGATGGAAGACTTCACTCAGATTCTGAAAGACATTGTCAATGGCGTCCCTACCGCATATGATGACCTCGAGAAGTTGTTGACCCTCAACCACCAGCAACTGCAGAAGATGTACAACAACATGCCACCATTCTTACAGAATCTAGTGAGAAGCTTGCCGGCGAAGATGTCAACGACTCTGGCACCAGAGCTGATGGCTGTCATGAGCGAGAAGCCAGGTGCGGATGCGAAGAAGATGGAAGAGATAGTTGGAGATGACATGAAGAAAAAGACAAAACGAAAAATTCCTTCACTGAAGAAGGTCATAAAGCAACAAGGAGTGGTTGCGGGTACGCTGAAGAGCATTTTGAACTTCTTAAAGGTGCGCTTCCCAGCCTTTTTGACTGGAACGAACATTCTCATGAGCTTGGCGGTGTTTTTACTGTTGTTCGTCTTTTGGTACTGCCATAAAAGAGGGCGCGAGACGAGGCTGGAGAAGGAGAGGCTAGCTGTTGGAACTGAATCCGGGGACGAGACCGCATCTGATATGGACGCGAGTTTTATGTCAGAGAGGTTGATCGACGATGATCCAAGCATGAACGACAGACCAAGCGAATCTGGCAACGCCTCACTCGACGTTCCATTGCCCTCTCCGAAAAGCGGCAAAGAGCTCTAATTCAGCAACGAGTTTGCTAAGGCTTCACAAGGCGTCCAAGCCTTGCGAAAAGAGCTTCTCTAGAGATTGCAAGTCCAGAGTTGAAAGGAATACTACATGGGATTGGAAATGCTTAGGAGATGAATATTATGAGACCACGGCTTTACGGCGTAAAGGAACTGAAATTTCAGAGCAATTTTTTTCGATAATACACCCCACGGGCATACGAGAACGATTGTGTGGCGAGAAAACCAATAGGTACATGGACTTTTAACCAGTAGAACGTTGCCCTCGTCCTGACATTTGAGTCCTTTCGGTTTGTGTTGCGTAGTCTCGCCAATTCTGCCCCGCTGACGAAGGTGACCCAGTGAAATAACTAATGTCATGTCATCAGCAGCATTGTGACGCTCGCCGGGGCCGTTATTCATGCCATGGAGTACACTTTCAAATCATGTATACCTAAAAGCCTGGTAGGTCATAACTACTCCGTAAATCTGGACCAATGCTAACCACTGTGCAATCTATAGGACTTCTTGGAAATCATGGTGTGAAAACTACCGTCTGACCAACACCGATGTACTCTGCTGCTGTTTCGAAACCTTCTTTCCAATTTTCCAGACCAAAGGCCTTTGTAGTCACAAAGTCTTTTCCCTTTGGAAACATACCTCTTTCTAGCATCTTGATAAACAGCAGTATGTCATCTCTTTCATACATCAGCTTACCACGGAATGAAATGTTGCTTCCAACGACATTCCAGGCTGGTATGATAACCTCGGCCGCTCCCATCAAACTGCATCTTCCATTCTGTCGCATCGCGTTCACAACGCTCTTCAAATGGGTCGATTTGGAAGCACTGTGCGGTGAAAGGTCCAATACGGCATCAATCTTGCCGAAAGCTGCCACTGCGGTAGAGTCTGCGCGCTCATCCCCAGTCAATTTTACCGTCTCTATATATGCCCCAGGCGTTCCTCTTCTCACATGCTCCTTCAATTTCGCCAGCTTAGTCTCATTTCGACCCAAAGCAATCACCCTAGCTCCCAATGCAATCGCAACCATCACACCTGCGCTACCAAAACCGCCAGTCGCCGGACATACGACAACTGTCTCACCCGGCTCGACCTTGATATCACGTAGCCCGCCGTACGGTACTAGGAGGTAGCAAAGGTACATCAAGCCCTGGACAGAGTAGCCCAAGCCTTGACATAGCCTAGTTTCGTCGAGCGGGATGCAATTTTCCAGCGGCACCTTGACAAACTCAGCAAGTGTTCCATCGCGCCAGACTTCTCTCATTAGTTTCTTGCTGGCATCACTGCCTCCGTCATGAATCGCCGTCATGAAAAGAGTGCTGGGGTCATCGCGCGCACGAACGACGCAATCGACAAACACGAGTTGCCTGGGCTGCAGGACCGTTGCATCTGGTCCGAGTGTGACGATGTGGCCAACCGCGCTGATACCGCCCACAATCGGTGTGGGGAACGAGTATCCGAGCTGTCCATTGTAGATCTCGCGAAAGTATGACAATGCTCCAGACACTTCGATGCGAACGATGGCGCTGCCTTCGCTAGGCTGTGGCGTTGGAACCGATTTAAGCTGAAAGCCAGCCTCGATGCTTTCGAGCACGAGTGCACGGTGTTGAGATGGAAGATTGAACGCCATGACAGAATCGAGATACAAATATTTAGATCTTGGTAAATATTTTGAAGATTTCAATGCAGGGTTGATACTCGAGAGGTCAACTTCAGGGCTTCATATATATACACATGCAGCTCTGCATTTCTCCTAGATGTCCGAATCAGATATCCGACCAGCAGGTCGAAGAAGATGGGACTCGGCAAAGGAAAGGCACATTGCACCGAGAAGTACCACATAATTCCTGAATACTATGGAGTCGGTGATACGATTTGCTGCAGAGATATTCTCCGATATGTCCGAATCAAATTTATAGCCTAACGACTTTCTCTAGAGATACTCTCCGGTATGTCCGAGTCAAACGTATAGCCTAACGACTTACCCTAAGTCACCAATCAGCTAATTACTTCCTATGTCCAGTTGAGCAGTCGTGATGGAGCGTGGGGGAACAGCTGAAGCAACCTTAGACGCCGCCGACGGTATGATGGACAGCGGGGGGCAACACCGTAGTGATGTTCTCGCTGCACACTGCCTGAGATGTAGAAGAAGATGAAGAATCGTGATATATTGACCCTAACTCTATACACAGGCGTGGGAGAGACATGAGACGCCCGAATGGTGGACTCATCTCACCACATAGTCGTTGTGCATCCCCGAGGGGTGTCTTACCATGTTTCTTTGAATCAAAGGCGGCTATTGTAATTGTACTGTGTGCCGAGAAAACGAGCCCACGTGTAGCAGATACCAATCACTCAGCATTTAGATGCACCTTTTGGCGGGATATCAGAGGAATACAGAATATGCACGACATTAGGCGGGCACGAGAAGATTGATTGGGTGAGATGGGGCCAAAATAGCCAGATTTCATGAAAGGAGAGCGTATGGTAAGTTCCAAGCCACGAGCTGAAGCCGAGGGAGCAAACCTGCAGTAACTTTTGCCAGCCTTAAGACACCTTTCAAACCTCGACATCCTTTCACTCACCACACTTCACCCACTGCCACTTCCTTAGCAATCTGACTTGTCGCCGGTAGGAGTACTGGCGCATATGCAAATCACTCAAACTACCAATATTTCGACTTCGATGGGCTACAGCACCGCCGCTTCCGGACGCGCTCTTTCCTACGATTCTGCCTACGCGACAACCGCAGTCGCAAATCCCACCATCACTTCTGAGCTTCTCAGGACCGAGGCCAGCTTCGCCAGCTTGCTCTGGCCACCGGTAGTAGGCCCGCCTTGAACAGGGCGGGCGGTAAACGACACTCACGACGAGTGTCATCGCTGAATACTTGTTCTGCACTTGCGGTGGAGAAGTCTCTTTGACTTGTGTGACGCGCAGACACGGTACTGTTGTGTGAGACAACTGGTCACGATTACCGAAGACACAACCAAGCCGATCCGACCGCTGACCTCTTAAAACGAAAACCAATTTTCAAAATGCCAATATTCCCGTTTGACGATGGAGATCTTCCAGGACTCACTGGGATGTCCGGAGGAGCAGGCATGAAGCTACCAATCCGTGCAAAAGATGGAACGGAAGAAAGAAAGTCAAGACTCGAAGTGAAGAACATTGATGACATTTCCGCCCGCTCACCAACACCTCCCGTTAGGATCGCGTCGCAGTCACCTGCAAGACTGAGCGAACTACGCAAAACCCTTCATGAACCAGTTGAAGAACCAAAGTTAGACTTTGACGAAGTGATGAGGAGAGCAACAAAGAAAAGACCGAGTATCGGCGTCCACCCTGGTGCACCGGCCATGCATACGATTCGTGGCTTCCAAACACCAGGAGCATCTGGCGATGAAGGTGGCTTGTCAGGTGCAAGTACTCCACGGATGCGCCCACGAGAATTCGACAGCATCACAAATAGCCCATCTTTACGACCAGATACTCCTTCCTCTGGAATCAGCGCTCTGAAGCTTCAACTTGACAAGCTTGACACTGGCATGAGATCGCCACGTCTCGGAGGTCTTCCCTTGCGCCGTGAATTCTCCAACACTGGCTCTGAAGCAGGACAGAGTGAAAGTGGAAAGTCGGAGATGGATACCTATGAAGTCCCTCTGGAGAATGACTTCGTGTCGGCAGAAGTAAGCGATACGACTTCAAAGCCACTGATTGGCGCGATCGAGGGAGGCCTGCGTCAAGATAGTATGCGCCGTAAGATGACTGCCGCTGACTTTGAACCCATCACATGTCTTGGGAAAGGCGCGTTCGGAACTGTGCTACTGGTCAAACAGCGTGGAACTGGTCGTCTGTATGCACAGAAGCAGTTTAAGAAGGCATCATTGATCGTACACAAGAGAACAGTCGAGCAAACCAAGACCGAACGCAATATTCTCGAAAGCGTCAGCCGACATCCTTTCGTTGTGAAGCTGTACTACGCTTTCCAAGATCACGAGAAGCTCTACCTTATTCTGGAATATGCACAAGGTGGCGAGTTGTTCCATCACTTGGCAATTGAGCGAATGTTTCCGGAGGAGACAGCGGCTTTCTACATGGCTGAGATCGTTATGGCCTTGGAGCATCTCCATACTCAACTTGGTGTTATCTATCGCGACCTGAAACCTGAAAATTGTTTACTCGATGCTGATGGTCATCTCCTCCTTACCGATTTCGGTCTATCAAAGGTTGCCGTAGATGGTGAAGCCGCAAACAGCTTCTTGGGCACGGTAGACTACATGGCTCCCGAGATCGTAGCTGGACACGAATACGGTTTCTCCGTAGACTGGTGGAGTCTCGGTGCCCTTGGACACGACCTACTTACTGGCTCACCGCCATTCACCGGTGGCAACAACAAAAAGATCCAGGAGAAGATTCTTAGCGGCAAACTTAAGCTACCATACTTCCTTGGGCCCGATGCAAAAGACCTCTTGACACGCCTCCTCCGCAAGGATCCCAAAAAGCGCCTTGGAAGCAATATGCCCAAGGACATGCAGACTGTCAAGTCACATCGATTCTTTCGCAAAATCGACTGGAAGAAGCTTCGTGCTAGAGAGTTGGAGCCACCCATCAAGCCGCTCGTCACTGATCCGGAACTCGCCGAAAACTTTAGCAACGAGTTTACAAATCTCTCGCTCTCCCCGGTCATCAGCAAGAGGAGTATTACTGACCATTTCGACAACTTTGGGTCCGAGCCCGTCTCTGCAAACCCCTTTGGTGGCTTCAGCTTCGTTGCTAGCCAGAGCCTTTTGGATGCTGGGGCATGGTCGAACTGAACACACAAAGCCCGTGCGGAAGGCTTTTCAGGGTTCGCAAGCGGTGCCAGCTTGGGTCCCAAAGCTACATTTGAGGAGTTGGGGCGTTCGAGAAAGGGTTTGTACTTGTGACTAAAAGATCCAAAGCCCAAGCAGGGTGACGCTCTTGACGTGGCGTAATGTTTTGGGGCCTAAAACAATCGTACCTCTATGTATCTGACAAAGTTGTGGCGCATTCACAGTGTGGTTCGGTAGAGAAGTGAAAGCAGAAGAAATGATGATTCAACTATCTCGTGGGCTATGGCCTTCCATATACTCACTAAAGTGTTGTATGTTCTCAAACTGACAAGTTCTTGAGTCGCAGAGCGGAACGTTACTAAATCGCCACTTCTCCATCGTACTTCGTCGCTCCGAATTCATCGAAGAGTTAAGTACCTCGATGACCAAAGCACCACAAATAACCGTTTTCGTTCGTTATAATTCCTATCAACAATTTATTAGCTATAGCCTTCCCTGCTATTCAGCGGCGGTTACCATTGAGATCAATACTAGTGGTTCCAGGCTCGGGCCTTTGATCATCATAGCACCCACAGGACAAGATTGACCCGTCTATCGTACAGTTGGCGCAGCTAGCAGCAAACCCACCGCTATAGAAGGTAGTTCTCCGTTAGTATAATGCAGTATAAAGCAAGGTAGACTAAGACATCAGGATAGGTTAGGAATGGTCTTACTCATTCTGTGCTTGTAGGAAGCCATTGTGATTCGCGACGCAAAGGTTCAAGTCCTCGACGCCTGTATGATAACCACCGCTCCCATCACCACAGACACCCTGAATGCCGCTTGGTGCATACCAAGAGATATCACAAGTTTCGTTAGCCCGACCTTGTGCTAAGATCAGGGACTGTACTAGCACAACAACAAGAGAACCGATAATGTAAGACTTCATATTGTAACCGTGAAGCTTTCGGAGCAGGTAGTGATTGACAATTTGTGAATTCTAAGGGAACTACTCAGGGAATATAAATACGCCCTCAAGCCTTGGCTCTCAGCGTGCATAACTCACTCTCAATGTGCGTGTTGCTATCAAGTCAAGATGCTATCGCTAGTTCTGTTTCTAGTGGTCTGCGATATATACGGCGTACACCGTGCCTTATTCTTAATTACCACCCAGAGCATACTGGCTGTCGTTAATACGCTCTTAGCAGTACTCGAGAATGTATATACGAATGTGTTGTTGGGCTAGTGCATGTTGTGGAGGTGGCGTAGACTAAGAGAACGTGGAGGATCATTTCTGAATCCTGTTGGCAAACTATACCCGTAAAACAGAAAGGAAAGATTTGGTCGGCGATTTGAATACCGACAGTACCGTCATTCAACCCTCAGCTTTAACTGACAGAAGATAGAACTTGGCGGTGATCGGCACGAAGCTTTGCCCGACTTTGAAAGCGCGAGTTCGCATTCCGAACGACAATTTCAGATGTCATGCTGATTGTGAAAGAGCTTGTGGTTTCACAGTTGGAACGCGGTATCAGCGCCGAGCTGGTACTCCGTAGTGGAGTGCAGCGCACTCAGCTCCATCGGCTGCCAGCGTACATCCACCGCTGTTGCGAGGTGTCGCTACAACTCAAGTGTTGTGTCCAACACAATAAACGCCTAGGAACGAGAATATAATTTTCATTTGCCTAATCTATGCTCACTTCCATCCGAAACTAATTCACTGACGGATTCATTCATAACATCGGCATCGAAACTGGAGCTGTGAGCGTCAAATATCATCGCTGTTGAAGCAGCTGGTCTATAAAAGGAAGGCATCGCTTGGCCACAGGCCTAATCAGCTACGGGTGCGAAGAGAACGGCCACAAGATGACAATATGCTCAAATTACCTATTACGTGAGATTGATCACTAGATTCGAGATACAAATCGATGCGGTCGCTTGGGAAAGCGATCCATGACTTATTGGGATCAACGGAGACACTACAGTGGTTGTTACCATATTTAGGAACATAGTAGCCGTGATAATTACCGATAAGTTCTCTATGCGATATGTCGGACAAATGTAGGATGTTCACGGACTACGATGCTTCACTCGAGGTGTGATCAAGGATGCGATACGATAACATACCCGACACCTTATTATGCATACACGATCGATCAGTGCTTTAGCTTTCCTTCTTCGAGGTCATGCAGAAGCGAGCCTTTTCAGGAAACACCCCTTGTTTGACAAGCACAACTTGGGCCACCAGAAACCTTTAGAGCCTTTCCCCTATGCGAGTGTAGGGATTATTCCGAGTGCAACGAGTCAAGGACACACTCAAAACCGCGGTTCCGCCCGACAACAAAAGCCATCGGTGACAGGCTTGGGTATGGGACTAGGATGACTTTCGTTTCATGTGGCAGTGCAGACAGTGTAACATTGCTGGTTGTTTTTCTTTGCTTATTGGTGTCCACATCTGCGATTCACAACGAATAGGATGATGACAGAGCTGTAGCATTGAATATGCCCCGACTCGTACAACACTGTCATTTTGATTTCCGGTAAAATCCATTATGACATTACAACGAACGACCATTAGGAGAGTTCGGAGGGCTTGATGGGATCCCTCGCTGGCCCAGACAGGGGTAGAAACACATGTCACTGGATTACCATCGAGAATTACGCCGAAAGGTCGTTGCTTCCGCTGTGGAGGGCCTGAGATCGCAGCTTAGACAAAGCGCTTTCAGCTTTTCACGACATACTAAGCCGATTCCAACAGCACTGATAAGCGCGTACTAAGTGTACCGCGCTTGAATAACAGGAACTGCTGTCTACGCGTGCTCGAGTTCCGCTTTACCGTACCCTTTCACGTGGTGGTATGCTAGAAAATGCTCAACATGAGGCTCACGGGGAAGATCCTCATCTTGATATGGCGTCAAATCGTCGCACCGCTTGGAAAGGCGTGGCGCTATATGGCTGTTGTTGGCCGCGGCTTATCCACTTTTGGGACCCCAAGGCGCTGAAAAGGGGCGAGGATGTCGACGATTGCAGCCACTAGCGAGCGCGTTACGAAAGGCTCGCAGCAATCCCGACGCCTCCCGGGGCAAGCGTTGGGCCTGTGGTTTGCCGCTGGTGCTTCTGGGCGTGTTTCGCATACCAAAAACCTCTCCACCGCATCCAACCACGGCTATACTTGTCGGTCCAGCCCCAAACTAGAGCGCCTGCTATTGCTCCACCGTAAGAGATGAAGGTCGTGCTTTGTTCTCCGATGCCGACCACCAAGGCCGTACAGTAACAACATGCCTTCGGTAGCCTACCGCAAAGGCCATCCATGCCTCCAACATGTCTCCTGAATGGATGGCAATGGAGTTTCTTGGATTAACCATGTTTCAAGCTACGGGTCAGAGCCCTTCGAGGTCCACCGGACTTTGCTGGCTTGTGAGTTTAGGGTCTGATTGTATGCTGCTTAAAGGACAAAGTCTTTCCTCTGTTTCTAGTCTTCCCATCGTCTGAATTACTCCAACTTTTGATATACAATTTAATTTTTTTTTTTTATCAGAGGTCGAGTCACTCGCTTTGCTTGCCTCGTACCCTTCACTGTTCCTACCCTAGTTATATCTTTTGTCTCGTTTTTCACTACATACTCTCGTTTGATACGAAACGTCAGAATGAAGTTGACAGCCGCTACTCTGGCCGTTGTTATTGGCCAAGCTACGGCTTGGAGTTGGACTGACGCTCCTTCTTTCGATTGCCCATCCAACAGCAATGATCAATGCACTTCTCAGCAATCTTCTGGTTTCGATTGGGGTAGCCTCGCCACTGGCAGCTTCGACATCTATGGCGGCTTGAGCTTCTCAGGTTTCAGCTGTGCCGACAGCTTCCCCTTCCGAAAGCGAGATTTGAACGAGCGTGGTAGCTTTCAAGACAAGTGCATTACCGGTTCGATCTCTGGAAACAGTGGACCAAGCATTTCTTGCGGCGGCGGTTCCAGCGGTTTCTCCATTGATTCGTACGAAATCACTGTCTCAGAGCAAGTCGACGTCCAGTTCATCTACGAGTATGATTCCGGCGAGACTTGCTCGCACACCCACACTTGCTCTCCTGGTGGTACAACTGTACAGAACACTCAGTGTGGTAGCGCACAGAAGGTTTCTTTCCAACTCTCCGGATCTGCTAGCTGCTCCATTGGTATTCACAACATTGGCTTCAGCTGCGGGTCAACTAGTCCTTCTTCGCCGGCGTCTTCAGCCCCTGTGCAGTCCTACAGCAGCCCATCGCCATCTAGCTACTCATCTCCTGCTGCGCATGCTTCGTCCTCGAGCCAGTCTTCCCCAGCTGCTCCTGTTTCATCCTCGAGCCAATCTTCCCCAGCTGCTCCTGTTTCGTCTTCGAGCTCCTCTTCCCCAGCTGCTCCCGCTTCGTCCTCAAGCCCTGCTGGTGCGGCACCGTCATCTCCATGCCCGAACGTCCTCCCACAGTGCTTGAACACCTGGATCTCCAAGACCAGCTGCAAGGACAACACCGATTGCGGTTGCTACTGCCAGGTTGATGACTTCACTGAGGATGTTATCGACTGCATTACAGCTTGGGGTGCTACCGAGGAGGAAATCTCTGCCGCTCTCTCCTATCTCATTGGTATCTGCGCTCCCTGGGTTCCTGGACACCCAGGTATCGTAACAAACTGCCCAACCAGCTTGCCCATTGGCCCAACTTCTGGTTCCAGCTCGACTCCAGTACCTGTCGAAACAACCTCCACCACAGTCATCGTCAGGACTACCGTCACAACCTGCCCGGCCGGTCAGACTGTCACTCATTCTTCTGGAACTACTGTACTTGCTCAGCCTAGCACGTCGACAGTCTATATTA
>Ga0335072_10000193_pt1 | contig 133786 bp, 118 predicted proteins | sample Lox_Sample_21_FD_206725 | JGI IMG/M metagenome (GOLD analysis project Ga0335072, IMG submission 206725) | Soil microbial communities from Loxahatchee National Wildlife Refuge, Florida, United States - Lox_Sample_2.1 | ecosystem: Environmental > Terrestrial > Soil > Wetlands | place: USA...
TTGTGAAGGAGCATAACTCCGAAAGAGCGCATGTGTAGGCTTGCGAAGGAGATCACTGAGTGTGAAATTTTGATATTCTGATTTGACCAAAGTGGCCACTTCTTGTTACGTGCTAGGCATACTGCTAGTTAGCTTCTCGTCAAGGGCGGCAGCAAATCAGTGTGGGACACGATTGAGCTCACGGGCTCCGAGTTTCTGGCATTTATGTCTCGTCTTCTTTAAGCGACTTGCTAAGAAAGGGTTGAACATTGGTGCCAAAAAGGATCAAACATCTCTTGGGACAGATTGCCTCAGGCTAGATTACCGATCTTGCCAAAGATAAGGCTTGTATTCTGTACTGAAGGAAGGCGGAGCTCGACGAGGCTTTCCGCCAGTTTATGGAGACCAGCTCTCTTGACATTCTCCCAGTCGTCTCCAACAACTTTTGGTCTAGATGGGTTTGCTGCTAGCTTGGGAAAAATCGTACAAATTGACGGCAATTCAACAACTGCTGCATAAGGGATGCGGAGGGAGGAGGGCAGAGAATAATGAGGTGATTTAACCACAACCGTGATTTAGCAAGTAAGATTGATTGAAATCACGGTTATGCTTCCCGGCGTAGTTACGTGCGGTTAGTCTACCTCACACCAAAAGGACGGTTTTCAATCTCTGCCAATGATTGCAGGGCTCTCTTAATACACACATTCCTTGCTGTGACAAACATCAAGGCAGTGATGTCAGTTCCATCGCTTGAGTGTGAACCATGATTCGCCTTAGGAATTGTTCAACCATTTTTGCTAACCAACCACGCACAAGGCTATCTATGCAGCCCCGTCTGGATAGCCTGCAAAAGACGGTTTTATAAGGTGTCCTCTTCGCTCCTTCGGAAGACCTTACTCAAAGAGCGCAGTGAGCCCGGCAATGCCATTGGCGTTTCCTAGGTCATGGCACAAGACTTGGGGGCTAAAACAGTTTCACTGAAGTTTGAGATTGCGCTTTACTCCTGCCCCCAATGGAGCCAAACTGGTAGGATTCTACAGAGGTACATCAAACTTCTTCAGAACGGGAAAAAGAACGATTGCCCCAGTTAGATAGTGCCTGTAAAGAGGTATCTAGCTCTTGCGATTTTTTACAGCAGCTGCCTTACTATTCTTTCCGTGCTTCTTCCCGTGTTGTATGTACTACATTCATAACCAATGCACTCTAGACTCGAAGTCTGTGAAGTGCCTTCAGGCCTCGAGGTGGGTTTACCTTCGTCGCAGCAGATCAGCGATCCCAGTGCGCGCACGCCCGTCCCTTCGTACGGAGCGCCCTCAACTACACCGGACGGCATGTCTCAATATCCCTCGGAAGATGGCAATAAACACCTGACTGAGGTTGGTGGCATCTCGAAACCTCGCCGGAACCCATGGGGCGTGAGCCCACTCATGTTCGGGCTGCTGGTGGCGCTTATAACGTTAATCATTGTTGGCGCTGCATTAGGTGGCGGCCTTGGTGGGAGTCTGGCTTCGGCTCAGAAGAAGAACAAGTATGTACTGTCCTGCAACGCTCCTGCCGGCTTGAAACTAGAGGTAATACCAATTGCGAACGCTCACAACATATCGCTACAGTGCTCTAATCCTGCCCTCTACATCCTCAACAACCACTGCATCATCCACCACATCCTCAACGCCCACAACTTCGTCCGCAACATCCACAACATCCACAAGCGCGACAGCCGCCATCTTCAGCAACTATGCTGTCCTCCGCCCAACTTCCCCCTCTGATACCGTGGCGCTCGACTGCCCAGCCTTGGACCAGAAAAATTACACTACAGCGCGCGACCAAAATTTTTTGATGAGCTGTAATGTTGGCCTTTCTAATTTTGACCTTGTAGGCATTGTAGCCTACATTGTTGATGACTGTATAGAGGCATGCTCGTCTATGAACGCCTTTAATGGCACGAATGTCTGCACCGCCATCACCTTCCACGCGGCAATATACGATAATTGGAATCAGCATGCGAACTGTTGGTTGAAGACACAAGAAGACGTAACGAACACAAACGGTGTAGGTCTTTTGAGTGCGGCACTACAGTGATCGGGAGCGGAGAAAAGACTGGATATAGGTGATATTTGGCGGAGGCTGGGCGCGATTAAAGTACATTGATCTTCACCTTAATCGAATTGCATGGAGAGCGTTTCACTTTTGAATATCGGGGCGATTGACCTTTTACGGGGAGAAGGCGCGAGCTTAAAAGACCTCTTCCGTTGAGCGGATATTTGGGTTGACATCTTCCTGGTTTAGCCATGTGTTACGGGCCTTGCTAGGCTCGCTTAGTCAGGGTGTGTGACTAAGGGGGTCGTTAGACTATTCAGTCCTGTGTCGGGGGAGGGGGTGACGGGGTACGTGTAGCAAGTGTAACTAGATGTAGGGTGTACAATCCGTTGGAAGTTGACCATGGAGGGCCTCTAAGGCTGCTCCATGAGCCTGTCTGTATGCCAACAAATAGCTAGATGTCCTAAGCGCGAGGAGCGTTTGGACATGTCGATCTGGGTAGAACCTCAAGGCCAAACAGGAGACATTGATTGGGATGATTTCAGGGAGGATACGGAGGACATAACCGAAATATGAGACCAGGAGGGATTCGGTGAGTTGCAAAGTTGGGAAAAGGACACGAGTGACTACCTACTGGTAAAAGCCAAATGTCGTGGACTTCCAGAAAATAGGGCAGACAGATAACATGATATGACCCATAAATGCGTTCGACAGCGATGTAGAGAGATTGCGCAGCAAGAATTCCGGACTGTGACTGACGACTCTGTTAGCTGAATTTTGTATTTCGAGAAAAGGTTGCTCAAACACTTTTTCAGAGATCGATCCACCAGCTGCTTCTATTTGCCCTTCCTGCTCATCCGTCCAGCTCTTGTAACTAGACAGCAGCCCACATGGTCTCTCCGTCAATCAGATCTCATACCGTCCCAAACATTGACATCCTGAAATCTTCCCTCAACCATATAGGACATAGGAGGCTTCGGCAACACATTCCTCCAGCCAAGACTGTCCGCAGGCCCCGTCGTGGCGTATAAATCTCCCACCTACTTCCTCCCGGTCGCCACATCAATCCCAAACATGCTGTGCATGAAGACGCGGTATACCGTCTCGGGCTGGAACGCACTAACCGCACGCCCGCGTCGAAAACGCGTGAAACTCAATCTACCGAACTAGGGCAGACGTGAGCAGCAGTCAAGAGGTCCAGGGGGTGAAGGGAAGCTTACCTGCTTCATCACACCACCCGTGGTAGGTACTGTTGGTCACCATCTCTTCATACTCTGCTGCCTGGAAACCCTTCTGGTGCGCCCATGCCACGTTGTTGGATACCGCTTCGCTGCCAATCTAGTTGCAGATGTAGTCGCGATCACCATACACCATCGCCACGTTCACGGCCGCAGCCATGGCGTATTCCAAGTCGTGAATTCCCTTGCGAATCGAATCACCAGTGCGTACGGTCAAGGAGACTTCGTTGTAGTTTCCAAAGACGTTTGTGATGACGTTAGAGTCGTGGGTGAAGTTCAGGGGCACACCAAGCGCAGCCTGTACGGTTGAGATAATTTTGCGTTGGAAGGTAAAAGGGACGAGGGCCAATACCATCGGTGAACTTGACAACAACGCCGAAGAGGGTTTGGTTTGTTAAGGAGGGCGGCCCGCCGGTCACATAGGCGGTGTACCAGTCTGTTGCGAGGTTGCATACTCCGTTGACTGTGGAATTATTGCCGATCCAGTCTGGATTACCGACGTTGCCTAATTCGCGACATCGCTTGATGAGATCTGCACAACCTCCTGCCTTTTGTCACGTTTTGGACCTCTTCACTGTAGACCGCCTCCGGGATGAACGGGACGCCGTAGGTGTTGTTGCATGCGAATACGGGATACTCTGGGCCGCTGTAAAGTCGGTCGATGCAGGCGTTGGTCATGCCGAGGGTCTTCAATGTCATCGCATGGAGAGGACTGGTTTTGGGTGTTGCAGCGAACTGCTGCTGGAGGTGGGCAACAACCGCTGGGCCCTAATAGCCTCCGTACTGACATGTGTTAATATAGATGGATCCATGAGGTCAAACAAATACTCACCAAGTTGGTCCAAACGCTGATCTCTTTGCTGGTAGACTTATACTCTGGGAAACCCGTTAACCAGTTCTCTGTGAAATGCCACAGTGCCTTCACAGTGGTCATTGCGGTATTTGTAGTTCTCAGCGGATTCTGGCTGGCGAAGGTGCCTACGCTGAATGACTTGACTCCAGGTGTTGTTTCGCAAATAAATGTCTGGAGAATATTGATCAGCCTAGAGAAACTCCCAAGTATCATAGCATGGCTCCCAAACCTGCTTGTAGTCGATTGCCACACCCGGCTGTAGCTTCGACTGCAATGTTGTCAAGATCATCATCTGCCGTCCACGTTCCCTGCAACTCAAAATTTTCCCTCTGCGCATTCCTTGGGGGTAGTGAAAAGCGTCGCATGCGGCCCACTGACGCTCTGAAGCGCTCTTTCTAACATTGTGGTCGGTCGCTGCTACAATGGACGGCATCGCCTGAGGTTGCTGCTCTGCAGTAAGGTACTGGCCTATTTAGCCGCATCCGAGCGAGTCGCAGAAGTCTATGGTTCATGCACCAACATGGAATTTCACGTGTGGTCGCGATAGACTCACTGCAGGAGTTCATGGAAAATAAGCGATATGACAAGACAAAAGAGATACGGAATCACAGACAAGTCCGAGACAGGGATGAACTCGGAATCATTTCTCACACTTCAGGGCTCGGAACGAGCTCGGGACTGGGGGAAATCGTGGCTCTACGCACAGGCATTTCATTTGCACAGACAGGATTACTTTGGACTTGTTTTGAAGGAGCTACGGGGACGTAGTCTTCCCTAGGTATGGGAGGATGTGATCCCGCAGAGTGTGGCAATTGGGCTTGGCAGATGTGGCAATTGGCCTGGGCAACGCCAAGACCCGTGGGAAATACTTACGGAGTAGATGTTAGCTCCCCCCATGGAAAAATTCAAGCAAGTCCTCCGGCCAGAATCACAGCCCGGGTTAGCCTTGGCGTAACCTCAGGTTATGCCAAGCTGCCCAAATAACTCTCCCCCCCTTCGGCAGCCTATACGGACAGCGAGGGCTCAACTCCACATGAGGCGCGATGAACACAGGAGTTCAAGTCACGTGAAATCGGGTAACCTTCCCAATGGAGAAGCCGAGAAATCCTGCGTCTCGCGTCTTCTTACACCTCGATAACCACGCCACGCCTCGTTGCGGACCTGAAGAGAATGATGCTAATATCAATAGGATTCGACCCCCTGAGTGCCTTTCAGCGAAGACCTTCAGAATAAGAGTACTGTGTATTATATTAGCTGGAAGCTGACGATTTCAGCTCTCCCCTTTCTCTTGCAGTTCGTCTTTAACGAGACCGCCCAACTCGTACAGCTTGTCGCGAAATGTCACGCCTGCCAGTGGTCGAGACAGCTCCAGACGATTATGATCTGCAACAAAGCTGGGCAGATGTCCTGCAGGCATTTGCTCAGACTGCAAAGATTGAGCTTCGACCAGACCGTTTATTGACTCCTGAAGACGTCATCGCTCAGCTCAAAGCCAAAAGGGACAAAGATGAAGCCGACAATGCGAAGTACAAGGCTGTCAAGGATGTGCTCAGCAAGACTGTCACCTGCATCCAAACTCTGGGTGGGATTGCGGCCTCAGGAGCAAGCATGGTGTTCGGCCCAACAAACTTATGCTATTCAGGGCTTTCCTACTTGCTGTCGGTAGGTTCGAACTACTCAAACATCTTCAGCAGCTTGGAGGCATTGCTTAAACAGGTGTCGGATGTGATGGAAAGGATGGTAGTTTATTTGAGAATGCGTTCTATCGACCTCCCCTTACGCAAAATTGTGCACGAGGTACTTCAGAATATAGTTTCCATATGTGGTCTAGCCATCAAAGTTCTTCACGGCAACAAGATCCTGAAGTTCTTGAAGGTGTTCGCCTTCAATGAAGATGATGGGGTCAAGGCAGCAATGGAAAGTCTCAGGGCACTTGTGGATCGCGAAGCACAGATGAAGACAACCCTCACCTACGCTATTGTCAAAGAAGGGTTCGCTGATGTTGAACACAATGTCTCTGGCGTCCGCTCCGTTGTGGATAAGTTAGCGGACGATGCAATGCGGCGAGAGGCAGAAAGTGTGGATCGAAAGCAGCTGGAGAAGATACGAGACACCCTGAAAGTGCAGAAGGAAGCCGAGGCACAATCTCAACTTCATAGTAGGCTATGGTCTGAGGTGGTTCAGGAAACCGGGCAATGGCTCCAGGAGAACGAATGGTACAAGGCATGGTCCGATCGAACAACCACATTCAACAAGGTCATCTTTCTGTCTGCCGATGACGGCTTTGGAAAGACCTTCCTGATGACAACGGCCATTCATTCCTTGCACAGGCGATACAACCGGCAGCTAGACAACACCGCTCGAACGATGATTGCATACTACCACTGGCTTCCCAAAGATTCGAAAGCGACACCTGGCGCCACTTACGAATTCTTCTCCGTGGACCGAGTTCTGAAGACTATTGCACTTCAGTTCGCTCAAGATACAGTGTATCGCAAGGAATTAGTTGCTCTGTGTGACAAGTGGGTTGAGCCTGAGACTATCGAGGAGCTCGCCTGGACGTTATTGAGTCCGTGTTACAAGAGCAATGAAGTCTTCTACATTCTCATCGACGGATTGGAATTGGCCAATGAACGGCAGCTAGATGGGTTTGCGCAAATTATGAAAGGCGTCAGCACTCGCTTCAATCCCGAGCAGCAGTCTCATGTTCGACTTTTGCTTTCTGGGCGAGTCTCGGTAACCAACAGCCTTGCTGGCGAGCTGCAGTATCCGAATGTGGTAATTGATGTTGCTTCCAACAATCGCCCAGATATCGAAAAGTTTACTCAAAATCGACTTTCCACGACGAAACTGCTCCAAGGAGACTCCGAGCAGATTAAGACCTTGCGGCAAGAAGTTTTCGATGTGTTGACCACGGAAGCACATGGCGACTTTGTAAACATTGACTTACTGCTCAAGGAGATTTCGACCAAACAATGGCCAGCAGAGATTCGCGAAGTCCTTGCGAATGCTAAGGCGGGTGCCCGAAGGTCAGACACTATTGCTCGCGAGATCACACGTTGCAACGACACCCTGTTAGGCCAGGAAATTCGTGACCTGAACACTTTGCTCTTGTGGGTCCTTTCCGCAAAACGGCCCATGAGAGTTAGCGAGCTGAACGGCGTACTTTTCTTGAAGAACAGTGAGACATCACTACGTCCACTTCACGAAAGAATCCGAGATAAGTACTCATCATTCTTTCATATGGACAAAGTGGTGAGCAACGAGGGTCCATCAGGTTGGCTGGTTTCTCTGGTTTCCGATTCCATCCGCGACTATTTCAAAGCCCAAGAGTCGAATGTCGCGGCGGAGGGCGATGCCGGCAAGCTACAAGAAAATGAAGTCAAGATTGTCAGAAGGTTTCTCAATTCGGTATGCGACCAAGAGCTGTATGACAAATTCGGTTTCGATGAATTCTTCTCCTCCAAATTGAATAATTCTACCGTCATGATTGACGTCGATCTGGAACGGGCATCGTCTACTCTACTGCTTGGCTGCCTCCAGGCACTCACGTCGACGACACCGGAACTGACAGCATTAGCTCTTTACGCCGTTCACTGGTTCCCCTACCATCTTGCTGACGTCGACCTCTCTATGACAGATCCAGCTGTCAAAATGGCTATTGGAAAACTTCTTGCATCGTTGTTGACTGAAGAAGCGACGATTGCTCTTTGGTGGGATTGGCACACCATTGTGATCAGGAATAGGTGGTTCTACGACGATACCAATGTCGAGTTGGTGCTCTCCTGGTTCAAGGATTCTGCAGTCACAAAGACTTTCTCGGAATCAAACAAGGCTTGGGTCAAGACTCTGACTTCAAACAGCTCTCCTGATGCTGATGTTTTGGAGCATTTGGTGAAATTTTTGTGCAAGAAGTTATTCCAGCAGCAAGGGTGGCCGGTGGTACAGACTTACAGCTGTATTGCAGCGTATCGAGCAAAGGTTGGTCCACGGTCTTCTGTGGAACGCCGGACTAATGTTATGAATAGCTGAAAAGCCGAATCGACACTACTGTCAAGAAGATTGACAGAGATGTCCAGAAACAGCATGTTACCAGCGAGGTGATCGTTGACAACGCAATCTGGGCCTCGAAATTTGTGGGCATTGATCCCGACAAAGACTACGAATGGACTCGATGCATAGGGCGAACCCTACGTGCGTATGGACAGGTCGATGAAGCCATCAAGTACTACAAGAAGGCAATAACACTCACTGACGATGCTTGGTACGCTGAGTGGGGTCTTGCCAGTGCCTATGCCGACCAAGGAGACTATCAGACTGCCATCGACATCGTGGAAGGTCTACGGAATCGGCTTAAGGATGGCGTATCTCAGGTTGAGAACCCTACCCTAACAATGCTTGAAATGTGCACTCTCCTCGCTGGCTGGTATAGAGAAGTCAAGAGATATGAAGAGGCACTTGAGATCTTCGACGAGAGCCTCAAAGAGAACCCCGACGATTACTTCCTACACAAGGAGAAGATACTCCTTTTCTGCTCCATGGAGAACTATCAACGCATTTTCGGCCTGCTCCGGGAGCTTTCGACTCAGCGAGATGCGGAAGGCATTTCCAAGCGAAGCCGGCTATGGCACCTGAATGCCTTTGTAGACCCTCTGTACCAATCGTGCAAGTTGGCCGCTAAGGTTACCAACCAGATACCTCTGTTGGTATCAATTTTGCGTCAAGCCGCCAAAGACACGCTCGAACCGTCATACGTACCCCTTGCCGGCTCGAAAGGCTTTTGGCGGGTTACTAATACTTTCTTTGCGGATGAGTATGCTTGGCCGATCGCAAAGACTGACGAAGAGAAAAGCATTGTGGTGGAGTCCTGGGAGAGGAATGCTCAGGAAGCTGGTGTCTTGGGAATAAGACACCTACGTCAGCTGATTGGGAAGCACCTCGCACAGGTATACGTCGATCGGATGCGACAGTTTAGTCCCGAAGCCCCTGAAGTTCAGTCAATTATCAACAAGCTATCTGATCTCGCTTTTGAGGACAGTACTGAACAGGAGCAATGGGTCATTGGTCTCAACACAGGCCTTCTTTTGGCTCGTTACGAGAGCGTTCAAGGTAATGAAGAGGGCGCCATGAAGGTGACAAGAGGGATCGTGAAAGTCGGATTGGATCTGTTGTCGGATGAAGATCCAGACAACGACTGGCAAGGTTACTCACGGCTGGCAGCTGCATTGATGTATTGTGGCGACGATGAAAATGCGCTTGCGGCGTGGTCCCTCATTAGACCTATGGAATACGATGAAAAGAAGGGAGAGACCGCCGCTGCGAGAAACGCAGAGCATGGTAATGGTGTGCCCACCACAAATGGGGATAGCAAGGGAGAAGAGGACCCGAAATCAACTGCTGTCAAGCCCGAAGCGGGAGAAAACGCAGTGGGCGGCGAACCTACCGGACCTCTTTCCTATATGTGCGATGGGGACTGCGATCCAACAACGTCATGGACGTATGCAAACGATATCTATGTCTGCAAGGACTGTTTGGACGTCATGTTCGATGAAAAGTGCTTGGGTTTGTTGAAGGCGGGGAAACTCACAGTGAATGTCTGCAACCCGAAGCATGAATTCCTCCATGTTCCGAAGTGGGATCTGGAAGAGGCTGAGAAGAGAGGAACAGATCATGTCCGATTAAGGGGAGAGAAGGTGCCCGTGTCAGAATGGCTGAATCAATTGAGGAAGAAATGGGGTTTCGAGCAGCCAGCACCGGCAGCAGCGGCGGCGACAACAACAACGAGTGGCGACAATGCAACGAGCCCTGCTCCGCAGAACGGAAGCACATAAAAGTCCCGGGTACGGTATGTATAACGAGGCGGAATGTGATGGCGCGGAGCAAGCAATCGGTGGTGGTCCAGATTAGCGGGGGCACTTGGTTTTGTTTCTTCGAGATATTTGGGTCAGCTCAAGCACATATTTGGATGTCGCCGAATTCGAAGTCTCGACCTGTTTGCGACCTGAAGTTATCTATGGGATATCTCTCTGAAGGGAGATAACGCCTTCACTTTCCTAGCCGGTGGTTGACAGTCGGACCTCGATTCGCCAAAATCTCACCATTGGCCTCGTGAACGTCGTCCATGTGGTAGTCGACACTTAATCTGGAAGACTGGTGTGTGGAAGTTTGTCAGCTGCGTCTTGGAATGCTCGAATGACCGGATCGTAGAAATGCTGGGATTTTTGGGAGTCCCCGTGAACAAGCGGTCTCTGAGCGGAAAAAGTGTGCTGCGAATTTTTTTTTCCGCCATGCCTGCATCTAAAAGCTCCCCGGGACCCCATATTTGGGAGTCCGTCACCAGACGAGTAATCTGAACGGCGACCTTCCGTGTGGAATATACATACATAGGCACACTGGACATAGACTTGCGCAGACCCTCTGGAGGTTGGCCTGAAGATGAGAGCATGGAGCAATTGGCACCAATGGATTCTCCAGACGCATCATTATTTTGCACCACCATTCAAGCTTCATCTTCAAAGAATGTGTGGAGACCATCCATGCAGACGGTGCCAGAGGAGCAGACGAAGGTGTTCGTATCGGTGGTGTACTGCACCGACGATACTCGTGCACGCTCTACGGGTCCAGGGAACTATCCTCTTCTTGACCCCATCGGCCATTGAGATAGGCCTCCGTTGGGCGATGCCCTTCACCTTGGCCTGCATAAGCTCCCAAAAACCTTGCTCTATTGCATTTGGCCTCGAAATGGGATTCGGAATATCCGTGGGCGTTTCACTCTGGGAGCCCCTTTTGACCGGATACCCTGCAGCACTTCCGACAAGTCTCCGAACGCCTATATTTCAGTCGTTAGATCGCTGCATGAAGCCTTGGCCATTCTCGCGGCCTTTTTCTTGGTCTTCTTTGTAGGCGCATCTTCCTCCCAGTCTCCGTAAGTGCTCGCCCCATCTCGTCAGAAATATTGGGTGGAGATTCAGGTGACGGAATAGATAACGTTCAAGCGACGTTACAGATTCCTTCTTGAAGTGAGTCACTTCCTTTTCTTGGCCTTGGAACATCCATGGAAGTGGCGTAGGTAAGGTTTTATATGGGAGTCTGGGTTTGCGAACCACGGGTCCTCTTGGGGAGGGAGGCAATCAAGAAATGGAGTGATTGGATACGTCGTTCGTGCATGGTCTGCTAAGAGAAGGCAACAAGGTGCCAGGGCTCGTCACTTTATAGTCTATGACTAGCCTTACAGGCTCATATTTACGGCTAGATGACGATAAAATTCAACAGAGCATTGTTAAGCTTCTGATCGAGAATGGCGCGGACATGTCGAGAATAAATAATGAGGGGAAAACAGCACTGCAAGTGATTCCATGGCGGAGGAATGAAGATGCTATCAGGCAGATTGTTAACGAGGCTCTCGTATCGAGAAGCGCCTCGCAGCGCAAGTCTTCATTGCAGTAGGTGTGATACTCTCAGTGCTTCGGTGGTCGGAATATCAGTCAATCCATTCTCAGCCGATGAGGCGCATCCCTCAGCAAGGAGCATCCAGACATGATCTCTGCGATGAACAACCTCGCGTCCACGCTCGAGAGCAAGGCCAGCTGGACGAGGCGGCGAAGATGAAGAAGGAAGTGCTGGAGAAGAGGAGGCGCATCCTCGGCGAGGAGCATCCAGATACGATCTCGGCGATGAACAACCTCGCAAACACGGCTCGGAGACCAAGGTCAGCTGGGAGAAAAACCTAAGGGGACGGCTAAGGAGCACAGTAACTGGGGCTAACGACAAAGTTTCTCCCACACTACGGGCGACCACCTGTAGGATACCTCCGTGCCAAAACCAATCGAACCTCGCTCCCCACCAAAGTTCAATGGCTGCGCACGAGATGCGCCCTCACAGTTGGGCCATAAGTTTGACAGTTTGATACCAACATATTGAATAATTTGCTAATCTACGTCCTAGATGATCCAAATTTTGCCGTAGCTACTTCCTTCGACCTCCCTTCTTTGTCTCGGTTTCCCCTTTGCCGCAGCCTTGTTGGAGGAACCTGGCGGAGCAGACGAGGCAGATGACATAGGCGCGAGGGACGCCAACGTCAACAGGGGCAACGAAGACAACAGAAGCCGACCGCACTACTTGACAAGTGGGCCGACCTGGAATAGAGACGACGATGTCAAAGGGAAGCTCGAATAAAGACGCCACAGCGTGGTTAAAACCCGTGAGGAAGTAACCCACTACGGTTGTACCTCGACATACCGAAACACCAGGCCACAGCCCTATTCTTCCTCCGCACGGAAGTTATAGGCCTAAACGCCTGGCTCGCATCCATACAAGTCCCAGACGTGTTGCCGCAATGCGCGTACGGATAGCACGCACAGCCAGTCCGCCACACACTCTTAAAATACCCACGGTACGGAGAAGAGCTGTTCAGGTTGGCGGGAAGCGAAAGGCAAAGGCTAGGATACACCGAGAGAGGCCCTGTCAGCCTGGGCGAATGAAGCAAGGGAAGAGGAGGCTAGGTGAGGCAAACCAACAGCAGGAACGCTAGCAGGCGCACGGCCACGCAGCCGACCAAACCAGACGCAACAACAAGAAGGATAGTAGACTAGAGCACTAGCATAGGAAGCTGTGGAGAAAAAATGCTGGTAGAAGGCAGGCAGAGGAAAGACCGAACGCACCTGGCGCACGCCGTAGGAGACAGGCAGAACCGCTGGAAGAACTGGCACAGCGGCGGACATGGGGTTTCCTTTAGATTCTTTCAGAAGGTAGAGATGCAAACAGCTCTTCGGTGCTACCGTCGCTTGCGGGACGATCAACTCGCTATCCCCCCGTCGATCGGGGAGAAAGTTTTAGGCCTGCTACTGCGCGATCTCCTGGGCAGGCAGGTACAGGCTCCCGGTCCAGTTGCCCACCACCCCCTCCCCCCCCCCCCTCTTATTTTTTCCCCCCAGCATAACAGGGTAGGTCACACCACCACACGGCCTAGCCGGGAGAGACCAGGGGGGACCTGAAAGAATGGAGGGCTTGGTGCGGTCGGTAGCACGGGGCTGAGACACTGTGGGGAGGAGTTGGGGTGAACAAAAGAGCAGGTTTTGACGAGAATGCTGGGCAGGATGGAAAAGACCCAGCAGGTCCGCATGATGCGAGACATCTATGCAAATGCGAACCAAGTGATCGTGTGGCTAGGCAAAAGTCAGCCAGAAGACGCCAAAGCGATTGCGATTGCGGTGTGGCTGTTCGAGAATTTTGAGAAAAGGCTTGACGTATACTCCTTTAAAGTGCCAGAGGGTGACGACTTCCGATCTGCGGCAAGTAAATATCCTCATATTCTGGAATTCCCCGAGTGGTGTCGAGTCTTTGAGCTCTTGTCCCATCCCTGGTTCGGCCGCATTTGGGTCGTTCAAGTACTTCTCGTGGGGAAGCTGACTATCGTACAACGAGGCTCAATCATCTTTGGCATTGATGTGCTCTTATGGATGGCTCTCTTAATCAATCAGTACAGAGATTTGCACTCGTTGGCGAGCGGCTTTGAAATCGGGCAGGCTGTGTTGATGGCTCAATTCAGGCGCCGGTATAAAGAGACTGGCCCCATGCCTTTGTTTGGCTGGCTAAGAGGATGCATGAGTATGAACGCCACGGATCCTCGGGATATGTTTTTTGCATTGGTTGGAATATCTCACAGCGTCCACCCAGCGTTTTTAGACTACTCGCAGGAGTTCAGCACAGTAGCATGCTGGGTTGGCGGAGAGGCGCTGATAGGAAATCCCAGCTGGCCCGAATTGCAACATGGCCTTGACTGTTTGGCAATAAATGCAAACCCGGAAAATCGCAAATGGGGAATTCCTTCCTGGGTTCCGGACTGGTTCTCTAAGGGTCGAAGAGGACGGGTGGATCTGGCTATGGCATACATGACTAGCGAATTGAGCAATCACAGATTTGTCCCAAATCCGGAGATCATAGGCATCGGCTTCGGTGGCGTGGAGCTCACGACACACTCCGTGACACGATCGGTCTTCACGATGACCATGGTATGTACTTCTCTACTCGTTCCATACAGAGCAGCAGTTGATGAGTGTTCGTGGTCTTGCATATTTGCACTGTATACGCCGGAAAAACTGACAAGACTGCATCTAGCCTCTCGAGTTCAAGGTGAGCGCTGTTGACCGAGTACAATCGACCATTCATCGTTCTAAATACGAGTGGTCAAAAGGAATCGATGCGGAGAAAGGCAAAACATCGAAAAACCCTGACGTCATGGCGGCATATGAGAAGCAGCTTTTGACATGGCTCCGCGATGTTAGATGTTTGGCAAATCCTTCCCTCCCTGTTGGAGCCGATATCACATCTGGAGACGACTTTGAGTCTTTCTGGCGAACCTTGATCCACAACTTTGACCCTAACATGTCAAGGGGCCAAGTGCCGATGCATGCGAGCTTCTGCTATTGGTTTATGTGGAAAAAGCTTTTCCTGACATGCCACCAGTTGAGGGACATGGAACGTTTTCTAGAGCACGCCTCACTTCTCAATAGGCTTGCAATCCGCTTCGACTCTGCCTTTAATCGCTTTGATGGCTCTAGAGATTTTTTGTCTCATACGAAGGCAGAATCGGTTGGGTGCCCATCCGGACTGAACAAGATGACCAGGTGTTCATCTTTCAGGGGAGTCGAATCCCGTTCATAGCGCGACCGGTTGGAGAAGATGGTTGGGAATACATCGGGCCATGCTATGTTCACGGACTCATGGACGGGGAGGCTTGGGATCTCGCTGAAAATCAGTGGTGGTTCATGAAATTGGTGTAGTCCCGTAGATTCTGAGCTTCCGTGATCGCTCAGCCCTCGGGGGCCACCATCCTAAGCGCTTAAGTCCCGGCCAGGTTGGGCTTATCCATTTTAGGCAATGAAAACCCGGCTTCCTGCGATCAAAAGGAGGCATCTCCGCATGAATCTGCCTTGTTGACAAAAGGGGACATAACAGAACAGCTAGTCGGAGACTACATGATTGGATTATCGGAGGACGAGAGGGAAGGCGCCTGAGCAGAGGGTGAACAGCCTTGGTCGTGGGTGAGCGGAGGGTGATTCGAGCCTGAACAAAGGGCGGCAACGCTGACTAACCCACAAATCTTATGTAGAATTACAGAGACTTATCCGGATAGAATCACTTCTAGTAACCCTGGTCGGCGCTCTTAGTCATAACTTGCTCTGCCCCATAATATCTCGTTCACCTTCAGGCTGTCGCATGATAATCGCATAAGCTGCAGAGGGTCTAATAAGAGTCTTTCATTACTCTCATCGAGCACACTGTCTCAGCAAGCCCCAATGCCCCCCCAATTTCACGCCGGTTGTTCGTATCCTCTGCGGAAAACCCTCCCAAACATCTCGACTCCAACCCTCTCGCCCTTGACCTCGCTCTTGGCCTCGTTCTCCGTGTTCGGCGGGATCGCCACCTTCTGCCCGTCGACTCTCCACCCACACGCCTTCTCGCAGAACTTGGCCAGCGCGTCCCCTCTCAGGTCTAGCCAGCTGCTCAACACACCCGTTTCGATCTCCCGGAACGTCTTGCCCACCTCCCCGGCGATCCTTATCCGAATCAAATCCTCGAAGCCTGCGATGTCGGCGTACAGGTCTGCGTAGAGGTCGTCGCTCTCGAGCGTGGACCAGAATTGGGCGTACTGGGCGGATTCGAGTAGGGTGGAGAGGAGGGTGAGTTTTTGGATCGATTCCGTAAAGTCGGTCGTGGGGATTGAGGTGTTTGAGTTGTGGTACGGGATGGTGGAGGGAGGGAGGAGGGCGAGACAGAGGGAGAAGACAGGCGAGGGAAAGATGGTGAGCGCTTTCACGAGGATGTTGGTGACGGTTTCGGGGTGCAGGAGGTGCGGGTTGAACTGGTATCTAATTAGGTGACGTGTCAGTTCAGATAATCATGATTGGCAAGTTGTTCGTGGATCCCAGAAGATCATGGATAGCGCATTTCAGATAGAGCTAATGAATCAATCTCCAGTCTTGCCGCAAAGCGACAAAGTCAGGTAATAGGAAACGTGGTATGGAAATTTCCTTCATCATAGTGCGCTACGATATTGCCGGGGAGAACAGAACTTACAACTTCAGCAGTGCTAGGCACGCGTATGAATCAAAGAACTTTTCTTCGCATTGTTGTGTGACATAGTCTTGGAATACTGTCGTGGTTTCCGGATTGTAGCGGTCAAGGCCGTTCAAAATGGTCTCGATATGCGGCGGCCGCTCCTTGCATTTGTCAAGGGAGGAGGGCATCTCAAATACAGGATAGTAGTGCTGCAAGTATAGGCTGGTGAAATGCTTGCGAAGATCAATTTATCTGTTTCTTTGCTTCGAGATTTTGACGAAGGTTGTGCGCATGAGAAAGTTGACGCGAGGGGCAGTTTTTCACGAGGCCCCAGGAACTTCGATGCCGACGAAAATGATGTTACAGAAAGTGCAGCACTTAGGCAAGCTGGGATATATCATATGTAATTCGTTCGTAACTTAAGTGGCTACCCGAAAAGTCCTTCTGCCTTAGGAATTGGACACTTTCCAACACAGAATGAATAACGCCCGGTCCATCTATTCGAGGGAGTTACTATTAGTGTTAATGGACAAATGCATATGACGCTCGTCCCCCCCCTCCCAGGCTCCATGCAATGCTTGACCTGAATGATGAACCTTCTGCAATCTGACCCCAAAATGCCGCCAACGCCAACGCTCATAAAATTGCAAATACGTTATCTCGTTCAATCATGAAACTGAATATCAAGGTCGGCATACCTCCTTGCCTCCAGGCGAGCATTCTCTAGAGTCCGGGTTCTTCTCGTCAGTCTCTTCTCCTCTAGCTTCCGCCTCCTCCGCTCACTCCACCACTTCCAGCTCCACCACCTGATCCTTTCTATTTGCCTCCTCCTGTCGCGCAAAGTTTCTCTGCCGAAAGGCGTGAAGAATCTTTCCACAAAATTCAATTCGAAATGGTCCACTCCCTCTTCGCCATCTGCTAGCTTTTCGAGGGTCTCACGCCGCGTCTCCGGCACTAGGAGTGATGTTCCGGTGCCGCAGAGCATGAAAAGGGCAAATATTTGCATGACGTGATTGAGCCACGGAGCGGAAGTCGCAGAATGAGAGTTGTGTCCCCGTTGGGCCATGGGCGCGAAGACGACCTGTGCGATGATGGCACCGACTTTTCCAGATGCAGCCGAAAAGCCGTGTGCTGTCGCCCGGAAACGGGTCGGGAAGCACTCAGCGGGAATAATAAAGGTTGTGGCGTTGGGGCCTGGTAACATGAGACGTGAGTAGATGTGAAGGTCGTGGCTGAGTCGCTTGAGTCTTTAGGAAGCAAAAGAATAAGATCCAGAAGAGGCGGCAAAAGGGGAAAGGGAAAGGGAAACTTACCGAAGTTGAAGAAGAACTGACACAGCACATACAACACAAGCAAGGACCGCTCACTCAGGTTGTGGAAGTCAAAGCCAATGATAGCGAAGAGCATCGTCAGGATGACGAATCCAGAGATCTGGATGGTTTTGCGGCCAAGAACGTCGACCGTTGCAACTGTACACCAGTACCCTGGGATGGCTCCAGCGCAGACCAGGATGAGATTGCCAACAGCCGCATTGTAGAGGCTCCGGTACACGTTCTCATTTCCGCCATAGCCAATTGTGCTCAAGATGGTGGAGCTATTAAGTCCTAGTCCATAAAAGGCGACGTCCAAGAAGAACCAAGATCCAGCGGTGCCGAAAAGGGCCAGAGCGTTTCTGCGCTTGCGATAATATGCCTTCAAATCGGTATGTGTTGGTTGCGGGCTGTGGTATTTGCGCTTGACGTCCTGCATTATTTTTACCCGACGTATGGGGTTGGTCCATCCTTCGCCAATGCCACCTGACCGCCAGGAATATACATTGGCCGTGGCTTGGTCGAGATCGTGCACAACGTCGAAGGTATATCGTGGGGTTTCCGGGATGGTTAGGCGGTAGTAGAGTGCGAACAAGCCTGGGACGCCACCAACGCCAATGACAATACGCCACATGATGTCGACGCTTCGCTGACACTCTCCATCGCAAGCTGCTGGTGTTTTGACGGGCTCCAGAGCGCTCCGGAAGGCTGCAACAACGATCAAAGTCATCATTGAGGCAGCGAATTGTCCGAACCCTTGCATCGCGAATACGGCACCAATCATGGCTCCTCTCCATCTAGTATTCGAAAATCTTGTTCATGTCAGCCACTGCTTCAGTTGAACATCGGTCAGGACAACCTACTCTGAAGTGATGACTGCGGACAATGGGTAGTCACCCCCGATGCCAATGCCCATTATGACCCTCCAGAAGACCATGACCCCGACCAATGACAGACCAGTCGATGGTGCACTTAATGATTGTGCTAGGGTTGCCGCGAGAATGATAATAAGCTCAACTCCATACATGCGCTTCCGCCCAATCCAGTCGGCCATATATCCAAACACTAACTGTCCAATCACTGTTCCGACAGAGGTAGCGACTTTGATGGCTGTCTCGCCGCTGGTAGGAATCACGCCGTCGGAGGTGTGCCAATACACCAGGCCGAGCATTGCCGTGGTGAGGTTGATGGCGAAGATCTGGGAAACATCAGAATCAGCCCGCATTCCCTAGTAGCGGCTAGCGACATCACACATACATCATACGCATCGGTGAAGAAGCCTGCACCGGCCACGACCACAGCACGAACATGGTACCATCCGAAAGGTGACTTGTCGATCTCGGCGAGCAACAGGCGGCGACGTTCATTAGGGTCAAGGATGTGGTCGTAAATGTTGAGCATATCTCGGTAGGCCGAGCTTCCAGCATAGCTCTTGAGCGACGACATGGTCAATGTCGAGCATGCAAGAGCGATGTTGCATTTCCTTCCCTTTTGGTGGGGGTTAAGTGCACACTCAGATAAAGACTCAGAAGCGGTGGGCAAGGCAGGTTCACATTGTTGTACCGACCCTCCGACCGTGCACGGAGAGCTTGGAGCGTTCAGGCTCGAGCACCCCCTCGTTAGAGTGTATGATCACACAGGCGCCACACCGGACTAGTAGGTCTGAAACCAATTGGGTGCTCGAGGTTCGTGTTGATAGGCCGGACGGTTATTGGTGTTCCTGGGAGACGCCAAGAACGAATGAGTGGTGCGATTTTCTGCAAATCGAAACGGCTGGACGGGCCGTGGGAATAGCGAGAAAATGGCGAGAGTGCAAAGAAACGGGTTGGGCCACTCATAAGCGTATGATTCGTGCACGTGGGCGCAGAATCTCGGAGAACGGGGACCGCTAAAAGCCCCCCATCTCCGAATTTTGATGCCCCCCGCAGTCGTGGGTGTTTTCGCAAACGCAATTTTTTTTTGGCATCCGGGCATGGCTTTCCGTCGCTTTGAATCCATACCCAAATGGTCTTTTGCTTGTCATTGCGAACGTCTGCGTCATTGGAGTATGGGCTAAAGTGGGATTTCATCCCACACGATGCAATGGCTAACGTTGGGGAAAGCGCTGGAACAAGAAGCCCCCAAGCAGGCCAAGCCTGATCGTCCGCGCCGGGGCTACTACTAAGTATAAATAGGTATCTTCCATCGGCCCACTTCAATTCCTCTTTTCCTGTGTGCTTCAAAGTGAATGCAGCGATAGGATAAACGTACGAGAGTAAAAGAAGACGCACCATGTTCATTGGTATTGCTGTATATTTGATTCCACTCCCCCCAACGCATCGCACCCCCCGCCCCTCGTCTATCAAGCTTCGGCTACCAGATCCGTTCCTTCCGGCCTAGACCAAAATGTCCAGGTCCGGCTAGACCATCCTTTTAGTCTTGCTCAAATTATTGAAGCGCCTCGACCAGCGCCAGGATCATCCAAAAGTTTTGTCAATCTCCATTTTTCCGAAGAGTTTTAAGAGTCCAAGCGTGTCCCCTTTGGTCTGCCATGGGGTTCAAGCTAGGAAAGGCGGTCTCCTGTCCTCAGCGCTGCTAGTCCCTTTCTTGTTGCGTTATTGTCTTTTTGGCTCTAGGCTGCATAACCTAGTGCACGCATCCTAATTGCGCTGTTGATGGGATTTGACAGGTGCTTGGACCAGTCATCAAACAACCCGGCTTCGCCTGTAATGAGCTCAGACATTGCCGATATAGTTCGGTCGTCCGATCTTTCTCCAAGATAATGATTCCCGCGGGATCCTTCAGGAAGTGCCCCAGATGGGTAAGGCGATACGTGATTCCTCCAGGATGTCGGTCAGGGGGGTCGTCCGAGACCGGAAGACGTGTCGAATGTCAATTGAACAATTTTCCAAGAACTGAAAGCATTTCTCTCGTGCCGCGGTTAGTCCACCCAAGCAAAACCATCAATTGCCGGTCAGTCGGAGAGACAAGGGCCAATGTCCACACTATCGGCACCATCTTCATTCTTGCCAAAGTCGCGAGGTTTTGGAGACGGGTTAAGAAGACCGGATGCGACAAGAACGGCCTGAAAATGATCTCCGCTAGGAGAAGCGAATAACCAAAATCTAGGACGTATGCCTGGCCCGATCTTCTAGCTCTCAAGCTACCGGTACCGGGGTCTTCGCCTGACCTGCCTCGCTGGTCCCAGTCTTCTCCGGACCAGGAGCCTCCATCAAGTTGATCAAGCCACTGAGGACACCATCGTCCGCCGTAGCTCCTACCAGAGTGGTGTCTGCGGAATTTGCACCCGTCATTTCTGTGGGCGCAATCAACTCGAGCACGCGACTATCTCCGTCATTGCTTTTTGGTATTGGCTGATGATAGCTTTCAGGAAGACGTGCAATACGAACCTCGAGACCGAAATGTTGCTGGTACGCCGAGCAAAGCATCTCTGCTAAGCGGTTACCTTCGTCATAGAACGACGTACTGATCGCCGGAACGGACATTCTCCGCATTCGTCTTCGCTTAGTGGGCCGGTTGACGACATCAGTTGCTTCAGTTGATCTCTTCCTTTTCCGACGGAGTCGGTCATCCCACATCCCCTGGCGGGGCTGCTGAGCAGAGATTGGCCCCGAGGCAGAGCGCTTTGCCAGAACAACTCGCGCATTACATCTCAGCGCTACATCCAGCAAATTTTTGGTTCCGATGAAGCATGACTCTAGGGCTTGGATTGGGTCTTCTTCATATTGGTCCCGGGTAGGACAAGCCAAATGGTACATTCGATCGATGTTGGTTATCTCTGGAAGCGATTGCAGCGGACTATGTCTGATAAAGGTCAGCTTCAGATGCTTGCGGGATTAGGAGCACAAACCGTGTCAACTCCAGGTTGAAGAGGTTACTCAAGGTTTTGAGGTTTCGGCTTGCATCCATTTGTAGCTCGCCAATAACAACAACTTTCTGGCCCTCGCGAAGTAGGCGATCAGTCAGATCGAATGCCAAAGGTCCTTTTTCCTGATGAAAGAAGTCAGCAAAACAAAGACTGACTAGATAGAATGAGGTTAGATGCCGTACACATGCCACCAGAACTCTCCTCTGCATTGCCTCCTAAATGTCATGAGTACAGAGAACAGCTTTTGAGAAGCTCAGCGCGAATCTGAGGGCGGGAGCTTGTCAATAAAGCTGTCTGGCAGAAGTGGTTCCACAGATGGGGTGGATTTGGACGGGGTGGCGCACTTTCTCCCCATGGCTACAACTGCACAAAAGGCCCATCAAAAGGCATTGCTATCTCGTCAAAGTCCGCAGAGAGATCATGCTTTCCACGCGACCTAGTAGTGAGGTTGGCGAATGTGACCCCCCAGCGGATCAGCCAACGGCGAAATTGAAGCAGCGGTGTATTGACGTGAAAGCCGAAGGGAACCTGGCTAATTTGGCAAACTTTTCTCTCTGACCAGGCTTTGTGATTCGAGAAGTCTGAGCTTCAGCAAACTCTGCTGCAGAACGTGGTGCGCTGCATGACCGTTGAGGGTTGCTAGTCTAGCCGCGATGGGAAGTGTGGAAGTTCTGGCCGCAACGATAACCGGGATCGCGGTGGGTCCCTGGGAGGCCGCCCAAAGATTAGGTAGAGATGGCTGAAAAAGAGGAGATTTGACGAATGAAAAGCCCGGTCTGACCACGGCAAGACGGCGGCAATCGAAGCAGTCTTTACGTACAGTGCCGTAAACTTCACACATGCATCGTTGCCCGTAAAAGACATGTTTCTCCAGATTGTTGGATGGCTTTACGCCCAAGTCAGTTTTGGTAAAACCCGGTTCCAACAAGGAGACTCTATGCTTGCGGTACCGCAATCGCCAGAGAGATCTTCGCGACCTTGACGTAAATTGTCGGTCAAATTGAGCTTGCATATAGAAGCGGGGCGCCAGTAAGTAGTAGTCGGCAAGGATATCCCGGCCTGTATGTCTGTCAACCCGAAGACTTGTCATCTCTTTCTGGAGCCAAAGCACTGTCAAACAACGCCGATCATGGCGTAAACCGACTTGCGGTCCTTGCCGCCGAACCCGCTTCCTAGGGGTGGCGGGTAGTTAAATTGTTTCAACCGCGAACAAGATAACAAAGCATCAGACACACGCAAACACCTACACCCCTCTAAGAAGTAGCACACCCTAGTGCCGAGTAAGCCTACCAGATCGTTCATTTGAAGTCCTGATCTCTAAACAGATGCCAGGAGTTTGGACTGGTGCAATTCAAATGTAGTACTGTGGGCTATTTTCCTGTGAAAATATCATACACATGGCTTCAGCATCAATTCAAAGACCCAACCCGAAACTGGCCCCACCCGAAATCTGCCCCCTAGATGGCACCCACTATCCCCATGCAGGAGCGGGTTCAAAATCAAAACCGAAATAAGACAAGACCCAAAAGCAATCATTGCCATGCCGCTAAAACACGAACCCCAGCAAACGTAGATGAACCAGCCAATGACATGATTGCAACAGGAGGAGCACGCCTATCATAGGAGAGTGATCTCGGTATGTGTCATGGCGTTATTTTGATCGGCGCATGAGCGGTGCACTTGTTCGCCATTCTGCAGAGATCATTCACCTTCGGAGGGCTAACGAACCACCCTCATCTGGGACCCTGTTTGATTCTACCTCGCCATGCATTCAGGAGACCCGGAGTTACTTCCTGTGCCCAATTAGAGGACAGAAGTACCGTTCGCGTTGTCCTGAGAGAGGTCCAGACTCAGGATTCGCGCAATGGCATCGGGACCGAACTCCCACATTGCGTTGGCGACGTTAAGAATGCCCGGGTCGTCGTTGGAGACAAGTTGAGAGTTGGTACACCTTTCCAAATAAGTCAGCGTGTCTTCATATTAGCAATTGACGCAAGAGTCTCTTCTGCAGCCTCCAAAGAAGGCAAAAGGACTCACCATTGTTGATCATTGTATGCATACTTCCTTGGGGTAAGACTGTCATCTGCCCGGGCGTGAGAATTTCTGTGACCATTCTCGCACCATTTCTCTGTACCATGTAAGTATTCGTCGAGCCTGACATAGCAATAACAGCGTTATCCGCCCGTGGGTGCAAGTGAGGCGGTAACATTGAGCATGGGCCAAGGTGAGAAGAGTAACCATAAGGCCACGGCCACAGGTAACTGGGAATGTAGTACAATTGGCGTTGGTGACGCTACCAGGTTCGAGGGTGTATTTTGGACCCCTTATTATGATCGTAGAGCCAGTCAATGTCATCTGGCAGTAGCGCCGCAACATCAAGCCATGTGTTGGTACTCCTCATCTGCGCAACAAGACTTGGGTTTACATCGTTATCAACTGCACCGATGTAGATTGGGAAGAGAAGCAGAGTGGCAAGACTGGCCAAGGTGGTGCCGTATTGATTGATCTCACGTTGGAGCCTGCGGAATACCGTGTATTGTGTGTAACGCACGCTGTCTGGTTAGTGAACAAGTTTTCGATATCTTGTCGCGACTCGTGGTATGAGGCCCGAAGGTGTGCACCAGCATCGTATAGCATCGTGGCGAGTAGCAGCAGTCCAGCGTGAAGATTCTGGTTGTCGGTTGAGATCTGCCCCAGCTTTCAAGAAGCCTGTTTCGAGGGAAGAGCGTCTCAAGACGAACAACGATAGGGCCATAATCTTTTGAAACGCAGATGCCCGAGGTTGAAACAGGGACTTCCTCATGGTGCTGGGTCGAAGTCTGGAGAGCATTGCTAAGAATATGACAAGACCAAATACCTTAAAGCACGGTGTGAATGGAAATGTAGCTAACTTGGTTCAAGCGTAGCCTGACAAAGTCCTTACCAGAGCTGAAGAGAAGCGAAGTTGTCCGTGACATGGCCATAATTTTGTCACTTATTGTGCTGAGGTGGACCCAGAAATTTGCGTGAAGCACTGATGAAATAACGGTCGAGAAGTGGCTTGGAGTAATATCGTATCATTCGAGGGTTCCATGAGGCGTTCGTAGTGTACCGACGACCTGTTCGATACACCGCTTCCAGAATATGAAATCTTACACAAAACCGCTCCCAAAATTGCCAGCACAACCATTGTATTTTGTACGAAAGCAGATCTTAGCGAGTGCATGACTAGTCACATGTGATTGCAACATTCTCGGCGTGCATTCTCGCGTGGTGACTGGGGTCTTTTGCCTCTGTAGGAATGCAGCTCTGACCCGGAAAATTCCAAATATCGACGGAGTGTGCTGATGCCTAAACTGTGGTACCTACCGAAATCCCCGTCAATCATCGGGACCTGTCGCGATAGAGTTGTTTTGGTCCATATCAGCCCCAACTTGTTGTGCAAACGTCCACCAGCCTGCCGCTAGATTGATTCTCTATCGTGGAAAGATAACGTTGTTCCTCGGCATTGACCGCTTCCGAAAGTGCGCATTGGTAGGAGAAGGCTGTGCTAAGTGAGATAACTCCCACCACCGTGATAGCTAATCGCAGGTTTCAGACATCCCAATAAAGCCAGAGCTATTGTTACGAAAAAGGCAGCCGGATCACTTACACGATACATTTATAGACGGGGTGGTTAGACATTATTGGGCCCTGCGATTAGATCGACCAGGCCCACCCGTGAAACCCAGAATTATCAAGCGTGAATTCCTGCAATGCGTTGAGGCTAAAGCCGGAGCAGGATGGCGCGCTCCCACGTTTGAAGCAACACCAAGATGGGGGATCGTCATTTAGTGCTCCATTGTGAAACTGTCTGGAGTTTCTGGAGCTATCCTTGCCAGGAGAACCGTACTGACCTTCCTGGGAGAGCTCGGTCGCCTGCAAAATCGCTGTGAGCGAGCATGTCGATCCAGAGGAGTAATTGTAGGAGTTGGACGAGGCTGAAGAGCAGGATCTATCTTATGCGAGGGGGTCTCCCGCGCGGAACGAGTCAGGGTGCAAGGAGGCGCTCCCGGCCTTTCTATCCTCCGTTCAGGGGTTACTACCTATTCCGTATCGAGTATGGTCGCAACGCCATCGCGACAGACATTGCAGACATTGACCTGCGCCCCTACATTGATGTTGCTTTCGAAGCGATTCTGTAAGAACCAAAGAGCTCCCTAACTCTATCTCCCGCTGAACATCGCGACGACGAAGAACTACAATTGACCCCACCCAATCTGATAACCACACGATCTTGTGGTGTGGCTATTTCACCCGTCAAGCCCTTAGTTTACCTACTCCGTGCGACAATGCAATAACGACCACTTGTCAACTTTCGCACCAGCCCCGTGTGTTGACTCACGATCCTCGTCCAGGAATTGAGACCGATCTAATTCAGGCGAATCGCGAACTATGGCCCTCCGTCGTTTCCCTCGATCGTAAAGAAAATACCGTGAAATAGGCGGGTTGTGGGAATGACCTACGAGTAGAGCACTAAGGTCATAGGGCGGGCTTACACTTCACACAATGAATTCCTCTGGACCAGGGCAACCCCAGCGCCGAAAGTCATCAAGAACGAATTCGACGTCTTCGTCAGTCGTCACCATCAAGAAAGCTGCCTCGATCTCCTCTCGCTCTGGCTCAAGAACTCCGCGTTCCGCGACAAGACCTAGAAGTCCTGACGAATTGGGTCCACAACTGGCCGCTCTGCTTGAGTCAAGCTTCGACCCCAGCGCTAAAGGCAAAAGAAGTAGCTCTTGGTCTCGGCCAGGCAGCTCTGCTGGAATAAGAGAAGGCGTGGGGAACCTCAACAGGTGGTCCCATTCTACAACATCGAGCGCTTCTGGACAAGAGAGTGGTTTAGCACGGAAGCGGAAGAACAGCACTTCGAAAGATATGAGCATTGGGTCTCTCTCCATGTTGGGATCTGAGACGCCCGAGAGATCTCAGAATGACCAAGCACACGATATCCCACTAGCTTCTCGCAGATCGCCTGGCGAAAAGCTTTCTAGACGCGATCCGTCAGTCCAGCCCGCCCCCGACGCGAACCTCCGATTACCACAGATGGGTGACCTCCGTGCTCCCTCATCGGCCTCAAATCCACTGGAAACACCATCAACTGGTAGCGCGACCCCTCTGACGGCAGAGCTCCTCACACCATCCGCTGCGCCGACTGATTATTTCGGAGAGCTGTGGTCGTCTCGCCAGTATGCTGCATCAAATGGCCCAAGGCCTGCCCCAAGACCTGCCAGAAGTACGGAAAGTCCGAGAACACAGAGGAACTTTCAAAAGAGCTCACAGATGCCAATTGATTTAGCCACGAAACCCATGCCTGCGCTACCCTCAGAATCGTCCTCATCAGAGACAGAAGCAAAACTTCGTACTTGGAGAGCTGGTCATGCTCGGAGCCAGGATCAAAATGGGACCGGTAGTGGTGATACAGATGCAGGAAGCTCAATGTTCTCAGTCGCAAGTGAAAGAGATCCTCCACAGCAACGCAGGAGTCCAGCACAGAAAACGATGCTCTCTCATGCATTGTCCCGAGCGAATTCGGCCGTGGTGCTTGATAATGCCCAGGACCTCAGGGGTGCTATCGAAGCCTACGCAGATGCTTGTCGACTCCTTCGCGAGGTTATGCTTCGAAGCTCCGGCGATGAGGATCGGAGCAAGTTGCAGGCCATTGTAAGCAGAATGCTTTCCCATTCCTTGTTTGTCTTGATACTGATAAAATACACCAGCGGACTACCTATACCAATCGAATAGCGGAACTGGTTGAGCTGGAACAAGCTTTTGCAAGATCAAGAAATCACCCCACGCATGACGAATACTCCAGCGACCGCGACTACTACCAAAGTAATGGTGTCGACTATGAGGATGACCCTGATTACATAGGCATGGTGGACCAACAGCAGTCATTGAGGCCCGCAGATCACCCACAACGGAGGCAGTCGTTACTGGCCTTGGGTACTGATAAAATGATCGAGAACGTTCAATCTGCACTCCACCAGCCTTCTATCATATCATCATACTACCCCAGTCAGAGCGAGATTAAGACATCCTTTTTGACGGTTCAGGATTCGATGAGAGCTGAGTACATGCCCCCGCCCTTATCGCCAAGGAGGCCTCTTTCGCCATTCTCGGAGAGTCAGGCGAAAACTGGACAATTCTCAGGCCCAGCGCATGTGGCATCACAACTGGTCTATCATAACCGAGACCCCAGTGAGGAATCGACCTCATGGCTCAATACTGTTGATGAATCTGGGGGTTCATCGCCATCATCCTTCCGCTCTCGGACTTCCTCCATCCACTATGGTGCAAGCAATATGGAAGACTCTGCCGATCAAACAGAATTAGATTTTGACCTTGCTCTGGACGCCGCGGTTAATGCAGCTTACGACGAGCCGCATGGGGTATATGACGAGCAGAATGAATCTACTGATGATGATATCATGTTTATGGCTCGTCGCAATATTGCGCTTGCGAAGGAGATGGTTCGAGAGGTTGAGCGAGAAACTGCTAGGTCAGAAGATCATCGACTCGCGAATGCAGCGAGCTCGCTGGAAACAGTCCAGCAGCAGGCTCTGGAAGAGAACGAGGATGCAGACTATTTGGATGAAGAAGCAGAAGAGGAAGAGAGGCTCCTCGAAGAAATGACGAGAGGTTACATCATGGATGACTTTGAATTCAACATACAGTCTAAGTCTGCCTTGCCACGGAAATCCGACTCTTCGAGCAACTTTTCTGGCAGGACGTATGGCAGCTCGACTGGCTCAACGACCATTACGACTGGAACCTCACTTTCAACACTTGCTGAATCTTTACCACCACCTGTGAAGCAAGCCGCGCCCCCGCCTCCTCATCCTCCTCCAGCTGGAGCCCTCCCAATCCTCCCAACCCCTGGCTTATCATCGTCGCAAACGTCGTCTGTTTCGCAAACGCCACCAACTTCCCGACCGTTGAGTTTCGACAAACCTCCTCCTGGACCCGGTGTACGAGACCGACGGCTGTCCGGTCAGAATGCCAGACAACTAAAGATTGAGACAAACCCAAGACGGCTTTCCGGTGCTTCAGCAACAAAGTCGCAGCTACCTCCAATCCCGGCACCCAGTGTCCAAGCCCCTTCTCCCACGCCTGAATCCGGACGTGGCGACGCTACACTACAAGAGAAGCAAGACCACCAACCAACATCTACTATAGCAGCGCCAGGGCCTCCGCCACAAACACCCCTGACATATTTGCACACATCTGACTCATTGCACACTCAGTCGCCTGCAACGCCAGCGTCGGCACTGGGCGAGGGGCAAGCAAACGAAGATGGCGTATCAGCAATCCCGCCATCACCAGCTCGCTTTCAGAACAAGCCGATGCCACCTCCTCCGGCCACTATACGGAAGAACTTCTCTTCCTCCAGCCTCAAAATGCGGAACCTGTCTGTGACCACAGCGGAGATGTCCGATGCATCTCCAATCACACCTGGCAGTGGGTCTTTTCCACTTACAAAAGAATCGAGCAGAGAGGCGCTCCCGCAGGTACCAGCATTGCCTACCCCAACGGCTGGCAGCTTTAGCCTTCACGGCCATGGAGATGGATCTTTGTATCTTTTCGACGATCCTATTCACATCCCACGGACTCCGGGAACACCTGGCTCGGCGAAGCCTAATGCACCCGTGCCGTTAGAAGCTTGTCCGGAATCTTTCCTTCTCCGGCCTTTCTGGTTAATGCGATGCCTTTACCAGACAGTTGCGCACCCTCGAGGTGGATATCTCACTACGAAGCTTTTTGTCCCAAGAGATGTTTGGCGCGTGAAGAACATCAAGTTGAAAGCGATTGACGACAAGATCTCACAATGCGACCTCCTCACAGCGGCCTTGCTCAAATTAGCCAAAGTTGACACCCTCGACGCGGACGCTGTTCTCGAAGAGATGCAGTCCTTTGAATCGGTAATGGAACAAGTCCGAAGTGTTTTGCAGAAGAAGCTAGGTAATGAGGTTGGGATTTCAAGCTCGGCTGGTTTGTTCAAGGGCTCGCCTGCGACGGAAGAGCCGCAAACAGATCCGCTTGCTCCAAAGAGTAGCAACGTGCCAGGCAAGTCGTACCTAGCAAGTTGGCGTAAGCTCCGTTCGAAGAGTTCCGGATCTGGTGTCAGTTCTTCACACGCACCGGCCTCGTCAAAAGACGCAACAAAGGACTCGGTGACCATGGCTACACTACCAATGACTGAACAACCGAGTTCCCGGGTTGCGAAGAGAAATATGCAACAAATGCAAGGCACCGGTCCAAATGCCAGCTACATGGGAGCGCTAGCACGATTGTTCGATGCTGTACAAGTGCTTGACCAGATCGCCCGTCAGGTCGAAGATCCAGGGTTGAAATGCTCATCCAAGACTCACGTCGGCTTGGAGCTTTGTACGCGTAACGCAGCGGAGTTCTTTGGGTTTTACATTTGTCGTTTTGCGCTCGGTGATATTGGGCTTATGCTTGATAAATTCATTAAGAGAGGGAGTGAATGGGTGCTTGTTTGAATGGGGAGTGCCGAGATTTAGATTGGCATTGGTTCTGTCGCCAAAAAGCCTTTCCCTAGATCTCCTTCTTCTTGTGCTCCGGTTTGTTGCATAGCGGTGGTGGTTTACATGGTCTGATGTCTTACGTATGATGGGCTGTTTGATGCTTGCTGATGCGACTACCCCTTATATTATTGCAATGTTTATCAAGATTTGTCTTGCTTGAGTTCGCGCTTTAAGCATCAGACCGAGGCGAAATAGGCTGTGTGGGAGGTATTTATGCGACTTGCCCATGGAAAGTGGTACATAGAACCAATTGCAGAGGGTGTATGTGTACAGACCATTTGTTTATCTACAGCTTTTATTGTTGTGGGCACTGCCGCCCCGTAATGTGTGGCCTCCCTCACATTGAAAAAGACGGCAGAATCCGCGTTGCCCCATTCGGCAGACGAGATGCCGAATGCGGACTTGCATCCGCCAAATGCACGTTTGTGTGTTTGCATTCCCAACTGCGAGGGCCGCTCCTTTTTACCCTCATTTCAAGTTTGGTCAAGGGTTTATGGGTTTTATCCATACTACAGTCGGTATTCTCTTTGAGTGAATACTGCTGATTGATCTTGTACGTACGATAAGCTACCTAGATTAGTCGCAATAATTTCTGTTTGGTTTTTGTCTGAGAGGGTGAGCAACCCTAAACTTGGGGGTGAGCCTTGGGATGAGCCTGACTGAGCGCTCTCCGAGCATTCCCTGGGCAACTCCCGGACCAGCGAAGAGGAACTTGATTTCACCTAAGCCCCGCAACCCCCAAGCAATGTTCGAGCGTCCAGAATGTTGCCTATCACATCCGCAGCCAAAAATGCTGAATCGGGTCTCAGCATCAGTCATGAGCTGCTGCCTAATACCTCGTCCTTTGTCCTTGGCCCTCTTTTTTCCTGCATCTCTTTTGGTTGGATAAAGTCTATGAGTGGCTGAGTTGCTTTCAGGTCGGCCGCAATCAGCGCTGTTAGGCTGCGTCTTGTCTCCGTGCTTTTACCTTCGAATGTCGCAATCCGGAGTCTAGCACGTCTTCAAGGCGGTCTTCCGGAGGTCAACGTGAGCTTCTACAAACTCCGCGCGAGTAAGAATAGACATCGTTGACTATTTGGCAGAATGACTGTCATCAATCTGTGCTGTTTCGATGCATGCTACAGGAAATTTGTGTCTTGAACCCAAAGACTTGGACAATACAACTTATGTCGCTGTATGCCATGTCTGGGGTGAAGCCTCAGAGCATGACATTCCTGGAGTGGCCTGGAAGGTACTGGCCTCCCCGTACAAAGCTCTTTTCATAGCCACGCAACTTCGAAAACTAGTGGAGGGCCACCACGTCTGGATGGATGTCCTTGCCGTTGACCAAAGCACCAGAGAGGCGAGAGCCAGTGTGGTGAGACATATCTCCGAGATCTATCGCAAGGCACTCTTTACACTCATCGTTCGCGAGCAAGGCGGACTGGATGACTGTCGCTGTAGTGCATTTCAATGGCCTGAGGTGTCTCACCCGAGAACACTCACGCAAACTTGGACTTCACTGGATTATCACATACGCCAAGAACATCCTCGAGGGCTTCGAGAGACCATCGCCTCGGTTGCAGCTACGATATCCTACGATTTAGGACTAAGCGCCCTCCCCTAGCTTCGGCGAATGCCTACGATATATGTTCTGAGGCTGGATCACTGGACCGCTTCAAGTAAGAGACGGACTCTTTGCTTTGCTGCCCGAAATCTTCATCTCACTTGTCTGCGAAAAGATTATACAATCCATGCGCATACAGGTTATGAACCGTATGTGGTGCCTAAGAGCAGAATTGCTACTGAGAAGCAGGTGATTGGCCTAGCGCCCATTCGAGGCTCTACTCTCACTCGCTTAGTGTACAAAGGCGTCGACAAAATAATGAATTGGACAAACGTATTAGACAGGTTGGCATCGGAGTAGCTGAGCACCGAACTCGAACCTACGGCGCTCATTGTGATCGATGTTGCCAAGTAGGTTAATGCAGTAATTGCTTTGAATTTCAATCGTAGTCGTTCTCTTATCAAAGAGCCCGCTTTAAGTCTTAGAAACTGTGCTAGAGAGGAACTTGCTCGTGCATCTCCCCTCACTGAATCTTGACAGCAGGTTTAGTCCGGAGGCCTGCCTACACCTAGGGCGAGCGGAGGGTGAGCAAAGCGGCGGGGAGCTTAGTCGCCGACGGGGACGAGCAGTGGCCGGAAAACCACTGTGGCTACCTGAGTTAATATGTTGTGCTCGCTGGACATGTGCATACCCCTGCTTATGGTTTGATTTGATGCTGGACAACCGGCATACAGCTGACATCCTGTAGCATGTCGCCTACACCTTCAACAACATCTCCAAACTCTTATTGGCCTACCGCCAGCGAGAGGCCCTCGGAGTCTTTGCCATTTTGGTGCATCAACCGCGGCCCAAGGATCAGTCTCTACTTATCGTGACCCGGATGGTAACAACCCGGAGGCACAAGTCGAAACGAATGAAGAGACCACCGCATTCATGACATCGCCGGAATTTGCAGAGAACCCGTTAGGTGCGGACATCGACCCCGAAGAAATGATGAAAAGGATCGAAAGCGGTGAGAGGTTTGAGAGTCTGAGGAAGAGGCCGGATATTGGCCCTCGAGATCCGTCAACTGTGCCGGGGATTTGAAGCAACTTCCACTCAGCCTCGCTAGCCTGAGCACCAGTTTGGGAAAGCTTAGCACCACGGTTACTCTTCCGCGGAACCCAGACGACCCCGTGTCATCTCCATTACTTCCTCTAACTTTGCTTACATGCAGGGTGTGCATTTTCTCAGACTGCAAAGTGTGCATGCTTCATCCTATCATGGCTCGACAATTCATTGGATCTTTCATCACCTGCATCTCGGTTCAGGTGTGAAGCCAAACACCCTAGAAAATTGAACTAGTGGACTCCATCTTTAAAGCGGGGTTGTCAGCCAGCCTTCCGAAGGATGCTGGAGCTGGACGCTAAATAAAGCCAAAGCTGTCAAAGAGCTGAGTGGATTTATTTGGCACTTCTACCATATCCTGGTCGAAGTTCTGAACGGGCCAGGAGTATCCAGAGCAGGGCCAAGCTGTCCTGGGCTATCAATTCGAGACGTTTCCGGAGGCCGTAATCATTGCGCGAACGCCCGCGCCTACGCCTGAAAGAAACAACATTGATTGATCGACCGGATCAGTCCTCTGGTCCAAGTGACCAAATGGAGAATGGTGTAATCGGACAAGGGGTGACCGATATCGTTGACAACCCACCCCAGCGCAAGCCACACTATGATCTGGGATGCTCGATGTGGAGTGCGGCTGATGTGGTCACACAAGCTTGCAAAGTCTTGTTGCAAAATATTGAGTCCAGCCAGCCATCACAAAGCTGAAAAATGTGGCTACCTAACAACATTTTCTGATGCACATGTGAGTCGGACATTCCTGGATATATGAAGGCCGCGGGGACCTCCCCTTCGGCTTCTCTCCTGCCTTCCTTAACTTCCAGTCTTCCTTCAACAGATACAGTCCTCCACTACGCTCACAGTCAGACCTTTTTCTTGCAACAAGATCCTCGCCATTTACAGCCATCATGGGTTTCCTAGGACTAGTCCCGGCAGACCAAGTCACCGCAGAGTACCTCGTCGAAAAGCACGAGTTGGTCCTCCAGGCTTCAGGCACAGTCCCTGTCGTCACAACCGGAATCCGATTCGATCGTCAGCAATGGTTCGGAGCACTCAAATTCGCCCTTGAAGGCTGGTCAGGCCCACTCACTGGAGAGACCGAAAGCTACAACGTGGAGCTTAAATTCACCATACAACTGCCGAATCCAGCGTTGCCGACAGGTTCTGTCGTCGTGCTGACTGCCAATAATCCAGACGGCCTTGTGGTCCCAATTCGGTTTACTGGCTTTGTACCACCACCGAAAACAACTGATCCGGCACCAGTGGCCTCCCCCGCTCAATCCGCTGTCACAACCAACGTTGCAGATGACGAACAAATCAACGCCCTATACAAGACCTCTTTCCAGATCAAGGAGAACGCAAACGTCCCCAGCATGGGATCCGTCGACATCAAATTCGACGACAAATTCCTTGCCCTCGAATCAGCGGGCATTGTCGGCTCGAATATCGTCTGGACGTTCACTTCCCTGAAAATGGGCACCACCCAGGTCGTCGTTACTGTGCATGGCGGGATCGCGCAATTCATCCAAATCAAGACGTACACCGTCCATATCTTCCTGCCTGGGCTCGGCGAGAAGCAGGAAGCGGGTGGACCTCAGGCGGTTGTTGCAAAGAAGTAGCCGTATGGTGCAGCTATTGGTGCTTGAGAAGGCTGTGTTTCCGAGTCAAGTCAGAGGAGTCGTTGACGGGAGCAAAGTGTAGACTGTTCGGGAATGGATAGCAAATGAGGAGATGAAGTATGCTCTCTGGAAGGGCGCTGCGTTGAAGCACGATTTGTTTGTCCTGATTGATGTAGTCCTTAAGTCTCAACCCTAACAATAACATCCCCCAACCTAATCTTCCTGAGACATCGATCGCTGTCAGCCCTAGCGAGGCACTTCCTAATTGCCTATGCTGTTCTTGCATTGCAGGTCACTGCCCCCGGACCCGCTCGTCCCTAAATGGTGCTAGCGGTCCGCTAATACTAACTAATCATCGTTCCCATAAAATCCCTGGTTCTTCCACCCCAGCAGTAGACGCTGATGCCGATACCAAGCCAACAGCACCAGTCTCACGTTAAGGCACATTAATCAGGTGCGGACCGAGTCAGTTACCAGCGTCGACCACAAAGTAAGCAGGCCAACAAGGGCCACTATCAACGCGCAGAACACGAAATGCTTCACTCTCACCTTCCTTTACCGACACCATCGTCGAGCAACACTAGGCATCGACTGCACCTACAGTAGCTGGTTAAAGTTGGAAGACCAGATACATATGAAAAGCGAGATTGTGTTTATCGTAACGACCCACATCCACGGGGAAACAAGCTCTCAGCTTGAGAGTACTACAACGCGTGGTACGAGAAGGTCGATAAAAAACATCGGCCAATCAGTCTCCTCTACTCAGCCTTTCAATGGAGAATGAAAGCGTTCAAATTAAGCTGATTGGTACACCAACCCTAATCCTTGAAAGCAGATTTCTGAACTAGGAAGAGATTCAGATCGTCAGATTTTGTTCGTTTTGGTAGACAGATATTCCGGCAACGTGTTCCATGGAAAGGTGATCTTCGCCTTTGCCCAGATGTGAGCGAAGTCTTCGCCATGAATGAGGCGAATAAATAGTATCTGAGAGTTGTCTTTCATGAGCTCATCTATAAGCACCCGCCCACCCATTCTTCCCACCTCTTGACTCCCTTCCCTGCCTCTTCACCCTTCACGGCACCACCGAGCACATCCACCTCTATCCCATACTCCTGTTGCAATATCCCAAAACTAAACTTCTCCTCTCCATCCCCACCTAATACATCCTCGCCGTCCACCTCCGCACCCTCTTCTTCGCCTACAGTCACCAACCCTCTCCTTCTCGACCCCCTCACCCTCTCAATTTCCACCTCCAGCCTTTCCCTCACCGCTCCCTGAGGCAGTGCTGTGAATAAATCTTGTTTGTTCGCTGCGACCAGCACTCTAACCTCCCCTTTCGCTCTACTTCCATCCTTTCCTGTCTTTCTCCGCTGAAGCGCCAGTAGCGTGTCATGCAAATAGGCTGCCGTATCTCTTGCTATCGATGCATCCCCGGAGTCCAGAGAAGCGGAATCGATGACGAAGATGATGCCGCGGAGCGAGGGGACTGTGAGGTAAGTAAGGGCGGATGACGTTCGTAACTTGCCGTGGCCGGGAGTATCGATTAATTGGTATTTTGTAGCAGGAGCATTTAGGGCGGCGGAGTCATTTTGGGAGCGGTAGCGGTTTGAGCCAAGGGGAATGGAGGATGGGAGCAGGAGGTTGGCAGTGTTGGAGGTTTGGGAGGTGCGAGTTTGGCAGGCTTCTGCGACGGATGGCTTGGCGGAGCGGCGTTGAAGCTTAAGCGACGAGGTCAGTTTCAGTAGCGGTATGAGTTACATATTAGAAGACGTACAAGTGTTAGTAGTGATGTCTTTCCAGCGCCACTCGTGCCCAGAAGGAGGAATGTGGGAGTTGTCGCGCTTTTGTCAGATGCACGGTAGAGGAACGAATGGACCAGTATTGGCAGAGAGATTGCGAAAATGAAGGCAATGAGGATAGCTAGAGGATCTCCGGATAACAGCAGCGAAAGTAGACCATCAGGCGCAGACCAAGCCATTTTGCCAGACTGGATGAGAAGCGGCAAGCACGAGCCTCCAGAGTAAGATATTGCAGTTATGAAAAGAAGCCTATTACGTAGTTGACCGTGGCGTCCATTAACGGCCCCCCCGCGGCAGACCTTCCCTATTTGATTAGATGCACGCCCTATTTTCAGGGCCCAGCGGTGTGGGCGCGCGGCTGTCCCCTGCCCCAGTCCTGAGATCAAACTCGACGACAGCACACGTCTCCGTCTTTTGTCGTACAAGCGAAGCGTTCTGCACTTCGAAGGGTCGTGATCTCGCTCGCCCAGCCGAGACTGATCCGATATTATCGCATACCTTCATCTATTCCCACGTCCCCAACCATGATTCTCAGATCGTCTTGGCTCCTGGCCATATTGGTCCCCTATGTTTTCGCCGACGTCAAGTTCACATCCCCTGCCGCAGGCGCAACAATCTCTGGGCCAACAATCTCGATAGAATGGGAGGAATCGGGCAACCCTCCTAAAATAGCAGACCTCGCTTCATATCAATTATTTCTCTGTGCGGGCGGTAACGATCAATCCAGCTATGTATATTGTCCTCCCCAATCCAGACGCTTCCAATCACTGACGCCTGGCAGATACAACTCGCCACCCTTGTGACTACGGGCAGTTTTACGGATGGCAACTCAGTAACAGGAACTATAACACAGGGTCTGGGTGCCAATGTGGAAAATGCCTACTTCCTAAAGATGATCTCCGCAGCCACTGGTGGCTCAGTGATTAATTTCTCGAGCCGCTTCACGATCAGCGGAATGGACGGTGTCTTTCCGTCTGTTGTCACAGATGGTTTGGAGACGGTGTCAGGCACTGCAGGACCTCCAACAGAGAATGACATCCAAGCTGTTCAACAACCGGCAGCTGGTGGCGGCGGAACGGCAGCAATTGCACCCGGAGATTACGCAGTCGCGTATACTCTGCAGACTGGCCCGGTAAGATATGCGCCAATGCCTCCAATGGCGGTCACAAAGATATCGGCAAAGGGTCAATCTAGGCAGTGGCCTACAAGTGCGTACACTGTGTATCCAAGCCCAGCGGGTAGTCCAAATGCGATCACAACCAATACAATGGCCCAAACGTTCAGAGCATCAAGTATCGAGAATACTGTAGGAGTTCATGAACTGCCATTTCATGAAACATAAAAGGCTAACCAGTGACAGGCTGCTGCGGCTGAACAACCCACAGATACCGCCATGGCCAAATTCCTTAATAGGTGGAAGGACTGAAAGGTATTGCAACACTAAGGACAGGCTGGCGTTCACCATATCCGTCTTTTTCAGGTACAGACGCAAGTGATGTTATCGTTCAGCATTAAAAGAGAGGAATTGAGTCGATTTTGACATTTTACTCGGCGCTGGTGGACCTCATTGGATGTCTAGTATGACTAGGATGAATGCCTCTATGGCTTGCGTTTCTGGCAAGGCCACTTTATACAGTTCCTCCAACGCCTTGCATAATCTTGGAGTGGAGACAACAAACATAGACAAATGGCATGTCATCGAAAGATTTCATCAAACGGCCTGGTGTCTCGGAAACAGCCATCCCATACCTCGTTGACCGCCTTCATGGCCTGCTCATCGTCCTTGCACTGCGGCCTTGCACGCACTGACAAAGCCGCCCTCCTCCTCACACAGTCCTGATGGTGATTCGTGAATTTGAATATCCTGTTCCCAAAGAACTCGTTTGCCCATCTGCATTCTCCGCTCAGCGAACTCGCTCGGATCTACATAGACCGTCAGCTTCCAATCAATTCCAGTGTACAATCTCAGATACTGGCCTCTGTACAAGCCACATGCCGCAAGTCCTTCGCATCCCAGTCGACCTTAAACCTCAAGTGATCATACGCATGCACCATCTCATGCGCCATCGTATCCTCCACCTTTTTCTTCGAATCCAGATAGTTTGCACATAGCTTAATACCGTATTTCGCATCAAACCCTCCTTGCATCCCCGTTTCGCACCTCCGACATCGTATGTTGTGTTTCCCCAGATCCCCTCCTAGCTGCTTAATGTTGTCGTTCATAAAGCGGATGATGGGCGAGTACTGTAACAGCCAGTCTCGTTGTGATTCGCACCGTTTGCAGTCGACGGCCTCGTACCGCACGTCGGCGTCGTGCCAGTACTGCTTTTGGCCTTCTGCAGACATGCGGCCGGAGGCCATGCGGTAGAAATTGCGCCAACGTGTCCATATATCGTTGCCGTTGAGAAAGTCGGCTCCAGCGGTTCTGGGAGGGTTGGGCGCTTTGGAGGGGTCAGGCAAGTCGCTTGTAGCCATTTTGAACCTGATGTGCAAAGGAGGGAGGCCCCCGGTAAGTTCGTTGGCGAAAGAGCAGCTCCGATAAATTTGTCACCTAGATCAGGGATTTACGGATGACCAAGCACGGATGAGATCCTCCAGTCTTGCTCTCCCTTTACTCCACTAGGTCCACGTAAAGTCACCACCCCAAAGAGCTTGGATGTTAGCCCAAACTCAATGCTCGGTTGTTCCTGCATTGGCGTGAGGCAGGTTCCCCGAAGGCGGTGTGCGGAGTTGGGCGTTGTTTGAGGGCAGAATTAAGAACTTTCTGGACTGCCCACAGTGTAGACACAGGGCGTGCAAAAATTGGAGGTGGGATGTATAAAGATGTTATGGGCAGCGGACAGTCATTATGGAGCAAGAACGCAAAACAGAGGTCGTCATGAGGCGGTCCAAACATCTTACGATCGTTATCAAGATTGGTGTGTTGAAGATCTCTGAGCCTACCGATGGCATAGCTAAGAAAAACAAAAGGATCAAGCTCCATTGTCGATGAGAAGACTCACCAGCCCATTCTCTCGATTCTCTCCCACATCGTTGAGACAGCGATCAAGCTCCGCAACGATGGCCATAGAGTGGTCATTGTCTCGTCCGGCGCCATTGCCGTCGGGCTCAGGAGAATGAATTTGCCCAAAAGACCGAAACATTTACCACAAGTTCAGGTATTAAAAAGCTAGTATTCCTGATTTACTGAACTGACAGGCCTTTTATTCTAGGCTCTTGCTGCTATTGGCCAATGCCAGTTGGTGTCGCTCTGGGACTCACTCTTTACTCATCTCGGTCAACCTGTGGCCCAGATCCTCCTTACCCGGAATGACATTGCCGACCGAACCCAATATCTCAATGCCCAGAATACACTACGGGAACTACTGGCTATGGGCGTCATCCCCATCGTCAACGAGAACGATACATTGGCAGTGGCCGAGATCAAGTTCGGAGACAATGACACTCTATCTGCCATCACCGCTGCTATGATTCATGCAGACTATCTTTTTCTCATGACCGACGTGGATTGCCTTTATGACCGCAATCCTCGCAAGTTCTCTGATGCGCGACCAATTGAGGTTGTCCAAGACATCGACTCCTTACAAGCAGATGTGTCTTCAGCTGGATCGAATCTCGGCACAGGGGGCATGGCAACCAAGATCGTGGCTGCCAGACTAGCAACCTCAGCAGGCACCACAACAATCATAACCCGTTCATCGAAACCCAATAACGTCTCTGAAATTATCAGCTACCTCCATCCGCATACAGAAGCTCCTCCTCTCCCTGCAACAAATGCCATTAGCAGTGCCAATGTACCTCTGCCCTCACCCCCTCATTCTCTGCCACCACCACTGCATACTCGCTTCCTCCCGTCTTCTACCCCAATCCGAAACCGCGCCTTCTGGATATTACACGGCCTCGCACCTCATGGTACCATTTATATCGACCGCGGGGCAACCACAGCTCTCATCAACAAAGCTGGCCTTCTCCCTGTAGGAGTCGTTGGTGTGGAAGGCCATTTCGCGCAGCAGGAAGCTGTTCGTCTTGTAGCTGTCGATCGACCCGCCGCCCTCCCGGCCATGGGATCATTATCGCTTGCCGAAGGACTTACCGACGGTGATAGTGGCGGCAGTCGCAACGGCTGTGGCAGACCACTAAGCTTGAGTGCTGGCGCGTTGGCAACGCTGGTCGCGAAAGGCGAGGAGGTCGGGCGGGCAGTTGTGAATTATTCCAGCGCCGAAGTGGCAAGGATCAAGGGTCTGAGGAGTGGTGAGATCATGGAGGTGCTAGGCTATGCGGACAGCGAGTATGTCGCCTTAAGAGAGAACGTTAGTTTGTTTGGAATTGACAAGAGTCGACCGGAGACGCCGACAAGAGCTCACACACCGCTGGGAATGAGGACGCCAGAGAGAGACGGAGCGGAAGGAACTAAGGCCCCGCAAGGAGAAGAATTGTCTCTGCGAGGGTCATGAGTTTGTCGTCGTCCATAAGGAGCATTGGGCCTCTAGGATCGCATCTGGCCGGGTGTTATAAAGCATCGCAGGTAGTGGACACAATTATCGGCTGCTTATATTCAAGAAGGCGGGTTCTGTCAAATTTAGTGCGTCGCCTCAATGCTTAGGTCTGCCATTATGTGCAGTATTCGCTTAAGTGCTACCTTGATTCAGCGGGAGAATGAACTTTAGTTGCTCCTTTGCAGCCGAATTTTTCAACATCAGACGTACGGCGATGACCCCGACTTTAATGCGCTCATATTTTTCGACCTATCACGGTTCCAGCTCCCAGCCATCGCTCTTGCTATTCATCCAGAAAGGAGATCCCAACCAATCCACCTTTGTGGATTACTGATGGCACTTCGCTTTCATATCAGTAGTCGCCCCATCTTCCAAATCCATAACTATGGCGCCACTATTCTACCGCTAAACACTGGTGGGCCAGAGCACTTGGGGTCATTCAGCGTGCCAAACCCAAGTTTCTGATCGTCGATACCGTTGGTATCAAGCACTGGAAAGACGGAGACGATCGACAGGGATGACAAAATGCTATTCAGAAGGAAGCGCAGACACAGGTGACCTGGATCAAAAGCAAACAAAACGATCAAATTTCTTCTGTGCCCTGAGTACTTTGGTTCGCGAAATGCCCAGAATCAAATCCAGCTTTATCCGAGAACTCATATCTACATGCGGCTAAAGCTCCTCTGCGGCCTTTGCCATCAGGGCTTTGAATTCATCTTTCGAAGCGTCCTCAGGGACAACCACGGTTGTTATCACTGAGTGAGACCCATGCTTCTTAACCCAATCTTTGATGGATTTTGCCTCAGCTTGTGCAGCCGCCTGCCAATGGAAGACATTTGCTATTCGTGTAGCTCCAGGCTTTGCTCCTGGTCTTGTATCAGGAACTTCGCGTTTATGATCACTGCGGTCCCAATGGAAGCCGAGAATTTTGAAGTCACGTTGCGATGCAGGATATGTGACTTTCCCAGGCTCAGCGGTAGGCTTCGTAAATTTCCGGAAAGCTGTGTCCAGCTTCTGAGAGCTCGTCATTGTCTCAACAGCCTTCTTGGCAGAACCTTTGAGGCCAGACATCGTCAAACACTCTAGGCAGTGTTAGAAAACGTGCAACACAATAGCAAACCATTCGTTTACCTTTTTGAGACTCGGGTTGAATATCGCAAGTGAATCGTCAGTGATAAGTTTGGCTATTTCCAGTAGCAACGATGAGAATTGTTCCACAAGCCACACCCCCGTTCAATAACAGAGAGAAGTGAATTAAACGGGAGAGCATTGAGCTAGCATTTAACTGTTTTTCCTGGATGTCACATTTTCCATCTGCGACTCCACCAGGTGAATCTGCCTAGGCGCCATGAGCTTTGGCAGCAGCAATGCGAGGCAAGGCGGTTGATTCGCGATACATCGAAGAAAATCATGACTTGTCTCCTATCATACAGCGAGAAAGGAGTGGAGATGGTGCCTTTCGGTTCAGAGAATAGGCGCCAGTGTAGCATAGATCACATGACACCATAGGCCTGATCTCGGTGCCGCAGGCACAGTCTCAATGTAACGGACTCCGTCTCATTGGTCAGATTCTGCACCGATAGGGTCATTAGGAGGTTGAAGCAGCCAATTGCAATATGAACCATCCAATTTCCAAAATGACTCGTCGGCATTTGCCGGCACCTAACACGCGAGATGCAACATAGCGCACCTTCTGACTATTATGTCCGGCCGATGTGAGTTAGTAATGGAAGCAGAAACAGGCAGCACGGGTGTTGTTGCTCTTTTGGGAGGTCGGGATTTGAACGTTAACTACAGAGGCGCGGCCCAAAACTGCTTTCCGGACGCTAATCCTCACCGCCTTACGCAGTGAGGCCGTCTCCGAACCGCCAATATGCAAAGCCAGTTAATTGAATACAAGAACAGCCCTCGTACGTATGCTCGTCATTGTTAAGTGCGTACATATAGGCTATATAAAGTACAGCATCTGCTATGGATGGAAAATTGGCATCATTTTAAGGTGATGGAGTCTGGGTAGCCTTAAGCAAAGAAAACGAGTGCAATCCGCGGAGCACCATAATGGACGCTGCTTCAGTTAAATTTCCAGGTAAGATTTGTGGAGATCGGCGCACAAGCGCCTAGATATTTAGGCGAGTTTCAGTGATACGATGCCTGGAACAATAACAGGCACTTGGCGAGACAAATTTTTGGCAGAATTATCCTTGGCGGAAAGAACTTTTGGACCGCGCCTCTGTCCTGACGGACGGGCGCTAAAGCCAAAAGCTCTGAGAACTCTGTGGTTCCTTTATTCCCGCACATCTCAAGTCCATCATGACATTGTCAAGAATCTCTTTTGGAGGTTCCAAATTTCGTCTTAACCCATACTCCTTCTGCAGCTTAAATGGGTTGCTGCACCGCCAGAGAACCGAGAGATCAGTGATGTACGCGCCAGCTCGTTGCCAATCTTCCGAGGCGTCGGCTTCAGCGGAGTCCTTCTTCAAGCATACGTCGAGGCGATGGATGTCAGTTGTGCAAATCCCGTTCTACATGTTCTTAAGTCTTACAGAGTACCAGTTTCAATGAAGAAGCACGACTGAGGGAAAGATATGTTCAATTTAATGTTGCGGAACTGCAGCGCGTGGCGGCAAAGGCTGTAAACCGAGCCCAGTGTACCCGCATCGTCAAAATGGCGGAGGGTGGCTTCAACAAAGTCTTTCTTCTCACTATGGACGACGGGCACGAAGTTATCGCACGCATTCCTACTCCTATCGCTGGCCCACGTCATTTTACAACCGCTAGCGAAGTTGCGACCATGAACTTTCTCCACAATGTCCTAGAATTACCTGTTCCTAGAATTTTCGCATATTCGGCAACCGACGCTAATCCTGTGGGCGTCGAGTACATAATAATGGAACGACTTTATGGCGAGAGCCTTGCCTCACGGTGGCTTTCGCTCTCAACTGCCGAGGTCAAGGAAGTGATGGCGCAGGTAGTGGAAGTCGAGCAGAAGATTTTCTCCTTTCGCTTTCCTGCATATGGAAGTCTGTACTACAAAGACGATGTCGCAGAGGCCTCTCGAATAGACCTCCAGGTAGATGGCTTTTGTGTGGGGCCTATTTCCAAGCGACAATTTTGGCATGATGAGCGAGAGCGGATGCAGTTAGATCGAGGACCTTGTTAGTTTTCCTAAACGTCTTCTTTGCCATATTCTATCCGTGTTTTTCTGATGACATATTTAGGGACAAAGCCTGAAGGCTGCTTGACAGCTGCTGCACGTCGAGAAATCGCTTGGCTATCCGAGCATGCGAAGCCACAACCTCGGCGAACATTTCTCCTCCACACTGACCACGAGATCGATCCTCGAGAACACATCTCACTCCTTTCCAAATATCTTCTCGTGGCACCGTTGCTGGTTCCCAAAGAAGCGGAGCTCAGTGCTCCAACACTAAGACATCCCGATTTAAGCCTGACAAATATCCTACTCGTACCAGGTTCAACAAGAGTTCTTGGTTTCATTGATTGGCAGGATGCGGCGATACTTCCGTTATTTATGCAAGCAGGATATCCAGCATTCTGTGAACATGACATGTCTCGTGTTCAATCCTTGAAAAAACCAAAACTTCCTGACGACTTCAATGTTATGAGCGCCGCTGACAAGGAACGAGCGAGAATCAAATTCCGTCTTGAGGAGACAAACCTCTACTATACCGCCGCGACTGGCTTGGAAAACCCCAAGCATCTACAGGCACTTCGATTGCCAAATCTTGGAATGCGGCAATATCTTATCGCGCAAACTGGCTTCCCTTGGGATGCAGACTTAATCAACCTGAGGGCTGCGCTTGTTGGCATTACAAATGCTTGGGACGATATCTCTACTCTACCCTGTCCAATCTCATTCTCCTCTGCAGACCTGAAAAAGGCGCTGAATGACGCCTCAGAATGGAAGGAATCTGCCGAAATCCTTTCGGCGGTAAGAGATTCCTTAGGAATTGATCCAGAAGGGGGGACCGAGCCGGACAATTTCGAACACGCATGGGACATGAACCAGAAATGGAGGATGGAAATGCTGAAGCACGCTGAGGACCATGAACGCGACCTCTGTTGGCGAGGCTGGCCTTACAAAAATAATGATGACTCTTCCTTGCCTCCGGCACCTTGAGTTCAACGCAGCTAAAAGTTCGCGCGTAATCCGGAATGAGGCCTTGGTCCAACATCTCTCAAAAATAGGACCAATCCACACGTTCTCCGTACTTGGGAGATCATTCCTCTGCAGCCAGATGGCGCCGGTCGGCTCGTAGGGTAGGTCCTTGAAGAGGTTGAACTCGCACACCTACCCAGTCGCGACTGTGTTAAATACGGTGCCAAGTTGGCCAATGTCGGTATAGATCGAATAGCCGGAGTCATCGGCGGTCTCCATGTCGGCATCAAGTGGCAGAATGGTTGACTGATTAAAGTCTGATAGCTTGACATCGAGGTCGGCGGAGAGGAGAAAGGTCTGGGTCGCAATGTCAGCAGCGAGAACGCGATGGTCGTGGACGTGGACGACGGCGCGAGCCATGGCTCGGAACCAAGCGAGTTGGCGGGACTGATCGGAGGTGTTTTGTGTTTGTCTAGGTAGTTCTTGGAAGTTTGCCATTCTCTATCAACGCTAGTCGGATGCCCTCGCTAGAGAGATCGAGGCAAGAGACAATATCGTGGTCATGGTCAAGGCGCGGGTGGACTTCTTTTTCGGACTGCAGGTATTCGGAAGACATCTCGGCTGTGGCATCGTCTTGCTCAGTAAAGGTATTAATAGAACTGATCACACCGTACTTCAAAAGGGAGTTTAAGGGCAGTGGGAGAAGTTGAAGATCGTGCAGCGATGGGCGGCGTCTGAACAACTGGAGAACCGGGAAGGACGAACCGACCTGATGGGCTGTTAAGGCAAGGCATGGTGAGACACGGCGAGAATGCCATGCTTTCTTGGAACTGCCATTAAACAAAGCGCTCTGTCGCAGAGCTGGCATGACGGTTAGAAGAAAGGCTTCCTTCACAGCTGAGGGAATTGGGCTTATCAGTGAGCCCACGCGGAACTCACGCGCTAAGTTCACAGACCAATTTCTGTTCTAACCAGCCACATTCAGCTCAACACGAGAAAGACATTGATTAGAGAAAGATCGGATTAAGTCATTGGCGCAGAGATTTTGGTCTATCAAACGGGCCTTACATGAGCCGAAGAATGGCCCAGGTATGCCTCGGTGCTAGCCCTCTTTTCTTCGTAATTTAGCCATCGACCAATACAGATGAAATAATACTACAGCCTTCGGATACTTAACTTAGTGTTCGACTTGTTGTAGTGCCGACATGACCCTTCTGGGGACAGCTTTTAAGCCACAATCCAATCCAGTCTCTGTAGCTAGATTTGCATTTCAGGTGTATAGTAGCAGTTCGTCTCTTCCGCCTCCTCGTACGTGCCCTGATTCCTTAGTACCAAAGCTGGGTTGTGCATACTGTTAGTGTGTCTGGATGCTCTTTGCCCAGCACTACCTCTCTCAGCCCAAGTGCTTGTCGGTGCATCTCTTCCGCCTGCTTGTAGTTGCCTTGATTGTCCAGCACATTTGCCAGCTCACCCATGGTCGCTAGTGTGTCAGGATGCTCTTTGCTCAGCACCGTCTCGCTCAGTCTGAGTGTTTATCGATACATCTCTTCCGCCTCCTCGTACTTGCCCTGACTCCTCAGTACCTTCGCTAAGCTGCGCATACTCCTTATTGTGCGTGGATGATCTTTACCTAATACCGTCTCATATAGCTCAAATCCTTGTCGACATATTTCTTCCGCCTGCTCGTACTTGCCCTGATGGCTCAACGTATTACCTAGGTTGACCATGCTCGCTAGTGTGTGTGGATGCTCTTTACCCAACAATGTCTCACACAGCCTGTGTATTTGTCGATGCATCTCTTCCGCCTGCTTGTAGTTGCCTTGATTGTCCAGCACATTTGCCAGCTCACCCATGGTCGCTAGTGTGTCAGGATGCTCTTTGCCCAGCACCGTCTCACTCAATCCGAGTGTTTGTCGATGCATCTCTTCCGCCTCCTCGTCCTTGCCCTGACTACTCAGTACCTTTGCTAAGTTGTGCATACTCGTTAATGTGTCTGGATGCTCTTTACCTAACACCGTCTCGCTCAGTCCGAGTGTTTTTCGATGCATCTCTTCCGCTTCCTCGTACTTGCCCTGATTCCTTAGTACTTCCGCTAAGTTGTGCATACTCGTCAGTGTGTCTGGATGCTCTTTACCTAACACCGTGTCGCTCAGCCCGAGTTCTTGTCGATTCATCTCTTCCGCCTCCTCGTACTTGCCCTGACTCCTCAGTACCCTCGCCAGATTATGCATGCTCGTTAATGTGAGACGATGCTCTTTACCCAGGACTGTCTCGCCTAGCCTGAGTTCTTGTCGATGCATTTCTTCCGCCTGCTTGTACTTGCCCCGACTCTTCAGTACCAAAGCCAGGTTATTCATGCTTATCAGTGTGTCATGATGCTCTTTACCCAGTACCGTCTCCCTCAACTCAAGTGTTTGTCGATGCATCTGTTCCGCCTCCTCGTACTTGCCCTGATTCCTCAGCACCGAAGCCAGGTTGCTCATGCTCGTCAATGTCGATGGATGCTCTTTACCTAGCACCGTCTCCTTCAGCCTGAGCGCTTGTCGATGCATCTCTTCCGCCTGCTCGTACTTGCCCTGATTATCCAGCACATTCGCCAGGTTGTTCATGCTCGTCAGCGTCGAAGGATGCGCAGCACCGACTGCTTCACATATTTCCCCGAAATGGAATGCCCGAATCTCATACTCATCCGACCATCGACCCAGACCACGAAGGAAATTACCCACGACAGCCACAGAATCAAAGCCTTTGTCATCAATGGTCGCTGACGCTGTATGTGTAGCTGAAATGATAGCAAAGTTTGCCATCGCATGTGGAGCGAGTCGCATTCCGAAGATCGAATTACCCTCCGCAGAGGGAATAATGTCAGTCAATAATTCGAGAGCCATCAGGCTCAGATAACGCTGCTGCTCCAGATCAAGACGGTCACGGCCCCATGCGTGCACCAGCTTATGCATCGTGTAAGCGGTCTGACCGTGCCGGCGTTGGACTAGTGAATATGTGCGGAGGATGGCAAAAGCCGACTCAACCATATAGCGATCAACAAGGTCTCCGCCTGCCACGAAAGATCGCCATCCTTGACCAGATCCAGTCACACCATCGTTAAGCCGGGCTACCGAGCTAGTATCGGGGCAGAAGAGGTCGAGGAAGATGTCGTTGAAGTTCAGAAAAGCTAACAAGCTTAACATTCTCGCCGTCATCGGTGACTGCCGCGCGATGACAGAGAAGGAGGTTTCCCAGGTGCTCAAGACACTCTCGCCGTACCGGTGGATATGTTTCTGGGCCTTGACATTCAATAGCTGTTTCCGTCGATCACGGTATTCGGGTAGATATTGGCTGAGATCGGATGACAAACGTGGTGTGGCGGCGACATACGACCCCGCCAGCGTAACCGCGAGCGCGAGGTATCCCAACTCTTTGACAATCAAGAGGATTTCCTCCTCGACTTCGGACCCGGTCCGGTCCAACTTGGCGCTGGTGCGAAACAACTCCACCGCCTCAGCGGGTTCCATGTCGGCCACCTCCACCGCCTCCAGCGCTGTCATCTCCTGGGCTCGTGAGCTGCGCGTCGTGATGATGACGTCGACAGATGGTGCGTCGGGGAGAAAATACTGTAGATCGATATATGATGCATCGTCGGCATCGTCAATGGTGTCTGCGCTGTCAAAGATGACCAGCGAGCGCCCACTCTGGCCATGAAACCAATTCTTGACCATTACCACCACCTCTTCGACCGTGAGTGACTCCCGCCCCGCCAGGCGACCAAACAAGATTCGGTATATCGACAGGTAGTCTCGCTCGATCGTCTCTCTCTGTCCGGCCTCGATCCAGAACATGGCGGCATAGTCTTGTCGACAGGTGCGTAAAAAGTTTAGAGCCAGCTGCGACTTTCCTGAACCTCCTAGTCCGTAGATCACAAGGATACGCGTATCTTGCTCATCATCTCCCTGGATGACAGGTAATTGTTCTTTGATTTTCTGCTGTAATCTCGGCCGGGTCACGTAGTTGGCAACTGGTCGGAGCGACGAGTTCGAGAAATGACCTCCGAAGTCGGTTCCTGCTGTAATCTTCGACTCTGAACTGGAACTATAACCACCATAGATCAGGACAGGATCAATGACATGATAACGTAGTAAATCACTCACTAGTAGTTGACATTTCCATGGATGGTCTGCACACCAGCCTGAATCGCGACATGTTCATGGCTGGTGAAGGAGGCCATGATAGCAGTATCAACGCGGTCACTGATGCGTCATGTCGCATCATTGTGTCAAAGATACGCGCATGAAATTGTGGCCCTACCAGCGAGGCTCACGACTCGCAGCCGCGATTGTTGGCGTTGGCCCTGCTGTCCCTATCGGCCGCCGCACCCCTGGGGTCCAGATTTTCGCAATTTTGGAAGCAACCAGTAGACCCAGACCCAGTATTAGTAATTGATTGCAACAAGAGACCTTCCCTACCTAATTACAGTGTATTTTACTCCCCCCTGCGTCAGCATCACTATACTAATGCCCTTGAGGCCTAAGCTCGCTACAAGCGTCTCCCAGCGCATTACGGGCCTCCTGCGCATCAACCTACTCAGCAAGGACGGTCGCAAAGCTCTAACAACAAGATCTCGGTACGGTAAATAAACAGATACATTATCTATGATCTTAGGATAGTAAGTCGTCTTTTTCTTCCCAACGAGAACTCGCGTAGGTAGTCACCGTTGTTAAAGGCGCAGGCTCCGCAGGGCGTTACGAGCTGCGTAGTAGTAGAGCTGTGGGCGCACTGCGGCTGAGGAAAGTATTCGCCGAATCCGCTATACCGGTAGCTCTCGACGATGGCTCTTGTATACATTGGTTGCACTGCTGATGCTTGCATTTGAAGCATTCTTCGCTGCGTCCGATCTGGGTATTGCAACAATGACAGATATGTCGGGCCCTCCTACTGATATGAATTCTCTTTTGCGGCCTGCGCTCTTCCGTGCTAGTGGCTGCATAAATTGACTGATTCCGAGTCCGACATACATTTTTGAGAACAGTCTCCGATCATTAGCAAGAAGAATCTGTGGTGAGTCCTCATCAAGAAGACACTCTGTTTAAAACATCATCAATAGCACTCACTGCTAGGTCAAACGGAAAAACGGCTTCTGATGGAATAGGGTCCAGAGCAGCTGGACCAGTTCAAGTTGCCCCAAAAGGCTGGACACATTGCGCACGGTATGCCACTGCAATGGCGCGATTGCAATCCATATAAGCCCCATGCTTGCCGCAGATCTGCGAGGTCGGGTATCAATCGAGTGCTTTCCGGGGAGTGCTTCCAGACATGAGACTTACACAAATAGCTCGAATGCGAATGTGATCGTGCGAATAAAGGCCTCACTGGATGGCGAAATGGGTACCAGTTGACCCGAAAGGGTCTGACTGTCCTCTCTGGCCAAGGTTCGGTTCGATCCAAGATCGACTGTTGAGACGTGAGAGACGGGAAATCATGGAAAGATAGCTTCCAGCCTTCGCTGAACCAGAATTGGGTGGTTGGCTAAGTGGGATGGGGAGATGCTCGCCGAAAAAGCCTTTCGTATAGAGAGACCATCATCAAGTATAGCCCGCAAGTGGTAGGAAGGCAGACATAGGCAGCCAAGACGGAAAACGTCACGCTTCCTGGGTAGTAGAAGGTTCCGAATATGGTGGAACCGAGACTCAGAGCGAAAGCAACAGCGAAAGCAACAACGTGAATCAGTGGAGCGTTTGCTCACTCATGGAAAACAAGGCGGCTTTCGTCTTGGGGCGTATTGTGCATTTATCGTTGGGCCTCGATCCGGAAAACCACGAGCATGCATATGAACCAAGAGAAAGCCAACTGTCAAGCCAATTTTTCCTCTAGGGATGGATTCCGCTCATTGTTGATACTCGGTTGAGAGGTAGGTGAGGCTTGAGGATACAGGGTTTGGATGTGGGGGATAGTTGTCGCCATTGCAGAGTCGAAGTTAAATGAGATCGGATTGAGGTAGATGATGACTTCGATGGGGGATGTTGAGCAGTTCCGTGTCAAGCTAGTTAGAGAGAGGGTGATGGGAAGAGAGGTATTGTTGATGATGGCGTCCAATACTTGAAATCAGACGGAAGGACATGGGAAAGCGGTTAGACGTCGATGGTGAGTTGGAACGGGAAGCGATCAAGGCTGAGGTTGGCGAGGTCATGCCTATGCATTACTTTGTGCTAAGGTTGAGGTGCCTCAGCATGAATCAACGTCACTGGCCCAAAGAGCTTTCAATGCCTCCCAGGTTAGCTTAAACTTCCAAAAATTTGGCCTGGTAAGTAGGGGGTCCCCATTTAAACCAAAATTCGCCAAAAAAGAACGGTTTGGAGGTAATTCAACAAACTTACCGGAGGAAAGGTGCTCTTTTGAGACGTCCAGGTTGGTGACTAATTATCCCAGCAACGAATTATTTGTGATTTCAGGAATTAGTCGATTGATGCAAATGCGACAGGCAACAAAGCTTACAGAAGTTGTGCGGGCGAACCAGCCGAGCAGCAGTCACTAACAGTTACTTGAGAATGTACCGCTTGTAGTCATCGCGGTCTCGAGATGACACCAATCACAACATGGCGAGTTCGCCAATTAGGTTCGCCCAACGCAGCAGTGCATGTCGAAACATCCTGGTATGTTTTTGAGGCCAAAGGACCGGATCTGCGTCTCCGCAACCCCGCGACCTGAGGCACCTCCGCTGGGAGGACACATCTGGAGTCCTCATTCACAGATAAATAGTCTCAGTCCGGCTAGAAATAATTGGTCTGGTCACAAGCAGAGCTCTGCTCTCCGATTCTCCACACAGTATGGAAAAAGGGCCTGGGAAAGAAAAGATAGCAGAGAGACTAGAGAAGACATGGAAGCTCAGTAGGGCAGAGAAGGAGGAACAAGAGAAAAGGCGAAAAAGGGAAGAGCAAGAAAAGCTAGAAGCAGAGGTATCAGGCTGTCTACCTTCTCCGAGAATATCAGAGGCATATGAAGAGGCAGCTGCGTATGATAGACCAGAGACATCATCTCGGCCAACGCGGGCATCCCGCAGAGCTCAACGGGCGCCAGAGGCTTCGATCGAATTACCCTCAGAACCAGCCTTGGAGATCACAACGCTGAGAGCTGAGGTATCCCAGCTCAAGGAGGAGCTTGAGAAGACGAAGACTCGACTCAAAGACCTTGAAGATGACAAAGATAAAGCCCTGGAGGAGCAGAAATCGGCGGCCTTGCAAGATGCTCAAGATGAAGTAGCCCGGCTGAAGCGGGTCGTGAAGAACTTAGATGACCTTCTTGAACAAACCACACAGGCGAGGCGAAAACTCCAAGACCAGCTTCGCGCCTCCGAAACCCGAATAGATGAGTTGGAGGAAGAGGTGAGGGCTTTGAAGAGAAGGCATAAGCACGAGCAGAACGGTACCCCTCCGAACAATGAAGATGCCACCAGTCAGAGTGTGGAGAAGGTGTTGGAGCCGAAGCCTCGCCAATTGAGGACACCGAAGAAGTCATCGAGCATCGGCGAGGCTAAATTCGTGATAATAGCTGGAAAAGGAAAGGTAATCAAAAAACCCAAAGGTGGATGGGTACCCCCTGTCCTCGGATAAGAGATTTTCAGAGGCATCTGCGCAAGTTCAACAGTCCCAGCTAAGGTCGTACTCAATTAGAAGATCAGAGTTATGATGGACGCTCTAGAAGTCAAAGCTGCGCCAGTCTCGAATTTTGACCCACCGCATGGGTAGCAGGCTTCCTTGACCGCCTGACTCTTGACACTCTCAATTATGATAGTTGAGCAATATGTGTTTACTGCTACTTGTGGAATTACATATCAGGCGCTTTCTTCTCTTCTTGAGGCACGTTGTATGTTCCGAGGTCAACATTCATGCGTCTTTTGTATCTTTTTTCACTCAGCTCTTCTTGTAAAGTACCATCCTACGCTGACCAAGACAACTGGTACAACATATATGGCACTCTTCTTCACAATATTCATGATTGCTTTCTTTACGATGGCCGTGACGATCTCGTTGAGCGCCTGAGTATCATTAACGCGCGGGAAAGGGGTGTCGGGAACTTCCTTGGCCAGGAACTCGCACAGCGGGGCCCAACCACTACCCATCTTATACTCCAATAACCTCTCCTTAGGTGTTACCCTCTTCACTAGCTCATAGTGCGCTTTGTACACATCTCTGGCGTTCCTGCGCATCTCTTCCGCATTGTTCGCGCGCATATAGCCTCGCGCCCAGCGGAGGTGGGGGCCTCCAATTCGCCCCATGAAGCGCGAATCCAGGTCAGCGAGCAAGCTTAAAAATGGAGAGAACATGTTGGAAATGATGGCATTGTCGAAGCTCGTGTACCACGACTCAATTTCGCGCTCAATGAGGATGACCTTAGCGTCCGGGTAAGAGGTGATAAGTTCTTCGGCGAAACCAATCATTGGCGAGTCGGCGGAGACGGCACTGTGATGACCCAGCACCTGGTCCCAGTCTTCAAGCGTGAATGGCTTGCCTATCCCGAAGAATTTCGCGTCGAGTGCTTCGTTCCATACGTCGCAGTCGCGGATAGAAGACAAGAAGCGGGATGAGTGGTAAGATGAGTACCCAAGAGCGGTTAAGGCCGTTTGTATTGCTGGGTTGGGAGTGGTACATCAGCACGGAAAGGAAAATGGACGACGCTGGAGGCAGGCCTGATACAGAGGGGAAGGCTTACATGTGGTACCTGTACGGGGGAAGGACATGTTTAAGACTTGCATAGGCACGATGCGTTTCCGACTGCGGGGATCTGTGTAATCCTCTTGACGGAAGAGGTCTCGCTCAATTGCAACAAGCCTCTCTGCCTTAGTCGCCATGGTCGTGGAAGCTTTCCAGGCTCCTGTGAGGTTATGCACTGTTAGGATGTAGACTTGCAGGTATTTGATTCTCCTGAATTGAGGTTATCTCATTTTCGGACGAACGGACATTGGCGGGCAAGTTTAAATGGGAGATACCACAACAAGCCCACATTGTAAAGGGAATTCTCAATATAGTCCGAATTACATAGCCTACTTTCCTAATCCTTTTGCGGTTGACGAAGCGGCCTTTCATGTCCCATCAAAAGTGTACTGCCGCTGGCGATATTCAAAGTTCTTCTTGGTGGGAAGGCAAAAAATGTCGCCAATGCAGCGAGTGAAATTGGACTTTGTTCCAATAAGACTGACGGTTAGGTCAATGGCTATGTCAAGGATAATTTGCAGGATTCATACTCAATTCATTCAGGCTTCTGCTAAAGTATTACTAGAGCTCAAGATTACAGTCTTCAGGCGGCATACGCATAGGTTTCTAAGTGTTATGATGCCTCCCACTCCGACTTTTCGTGGTTATCAAGAGTCCCTATTCCGATGGGCCCATTCAAGAACCAACTACTCCGGTATGGATATCCCACCCTCTAAATACGTGCCGTCCCATCTCCAATCATCGCCGCCGGATTGGGCGCAGCTCCTTGAGCTCTCTAATCCGCTTCAGCCTCATCATAAGTTCATCCTTCAGCATGAGGTCCCATTTGCGTCACCTCTCCTGGGAACAGCGTCTGGCTTGTTCTGGCTTCACTGGATCTCAAGGACCATGCCATCTTCCTTCTAGGCTTGAAGTTCACTACCCAGGCTTTGCCCATGCGTGGAGTGGCTGAAAAAAAGCTTATAGCCGAAAGATATTCTGCATGGATGACTCGATGCTTCGCTCTGCCAGCTAGAATATAGCAGTGGTGTTCGGTGGGGTCATCTCGGTCTGGATTCTCAATTTGGCGTCCATCTGAGATCAATCGCTCATCCCGCTGCCTCTGGCACAAGCATCTCAAGCATTCCTCTCGTCATGCCCGCTTGCTGTGCCCTCTCAACCTCCTCCTTTATCCTCTTATGTAATCGCTCCGTCTGCTTTGCCAAGTCAACACTCTGTGCCAAATGCTTTGAATACAGATCCATAACATTCATCGCAACCTCAACACAGATGGGAACAAAGGTCGGACTTGAGATGTTGAGATAAACCCATTTCATAATCGGCTGTAACGTGGTCTCGTCTCTTCCTTCGAGCGAGGCTCGTAGCGCTGATCGATATCTAAGTATCGTCAGCAGCGTAAAGACGGTCATTTTGTCGCCTTGTGCCAGTACAACATCTAGTGCCTCGCGATAGCGCTGTTGATGTAGATCTTTCTCCCATGTCTTCTGCTTCTTGGCCTTGCCACGATCAATACCATCAACAATCATGTCGATACCTTCGCCTGTGAAGTCCCGCCCTCGAAATCGCTTCTCCCATCCTCGTGGACGCTTCTTGGCTAGCTTTTTATCGTGCTCATCAATTGTGCCGGTGAGAAGCGCCTCCATCTCCTTCTGCCTCTCCCGCTCTTTGGCTTTCTGTACACCCGACAGTCGTGTTTTGATGCTCAACACACCTGAAGCCATACCAACAGCAATGTGCTTGTCCTCTTTCGCAGCTCCGGAAGTGATGACTGCAAGCGAGAGTATCGGTGAGGGATATTTGGAGCCGGCAACAACATTCCAGCCTGTTGTCTCGAAGACTTTCATGTGCCCGTCTAACCCACCACTGACGAGCCTTGAGCCATTGGATGCCAATGATAGCGCCGTAACCGTCTTTTGATGATTCTTGATCATGTGCAAAGGTCGCCCGGCAATTATATCAAGGACCGCAATTTGATTGTCCGCAGACGCCAAGATCGTCGTACCAGAAGGCATTGAGAGCACAGACTCGACAGCAGCGACGTGTTTAAATGTCATGACTGCTTTCTCAGGAATTCTTGCATCCCACAGCCGTATCGTTTGGTCATAACTCCCAGAGACCACCAAGTTGCTTGCCTGGCCTGGCATAAATTCTCCACACCGCACGTAGTCATGATGTCCCCGGAAGACTGTCACACTCTCTTGGCTCGGCAGATCCCATAAGCGCACAGTGGCATCATCGCAGCAGCTCATGAGGGATGTTGTGTCCGTTAGACTCCACTTTGTCGTCCAGACGGGTTGCTTGCATTCCTTCCATGTCTTCAGAATCGCTCTTGAATTGACATCAAACACCTGAATTGCGCCAGTTTCGTCGCCTCCGACCAGTACCCGGCCATCATATCTTATTTCACCACTGTGTGCAGTGTCATCAAAACGGGTTATGGTTTTCAGTAACCTGCGTGTGCGGTGGGAGAAGATCTGTACACGAGCACCTGTAGTGACGACGAAGGTGTCGGGGGAGCCTTGAGCTGCCCGTGGGTTTACGGACGGCTGTGCGATGTGCGTCACGGCGTGGGAGGTTGGGGAGGGAAATGTGAGCGGTGATTTGAAGGTGCGCCAGTAAGTCTGCTCAGGCGTGAGGGAGGAAGGCCGGGATGGAAGTTTGAGCTGCGTGATGGGCTGAGCCTCAGCAGCCATGGCTCAGGGTACGGCAAATACTACAATTTAAGGGGCATGATTGTCAGATCGCAGAAGACATTTTTGGAATCCGCTCAAGTCGCAATTGTTGTGTAGAATATTTTTCTGGAGCTTATCGATAGGGTCTTGGCGAACCCCGTCACGAACAGGCGCGTCTCTGAGTTCGTCCAGGTACCACTTGTAAGTAGATGAGATGAATCACACAATGTCGGGCGTACATGAGATCTACATCGCGCGCCTCCAACAGCAACGACAGTAGTAACATCCTGCTCGCTTCTCAGGCTCGACACGATATCAGTGGTACTCTGCACCGATATGGGTACACAGTACCAGCCCTAGGCTCCTCCAGGCAGTAGCAGGCAGATAACACGCTAGAAACAGGTAACCATACTTACTGAGATCACGACAGGTATCACTTCATCAGTAGGCCTCTGCGCGTAGCAACCGAAACGTGAGGTATTCGCAACAAGTAGATGTGCAGGCTTGGCCCGCGTGGGGGTTAGTTATGCCTTGACATGACACTGACACAGATTTGCTAACAAACGACTCGTGTAGCCCTGATGTGTCCCCTGAAGCATCAAAGCAATTTCGCGTGCTCCTTCGATAAGCCTCAGTTCGGGCGCCCAAATGCATCCCAAATACCCCCCTTTCGGCCAATCAACATCAACAGAAGCATCCAAGTAGGAGGCGCCCCATCTACTTGCCAACCTTCCAGTTTGTCAAGACGGGCGCAATGGCGTGTATCCTTGGATTTGATCCAAAATCGTATCCCCTTGATCATCGACATTCTCTACGGTAGTATGTATAGAGTGACACGGCCATGGGAGAATTTCACAGGGAATGTCGAAATCAACAATTACGGAAAATTGCTTGTTACCAGAAACTAGTTCTGGTCTCGATTTGACGGAGAGTCAAACAGCTGGCCGCAGGTATCTGGAAATCTGGTCGGTTGGGCTTTCGGTACTCATCTGTCCTTTGAAAATGTTTAGAAACCCTGTTAAATTCGTTGCAGCAGTAGTCACTGCAAGATCTGCCATTGCCGAGTCATTTGGAAGCTTCGTTAGAAGGATTGAGCACTGTTCACCAGCTCTCATGTAGTGGTAGTTACCTCTGATATAGGAGGTTGAACACTGTGAGAGTAGCTTCATCGGTCCTGTCAAGCCATTGCACATTCCCCATAATCTCCTTCCTCCCAACTGGCTAGTCCGGAACGAAGGCGTACTTCCGAAATTGTGAATGTTGGCCAAGGATACCTGATTGAGAACCGACGTGGCCTGCAAGCCGCATTACTATCAGTATAGCCATCCCGCTGCCTGACGTAAACCGTGCGCCGCTGCATAGGTTCTAAGAGATAGGTCGACTGGAAATATGCCGACTTCTCAGAATATATCGCTGACCGCATGGGGTTCAAGGGACGCATATGGTATTTTGCCGCTCTCGCCCGTTCGGTAGCCCACACCAACTCGCTCTCTTTCAAGTCTTGCATTAGCTTAACCGTTGTAAGACCGGCACCCGCTCTGGGAAAACACCTGGCGAACCTATTTGTCTCATTTCCCTCCCCGTCTGTGTCCTTCTTCAAATAAATCGCAAGCGGATGGCCTTCAAGATCTCGTGTGCAATTGAGAGGAGCCAAGTACACATCGCTGCAGGCCTGTTGATGATGCGTTGATTGTAGTGCAGTCTCCTTCCCAAGAAGTAGTGCCATGCGTAGACCCTCGTTGGTCATAGCATACTCAGACCTATCTTTGTCAAAGGTGATTTGGCGAATATCAGCAGAATTACCAAATTCTGCTGGTGAAGGTGCAAGTAACCCGGTATCTGCATCTGATATACCCTCCCAAGCGAAGACTGTCTCGTCGTCGGACGTCCTGAGTATCTCGAGTTGAAGTCTGATAAAAGCGTTCCGTCTTTCTCCGTATAGCAAAGGCATATTCACACCAAAAAGACCTAGCAGACAATAAGCGGCGGAATGACTCAGGGCAGTCATATTCGGCAGTCATTTTGCGCTCGCAGTCATTTTCGGCTATTGGCTGCAGTGGCAAATTCTGATACTCAGGCCAACGCCTCCTTGGCCGGCGGGGCAAACATCGCCAAAACCGCTCTAGCCACTGGATTTACTAGCAATTGATGGGCAATGCAGTGTATGAGAGTGACTCGGGATTGAGCAGTGCAGTTTGATGTGAACTGAGGCTATAGCGGCTATTCTAATAGCGCGTTTTTGGCTTTTGCGCGCGCGCACTGACTTGCGGTTACCCTCTTGAGTGCCTTCCTGGGTGCCTTCCTGGGTGCCTCCCTGAGTAGATCTTGAGCTCGCTGGCGCTGCCTCAGGCCGAGAAAGCTCGCCGTTGTTGCGTTCATTGCGGGGGATTGCCTGTGAGATCTGACGCTTGTGGGCTTCCTTAGCGAGCTATGTGATAGTTAGCGATCTGTACACTGTTAGCGAGCTATGTGGCAGCCGGCAAGCTGCGTGGCAGTTGGCAAGCTGTGTTAGTTGGCGATCTGTACACCATTAGCGAGCTGTGTGACAGTTGGCAAGCGGTGCATCGTTGGTAAGCTCTGTGGCAGCTGGTAAGCTGTGGCGGTTGGCGATCGGTACATCATTAGTGATTTGTAGGTGGCAGGTGGCAAGCTGTGGACTGTTGGTAAGCTCTGTGGTAGTTGGCAAGCTGTGACCGTGGGCAAGCTATGTGGCCGTGGGCAAGCTGTGTGGCAGTTGGTAGGTTCTGTGGCAGTTGGTAAGCTATGTAGCCGTGGGCAAGCTATGTGGCGTAGGCAAGTTGTGTATCGCTGGCAGGCTGTATGTCGCTGGCGAGCTGTGTGGTGGTTTGGTGTGCGTGGGCGGTGTTTGGTGTGTTTTGGCCCGAGTGTCAGAATTTGCCGCCGCAGCGGCCAATAGCCGAAATGACTGCGAGTGCAACTTCTTTCTCTCAGTTTGTGGACCTAAAATAGCGCTTAAATGAAAAGCGTTTCGTTGATTATCATCTCAAGCAGCGATGCATGCATGGATTCGACACCATCTCATCTACACAGTAGTATTTCCAAGCACTACTTCCCTTGCAGAATGGAAGTCCGGTTGTCGGTATCCACTTAGCGGGCGCTTAGATGAAACTGGCCCCCCGCCGCCACAGCGTTGCACATGTGCAGCATCCTTACAAGGGTAGGGAGTGAGAACAAGAAGGGAGTGAGTTTTAACCCCCCCCCGCAGTTTCTTTCCTGCTAGGTCAACTGACATTCAACACGCTGACCATGGACATCAGCAATAGTGCAATACACTTGTTCCAATCACAGGAAAGACTCGAGTTGCTGAATGATATCGACAGGTTTCGCGAACATGGCCTTGATAACCTCCCTCAGATCGTCGTATGTGGAGACACAAGCAGCGGGAAATCATCTGTGCTGGGAGCTCTGTCCGGAATTCCATTCCCAGTTTCTGGCACCATGTGCACGAAGTTTGCCACAGAGATTGCATTGAGATACTCTGCTGCAAAATCTATCACCGGGCATGCTTTTATCACTCCTGCAAAGGGTGCGTCTGAAAGCCACCAAAGCGGAGTTGAATCATTCCGGAGAGACATCACCAGTCTCGATGACATCCCTGCTCTGATGGACGATGCCAGGAAGAAGATGGGCCTTGGAGAGGTGTCGGGGATAAGTCGAGATGTGTTACACTTAAAGCTCGACGGACAGCAACTGCCAAATCTTACGCTAGTAGATTTACCGGGTCTCATACACGCATCCAGGAACGCCGAAGACATTGTCATGGTTCAAGGTCTTGTCAAAGATTATTTCAGACAAGAGCAAAGCATCATATTGATAATTGTTTCCGCCGAAAACCCGATCGAGAACCAAGGTGTCCTCACTTCTTCACGGCAATTCGACCCCAAGGGCACCCGCAGCATTGGCGTTATCACCAAACCGGATGTATTAGAGCGCCCCGACAAAGCCAGCCTTCAGCCAGCGATTTTAGAGCTCGCAAGGAATCATAATACAGCATTCAAATTCACACGTGGTTGGCACGTTGTCAGATGCCTAAATGACAAAGAACGAAAGGACGGGTTGGATCGAGATCTCGTTGAGCATACCCTTTTTGGACAGGAACCATGGAAAAACACCTTTCACCACAAGCAACTCGGCATAAAATCACTAAGGTTGGCTTTATGCAAATATCTGCATCAGCACATCCTTGAGGTCCTACCGGAACTTCAGACGTCTTTGGAAAAGAGGGTGGAAGTCGTCAAGTCTTCTTTGGAGATACTCGGTGACTCTCGAACGACTCTAAAGGAGCGTATGCGTTACCTCACTCGAATCAGCAAACGCTATGGCGAACTCGTCAAGGATGCTCTGGAAGGCAATTACAGTGACGCCTTTTTCCAAGACGGTGATCCCGCAAAAAGGCTGAGGGCGACGACAATGGCTCTGACAGATAACTACGAACATTCCATGCGCACAAAGGGTCATTCGTTTGACATATGTCAAGAACGGTCGCAGGCACCGGAGAAATCGCCCCAAAGCCCAGAACAAATCACTCAATCAGACGCACTACTCAAAGTAGGCAAGCTACTAGAGACCTACAGGGGTCCGGAGTTGTCATTCCTTTTCAACCCACGTCTGGTTGGGGAGCTTTTTAAAGAGCAGTCGCAAAAATGGCCATTGCTGACCTCGGAATATATTGGCGATATATGTCTTGCTGTGCAGGCTTTCTTGGGCAAGGTTGTCGAATTTATTTGCCCGTCCACCGGAGAAACATCTGAACTCATATTTCGACACGTCCTGGATGATGCAGTTCAAACCGGCTTTAAAAGCCTTGAATCAAAAGCTGACGAGTTGTTCAAGCCCTACACTAAGTCGTTTCTCTTCTCCACCAAAAGCCGACTTCAGACCAGCTTGAAGAGAATTGAGCACCAAGACCTCCAACAAGCGAGAGCTGATACAGTCACACAACGGCAGCAGTCTTCCGGCCCCGAAATCATGGGCTCGGATTATGATACTCGGATCAGATTGCTCCAATATTCAAGAGCGTATTATGATGTTGCGCTCGAGACCTTTATCGACAACGTTGTTGTTCTTGGTGTTGAATCATGCCTGCTCTCGAAGCTCGAAGCCATGTTCACCTCGGAAACTGTCGTGCAAATGGACGACGATACACTGAACCTCGTAGGAGGCGAGTCAGAAGAGATGCAAAGTGAGCGCGAAGAGCTGAACAGGCAACTGGAGACTCTTGATGATTCCCTCAAAAGATGTCGGAGGCATACTAGCCGACTTAATCGGAGCCAAGCGAAGGAAATAGCCCAGTTTTCTCAGACAGAATCGGCGCCGAGCAAAGTTAACCGAGAAGGTGGATCCCAACAAGCGGCAAATGGGCAAACTGCAGAAGAGGAGAATGCTATTTCCGAGTCAGGCGCCTTGCCACAGACGCAAATACTGAACGGCGACACTTCTTCTCATCTGCCCTCTACGCCTTCAAGCATTTTCAAAACGACTCCGTCACTCCCATCAAACCCTCAATCGTCGCCTGATGTTTCTAAAGCTACACAGGCGAAGAACCTCTCATTTCTACAATCATCGACCGAATCTTCCGACAAGACCAGAATTTTCTCCAGCGCGAAGCCCGCTGACACTTCACAGACATCACTTTTTGCGTCGAGTTTTTCACTTCCTTCAGCAACAGGATCTTCTGCAGCACCACCACTACCCGCTTTTGACACTTCTCTTTTCGGGACACGAGCAACTTCAGCACCACCACCAGCTGCAGCACCCGCTTCTAGCACTTCTCTCTTCAGGCTGCCAACAACTTCCACACCGGCAGCAACAGCACCCACTTCTAGCACTCCTCTCTTTAGGCTACCAACAACTTCCGCACCAGAAGCAGCAGCACCCACTTCTAGTACATCTCTCTTCGGGATACCAACAACTTCCGCACCACCACCAGCCGCAGCCTCCCTTTTTTCCACTGCTTCCCTAGGGTCACCAGGGTTCGGTCAGAGAGTCTCGGAGGGAGCATTTGCCTTTTCGGGAGGACTCAAACCGAGCAACGGAGGGCGCGAACAGGGTACGAATGAAAATTGAAAAGATTGTAAATAATATGAACTATCATTAACAGAGATCATTCAGATAGGCTTTTCGGCGATCCACAGCTCATCGTAAAACTTCCTAAGACACTCAATGCCGCCTCCCTCTTCGACCCACCGCCCCAAGTCCTCTCTCTGCTCGAGCACAGCGTGGACGTGCGAGACGGCATTGTTCAATTCCCCTACCGTTTCTTGGACTTGAACATGGACAACCGTTTCCAATGTATCCCAGAATGCATCCCAGCCCTGAATAAGCATGAGACTTCCTTCGAGGTGAGCCTGGTTCGGGTGGCCCTTATTTTTTTTGCCTCCCTTCCAACCCTCCATTCTTTCCCTTTTTTCTCTTTGTTCTCCTTCAAAATCCCCCCAAATAAAACCCCTCGGTTCGAAATTGTGCCTGACAAGCTCGCAGGAAGCCCGCTGGCGTGACTACGAGCTGATCTTCAGCGACGGGGCCAAGAGCTTCGTCGCCGCCGAGCGCTGGCGTGAGCGGCCCCCGTTTGCCATTCCCGAGCCCTCCCTCCCGTACGCGCAGTATATGTCGTGTCTGAGAGACGCGATAGGCAGGTACGAGCGACAAGCCGGCGTCCCCGTTCGGCATTCGCAGAGCGGGGCGACCGTGCCAGCTTGAATGCCCCAAGCCGTCATGTGTCATGACGCCAGGCGCCTTTCGTTAGATTAGACGGAATAGTTTAGAGTTTTCCGCTTAGGCCAATCTTGGTTCTAGATGGCAACGGTGAATATGACGGTCTTCATCTAAAGTCGTTGGAAGGAAATCCGCTTCTGGTTTAGGCGGCTTACTGCCTTGGGCATGAGCGCGGGCCGGGTGCGCCCTCGCTTTTGACTGCTTGAAGAACCTCGCCTCCCATCCCATCCCTCTCTTTCTCTCTTCCAACCTCCTTTCTCTCTCACCTCCGTCGCACCTGTCGTGCTTCACTTTAACACTCTCCGAGTCCTTCCTCCCTACCGCATCAGGTCCCCTATCCTCGATTCTCCCCTAGGCTCCTTTAAAATCTGCCTCGCCTATAACCAGTGCACCTAGATCGCGCTCTTAATCCCCGATCGTGATGGCCTCCTCTGTGCTCTTGAGGACCTGTCTCGGCCTCCTTATATACTTAGCCTCTATACATTGTCTCAATTTACCCTTTTCTTACGTTGCAACAATGGTATCACGCACAAAATGTCGCCATCACCGGCGTCTTCGTATCCGTTCAGTCAAACGTTAGATTATCGCGACGAGGTCACGCCCGGAATTTACACTCAAGCTGGCCGTTTCTGCGAGGACAATGGGGCAAATGGCTCACAAAGGGACATGCGACCTTTGCCAATTTCTTTTGTGAAGCGATCCTCAAGCGCGGACATCCTAATATTTCAAATCGAAGACGAAATCGTTGAACTGGCCCTGATCGAAGCCCCCGCAGTGTGAGACATGACTCTGACCACTACTTCGCAGTGCGCTCTTATGTCAAGTAATACTGGCAAATTCCTTGCGCCGCTCGTAACGAGATGGACTACAATATAGGCTCAAGACATGGGCTCAATTTCTAGGATACCCTGTCGCTATCTTCCAAATCTACAACTACGAGAGGAAGCTGTCCTGTACGACTGCTGTCGAAGAAAGGTCTTCAATATCTATATGGCCAAGTCCGGCACGAAGGTCCTGTTATAGATCAAGATGTCAAGTGCCTTACAGATGATCAATGGGATGTTGTTCCGTTGGTCGAAGCTTCGAGATGAAGCATGATCGACTTGACGCACGCTTATGATCCAGAACAGCTTGAGTGACCGATTTAATAATCCTACGTGGTATCTCAGAGCCTTTCTCATCGCACTGAGGCCCAAGGGGCAGGAAATGCTTAAGGATACTGGGCGACTTGTTCCGCGAGCCGTCATCCTCGTAGTGCGTAGATCGCCCTCTAAGCCTAATACCAAGTCCCTTCGTCACTGCGAGGGCTGCTGAATGATCAGTCCGCGCAGACTCTCCCCAATAGCCAACCTGGAGCCAGTACACTGCCCAGTCCTCGCTACAGATCACAAATATCTTCAAACCGCAGAAATCCATCAATTGTCTCCGAGTCATTCACATATTATCCGACGAAGGCGGTAGGAGTAGTGCTGAGAGTAGTGATGATATCTAGATTCCAGGCAGACACAACGCTGTCTTTGGACATCAGAGATACGTGTTGGCACAATCATGGAAAACATTGCTCGATTTGCGGACTCCAAGAGGAACTGATGAAACACCCAAAGTGCAGGGCGTTGGGGCCGTCGGCTGCGTAATGTGGCTGTGCACCTGCTATGTATCTCTTCATGCCACTGCAGTTTCACACCAGGAAGGATGTTCGTTATTCACATGCTTCGAGATGGTCTCCGGGACTGAAGTGACTTTCGCTAGCCCGCATCGGAGATGTCCACCCTTGCGGCGTCTCCATCTACAAGCTCTTCAATGCTTGGATAATTGATACCACACGTTATAATGTCTCCTCCGCTCATCTAGACGTAGAATTCCTCGAACTGTTTCTTTCGATCTTTGGTCCAGCACCCCCTACTACTCACAATGGCACCCTCCCGTATCTCGCCCTCTCCCCCTCCAGCGCCCACTTCCAACTCCCCAAACGCAGACTCAGACCCTTCAACCTTAGGACTGACGCCCAAACAACTCGCCGCCTTCTCTCGCGACGGCTACCTTATCATCCCCTCCTATCTCAGCCAATCACAATGCTCTTCCCTCCTCTCCACAACCAACACTCTCCTCCGCGACTTCCCCCTGGAAACCCACCCAATGACCCGTTTCACGACCGGCACTGACGAGCACGGCAACAGTACAAAAGCTAAGCATGTAGGTGACGAATATTTCCTTACGTCAGGCGACAAGGTGCGATTTTTCTTCGAAGAAGACGCCTTTGACCCAAACAACGGAGAGTTGGTCAAGCCGAAGGAAAAGGCGATAAACAAGATTGGACATAATCTACACAACTTGGTGCCAGAATTTGCAGAGATATCACACCGAGGTGCGATCGGGAAACGTAATGCGAGGATAGCTTCACAGCTTGGCTTCAAGGACCCTAGGTTACTGCAAAGTATGGTGATATGCAAGCAGCCAGAGATCGGGGGCGCGGTGCCGCCGCACCAGGATAGCACGTTTCTATATACGAAAAGGCCGAGCGCCGTGGGGTTTTGGATCGCGTTGGAGGATGCGACAAGGAGTAATGGGTGTCTGAGCTTTGCGGCGGGGAGTCATATGCGGAGTCCTGTCAGGGAGCGGTTTGTAAGAGTCAACGGTGGGAAGGAGGGAACAGGGTTTGAGAAAGTGGATGAGGAGGAGGAGAGGTGGCCGAGGGCTTTTGAGCACGAAGGGAACTATGAGGGGGAAGAGGGCAGAGAGGAGGAATATACATTAGGGGAGGTGGAAGCGGGGACATTGGTGCTAATTCATGGGAATCTGTTGCACAAGAGCGAGAAGAACCTGAGTCAGAAGGGGAGGATGATATATACATTTCATGTCATCGAGGGAGACGAGGAGTATGATGAGAAGAATTGGCTACAGATTCCTGGTGGAGCAGAGGCCTTTACGAGATTAGATGGAAGCGATTCGTGATATTAGACCGTGAAATAACAAGAACTCGTCTTTGCAGACTTTGCAAGCAGTCTGTTGGATGAATTATCTCAGACGTTCGAGGGGATAGTCTGCAGAGGTTCCAATTACAAGTGTGCTCTTGGGGGCAGAATGGTTCTGCAACACCTGGACATGCCTGTCTATCTATTTCCCAACCCAACTGTATCAACTCCCACACTCCAAAGCAATGAGTTGTCGTGATGTCGTAATTTCGTCTCGCCTCTCTGTGTTGGTTGCGAATGCACCACATCCTTAGACAAATCGGCCACGTTTCCCGCCTCCGCCAAAGTTATCCCTATCCCTTCCATTGCCCACATTGGAAATGTCGAAAAATTCTGGAAACTGGAATTTCCTCTTGCTGCTGGAGGTGAAGGTGAACTCGCGATTTGAGGCGCGTGTGCTGTGGCGTGTGGCTGTGTTTCTGTGTGAAGTCCGTGATCCTCTATTGAACACTCCCACGCGTATGGGAGCCGATTCTGATGTTGCGGGGTCAGGGTCATGCCCCTGTTGCTGGGCAGAATTGGGGTTATCGATGTTCTGCATTTGCATTTCGGGGGAGGGAGCAGCTGTAAATCTGAAGAAAGACGGTCGGTCGGTGGATTCAGGCTCAGTTTGTGTACTCGTCTGTGGAGGGGCGGATTCTGTCCGCATCGGAGATGACGCTGGTGACTCGTCTCGTAGCACTGGGGCGTCATGGCTCTGCTGGCGTTCGAGGGCCGGAGAAGAACTCCTTGCTCTTTTCTCCGTGTCGCCCCTCTCATCGTCACTCTCGCTACTCTGTGGTCCATAACTGGTCCGCTCGAACCGTCCAGTAGCCCACTGCCGAATCTTCCAGCCCTCTCCATCTTGTACACCAAGGTTTTCTTTGTCCAAAAAACTGAGAAGATCGTCCAATGCATCCTGATAGCCGGCTTGCCGGCTACTCGATTGATCTGTAACGGCTGTCTTGTAGAGGTTGGTGACAGATAGTGCGGCTGCTTTAAAAGCCTGGAGCAGCGCCTCCGGCGGCATCGGCTGGGAAGGGTGCGAGGCCGGTAGTGAGGTATTGAGCGATCTCATCGATTCCATGGCGGTGATAAGAATAAGATGAGAAGTGATGTATGTTCTGGGGAGGCCGGTGTGAGGCGGGCCTTGACACCGGATATGTCGAAGGAAGCGGTCGATGTGGGGCGCTGCACTAAGAGAATAACAAGCCGAATTATAAATGTCTGAAGCTTTAAGGCGAAAATTGCAAGATAGAACTGTCAAAATGAGGTGGATTTTGCTTTCTTGGAGGAAATTCAACCTGAGGCGTTGTTGTCGCCGCCTTTCTGTTGTTCAAGCATCTCCTGGGAAATTCCGCCTTTGTCAAAGAATCCACTAGTCATTCATTGGCGGGCGGCGTGCGTCTGAGTTATGGTCTTGGCGCGATTTCCTCTGCTTGAGAAAACCCTCTGGCCGCCTGCTCCCCGACTTTCCCTTTCTTTGCACTCCAGCTGGTGCAGACTCATCACCGAGATCACCAAATTTCTACAATACGTTATACTCATCATCGTGCTTCCTGGAGGCCATCAGAGCATCCACTGTGTCCTTTCTGACCTGGGCCACTCTGGCAGTAATTCGGGGCGCGACTGCCACAATCCACAAACATGGCCCCGTCGCGAGCCCGGGCTGACTATTCCGAGTCTACGTCCCCAGCGGACACTCCTATGACCGAAGCAAACGACCATCCACTCTACAAGCCATCATTTGTAGGACTGAGCAACTTCATGGATGATACTCCAGACTACACGGACTCGGACACAAACCCAAACACAACGGCTAGCAGTGTCGCGGGAGACACGATACAACTGGACGGCAGAAAGAAAAGGTCCGAAGCGTTTCAGCTTCGCAAGAGTGTGTTGGGCAAAAAGCACGGCCGTCTGGACGAGTCAAAGGAAGATGATTCTATCCGGCGTTTCAAATACCTCCTGGGGCTTACGGACCTCTTTCGCCATTTTATCGACTCCAATCCTAACCCTCGGCTCCGAGCGATTTTGACTGAAATCGACAGACAAAACGAGGAGGACGAGAAGAAGGCCAAAAAGGGCGTATCGCGTAAGGGAGGCGCCACAGGCACGAAACGAAAGACCGAACAAGAGGAAGACGCGGAGCTTTTGCGGAATGACAAGCATGGCGCAGCGGCTCAAACAGTTTTCCGAGACTCTCCGACATTCATCCAAGGTGGTCAGATGCGGGATTATCAAGTTGCCGGTCTGAATTGGCTTATTTCGCTCCACGAAAATGGTATCTCCGGCATCCTTGCGGATGAGATGGGTCTGGGCAAAACGTTGCAGACTATTGCCTTCCTCGGATACCTTCGCCACGTCTGCGGCATCAAAGGCCCACATCTCATCACAGTCCCAAAGTCCACCCTCGACAACTGGAATCGTGAATTTACAAGATGGACTCCAGAGGTTGATGTCCTGGTCTTGCAGGGGGCTAAAGATGACCGACATGCTTTGATCAACGAACGTCTCATTGACGAGAAGTTCGATGTATGCATCACAAGCTACGAGATGATCCTCCGAGAAAAGACTCATCTGAAGAAGTTCGCCTGGGAGTACATTATAGTTGATGAGGCTCATCGCATCAAGAATGAAGAGTCGTCCCTCGCCCAGATTATCCGCATGTTCAGCTCAAGGAACCGCCTTCTCATCACGGGCACACCTCTACAAAACAACCTGCACGAGCTTTGGGCACTTCTCAACTTCTTGCTGCCAGATGTCTTTGGAGATTCGGAAGCTTTCGACTCGTGGTTCTCGAGCCAGACTGAAGATCAGGACACCGTTGTGCAACAGCTGCACCGTGTGCTTCGCCCGTTCTTGCTCCGGAGAGTCAAAAGTGACGTTGAAAAGAGCTTGCTACCCAAAAAGGAAGTCAATCTATACGTCGGCATGTCGGAAATGCAAGTGAAGTGGTACCAAAAAATCCTGGAAAAGGACATCGACGCTGTTAACGGTGCTGGTGGGAAGCGCGAATCAAAGACGCGGCTGCTGAACATTGTGATGCAACTTCGCAAGTGCTGTAATCATCCTTATCTCTTTGAAGGTGCAGAGCCAGGACCTCCTTACACGACAGACGAGCATCTAATTGACAATTCTGGCAAGATGAAAATCTTGGACAAGATCCTGGTGCGAATGAAGGATCAAGGCAGCAGAGTCCTAATCTTCTCACAAATGAGTAGAGTGCTGGACATTCTGGAAGACTACTGTGTTTTCAGAGGCCACCAGTACTGCCGGATTGATGGTTCGACAGCTCATGAAGACCGGATTGCTGCAATCGATGAATACAACAAACCTGGTTCTGAGAAATTCGTCTTTCTCCTCACGACAAGAGCAGGCGGTTTAGGGATCAACCTGACAACTGCCGATATCGTTGTACTGTACGACAGTGATTGGAACCCACAAGCTGATTTGCAAGCAATGGATCGGGCACATCGTATTGGCCAGACCAAACAAGTTGTTGTCTTTCGCTTCGTTACAGAGCACGCGATCGAAGAGAAGGTTCTTGAAAGAGCTGCGCAGAAGTTAAGGCTAGACCAACTCGTTATTCAACAGGGCCGAGCTCAGCAGCAGGTCAAGAATGCGGCATCGAAAGACGAACTTCTCAGTATGATTCAGCATGGTGCCGAGAAGGTCTTCCAAACCAAGGGTGCAGTGGGCGAACTGGATGACATCGATGAGATTCTCAAGCGTGGCGAAGCTCGTACGGCTGAGCTCAGTGCTAGGTACGAGAAACTCGGCATTGATGACTTGCAGAAGTTCTCGTCAGAAAATGCATACGAGTGGAACGGACAGGATTTTACCAATCGCCAGAAGGATATTGGCATCAACTGGATTCACCCCTCGAAGCGAGAGCGCAAGGAACAATCCTATTCAATGGACAAGTATTATCGCCAGGCCCTTGCCACGGGCGGTAGGGTTGCGGAGCCCAAGCCGAAGGTTCCTAGAGCCCCGAAGCAAATTTCGATACACGATTGGCAGTTCTTCCCAGCCGAACTCTCAGACCTGCAAGATAAAGAGACTGCATACTTCCACAAAGAGATTGGCTACAAAGCAACCCTGGAAGATGGACCGGAAGAAACACTCAGCGACCGAGAAGCTGAACAAGAGCTCGAGCAGCACACCATTGACAACGCCGAGCCATTGACAGAGGCGGAAAAAGAACGCAAGGCTGCTATGTCAGAAGACGGCTTTGGCAGCTGGAATCGTCGCGACTTTCAGCAATTTATCAACGGATCCGCGAGGTTTGGGAGACAGAATTATGAGGGCATTGCAACCGAAGTAGACAGCAAGGAACCACACGAAGTTGCTGAATACGCAAAGGTCTTCTGGAAGCGCTACACCGAGATCGCTGATTGGGAAAAGCACATCAAAGCAATCGAAGCAGGTGAAGAAAAATTACGAAAAACCAATCACCAACGGAAGATGCTACGGAAAAAGATGGAGATGTACCGTGTTCCACTTCAGCAGCTGAAGATCAACTACACCGTGTCCACAACGAACAAGAAGGTCTATACCGAAGAAGAAGACCGCTTCTTGCTGGTTATGCTTGATCGCTATGGAGTCGATGGCGAGGGGTTGTACGAAAAGATTAGAGATGAAATCCGAGAAAGCCCGCTTTTCCGCTTCGATTGGTTCTTCCTGAGTCGGACGCCTATCGAGATTGGGAGACGCTGCACGACCTTACTCAATACAGTTTCTAGAGAATTCGATGGGCCTGAGATGACGAACGGTCATGGCCCGGGTAAAGGACGGGGGCGGGACCGGGATGATGAGGACGTCGAGAATGAAGATGAGATGCCACCGGCAAAGAAAAAGGCCAAAAATGGAGTCGTGGTGAGTTCACACCGTCCTTTAAGGCGAAGCGCTCAACTGACAGTGAGTTCACAGAACAAACAGATCACCGCAGTAAAAAGCGGAGCTGGCAGCAAGGGAACATCCACGGCAACTTCTCGAGCTGTTAGTGTGTCATCAACAAATGGCAGTGCGAGTAAAGGGAAGGGAAAAAAGAAGTAGAAATCCAAGAGCTTCACCAGTATGGCGTATGATGGGGCGCATGGTGCATCCGGCGTTATGTCACGATGGATCGGTGAAAGGACCGTGTATGACCATCAGGCATGGAAAGAATTACTTGCTTGCTTGTATGATGTGAGGCACCAAGGCACGCTGAGATGGCCTCGTCACCTACGAGATTATTCTACTTCGATAGTCTCAGCATAGACGGAGCTCAATGACTAGCATTTATTCACAACTGGAGCTGTTGATCGGGAACTCCAGTCGTGCTACAAATTAGCCAGCATCTGGAGAATGATCGCACTGACCGCTGAGAGTGTTGCCCTAGGACAGGTCGACTAGATTATCCTATGCACAAGTACAACTCCAAAGGTTCAGTAAAGCAGCAGCCGAGTCTCAATAGCTTCGGTCCCACGTGCTAAAGAGGATACGTCATGCACCCCCTAAAATGGATGGTTACCTTTCATCCCCCCTCAAACAGGTTCAGGATTGCAACCACAACAAATCAAGCGTGTGACGATCCCCCGCTGACGTATGATTCGTCGGTAGGCATGAAGAAGTTCAAGGAAGCCCAGCCTTTTGACCAGATACTTTTGTGCGTGAGACTGCTGTTTCAGTAACGATGTCATAGGTTGTTCGATCTCCAGTCCTATTAGCAGCCACCATCTCCTTTCCATGTGACTGCAACCACAATTTAGCCCCGGGAAGATTTCACAGCCCCCAATATGAGGTGCTCCTCATCCAACCGATCAATACTGACCGGGGGGCGAGGACGTCACTTCATCATAAGGCAGACAGCGAAACTGGGGAGCTGAGAATGCCTTAGTCAACTCTGGGTAACATAAAGAGGGTGCACAAGGAGCAGGTCTGGTGGGACATTATCTGCCCCTCAGATGATGTAACGAGATGCGTGAGTACGAAGCTGGTTCGACGAAATAGCTATCTCAAACGAGAACAACCAATACGAGAGCAGAAAGTGGAGTGGGCCCTGTAGTCTTCTCTATCAATCAGAAAGAGTATAGAAGCAGGAAAGTGTGGAGAGCACGTGCGATAAACAAGTATCGCGAACAACGCTTGAGGAGAAAAACTAAACAACGGTCGTGGTGGACGCAGTGCCTTCCTTCTTTATCCTGCCTGCTCTTGCCATAACACCGCCTGTCCACGTCTACACCAACTTTTCTTCTCCACTTCCAAAATCTTTCGACCTTCCAACCACAACCACAATTATAACCCTTCCGTCCTCAACTTTCTCTCTGATCAGTCGACAATTTAGCTCCAACGTGGCCTCCAGAAACTACCACTGAACCACGCTCAATGGCGTCCTCCCTCTACAAGATCGCACTCAGAGGCAACCCCAACTACAAAGCATCAGGTATCCGATCTTACGTCTGGCTCCTTCGCAAGTACGGTTTCAAGCCTACCCGAAGCGGTCCATACCAGCACAGTACGGCCCGCAATGCCTTGGTCAAGCAACTGTCGGATGGCACGATAGGTGAAGTGTACGGCGTCTTCGCTATGGTCTCGTTTCCTCATGGCTGACTGCGTAGTACTGCCCAAGATCAGCAAAATGACTCCTCCTATACAGGGACGGTGAGCATTGGCACACCGCCACAAAATATTCCACTCGACTTCGACACTGGTTCGAGCGATATGTGGGTTAGTAGGAGGCCTCAGTAGAAAACATCGCCCACCAGTGCTAACCGTTGCACCAGGTCTGGTCCACTGAGCTTTCCCAGCAAATTCAGTCACAGGGCCAGGCCACTCACACCATCTTTGACCCCAGCCAGTCCTCCACGTTCAACAATGTCCCCGGATCTACCTGGAGTATCTCCTACGGTGACCAGTCCACCGCATCAGGCACTGTTGGCACAGATATTGTGACGATTGGCGGCTTGACCATCCAAAACCAGGCCGTCGAGCTTGCCAACAAGCTATCTACCCAATTCATCCAGGATTCTGGGTCCAGCGGCCTCCTTGGCCTCGCGTTTGGCCAACTCAATACTGTCAAGCCCACCCCTGTCCAAACACCAGTTGAGAATATGATCACCCAAAACGATATCTCTGCTGATATGGAATTGTTTACGGCTTATCTTGGTTCATGGCGGGATGCTGCTGAACCCGATCAGGGGAAGTCCTTCTATACATTTGGCTACATCGACCAGGTACGTAACCCTCTGGCGCCCTCCCGATGCTAGCCCGGTTGTTGGGTTCCTGGACCTTGGCAAAGTTGCCATAGGCGCGTCCTCGCGACGCCTTCATTTAGTTGGATTCCCGCTGACTGAATCACAGGACACCGTCACAGCTACCGGTCAACAGATAGCGTACGCGCCAGTCGACAACTCCAAGGGCTTCTGGATGTTCGACTCTTCCACATATTCCATCAACGGCCAGTCTACTACACAATTCGGCAATAAAGCTATTGCTGATACTGGTACCACACTCATGCTGTGCAGTGACACGTTTGTCGACGCAGTCTATCAAGCCATTCCTGGAGCAAAATACGATAGTCAAAGCCAGGGTTACATCTTTCCAGCCGACACCACTGCTGATCAGTTACCGGTGGTCACCGTAGCTGTTGGCGACAATCAGTACACCATTCAGAAGGAGGATCTGTCATTCGCCGATGCTGGAAATGGTATGGTCTACGGAGGTATCCAATCTCGCGGTAGTATGACGTTCGACATCCTGGGCGACGTCTTCCTTAAAGCAATTTACGCTGTGAGCATTGCGTACCCCCTCCCCAGGACTGTTTGACTGACCACCTTGTGTATAGATTTTTGACGTTGGCAAAATGCAATTTGGAGCTGTCCAGCGCACTGAGCAAACCCAAAATACAGCCGTTCCACCTACCAACTGAGCCTGAACTTTGCTAACGTTCTGCGGGGTGCTCAGGTACATTATTAGCGCAGGCAATGTGTAAGTTACGAGCACGGCAAGACCATGGGAAATATCATTGTCACGCAATTGCTTTTTTCGCTCGCTTGAAAATCACGGCCTTCTCGCCAGTTACGACTTCAGCAATAGTCACAGGAGAACTAGCACTTCCCGGAGATGTGGGAATTCATAGTTAGTATGTGCCACAATACAACTACAAGGAGTGTCAATTTCTATTACCTCTACCTTTTACCTCTCTTCCCTACTCTGCGCCTCTTCCTCCCCGCATTGCCCTTGTTTCTCTCCACCATTTCCACACGGCCGACGTAATGAGAACCAATACTCTCTTTTTCATCTCCGCTTGCGGCCTATTGTTTCCCTGTGTCCGCCATGCCCTATACTGATCTTATGTCGGACGAAGCTGCCGTCGGTACTACCAGGAAATTTCCAGGCATCAACCCCCCCGCCGTGTCAACCTTGACTACTACTCAAGCTCTCATTCCTCTGTGTGAACGCGACACGGCTAGAGGAACTAGGACTGACAAAGAGACGGCCATCCCTACCTCAACCTCCCCTACCGTTTCTGTCTTTTAAGTCAACCGTACTCTCCGCTCATGCCGAGTTGGCCACTGCGTACTCGATGTGAAAGGTTGACTATGCCCTTTGCCGGGGAAATCTGAAATGCGTACGGAGCAAAGGTCGAGTCATACAACAAAAGTATGTCCGTTCCAACCAACACCCAAGCTACTTGAACAAATGGGAGGGAGTTGAGGCAGAGGCGGAAGCTAAGCAAATCCCTGGCGAGGTGTGCACGAGGAAGGAGTATAAGATTGCAAAAGGTGAGCCAGGCTATGCTTCCTACCCTGTAAAATGGGTGGTCTGAAGAATGGAGTCTGCTAGCCAGCCAGTTTGAGGGCATTTCGGATCTATAACTTGGATGGGGCTGGTTGATGGGTATGGGAGGCTTGTCGCCGAGTCGGGGAGGTAATGGGAAGGGAGCACAGTTGGCATTGGAGACATTACCTGGCTTGTTTTGGCAGAGTTGAATGAAGAGGTATGGAAAGGGGCTCCCAATTCAGTGAACAATCGAAGATGTTTTCCTCACGTGCCTCTTGAAGGTCTACCTGCCAGTCAATCCGTCTGAGAGGGATTTGTATTTTCCAGATTTAGAAACTAGCATTGCTTGCATGGAAGAGACTTGACAAAAACCATGCCTCGCATAATCTTGACGACTCATTTTCATCCACCGGCCATATGGGGACGCTGCTATACTCATCGTGACATCGCAGGGCTGCCGTCGAGTAGAAACTCGCGTAAATTGTACAGTCTGAGCCAGTGGTTCCAACAAGCCGTACAAAAGCCTGGCCTGGTAAGCGTGTGGTGCGGCCTAATGCCTAGAATAGAGTAGATCCTCCCTAATAGGTATAGATCGAGGCCTGTGAGGACTCCTTCATGTAAATTGCGCTCCATCTCTTCTAATCTTCCACTTGTGTCCCCTTTGTGTGACTGCATCGCAGGATGGTCGATTTAGATGATTTGCATGGTTCAATGGAGGTCGATGACGACGAAACCTTTGTGGATAGGGACATGGTGCTCCCTGGCTTCGACAGCACTCCGGGTTCCCTCGGCAGACACCCTACCTACAGAGATCTTCGAGTACCGGAAGTTCCTGATGGTAGAGCGCAGTGCCACCTTGCACTCTGGACAAAAGGTGCCCAAGATCTGGAAATGCAACTACTGCAATAGAGGACATGACGTCTAGGGAAGAGTAGCGCCGACAGCTTCAACAGCTTGGCGGCAGTGAGGTGGCCGAGCATCTCAAGGGCGCCTAATTGTACATCTCAGAGTATGGTCAATGGGAAAGTCACTTCTCACCACCTGTTACCGGATTAGAAAGGCGCTAAACCCATGCCTACCAGGCCAGGCCGACCCAGGCCTACGGGGTTAGGCCTGGCCTGGGTCGTACGACCTGTTGGGGCCACTGGTCTGAGCCATTTCGCCAGTCTAAAAGACAAGCACCGTCGAACCCACGGTTCTCCAGATAGAGGTAAAGCTCATTTCTCTGGTTGGTCACTTAGCGCGCTGCTAGCCGGCTAAAGCCATGGTATGTTGTGCAATGGCTGGGCCCTAACGTCTGTGTACAGCCACTGGCTTGGTGCTCACGAAATCAAACTTGAGATTGCGCTATTCCTCGCCCTATTGCCGGATTCCATTACTTCCCTTTCGCTTCCACTCATTTACTATTCCGGTCCTTGGAATGAGAGCATGCCAGAAGCCACGGATCCTCCTTTCTGGCTCAATGCCGTCTTCAGCTTGCATTGTGTGAGCGGAATAGTGCGACTTGGAGGACCTTCGACAAGGCCGCTTGTGAAGGAGAAGCTCGAGTTGGGAGGAATTACTAGGGAGGCAAACAAGCAGATCTTGCTTGAAGTCATTGACGAGGATGCAACATATCTAGGGAGTAAGTCCTTTTTGATCAAGAATACGGGAGGGAAGAGTGCTGAGTAGAAGAGACGAATCACTTACTCTCTATTTGCATCAGCTGCAAACGATTGAATCCAGAGTCTCATGAGGTTCTCAGAAAGACGCCCAACTTGGTGCTTTGAAGACGCTTCCATTTTGGCAGGGAATCGCTCAAACAAAGTACTGCGAGACAGAGCCAGAGGGCCTGCCACGGAACTTGAAGTAATAGCAACTGAATCGATAGCCCATTGCTATTACCCTGCAATATGCGTTAGACAGGTGTTCTAAGCAACCCAAAAATAGCCAGCAATGCTAAAAGCAATTTCCGATACATTCAAAACCTGCCACAGCGTACAGCTTTTAGACTCTGGAGACAAAAACCAATAACAAGCTACGTATTGACACCATAAGCGATACTATGCAGTTGTGTAGAGCACTTCCATGTTCATGAGGTACGATGACCATAGGAAGACTGTCATGTTACAAATGGAACCATTTCCGTTCATTACAATGCTACCTATTCTTGAGGTGTAGAAGGTGTTGACGCCAAGAAAATGCTCGTGGTCGACCGAGCGCGAGATGGGTATTAAAGGGAAATGCAAGCCCAGGTTAACGCCGGTTGAGCCATGGGCCAAGTGAGGCCAAGTAACTCCGTCAAAGGTCCTCCCCCCCAGTTTTTGTGCAGTGCTGTATATGTAACGCCGGGAATGCCAGTATTGCTCGAGTGATGTCTGTTTATGCGCCCGAAGGAGTAAAGGCAGGTGGTGACATAATTAGGATGGTCAATGTTGTCTGAGGCTTGGGGGATGTAGAAGGGGTAAGAATGGGTGATGTCGAGGTGGAGGTCGCGAGGGAGATGTAAGGGAGGACACGAGTTGACGGAGCTTAGAAACGTTCAGCCACCTTAGCCCAGCCTTTCTCTAGACTCCTCCTAACAGCTCTCGTCGCAATATCCACACCCGATTCAGCGCTGCTGGTGCTTCTTGCTGACAAGGTCTCCGGGTCATGTTGTCTTGTCGACGACGAATCTGCATATATCATATTCCCTGCGCCACCTCTACCAACATGATACACCGGGGCCATGGCTTCCTGTTGTCTCATCTGCCTCTCGAGCTCTTCATCAAAAGAGAAGATGGCGCGTTCCGAGCTGTAGTGGACATTGCCAGCCCCTCCTCGACCAGACTTGAAGGTGTTTGGCTGCTTGTGCTCGGCGAACTTGCGCGGTATTGAGGCAGGGGTAGCGCAAGAGTTCGTGGAAGAAGTCGGTTTGGATGTGTTTCCAGCACCACCGCGAGCGGTGTGAACGTAGGGGGCGGTTGTATGCGGATGAGGCTCGACGAGGGAGTAATTTCGTGATGACGACATAGTGTGAGGTATTAGATGAAACGATCTTGGTAGGACTAGACCGGGGTAGTTATGCAGATTCGTTGTGACACTTTCCAATGAAATACTTGGAGACACAAAAGAAACATCTTGTTCTGAGGCAAATCCTCCCTACCTTTTATTATTGAGAGATACATCAACTGACGGTGACCCAAATCCACAGCCATTACGCGATTGTTTGCCATGCCGGGAGGCGCACTTTCCAGTTAACTGCCTAACGCATTAAAATTTGCAGTCAGCTGGCAATGTGGGAACGCCCTCATGCGACTCAAATTTTGCGTAGGCCCAGGAGAAAAGCGGCGGCAAGGCGGAAAAGCTTGACTGGCACGGAAGAAAGGCTGGTTGGCTGTAGGGTGTGAGGCCAAGCAGAGTGCGGCGCTGCTTTTGATTCCGGAGAGTTTTTGCCAGGCTACCAACGGCAACTAATGGGGTAATGGAAACCACGTTGAGTATGTCACGTTCTCATTCTGGCATATTGGGGAGGCTCAGAGCCAATAACGGGACGCCAGCCCGGCACACGAGGCATTTTCTAGGGGGTAACAGAAAAGTCAGAGGCGTGCAATTAGTACACCCACATAAAGCTCCCAATTTAACGAGGCCCAGCCACAATTGCAGTGAGAGACGGTGTGAGAAACCACAACCTCATTCATCAACTGGTCGTACCCAAAGAAGGTATAATTTGGCATTCCTCTCCACAATAAGGCAAGTATCAAAAAACCCCAGCTGGCGCGCTACAGTAACCCACAGTGCGCCTTTTTCCCTGCCGTGCATCCCCCCGTAAAATGATAATGATCACCAGATCCAGGCCCGAAACCTTGTCCGTTGCAAGGGTTTACCTTCCTCTGAAGTGGAGCCTTTAAGCCATCTATCTAGCTTTTCGTTTCTCGGTACTGCGCACTGTCCTTCCCCCTGAAAGGTTCTCACAAGTACCTCCGAGCGCATCCACAAACTTGCTCTGACTCTGAGGTAGGAACGCTGTCGTTTTGGCAACCACTTGATGAAAAGCTGGAGTAAATGGTTGGGGCCGTTTCATCAGCCTCACGTACACCTCCGCGGTTCCCGCCCCTCTAGCGGATGCGCGGTACGACGTGACCGCCTTGGGTATGTCGTAAACCAATGCTGGGACGGGCACGTCCCTGCCATGTGCGTCATCATTCATGCAATACCCAAAATCTTTTGGGAGTCGATGAGGTGATGTTTAGTCAGATGCCGTAAATCTTTTCAGCTGAACTTTGTATGAATGACGTCAGGATTCTCATGCCAGTCGTCAATGCTCACCCACAGCTTGCAAAAAAAGTCAGCATGAAGCTAAAGCTGAAACTGCCTCAACAGTGACCCACGTACCTTTCTGAATGTGCTTAAGCCAGCGAGGATGCTTCCACCGATCCATGTAGTGTATTTTCGCTCTGGCGGCGCAAATATTTTGATTCTCATATCCTTCACCGCCAGTCTTTGTACTTCGAGTAGCAGGCGATCACCGAAGCCCTTTGTGAGGGTAGTTCCTCCACTGAGGATAATGTTTCCGAAAAGATTCTTCCTCAGGTCCATGTCTGTCCGATTAATGGCGTCTACGACCATTTGATGCACTCCTTGGTATTCCAGGCCTATCAGCTCTGGATCAAACAAGATCTCTGGTGCCCTGAACCGTTCCGGTCCAAGCTTGATCTTGTGACCATCTGGCAACGTGTAATCAATCTCTTTCTTGTCATCCTTCCATCTACCTGTCGTCCAGTCCTTCTCCTCCTTCCGAGGGTCAAGAGCCACATAGGACACCTTTTCCTTCATAAGTCTAACAATCTCTTTTTCAGCGCTAGTGTGAAAGACGTGCCCACTCTTTCTGAGAAGTAGTTGCATCTGCTCTGTAATATCTCTGCCAGCAACATCGATTCTTCGTATACTGTTTGGCACAGCAAAACCATCATACACTGGTACGGCGTGGCTGACACCGTCTCCGCAGTCAAGGACCATCCCTGTAGTTCTTCCGCTAGAGTACAAGCTCAAGACTGCTTGTACCCCCATGTATAACGCAGGTACGTTGAACTGCTCGAATAGAACCGAGGCTGCCATGTCCCTGTTTTGTTTCGGATTCAAGGGAGGTTCTGTCAGCAGGACTGGATGCTCTTCGCTCAATGTCTTCAGCTCTTGTTCGTAGATGTAGGTCCATATCTTCTCCATATCATCCCAGTCCGTCACTATCCCATGTTCCAGCGGATATCGTATTTTGAGGAGGCCGCGTAGTTCTTGCGCCCGAGGACCTATGAAAACATCGCCCTCTAGGGCGCCCGCTAGGACGCGTGTATGCTTCGGTCTGCCAACATAGGAAGGAAAGTTGACAACTGGTGCATCGCTCCCAGCAAAGCCAGCCCGTATCGTCCCACTTCCATTGTCGATGACAAGTGGGACGTTGTGGAGGGTTGCAGCATCAGCCATTGGAGGTGTGCAGGTATGCGAGAGCTGACGATGAAATTGTGAATGGGGGCTTGGGAAGACTAAGGCTGAAGTCTGGAAAAGCTTGAAGGAAAGCCTGAGTTTAGATTGCGCCGTGGTGGATATGAGTGTGGTAACTGAAGAACACGACCATTGTCATCATACAATGGTCAATGTCTAGGGCTCTTAAAAAGTCGAGAATGCTCTCCAGATTTGGAACGCGCCAGACGCGAATTGGGCTACGGAATGCGGGCGCTAGCAGGTGTATTGCCACCTTTCACCGCCTATCAGTTTGTCGTGAGCTTCAAAGATCGCTGTCATGATCACGACTTAGCAACAACAACAAAAAGCCGCTATTCAACATGCGCACCTAAGTCTCATACCCAAGTTCAAATCTGTTGCCCAAAGAGAGCTTTATATTGGGTTCCAAGGCCCATCCTCAGCGGCTTGTATTGCGACCGAATCCTTTCCCCGGGCCGCCAAAATGCCAAAATTCTTCTGCGACTACTGCGATGTATATCTTACGCACGATTCCATGTCTGTTAGAAAGGCGCATAACGCAGGCCGAAATCATCTGAGGAACGTTGTCGAATACTATCAGCAAATTGGTCATGAGAAGGCGCAGTCTGTGATCGATTCCATCACATCATCTTATGCAGAAAGTGGTCAAGCAAATCCTATGTTGTCCCAGACAGGACCTATGGGTTTTGGACCGCCACCAGGCTTTCCTCCCCCTCTGCCAGGTAAGTGAAGTTGCTGGGAGAGTCGCCCTAGGAAGAGTGCTAACAGAAGTATGAAGGAATGGTACCACCGTTTCCACCTGGCGGACCAGGCATGATACCTCCAAACTTCAACGGTCCTCCCAACTTCAGCGGTCCCGCGCCTCCAGGTGGTCAAAACCCTCCTTTCCCTCCTTTTTCCGCCACCAATGCGCCACCTCCTCCAAACATGCCCTTTCCACCAGTGAATGGGCTTCCTCCTAATTTTCAGTTTCCACCAGCCGGCGGTCCTATGCCATTTCCATTCCCTGGTGGGAACTCAAATGGTCCGAGCCCATCCCCAGGTCAAATCCCAGGCCAAGGCCAGGGGCCACCACCAGGAATGATGAAGAGAGAATACGGTGGTCAATGAAGCAATGATCTTAGATGGACATTGCCTGGTGACGGCGTCAAAATGGTGCAGGGTTTCTGCATGAGATGGCGCTCCGGATTCTGTCGGGCTAAGTTCTAGTTCTCTATTTTTGTCCTCAGTTGCAGGCGGACGGCTTGATGGCACAGGGTTTATCGACGGAAACTGGCAATGGCTAGAAGAGCTCACTACGTTTGTGGGTTTGCGAAGCCTGGAGATGCAGCAAATTGGACAGTAGGTAGAACAAGCAGTGGTTTTCCTCAAATAAGGCTGATCAACCTGCGATTAGGGCCAAATACAAGGCTAGATGGCCGGTCCTCCGCGACATGATGGTTTACACTATGCAAATTGCAAATTCTGTAATAGAATGGTCGACAAGTGAGGAACTCGTACTATCTCAGGCAGACGTTGGCTTGTCAAACTGAGAATCAAGAAATGTACACAGTCATCTATTAAAAGGCTCTAATGAGTCGTGGTGGTGCTAGTGTCACTCATTACTTCCTCGCTCAGCCGTACAACGTGCCCTTCCACAAACTACTGGAAGCAAAATCCCTGGGGTATGTTACACCATCTTGAACGCTGTTCGATTGGATGGTCGTTACATAATAGCTTTCTAGGAAATAGCAAATGCTCCGGACTTGGCAGACTTTTGCCGGCGCTGAAAGTATCTGAAACGCCAGATGAATGACAGACGAGGTGCCTGGAGAATGCCACGACCTCAATCCACGATCTCGTGAGCTTCTCCAGTTGGCGATACTGTTTTCAACAACTGTTAAGAGGACATTGCGTTCATGCTATGATGGCCAGTACGGTGTGTGACAGAACGATCCACATCTTCCGCCCTGAGAACCGCATGGCGATGCCGCAAGCTGCTCTGGACATCCTGGATTTGCGGCGGCAAAGGTAACACTTAGGTTATTGAGATCAACTGACAATGTAGTAGTCTGCGGCATATCATTAGCGCTATTATGCTTCAAATTTCAGATCGCTTTGTATATGATATGATGAAAGATGCAGATCCCAAGTACGCATCTGGTCAACCTTGGCTGCAACGGAATCTCGCGGGATCGAGACCAACGTACCACTTGAGTTCTGGAATTGTTTTGGAGATCCTCAAAAGACTCAGTGACATCCATCGGATTTCTTGTAACTATCAGGAGTGGTCCATGTCGACAGCTTCCGATATGGAAGAACTTCAGTTCCGGACAGTGTACACTCATCGTGGCTGCAGCTCTCAAGTCCGCCCATTCCGCCATGCAGCCGCTGACTCTCCCGCTCAGAATGTCAAGTTTATCGGACCTGAACTGATTGTTGTCGACTTCCCTAATGGCTTCTTTGATTTCATTCACAACAGATGTCGGCAACTCGTTTTAGCCAAATTTGGTAGCTCCGGTCTCCCAGACTATGCCAGGCGTCGAATGTGGGAACTCAAGACAGAGGCTCTCCAAGTTCGCAAGTCCAGGATGAATTGTGAATAGTGTGGCCAGCTCCATGTTTTTTGTATTTTGTGAAAGCGGTATATTGCCGGCTAGAACGTCGTTCAGCTCATGATCGCCAGTAATTGAAGTGCCTTATCAAGGCTACATTTTTCGGACTGACCTTGCGCAGAAGCGACCTCGATAAGCACGACCAGGAGTCTCTGTCTTGGAGGAAGGTTATGATGAAGTAGTTTTGGCCATAGATAATTGGTAAGCCTTCGTGCATGAGCAGTTTGCAAGTGCGGAGAATTTGACCTGAATTCCCTTCTCCCTTGCGTCGGATCTTGTCGATGATTCTTGAAGTAGGAGATCCTCAATACTTCAAGGTGTCAACTGTGTGCAGCAACGCTGCTAAACAAGAGCTGGAACTTGAAGATGTGGTAGGTGTGGTGATGGGGGGGGTTATTGTTACTGATCGCGTGAAGACAAGCACCTACCAGTGATGCGAACTGAGAAGTGTTTCGAGTTTCCGATTGTTGCAAAATCCACGTATGGGAAGCAAAAAAAGTCGGATGCACAGAGAATATCTAGAACACCATCCTTCCTGCATTAGCTGGCAACTTATCTACAACCTCGATCAAAGTCACCCATATCTCCTAATCTATCCTTAACTCGATTGCGACAACCAGAACTGCCACTAGCTGCCTTCTCGGGCCCTTACCGCCTCATCATCACTAATCAAATTTGACGCATGTCCCAGCAGCAAAACTCCCATGGCCCGCCGAAACGGAGCTCTGCGGCTTCCCAATCGACCCTCGCGCAATCATATTCGAGGGACTTCTTGTCCCATGAAGACTACTCCTTGCTCAACCAGTATCGAATCCCTCATCTTCAAGATGCCGTGGCTTCACGGCTCCGCGCGCAAGTACATCAATACCTGCTATGGGAAACTTGGAACATGGAGACGAAGATTTCTAGCGCTCCCAGCTCCGCAAGGAGGAAGAGATGCGCCACTTGGGCTCAGAGCGGATACAAGAAAGCTGACTGAGGATTGGGTGGATGTGATTGGGGAAAAGGCGCCTTTGCACCTCCATGGCTGTGATTCAAATCGCTGAGATTGACACTTCACCCGTTCAACTTGCATACTGCTTGGAAAGTCATTGTGGGTACCTACTGGGATAGAAGATGCTCAATGCAGGCTCTGGTGGTTTTACAGCGAACCAACGACGTAAATATCCTCCAGATATATGATTCAAAGCCTAGAGTAGCGAGTCTACTGATTAAGCACGAAGACAGACAGCGCCTCAAACACTTAAACGGTTGCATGGTTCAAAATTCTGGCCCTGGCATTTTAAAAGCGAGTTCTCTGACTAGTCGTTCCTGCTCGAACGAATATTCCAAGCCAGACCTGAAGAGTTTGGGCAAATGGCGAGTTGGTGGGCAAGGACTGCGGCTAAAATCCAAAACTTTACCACTCGAATCGGTGGAGCTCCATCAAGCCCAAATTTCCTACACGTCAGATATGAGCACACGGATTTTGTACCAATGATGCGCTTGCAAGCTCAACCAAGCTTATGCTCTGCCTTATTCGCAACCCAGTAGCCCTGGCAACAGGACATCCTCCAGCGCTCGTGATCCCTCTAATTGTAGCCCGGAGTCAGACCTCGCTATTTAACCAGTGTGCGTGTTATAGTCTTCCGCTGGATGCTAGCTCGAAGAGGGGTGAATCGCTAACTTGATGAAACCTTGGGGTCAAAATCCTAGACAGCAACATGTGGGTCGCGCGTCTTGTTTATTCCTCTATGTATCGCTGATGCGTGCACCATATCCTGTGGCAGGCTGTCTGTAGAAGAGCAGTTAGTGAAGTGCCTCGCAAGTTCTCCTCGTAGATGGATCCGAGCGGCGAACAGTGTTGCTTGATCACTTTGCTGCACCTAGAATTTGCGTCTCTGAACTTCAAGTCATCTTTCCACTCGGTGGAAAGTATCGATGGAAATGAGAGATCTTAGTGCCAATTTGCCACGATTGGTTTGTACTGGATAGCCTTCGAAGACTTGCTCCAGGAAGTTGTTGTATGATCTCTTGTGATAACCCTTGTAGGTCTGCCCAAAATGCGTCCAACCTCGGATCAAAGAAATATTGCATTCGGCTATGTGATTTACGAACATCGAGAAAGTCTGAAACGCCTCCCGGATAGCATTTGGAAACAGCATCCATTTATCATGTCTGCTCTCGAAGTAATTCTGTCGGTAAGGAACTTGTCGCTCTCAAAGAGGATTTGAGGGTAGAGCTGAGGATCGGCGCAGATATACCAGTCGCGACTAGTGCTACACTGCACTTGCTTGCCCTGCAGTTGGTGGTTTCACAGATTTCGAGCAAGGTTGTGAGGATAGCTTCGTGATCGGAAACAAGGGATGGCCAGGACTTAGGGTATGACTTGCCTAACTTCCGCTGGCAAACCCAAGAAGAACCGGAGGCCACGAATAGCGGCCCCCATTGTTGCCTGGAATGCGCAGCAGGCTTTTCAAGACAAGGAACAGCCCGATAGAGGAGGCTTGATCGCCTTTCGACCGAACTCGAGGAGAAGAGGTAATGGAGGAGGGAAGGAAGTTCGAAGAGTTAGCTAGCAGAAGCTTCTGTTGAAATCGATGTCAGGTCTCAAGGAGGCTGGAGGACAGTCGAATATGGTGATTAGGGAATGTGTTTGAATCGTTCAAGGAGCTTTAAAGGAATCTCGTCTGGTCCTTGCAATGTGTAGGCTGTCATAAGTTGCAGAGGGAAAGCATTCAATGTAGTGAACGTGTTACCCAACGACAAGGATTATCTTCCTAAGCGGGAATGCAGCTTAGTCAGACTTTAGTCATTTTCATGTCCCCCCTCGTCCTTCATTACTCACTGGCCTTGCTTGCTAGCTTATATCATCCTCCAAGACCTTCCTTCTGTCCGTCAGAGTGACTTCATAGAGTGGTGAGCATCAGAAAATGAATCGAAGCAAGTCTTCACCAGCGTAGTTCCCCGGCAGACACTCGAGAAATCCCCAAGTGGCAATAGCCAAGCTGAAAGATAACAACACTGAATATTGTCAACGAAAGGAAGCCAAGGCCCCCGCCTTTTCAACGCCAGAGCAGGAACTCAGGGGCGTCCTGACTGCAGGCTATAAGGACGTCTCAGCGCAAGGCTCAGAAAGCTATCATCCTGCCGCGTCTGATAGACATGTTGCACAAGTCTACTTCAAGCGGCGTACACTGGCAGTGATTAGTACCTTTTGTAAGGGGTGATACGTACAGAAGCCACTTACTGAGCCAGATTCGATCCCCACCTCAAGCGAGACTGCTTCTGGGCTACGCAGTGGCGCTTTCGTGAAGACGATCCAACAGGTCCGCCCGACACGGTCGACGCACTCATAGACATGGCCTGCTAGTTTTGGCCTCTTCTCACATATTGCCTGGTGCGCTCTGAGCACAGTCCATTTGAATGCGAAATTTAGCGCGATATTGCAAAGCTCAGTCCTTCTCTCCTCCGTGGTTTCCGGCTGCTCGTACTCGTCCCAAAGTCTCAGGTGCTCGAAGTACGGATCGTATTCATCCCATGGTGGGGGATAGCTTTGCTCGAACTCCAGCCTTAGCATTTGCAGGCCAGCCAGTTGCGACGAGTAATCTTGCAATAGTGCTGCTAACCCTATATTCTTGGCGCCTTGAACCAGGTCGCGAAACTCATCAATGTCATCAATGTCATTATCGGCGGGAAGACTCAGTCTGCGGATCATGCTTACGCAAGACTGGTTGATGCAGTGGAACATATGATTTTGCTTGCCAGGAGGGATGTCTGCTTCAATGATGCTTTGGCCGTAAAGGAGAGGCAGGCCCTCATTCAGAAGTTGACGACATGTGCGCAAGACTTGAAGACAGAGCCCTGCGTTTCTCTGGAAGCCGATCTTGAAGAGCAGGTGATGAGATTTTGGGATGAGAAGATGTTGAAGTATCATCGCGCGGATCTCGCCTGGTAGGCTAAGCAGGACGCATCGACCTTGCAAGCTCATGGCTGAGAATATGGAGAGAGCTCGCAGAATGAAATCTTCCCAATTGTGGAGGCAGGATGTCGAAAGAATTTAACATGCGAAAGTAAATAGATGTGGATTGAACGGCGTTTTGTTTACCAGTTGGGATACCTGCCAAGACGGAGGAAGCGTTCAGATGGCCCCCACCGGGCTTTGACCGTCTGAACAGGGGGCACCTCTTTTGCCTTTAGCACGTCATCCAATGAACGAGTACTGCCATTCATATTCAACTTATCTTCTGCTCCCCACGGTAAAATCCATGTTGTGTTTACATACGATAGGCTCGGCATGATAGCGATCGATAAGTTAATCTCAGAGCTAACAGGGGCCTTGTGACTGGGGCGACGCAAGACGATCTGCGACTTGACCAGAAAACGGGCCGTGCTTCGTCACAGCTTCATATCTCTTCTCTTTTTGGAAGCTTTTGCCTTTTACAACAATGCTAGAGCCTAGCATTGACAAGGATGACAACGACTATGGCTATGTGATACATACCAGTTTCATGGACTTACGCCCTACTCTAGCGCGGAGAGAAGACCTTGTATGGTAATGCTTAGTCATGCTACATCGACCGGTTCAATATTTCCTTCAATCAATGCTGGAAGAGGTTACTTGGGAAAATATTGCCTTCCCGTTACAAAACAAGACCGACCGTTACTGCACACAACCCATGTCGGAGATCATTACCCCTCTTATAAGGGTATTCAACAATTTGAGATGGAAGAGTTAGACGATATGCTTGCGCTGGGCCACTCTCACACCTGGGTGACGGCACCCGGCGCCTCAGTACTACCGGATCTGGTAGCTAATCTTGGTAATACCCTTCGATCTTGTAATCCTCCTCACCTCCACCTTTCCCACAACGCTTGTATCAGTCACATGTGTCCCACCACATGGGTACGCTCCCGCACCCTCTATATCGACAGCTCGAAACAAGCCTGGCTCGCCATCGCCTCCATCACTTGCTGCAGCCAGGTTGTCCGGCACAATCGCGCACTTTTCTCTCAGCTCTACCTCGTTCAACCAGTAGACCTTGATCGGTAGCGCCTGTGACACGAAAGCATCGCATTGTGCTTGGATGGCATCTTTGTGCTTGCCATCAATTAGACCGCGGAACTCGACAAAGGCTGCATCAGGGTAGTGTTGAGCTTTCAGCTCCGTGACCTCCGCAAGTATGGGCTGCTCGCTAGATCCATGTGAGAGGTGCCGCACCGCAAGACTGAGGATGTGCCCTGCGTCGTGAATGCGGGAGTGGAGCTGCCGTTTCTCACCATCAATTGCTTGATGAACGCTTTGGCCCACCGTGAACATTTGGGAATTTGCCGGCTCAAAACGTCCGAGGTGCAGTATTTGGCCTGGGCTCGAGATGGAGTGACGGACTGCGTGGACAGAGAAAGATGATGCAACGGCATCGGTCGACGAGGTCTGATCCTGATCTTCAGGCACTGAACGCATAGTCCCAGTGTCACTAGGTTGGCCGCCGCCTTGTGCGTAGAATATGGTCTCTGCAGTGACTACGACTTGATGATCTGGATCGTGGGGAATTTGCTTGAAGAGCGTACGATCAATCTCGGAGAGGGCGTCCAATGGCTGGACGGAGACAACTTTCGTTGTGTGTGTGCATAACTTCTCGTTGTCTTGATATAATGCCCGTGTGGGTAGAATAGATTGCCTAGTCTACAGACCTTAGCTACGTTGCTCAAAGGACATCCTCACGGTCAAAATCGGAAACATGACGCGATAGTTCCTCCAATCCCAACGGGCTTCACCTTACCATGTTTAATGAAATCGCATACCCTCTAACAGCTGACCAATGATTCTGACTAGAACCTCAACCTATTCGGAATTCCCCGTGCCTAGGGATGAATAAATGGTGGCGATTGGGTGAACAGCGCTCTTGGTTCAAAACAAGAAATGTAGAAGCACACAAAGAACGATAATGCGACCGTGTAGAATAGAACGTTGGTTCTGAACGGCTTCACGAGCAAATATCATGCAGACTAGGCAGAAGAGCTAGAAACTGATGGTAAGCATGAGAATAGGTTAGTATTTGTAATTGTCCTACAGGGCGTAAGGTTCATTGTCCCAAGGCTGCGAGCCAATAAGGAACCCAGCTAGAGTATTGACATCAGCCGCTTTTGTCATCCTGCGCAAGCACGTACCCCACATATCTAGCACTCGTCTGGAATCTTTGCAGGAACGAATTCAAGATCTCCGATGGTGATGGATCGCTGAAAGTTGAATACGTCTACCAGTTACAAATTCGTCAGGTTAGCGTGGGTAGTTTCAATTCACGAAAGCATCTTAGATCCTTGATTTCAATTGCTTCTTTCTATGTGCCTCTTAATTGACCCTAGCATAACGTAGCTTACTGGTGCCTGATGCAGACCGCTAGCTCGCTAAAAGATACATACAAGTACAAGGAAACGCCTCGCCTGTGCATATTGTACTCCTTACAATGCATTGTAAAAAGCACCAAGCCGGATAATTCATTTCAGTCATCCCATCCACTTCCATTCCGCAGCTTGTTTCTAATCATACCCAGCACCCCTCTGCCACGGACTCGAGTTATTTGCTTGTCTGAACTGCGGTCCTTGTTGGTACGACTGTGCCGAGCCTGTCATTTGATATCCATTGTTATTGTAGCTGTTTTGGTGCCGAGGCGGCTGGTTATATCCCGAATGGTACTCATTGCCATTGCCTTCATCATTGTATGCGTCAATGATTGCACTATGGTTGTCGTATGAGTTGCCATAGGCGGGTCCTCTCCGGCCAGTATTGTCAGCCGGGAACATTGCGTGATTCTCGGTTGCAGTGGGTCGGTATGCTGAATTGGCAGTCGACGGCGGTAGCGCAACAACTGTAGGATCTCGTTGCTTGAGTGAGTCGCTGGAGAAAGATTCGTCATCGCTACCGAATGCCTTCTCCTTACCATATGTTTCGGTCGTGTCGCCTCTAGCAGTGGCGCCGAGAGCGTCAAGTTCCGTTGTGAGTGCTGACTGGGACTTGATAAAGCTGCCACGGTCATCGCGCATTGGCTGGTAGCGTGTTTCAGGATTCTTCGATGCGATGGCGTAAACGGAAGCGATGAGGACGAGGATGAGTAAAACAGCAGCAAAGATGACGTTGTAGAGTGCAAAGAGTACTCCCATGACACCAGTAACAATTGCAGGTTGTCCGAACACTCCTGTAAACAGCAACAGGAAAACCACATTGACAAAGTTGATCGCGGCGATCGATATGTTGAAAATGTTCGTTTTCTTGTCCATCCAGGGTCGAATGATGCTCACAGCGATGAGTGCCCCAGCTTCAATTATAACAAGACCGACGGCTTGCACAACGGGTGTGCCCTGGCAGAAGGCGATGAAGACTGATTTGATGAGGATATATCCCAGTAATGGGAGGACGAAATAGTATGCTGTAGCTCGGTACTGAACGTAGAGGAAGCCCCACTTGTTCAGACAGGTGGGGTCGGAATAAAGCATGTATGCCGGGTTCTTATGCATCATGACTGAGCGCCTAGCAAGTCGAATTACCTTCAGAGCAGCCCATCCCAGGGCGACAGTCATTGTGCAGAAGACGACGAGAGCAAGAATAACCTCGGCAGCGGAATCCCGCTCAACGAGCTCCCAAAGGCACAGTATGCACATTTGAGGGTAGCCAATGAGGACCTATCAAACTGTCAGCAAAGCTCAAGGGCATATTTGTGGAATAAGATAGCCCATACCAATCTAAACAAGATCCCCTTCAACACAATCCTCCATCCTTTTCTGAAGTCGGAAAATTTGTCCGACTTCATCCAGTCAGCTTTGACTGCGCTCTCGCAAAATGCTTTGAACAGAGCAACCATAAGTGCCACAAAGAAGCAGAAGACGATGAAAAAGATCAGTCCAGTCAAGAAAATGTTAGTCTGTTCGATTCCTGCCCGGAAGCCTACTCGGTCGATTCCGCGGACGACAATGACTTTGCCTGCTGTAGCGGATGAATCATCAGTTCGTCGGAGAACAATATTGGCCCCTCTCCGAATCAAGCCGCCAACAACTTCGATGCTCCTCTTCTGGACCTCAACTGAGGACGTAGCGAGAGTAGAAAGGTAGATGGTCGGTGTTCCTCCGGTGGCACGCTGGTACCATGTGCAGATCGATTGTAGGAATCCAACTCTGATGATACCCATGCTCCATTGGAAGTTTTGTGTCCACGATTGTACAATTGGTGGCATTTCTACTGCAGTCATGCCGATGATCGCTTGAGCTTGGAAGAAACCGAAAAGTGAAAGAGCATTTGCAGCAAGGTGAGCCGCGGTGTTTGAGTGGCCCAATCCAGACGTAACTGCTGATGCGATGAGCCCAAGGCCTGCAATGATTGCTGTAACCCATCCAACGGCTTTCTGGTAGACGCTTTTGCCATTGGATAATACGGCTTCCACACAAGCGGCATTCTCAGAGGCGCCATTCAGTCTGATGTATATTCGAACCAGCCCATCGAGATCGGGAACGCCATAGGCAATGCTGGGAACTCTTTTGACAACGGATTGACCGACTATTAGATTGGATTGAATGTTGATTTGACCAGTCGACATAGGGCAGAAACCACCCAGCCCAGATGTGCATGGATTGATTGTCTCGTTCAAGGCCGTGTAGCCGTATGCAATGACCTCCGCCTGCACTGAGACGTTGCCTTGGATGGAGGAGACTCCGACGATGTCGAACGCGATCGATCCATTGTCAGGTGTGAAGACGACATTGAAAAGGGAGGCGGTGAAGTTGGAGTTGTCCTGACAAGGGTTCAAAGACTTGGATTCGAGGAGGCGAATAGCCGATGTGAAGGGCGAGAATGAGAGGAGGATAGAGAGGAGGCTAAGGGTAGGTAACATGCGGAAATGCATGGTGGCTGATCTACCGGTCGCGACTCAGCCCTGAAGAAGCGCCTGCGTTGAAGAAAACCACGTCAACCAGCCTTGGTTGCTTGCAACTATAGTCCCGTTTGTATTGTTGAGATGATCAGGATCGTAATGTGGAGCCTAGTTACTTCACGGTGTTGACTGAGGTGGTTGTGTCATTGACAGGGAGATGCAGTCAAGTAAGGGGACAAAGGAAAACTTGGAAGTAGCGATCGGCGCGGTTGGCAAGTAATTCTTCCACAAAGCGACCGTGGTTGGAGTGTAGGTTTAGATATAGGGACCGAGTGGTCGTGAGGTCGTAGGATAGCGAGCGGAACCGTCGGAGTCGTACGAGTGACGGGCTTGGTGGTTGACAATGGACGGTGTAGGGGGAATTGATGGAGGTCGAGGCTGGCTTGGGCAGGACGGAGCAAGGAATGTTGCGGATGCCGGGGAAGAGTGCCCAGCAGCTAATTGCCAGGAAAATAGGTATCGCCCAATCAACAAGGGCTTGGGGGCCGCTCCACACACTTTTTCCGTTGGCTTGTCTCAGGACTAGCCCCGAGCGAGGCTGGTCCTGTTGACTGATATTATGCGGGCGATGACACCCAAGGACTCGATGCACACGCGTCCTTAGATGCGACAACTTTCTTTAGGCCTCTATCGTACAAAATTCTTGTATTGTATTGCCTCGATATCTTTATGCCACCTTCGTATGTCGCTCTAAAAGCTGTCCTTGGCCTCTCCACGCAATTCCTCGAAGGCTCATTTGGCTTTGTATCCCCGAATCTCGTTCCTGCATCCGCACGACACCAACCCTATCTTTGCACAGCCCCAAATGTAATTTCCGCCTTGTCGGAATACGGACTTGGCCCCCCCAACTGTCCGATAGCTCTGTACAGCGTATATTATACCTTGGAAGCACAGATAAAAATGCTGATGACGACGCCGTTGAGCAGGTACAAAGTGTAGTTTCAGGTGACGCATCTATCTTTCGAAGGATGTTTGAGCTTTAGTTGAATTGGTGTAGGTGGGTCGAAGATCTGTAACGTCATTTGTAATAACCCCCTACTGGCCGCGCTCACCAAGCGATGCCGGACAGATATGCACGCTTCAACTATTGTGCTTCTCATCGCTCCCAGGCTAATCTTGGCCTTTCATGATCTATCTTTGTGTGATCTGCCTTGAGAGAAGAATATTACCGATCCAAAGTAGATTAAACTATGCCTTGTCAATCTTTAGGGGCTCAAACGCCCCAATTGTGGGGAAAGAAGCCTCTTGCTCCTACAGGAACGAGCAAAACCAGTCTTTCCATCACGTGAGATCACTACCTTTTTACTTTTTGGTCTTTGAAAGACCTCATTCAATTGGAGCCAGGCTTGTTCCTGCTGTTCTTTTCGTTTCCCTGTCGCATTTTAATGAAAATATTGTGGAAGAATCTGTCTTAGATGTATAAGTTTTGGCTTCACGTCACATTCCATCTCATCCGTTAGCCATCTCACATAGTCAGTCTAATGAGCAAACTCCGCTAAGGCCTGCAACATCCACTTCTACAATCGCCCTCTTGCGGGTCTTGCGTGGGCAGTGTGCGTCCAGAATATAACGGTAGCCGCCGCAGTGCGTGTTGATGAGTTTGACTAGGCGCTTGACGAAGTGTATCAAGTACGCTCTCGACCACGGAGTCCCATTTTCGGCCAGAAACGGTGGGATGGGCGTATTGTGTCTGAGAAGACACGGCGAGGTATGATAGAACCTCCTTGAATCATTTTGCTTATGGAGGTTGGAGTTAGAGACGGATGGCATGAATTGTGTGATGATTGCATACTTGCCAGCGAAAGGACGGCAGTGCCTATATGATACATGTGTCTATGTAATCTGTGATGATGGATCGAGGATCGACAGGTAGTTGAAGGAACTGAGTGGGTTTTTGGAGTAGCAAATGTGCCGGTGAAAGTTGTAAGCTCTGCAGAAGTGACTCGAGGTGTCCTACATGGTTCAACAAGCATGACAAGCATCAAGCAATGCAAATGAGTTGTTTCTACCCAATATCATTCAGAGGTCGAGTCACACTGCAGCTATAGCACACAAGTACCAGCAGCCCAATCTTTGTCGTGAGCCAGCTGATACCCCTGCCGGTCTCCTAGATCCAAAATCTAGGTGCTTGTTCGGTCATCAATGCCTCGCTCTGTTCCATAGGAGATACAGTTAGTCGCCAAACCCGATCTCACCCTCAAGGGCCACTGGGTCGGTATTGCTGGCTGTATTTCTCCCTGTCGCCATCGACAGTGAAAGTTCCCGTGGTGGACCTCCACTTCCATTCATCTTTGCACCGAACACCTGCGACTAACTTGTCGCCTGCGTCTCCTGTTTCCGCTTTCTCTGCACCAGATCCCCCCGAATCATCCTCAAATACTTCGTCGCCTGCTCAATTCGTTCCTTACTCTCCGTGCTCTCCTTTAACGTCCCAAGCAGCGTTGCGACCTGTACTTCCGAATTGAGATGTGGGCAAACCCGACCATGGCCGACATGAGCGAGTCCGCAGAGTCCACAATGTTCAACGCCAGCTACTTTGAGCCTGCACCAACCCATCGGGTGGACTTCGTCGCATGCGGAGCAGAGATGGGTTGAAGGGAGACCGCCGAGGGTAATGTAGTCCGAGGGTCCGTCGCCGTTGAAGTGCGGCGCGGGACCGCTGGGAACTTTGACGCGTTTGAAGGGTCGCGCTGCACTAGAGTAAGCATTGGGCCTTTTTGGTGACTTCAGGGGAGTTTTGGGGGTAATGGAGGGGTTGGATTTTGAGGGTCGAGTGAGTGTGGTAGAGCTCAGGGATCTATCAATGGCTTGGATGTATTTGGTGGGTGTGGTAGAGCTGTGGGATTTGGGGGATTTTGTGGACTGGGTCGGTTTACCTTTGACAGTGGGCCGAGTCAATGACGGGGAATTGCGATTATGCAATGCCGGGGAAGCAGCTGATGCATGTCCATTTGCCTGGCCGACTTTCTCAATCTCTTCTCTAGTATTGAAGCCGCTCTCGTAGCCTTCGGTATCATTCTCATCGCTGTCGGCGCCCTGCGCTTGGAAGTCGGTATCAGAGGCGTTCTCTGTGCGCATATGCTTTGGAAGTTTGTCGGGTGGGAACAAGTCAGGGTCAGCGCCGCCTTGCCCATAGTCAACATTCTGACGTCTTCGTTTGCCTCTGCCTAGGGTCTCGGCTCGGAGCGCCACTTCTTTGGCATAAGCTCTTTCTCGCTCTTGCAAAATCTTGTCCCAAACAGTGGGGTTCGGAGTACTATCACCGGAATCTATTAGACTGTCTTCTAAGGTGGCTTTGTCATTCGCCCATATTCGAGCAAAGCTGAATTGCGACTCGGCGGACTTGTCGTCGCCAGTGCCGGTATTCTCGACCTGAGATCGGTCTAGGAGCCTGTCTACTGATGCTGAGTCGTAGTGGATATCCCCCGTATCGTCATCGTCAAAGAGTGCGCCGGCACCATGGCGGAGAATTGATTCAAGGTCCATTCCAGCTTCATCCTCCTGGTCCATCTGCTGTATGAGGACGTGATCGAGAGCCATCTTCTTCTTTCCAATTTGCATGATCTTCTCTTCCACGCTACCTCTTGTCATTATCTGGAAGACCAACACCTTGTTCTTTTGCCCAATGCGATGAGCACGGGAGAGTGCTTGAATGTCTTGATGAGGATTGAAGTCGGGATCCATGATAATGACCGTGTCGGCGGTGGCAAGATTGATGCCAACGCCTCCAGCTCTTGTAGACAGCAAGAAGGCAAAGTAGGGTGAGTCTGGTGCGTTGAACTCATCAATCCGCTTCTGTTTTTCAAGAGAGCTAATACTACCGTCGAGTCGATGGTGCTGCAAGCCCAGCCCGTCAAGGAAATCTTCAACAATGTCCAGGTTGTCCAGGAATTGACTGAAAATGAGCACTCGATGTCCGCGTTCTTGCAACTTCGGGAGCATAATTGACAACAGCTGTAGCTTCGATGATGCCTCGACCAAGTTCCGATGAGAAACAGCTATCTCGTGACTACGATCTTCAATCTCTTTGCTATAGACGAAAGGATGACACAAGGTCTTGCGCAACTGCATGAGGATGTTATTCAAATTGCGACGCTCTTTGGTGGCCACCTGGCCATCGCGACTGAATATGGCCTTCATCAGTTGAGGGTTTTTCGACAAGATGGACTTGTAGACCTTCTTCTGGACGACTGACATAGTCACCGGGATGATGATCTGCGCCATTGGTGGTAAGAATGTCAATACTTGGACTTTGGTGCGACGTAGAAAAAAGGGTCGAATTATTTCGTGCAATTCTGGAATATTTTCTTGCGTCAGGGTTTCATACTTGGCCTCCAGAGCACTAGCATTGACCTTGGAGTCGAGGAACTGAAGAAGATTGAACAGCTCGCGTGCGTTATTCTGTAACGGGGTGCCAGTGAGGAGGATTCTGAATTGGATCCGCAGCCTCGAAAGCGCATCGTACATCTGAGTCTTGTCGCTCTTCAGACGCTGGCCTTCGTCGACGATCAATCCAGCCCACGGCACCTTTTGCAAACTTTTGTGGACCTTCTCTTCAACGATCGACTCATAGGAGGCAATGACGACATGAGCTTTGATATCCTTGGGTGCATCGCTTCTCCTGCCCTTCGGATCCTTTCTTTCAACCTCATCTTCTTTTGGAAACAGTTCATAGTCATGTGTAAGCTTCCTCGCTTTTCCGGAGCCAAAGTATGTCACGGCCCGCAGCGAGGGAACCCACTTGCGGATCTCTCGGCGCCAATTTGGACATGTTGAGTTGGGAACAACCACAAGGAATGGCCAACATTTGTGATCTTGAACGAGCGTGGCAAAGAAAGCGATGATTTGAATAGTCTTGCCCAGTCCCATCTCATCGGCCAGTATAGCGTTCTGACTGATGAACCACTGGTAATAGAGCCAGTTGAGACCTTCCATTTGGTAGCCCATCATTTCTCCACCCGTCATCGAGGAAGGCTGAGATCTCTTCATCAGAGACTGCTCGAAGTTCTGGGTCCGAACTGTGGCAAGATGTTTCAGCAGACTACTCCGAGCAGGGATAGAAGTGTGTCTTTTGAGAACCCATTCCTCATAAGCGGTCTTGAAATCGAGCCATCTCTCTCCATCTTCCGGTCTCGGTGGGGTTTCCCATATAGTATCTTCATACCCGAGGCCTTTATACTTGACATAAGCAGTATCAACTTCCCTAACACGGGCAAGGTCGATCTCCTTGGTGCTGTTTCTGACCACGCTAGTATAGCGAACGTCAAAGACAATGTCGACGCGGAAGAAATCTTCAGGAATGGCATCTTCTGTTGTCATCTTGGGTAGACGATTCTCATCCTTTTTCATGAAAGCCGTTCGCATTGACCCAGAGGCGATGCCCCACACCCAACTACCGGGCATCCATGTGGTTCTGAAGTGCGATTGATTCTTCCACTTGACAAGATATTCTTTTGCGCTTTCGGCCACCATATCCACCGCCATACCCGGAATGTACGAGTCAATGTCGACTGGTCGCCAGGCAACAAGAGCATCTATCTGGCTTTGATTTTCAACGCAATCCTTGCATGTCCATGAACGATGGTACGAATCGAATCGCCTTTGTGCTAGTTGTTCTTCCTCAAGCTCATGATCTTCTAGCTCGTTCGGATGGGCTTCTTCGCGTTGGGGTAGATGCTGCATGTGCCAGCTTCTTTGGCAAGACCCACAGCGGAACATGACGTTTTCGGCAGCATTGAGAGGAATATCAACTATCGTGATAGGGTCCCTCCCGCCATTCTCTTCTCGCTGCCGTTGTTCTTGGCGTGTTGAAAGACGAGTTCTGAAGGGTTTCGATACCTTTCCTGGCTCATCACATCCTGCACAAACTCCGTGATCAGGGGCAGTGTGGTCCTTCTGATGCGCTAGGCCAATACATCGACGACACTGCAACACAAAATTGTTCTCGGCTATCTTGGTGACTAGGTGGTCTCGGGAGCCTCGAGGGCCCAGGCATTGTTTGTGGTAGGCGTTCGTACACCCTTGACAAAACACCAACGACCCCTTTTGTGCGCCATCACCCTGCCAGTCGCATGTCTCACAGACTTGTCGATGTCGCTGCCGGAAGGGATCGTGCTCTGGAAGTTGGTGAAAGTGCTCTTTTGTTGCTACTATTTTTGGGCCGGTCTGACTTTCGGAGTTCGCTGAAATTTCATCCTCTTGCCGTTCGCGCATGCTGCGATGTGGTCTATCTCTGGTCCGCTCAGATCGTCGAGCACCTGCAGTATTATAATCGTTGCCATATTCAACGGTACTTCGGCGTAGCTCTCGCTTGCTTCGGCCTGAAGTAAGAGTCTGCTCTATTTGCTTCGTCCGCAGTCTGCCCGGGCGACGAACTCCGAAATCAGAGTCATCTTCGGAGTCCACCATGTACCCATTGTCTAAGTTTTGCTCTTGTTGTTTGGTTGAGATCCGAAGTGATCGTCTGCCAACGGTTTGAGACTGTATTGAGCTGTCGTCTTCGTCCGTGGAAGAGAAGGGCTCGGCTTCGGACTTGCTTTGATCACTCGAACTTTTGGTGCCCACTCTGCGAGAGCGACGGTGAGATCTATGGCCTGATGAGTTGTCGGAGTCGGAGATACCAAGTGAAGTCCAGTCAACCATGCCGTTTGATTCCGGTTTTCGGGTGTTGCGACGACTTCGTGAGGCCATGGTGCTCGCGAGGAAGGCTTTCAGAGCTGAAGGACCGTTGCCAGTAAGGCGAAGCTGTCGAGGCGAAAGCTAAAATTCATAAGTTGTTGGAAGAGTGGTTGGGGAATCAAAAGTAAGTGAAGGCCAAGGAAAGGGAAGTAGAAGAACACTTGGGAACACATACTAACTCAACCTCACCACTGCGTAGTTTGACGAGGTATCTATCTTGGGAATGTTCCGAAAGGACACGATCGATAGTGAAGTGACCGGGCAGATGTTCATACTCGTCCTTGTTGGGAATTTTCGGAATATCTATGAAGAACTCATTTTGCAATTCAAGACTCGGACCACGTTGTGAAGCTTGCTCGTCCTCAGAAGCCAGACCGTCTCGCTCTTCAACCTCACGTTGGGCTTGTTCTACGTCGCTGTCGCTCAGGTCCGCAGTCTCGACCTCTTCAGGGAGAGATCGCTCATTGCTAGAGTCACTACCAGCCTCTGAGTCTTCCGCAGATTTGCTATTCTGCTGAAGATTCGACGTGGTAGGAGGCTTGCCGATCCAAGCGGAAAGTTCTGCAGCGTCCATCTCTTCTGCATAAGCAGTGATTTGCCTAGTTGAACTTCAACAATGCTTTGACGAACGAGAAGCCTTATATTCGGCAAGATGCAGTGAGGCAACCTAGCCAACCGTTGCGAATGAACATTGCTGAGTAAACGTAAAAGACTGACAATACATGAAATCAAAGCTCTGCCCAAATACATGTTTCCAATATCACAGCTCTGGTGTTCTCCAGTATGAGTTGTCTACGAACATTTGTGAAGGTTGATTCGCGGAAGCTCTGACGCGTGCGCCCGACGCGACGATAGCCGACAAATTTAAATTGCTCTGCATATTCTTCACTTTCAAACATTCGGTCCATGCCACCTGACAGCTCTTCCAGCTTGACAATTGAATGCAGCGCTCCCTGCAAGTCCTGCAGCTGCGGAGACGACTTACAGCACTCCACCCCGGCAAAGTCCAATTCTCACGGCAAGCCTCGTTGACATCTGCAATCAATCGTGGCATTCGACGGACACAAGGAGGAATCGACTCCCTTGAACGACGTCCTGCAAGACCCTCACAAGAGACTGAAGGGAATTCGTGGAGGCAATCGACATGGAATACACGAAACGATGACGCGGAGGGCGCTGATAGGCCCGAACGTGGCTTTGCTCAAAGGAGCAGGGATACGGAGCGGAGCAGGAAGAGATATCAACGTGGCCAAGAAGTTTCCAAATGGGAGTCAGGCTCGCATAATGTGAGAAGAGATGACAGGGCTGAGGGCATCCACTCGACTCGTCAAGCTAGGCGAGATGACTATAGATCCAAGAGGACGTCTCCCTCCTCACCGTTCGACCAGGACAAGTTCAGAAATACACATGACACCGGCAGTCAGTCCACGAAGAGAGGCCAGGCCCACAATGGCCCGAACCGCAGAGAGCGTAGGGCTGCCATTTTCGGTACAAAGACTTGGTCAGAATCTGGTCCGCACGAAGGTCGTGGGAACCAGAGTGAGCACGCCATCCGGCCAAAAGACAACCCTGAGCTGCTCGAACAATCTAAACCAGGAAACTTGAGAGACAATAGACGAGAAGGTAGCGCTGGTCGGGAGTCACCAGTAGACTTCGGATCGAACAAATACGCGAAGAAAAGTTGGTCGAAGGCATCCCTGCGATCAAGAGATGGCCGTGAGAGCTTGCAAGACTACGGAGACCCTAGGTGGAGACGTACAGAGAAGGATGATGACCGGGAAGAAGTCAAAGCTTTTGTTCGGAAAGGGACTGTCCAACCTTATATGAAGGTGCCACTCTCCATTCCATACACGACCGCTGGCTCAGAGTTTCTCTACGGAACCCATGTCGTTAAAGCTGCCCTGCAATCTGGTCGGAGAAAGCTTTACAAACTATATATCTACCAGGGGGTCAATAGTCAGGGCGAAGAAGTTGAGCAAGACAACAGCATCTATAAACTTGCTCTAGCAGCTGGTGTCGCAGTATCCAGAGTCCGAGGGGATTGGGAGAGACTTCTGAACAAGATGAGCGAGCAACGACCACACAACGGCTATGTTCTCGAGGCATCGCCAGTTCCGAAGCTGCCTGTGACTGCACTTGAGAAAGTGGAAGGTCCCACAGAGGGATTCGACGTCCAACTCGGCCATCAATCAGTTGAAGAACTGGCTATCAACAGTACCTTCAACATTCACGGCTCTCTTGCTACTCTGCAAACTGTTGGCAGAACTCAGCGCTACCCTTTCATTTTGATGCTGGATCGCATCAGGGATCCAGGCAACCTCGGCTCAATAATTCGTTCCGCCTACTTCCTTGGCGTTGAAGCCGTCGTCATGATCGAACATGGCACAGCACCCATAGGTCCAGTTGCTCTGAAGAGCTCGGCGAGCGCAGCGGAATATCTTCCTTTGCTCATGGTCAAAAATGAGCATGCATTTATGCGCAAGTCGCAAGAGAATGGCTGGAAGTTCTTCGCGGCGACCTCTCCTGATAGCAGATCCGTATCTGGAAGCGAACCGAAGGCACTTGAGTTGAGCATGATGAATTCAGCGCTGCAGGAAGGACCATGCGTATTATTACTCGGAAGTGAAGGAGAGGGCATCCGACCCCAGCTGCAAAGAATTGTGAACGGTACCGTGGGAATCGAGAGCGCAAGAGGTTCGACGCAGGGTCTGGACAGCCTCAACGTCGGTGTAGCAGCTGCTTTGTTGATGCAAGAATTTCTGCAAGGCTCAAAGCGCGCAGCTTCAATCCCAGAACAGCCGTCTGAGAAAGGCGTCCTCCAGCCAGCTCTGGAAAAGGTCTTTTAACCACTGCATTGGCTTGTTCTGAGGTCATATCCACTCTAGAGTATAGATCGGCTCTTTCCTCCTGAAAGGCGCAATCTTCTCCTCATCTTTTCCGAATTTCAAAGCTTCCATGACTCTATCCTGGCCTGCCGTAATCTGTATCTTTCTTTTCGACGCCGGTTCGCTGTAGAACTTCCTTCAAAATTCACCCAAGAAGCCCGTCAGTACATCCTTGCTTAGCGCCTCAGATTTCAAGATCCCTTTCTCCATGATGCCTTCAAAAGCCTCCAGTACTAATTGCGTCGCATGCAGTTGGGTAAATACTTCCGCCGCGCACTTTCCCATCCCATCACCACCTCCTCGCTTAGCGCTCAACGCATGCGGCGCACTGTCCGTTCCGAGGAAGAATTTCGGATTCCCTGAGACAGTCGTCGTGATGAGCGCAAGCCTGTCCGCGGGCAGCTTTGGAAACGTGTTTGCAGTAGTTGAACAGGTCGTTGGCCCAATCATCGATGATGATGATGAGCATATGGTGTGGATTGATTGTGCCCACAACGTTGGGCCCGCAGGCCTTGACAGCTTCGACGGCGGTAGCGGTCGTGCAATGCTCGAGGACGATGTGGAGTCTGGGGAAGCGTCTGTGCAGATCGAAGAGGGTGGGGAGGAATATTTCTTCTGCGTCAAGGATGGTAATGTCGTCGCCGGGTGGGGATTCGCCGTGTAAGTTAAGGATGAGGCCATATTCTTCCATGGCGGCGAAGATGGGGTAGAATTGAGCGTAGTCGACGACACCAGAGGCGGAGTTGGTGGTTACTCCTGCTGGGTAAGACTTGACGCCTTAGATACCAGCGGTTTTGGCTTCTTTAATCGTTGACGGGGTGATGGTTGGGTGGAGGTAGAGGAACATGAGGAAGGTTACATCAGGCACGAGCGCTTGCAGACGCTTTTGATGGGAGAGTGCATGGTGGACGGTTGTGATTGGAGGTACCAGGTTTGGCATCACACACACATGTAGATCATATCGACGCCTCCTTGTCTGATCGTAGGTGCGACTGCTTCCGTGACGTCGCCCTCAGCAGGTGGATGTGGAAGAAGGAAGTCCACTGAGGCAGAGAGTTCGAAGCCATCGAATTGATGTTTTTTGACTTGAAAGTCCAGAATTAAATTTCTCCGGGGCTACTGATTAGAGAAATTCAGACAAGAAAGGACTGCGCTTAAGCCTTCACAAGATTTGGTATCTCACAGCTAGCCAGACGCAATCAACTAGGTCGTATGAAAGTGAATGGTTGTCTATGCGATGTGTACTAGATTCCTCTCTGAGAAGCAGAAGATTTTGAAGTCGGAAGCCTCCAATAGGATCAATGTCTCCAATATCTGGGCTTGAGGCACCCCCGTAAGTCAGCCAAAATCTGTCCTAGGCTTTCTTAACTCATCAATCGATTAGAGAATATCTCGTAGCCTGGGAATAGATGAGTTGCCATTCTTTCCCACGTAAAGCTAATAAGTAGGGCGCCGGGCGCTACTTGGAACCAAATTCACCTAATCAGCTTGCTAGAAGAGTACCATCTGGCTAGCAAGCTGACTGTGAGGCTTGACTCAGCCAGACATGCCGTCGACAAATGGACGCGGATGATTCCCCTTTCGACTCAAATCGCGCGGTAGTCTGTACACCTCCCCCCATGTGAAAAGTGGCCCTGGATAAATCGAGATCAGGAGTGAGGGCTGTGAAGCTGCCAATGTACTTGTCAATCGCTGATTTGCGGAACCCATGCGTGCTTTGCTTGTCTTCGCGGAACGCGATGAAGACAGTGGGACATTATTTGAGCAGCTATATACAAACGCTGTGTGGAAGAGTCTCCATCTACTAATATGCAGCAAGAAAGCCTTTGACGGCATCCACCCGAATCAAGTCAGCCAACACTAAAGTTTGAAGGAGACCCAGTTGATATCGTCTCAAACGCAGCTACCCGGATGGCAAATTAGAGTCCAGCAGCCCGGCAGGCAAATCCACTCATGGTTTGTTTGAGTGACAAGAACTCGCTGTTTAGCAAACAGGGCCGCGATTGTCCAAGTGCATCCTATGGTTCTTTTGCAGACGCATCTTTTTTGATGCGCCTTAAGAGCTCGCGACCTCCACTTCCTCACGTATAAGAGCACTGTGCCCTCCTCGTGCCATGTTCTGTACTACCGAACACTTACAGTGGATAGTCTCGCTGTGATTTATCTACAGCCGTAGTCCGAAAGCCGCCTGGAGCTTCATCCTCCACCATAGGACCTCTAGTTAAGTTGATTGGCCACCCTCTTCGCTTTCCGGAAGGGGCTTCCATTCACTGCACCCAAGCCCGACATCGGCAGAACGACTCTGAGTATTGTAAGTTCTCCTTCTAGCTTGAAGTGTATGACTGAATGCTTTTACTTCAACGCGAGCATTATCTTCCCCCGCAAGCCTCTTTGTCTTAATGTTTCTGATCCTACCTCCTCCACAAATCTACATATTTATGCTGACACCATGGCCAGAACTCTCGCAATATACAATCGGTGGCTAGACAAAGCCACCCAAACAGACATGTCTTCGATTCAGACAGAGCCGCTTCGGCCCCAACTCTTCATTACTCGCCAAAATGGTACCATGGTTCCTCTTGTCGCTGTGGACGAGCTGCCCTCAACCATATCTATACGCGGCGTCCCTCGAACCCTTTCCCCTCACGACATTTCGGGCATGACTGGCGTCGGTACTTTCAACTCTCGTCATCGCCAATACGTCGTCGACAGCCTGAACAGGGGATTCGAGACTTTTTCCATGCCCGAAGACAAATCTTTGATGGGATCTAGCTTCGCCACGCATGTAAATCGCCCACTCCAGAACGGTGTCCCATGGGGCATCAATCGTGCTTCTGTATTCCCAGCACCCCCTAAAGCATACGGCATCCAAGAGCAACTTCCAAGCAACCCCAAGGGCCCCTTCGCAAACATGCCTCCCAGCACACCTGAGCCATTTGAGCCATCTACTGAATCCGACCTACCACTGTTCCACAACCTCGATGAGCTACCGATCGGCCGCGCTCCTGGGATCAAAGAGTACTGCTCATATTGGCTCCGCCACGGTGAATGTGATTACGCTCAACAAGGCTGTCTCTACAGACACGAGATGCCGCTAGATCGCTCCACACTCGAGAAGCTTGGACTTAGAGATATCCCACGTTGGTACCGTGAGAAGCATCGACTGGCCAGCTATCTAGCTGGTGGCAACACCATGAGTGGCATCAATCTAAGCAGCACCACGAAGCCAAACTTAATGGAGCGAGATTGGCGCAGCCACCCTGTCGACGTCTCGCTTGATGGCACCAGTCACAAGCCTGAAAAGAGAGCCGAGTTGCCTACGGCGTCTAATACCAGCCCAACGGGGAAACGAAGTACGAAGCCGAGCACTAGCCACAGCCTACCGCCGAAGCAGGCTGTTTCTTCACCAAAGTCGGTTGTCTCCGACCCCAAACCAGCTACCTCGACGCCTAAGCCGAATCGTCATGCCATCCTTAGCCGACACCAGCCTTCCCCTGCCACTGCTTCTAAGATCAAAGCCGCTGCCACTGTTCTCGATGAGGAGACTGTCTCAGCTCGCCAGCTTCGCGAGACGATCCGGATGCTGGACGCCTATGATCAGCGCGAGCGTGATAGGCTGTCCGAAAAATACCAGTCGCTCGCGCTACAGAAGAACGGTATTGTGGTGCCTGCCAATACGCCCCGTACCAGCAGGGCGTCGAGCACGAGCGGAAGCGCTGAGGCGGAGGAAATGGCCGAGGAGGCCGTCGGAAAGGCCACCGAAGGTTCTAAATCCACTGAGCCACCGTCGGTGTCAACCTCGACGTCGCCATTCCCAAAGTCAGCCAGCTTACATCAACTCCAGCGCTGAAGAAGAGAGCTGATAAGCCGAAACAGAGAGGGGCAATAACCGGAGGCGTAGTGGAAGTGTGGTGGGCGGAAGGGAAAATATGAGATTCTAGAGGCTAGTGGAGTATGGTTGACCTTCAAGGGGAATTTGGTGTGACTTAAGATGGTGTTGATAGTGATTGGTTTGGAGTTCGGGATATCTGGAAGAGTGATGGTTTCTTGATGTTTTGAGTTCTGACTCCCTTTCTTGATAGCTTTGCTTGCGCACTAACTAGTTCTTATGGGCTTCCAGGTTTCTCGTAGCGAAGCTGGAGACGCTGCAATAAAAGTACTTATATTCCCACCCCTCCTACGATTTGATGCATGAGTAACGCTGCTCAGCGAGCAAAGCTCCATTCTCCCAAGGTATATCGAAAGCGCGGGCAGCTTGCAGCAGCACACCTACACTCGACCCAGCATTTCAAAATTTTCAACCGCATGCCCGATGAATGCTTCGGTACTAATATTTTTTCACTTCTACTCACATGAGCAGCATGTCATCGAGAATAAACTGAGGCACAGGCACCGACCTAGGCCACTCATGCACCCCCATTCCAACGCCAACGCATGTCTTCAACATCATAATTATCAGCCGTGCAAATTGCTATCAATGGTCCATGGGTCTCACCCCTATCCTTGGCTGCCCCGATACGGTTCCGCGCCCCTTGAACAAACTTTGCTTCCAAATCGATGACTCTTGTTGGAAGCAAAGATTCTCTCGGTGAAGGACAGGCCTCGTGGGGTTTTAAGCATTCCTCTATCCAAGATTTGGCACGGTTCGTCGTAGATCCTTCTGCAGCCTGCGAAGCTTGCACACGGCCAACTATAGGAATAGGAATTAGGGGCTACCCTACGATAGTGTGAATGAGGATGATGAGATTTCTGGGAGTGCACTTATAAAACTCGTCGCCTTGGAGACTCGATGCTTTCTTAAGCATAAAGCGTCGAGTGTAGATTGTGGTCGACGTGAAGTATCCCTTTCCCTAATGTCTACGTACTATTTCGCGCTTGGTACTAGTACAGCCCTGCTAATCAACGAACACGAGGCCTAGCCCTGTTGCCAGGTCGGGCGCCCCATGAGGATGCCCCACCTATTGACTTCGCTGGCTGATATTTCAGATCAGTCTATTGGATATATTTTTGCTCGTGGGTGGCCTTGCCGAAACATTGACGAACCACGAGCAGTATGCTCGGAAGCGCGACTGGAGTGGCGACGAGTTGGTCAGGCCTACCGGACAATGACCGTTGAACATTTCTTCAACATCCTCTACAACCCTTTCTGGATGATTCAGATCTACCAGCTTCCAGGCTTCCGTCTGCAAAACCAAACCCCATACAGCACGAACGGCGCCCAATGATAGGGTCTCTTCGTATCATCCTTCTTCCTAGCCTCTAAGACAGTATGCTGCAGGGCCCTTGCCAAGTTCACAATTGGCCCCAGCTCGGCCCGATCTACATGGTGCAGGAAGTAGTCGTAGAAGATCCGCGTGAAGAGGCGGCCGGTGGAAGACTGAATCGGCCACAGCGCGCCGAGGACGGATGTTGCGCCACCGAGGAGAAAGGACGAGAGCAGACCCAGTGGGTCGTCGCCAGACAGCGAGAAATCTTGCACTCCGCTTGAACAAGCTATCAAGGTCACGTGGGCGGCGCTGATATTGAGAGAGGCTATGTCGGAGATGGTGAGGTGTTGTATTGGAGGGCCGAGGACCAGTGATTGTCGTGTCGGAGCATGCGTGTCGGAGATGCTGTGGCCGTGGAAGTGAATGAGGTCGGCGGATGTAGAATGTCGCTTGAAGCTGTCGGTGGTAAGACCGGCTCCGAAGACGACTGTCGCACCAAGCTCACTGCCTAGGCCTTTTAAGGACCTGTAGATTTGAGATCTTTCTGCTTCTGTCGCAAGGTCACTGGATGCATCCTCGTACGCTCCGAAAACTGCTGCCGTCCATGTCGTCGGTGCCTCCGCTTTGGGTTCGGGGGCGGCAAGACGCTGAAGACAGCTGACCAGCACGGCATGTGAGGGAACGTACACGACAGGGTTCCGTTCGATGAGTATTTTGGAGCCTACGGGGACGGCGTGCAAGGGCACATTGTGGAGAGGCGCCGTGGGCGAGAGGAATAAAATATCTCCAGCATTGCTGCTCTCTTCCAATGGTCGAACAATTGGGATCAACGGCCGCAGGTACCTTTCGGCGTCGGAGTCATTCATCCTGGCTTCATTGATTCTTCCTACGGCTTCTTTAAGATCCTCGAGGGGTATCTCGATCTCGACCATTTTACGAACTGCGAACGGTCCGTCCTTGTCTTTGTCCATAGTGAAGGAGAAGAACAGAAGCTTGGATGGACACGTACCAAAGCTGACCCAGTCTACAAAGACCAGCTTGGCCGCCGACGCTGTTTGAACCCACTGCAGATCTTCGAAGGTCAAGGCGCCTCGAAGACTGAGGTAATCAGGGGCATGTTTCAGCTGTTCCGCTGGCAATAAGTTTCTTAGCATCTTTGAAATTCCTCGAGCTTTGCGTCTCTGAATCCACTGCCACGTCTGATCGCTGTCTTGGAGGCCGACAGCGAGTTCCAGAGCGATATCAAAATACAGTTGCTCGAGTTCGGTGGTGAAATATGCCTGTGACGCGGCCAACGCGTGCGTTTTGTCGGCCGAATCGCTTCCGTCGTTTGCTTGTCTCTCTATTTGGTCCTTCAAGTCAAAGGCTTCCCCGAAACATTCTAAAACCATCTTTGCTCCCACGGTCAGCGACTCGAACCCTGCCACACTCCTAAACTGGCGTATCGCCGGACCACCGAATTCCATCAACAAGTAGCAGACCATTCCTTTGACGGTCAGAAGTTCGGCACGTTTTACCGCATTTTCTTCCGGAGTAAACGTGTTTGTAAGCTCACAGAGCAGCTTGAATAGATGCTCGAAAGTTGGTAAACATTCATTGTGTATGGCAAAGACAAGGAGCCGGAGATAGCGAGTCTCGTTGAAAGTCGCCTGAGCGCCCTCAGAGAAGTCGTCGTTTTCACCGAATGCCAACAAAGACGCGTCTGATTTTTCGACGAATTTTGGCGGTTGGGCCTGGAGGAAAATTGAAGCGGAGCCTCTCAAAAAAGCGATCTCATACTTGCTATATGCATTATCGGCCTTCCAGTCGACTTTGTTGCACGCCGCTTCCGTCTGGTTCAAAATCTCAGCCGCGACCGTGGCAATCTCCTCTGGGTCATCCCCTTGCAGTCTTCCGAGCTCTTCCAAAGCCTCTACAAGGAGGAGCTGCTTCTCGACTTGCGCTTGATACCATCCATGACCTCCATCTATATGGATGCCTCGCTTGAGTCGTGTGCATACGTCTTCCAGTATGTCCACCCGTTTTTCTTCAGACGCTCGTCGTGGCTGTAGCATTGTCTGCAATCGGATGGTTTCCGCGAGGGACTGTTCTTCCTCGCTCTTGCACTTCCTGCAATACTCCAGATATTTCTCCGCGTGATACAGTGCGTCCTCGCGCTGGTGCAGCATGAGATACTCCGCCCATTGGCGCCTATGGAAGGACTGCAGATAGGGCAGCTTCGTGCACACAGGGGCGGAGAGAAGTCTATTTCGTCGCTCTCTGGCCTCAGCTAGATTGCCAGTAAAAGCATTGAGCAAGTCACAATGACGAAATTCGACCAGTGTCCGACTAAGCGCGTCCCCACTCTGATCGCATACTGCCTTCAAGTAGCCATGGATTTGATTACCGAATGCCGCGGCTTGGGAGAGGTTAGGAAGCAGGCTAACAAGTTCAGCCGCATACTCAAGAGCCTGCAAGGCCGTATCGTAATTGCCCAGTTCAAGCAGGATAGTCGACAGTTGCGTGAGGCGATCAATTCTGTCCGATACGCCGTATCGAGCTTCCAGAAACCGTTGCATTATTAGATCTCTATAAAGCTTGGCCATGCGATTGTCTTTGTCGAGAAATTTTTCGAGCAAGTTCAGTGCCTTTTCGGCATCCTTGAGCCTTCCGTGCTCACCGTGGAGCTTAGCCAAGCGAAGCATACAGGCAGTGATGGCGTGGTCATCCTCGGCCAAGGAGGAGGTCATAGCCTCCAGTTGCGGCTCAGGATTTTCCACAAAGTATTCAAGAAGCTCGAGAACCTCGAAATAAAGGCGTGCTCTAGTCAGTTGGAGAACCAGTTCCTGCAAGAATTGTTGATCCCAGCCGATTTGTGGGTTCGGGAATCCATCTCCGTACAGCCGCCAGAAATAGTGGATCTCCAGGCAGTAGTATAAAATGCGAGGCTCTTGAGGTCAGCCGGACGCTGTCTTTTGGAAATACGTCCGAGAGTAAACTTACGACGCATTCATCCCTGTGCTCTGAATCCAGCACTGGCCGATATTTTTGAAAAAGCGATGCGGCCGATTGCAGCGGGCCGGCCAGCTCCAAGCTCGTACTGACGCAATTGAGTTCACTTTGGATGAACCTTAGCTCTTGATACGGATCGCTTCCTTGCTCGGGGCTACCAGTTGTATGAGTCGAGAGCGAGAGTGACTTGTGGTCGCCGAGGATCAAGTGTATTCTAGATATTTCTGCTTCGAGAGCGTGTTCAGCGTCATGGCAGGACTCGTCTGAACGTACCTTGGCTAGACAGTTTAATGCATCGTCGAATTTGTCAATATTGCTCTGATGCCTGCTCTCAGAAATTGCAGCTTGCACGACGCTCGAGAGGGCAGCAGCCATCACAAATCCTATTAGTGCAGACTCCAAGAGCGGCGTTAGATGGGAGGTTAAGTAAAGACGGAGTGGACGCGGCGGGAGCGGCTTGGCGGAACCCGTTCGGTCTTCAACTGGGATATGCAGGTCCTGCTTGTTCCTCAGCTTGCTTCAAGCGCGTCTTGCATCCTCTTCAAGTTTCCAGCTTTCTAAGTCTAAGTTTTGTCATGGAGTTCGTGTTGGACCTCCAAGCCAAGACCGGCGAACTCAGGCCTCAGCACAACGAGCCAGGTCAATCTTCAACTCGAGAAAACGTCCTCGAATATGACCCGAACGAATACACACTGATCAACCTTCGCATCGACACCGTCCAATACGGTCTCTATGAGGGCGACCCGGCAGCGTTGATCATATTCCGATTCATTATCAAGTTCCGTCCGGGATCCAGAAGGATCAGAAACTTCCATGTCAACATAGAATTTCGCAAACAAGGTACACGCGGAGAGGGTGAAAGTTCATCTCATCCAAAGGTGATGCAGTTGGCTCCTGAGGAGAGAAGAGGTAAAATCTTCACGGAGGAGAGGGGCAACACGATCACCGCTGGCGCGGAGGTGCCGCTCGGACCGACCGGTGCAAACGTCCATGTGGATGACGAGATAGCCAGAAAAATCAACCGAGAATACGAGCTTAAATTGAGTGGATGGAAGAAGAGTTCGGATGTGGCGACGGACAACGTACTTGTCTGGGATTGTACGGAGGCCAAGAAAGCGGCAAAAGGAGTCGTGCCCGGCTACCGGGCAGCTGCCGTCGTGAAGTGCCCGTCTGATGAGCCCTTCATCGCCATCTTCGAACTGGACGCCGAGCGAGGGATCTTTCAATTTGACCAGAATGTGTTTGAGTACGTGAACGTCTTTGCTAAGAAGGACTCAGACGACCCCGTCATCTTCAACCCAACCAAACCGATGGGCCACCAATATCCAAATTTAGGCGACTTCAAAGACCTGAATCTTGAGGACTATATTACGTTGGAACCGATCAAGGCTCTACCATTGGGGTATTCCTAAAAGTCCCAGAGCACGCGGACATGAAAATCTGGAAGAAAAGAGAAAATCAGAATGAACCGACATTTAAAAGGTCATCCGAAGTGGCCACATAGAACTTCTTCAGTCGAGGCACCCCCTAGGAGACCTTTCCGAGGAGTGTGCCCATGTCCTCTAGTTGGGATGAGGCAACAGATACACCTGCTCTCTGCTCGATCCATTTCTCGTTCCTCTTTATGGTCGAGAATTGTATCCCATGAGATAGAATTTAGTATCCTAAAGCTTGGGAGCTTGACCTGGCCTCGAAACCTAAGGCTGTTATGTACCGGAAGTAGATAAACAATTGTCCTACTCTATTTCAGCGTTCAAAAATCATAAAATAGAACTTCTAGAAAGCGCATATCGTCCTATCTAGACATGCTTTCCTAGATCTGGAAGCTACAGACAACGTATCCGAGAGCTGGAGCGTAGAGAAGTAGAATGTGATGCTAGCTAGAACTCCACCCATTCTTTTCAAGTCCCCTTTGCTTCTCCAGCCCCTACCTGGCCACTACATTTCTCATGGTAGGGCCTAGCTCAAAAATTCGGCATGCCAGAAGACCAAATACACGACCGCCGAAGAATTGGCTCACCCCAAACCCCGCGACTGCAGACAAAGAAGGCCGCCAGTGGTACTCCACCAGCAAACCCGTCAACATCATGTGGACGTATGCTCTTCACCGACGACTCTCTCGTCTCCAGAGCCAGGGCAAGTCCTGGGCCGTCGTCGTCATGGACCCGGGGCTGATGCCCAAGACAGGGTCTGGCGAGGGAGTACGACGCCTTCATGCGCTGGCTGTGGAATAACGTGTTGCCGCGCGTGGTGCCGCTGCTGTAGATGCTTGTGAGCCCGAAAATTCATTCGACGAAGGAGAATGGGCCGGCTCTGGCGAGGTTGGCTATTGGTGAGGACGTGGAGGGCGTAAGTGTGGTTTATTCTGAAGGGAGGACGCAGATCAAGTCGAGTGTGGACAGGCTCTGTGGGAGTGGACGGTGAAGACTGTAGCGGCGAATGCAGAACTCTGGTATCATTGGCGAGGGTAGGCTTTGTGATATGGCTTGGAACCAGTGTGCGGTAAGCGCCGAACAGGGTTGAATGCTTATTGGACTTTTCTTTGCCCGTTTGGCTCCGCCTGATCGACATCTTTGCAATGCTCGGGAGCAGAAGCGGTAAGAAAAGACCGCTAAAAACTCTAACCTTCACTTGAACATAAGTCGTAGCCTCTTCGCATACATGTTGTCTATCTAATTTCACGTATTTAGGTACGGAGTCTTCACGCTTATACCTCGTTACCCTCCGGCCTATGCTGCGGGCAAGGTTCCGTCTCAACGCAATCAGTCGATGGTTTCTGCTGCAGTGGCCGTAGCTCTGGCCCTGGGTGGAGAATTTGCTCCATATCCGTTACATCTCTTCCATCCACGCCCTGCATGACCTTGACAAGCTGTTGATACTTCTCGTATTCGATGAATGAATACAAGCTTCTGACTATTGTGTCAATTTCGTCTCGGTCCAGCTGCTTGAAATCCACGACGTCGCCCGGGAACTAAAGCTGCGGAGGACGCTGTCGTTGCCAAGATGGTGTAATCCGTTGAGTGATGGGGAGGGTTTTGACCGAGTGAAATATCTGACTTGCTTTTTCGTGACCAGGTCGTGGCTATTCGCTAGTCAGACTTTTGCAGCAAAATATCTAGATGTGCTTCGCCGATGCTGGTTCTCTTCTATACCCAGCACATCTGTATTGTACATACTTGGCAGCTGCCTTGGACTGTCTGCTATGACATAGTCTTAGTCTGAACGCTTCTGGTGGCCCAGAATTCTTCACACCTGCCGGGCATCCTGATCCACTGCAATCAGGCCTCCTTAGGTCCCTGTGACTCATCTGGCGGGTCTCAATGCGCGCCTGGCAACGCTTCCACACTCTTCCCTTCAACAGTACTATCGGAAAGCGAACTTCGTTGATTTGAGTCTTCCTTCTTCCATTTCCACAATCGCTTCTCCGTTCATGAATCCATGAAGGTACGATTCGCCAACCAGGGCGAGCTGCCGGCCCATAGGCCGAAAGACGAAAGGAGCAATGGTGCCAAACAAAACGCATACTTGATCGCCTGCGCTCGTCTCTTCCGGTCCCACACCGTAGTAGCCCTTTTTCGTCACAAAAAAGCGCCTCCCTGAGCAAGTTTGCCCCTGCCTCACCCGAAGAAACGCGTCATCCGTGGGATCTTGTTCAAGGTCATGAGCTTTCATGTTGTTCGTCTGGAGCCCGCCCAACGTTGGGTCAAAAAAGTTCGTTACCATGTCTGCATCCGGATTGAAGCAGATGGTGCGCATGTACGCCTCCCCGTTCCAGATTCTCTTTCTAACTGGATAAAAGCCGATATCACGAATTTTTGACTCGGATATTTCTTCACTACCGAGCATCTCGAGACCTATCAGCGCCCTCCAGCTCCGCTCAACGTTCGTTGGGTTGTACTCTACATGGCCGAGCATTTCACCCGGCCGCAGATCATGTACAGCTCCCGTGACAGTGACGTCATCTAGATAGATTCCTTCAACAACTAGAACGCGACCAGACTCCTTAATTTCAAAGGTAGCCTCCTTTTGTGTTGCTGCACGGTAGACAATTTTTGGAGCATATCCCAAAATTTGAAATGGAGTCCCAAAAAGCCTGTCTTTTGGATGTGGGTGAGGCATCCATGATGAAAAGTCCGCTGGCACGCTTGGTCCACAACAATCCCTGAGAAATTCAAGGCTTTTGTGCGCTCGTAAGTGAAGCTGAATGTACGTTCGGAACAGCTCTGACGGAGACAATGTGTAGTCAATCGGTAAGGACTCAACTTCAGTGTGTGTAGCATCCGCCAGTCCCAAGAATGCGTATATTTTGTCCAATGGATCAGTAGCTTGAGTATTTCTGTGACCCCGAATAGCGTCGTAGAATGACTTTGCGGGACTGTTTTGTTGCCTCTCGAGAATGGATGCCGTGATTTCCACGACTCTTGCGAGCCCTTCACCTATTCGGTCCATTCTTTTGCAGGCAAGATCACATTCTTCCGGATGGGTACTGTTACTAACACCTTTAAGGGCTTCGTCCGCGATGCATCCTATGTATGCATTAAACATAGTGGCAGCATTGAAGAAATAGTTCCAGGGTAGTGCGAAGTCTCCGCAGACAATAACTGCATTATTGAATACAACAACCTCCTGCACAATCCATGCTCTTGTCCACCAAGGCCGTTGAAGTAAGTCACCGAAGGCTATCCAACGCGAATCGAATAGGAAGGAAGCTTGGCCCTTGATCCACTCTTCGCCTTCATTCGTTACTTATATTCGTCTTTCGCCCACCGATTTGCCATGTCCTCAATCAAATCAAATGCTTGATGACAGTAAGCCGTCTTGCGACCAATCCATGCAAAAACCATCTTAGCCGCCATGTAAATATCTCTCATTACCCTCACTTGGCTGCTCCTCTCCTTAAGGTCGGCCTGATTGACCGTAACGATCCATTAGTACTGCGATCAGGTTCCGCTCATGACTGGAATTACCGCTAGTGCATCGACCTCAGCAAGAAGAGTCGGCAAGTCGGCAAGTCGGCAAATCCTTGGCACATTCAGCTAAGCTCCAGCTCTGCTTAGTATCAGGATTTACTACAAGAACTAAGAGGAAAAATTAATCAAAACGGTAGCCGTTCCTCGGGTGCTTCGTAGATATATATACGGTATTTAGGAAAGGTCTTTAAGGTCACAACAATCCGGTTCCTCATCCCAATCTGGCTCCTCATCCCAATCTGGCACCTTATCCCAACCTAGCTCCTCATCCCCCCAATCTGGCCCCTCCATTCTCGATCAACGGCACCCCATCAAGCCAGCAATGTTTTGCGCGGGGAGCGTCACCGCGCAGACGAAACGATCGAAAGTTTCCAGGCAGCAGACTTGGCTGAAACGAAGAAGGGGTAACTACAGCTGACAACTGCAGCCGAAGCCCGAAGGGGGCCACTTTAAGCCCGAACTGGCTTCCTGCAGATTAATGTCAGGCCAGCGCTCTCTGCGGCTTGCCCGGTACTCTGGACGTGCTCCCCGGCGCTCTCCCGTGCGCTTGCGACGTGCCGCTGATGCTCCTTCGCGTGCCTAATTAAAAGTGGCCTCGCTCCATTCCCTAACTCTTGAGATGGGGGCAGTTGGACTTATCGTGGCCGCCTTCGCCGCAGTAGAAGTAGAGATTACGTCTGCCCCCTTGCTGAGTAGCAGCTCAACCAGCTTCTCGTGGTCTCGGTTCGAAGCCGCCTGCAGCACAGTGCCGTACTCCCCACCTTGCGCGTTGACATCCACCCCGCTACTGAGTAGCAGCTCGACCAGCTTATTGTTTCCGCGTCTGCTCAGAAGTCAGTAACTGTATGGTCCTTTGGGGAGTACAATTCTTGTCGCAGCCCGACGTTGCACAGGCGACAGACTTCTAACCCGTCGGTCAGGACATCGCAGTTGTAGAACGAGAAGGTACTAAAGCAAAGCTTAACGCAGCTGTGGGTGAGACCATACCAAGATCTGCTTTTCACGTATGGCTGGGACTAGCGGCTGGCACTTGCATGTACTTATCTAATCGTCTCCATCAAGCCCGATTAGGCAGACTCACAAAAGGCAGGAAGCCAGGGCTTTCACGACTGGCCATGTCCCACTTTGCCGCCACCCTCTCCTTCTCTGTCTATCTGGAGGCACCGTGAGGCATTTTCATTATTGGACCACTGCCAAGCCTTGCTGGAACCTTGACAGCGACACATGCAACATGATTGCGCCACGCGCGTACACGTTCATGTCCCAGCCATTCCGCTAAACATAAGTACCGGAGTTACATGCTCAACCAATTCAACGACTTCCCTTCTCTCGAGCAATTTGATCGTCACTTAACCCTCCCGTGCTTGAAGCAAGAACTGATCGAACTTGCTGGAAACCTGGATGACACTCTGCAGTATCTCGAAATTCAGTCGCATTGACCGATAGCTCGCAAGCTGTCTGGCCGTCGTGATGGTGTTCCGGATTTGCCGGCCATTCATCACGTTGTCCGCCAGATCATCCAGATGATCCTCTATTTCGTCGAAGTCGACCACATTCTGAGACTTCAGCAGATCGAGGAAGTTCCACCAGATCTGCCGCCGCTCAGGACGACCCAGACTCCGATAGTGAACGGAGAGCTGGATCCGGGATTTGAGAGCTTCGTCAAAAACACCCACTCGATCCGACGTCAATATGAGTATTCCGCTGAAGTACTCCAGTACCCGAAGGAAGATAGAGACGAGTGAATTCCGCTGCAGATCAGAGAGGCTCCTTTCCTCTAGGAAGACATCCGCCTCGTCCAGAAGTAAGATACAGTTCCACGTGTTGCTGATATGGAACACGGATTCGAGATACTTCTCCACTTGACTTGGATCAGTACCGAGGTCGCCACACGTCATTCGGTAAAGTGGCATGTGTGCGTTTTCAGCGAGACATTCTGCTGTGAGTGTTTTTCCTGTGCCAGGACCACCATGCAGAAGTATAGTCAATCCACATCCCTTCCCTGTGACCAGATCGTTTGCCTTCTCAGCGGCTAAGTGATTGGTGACGACAGCGTCCAGTAATTCCTTTGTGTTTTTATCGAGCACTAATCTCTCAAAAGCGTGCATATTCCACTCGACTTCGGTTATCCTACCGACCTCCAAATTGACTAAAACCTTTGTTAGTCGAAAGCTGCGATACAATCGACATTTCACTTACCCCATTTTTTGGTCAGTAAACTGAAACCTCGAATTTCCGTAGGCAGGAGCAACAGAAATGAATGTTGTGGCGGTTTCTCTGACTCTACTGAGGTCGCATCAAGCTCTTTGCGGCCGTGTTGCATCTTCAGGGGTGCCCCGTGAAGTTTGTTGTAGGTAGTGGTGTCAATCATATATCTTGCATCCATCTACCAGTTCGCTTGTCAGTGCTGGTCAGACCATAATTGGAAGAAATCCTACCTCATAGTCTCTCTGTCCTTTGTATGAGACATGGCGTTGTTTGCGACAGCTCCAAAATATACGCCCTCTGGTTTCAAGTAGGCTGTGGACGGAGTCTTCAGCCGAATCGAGCGGGTACAAACTCAGATCACTGATGGGAACCACCTCTTCCCTTCTCCAGGTCCATGGAATCTGGAACTCTTCTGATCTGACATAAAATGTCCCATCGAAATCCCAGCAGTGAGCTTTGACAGCCCAAGCGGCCACTTCGTAAGTGCTGCTGGTTTCGTCTTCATAGTCGGCTGGAAAATACCCGGGGCAAGATTCTTCGCCTCCTGCGAAAGATCTTTCGTCTTCTGGAGAAGAGCCGCCATCCTCTACAGGTAGATCGCCACTTCCTACAGAAGAAGAATTGTCTCCAAAGGTGGAGTCCTCATCCGTGACTGGTATCCTCTGTGAAATCTTCAGCCAGGAGTCAGACATGTAACCTCGCACGACACCATTCTCATTTCGGACCAGATACTGCTTTGGCCTGAACAGATATGGTATGAAAGATTTCGAAATGCGCCCTCTTGAGATCAGCGTGTCCACTTGCTCATACTCACTGCCAAACGTTTCGAGTATATAGTTAACGAGTAGTTTCCAATTCTCTTGCTCTCGAAGACTCAGTCGTGAAGCACGATCTCGGAGTGAACTGCGAGAGTGATAAACCGATAAATATGGCGCATCAAGCTGGTAATTGTGCTTCGGTCTGAAACCGCTTGGCCGGTAGGGAAGTGAGGTGAACATCTTGTCACATGTCTTGTAGAGATCAGTTGAAACAATCGAGATCAGCTCACTTGATGGTGGCGGACCCTCCTTCTCACCATTGGGTACATCGTCTCTAGAGGGCAGGAATCTTCCCCGAGAAGTTCCCTGGTGGTGTTTTGGTTCGTAGTCTCTGATGACCAAGAACAAGAGCTCTCTGTGCTGATATAGATAGGTTCCTATGTCAGAGACGGGTATTGATCCACGAAGAGACACGGGGGCGACTGCTCGAGCGTCCATAACAGGTTCGTCGTATCTACGCAGTTTTGGTTCATGGCACCAACGAGGGTTATCAAGCCAGTGATCCCACTCCCGCATGTTTTGGGTCACTGCGGTATTCGACCATTGTTGTTGGCGGCGAACACGATAAATGATCTGCCATCGTGGCGGTGTGTCGCCAAGGCTTTTCTCATTGCTCTGCATTCCAGGTACAGTCAGTGTTTGGGAGGTGAATAAGGCGCGTCTTGGAGGGACAGCAATTTTGACGTTCGCTGCGGCAGCAACACGAGCCGGTTGTCCTGTCTGGGAAGCGAAGGTTTGACTTGGCTTAATCGATTGAGCTCCAAAGGCGTTTTTGATGCTCTCAAATGTCAGTTGAGCGGAGATCATGTAGAGCGACCTAGCTTCCGGATCGGCAGCAACAACAATACCAAGGAGACAAGAGTCTCGAACGACCCAAGATCCCGAGAGGCCGGACTCTAAGACAGGTAAGTTAGGTACCTCTGGAAGAGCATGTAAGAATATATGTACATACCTAGTCCTGCTTCCATAAGTATTTGAGATAGATGAAATATGCAACCATTGCTGTGCATTGAGATGGTGGAATTATTGAGATGGCCAGGAAAGACGCGGGAGCGGGTGCCCAGGACATATGCAGGTCCGTGGAGATCGTCAGTACTGCCTTCAGCGACGGATAAGACTGATATGGTTTCGGATGGTTTCCCGGGAAGACGATATGTGTTTGATGCTGACGGGTCACCGGGGATCTTGAATACTGCCCAGTCCATATCATTCTTGTCCGAGTTAGAGACGTCATTCCCCACTTCGCCACTTGGACTTCTGCCAAACAACCAGATTCCATCATCGCTGACCGTAGACCAGTCAGAAACGTCGAACACGTTTGGAAATCCGTCTTCTTCAACTGGACTTACTCCACTTGACGACTCTTGCAAAGTGTCAGTGTCAGTGTCATTGTCCGAGTCGATGTATACTGCGTCATTGCCGCTACTGCTAGTAGGTTCCTGATCCGAATTTACCGTCTTGTCGGTCCATGCTGCAGGCGTGGCGAACGCATGGGCAGTAGTCAAGGCGTAAGCCTCGCCATCAATATTAATTATCCCGCCTAAGCGAGAGTAGCGATCTTTGGTCCCATCTTCCACGGCTAACTGGAAGTTCATTAGAGAGCCACATGTGGATTCACCGGCTATGAAACTCTCAAAACGAACGCGCATTTTTGCTGGATGGGATACCGCATTTCCTCGGCCACTCGTTTCAGGCTCCTGGTGGTCATCGACCGCAGGCGCAGCGGCCCACCGGAGTCGTCGGGATCTCAATCTGACGAATAGGGATTTTCCAAAGCTTGCTAGGTAGGTGGGCTGTTCGCACGACTGGAATTGCCTTTTAATCGCTTGTTGGCACTCCTTCGTGTAACATGTTATCAGTATGGTGGGCGTCGCCTCAACGAGACCGCCTTTCTTGCGGCCTATCAATCTGAATTCGGCGCAGGCATCTGGCACGTTGGAAATGCCCTGGACACGTCCTATGAGTCGTCTCAAATCATCATCAAGTTTTGGACGGATGTCAGCCTCGAAGCGGGTCCTTAGGCAGAGACATGGCACTTCGAGAGATGCCATGTACCAGATTCCGTGGCGGTCGATCCCGAGCTTTTCAATTGCACTAGTTGAATAGATTATGTCTCTCGGAATTGTCTCTCCGCAGTTCGGATCATGGGCCATTACATTTGAAGGTGGTGCTCAAGTCATCATCTGGGGTTTATGCGTGTGTCGGCTTTTCGGTGGTCAGCAGGGATCTAGTGCGGGCTGCTCAGCTCTGAGAGAGGCCGCAATTTGTTGTTCGTCATTACAAAAGGCCAGCTTGCAGTTCATGTACCTAGTTAGAATCCGCAGAAAGGTAAGGTAGGCGATGAAGCAATTCCAATTCCTTCGAGGTTGTGAGTAGCAGCTCAAACGCCCCATGCAAGTACTAATGCAGCACAGCCAGTGCTGAGGCAGAACTCCCCGGGCGAATTGGACTCTTCCACGTTATCGAGGTGGCTGAGCAGTCGCCTAGGCGAACCCCACCAAGATTGGGACATCGACACAACGAGATGGCAAGGGGCGATCTACTCGACTGAGTAGAGAGAGCAAGGCCCTTTCAATGTTCCTGATTTGAAGACATGCCTGATAAATGTGCAAGATTTCAACAAATGTGCAGATAAGTCAAAAGAGCGCTACTTCGATTTCACAAATGTTACCTCATCAAGAGCCATATTTTGCGGAGCAGACGTACTCAGCAGATTTGACAGGATAGAATTCTTCGGCGGCTAGGTATGCAGTCATTATTCCACGTTTGTGGCAGCCTCTCGAAAAGCGACCGAGAAGCAGTAGTATCATCGTTCTGGCCATCGTCAAAATCTGCAATAGTCGATTTTGAGGTATATTTTCGATATCTGGAATATGCGCTCCAGGAGTTGGCAGACAACCCACGCATTTCTAGTCATGAGTTCGCAACCCAAACCTTGGGCGACATCTTCCGGGTCAAGGCTGCCATCGAACGCCATCGAACAGCTCCTCAAGATCGGCTGGTCACTTTGATACAGACCGAAGAGTTTCCAGCCGCCAACCCGAATCAGGTCCATCGGGCGCTTGACTTGACTCTGCATTTCTGGCTGACCTTGAACGTTTGCTCCATCACCGCTCGACTGCCATTCTTTGATTCAGGTTCCACTGTTGCGCCTTGGGAACGAGATTGCAGCCTTGAGGAATTTGTCATTCGATGTTTCCCCGCATACGGGCGCCCCGGAAAAGATTCAGACACATGTATCGATCCTAATTTTACGGCAGTAAACATTGAAAGAGAGGCCGGCATACGAATTCGCTGGACGTCTAATCTGATTGACCATCTCCTCTACGATCCTCTCCACAGAATATTGTGCATATACGCTCACAAGGCCTGCGCCCTGGGGCACACTGAGCAAGCCAACTGCCTCATACCAAAGCAAGTCCTCGACGAGACACTATGGACTCTGGATATTTTGTTTCCCTACGGTGATCCAAAAACTCTCAGTTTCCTGGCCGACAAGAAACAGCCCCTCCATAGAATCCACTATCCCAGTGTCTCGACGCCATCCGACCTGCAGTCTTTCAAGATTTGGCGTCGCCGTCTCGAAGACTTGATCGCTGCGTTCAATGCGCTTCCAGTCGGATATCGTCAGCTACGCTACAATCGCAACAACCCGATGCAGTGGTGGACGTTCTGGCTTGCTGCTCTAATCACCCTGCTTACGATCGTATTTGGTATGATCTCATCTATCACCGCATTGGAGCAAACCAGGCTTGCTCAAAAGTCCTACAATCTTGCACTTGCTCAAGCAAGCTCTTCCAAAAGCTCGTCCTCCACTTGAGGTCGCTGAGGAAGGAAATGAGGTGCACCTACAGAAATCAGGCTAGCTAGATGGGGATGGACTCATCCGCGAGTGGCTGTACAGTCCGGCTCTGAGACGCAGCGACGGGCGCAGCTCTACAGACGCTCTATGGCCATCCAGGCCAGGTCAACACCGTGGCGTTCTCGCCGGACGGTAAGGTGGTGGCGTCAGCATCGGGCGATGAGATGGTCCGGCTTTGGGAAGCAGCGGTGGCGGCATTAGACGATACGACGGTCCAGCTCTGGGACGCAGCGACGGGCACGGCTCTGCAGACTGTCGAGGGCCATACGAGGGAGGTTACCGCTGTAATGTTCTCGCCGGACGGCAGGTAGTGGCGTCGGCATCGTGCGACGTCCGGCTCTGTGAAGGTGCCCCCGAATGGTACCGGAGGATGGCCGACATGATCAAATCCAACGAGCCCCGTACCAAAGTGCAGAGCGCAAGAGGACTAAATCAAGCGATGCTCTTTCCAGACGCCTAGTGTTACCGATTAGGTCACGTGCCAACGGCTTGGCACCGGGCTTGGCGCGCACACACAGTCTGGCCTTGCTTCGTCTTTCTTTTTAGAATTGATGTCCATTTAGCTACCCTAATGATACGTTCTTAGCTGGTCCCTAACACCTCTTCAGGTATAAATTCAAGGTTTTAAGTGCACTCACGCAACAGGTCATACCACATAAGAGGTGCGATCCATCATGTTGGTGTGTTGGAGCCACCTGGGCATCCAACATGTTGTTCATTACTGCCCAGCTACCTATATATAGGCACCATCCTTTGTACCTTATAACACACCACATCCCTATAGAAAACTAGCTCAACTCTCTATAACCCCGATAAAGCCTTCGCTGTTCCCGCATCATTACCGTCACTATTATAGTCGATCATAGGCCGACTTCTACATGCAAGAGGAGAATTTAACCAATAGCTCTATCATGACCCAACCGCCTCCCGCCAGAGCAGCTCTCCGCGCTCTGGCGTGCTTGCGACTCAAATAGCACAGCGCCGCTGGCGCAGCTAATCGAGACCCTAAACCCGCCAGCCAACGATCTTATGCCGGGTCTTATGGTCGCCATCGAGCGTGGCTACCTCAGCATGATCCGGTATCTGCAGGAGCGAGGCATATCCATTTCCGGGAACATCGTGAAGGTGGCGTTGGAGGCGCGATCGATTCCCGTTCTTGAGATATTAAAAATGGGGGGGACGGCGTTGACGTGACTTGTTTCTTACTTCTCTCCTTTAACTCTCCTCTCTCCCGTCCTTCCTTCCGCTGCAACTCCTAACCACTTAACTGAGATAGGTAAGCTGACGACATATACCCTCCAGCTATGTAACCCGCGACCCAACTCTTGTCTCCTGTCTCTTCACGCACGGTGCAAACCCCAATCTCGGCCCAGCTATCGGCCCCGGTCTCGGCGACGCCCGCCGCGTACAACTGATCCCTACCTCCGGCGAGATCCTGCAAGCAGCGGCGCAGTTCGGCAGCGTCGAATCGCTCGACTTGCTTATTTGCGCACGGTGCCGTGCTCGCCAATACCGCAGCACTGCATGCGGCTGTCGAGGGCGGAAGCCTCGTTATGATGGCACGCGTTCTCGAGCTCGGTGCCGATGTAGATGAGCTGGATTGTGTTGAGGCTATTGGGTGGCCGCACTTTGTTCACCTGCCTGCCAAAGAGCCTGCCTGTCCACCTGCCTGTCAAACAGTCTGTCCACCTGCCTGCCAAACAACCTGCCCACCTGCCTGCCAAACAGTCTGTCGCTCATAGAGCAGCACGTGGTAGACCCGTACCCGATAGGTGAGTCTCGATCGGAGGCAACGTGGCGGACCATCTTAGGCAAATGTAAGCTCAGCTGGGCATCTCGCGCAGAGCGACGTCCAAGGACTTGGCTTCGATCTCTGGTCGCGAATACCACAGAGTGATCAAGAACTCAGGAGTCCAACGGCGCAGCAAGCCATGATTCAGTCCATAGGCGCAGCGTCCTCTGCGACGCATAAAGGACGTCTGTGGTTCACGCAGGAGGGTTACATAGGCCTGGCGCCCAAGGGTGCTAGAGTCGGCCACCAAATATATCTGCTCTTTGGCGCCGAGGTCCCTTACGTGCTCCGCAGGAAGGGAGATGACCAAACCTTCGAAGCCGTCGGCGAATGCTAACTGTCACGGTATTATGGAAGGCGAGATGCTGGAGACTGGACGCACGCCATTGGAGTTGAAAGTCGTGCAATCGAGTAGATGGTTATAGTCTAACGATAGGGCAAATTTAACAACACCAGCGTTGACGAAACTGTGGAGAGTCCACGCTCGTTCGTGGGTGGGTTAGCAGGCGTTGTGAAAGTGATGGAACGGGGCAGTGGGCAGGGCGGACGCTTAATCTCCAGATCTATAGACTTCACGAGAGCGATGTAAGGAAGCAATAGGTAAGGTGGGCGCTCCCATCTACCCGATTGTCACAACCAACGGTGGGCAAATTCTTAGGATCTTTCTTTCGTCGTAGCTTAACGAGTCCTGATGTATATGGCTATCCGAGTTCCTGGCATCTATGGAAAGAAGCCATTGGTAGTATTTGCAAAGAAGATATTGGTACAGGTTCCTTCGTAACGAGAAGCATGCGCAGCGCGGAAGGGGTCGAGTTGATTAGACTACCTTACACCCGCCAGTCTCTGCTTCTTCATTGCGGCAGCGGGAATCGACTTCCTTGCTCCAGATGGCTGCTCATTCTGACCAAGCAACCCGGAACCTCCTGCAGGTACCATCCTCACATACTCTTGCACGATCTCGGCACCATTCACCACCGGGTTTTGTTCTTCGAGTAATTTCACCTCCCGCCTCGCCTCCAATAGCCGTCTCACATTCTCTTCCCGGAGCTTCCAGCTCTCGGGATATACGAGCCTCTTCTTAGGCTTATGGTGTCGGAAGTCTAACGGCACATCCTCGAACATATCCTCTTCGTTCTGCGCCTCCTTGATCAGCTTCTGAACCAGGTCGCCCAAGTAACGTTTATTCTGTGCAGGCTCTTCGAACTTCTCACACGACATCTTTACCACGTCTGTGTCTGGATTGTATCGTACGCCAGCAAGCTTGATCAGTTTGATCCTCTGGGGTTCAGTGAGGGAGGGAATATCACGAGTGCAGAACTGGACGACGATCTTCTTGGCTGCAGGATGAGCTTCGCCCATGTAGGTGGTGTAGCGGAAGCGGAGAGGGGCGGTCAATGGGGGTGGTTCGAATGGTTTTGCGAATTCTGAGTGCCAGAGGTGTTAGTTTCTCACCTCTTCACAAGCAGGTCTGTAGTTAGGAGATGAAACGCTTACTCTTTAATAACGGCATATCCCATGCCACTATTCTAGCATATTCTCTCATCTCCCTGTGTACCTCTAGCTCGGAGTGAGCCACGCTCGTGATATCCTCCTCCTCAAAATCATCGTCGTCGTCTTCAACCTGCCCGAATTCGTCGTCCTCTTCATCCGCCCAGAATCCAACTTCCTGTCCTCTCGCCCGGTAATCCTGGAAGCGAAGTGGCTCAACTTCTCGATCAATTTCTCGGGCTATTTCTGTGGCTTCCATTTCCATTTCCGCGTCGAACTCTGGGCTGTCCATTGCTTCGAGCATGGCATTTATGCGATTGAGTTCCGCAGCTTGCTCTTCCTTGGACAGTTGCTCGTAGTCTGCGCGCTGCTGAGGCGTGAAGTCTGCAGCTGTGAATGGCTTGCGCTCTGTTTGTGAAGAGGCACTGTGGGTTTCTGGAGTTCGCTTGTCATCGTCGCCCTCTGCGAGCCAAGGATGTGTGGTGGAAAAGGGACGGCATCGCGGTGCACAATATTGCCATTGTGGGCTGCATTTTCGTTTTGCAGGTGTCCTTCGACTGATCTGAAGTAACGACCGACTGAAGTGTCGCACAAAAGTCGCCATAGTCTTTGGAAGAAGACTTGATGGCAAGCGCCTTGTCCAGAGCTTCAGATAAATTTCTCAATTGGCCGCGGAGGTTCGAAGCACCGATGGTCTTTCCGGCACGCCGTACCCGTTTGGACGCCTTTCGGTGTCTGACCTATGCAACGTCTTTAACGCATGCCAACATCTGCAAAATGGGTGACAATGTAGCAGATAATGCGTCTAGGCCATCGGAGAAAACCAAGTCTTTCTTTGTGACTGTGGGAGCTACAGCAACTTTCGACGAACTGATCAAAGCTATTCTGGAGCCGAAGTTCCTAAAGGCTCTTCACGATGCGGACTACACAGAATTACTAGTACAACACGGATATGAGGGTCAAGGCAACCTGTTCAACCGCCTAATTGGGCAACCAAATGTATCCGAGTTCTGCAAAAGCTCCAAGTTGACAGTGAGCGGCTTTGGTTTTGACAAAGACGGACTGGACAAGTATCTGCGAGGTGCAAAGGACGGCGGAGGAGCGGTAATGAGCCATGCAGGTCAGTTCCAAAGTATCATACACCGAAACAAACGCTGACGACAGGGAAACAAGGATCTGGTTCCATCCTTAGCGCCCTGCGTATCGGCGTACCGCTCATTGTGGTTCCCAACGATAGCTTGCTTGATGGACACCAACTTGAACTAGCGGTAGAGCTGTCAAGGCAAGATTATGTAGTACATGGGAAGCTGGAGTATATTTTCCAAGGTATCCCTTGAGTTCTCGTTGACAAAGTTCTAGGAATCTTCCGGCAGCCATACCTGACGTCGAAACCCTCCGAGCACAAATGCAACAGTGGCCGCCAGTGAACAGTGGCGAAAGCAAGTATAAAAGAGGCTTGGCAGGAATTATGGATGACGAGATGGGATGGGTAGACTAAATCAGCCATCCACATCAGAATCGCATCAAGGCGAGTCAGCCTTCGTCAAAGCTGATTATGGAAAGACCAGCCAACCTTGTGGATCGACGGTTCATACTATATTGCCAGCGGCCCGAGGGAGAACATGGGAGCCATACAGTTTGTCTACTTGTTCGCTGTCCTACAATCCCAAGGATTGATGACTGGTTATTTTGACCGAAAGCCACTTCACACGGAAAGTCCACCCTAGCATCCATCACAGCAGCGGGCCATTCGCATGTAATATACCTCGGCGCCTTCTTCGCTTCTGCGCGACAAGACCATCCTAAACCTGAACACAGCTGCACCAAGTCTAGCTCAATATTACTCAAGGCAGGGGAGTCTTTCCTCCAGCGAGCTCCTCACGATACGAACTTTGGGTTTTCTATGTTCCACTCAAGTTCTTTTGAGGAAGGTATGGCTCGCCAATGGCTTCCGCTACCGAGCTTGGAAGATGAGGATGTCGCTCTAGTGCGAAGGCAGGACTTGTGAGACTTATTTGAACGTCTCAGGAATGAGAATTAGCCAGCGGCCAGCAGTGGCACTGTTGACCAGTTATCTCTGATCAGCGACGTCGATGCGAGTTTCTTGTCCCGATTCTAACCACGACTCGAGGGAGATAGACCACAAATCTGGTCAACCCCATACACATGGAGGCACAACGTCGACACTCTCTAGCAGGACTTGGAGTCAATATCAGTCAGATAATCAAGCAAGTGACACCGCGGTTGTCCTATGCAGGGGTTCTTCTGTAGCGAGTGTGGCAAGGATGTTTTATGGCAATAACTCAAGGCTTAGTGTGTCCCTACTGTTGTATGGTGGTCAAACCAGCTCCCTAGAACGGTGTGATGGGCACCTATTCGACCTACTAAGTGAGTTCGCATTAAGCACCTGTTACATGCTTTTCGTTGCAATCGTACTCTTTAGACAGCTTGTTGTCAGTCACAACCTCAACTACCGTATCATCGGAGAACCTTAAGTACAAGATCAAACAGGGGCTCACTTTGAAGTTCCCTCCGACATTCTGTGACAATGAATGGTTTGCGAAAGACGGCAAAACTGCACCTCGGCTGCCGAAATTTAAATGCCACTCAACAGCCGAGAAGTTTCCGGTAGCTCGGTGCCAGTGCGTGCGCGCGTCGTAAATTACCTTTCTTCCCCTGCTCTACATGAATTGGATGTGCCAGATCCAATACTTTGAACGCTTTGTGGCCGGTCGAAGTGCGCAGGGTTTCCTGCAGCCATGCCTCCGACACAAGTCACTCGAGAACCGCCCAAATAGTCGGAGGGTTCTTCTGCTGGCCGAGTTCCATTGGAACACACTCGATGGCAAGTCTTCAACTGGCTGCATATCCAAGAACATTCTCGCTATTCCACGCTCTCGTATACGGTGTGCGAGCAACAGTTTCATCAACTGCTAGAGTGACCACTACCGAGCCCGATGCATCGGTAGGTCGGGAGATTTGATAGCAGACCTAGGCCAATCGCTTGAATACGCCTGAGTCTCAGTTATCCAGTTCAACTCCATGGACAGGGCATGTTGTGCTTTGGTTACATAGCGCTTTCGCCGCGGTTGCTGCTTCGCATACGTTCAGAAAGTTGCGCTAGACAGACTGCATCGTCGACTCCACTGGTGGCCGAAAACAATGGCAAATTTAGGTAGTCAACAGATCTATCATCCCTCCACGCCCCTTGCAGACGCGCACGAACAGTGGCTTGGAATTTGATCCAAACATCTTTCAGACGATCTCCATGGGCCTAAAGTCCGCCAAAGCATTTCTGGTCATAATCATATAGGCTTTGCATGCCGACAAGCCTAAGTGCCAGAGACCGTTTTGGTTGATTGAGCGATTCACCAACACATGGCGCACCTTCTACCTCTCCGTATCTCTCTTGAATACGCTTGATGAAGTGGCGACGCCATAATACGCCTTTAGAACTGTTGAAGTTGAATCAGCTGCAGTCAGAGACGCGACTGGACACATGAGGCCTGCTCTAGCATTATTCACGTACCAACAGGCATCCATTGCAACGCGGGTAGTTAGTGGCACTCGGCTTTTCTGGAGAAGCTTTGAATTTGCGCTGCAGAAGGAGCAGTAGCGACTACACCAGTGGCCGGCAAGTCTTGCAGTCGAGGATTGTCTCCGCGATAAGAAGCCACCTGAATGGACTCTACCACTCCGCCGCCGTCCGAAGAGGGGTATGCCTTATTCAAGGGGCCGATTCTTGCTGTCGTATTTGCAAGTACCCCACTCTCAGCTGGTTGCCAGCTAGCATTGATATTTTGCCAAAATGGGAATGGAACCTCCTACAACTCACCGCCATGGATAAGGTGGCTAGGCAGGACGTGACCCACTCTGCTGCAAAGCCATGCTCACGTTGCCTGAAACCGAGTACCTCGGTAATGGTCATTTCCGGGGTACAAAGAACAAAGGAGATCCTTGCGTTCGTCCCCAGTTTGCCTTCGGTATGCTAGCAACATTTCGGCTAATTCCATCCTTGAACCTGGTCGCTGAATTGGGTGTCCCAATAAGGGCTTCCATAGTTGTCACAAATGCCGAAGAAATGTTGACAGTCTGTGGTAAGCCATGACTTGGTAGCAGAATTTGTTGAAGAGGCAATCTTCGCTGATAGCCTCACGGTAGTTGGAGAGTCTCACGTAGGATTCAAGAAAGAGCTAACATAATCCCTTTATCCGGTACATATAGCTACATTCTGTTCGACATCCAGCCTTACAGGCTCTAGCAAATGCATGCATGGTGGAGGCGAAAGTCGAATCGTAGTTGATGGTTTTGGGGAGGGACCTTGGACGGCTCTAGACGGATACGTCAATATTGTACGGACAGATATGGATCACTCATGAGCCTTTTGTATTCCATTTGCATCCATCGTGGCTCACTATGACATACGAAGGACCAGCCTTTCTAATAGGAACAATATACCGCATGCTCCTGTAGGTATGAGGCACACTCATGCTCATCGCGTGATACGCCATCACTCATATTGCAATTTGATAGGCGTGTGCTCCTCATGCCGCTGCAGCAGCACTGCCTTCCTGATGGCTCCTCTCCCGTCGCATGCTTTCTAACCACGGTTGTTCGTAGGATTGCGCTATTCCCAGCAAACAATTTACCATAGGCTCGAGACTGAAGTTCCGGGAGTGCTCTTTGAACTGGGTGTCAGCCACCAGTGCCCGGACAACAAGGGAGTGCGCATCGAGGGCATCGCGGTAGTATATTACGCCCAGCTCTTCGGAAGAGAACATTTCGTCGTCCTCGGTATAAGCAAAATGAAGCTGAGGAGTCATCGTCGCGGGAAAATGAACGATAGGGCCCGCGAGGTAGACGGCATCCGAGAGGTTCTGGAAGCAGATAGGAGGACGCATGTGGTTGTAGATATCCAGCCTCTCAAGGCTTGGGAACGTGGTTGGTAAGGTGCACAGTTCATGCTTCCAGCGCTCACGACTGTTGTCGTTGAGGTGAATGATAAGTCTCAGGTAACGCAACGAAGAGCGGAGAGTGCTGCGAGAGGACTGGCGTATGTCTTCGAGGTCGCCGGGTTTGTCGATGCGCAGGCACATGGAGCCTCGGAGGACATCGTAGGCCTCATGATAGATCTGCTTGCATGCGAGTAGAGGTCTGAAGACGTCTTTGCTGCACGGAAACTCGGAAGAGTCTGCGCCGGGGCAGGCATAGCACTGACGACGTGCTGCATGGAAGAACCAGTCACGGTTTCGGGTGGGAAATGGGGTGATTGTTATATCGCCGAAGGCGAGTGACCAGATGTGGTCACGAAGCTCCCGAGGGAGGGTCAATAGGTGTGTTGAGGACATGGGCTGGTATCAGATGTTCTGTACTCGACGTGCAACGGTTGGAAGAGCGCTCGTGTGGAGACGAAATAGCTGCGCGTTGAGTGTTCAAAAAGACGATGTGGGCGCTTCCTTCCTTTTGTCCCTCGGAGCTGCGGGGATCCATATTCAGCGAGCATATATACTCAAGGCAGGCCGATTCAACAAGGGGTAGAGCCGAAAGGAACATATTACTTTTGCTGCGGGATTCTTCAACCTCTAACATCCGTCAAAGGGGTCTCTCCACGTTTAGGAACTAATAAATGCAGCTTGATACTCGAACACAAGCATGGCGTCAGGGGTCTCTGCCCCCACCTTGCGACGTTGCGTTCTTGCCTCATTTCTTCCTTCTGCCGGTTTTGACTTCCACCGCCTTCCACCGCCCTAGAATTGAAACGCGTTCCTCGGCCGTCAAATCCTTCGCCTCATTATATCCTTGCATTATGAGCATTGCCCGTATGTGGCCGTCCCACGGTCCTACCGTGCTTCTTTTGAATCTCTTCATACATGCCTTTGAAGGTGAGTCCGACAACACCGGCAACCCCTGTCTGCATTTGCTGATGATGAGGTTTTACTCACTGCGACCGACCAGGGAACGGCTTCAGTAAGATGCCTCCAATTCCTTTTCAAATGCCTTTATACATGCCAGTCGACCCACCCTTCTTCCACCCTTGTACTGGCTGCGTCACAAAACCGGAGAACCCATCTTATACACCCAACGCTAGCTCCTGCCGCCCTTTAGTGTCAAAAACTAGGTTGATTGGCCAGCTTCCGTACCTTGCTAGACCTCGCCAGCCGCTTTCAATCCACTACCCACTTCTGTGACTTTGTGCATATGGACGCACCGTGCTGTCACCGTAAAGCTTTGGGGGGCATTGTGGAGGCCTTGAGTCATTGCAAGCGTCATATCCATTGGGAGCTTGATCGTTGCACCAGCAATCCTTGCATGGAACGTGGAGTCGTCTTGGACCCATCCTCTTTCTGTCTTGAACATTCGCAGCGCCATCGCCAGCCTGAGCACTAGCGGAACTGGCAAGGATGCCACGATCTGGCAGAGTGGATTTGTCACTGCGAGAAAAGGATCCACGCACGATATCAGTGAACCCCAATAGGTAGTCATCTAGTAGTCCAAAAGCTGCAGTCGTCGTTCCGGACAAAGGGTCAAACGCGCCAGTATCACTCTCCGCAAGCGTGCCTAAGGAGGTGGTTATCAGGCAGACCTACATCGGAAAGCACGTAGAAGCTCCAGATCTCGCCCCTGTCGAGGATTTCCTGCCCTTCTATGTCAGCATGACTGACAGTCGTATCAGCATGCACTCCGGTAGGCGTATTTAATGCTACAGTCCACTAAACGGAGCTGGCCGCTTGTCGAAGGGGTGCACGTCACTCGCTACAGTTTCGGAATACTTTGCGAATGCAGGAAGGCCTGATCAACGCTTCATTGCTTCATTATACCTGTACCATCTCGCAATCAGATTCTTCCGGGATCGCTAGTCTCCATCATCCTCAAAGCGGATCAACCAACAGGTCGTCAGGTGCAGGGCACGGCTAAAGATGTACTGACCGAGCACGATCACCCTCAGGGTGTGGAGGTCCTTTTGACAGATGGTCGTGTAGGACGCGTCCAAGAGGTGATCGTTTCGGGAAGCGCTTCTCAGTACCGGTCACCACAACGGCATACTCCTGATCCTGATCCGCAGAATTGGCAGGCCCATACAAGCTATCCAAGCAGGCACCCATCCTCACATATGCAGCACAGCCATGTTCCTGATCCACAGAACTGGCGAGCCCACAACCGCTTTCCAAGCGGGCACCCATCGGCCTACAGTTTGCCGTCGCAACCACAGCGCGCAGAATCTCGCCTTTCCCAAGCACTACCATTCGACAACCCCCCCAATCACTCTTCACTTGCTGTGGACAACAGTACCTACAATTGCAGCCCACAGTTGAAGCAGAATAACAGCGGATAGGATGCCTGTATTGACGGTCAAAAAATATGATGCTACATTTTGTCAAAAGAGAGCACTCACCCAGTAAGAATATAACAACATGGCTTTGCTTCATAGAGTCGAGCCAAGATTCAAAGAACTTCGCGTCTTGAGCCTGTGACACCACCCCTTCCTCCGCTTTCTCCGAGATTGATTCCGATGCAAGTTGCAATGTAGCTCCAGGCTTAGGGACGCCCTCATCTTGCGCCATGTCTTTCTCCTCAGCTAGTGGTTGCTGGTCTCGTATCCCGGTATCCTCTCTTGCTGCCTGCTCTTGCTGCCCAATATTTCTATCGATTAACTGTAGAAGCGTCTCCTTGTTATCCAATTCCCAAAATTCGATCAAATCTCGAAGTGAAACATCCCCGCCCTTTTCGATCATATACCGAAATATTGTGGTGGATATCGTTACCCTGTCCTCAATCTTGCGTCGGCCTCTCCTAAGTTGTATTTCACAACCCCCAACACGTTCATACCGATTCGAGCCTTTGGGTTTGCCTGCCCGAGCGTGCTCTTCCTTAGGAACAAAAATCCGGAAGTACGGGTCGGCGCCGCACCTGAGAAATTTCTCGATTATTTCGCCGAGCACTCTGTGAAACTTAGCTCCATGCTCTGGAGTGCAGCGCAATGCAGCCCGAAGGATAAAGTGCTGCCAGAAGCTGATTTCCCCGTCGAGCTCCAGATGTATGACCGTACGGCTGGTGTGGATAATAGCCTGAGGAGACAGGCCTCGCGTCAGGAATAATTCTAGAAGCTTTAAGCACCCGGGGTTGCCACCCACGATTGCACCCTTTTGGATCCAGCCCAAAAGGAGGGCAGTTTTGATATCAGTGTCGATAGTGGTTGGATCATGATCGATTTTCCAGGAGACGTATTCATGATCTCCGAGGAACGCCGAAATATAAAATGGAGACATGTTAGCAGTGTCAAAACGACTGCGAGAATCCACTGGACAGAAGGTGCTGGCGGCTGTCTGTATTGCTCCGAAACCATTAATGCCATGCTCTGGGTCTATCCAGTCATACTGACGCACTGCGGAATAAAGACAATCCCGGAAGGAATATGGTGCGTGATCAGTCTTGCTCCGGTGTCGCAAGTCAAGTATAGCATAAATGAAAAAACCCAAGCGCGAATCCCCGACCCTATTGTCCTTGGTGGACCGCACCTCCGCAAGGAGCAGTTGAGAAATGGCATCTTCGGGACTAAAACCTTTAAGATGGGAATCCATGTCGCCTTGGATTTTCGGTTTCTCGAGAAATTCCGGGACGGAGCGATGGGTGAATGTAATAACGGAATCACCGCCGCGCTCCCTATTTGGTGTTGGTTCAAGCAGACCTCTGCAACACCCGTTAAGTCTTTTGCGCGCTAGATCCAGTCGGCCATTTCGAGCGGCATTGTCCATGCTAGAGCCCGGGAAGGACGCTCGCATGGCAAACTCTGGGTCATTTCCGTAGTCTTCTAGAAAAGAATAGGAGAATAACGTCAAGTCGAGCTCGTAAGGTCTCAACTTCAGATTCATAGCAAATGTTTGATAGGCTTTCTTGCGAGCTGACTTGCCAACAGACTTGAGAAGATGTTCGAAGAGGTCGTCTAGTTCGTCAGGAAGCGAGTCGAGTTCTTTTTCGAGGGCGGAGAGCTCATAGCCATCTTCGGCCTGTTGGCGAAGCGACTTTACCACCAAGGCCACCCAAAGGAAGATTCCGCTCGATCTATCGATAATAGCTTGCACCAGGCGTTCTTGGTCAATTTCATTACCCATGTCGCCCAGATGATCTCGAGCATAACGTTCTATGTCTCCTCTTGTGAGATCTTGGAGACGGAGTCTTCTCTCCGGGGAGAAAGCGTTTAGGAAGACGTTGTACTCCCTACTAGATACACAGATCTTCACATCCTCTGGCGCGGCTGTGGTCCAACTGCAAAGCAGTTTGACCATAGCTTTGTAGTCTTCCTGGCGAGTCTCTTCATATTCATCGAGGCCATCGATGAAGAAGCAGAAGCAGTGCTTCTCATACAAATTCCGATGTTTGATGAGTTGAGAAAATGCTGCCCGAATCTCGTCGGTTTGGGGACGAAGATCCGTTTGCGCCTGCCAGGGCATCGATTGCACCTGATCCCAACAGTCCGGCAATACTTCAGCTATGAGTTCAGGGCATGATTTCAGTGTTTCGT
>Ga0335072_10000194_pt1 | contig 133672 bp, 126 predicted proteins | sample Lox_Sample_21_FD_206725 | JGI IMG/M metagenome (GOLD analysis project Ga0335072, IMG submission 206725) | Soil microbial communities from Loxahatchee National Wildlife Refuge, Florida, United States - Lox_Sample_2.1 | ecosystem: Environmental > Terrestrial > Soil > Wetlands | place: USA...
CGAACGAGGTATTAAAATTAATATAATACCCAAGTATTAACGGTCTAATACTGGGGTATTGTATTAAATTATCGCTTTAATTAATACTGGTATTAAGGGTATTAAGTGGGTATTACGCCCATCCCTGACGGAAAGGATCTTTGAGGCGCTGCACGATGGCTTGCAAACGCACTGCAATTGGTTTAGTTTCATCACGTTCCAATTTTGGGCAAAAAAAAAACGTTAAGAATTATCCGAATCGCTATCTCCACCCATTTACTAACGTTAAGATGAGAGACACGAATCGTGCGGCAATTTGGGCAGCTCTTGTTAACATGTGCTTCGTTCGCACACTCAACGCCTTGCAAATCACGTATCCACTCTGCCGTCGAGCGGGGACAGGACGAGTCAAAGGCAGTAGCCGTAGCCGTAAAAACGCGTCGAAAAGGGATGGCCTAAGTATCGGATATAGAGCAGATGACGCGATACGTGGGATGATTGTCCCTCGGAGCATGTAGGGTGGATCTCGCCAGATAGCAGCAAAAGTTTGTTTGCTTTTCACGTGCGAGCAAACCGGTAGGCTAGGAGAAGGTGCGAACAAAAAAAATAAAATTTCCAAGAGTTGGGCCAACATGGGATTTCTGGGATATGTTTGGTGGCTTGCTGCATCCGGGCGATCGTGTCATGTCATGCACGCTGCTACAAACTCGACAAGCAGGCTGTCAGGGAAGATGCAGCGACCGACCGGTACTTGTGCGACGCGTAGCTGTGGCCTGCCAACAATTTATCGGTCACCATCGATGAACAGGGCAAGAGTTGGAGCGACGGATGGGGGAGGTCACGGGCTAACAGCTGAGTGCAGCCGCAGCGGCATCTTTTTGTCTGAGATGATGTCTCGCTGCCAAAAGTCGCCAGGCCACCAGCCGTAGCGCTGGTCGGGGCGACGGGTAGGGAGGCGTGGTATGTACTCCCGTAGGCTGTAGCTCGCGCGCAGAGTACTTTGATGGCCAGGTGGAGGGAGTACAGGCTGTACAGGACATCAGTCGCGCACCAGGTAGGGCGGAGAGCAGCTCACTGCTGCACCCAGAGCTTCTCGAAGACGGATCAGCAGTGCGATTGGCCCGACGCGCTTGAAGACGCTGGCGATTTGGCTCGCGTCTACGCCCGAAGCGGCCAGGCCGTGTAGCTGCACGATTAGCGTGTTGGTGGATGGCAAGCAGAGCCCTGCCCAAACGGCTCAAAAGCCAGCAGGCCAAAGCAGCAAAGCAGCGCAAAGCAGCGCGCACCAGGCCCAAGGCTTCTCACCCCCCCAGTAAAAGCGCGCAAGCCATGGGCCCTGTGTCTCGGTGCTTGCTCACCTCTTCCCTGCTCCCCGTTTCTCGTTTTCCCTTTCTCCCTTATCCCACGATCCCTCCATTCCTTCCACGCTGCAGCTCTCCCTCCCTTCCCGTTTCGCCCCCTTTGCGAGCCCTTCACGCCCGTCTCTGCCTCTCAGCGCCGCGCCGCGCTGTCGTCGTCGTCTCAGCTCTTCTGCTTTCTCCTACTGTTGTTCTTTTTCTGGCCCACTCGCAACAAGCGTCATCATCACACACTCTTACCAACGCACTACGTTAAGCCGTGGCCTCTCCATCCCACCTGCCTGCTCTCCCTTTCCTCCTTCACTTGACTTTTCTCTCCTTTTACCGCTCTCGCGCCTGCAAACCGCGAGCATTTCCTTTTCTCACGGGTTTCTTGACGGCATCGTCGACGGCACGACCATCTCTGCCCACTACTGGCCATCGCCGTCGTGTTTCTATCAGAGGCCCGGCTGTGCGCTGCCTCGTTGAGCTTCCGGACTATCTCTTTGGTTGAGTGAGGTGGTGTGCTGGCTGGTAAAGGTAGCTCGGCTTGCCTCCGTCCATCCCGTCCCGTCGCAGCGCAGCGCATCTTCGCGGTTTTAGCCCTGCGGCAAGCCTGCGACAACTCCGACACTTCTCACGCCAGCGCAAAGTCCGCTTCACTTACTTCCGTCACCACTCTATCTCTCCGCGCCACGCAACCTGCGACTCACAACCTTACACAACCTGTCATCAGCTTTCTTTTCCCTTCGTTCCCTCCTTTGCGCGCACCTTACTACCACTACCGTCTTTTTTAATACAGTTCATCCATCCTCGTCCATCTTTGGCCGGGGCTGCCTCGTTCCGAAACGTGCCGATCGCCCGTATCGGCCACTAAATTGCGCCTACACGTCGCCCTTGCAGCGGCTCGCACCCGCGCAAAACTTCAACCACCTCAGATGCAAGCTTGCGCTCGCACTCCCATAGCTTCACCGCCTGTGCCATGCAGTCGTTCTTTCGCCTGCCCTGGTCGACGGACACAGGTGGCGACAAGCTCGTCCTGGACGCCGTTGTGCATCAAAAGGCGCCCAAGCCGAAACCCGTCGTCGACATGGCACTGTTGAATAAGCAGAAGCGCAAACGCACCGCGAGCGTCGATGCCTCTCCGCGATCGTCGCATCAGCCTAAGAAGCTCAAGGCCGCCATCGGTGGTGCTGTGCAGCCACCGTTGTTGCCTGTTCGTGGTCCCGACGCTCATATCTTGCAGCCAAAACCCGATGCGCCGGTGCAAGTCAACGGGTACAAGCCGAAGCCAGTGGCGGATGTGACACCAAGTGATGTAGTTGCACCTTCTGTTGTCGCTCCCGAAGCTGTCGCGCATCAGGCAACCGCGCAAACGACAAGTCGCGCGAGTGGCAATTCTGAAACCGCCACACCGGACATCGCGAGTGAATCCAACGCGAATGCTTCTACGACGGACGCGCCACAGGCATCATCTAATGAGCCTACATCTGTGCCCGTCTTTGAGCCGGTTGACATGGCAGACTCCAACAACGTGGATCGAATGCGCTCGGTGATAGACGCGCAGTTGAACCTTGAGATCCTACTCAAGCACAATGAGCTTCGCCTGATCGAGCAAGAACTTGCCAAGTGTCAAGTCGCACTAGAGCAGCTTCGTCGATGCGAGCTCATTCCTTATCCTGGCTTGGAAGAGGCCTCGGTCGACGTAGCTGGTGGCGTTGGTCCAGCTCTTGAGACTCCCGCAGGCTTCACTTCACCAAGACTACCGGCACCTTGGGGTGTGGTTGATGGTCCGTATGCTAGGCACTACGCAGAATGGTTGATTAAAGATCCGCTCTTCGACCCGACGGTTGCGCAACCAACTCCGGCTGAATGGACGGCATCGAATTACTTCTCGCGCTCCACTCGGAAGAGTGGCGATACGGTATTCTCACCTCTGACTGGAATGCGGCCTGCTCGTTCCTCTGCTGGATCCAAAGGTCAAATGCTGCCACATGATCCGTCGCGGCCTTACAGAGATCCGTTGGTCATCAAGCGCCAGCAGGACGGCAAATGGGTCAAGCTTTACTGCACAAAGTGCAAACCGGAGCGCTCAGACTTCAACAACGTCCAAGGTTTCCTTAATCACTGCCGTATTTCGCACAAGGACGGCTATGAGTCGCACGAGGCTGCAGCGATTGCATGCGGAAGACCGGTAGAAGTTAATGAATCTTTCATGATGGATCCTCCTCCACCTCGTAATCGCAGCTCTCTGGCGAATCTGGAGCAGACCGCAAACAAGACTCCAACCGTGTCGACGCCGGTTCCAGCTCCAGTTTTCCAAAGTGCTTCGGGAAGCGCTCACTATCTGAACAAGGTTCCCGCGCCCAAGCACGACCCAGCAGCTCTGCGTCAAAACATCGTGCCACGCAAATTCGACCCTCACACCCAAGCACAACCCATCTCGACACCCGAAGGTCCTCCCCAGGCCACCAGTCCCTTCGTGCCCAGCCTCCAAACGCCGAACCTCAGTGCGCTGCTCCAAAAGCGCGGCATAACAGGCGACCTGGCGCAAGCCGTCACGACCGCCAAGCGCAAAGCTGACCTCTCCATCTACGACTGCAGCGACTCGGAGTCGCACTCGGAAGACCCCGCCGCGAAGAAAGCGAAAGCCAGCAGCGCCGCGCCCACCAAGTCGCGCGGCAGCGGCGCGGCCCGCGGCCCACCACCCGCCTCCACGCCGCTGGCGGGGCGCGCACGCGCACCGTCGCGCCTGCCCGCCCCGCTGAAGGGCTACGCGGCGCGGGCGCTGGCCGGCGCGCCGTTCGACGCCGATGCCGACGCCGACGCCGACGCGGATCTCTCGCCCGGCAGCACCACGCTCGCTGACAGTAACCCGGGCCTCGTCAGCGACCGCGAGGACGACGACGACTTCGTCGACGAGGACGATGCTGGTTGCGATGAGGGCGAGCGCGGCGGGCTGGTGGTTATTGAGGATGGTAGTGATGCTGAGGGCCGCGGTATCGTGCGTAAGAGGTTGGGTGGGCGGGGTGCGGCGGCCGAGGGCGTGGTAGTGGAGGGTGTTTGTGCGCGCGCACGGATCGGTGAGGGGAGTGGGAGGATGGGGTAAGCGCGTGCGGGAATACGTGAGAGTGGCTGCGCTGCGTGCGGCGCGGTGCTAATTCGCGGTGGAGAGGAGCTGGAGGTGTTAATGCGTCGAGCTCGACTCAAGTTGCACCGCGGAAGAGGGACTCGACTGACTGCACCGGTGCATAAAAGGCGTTATCTGTTATAATTTGTCTGGTGGGCAAAGCAAAGCGTGTGTATGATTGACGGGAGGCCAATGGTCATTTTCCCGTACTTGGATAGGGACAAGGAGCAAAAGCCTGGTGAAAGAGAAGAAACACGAGAACGGCCTAGAAATTGCGTTTGGCACTGAAACTGCTCGTGCGGTTCCCGTTGGGATTTTTGCTTTCTGACGGTCTTCTTTATGGCTGGACGGAACGACATTCGCCACCGGACTTGCCTGAAACTCACCACTCTTGAAATTTTTCGACCTTCACCACTGTACGTTTGTATATATATTTGGGTCTTCTCACTCACGCAGACAGTTCCTCAGCGCTGCTGCTACCTGAGAAGGTTGTGGCAACGATTGTATAGAATATAGAGAATACGCTGTTTGTCTGTTACTATGAAGCGTGCTTTTAATCATGATGAGCTTTATTGGTGATGTCTATACGGAGTTCTCATTATCTGCAGTTTGTGTCTATTCCACCAAGTTTGAAAGACGTACGGAGAAGCTATGGTGCTTATAGGTAGAATCCTATATTCGTGAGGCTATGGGAAGCCTAAATAGTCATATCTACGTTTTAACACGTTGGATATCTTAAGGCGACGTATCTTCCCAACGAATTGATACTGCGTGCCTTGCAGTACCAGAGTTCCAAAGCTCACCCACTGATGGCCATCAAACAGCACACAAAGTCCTCTTCAGCACATTCGATGGCCGCGCAATGATGTTGCATAATGCCATCGTAGACCCAGCGCGTCTGGCCATCTCACTTGCCATCACTCGTCGCTATTCCCATGCATCCTGATGAAAAGCCGGTCACATTTCCAAGCCAGTCTTCAACCACCCCACGCAATGCTCACCTAAAAGCTATCAATATCATAGCCGCAAATAGAAAATGATGCTGAACTCACCGCCATAGCGATGCAACATATACTGACGTAAGGACTCAGCCGTTCGCCGACGCGAGCGCACTTCCAGAAGACTCCCAGGATGCCTTCCTTGTTGCGGTCGAGGATGGACGGTGCGACGGAGTGAAGGTACGAAGACGTGCAGATGAGGAGGAGAATCACGAGAAGGAGGGATTGAAAGTTGAAGAGAGCGGACTACGACAGAGCAGAACGTTAGCTATGGACTTCTGATGGGGAAAGAGAGTGGTTGAGAAGCTGGAAGGAATGACTTGGGAAGAGACTTACCATGGTTCGGTGCAATCGAAGTTGTTATTACTGAGCTTTCCTCTTCTCTTCTGTGTTGTGTCTTCTTCTTTTTCACAGCTATCGTTACGTTGAATGAATGGAATAGAATAACAAATGTCCAAGTCGCGCGGCATTCAGAGGAAACGTCGCTCGTCGGATGAATCTCGGGACGGCGCCAGAAGGAATAGCAAGCGACTTCGAGGCAACGAAGACAACAACTCTATATCGCCTCTCTTCGTCATCCATCAAGAGGATCCAAATAGCCTCAGCCGTTCTCCACTCACCGTCTACATCGACAATCCTCCCTCCGGCTGCTGGGCTGCTAGTGCGGCAAATCAATATCGCCGTAGCTCTTCTCACAAGCTTACCACCAAAGAACAAAGAGACACCCTCGACTTGGACGCTGCCATACGGAGCATACTCAACAATCAGAAGAGGAATACCCAGGCGGCTTCTGACAATACAGTTGGTAACGGTCAAAATCAGGAGCACGTTAGTTCCATAGTTTCGTCATTTCTCGACTTCCTCCAACAAACGAGCTCAACTGTTGCACCGAGACCATACGGCAGATCTTTCAGTCAGTCTCCGAGAAAGTATCGCAGCATTATAGTCGGAGGGAAAGAATATTTCTCTTCTCCAAGCAACTCACCACCCGTATATGCGTCTGTGGAAACCACGAGCGCCGCTGCAAACGGGAATCAAGACTCACCATCCCTGCCACAACTTTCCTCGCCTATCTCAGCTGAATCTCACAGTGAGAACTTTCCGGGTCAGGTTGATCCAGCTGCATCTACCAGCGGTGCTCTAACTGTAAACACCACTTCCCACTCACACTTGAACACAGTAGCTGATAGCTCTCCCACAAGCGGTGCTGGATCATCGGACAGCTCCGACAGGAACCCTCTACTGCCTCCAGAGTGGCGTACTCCACCACGTTACTCTACGAGATCCCACTATTCCGTCCCCAACGGCATCCTTCCCAACGGTCCAAGGACCTCAAACCCTCTAGGAGAAATAATTTGGGTCCGCGGAAATAACTGGACCATCTGTCCAAATCCTGCCTGCCACGATATCATTCTCCTAGACCCAGACGTGCAGAGAGCGCATCTTGAAATTTGCACGGGAGGACGGTCACTTGATCCTACTTGGAGACCTCGTGAACTAGTACCACTACCGACCGTCCTCCAGCTCGCGCCCGACGAGCCACCACCTACAACGAACGGCTACGTCTACGAGACAGACGACTGCGACGAGTACGACTCCGAAACAAGCAACACCTCTGTCGACCAGGCAGACACACGCCCATCAAATCAGCACCGCTCCTAAGCCGCGCGCGCATGGAGCCGCGCACACGGCCGCGGCCCAAAGGCCCGCAATTCTCGGCGTCGGACCTGGCGCCGCTGCTGGCGGCGTTCGGCGACGCGTCGCCGTCGCTGGCGGCGACGGTCGCGGTGCTGGACGGCATGATCACCGACTACATCATCGAGGTGTGCCACGAGGCGGCGGGCCACTCGGCGCGGTCGGGCCGCCAGAAGGTCAAGCAGGAGGACTTTCAGTGGGCGCTGCGCCGCGACGAGGGCAAGCTGTGGCGCGCCAATTGGCTCGTTGCTGAGGAGAAAAGGCTTAAGCGCCAGCGCGCCGTCTTCGAGGTTGATAATCGGGAGGCTCTCGCGAGCAAGGAGGAGATTGAGGGGTGGGAGAAGCAGAGAAGGGCTATGGGGAGGGTTGGGAAGAGACGGAAGGGGAGGAGTGCGAGTGCTAGGGGTGAGGGTAGTGCGAGCGTTGAGGTCGAAGACGTAATGGGAGATGACGATGGTGGAGATGGTATGGAGGAGTGAGCTGCAGTGAATTGGCTAATGTCTAATGCATTATCACGGCGTTGGAGCATTCATTCGGGGTAATAGCATGGCTTAGGCGGGCCAGATCATTTCAGGCGTCTTGCAAACAACCAGATACCCGGTCACTGAATCAACTTCATTTTGCCTTTACTCTATATCAGTCCGTCAACTCGTTCTCCCTCGTGACCTCTTCCCTCATCTCCTTACTCCTCCTCGCAAGCAGGTTCAGCGCACTTCCCGCCAACACAAACCCACACTGATCCTCGCTGAGCGTATGCTTCGTAGCGACCCGAGCAACCTCCTTGCCACCTCGCTCGAACACAAGCACCACCTCACCCTTGCCTCCACTCCTGAGGACATCGAGCAGGCCCTCGGACCGCACGTCATCGCAACCACGCACCCTATCATAGTCGGCCTCGTCCACAAACGTAAGCGGCACAACGCCCTGCTTCTTCAAGTTAGTCTCGTGGATGCGAGCGAAGCTCTTGGCCAGCACGACGCGGCAGCCAAGGAAGCGCGGTTGCAGCGCCGCGTGCTCGCGGGCGGAGCCCTCGCCGTAGTTGTGCTCCGCGACGACGAGCCACTCTACGCCGGCGGCCTTCCAGCGTGCGGCGAGGTCCGGGATGGAGAAGGTGGAGCCGTCGACGTCGAGCGCGGCGTTCGTCGCGCCCGTGTCCGCGTTCGCCGCCCCGATCAGCGTGTTGCGGCTGATGTTCGCCAGGTGCCCTTTGTACTTCAGCCACGGGCCGGCTGCCGAGATCGTGTCCGTCGTGCATTGCCCTTTCACGCGCAGCAGCACGCGCAGCCCGCGCAGTTCGTGCGGTGGGAAGGGCGCGAATGGCTCGAGCACAGCAAGTCGTGTTGACTGTGGGTCGATGGCTACGGTTACGGATGGGTCTGGGATGCCTGCTGTTGGCTGGAATTCTGGATTGCCGGCAGCGAAGCCCTCTGATGGGAGGTCCTGGCCTTTCGGAGGCTGGAAGCGGAAAGATTCGCCTGAGGGTGTCGGAATGGAGTCGGTGAGTGGGTTAAAGGTTGTGCTGCCGGCATATGAGAGGGCTGTGACCAGTTCGGGAGAGGCCAAAAAGTTCATCGTCTCACGGTTTCCGTCATTTCGCGCTGGGAAATTGCGGTTGTAGCTGCTAAAGATTGCGTTGGTTTCGCCTTTTTGCACACCATCGGTGCGCTTCCATTGCCCGATGCAAGGTCCACAAGCATTTGCCAGGACAATTCCACCAGCAGATTCGAAAGTCGACAGCGTTTGGTCTCGGTCTAAAGTAGCTCGAATTTGCTCCGAGCCTGGAGTGATGAAAAATTCTGCTTTGGGTCTTAGTCCTGCAGATGATGCTTGCTTAACCAAGTCTTCAGCGCGTGTCATGTCAGCATACGAGCTGTTAGTGCAGCTGCCAATAAGACCAGACGAAAAAGTAGTCGGCCATTGATTCTTTTCGACGAGCGCAGGAAACTTAGAGATGGGTGTACTGAGGTCAGGAGTAAAGGGTCCGTTGATATGAGGTTCGAGCTCTGAGAGGTTGAGAGTGATTAGTTGGTCATATTCAGCTTTCGAATCGGGACGTAAGTAGTTGTGCTCTTCTGGCGCCGACGCAAGTTCCGCCGCCTTGGAAGCAATGGAGCCTCGATGAGTGGCCTGAAGGTATGGTATGTGGCCAGGAGAGAAAGGGAAGATGGAGGTGGTTGCACCGACTTCTGCTCCCATGTTACAGATCGTCGCCATACCAGTACAGCTCAATGAATCAACACCGGCCCCTGAATATTCGATTATGTAGCCAGTACCTCCCTGAGCGAAAGTGAGCACATGCGATACCAATGACTTCAAGCAATACATACCCTGACAGTCAATTGTCCAGCAAGCGCTAGTATCACGTCTTTTGGAGATGTCCAACCGCTGAGTTGACCTTCTAACCTAACTCCTAATATTTTAGGTGCCTTAAGCTCCCACGGTGCATCAACAAGAGCATCCACGGCATCTGCTCCTCCAACACCAATGGCAATAGCTCCTAAACCTCCAGCATTAGGTGTATGGCTATCCGTTCCCAACATCATGAGGCCTGGAGCCGAGTAGTTCTCAAGGACGGTCTGGTGTATAATTCCAGCTCCTGGAGGCCAAAACTCAATGCCATACTTCTTGCCTGCAGATTCGAGGAAGTCAAAAACCTCTTCGTTCCCTTGGATACTAGCTGGTAAATCTACGTCTGCTCCTTTTTCTCCCACGATCATATGATCACAGTGTATACTGGCTGGGACTGCCGTCGATGGTAGGCCACAAGACATGAACTGAAGCAACGCCATTTGTGCTGAGGCATCCTGCATTGCCACTCTATCCGGTTTGAGCTTGAGATTGGCCTTTCCACGAATGTCGGTGCCATTAGAGGTTCCTGTGAGCAACGATTCTTCGGCATTTTCGAGGTGGGAGTAGAGGATTTTTTCGGCGAGTGTCAAAGGTCGATGGGATCCTAGGACATGACGCACCCTTTTCAGGTTGTGCAGAAGTTTGTGATATGGTGGCGTTCTTGCGGCTACAACTTCTTTGGACGGCGGCCATGAGGAATCTTGCGCTGTAGCCAGCTGCCTTCCCTGGAGGTTACGAAGTACGAATCGGTTGGACCTCGAGAGCTGTGCAGAGTCAGTAATTTGGGGCTTCCATCGTATGCAGGTTCCAAATTTACCTGTGGAATACGTTTTCCACCTACTCTCAATGCGGGGAAATGCATTTTTGGTGCCATTGAGAGGGCACATACGAAGCAACTTTTTGGGTTGTCTAGTTAGCCTCTCGCAAGTACGACGTTCGAAGCAACTTTCAGCATCCGATCTCGGCCCGAAGCGAGCGAATCTGGGGAAGTGCATTACGAGAAACAAAGGTCACTCTGCTTCGTAATGTTTCCATGGCTATTTCCCCCATTCTGCTGCTGTCGTCATTCTCCAATCCATTCCGCAGAGTAGACAGTAGTCTACATCGTCTGTCAATCCACAAATATCCATGATAGGAAAGGTCCTCGGAGCCGCACTTGGTCTGCTGCTGGCTCGTCTTGAATTCGGATCTGTCCAAGACAGGGGCGAAACGTTCGATGAATATCATTTCTAAGCGAGAAGTCTGGACGTACTGGTCGATCACTGTATCTTAGTCTTGTGTTCTTCACCCCTTTTTTCATCGTCCGCAAATGACGCAAAGTCCTGATGCTTCATCGCCAAAGAAGCTTCAACGCCAATCACTACCTACATTGCTTCGTTCCGAATGCGAGCCAACCCTGACGATCGCCCGCTTCTCTAATTTCTTTGACGTTCAACTGGCCTCTTTATGCAAAAGTGGACGCTCAGACATCATTCTGCGTCTGCATGCTGCGGTTTGCGCTCGTTCATGTGCGAGTGCTGGTGGGTACTCTGGAGTAAAACTCTGGGGTACCGACAACCTGCTTGCACCTGGGTCTACCTTTGAGACCAGCAAAACCGGCTTCGAGCTTTCTTTCGTACAGCTTTCTTTGAAGTTCGTCACTACTTCTTATCATATTATCTATTCTAAGCCTCCATAAACTTGTGTTTTTAATTTTGGTGTCTTTTACGCAAGAGGTCCCAAGTGTCACATGCCTGCGCTTACTCCATCGCAGCTACCCTACGTCTTCCCCTGGGCATGACTCGAACATTGCCTTCAAAGACGTTTCGAAACGATCTTCCCGGCTTCCGGACGCATGCTATAGACCAAAACTGATCGTGTGATTAAGGGTTCAGCGCTGTGGAAATTCGAAGTGTATCCGCGTTCCACCCCCGCGCGAACCTTGGTGTTCAGAGTTCATCTATTCTCTCGTATCTGTCGATATGCTTTCTCAATTAAAGGCTTTTATTAGGTCACTGTCTTTTGGAGCAGTGTACCTTGGGATAAAATGTTGTCGTTACCGCTTCCCTTTTACTTTTGCGGCGAAACGACCATTCAACCAATAGTTCGTACATCTTTGTTTGATACTCGGTGTCAGTCATGTGAAACTTGCAAAGCAAATCTATCAAATTCTTGCAATATCAACAATTTCAGAAGCTGAATTAAGTTGTATTGGGCCAGTTTATGCACACCTAGTGTTGTTTTATGCAAAGTCTTATACTTCCGATATCAACGATTGTGTTTAGCTGCAGGGCATGGACGTTTCAAACATCTTCCGAGCGATAGGCACGGTTTACACAGGGCCGAATCAAACCTCAGCAATTCATCGGCCAAATGGATGACCCTCGGAACCCGGACACATTTGCTTCGGCGAGTTGCCCTACTCTAGTTACCCAGACGGTACCTTGCATCTATCCTGGACTTCAACCGTTCCTACGGGCATCATGTGCAGCGTTTCTTTCATCTACACGGGTCTAGCTCTGATATTCCATTAGTGGATATAGCTACAAGACTAGAAGCAGAACTACAGTGTAGGCCTGTGCCTCGGCGATACTAGGCCTTTGACATGACATCGACAGTTTAAAGACGAACTGGGATGCTCCAAGGACAATACGGATCGCAATTCCAAAGTTCAAAATCGTCAAATTTAATATTTAAGCATCGTTTTGGGTACTGTTTATCGACAGCGCTTGCAAACTGTGCACAGCTGTACTGAAGCATCATGGCTTACCTCTCGTTTCTGTCTCTGTTACTTCTCGTTACCAATCCAATTTCTGCATTCATTCCAATGCCAAAGCAAGCAGAAGATGTACTAAGAAGATCTTTGCCAAAAAGACAGTCCAATATCACTTCGGCATGCTCAGCGTTGAATTCAACAATTCCAGGGAGAGTCCTTTTCCCAGGCAATTCCGATTATACCACTGAGATGGATCTTTACTGGAACCAAGGCCTGAAATCAGATACGCCAAACTGTATTGTCCAACCTGTGAGTGCTGAGGAAGTTGCCACTGCAATCACGCTTCTTAGTCAGCCTGAGTATCAAAGTGTTCCTTTCACAGTCAAGAGTGGCGGTCATGATCCGAACCCCGGACACTCGGCCATTAACAGCGGTGTTATCATTGCACTCAGTCACCTCAATGGTACAACATACGATGCAGCAAATAATGTCGCCTATGTGAAACCCGGAGGCCATTGGGGAGATGTGATCTCAACTTTGGATCAATATAATGTCACTGTCGTTGGAGGACGTCTTGGTAAGCTTCATCACACCGTATAGCCTTCCTTTTATCTACTAACAGTTTTATTGCTCCTGTTGGCATCGGTGGATATCTAACCGGAGGAGGACTATCATTCCTAAGCACACAATATGGCTTCGCATGCGATGTGAGGACCCTAATAAAAGCGGCATGAACCAATGTACTCACCAAATACAGAGTTTTGTCGAACTGGAGACTGTCCTACCCAATGGGACAATTGCGAATATCAGTGCCGAGAGCAATAACGACCTATTCACAGCCATGAAAGGCGGCAGCAACCAATTCGGTAAGTGAGGTTAATTGATGCTGATACACACGATACTTACCATGGCTAGGTATCATCACGCAATTTACGCTCAGAACATATCCAATGGGTAAGGTATGGGGAGGAATTAGAGTGTACGATACAGGATCCCAGGATGCGATTCTAGAAGGCCTACAAAGCTATGTCATCAATCCGCAGGACCCAAAAGCGGCGATTATTCTCAATGCTGAACAAATAGACGGTTTCATTAGCGGATTCTTGATCTTTTACTTCTACGATGGACCAACTCCTAATGCTGCTGGATACGGCGGGCTCTATGAGATTAGTCCGCTTTTGGACCTGACTTATACTTGGGACAATTACGCTGATTTGGTATGAAATTGATGATTTTACGTTTGAATCTCATTCTAACGGTGGTCCAGCTCAACTTCAACGGCGATGAAGCAGACAGTCTTAACCTCCAGGCGTCTTTCCGATCAATGACATTACCTATGCTTCCAAGCATTGCTGGTACAGACTTCCTGACTGATATTATCAGTACTTGGCACAGCATCACTCAACCATTCATGTCATCCCAGTACGAAGCAATTGGAACTATTGCTTTCCAACCACTCCCCAATCTGATTGGCAAGGCATCGCAAGCAAACGGTGGAAACGCGTATGGGCTTACGGCAGATGACGGCCCTCGCTTCATTATCGAGCAAAACTACGTCTGGCCTTCGGCCAACGACGCTAACACCGTTTATAATATATCAACAGAAGTCACAAACGCGATTAATGCTTCTTTACCAACCTATGTTGCTGAAGCACAGGCGCAGACTACCAACGCGTCTATTGAGACTTATCTTCCGCTGTTTGTCAATGACGCAAATTTCGCGCAGGATGTTTTTGCGAGCTGGAATTATGTGGACACGATGAGGTCTATTAACTTGCAGCTTGATCCAACAGGAACGTATTCGAACAGGATTGGTGGATTTCATGTTCAAGAGTCGAGCTCTTGAGAGCTGAAAACGCATTACTGGAGTTGTGAAGCATGCCCATCTAATTATTACATTTCTGTACAGTGGTACGTATTTTGTCTATAATGTATTAGTTTGTCCTCGCTTCAAACCAAGTGCTACTTGCATACTGAACCAAATCAAGACAAAGATGTCACCCCTGGCTGAATTGCCTCCAAAATCTCCTTCAGCTCTTCCCACACACGCTTCTGTAGCCCTACTCCTTCTTTACCCTTGCAAAGTCCACCGAGTTTCGTGATTCGGCAGTCTGGAAGGTATTCGCCGTGTGATTCGGGTCCCGCGCTAGCACCATACGCGATTGTACGAGCGCCGACCATGGTGGGGCGTGCCAGTATTTTCATTAGGATACGGACGAAAGCAGAGTCATATTCGCGATGGAGCGAACTTGCGCACAGGCTAGAAGAATCAACAACGGTTAGTCAAGGCTTTAACAATATGCGTCTGGACTCATGGCTTAACTTACCCAGGAGCAACACTGTTTATGATGACGTGGTCGGAGTCTAGAGGGTACATAGTGGCCATTTGCCTTACCATGAGAACCTCCAGAAGCTTTGTAACGTTGTATCGGTCATTCATGTTGGCGGTTTCCTTGTTGTTGAGTGTCGCAAAGATCTGACCTTCGGGTACATGGTACTCTTTGAAGGCAGCAAACTCGTAGAGCTCCGATGCGGTCACGGTCATATGAGTTTGCGTTTTGTACTTTGAGGCGGTCTCGCGAAGTTTCGGAAGTAAAAGGAATCCAAGTAAAAAAGGAGAAATGACATTGGTGTTGATAGACTCTTCGACGCCATCAACTTCTCGGAATGTCCTAGTTCCTATGCCGGCGTTGAGGCAGAGAGCGTCCAGACGTGGGAGTTCGGCTTTGGCTTTATCTGCAAAGGCTTTGATAGAAGCGTATGAGCTCAGGTCGAGTTGCCATACATCAAGATTGTCTGCTGAGCAGGAAGTGGTTTCTTGAATGTCTTTTGCTGCAACCTTTCCCTTTTCGACATTTCGACAGGCAATAATGACTTTTGATGCTCCGAGCTGAACCATCCAGCGACAGGCGTCTAGGCCTAAACCCACGTTACTACCCGTAACAACGCATGTTCTGCCCTTAAATGATGCGGTTGGAGCTGGTGGATAGTGGATGAATTGACGGTAGATGAAGTCGAAGAGTAACGGCATATTGGCAACAGAGCGTCCTTGAAAGCCTAACTTGTGGTATGTTCTATTTCAGTACACTTCTTGTATAGTCAGCGGGGGAGTAGTCAAAGAATAGACGTGTAGAAGAACGTAAGAAAGGGGGGCGTAGAGGGATTCCCGGCGCTTTAAGTAGCAGACTTTCCGAGTGTTTCGGTATGTAATTACACTTCCGGCGGATTTAATAGTTCAAAGAGGTCGGAAGTAAGGACTTAAAGGTTTGAGAGGCCCGATAGCACAAGTGAGAACATTTTTATCCCTACGTCGAGGCCATATTCAAAGCAAAGTTTATGTTACCCTAGCAGCGCCGTAGTGCGTCAAGGTGTATCTGGGTGGATGAGAACAGATCGATAGTTTCTCCACGCTTACGCCATGTCGTCGGCGGAGCTCGAATCCTGACCCTCTCTGTCAAATCAGAGAGTGAGACTGTCCGGAGTTATTCAGCTGGAATTCGTCGGAATAGTCGGCGACGACGACTGATAGCAGCGGCGATACGATCGGAGGCAGGGGATCGACAGATCTTAGCCAGAACAGGAAAACGAGCTGAGATGTCATTGGCTGGACGAAGAAGGTCAGAATCGATTCACCTCCTCTGGCCATCATGTGCTGCGGGTATTCTAAGAGCCACAACCTCAACCTCATCATCTCGTTTACTTCTTTGGTCAAAATGACCGAAATTGTCAACAATGGGTGGACCAGACCACGCTCAGCCCGGATATCAGGTCCTTTCGCTAAGTGAATTCGACTCCAAGTTACGTGAGTACAAGAAGCGCAGGTCTCACAAAAAGACGACCTCAGGCTGTCTGGCATGCAAAACAAAGAGGGTTAAGGTATGACCGGAGCTCCATGTGAGCCTTTATTCTTATGGAATTGACTCGAAGTAGTGCGATGAGTCGAAACCCATCTGTCTGAGGTGTCAAAGAAATAGCAGGTCATGTTCGTATGGCAATGAGAACAACTCCGGCAAAGGCCTGAGTCTACCGGAACAGGCGATTGAATTGAGTGCTGCTGGCAGTTTCTCAGTTCTGAGTGCTACCACCGTGATTCCTTTCTCGTCGCCAAGTGCAAAGAATGGCACGCCCAGCATTCATCTTATCCAGCACCTCCAGAGACATTGGGCTGACATATTTCCTATGCCCGGCAACGAGGAGATTACATCTCTCTTCAAATCTAACCCTCTCGTCCGCAACACCATTCTTGCCGTCACAGCATGCCACCTTCGTCATGTCTCGCCCGGGATCCTGCAACATCGAATCGCTGAGCACTTCCAGCAATCCCTCGCCCTCGAGTACTACCAAAATGCACTAGAAACGCCTCGAGACATTCTAGGCCAGTCCGGCGTGAATGCTCTAATGCTCAGTGCGGCATTGTTGAACCTTTTGGCCTTCGCACTACCAGATTGTGGTACAGCAGGAAGCGAAGAAGACAACCTCGACTCAAGTACGCCATGGGTATTCAGCACCCGCACCGATCGACTGGGCTGGCTGGCGCTGCAAGTTGGCATCAAGCCTCTGGTACTGAGCATGGCACCACATCTCGATAAAACAATGGCGTATTTGAGCAAAATCTTCATTGGCTCTGAGACGGAGAGCTTGATTTTCACACGAACAGGCCCAGGGCTGGATGGGATACCGGAGAAGTGGATCGGCTTCTTTGAGCTGGATGACGCCAGTTCCGGTTGTGGTAATATGCGACCCGGCGATGAGTTCCGCGCTCCAGCCGTGCTGCTGGCAAAACTACGGCATGTCAAACCTATACACACCAATGTCTTTAAGAACCTTCAGTTCTTTGGGAAGGTACACAAAGACTTTCGCCAGCTGCTATATGATAGAAATGAGAAGGCGTTGTGGCTGTTCGGGTATTGGCTCGGCCTTATGTGCCGCTTCCAGGAAATGTGGTGGAGCGAAAAACGTGCAAAGAGGGATTACATGGCTATCGGCGTTTGGCTCGAACTGCGGCGTCTTACTGAGCGACCTGGTGCTGAGGGAGAGAAGTGGAGGCAGTTGATGGATGAGTACTACTCGGCACCGGTCTTTGACCGCACTTGAATGATCATCAATTCGCTTTACTCAGCTTTTGGATATCGTTTACATACCTTAATTTCTATTGTGAACTGTGACCGATATAAAAGAGAATACGGACGACGTGGATATTATGCTGAACATGCTCGAATGAGAGTATGCAGAGCTGCGGTCCATTCTACTGCTTACGTTCCTTGCTCAGTTCAGAGGCAATATCATACAGGATAAGAAGTTCCGCCTGGTGTGCTTAGCTAGATTTGACGTTGTCAATCTAGGGATAGGCGAAGGACGTGGAGTACGACTACCAAGCGAGCTTAGGCGGTTTCTGAACGTCGACAACGGTACGTAGGACGGCTTCGAGTATCACCAGATGTCGATGTACTCGTCTACAGTCTCTTGCAGCGCGTAAGTGAGGAATGGAGAGGAGTGACAATGCACAGGCTAGTTCAGTCGCGAGCATCGCAGCACAATACAAACCAGCTAGAGTATGGCAATGGCAATACGATGTATTCATATTGGCTGCGTGCCAACAAGCGGTACAAAAGCGCTCCTAATGATAGTGCAGTTTGCACCTGTAGAGATGAAAGACTCTTACGGTACTTTAGTGAAATACGTCATCCTGCAGAGTGCACTTAAGGAGCACGTGGGAGCCCAGCTTCCGCTGAATCTGTTCTGCCCTGCATCCACAGCCCCCTTCGAGATATATCAACATCTCATGAACGCACGATTCATAGCGCAGTTTGGCCCTTTTTGGCGATAATGCGTTTCTCTGTCGCTGTGAGGACACTCTCTTCCGCCTATAACAAACAGCGTCCCCGGCACCCGTGGTGAAAGCCTCCTCCGAGTCTACCGCCATGCGTCTGTTGACCCGCGATACCGATGGCGAGCTCGTCCTCCATGAGTTTGACAGCAACAACCTCCCTGCCTATGCGATGTTATACCCACACTTGAGACACTGATAATAGCAATGAGGTTAGCTTTCAAGACCTTGAAGCTGGAACCGCCAAGAGCAAGGCTGGCTACGGCAAGGTACTCTTCTGTGAGAGAGAGGCTAATATTGATGGATTACTATACTTCTGGGTGGACACTTGTTGTATTAATAAGAGAAATGACCCAGAGCTTTCAGAGGCCATCAATTCTATGTTTCGCTGGTATAAGAAAGCTACCCGGTGCTATGTTTATCTCTCAGACGTCTCTTTAAGTATCGACGAAAGGAATGAACTAACCATACATACCTGTGAATCAGCTTTCAGGCAGAGTAGATGGTTCACTCGGGGCTGGACGCTTCAGGAGCTTATCGCACCTGGTGTGGTCGAATTCTTCACATCTGACGGCACAAAGCTCGGTGACAAGTCGTCATTAGAGTTGATCGTCCATGAGGTTACCGGGATTGCGAAAAAGGCTTTACGAGGAGACCACTTGTCCAGTTTCAGTGTCGAAGAGCGAATGTCATGGGCAGCAAATCGGAACACTAAGCGTGAAGAGGATCGAGTGTATTCGCTGCTAGGCATTTTCGAAGCCTCGATGCCGCTGGTCTACGGCGAGGGAGAAGAGAAGGCACTGAAGCGGCTCCAGAAGGAGATTGACGACAAATGTATGTGACTCCCGTTCCTATTGCCCTCCGCATGAGTGGTGCGCGATGTAAAGCAGTGCTTACTCAAGCAGCGCCTGGATCTGAGCAGTTTGCCGTTGGCTTCAGCCTCTCTAATCTTCCCGAAGTGGTGCATTTCGTCGCAAGACAACAAGAGCTAGCACAAATTCATAAGTTTCTCTATGGTCGAGACCATCGCTCAGTGGTGGTTCTTCATGGTCTCGGTGGAATTGGAAAGACCCAACTTGCGATCGCATACACTAGGCAGAATAAGGCCAAATACACTGCAATATTCTGGCTAAATGCAAATGACCGAGATTCCCTTACGCTCAGATTCCTCAGCATCGCCAAACAGATATTAAGAAGTCAACCTTCGGCTGGTATGCTCGCTAGTGTAGACCTCGATGGGAATCCGGAAAAGGTGGTAGAAGCTGCCAAACTGTGGCTCGGCGTCTAGAGCAACACGCGGTGGCTAATGATTTATGATAATTACGATAATCCCAAACTTCCTGGCAATACAGATACAGCCGCTGTAGATATTCGACGATTCCTTCCGGATTGTGACCACGAGTCAGTTATTATCACCACACGCTGGTCACAAGTCACTATCGGCACGCGAATACGAGTTGAGAAGCTGGAAAATATTCAAGATGGAATACAAATTCTATCAACCACGTCGGGACGAACGGACATAGCAGAAGGCAAGATATTAGAAATCCAAGGCGTACCTTTTAAAATACTAACCAGAACAGACTACTTCGCCGTAGCGCTTGCGAAAGAGCTAGACGGACTCCCTCTTGCGCTCTCTACGGCTGGTGCCTACCTTGAGCAGGTGACGACAACATTCTCAGAATACCTACGTCTCTACAAGGAATCGTGGCTAATGCTCCAGATGACCACCCCTCAACTGAATTCGTATGAAGACCGATCATTGTATACTACATGGCATCTCTCGCTCAATCAGATCGAACAACGAAATGTTCTGTCGGCCAAATTGCTTAAACTATGGGCATACTTCGACCGACAGGACGTATGGTTCGAGCTTCTCCACCATGGCAGCTTGGAAGAAGAGGAGGATGAGGAAGGAGAAAGAGAAGGTTGTGATGACTATAACTGGGTGCGGGAGCTTATTGGGGACAGACTGAACTTTAACGAGGCTGTCAGAGTGCTTTGCAACTACGGACTTGTAGATCCAGATTTGTCTCTCAACCAGAACAAGTCGGGGTATAGTATGCATAGCTGCGTACACTCATGGACGGTATCCGTGTTGAACAGGGAATGGGATGAGAGGCTAGCAAGGCTGGCGTTGACCTGTGTCGCGTCAGTGGTTCCAAGTGATACTGATCAGGATTGGTCGGTTTTACAGCGGCGGCTGCTTCATCATGCAGCAACATGTACGCGATTAGTAATGGAAGGCAAAGTGAAGACAGAGGGGATGGGATGGGCCTTAGACAGCTTGGGCCTGCTCTACAGAGGCCAGGGCAAGCTGGACGAAGCAGAGGAGATGTACATTCGGGTGATGCAAGGAGACGCATTGAACCCAGACCACAATGTGACACTAAGCTCGGTCAACAACTTGGGCCTGCTCTACATAGACCAGGGCAAGCTAGACGAGGCAGAGAAGATGCTCATTCAGGCGCTGCAAGGGAGGGAGAAGACATGGGGCCCAGACCACACATTAACGTTGAGCACGGTCAACAACTTGGGCCTGCTCTACAGCGACCAGGGCAAGCTGAACGAGGCAGAGAAGATGTACAATCGAGCGCTGAACGGGAAGGAGAAGACATTGGGTCCAGACCACACATCAACACTAAGCACAGTCAACAACTTAGGCGGGCTCTACAGAGACCAGGGCAAGCTAGACGAGGCGGAGACGATGCTTATTCGGGTGCTGCATAGGAGGGAGAAGATATTGGGCCCGGACCACACCTTAACACTCACATCGCTCGGTAACCTGGGCCTACTCCGTAAGGACCGGGGGGAGCTAGCTACGGCGGAGAAGATGTTGGCTCGCGTGCTGCGAGGATTTGAGGAGGCGCTTGGTCGGAACCATCCATTGGTATTACAGACGCTCAACAACTTGGGCTACGTCTACTTGAACCAGAACAAGCTGTATGACGCGGAGAAAATGTTCCAGCAGGCGCTACAAGAGACTAAGAACTTGGAGTACGAATCAGCAATGGGCGCCTTTCGTGGCCTATTCCGGATCTATCGTCAACACAGTTTGTCTTTATGGCGAGAGCACGCAGCAAATAATCAGGCAGATTTAGCCGTCCAATTTAGAGAAACGATTGTTGGTCTTGCCACCATCTGTGAGAAGTACGGAGTGTTTAAGCCAAGCTTTTTCGGTATTCTGAAAACTATGAGCTTGACGGCTCCATTCCTGGAGATTTGAACAAATTTTGTCACGCGCACCTGTTTTTGGCTGTTCCTAGAGAAGAGAGACTTGGCCATGAATCGGATTGGATCAACACCTCGCTGAAGCAATGGCTTGCAGGTATCAGCCTAACATCATGTTGTGAGCAGAGACTTGAAACAAGCTTGGTCAGCTTTCCGTCTGCACGAAGGCAATAGGATGATTGAAGCGTAGAGCTAGAGGCACGAGGCTTACATTGAGGAGATACTCCGCGTCTTATGTTACACGTGCAAAGATATCCCGTGCCGTGGTGGTGCGTTTAAAGCCTGGTGGGTAAATGTCTGCTCAGAGCCGCAATAGGCGTGACATATGTGGTAAAGGACACAACAGAGCACGCGAGAGGAAGATGAATTAAAGCAGTGCTGAATCTTTTCGTATTTTGCGATGGCACATAGCCACATCTCACCCAGCTCCTGCTTAGCATTGTCGTTGCTTAAGCTTGTGGCTCATTGCAATCACCCTGAATTCGCTGAGCGTGCCCGCAAGAAGTCCTGGAGCTTCGATCAACCCCAAAGCCTTCCGAAGCTTTCTGGTCTTGGCCGTCTATCGATTGAAGGCTCTGCTTTGATGATATCTACCGAAAATTGGGCTTCAGAAAATCCTCGAGATGCTAAGGCCGTAGTGTGTCATAAAATGAGCCCAGAGAGCCTCAGCGGGTAGGATTTATTACACAGAAGACACTAGATATCTCGTTTGATATATCTACTCTCGGTTCTCTCTAAGTTGACGCGAGGAAGGGTAGAGGTGGTGAAGGAATTGTCGAGATGGAGGATTGTCGTGGCGAAGAAAAGTGGCGGGCCGAGTACTCTGGAGTACTCTACTCTAAATACTCTGTTATCGCACCATCACCACATTGGCATCGGAATTGCACACTACTACAGACTCGTACCCCTACAATGTTTGTTCTGGTATGGCAAAAGTTCTACTCCAAAATCCTATAGTTTTCTATCCTAGGAGCGGATTCGCCGGACGAGAATTAATTCTCGTAAGCCATCAGCAACTTTCCACACGCGACTCAAGTGTGTGCAAACGCGTCTTGACGAGTAGTATGGAGGTTTTGCTCTAAGATCCAGAGTAAAGTTCCTTCTTCTCTTGCCAAACGAGAGACAAGGTGCTTCGGTTTTCTGCTCTTTACACGTTTTCATTGGCGCTTATATTTGACTCTAGCGGAATCATTCTCGCTTCGATTCCTTCAACATGACGAGGATGTCCAACCAGAAGAAGAAATCGCGCCACTTCGACGTCGAATTTACGCTGCGACGCGTATTCGGGAAGCCAGGCTTCCGTCCAATGCAGCGGGAAGTCATCGACGCTGCACTTCAAGGAGAAGATGTTTTTCTGCAGGCCGCAACGTCTTTCGGGAAGAGCTTGTGCTACCAATTGCCAGCCGTTGTTGACTACGGTATCACCATTGTCATCTCACCACTCCTCGCTTTAATGAACAATCAGGTTGCGGCCTTGAGGGCAGCCAACGTTCTCGTTGAGTCCATCAACAGTACAACACCTGCTTTAGCCAGAAAGCTGATCATGGAAGACTTGCATTGTGGGCATCCTAGAACGCGATTGCTCTATGTCACTCCCGAATACTGCGCCTTTGACCACTTTCGAAGGGTCCTTCGTGTCATTTACCAACAACGCCAGTTGGCTCGAATTGCTATTGATGAGGCTCATTGTATCAGCGAGTGGGGCCACGATTTCAGGCCTGCCTTCCAGGCACTTTCTTTCTTCAAGCAGGAGTTTCCGGATGTCCCGATGATGTGTTGTACTGCGACGGCTACTGCAAGGGTTCGCGCAGACGTAATATCGACTCTCGCTCTTGACCCAAGGAAGCTGAAAGTTTTCACGATGACTACTAGTCGTCCGAACTTGCACTATGAAGTTCGCTTCAAGTCCGATGATGTGGACCATTACGGCGATTTTCTCAAATGGATTAAAGAAGTATACAAACGAAGAGCTACAACATCTCGGTCTGGTCAGCTTGCATCCATCAATGAAAGGATCACCAATGTAAGCGGCATCATCTACACCCTCTATCGCAAAGATTGTGAAATTCTGGCTGCAAGGCTTCGCGAAGATGGCATCGGGGCAAAACCATACCATGCTGGACTCTCCAACGCAGAAAAAGATGACCACCTTGTCGGTTGGGTGTCAAATAAGGACGGCTACGATGTGATCGTTGCGACTACGGCTTTTGGCATGGGCATAGACAAAGAAGATGTCCGCTTCGTGGTACATTGGCAGATCTCAAAGAGCTTTGAGGGATTCTACCAGGAAGCCGGTAGAGCAGGTCGAGATGGTAAAGCAAGCGTCTGCATGATGTACTATAGCCGAGAAGATCGCGATCGGGCTGTCAGTATGATGCAAAGAGATGGTGCAAAGAAGGAGAGCAATAAAGCCAACGGAGCCACAATGGGCAACCTGATGAGTCGCGCGAAGAGCCTGCAAGCACTCATCTCCTATTGCGAAGACACCGAACATTGTAGACATAAGCTCATTGCTGCTTACTTCGGCGACCAAGGGGAAATTCCCTGCGACTGGGCATGCGATTGGCATAAGAATCCTTCAAAACTGGCTAAAGCGAAAGATGAAGGGCTCATGAGCGAAGAGTGGTGTTCTACACAAAGAGAAGCAGGATTGTACAAGGTTGATGAATATGATTAGCTTGCTCTTCCTGCATATACTGAGCAAGTGCCTCGCGAATAATTCTACATTATTCCTACGCATTTGCTAGAAAGTAAGCTAGGTCTAGAGAGTGCTTATTGCATAAGAGATAACTGACGATCATCCTATGAAACAGATCTACTTTGAATCGGCAACCATTACGAGATTTCTAGGTTCATCCCGCAAAGGTAGATCTGTGACGCGATCCAATAGGACCTGTTGGGGATAGCTTTCATCGAATCCAGACAGCTCAAACATTCAACCCATATCGATCATGAAAACTTGGAACTCAATTCAAATCCCCGCGAGTATACAGCGCACTTCCAGCATGGTGATGGGGTCGAAATGTCATTACTACTCATAGCGAAGACCGCTTACAGGTCCCTTACCGCCGACGATGAGGAGATCCGGACTAGGAGATAGCAATCAACGCGAGGGATTTCAGTCGTTCAGGCAATCCCGTCGCTTGAGTTTATCAATATCGTCGCTTTCACACTCCTCTTCGCTCTATGGCATCGCAATGATTATCTCTGGGTTCACGGTTGGCTTACCCGGCAAAGGAATGTAGATGCGATCTCCAGCTGACATCTACACAGATGGAATGTCACTGAAATATGACTTTAGCCAAACCTTCACAGCCAACAAAGCAGACCTGAATCCGTCAAAACCACCGCCGTTGCAAATTACCATTGGAATAATACCACCACCGACCGCAACAACCCCCTTGCCTCATCACCATTCTCCCGGGCCACAACAACGCCCTCCAAACGCCAGTGCAACCACCAGCGCAAGCAGCCACATTCCAGCGCCCGCACAGCCCAGCAGGGCACACGCAGCGCTCGAACCCCTCGGCCGGGCCGCCCGCAGCTGACGGACGGAGGCAGGCCCGTATCCGGCAGCACTGCTGCGGCCGCCGTACTCGTCACCGCTAAGCCGATCCGCAGCTGAGCCCGACCCGCAGCGACGCCGACACCGACTCCAGCACGGCAGGCCGTCACGTGCGGCGGCGACGCAGGCGCCGATCGCGAGGTCGACGGGGGACGCCTGTCGCAGCGGCAGCAGGGACTTGTGGGCCGCGGGCGGGCGTGGGTTGCTTGACGACGCCTGGCGACCAGCTGCGGGATCAGGGTGGGCACTTTGTGCGCAGAGGGGGGGACGGGCAGAGCCGGGCGCCGGGGGTGCGCTGCGATCGCTGAGGCGCCCCGGGAGGGATGCGTGGCGAGGGTGTGCGGGGGGCGCGAGAGGTGCGTTGGATGCGAGGCGAGGATACGAAGATGGGGATTGAGGATGCGAGATGGGGTTGTGGGAGTGTGAGATACACGTCATGCGAATGCTCTGGTATTTTGTTGTTACAACTGGCTTATTATCACCCAAGCCGTTTAGGTTCATTAGTCAACTCCAGCCCCATGCAAAATGATAATTCGTACAGGTTTCATATTTGCTGCTCTCGTTAGAGTGTGCAAATGATGAAAATATGCCCAGTTCTGTCCTATTCAATGCATCCGTTCCAAAGCTTTAGTCATGGCCTGTGTGGGCCTCCGAAACTCCAGCACGTGCGGTTTTCTAAAGGGTATCGTAATCGTCTCTCGAACCTAGAAGTCCGAGAGGAAATAACGAGTTTGTTGTGATCAGGTTGATTTGTGTGCGGTGGTGCGATGTTATGCTCAGAATCATTTGTTGCTTATTGTCTCTCGCACGACGGACGTATGCGCGTCACATTCGTGTTCGTGAGACAAGAGGTAGAGCAGGTGACTGGCTGCCCGGTTCATCCGCCGGAAGGAACCCATTCTCGGCGGCCATCCAAAGCAAAGCCCGGTCGTCGAATTCTTTGACGAATACTTCGTCCAGGATACGGGCTTTTGGGTCAGCGTAGTTGTGATATTCGGTCAGAACACTGTCCAAAGTCTCGCCCTGGATCTTTCGAAGACATCCTATCACACATCCTGTGCGGTGCTTGCCTTTATTGCAATGGATAAGAATTGGATGGTTTGCGCGGTCCAGAACAATACCGAGCGCTTTGATCATTGTCGTAGCTTCGATCTGTACGCTTTGCTTGTTCGCTGGAACCAAGATGATTTCTTGATGGATTCCGTTGGCTTTCATAAATTCAAGATACTCTGGTGGAAATGGTTCGGAAACTAGAGTGAGGATGGTTTTCAATTTCAATGCCTTTAAAAAGCTGAAATTCTCAGGGAGCGGGAAGCTGCTTCTGAAGATGTCGCCCGAAACCACGGTACCGAAGTTGGACGGTGCGGTCAACGGAGCGAACGGATCAGGGCAGCGCTTTGCGAGTGGCAGATCATTGTACGAATGAAATCCTTGAGAAATGGTTAGGTTTTTCGTGTCCAACCAGATGCTGCGTGAGAGCATGAAAGAGGGAACGTACCTCCATTGTCCGTGTCGGAGCCTGATTTGTCTGGCTTCTCATGAGGTTCGCTGGATTTTGTCTTGCATAGAGCGTGCAAGGACGCGCTGGCCATCTCCAAACCTTCGTACATCCAGTACACAAGGCCTCGAAGTGAGTTGATGGGTTTGGGAGGGTAGGCAGCAAGTGGATCAAAAGCCGCGCAAGGAGAGTCTGAACAAGATGGATACGACGAAGGACGAGGAAGTAGGATGGTGAGTCTGGTCTTGCGCTTCAATATGGAAGGCGAAATAAGGCTAGACCAAGTTCTGGCTTCCGTCTTGGAGGTCTTGGAGTTGACAGGTGGAAGACCGCCGACGAGCCGGAGCAGGCCAGCAACGGTTAAAGGCAAGCTTAGACTGTTGAAAGTAATCAGCATGCTGTCGCTGCTATGATGTCTCATGGCTGAATGGACAGGACTCGAAGCGGGAACGCACTGGTCGAGGCCTCGAAAGCTACACGCGACATATCTGTCGACAGCGCAGCGAAACGATTAAATTCATTTTGGCGCGGGTTGGGTTGTCAGCTCAGAGGATTGGAACCCCACGGTCCGTGTCGCGTGCGCTGCCGATGGGTTGCCTTGTTAGAGATGAGGTGTTTGGGGGAATATGCAGGAATGAGGTAGGATGTCGCTTGGGTGGACGCGGTGGCACAGCGAGGAGAAAGCGATATAAAAGTCTGAATAATAAAGCGCGCCGGGTGGGCCACACACACGCTGAGCCCACTGTGCCACAGCCTTCTGGAGCCGAATTGCTCGCGCTTCGGAGCCAACCGTAACTTCATCCTGCCGTGGCTTCCGACAGGCTCAGTAGTAATGATCAGATGGGCCTTTTAGCTCAGGAGGCGACTGACCCGCGCAGGCTTTTCATATGCTACGGCAAACACAATGACACTGGAGATGTGATGGCATTCTGCTGCAACCGGGCGGACGTCCGTGGTAAAGCTGCAATGCGCACTTGACTTGTTCCCAGCTGGGTTCAGCATGGCTTACTCTGACATGCGGTGCATCGAGGCTGCCAATAAATCGAAAGCTCTACAGCGGGTTCACCCCACGCTTTGCTGACGCCACTGCACGCACAATGCCTGCCGTGGTGACACACGCGCCCATTGTGCATTAAGTGTGTGCGCAACACACGTACCAACGGGCATTCAAAGGGGACTACGTAGTAGGTAGGCGCATCAAGCGCTCCCAAAATTGGTCCTGACATTTAGACATAGCAATGGGGCCCCGCAAAAGGCCCGAAGACCATCGTGAGGGACTGGCGCGGATGAGGGCTCGAATTCCTATACGTAGTTTTGTACCGTGGGAATTCCACGACCGAAAGTTCCAAAGTTTTCGTTACACCGTGGCTTCTAGAAGAAGCGATGAAAAAGTGGGATCTCTGCAGTCAGCAGATGCGGTGAAACTGGTTTAATTGAGCCTCAGGCACCAATAAAATAAGGCATCAAAGTTATAGCCTGAGGCTCCAACAAACGACTTTGTCGTTCCAGGGTTAGGGTCACAGATCCACAGATCTTGGGGTTAAGGCGATAAGGCGATAAGAACTCTAAAGAACTCTAATTAGGAGCCCGAGGCACGAAATTTCTTTTCAATCTCGTTCACTCGGTAATCAAGAAAGCAAGGAAGTTGCCGCATAGAGCAGTGATTTGATGCTACCATTCATTCAGGCCGAGGTGATGCGAATTTAATTCGGACGGATATTCCCTTCTTTCTATGTTCCCTCAGCTTGCACATACCAGATTCTGCCCATAACAGCAGACAGTCACCTTGTTCGCCCGCTAACTCGGCCCTGTGACTGACTCGACCTCCAATATCCCAACAAAAGTAACGGAGCTTCACCCTTCAATGACGGCAGTCAATTGAACATATTTCTCCTCACGGTAGCTGCTCCTCAACTTACGGCTGCTTCTTCAACCGTGTTTGGATCGTCCTACCTCCAATCAACCATCAACCATGGACCTTTCGCCTACCTCCTCACAATCCGCTATCAATCCTTCTCGTCGCTCGTTTCCAAACCTCCAGCATCTTTCCCTCGCTCCTCTGTCCTCACGCTTCCCGCTCGATGAAGACAATATCGACGCTGAGTACGAAGGATATGTTCGTCAGACGTCATACATCCAGTCCACCACCGCTCCATCAACTCCCAGCATCCTCACTCGAAGTCCCAGCCAGCAACGAAGATCGAAGAAGAAAAAGGCGGCGTACTACATCCACGAAGGCTACATTCCCTCCTCCAACGATGCCAGCGCACCAATAACCAAAGCCAAATCGTCATCGGCACTCCTGGCCTCGCAAACTACCAGCCACAGCCGGCTACCAGGCCTCTCACCAATCGCATCACGCAACACCTCCCTCTCCAAAGCGGCCACCCAGCCCCAACCAAACGACGAGTGGATGTACCGAGCCGGCCTCGCCATAGCGGAAGAGTCGCGGCTCGCGAAGGGACAGTCATGGCTGGCGAGCCGCGAGCGGGCCGCGGCGCTCGCCGCGGCGCCGCCGGCCGCAAACGGCCGCAGCAGCGCGAACGACGAGCCCGCCGCACTGGCGCCGTCCGGCTCGCGCGCGCGCCTCGCTCTCGACGACGAATCCGCACTGCTCGACGACGGCGACCCCGCCACGCCGCGCTGGCCCGCCGCCATCTCGCGCCCCGCCAGCCGCCACGGCGCCGGCAGCCGCGTCGCGTCACGCGCCCAGTCGCGGCGCGGGTCGCGCGGGTCGCGCCTGGACGTGGCGTTGCCGCGCGAGGCCGCCGACGGCTACTTTGAGGGTGCGGGCGTGGCGGCTGCTGGCCCGGACTTCGTGGAGCTGGAGGAGAGGGAGTGGGAGAGTGGGGATGGCGAGGAGGACGACGAGGTGGTGAGGCGGTTGGCGAGTGAGCGGGCGTTTGGGCTGGGCGGCGTGCTGGATCGCTTGGTTGGGTGGACGCTGTTCAATGTTGATGAGGATCGGGAGGACTCTGAGCGCGAAGAGGCGGCTGAGAGTGCGGAGGATGCGGCTAGCAGGAGGGAGAGAGATGCCACGCGCCGGAGGGAGCAGTTGGAGCGCGCGGCTAGCAGCTCGGCTTTGTCGCTGCAGGCTCAGACAGCTGTGGATCAGGCTGATGCTGCTGATGGTGAACAAGGTGCTTGGCACGATGCAGCGTGGTTGCTGAGTGTGGCGAGCAAGGTTATACTTTAAGTACACTGTACGATGTGACGTCGAGGCGAATTGAATAACTGGAAAGACGCAATAGAATCATCTTTCTCATGGGAATTCAAAGACACCATCTCGACTTAGCCGAGCGTGTGGTCCATTCTGAATTATCCCAATGCGAAGTACATAATCTGGTATCATCCTTGAACTCCGCGAGCTCCATAATGCATGTGTGGACTATGCAGTCACCTTCCCTCTCTTTCATATGCTAAAAGGAAGATACACCGCCAATAGAGTCTCTTGACGCTCTCTTCGACCTGCATCACTGATTTCCTCCATGCCAATACAACATTCAACTCGCCTTCAGCCCAATGCGGTATCATTCAATGCCACGCACACTGCTCCTCTATGATGGCCGTTGTATTGTCTGATGATGCTCTGGCTTTGTAGCTCCCACAACCTTGCATAGTGATCACTGCAAGCTGTAACAAGGTACGCACTGTCGGCGCTGAAGGCACAATCCCATACCCAGCGTTGGTGGCCTCTGAGTGTCGTCTCCAGCGCAAAACCTTCAGCACCCTCACCACCTTTGTCTCTGTCTTGAGCAGCGGGAGCATTTGGATCTGCAAGACCGAGCGGATCGTTGTCGGTGTTGAGTGAAGAGTCGTCGAGCGATGAGGTCGTCCAGATACGAGTGGTGTGGTCGGCGGAGCAGGTGGCCAGCTTTCGGACGTCGGGCGACAGCAGCACGCGCGTGATGTAGGTGTTGTGGGCGGTGAACTTGCAGATGGGTACCAGGCTGGTGATGTCGCGGTTCAGCAGCATGCGCCAGACGAACACGCTGCCGGAGTTGTTGCCCGCACACAACATCGACCCGTCCGACGCCACCGTCACCGATGCCACCGACACGTCGTCTTCAGGTATCAACTGGTGTGAGCATCGGTTCTCGCCCAGGTCCCACACTCGTACTTCGCCGCCTCGATCGCATGAGATGAGCTCTCCTTGGTTCGGATGGATCACCACGTCGTTGACAGGTGCACCATGCTGGTAGTTTCGCTGAACGCTGCCCGTTCGGGTATCCCAGATCTTAACCGTGCAGTCTTCAGAGCTTGTCACCATCCATTTGCCTTCACAGTGGAACGCCACACCCGTCACGTTGTTTGTATGGCCTTCGAATGTGAGGACGGCAGCAGGGTTGGAGGATTTGATATCGTAGAGTTTCACCGTATGGTGACCTGCTGCGGCGAGATACCGTTTATCAGGGGATATACAGAGACGATTCACCTGGCTGTCTGGGTGGGGTATTGTTCGCGAGCAGATGCCACTGAGGGCTTCCCAGAATCTGAACAAGTGGTTAGTTTCAGGCTTTTAGGTCGTGATGAGTGCATCCCAGTACCGGATGGTGTGGTCATAGCCGGCTATAGCACTTGTCAGCCAGTCCATTGAGGCTTGTATCAAGATCATCTAGACTTTCGTACCTGTACATAGAATGACGCTCCCGCTCATGGTTGTGTCCGTAGCTTTGCAAGCAGCGAGACAACGTCACAGTATTAACACGGAATCAACATGCCCACCAAGAGCATGTTTGAAGTTGAGAAGTATCCCAGGGAGTGGAATTTTCAAAGAGGCATGTGGTATTCAAGCTCGGTGAGTCTCATTAAGGTTGCGTTTTGCGGTTCGTGATGAGACCCACTTCGATGGCAGCCTTGGAGCCTGACGTTCAGAATCACAGAATCACAAATGTGAACCACAGAACGACCTCTCATCCAATCATATGTGCTTCGGAGAGTTCTCTCTGACGATACATGGGCTTCGTTGGATTGCGTTGGACTACGTTGGACCCCAATCACTGAAGACTGCCCAGCGTATTTGCAGTTGCTGTGTCTACTTCGCGTCTTCGGTAGATCCCTTGGTAAAGCAACATGGATCTGCAGATAGCAACTACTCTACCTTACGCTTTAAGCAGGAGTCAATGCAACTTACAATTCACCATGTTACTTCGACGTAAAGAGCTCGGATGTGAACTGCCAACATTCTTTTCCTTCAGTTAATGATACACCAGTCAAGGAAAGAACGGCATACGGTATGAGCCTGTTCTACTGTCATATCTTGCCGTCCGCCTCCTTGGCGTCTTCATTATCCCCGTGTTGTCCAGTTTCTATTACCTCTTCTCTACCAAACTGATCGCCATTTTGCCTTGGTTACCAGCCAATTCTACGGTAATGTACGTACTCTTCCATGGTTCCCAAGCACTTTGATCGCTTCTGTGGACTCCATTCATAACGGCAGAACGGCGGAACGGGCCATGCCCTTACTCACCAAAACTACACGAACTACCGTACTACGACGTTTGACTCGGTTTATTCTCCCTTTCACTCTCATATAATATGGTATAAAATCCTAGATTCAAGCGCGACGGAAGTATGTAAGGAGATAAAGGCGGAGTTCGACGCCTTTGGTAAGCCTGTTAAAGCAAAGACGTCCCTTGCATCTTCCTCAGCATCTGACAGTCTGTAGATATTGCATCGTGCCCTACTTGCTACAAGTATGGTAGCATGGCAAGTGCTCATTGAATTCTACCCGAATTCTCGGTGTACCGCATGATTCACAGCGTCAGAGTGAATATGTGTTGCAATGTTCGACATCTCAATCCGTGAATGAGATCCACAAAATTTGTTGGTGTTGTCCGACACCGTCTGATATTCTCTTATAAAAGGGCTCCTCATTGCTCTCTACCCTCTTCCGAATATCTCCACCACCGTCCTCCGAATATCTCCACCCGTCTTCAACCAAAGCTGGCTAGCACAGTGCTAGCGACAAGCCGATCCAGCGCGCGAGCTGGGGACCTGCACTATTCTCGCAGTGAGAATAGCTTTGATCTACGGGTAGCTACCAATTTGTCGGAGCCAGGGCCGCGGAGCGAATGTGTGCTTGTATTATGAGTGAAAGTTGTTGTCAAGTACAAGTGGTGTGGAAGGGTAAGATATAACCGTCACCACTGCACCTGCCCTAACAAAAGTTTAGGATAAACTCGACTTCTTTCGCAATGCCCGGTATGCTTGAGACGGTTTCTGTATGATTAAGATTGTGATGAAGTCTGATTCTTCTCTCTAACCTACGGAGTGAGGCTAAGAGCTGCCTGCTGACTAGGCGTACCTCCCCAGGTACCATAACCGCAACAATGCTACAGCCATACTCAAACCAGCCAGTGTACCCTCGGTCAGGTACATATGGCCAGATGCCACGTGCTGCACCCGCAAATGGTATAATACACAAGGTAAAAGCAGATCTCATCGATGCCCTACAAACTCGGCCAACGCTCAACGGCAATAGGACCATTCCCGCGTGGCAGTGTTTAACAACAGGAGAGAAACCTGGATGTGGCTAGTTTGGAGGTGTTCAACAATGGTCAAACCATTAGAGCCTTCTTCAACTCCTAGTTCGATCTACCACAAGGAGCATCGCTCCAATCACGACCTATCCTTGACCAGGCCCTCGGACAAGCAATTTCGTCCCTTGTAAAAGGATTTACGGGCTGTGATGTCAATATTACCCATCTCAAATATTAACCGATCTCGAACTCGGGTAATCTTTCTGGACACCCAACCGGTAATGCACATGGTGCTCCTCAAAGCCATATGTCGAACTTTTCCGCCTTCGCGGTTGAAGCTGCCAACCCAACTTCCACCATTAACGCACCCATCAGTCTTACGCAAGAGCCTACGACCGAACCAGAGCATGGCGCAAGCACCGAACTTCCAGCGCAACAAGACAGCAACGAAGAGGCGCAGGACGACGCGTTCGCTGCCGCGCAGCCGACCGCTCTCCTGGGCGCCGAGGACAGTTTCGTGGGCAACTTCGACATCTCGATGGAGAATTGGGATCTTCCGCAGCCGTCTGCGTAGCATGCGGACCCGATGAGTCTTTGGGATTGCACTGCTGATCAGAGCGTTGGTGGGGCGGCTGTGGAGAGCTCGGCTTAGGATGACACCATTGACACTGTACTGGGTGATTTGGCGGCGATGACGGACGAGGGGCTGACGGCAGGAGGTCTTGAGAGTTATAGTGTCGATTGGGCTAGTTGAAGTAATCCTCAGTTCATGAATGAGGATGCGAACGGCAAGTAGGGGAAGGCGAACTAGGGGAGAGACTTTGACAGAGGACCTTTGATTCAGCAGGCGTGTTCAGGTGCATGGTAACAAAACTTCGGCAAGGGCGTTCGTTGTTAGGACAGGTGCGGTGGAGTCAGCTGGCGACGAGTTATATCTCACCCTTCCACACCGCTTGTACTTAGCAACAAAATCGAATTCAATCAATACAATCTTCATGATCACGGCTTTGCTGCTCATTACAGAAGGCCCCCAGCTCACGCGCTGGACCGGCTTGTTGCTAGCACTGTGCTAGCTCTTCCGCATAATCCCCTACCTAAAGGAGTCTACAAATAAAACACACAGTCCCTCAACGGCTCTGGCTCCAACATTGGTGATCTTCTTCGACTACCGGAAATGATTTCCTTCACCAATTAGCAAAATACATCAAATTCTCTGCCTTTCGTTCTACACCAACCCCTCGCATCATCTAACCCAATGATTGCGACAAGATTCATCTTGCCAAAGGTATCTAGATCCTCTGGCAGTGCTCTCTCTAGCACTGGCGGTAAATCCAACTGCCGCATCACCAAATGCTCCTTCTCATTCCAAGCCACTGCAAAATCGAACGGCGACTTTGCTTGCCATAAGTGCGATGAGAGCATAAGTTGGCTGGTAAAATTGGCGTGCTCCTGGCAATTACTCTTCCGTCCGCAGAGTAGGTTTGCTACGGATAGTAGGAAGAATGTCACTGGCAGGGTACGTTGCGCCGACTCGTACAGTAACCAGGAACGCCAGAAGGTGCGAGTGTCTGCGAGAGGGTAGATAGGCAGATTTGAGGGTTTCTGCATATTCTCGCCGCAGAGAAAGCTATCGAGATTGTATGCCAGAATATAGAGGTGCGGGAGAGATCCTTCGGCTTGCGCATGAGAACGGAAGTCAGTTCCAAAGATTTGCATAGATACGTAGAGGAGGAGCGCTTGCGTCCGGGCCAAAGACTCAACAAGCGTTGTCGGTAATGGAAGTTCCAGTAGCTCTTTGACACGATGCTCAATGTGTCGAAAAATGAAATGAGAGTTGGTTTGGTTTCTGGTGATGTACAACGCGCACGCAGCATGAGCATCTGTTATTTTCTCAGTGTCACACCTTTCAAGAATATCGAGATGCTCAATCCTCGATCTTAGTATTTATAGACTCTCGCTCGACATGATAATGGACGTGTTATTCATAAATTCGACGTCCGTACAGCTGCACCGGCGCGATCCATCGAAAAGTATGAATTGGTTCCCAGGATTGCCATCATAGGTCCATTTGATGCCAAAGCCGTCAACCGAGAGTCGAAGAATACTGAAATCGAGGATCATAGGCTTTGGCCCTCACAAAACGGGGCATATGTCCCGCCAAAGCAGAATGGGACCACTAACCTTGAAGACACTTGGGCATGTCATCCTCCCAAAGTAAGGGATGAGACCACGGGGTCTGGTTCCCGTATACGAACGAAGCCGGTACAGCTTTTATTACTTGGATCCCATATCCGAGTCTTGCCGTTTGAAACGATTTAAGAACGGAAGTCGAAAATCTAGGTGTGCAGATCGAAGAGGCTGCTGGTAACAGGGTCAATTCCAGTGGCGCTTCGATCCCGAAGTTGGTCATGGTGCCATCCGCTAGATCGGTGTTAAAGTTTAGAAAGTCGGCATCTGCATTATTTTGCAACAGAAGCGGCATTGTAAGATCTTGATGATTCGGAGCTTGTTGATCTTCGGGCTCGTAATCCACCTCGTTTTGCCTTCCTAGATATATGCAATCTCGACCATGTCGACCGCACCTTTGGCAAGGGTTTCCGAGACTGCAGCGTCGCTTTGCCTTTGCGCATTCTCTGCATGACTTTTTCCGCCTTGCGGAATCCATGATGATTCGTTGATAAGGTAAAGCCAAAGTGCAAGGGATGAAGTCGACAAGACGAGTTACTTCTACACCCTGCGGAATAATAACCACCTCCCCAGTAGTAGGCGCTACTATTTCTCAACCTTGCGGATTAATAACTACCTCTCCTGCGGATGACCTTCGAGAATGCTTCTTAAATATTTGGTCGATGGATATTTATTTAAATCACCGGAACTGCCCTGATATTTGGAGTCCTAAAACCTGCCTCGTCTTAAGTTCATATTGCAGTCCTCAATTGCTACTTCATCATTCCACCAATGGCTCCCAAAACCGCCTTCGTCACCCGTGCAACTGGCACCCAAGGCATTGCCGTAACAAAGAAGCTTCTCTCCGCCGGCTACACCATCCACGCCCTCGTCAAGGACTCCAACGACTCCCGCTCCACAGCATACCAAGCCCTTAGCCCATCCTCTATCAAGCTCTTCACTGGCACCATCGACGACACTTCTGCCCTCGGGACCGCGCTTGCGGGATGTACAGCGCTGTTCCTGAACCTGATGCCCAACTTCGTCGAGCAAGGTGGAGAAGAGCGGCAGGGCAAGGCTATTCTGGATGCTGCGAAGACGGCCGGTGTGAAGCATGTGGTGCATTCTACCGTGTTGGGACTGGAGACGGTCAATGAGCAGGAGACGGCAGGAAAGGCGTTATTTGCGGCAGTGATGTTGGGAAAGGTGAGGGTTGAGGAGGCGGTTCAGAAGAGTGGGATTGATGAATGGACGATTATAAGGCCGGGGTGAGTGCTTAGCAAGATTTTGAAAGTATTGAGTCTGATTCAGCGCTAGATATTTCATGACGAATTTCCTGACGCCTTTCAACGACTTGATGTGGCCTGGTATCGGCAAAGGAGAGGCCGTATCGAGCTACCGACCGACTACAATATTACATTTGACCGACGTTAACGACATTGGTGCCTTTGCCGTTGCAGCGTTTGACAATCCAGACAAATTCAGCGGCAAGATTGTTCCCCTTGCAAGTGAGAGGTTGTCTGTAGAAGAGGCAATCAGCGAATTGCGCGCGGCCACAGGCCGACATATCAAATCGGTCTACCGCAGTGATGAGGAGTCGGCAGAGCTAGTGAAGACAAACCCAATCATTACCGGACAGTTGTTCTTGCGCGATTCACCTGATAAGAGAGTCGACATTGAGGACGTGAAAAAATGGGGCGTTCAGTTAGGTACTTTCGCTCAGTTCTTACAACGTGAGAAGGAATGGGTCGATCGTACATTCGCTGCTGCTCATTAGAGTACAAGGAGAGAGTTCAATCCTTATAAAATAAGCTATATGCTTCGTTGATTTGCCTTTAGGTTATTGTGACGAGAATACTGAGGTCGGCCGTAACCCAGACATTCAACGCCTTTTCCCTCCGTCATTCTATCGATCTTGAAGAAATGGAAGCTCGTGATGTATGCCTGTGTGATACAGTATGGAAGTGGAGCTAGATATGCCCGTGTGATTGATGATATCGACGATGAGAGATGTAGTGAAGGAGAGCGATTGGTTGTAATAATCATGGAGATGATGAGGCTGTTGTTTATCGGAGGTACTCCCTGATCACATGATGTGAATGTGATCACTTCTGACAGACCATGTACAAACCTACAAATCTCTCTGTGAACTTCGTTTTGACATGGTTTATCGTATCGTGTTGTCATGGTACCGGGTTGTTGAATTTCCGCGTTGGTATGGTTGAGTCTAAAGGTCGTTACCATTTTGACTGGACACTGATGTGTGCTTCTGCTCGTGCAACGAAATTGCTTACAATATCGACTTCAATGTCAATAGTTCCACGTATTTGTTACGCACCGAAGCTTCGCTCTACCTCACTCCATCGCCTCTCAAGTCCTTTCAACTTCAACTGCTTCGCTTCTTCCTCCATAATTTCTCGGCGTCTGACTGCTTCTTCTCCCAAGCCCTTCACTCCTTTCACTCGCTGTCTCTCCTCATACATGGCTCGACTCTTTAGAATACGGTCCACAATCCCATCGGCGTCAACATACTCAGAGTGAGGTAGCTCCACTTCTCGGTAGATTCCTAACTCTTTGGAGAACATGTGCGGATCGTGATTAGGAATGGAAACTCCTGATGCCGGCTCGTGATATACCACAGAAGGTAGACCGTAAGGCAAAGACTTCAAGTACGATGAGGTGGGTGTGTATGGTGCGTTGAAGACAACGGAATGGATGTATCTGCATTGCAGGACACACAACCCGCGCTCAAAGATGTTCATGATAGGATAATTGATACCCTTGACTCCGTTGATCACGTCGTCAGTGTAGATACCAACTACCACGAAAGCACCCTCTTCGGCTTCGCTGACTCGTCGCAGGAACTCAATGTGACCGGGATTAAATAGGTCAAACCCGCCATCCACGTAGATAATACGTTGGCCCTCGCTTGGACCTTTGCCAGAGACTAACTTTGACAATGTTCCGGCGTCGTCTCGAATGCGGTGATGAATCAGATGACCGCTGCTTGAGCTACGGCGACCACTTGCTTGATTAGGAGCCGCGGACGATCTTGAATGAGGTCGATTGCTTGGTTGCCAGGTCCAGACTTCAGCGAATGACTCTTTGCCGTGTTCGTCACTGGCATACTCGGTGATCCTTGCTTCCATTTCTTCGCCTCTCGTCTTACGTTCTGTTTCCGATCCTGGGCCTTCCTCACCTGCCAACGCCTTCTCCAGGCTCTTGATGAAGTGGGTTTTAGTGCAGAGCAACATTCGACCGACGAGATCCGTCGTGGAAATCATGGGAGTTCGTTTGAAGACTTTGAATCGGCCTGCACGCTTTACAAATCGATAGCAATCTTCACCACCGGCATCAGAAGTTATGTCATCTCCATGAGCAACATACCAGCAGCCGTAGTGCGATATCCAGGAGAGCTGAGTGACATATGGCGCATGCGGGACGACACGAGTAACCCATCGGCAGGCTTCAATGGCAGCAATTCGTTCCTTGAGATTCATAACCGTAGGGCCTTTGTTTTCTAAAATTGCCTCATCTGAGTGAAGACCGACGAGCAGTTCAGTTCCAAGCCTCCTCGCCTGCAGCATGGCTCCAGCATGACCATGGTGGAAGAAGTCGAAGCAACCGTCAATCCATATTCGGTCTTCCGACACTGGCACATCGTCCTGTGGATCTACCGGCCACTCTCCTCTCTTTGGTACAGAGCCATCCTAATCCATTGTCAGACAATTCGGCTTCCATTTGGATTTCTGCGGCAATATCTGTTTGCCACGCAATGCAACTGACTTTCAGCTGGGACGGTTGTGCCATTCCTTACCCGGTTGAAGTGGTCACTCTGTGATTACCAAAGGTGAGTTTAGGGTAGGAGATGTCTCTTACGAGTCTGAATTTTAGATCAAACTTTCTTGTAGGTTGACCGCCAGTTCGTAAGGGTGGATAGCAATGCGGTCACCAAATCTCAAATACAAGCGTGAAAGCCTTAAAGCCTCAGGAGAAGGACAAATTTTGCACGTGTTTCTGGACGCCGAAGGAACAAAGTGAAGCTTCAGGGTCCTTCCGTTTCGAGGGTTATGCGGTACGCTTCCAATAGTAAGACAATCGGCGGCCAATCATCCTCAACTATCAATCAGGAACCAGAGATTCAATTGCGCCCCATTGAACATCTTGTGGCCTTCATAGGCTCATGGTTGGGGAAAGCTTGGAAGGCCTGTGCGATGGAGATGCGTATCGAAACGTTCACGTCCATTTTACTATTTTTGCGTGCCACCCATCAACCGAGGAAGAGCCAACAGACGCTGGCATTCTTATGGTGCACGAGGCAATTCGCACGTATAAAGACGTAGCAGGCCCCAGATGTGCGGCGACTCTCCAATCTGACGTTTTTACATGTGCATTGTGATATTTGTTGTTGTCGCAGCACTGAATCATCTACTCTCAAGAGTCTGTGGATTCGAGAGCGGCTATTTGTGCAGCCGGCGCGTCAATTGGAGGGTTTTTGGCTTGCTTGCAGCGCTTTCTCCTGCCCCTGGGGCTTGGGACTGTCGACGAACCGTTTCGGCACTCCAAAATCTACCACCCTTGCGTGGGAGAGGATGCAACATCCTCACTACGCTTCCAACAATGCCAATGGCTCTGATGCTGTCGCCGACGGCCGGCACCCGCAACACATCACCAATCATCCCACCTACCAGCTCGCCTTAGCCTCACCGTCCTCCTCAGCTTCTCCTTCTTCCATCGATTCCGCACTATACGCGCAATCTCCAAACGGGACCGTCCCTGCCTACGCTGTCTCATCGAGTCACAGATTCACTTCGTCTGTTGCGAGCGGTGATCTCGCCCGCATTACTCCCGGCCTGCGAAGGTCATCATCACTTCGCTCAGTCGCTAATCCTAGCCGAGCTCACAAGGCTCGATCTCCATCTTCGGCGACTGTGAATACCTTTCCAACAGGACACAACCCACTACCGAACAGCCAAGCCTCAAAGTCACTCTTCTCACTCCCAACACTGATTAGGAGACAAAAGTCCAACGGCCACGAAAAGGACTACTCCTTATTCTCAGGATCTGAACCTAAACGACCTTCCACCCCTGCCACAATGACGACGGCTGCATCATTTCGTCAACCGCTGAGCAATATGAATTATGTTAATGGCGGCGGCGTGAACAATGCAGTAACTCCACCAGTTCCCACAGGCTTCGTAGCTCCACCTGTTCCCGTGGGTTTGAACCCGCAAGCCACATACCAGACTATTCTCGACACTGCTTCAAAACGAATATCCACCCTTGATTACCTTCGAAAAGCGTGAGTATCTGCGAGCAAGGTCTTGCAGCGTCCGAGCTAACTCTCCTCTAGACACGAAGGCCGCGTGTACTGGTTCAACACGCTGCTCTTCACGAAGCCCGAGCTCCTCAAGCTGCCCTACTTCGCGCCTCCCAAACTGGCCCGCCGCGCGACAAACTACCTGCTGCTCGGCTTCTCGCTGCCCACAATCCTCGACCTCAACTCGCAGACGGCAACCGAGTACCTCAAGGCGCTCAACGCGCTGCTGTCAGAGTTCGAGCAGTACCAAAGCATGCACCCGCCCGACGGCTCCTCCAGCGCGTCGAGCCTGAGCCGCGGCCGCATCCCGCAGATGTTCAAGCGGGCGACGGGGGGCGGGGCAAGCGGCGGCGGCAAAGGGCGGCGGGCGAGCAGCGCGCAGGACACGCTGGCAGCGCTGGGCGTCAGCGGCAGCAGCGGCAGCGACGCGCTGTCGCTGCTGTCGTCGGGGTCGTCGACGCTGTCCGGCTCGACAGCCGTGTCGTCGGCGAGCAGCGCGACGCTGGTGGCCTCCGAGCGCCCCGAGACCCTCGGCCCCACCGAGAGCTACGCGCACCTGCTCACTCCGTCGCTGCCATTCGACCCCGACTTCTTCGAGACTTTCGCGACCCTCTGCGACGTCCTCATCGACTGCTACACTAAGGTCACGCAGCTCGTTGGCGGCCCGGAGCACTGCGTGCCCGGCGTGGCGGAGCTGTTTCAGAAGGCCGATGCGAAGGTGCGGAAGATCGTTGTTCAGGGCGTCGTCAGGGAGTTTGAAGGCGCGTGTCGGGATGGAGTCAAGGGTGAGGTTAAAGGCATTGGTAGAGTTGTGCTGGGTGGATTAATGTAAGTGTGGCTGATGTTGAAGGTCTGATACGTTTTGTGTACTTCTAATGCTAGACGAGAAAGGGTTGATCATTTCACGAGGCTATGATTGATGTGTAGCTTGGGTATTGACTAGCATAGCGTTGGCCAAAAAGCGTCGCTCGACGACTGGAACTGTTTTGATGGCTCGAAAGATATCAATAGTTCTCTACATCTGCAGTATCATTTCATTTCCATCTCTCACTTCTTGTCACTGTCATTGCCCTCATTGCTGGACTTCGCTGCTCCGCTTGATGCTTTCCGCATTCGGAAATCGACGCATAGCATGCCAGGACTGTTTTGGACGGTATGAATAGCAGAGTATAAGGTGCATTACCATTGCTATTCTTTGTTTGTTACGTTCTCGATCAATAGCTGACGGTTCTTGTAGTTGAAATGTCGTTGCGATGAGACCAAATGGATTCCTGGTGGCCAGGGCCACATGCGACAATCTGGTCGCGCTTTTGCTTCAACTTCAACACTATTACTACACACCTCACGGCCTCTTACCTGACAAATCGTTCCCACTTTCAGTCATTTCGAAGGAACAAATGCCTTAAGTCTAGGCTCAAATACTGATGTGTAACTCAACCCCAACCAAGTCCTTCGTAGCCTGCCATCAATTTTCAAATTCATTCGAAGAACTGGATTTCGTACTCATCACCACAGTTCATTAGTTAGGCCATTGTGCTATGCAGTCTCTCTAGAATGGAAAGCAAGGTTTTCGTTCTCGGTGGCTTCTGTCTTATGCATTCCAACGGCTCTGTGGACGTCGCAGTTGAGTCTTCCATCAGTGTTCCTCAACACCTCAATGACACATGTTTGGACGCTCTAACCAACGCTTGCATTCGGTCCACTCGAAAATTGGCTCTCATTATCGAGTTGAGCTCTGAAGGCCCTCAATTGAGTTGGGAGCAGTTTAGTGAGCTGATTGATGGAATCGCCAATGCTGAGGTACGCTTAACCTGGTCATAATCCTTTCAAGATTCTAACCGACAGAGATTTGGCATCGATTGGGGCTTCATGCCTTGCAAATCCAGGACGAACACTATCGTTTCTCTTCCGCTCAACAAGCTATCATCGACATAGAACCCATCCTTCGACGGGAAACACATATTCCGAAGGGACCGCATGCAATATGTTTTCGGATACCACCAGCAGATGTGAAGCCACCTCCTGGAATTGACGTCCTCCTCATGACAAAAGTAGTCCTTCGTTTGAACTTTAAATGTCATTCAGTAAACCTTAGGAGAGTGAAGCCCGCCAAGCACGTATCTGCAATGCCAGATACCTCCCATGGCACTACCGCACCACAGTTCAACGATGAGATGTCTTTGGACGACGACATGCTATTTCTCGACCATAGTGAAGCCAACATCGACTCTGGATACAATTCCTTCAGCTCTGAGAACAAAGAAGATGAAGACATGTTAATGGCTGAAGAAACGCACGTTGACGATGGCAATGATACGGAAGAATTCATGTTGTTCGATTCAAAGCATATTTCAGCATTGGCCGGCATAACAGACTCATGCATCAACTTTGGTTATACAGGGGTACCCGGTGGCAGTCTGCAGGTTACGTCTAATGCACCAACGGAAAGGCTCTTTCAGGCGAAATTCGAATGCGTAAACAACAGTTCTAGTCGAGTCATTGACCAGCATAAACTTTATGACCGCGATGAGTGGCACGAGGACGACACATCCTCTACGTTTGATCCTCTCGATTGCATCACCGATTGTGAATTTATGAGCCGAATTTTAAATGGTGACCCTCAAGATACTGGCTCACGAACCGAAGACTATACTCCACATCTGCAACGCGCGCAGACTGAAATCTCGTTTCCATGTAAGAAACGTACTTTGAGCAACGCCAGCAAAGGCGATATCTCCATGAATAATACCACCTCCTTGCCCCAAACGCTTCTAGCAAATCTTGGGGTCACCGCTCTCAAAGTAGCAATCCTGCGAAAGCCTGGCCAGTTACACCGTGGGATCAAACTAGCTACAATCGCAATGCCGAAGAAACTAGAAGAAATTGCTCCTGCAATATGGATGCCAGGATTTCAAGATGCATCAGCATCGAGAGCGGCATTGATGTCGACAATCGATCATGCTCTGTTCAAATCGTTTCGTTCTTACGCCAGATGCCATAAACTCAAGCAAGCATACGAAGGAATTGCCAGCGACCAGGAGACAACACTTTGGAACACCGTTAGGAGAGGTCTAGAAGGACAGCAGAAACTTTATTCTCAAATGCCACAAAGAAAATAAGGGAAATATCAGGATTGGAGAGGCTAGTACTTCAGTGACGATGAGTGTGAGGTGGTCCAACTTCGGAATAGGCCTGTTTCTTCAGTCATAGACTTTGGCTCTAGTCTGCGCTATCGGCTCTAATGAGCGGAAGAGCCAGCTATATAAGGATTAAATAGTCGAAGAAAAATCGTGAAGACTACTAAAGAAAGAGGCAAGTCGGTCAAATTATTGAAAGTTTAAACTTCGGCAGCATGACGGGTGACAGCTTGCCAAGACGCTGAGCAAACCGGTGATACACCTAAGGCAGGTATAGAACCATCTTCTTGACTCGTATACTCCTTGAGAATAAAGATGCACTCGATCGATAATTCCTGCCCACCAGATTCCTAATTCCTCGCTTGAGATGGTGAGCTAGAGCAGCGGCCCCTGAACGGTCCCAGGAACACAGGCCTTATGGCTTCAGCAAGCGCGCAGGATTTCTGACAGCGAAGCCTAGGCCAAAAGGAAGTACTACAGGCGAAAGAATGCGGCCAGATCCAGAATTGAAACGATTTAATATGTGGGATTTCACGTCTTTTCACAATTAAGGAGTAAAAGTGCGGAAAGCGGAAGAAACATCCATTTAGCGGCGTCGAACCAGTTGAGAAAGTCGAAAGCAATTTCACAGTCGGAATCCTTCCCGCCATAAACAATTGTGATGCGGAAAAAGCACCAATGGAAAAGGATCTATTGCGGATCAAACGAAAGGCCCCCTATCATATCAGTGAAGAGCCCTGTCAGTGCACAGAAGCCCAGGAGTTGGGTGAGACGACCGTTTGAGCCGTCAATGCTGCGGTATCAGGAGGTGAATCGATGGCTGTAAACGATTTCTCAACGATCGTAACGATCAAATTGAAAGGCGAGCAAATACACATTACTCCTGAATCGATGTGACAGCGGCACGGCTATAGACGCCACATCCAATGTCTAAAGCTCCACCGGCTGACTTGGTCGACCGTGCGAAGCGGTGGCGCCATCAATCGGCATTTTCGACGCGCCCCTGGGCGCCCGCTGGGCTGGCTGGACACGTACCTGTATCCGAATCGCCGGCAATGCCAATAAACAGTGACGATATCTTTACGAGCTAGCGACTGGGTTGGTGGACCGTGAGTTGTGAATGGTGGGAGGTGTTGAGGAGTGCCGTGCGGGATGGAGTTGATGTTCAGTCGAAAGACAACCGAAGGCCGAGTGCGCTTACCGACGCGTCAAAAGAGCAAAAGAGCGGCGAAAAGGCAGTCAAAAGCGGGCATGCAGAGTCTGAATCAAGAGAGCAGCGTGTAAATCAGCATGGCAGCCGCCTGCGGACGGCGGGTGGGGAACTCTCTGGTTCGCAGGTTGATGCAATCTGCATTCTGCCCCTCGGCCCCAAAGTTGCAGGCGTAGGATGGCAAGCAGCGGCGACCCCAGCGAACCACAGCGCTCCAACAGGCAGTTCGGTCGCCCAGTCGCCAATCTGAGATGTGGGAGGCAAATTGATCTGAGCGCTGGCTGAATCGGCCGTTCCCTGTCCCGGCTAAGATCGACAGCGTGGGTGCGGATGAAGAAACTTTGGAGCCACAAGAGCCGGTGCTGCAGTCGCCGACTCGCGGGCTCATTCCACGCCAAAGGACCTTTGATCACCGCCCGTCATTCGTGCGCGCGTATATTGCGCGAGTTAACATTTGCTGGGTACACAGCGGAGTGCAGCGCAGCGCAACGCGGCTGCAGTACTAGTAGCGAGAAATGATCACTTTAACAGCGTAACAAAACACCTACCACTGGCAGGTCTTTGTATGGTCGTCTGCCACTTCTTCACCGCCGACACATGCCAGCAACCATCGATAAAGCTGTCTCTTTCGTCGTGGCGTCTTTTCTCTTCCAGGGCAGGACGCCGACAACCGCATCTGATCCGGATCTTAATCCGGCAGGGCATTCTTCCCGGCAGACCTCCACTCTAATGGAGGGACAGGGGCCGCTTCCCACCGCTGCTTTCCCACCAAGCTTACGGGGCCGCCGCCCAGTCTTTGAGCTTCCCAAAATCACTTTCGGTAACCCCTTGTTCGCTTTGATGATTTTTGTTTTCGATCCGCGCTACCGACTACACTACGCGCACCCATGAGCCGGCCATGGACGAGTCCCGTTCCAAGGCAAAATTGTCAACCCGCAATGGCTCCGGCTGACGTTGATTCTGCAATCACGATCGTCTATTCGCCGGAACCTGCTCGTCCCACAAGCCACCAACCCGAAAGGTCATTGTCTCCAAGTCCGAGGCGCTAATTTGGTGGCTAAAGGACAGCCGACGGGGGTAGCGTCGCCTGACAGGGCCCCCTAGAATGCATTACCAGGAAGGCGGAGATCACTGATGGGCGTTCAGCCGCCTCCAACTTTGGTGCTTCGGATTCCCAGAGAAACACCGCTGCCAAAAGGGAACCAATGTCCACCGCCCTGAGCTTGCAAGGACGTGCCTTTGCTGTTTCTGTTTAATACTCCTTGACCATCGCTGTCTTTGCTACTCCTCCCTTTTTTCTTCCACGCTCAGTCCATCGGTGTAGTGACCACCTGTTTGTTCCGGCTTTTAGCAGGATCTGCAGATCACCTTCGACGCCTTGACTTGACATCTCGAACTCTTCGATCTAGAAGGACTCCACCTACGCGGGACCAGGCCACAATTGACTTGGAGTCCCTGTTTTACATCTTCAGCTACACGGACTCAAACGCCCTCGGCAGCGGATACTTTCGACCTGCTCGCTACAAAGGCGTGGATCAGGAGATTGTCCCTTGCTTCGCGTTGTAGAGCAGACGCCGTCCACTCGATCACCATCGATTGCGTCTCACACTCAGCAGAGCAATGAGAGAATAATCCGACACAAGTTAAAGAAAGAGCCATCCAAGTCTCAGAGCAGACTCTGCGCCAAAAGTTAGTCCTTTGAGTTGTCTCAATCTACATCTCAAAAGCATTCGCACGGAGCTGGTGTTTAGCGATTGCCCTTTCCGAAGCCAATTGCTTTGTTCCAACATTTTTATTTTTTGAGCCACCTTCAGCTTCACCTCAAAAACCGCCATGGCGGGCTCTAGTCAATACGTCAGCGGTCAAGCCGTGCCGTTCCGCTTCAATCCAGGTATTATTGTCGCATCATACTTCGTCAGTTTGGTTGGCGCCATCACAACAGTAGAGTTGCTACATAGAAGGAAGGAAGGAAAAGGAATCACAGCCTGGTAAGGATTGACTCAAGCAATTGAGTTCGAGGAGGCTTTCGTACTGACCGTTGAATTAAACAGGCTTCAACAACTCGCCATTTCAGTATCCTTCGGTCTCGTCGCAATCTGGTGTATGCATTTCGTAGGAAATCGAGCCATCATTCTCGGCGATGGTAGCAGTGAGATTCAACTGTACTACAATCCAGGCTTCACTGCCCTCTCCGCTTTCTTGCCCATCATCTTCTTGTTCTGTGGTTTGACCACTGTCGAAGTCCGCAAGCCAGGTCAGCGATTCTTCTGGCCTGCTCTCGTTGTGGCGGGTATTGTCGCTGGTCTTGCCATCACTGGCATGCACTACGTCGGCAACTTTGGTATCAGCAACTATCGGCTACGTTTCCCGGCAGGATATGTCATCGGCGCAGCTGCGATTGCCATTTGCGCTAGTATCGCATCCCTAACACTCTTCTTCTACTTCAAAGAGCGATGGATCAACAGCTTGCCCAGGCGTCTCGTCTGCGCTTGTCTGCTGGCCGGTGCGGTTTCTGGTATGCATTGGGTTGCAACAGTCGGAACAAGCTACACTTTGATCAATGCCACCACGACGCATTCGAGCAATGGTCGTAACACCAATCTGATTGTTGCCATTGTCATCTCTCTTCTGTCATGTATAGTCTGCATGACATTCGCCGTTCTCACGCAGCGTCGTAAGAAGGAACTTGCCGATCGTGCTCAGCACGTCGTCTTGGCTTCGGCAACTTTCGACCCCGAAGGCAAAATCCTCGTCACTCAGGAAGGTCTCCTTCCTGCTCAGAAGATCACGAAGCAGTACAACCAGCGCTCCTTCAACGACGAGTTCAACACCTCGCACCCCGTGTTCCAGTGGCTCTACCGTATTACCTACAATTGGGCTGGTGTGGCCGATCTCGTGCCTGCTATGCGTCAGCATCTTCGCACCGTCAACTTGACCAAGGATATCACGAGGCCGCTTACACCAGGATCCGACAATGAATGGGAGCGAGAAGAGGTTGCAGAGGACTATTCGGTCCTTTTCCGCGAACACTTCTGCGTTTCGGCGTCTGAGCTTGCAGAAGATCTCCGAACGGAGCTTGTCGACCTTGGCGTTTTGTACAGCGGTATCATGATGACCGGCTCTTTGGCTACGGAATTCCAACCGAAGAAACGCAAGTTACACCGACAGAGCCTCGACCTTGAAGGTGGTATGTTTAACGCAACCATGTTCGGTCGTGGTCAACTTCTCTTCCTTGTGCGACGTCTTGATAAGGCTGAATCTCAGCGACTGATTGCTGATGGCTTCCGATTCGCATATATCCACCACGTCGGTGATATCATTGCACGGTCCATGCAAGTGCCTCAGTCCGAGATGCTTATGACCATCGACAGACTCCAAAAGTATTCCCTAAGGACCGAAGAGACAACTCTGGCTGCTAGTAGCTACTTGGCATGCTTCGCCATGCGCGCAGCTGTGAAGACTAGCACCGGTGGTTGGGAAGTTCTCGCACCCAAAGATGATCCGTCACGATTGCCCATGGTGGAACTCTCTGCGGACCCACTGAAGCCATGGCAAACGAAGATGTTGACCCGTCTCGAAGGCCTTAGTGTGAATCAATGTTTGGCCTTCCTCAACAACAAGGCGGCCGAAGCGATGGTCGTGCAAGAAAAGGAGTTCATGGAAACGTTGCTGGATCAGATCTCTGCCCTGGCGGTCGAGGTTCCTGAACCATTCTTCGGCCACGCTCTCTTCTGCTCAAAACCCATCAAGGCACCTGGAATCGGCGAAACAGCTGGCGACGTAAGCACCGGCGGCATCTCTATTTACGCCTTCTGCATCATCCCGGATGTCCACGCGTCCTCCATCAAATCCATCAACAAACTCACCTACGTTCCTCTTTCGTTTTTCCGCTGCAGCCAGCGTGTGTACCGCAACTCGCCCGACCATGCCATCCTGGCCCGCAAGATCCACCGTGAGTTCGGCGCAATCCTTAGCAGCACGCAAACCGCGGCAGCCGCCACGACGACGCAATCAAGCCGCGACTCGATCGGCAAAGGCGCCTTCAACATGACGACGCAGACGCCGAGCCAATCGCGGCGCGCATCCCGGCGGCTGATGAAGAAGTGGCCGTTCAGCATGCCAGGCTCACCGCGGTACCTGGCGCCGTCGACGCAGCGCTACGAGACGAGCTCGGAGAACGGGCTGGTGGACGCGGCGAGCGTGTCGGAGCGCAAGAGCAGCGACCCGAGCCCCGCCGTCGCGCCCGTCGCCCACGCCTTCGGCGGCATCATGGTCTCCAGCGATACCACCGTCGAGGTCCAGGCCAAGGACGAGTTCGATGACGCCGGGACCACCATCGAGATGATGGGTATTAAGACTGAGGCTGGCCAGGGCGCGAAGGAGGAGCCTACGTATGTCGATGAGCTGTTTAGGATTGCGTCGGCGCGATGGCAGCGCCCGTAAGCGTTGTTCTGGTGCATTTTCCTTGTCTATTGTACATATGGGACCTTTCCTTACCTTTTGCGAATTACTTGCAGGGGCTGGGGCTCTCGGAATTGGCCACCGAGCAAGGCATTGGAGTTCCGTGTCTGCTTGGGATTGGATTCTGGGGCAATTGGTTCACGAGACTCGCTCTCGTGCATGGATACTCGTTGGCAATGGCCTGTTTTCTTTGGTTATGTGTGTACGCAGCGCAATATGCTTTTGAACCGCTTAATTGAAGACGTTTATATCGAAGCAACCGCTTTCTCAATCTTCTTATCAGCGAAAGTGGTCCATTCAAAGCTCGGTCGGGAGCAGAGGGGATCATAGGATTTATATGCCGTGATTATGCAGGGGAATGTAAGGTATAAGGGGTGCGTCGCGAACACGAATATACCCATGTTGAACAGAAATGCAGTGGCATGATCTATGTGAGATATCACTCATGGTTTCGATCTCAGCATGACGGGTCAAATACGATTGAAATGCTTTGACTCTGCTTAATCAACGTACATTTCTATTTGTAGTCGTCCTTTCGCTGTGGCTGCAAATAGAGCTTGTTGGCGGCATTAGCTTTATCGATTGTGCCACCCAAGTTTTGATATTCGGGATTCTACAACATCTCTCAAAACCTCTACGACCACCTCTCGCAATTTAGACTATTAGACGCATATCCGATTCACCATGCATCTTGTATTACTGAAAGAGGGCTAATAGACCTGCTATGATACCAGACATAGAATCTTTCGAGATCGGTCCACCTCCACTCGTAGTTCGTCCCACCAATCTCTTCACCCACCGTTCGACCTCAACCTCTCCTTCATATCTTTCCCTCTTCTACACCGAATAACCGCGAACTCAAACCGTCAAGATGCCCGCCCACGACGCACCCCCTCTCCCCCTCGAAATCCACGCCCTCGCCTCCCTATCACCGCCCTCGACCCTGCGCGCCTGGATGACGGCGCCGCACCCCACGCAACCCATCGCCGCGACCGCCTCATCGGACAAGTCGGTGCGCATCTACTCGCTGGCGAGCTTCCAGCTGGCGGCGACGATCAGCGGCGGGCACAAGCGCAGCGTGCGGGCGGCGGCGTGGAAGCCCGACGCCAGCGGCGGCGGCGGCGAGACCGTGCTGGCCACCGGCAGCTTCGACGCGTCGGCCGGCATCTGGAAGCGGTGGGAGCGCGAGGCCGTGGCGGGGATGCGCGGCGGCGCGGACGCCGCCGAGGGGGACTGCGGTGCGGGCGGAGAGGACGAGGACGACGACGACGAGTGGCGCTTCGCGGTCGTGCTCGATGGCCATGAGTCCGAGATCAAGAGCGTGGCTTGGAACGCCGACGGCCGCTATCTGGCTACGTGCTCGCGCGACAAGAGCGTTTGGGTGTGGGAGTGCCTTGAGGAGAGCGCTGGCGACGACAACTTTGAGACCGTGGCCGTGCTCCAGGACCATGAGGGGGATGTCAAGTGCGTGGCGTGGCATCCGCAGGAGGATTTGCTGGCCAGCGCTAGTTATGACGATATGATAAGACTCTATAGGGAGGATATTGACGATTGGGTCTGCTGTGCGGCGTTAAAGGGCCATGACAACACCGTTTGGTGGGTTTCCTTTGAGCCGGTTGGTGCAATGGATGTTCTTTGGAGGGATGTTGACGACGGAGGTTTGAGTGAGCAGCAACGAAGATTGAAGGAAGACAGGGATAAAGCAGGTCCGCGATTGGTGAGTTGCTCGGACGACTTGACGATTCGGATTTGGAAGAGAAGACCGAAAGAGAAGGAACAATTACCGACAGGGCAAGGCAGGATGCCGAGCATCTTACGAACAAATTCAATTGAAGAAGACTGGTATGAGGAGGCGAGACTACCTCAGAGACATGAGCGGGCTATCTACGCAGTCTCATGGAGTGAACGGTCGGGATTGATCGTCAGCAGCGGAAGTGATGGCAAGATTGTTGTTTACAAGGAGATGATTAAACCTCAATCACCTGCAACTACCGACAAAGCCTTAGAGCACGACGCTATGAATGGAGACACTAAAGATGCCGATTCTACGGAGTGGACTGTGGTGGCCGAGCTTGAAGGTGCCCACGACGTGTATGAAGTCAACCACGTCACCTGGACTCGACGGAGAGACAAGAACAAGAGTAACGAAGACGAAGAAATTATCGTTTCGACAGGGGATGATGGCGAGGTGAAGCTATGGACTATTACAGCCGGTGATACCAAATCAACATAACCTCAGTCCAACCATCTATCCTTGATTTGAAGTCTCCCGGTAGAGCATCCTAGACGCTATACCACAAGCCGTCGCCCTTGATAGTACAAGTTTTGACTCTATTTAATCTGCATGCGTGATGTAATAGTTGAATCCACGTGAGTGGGTGACACTGGGCTTGGTCTATACTTTTGAATGCATTCGGATGAAGATCCGAATAAGGAGTCTCTACGGCAGTAGTTGTACGGTCGGCATCCCGCGCAACCTTCCAAGAGCGTGGCACCGTCCCTTATTCTCTCAATACAAAACATCGCTGAGAGGAGAGTGCTGTGAGCGAGAGAGAGAGAGGATCTGGATACTGTCGGTACGACATGTCGGTCTCTATGGATCATTAAGAACGGAAAGTAGAAGTCGGTTCAATTTGAACTCGCTAAGACTTCCCATCACCACGTTATTGACTGTTTCCAAGCTTCGATATGCCTTCGCGGCCTCCACTCATGCCGTTTGGAAAGAGCCGGTTTAATGTCATCTCCACGATTTCAGTCCCTATTGTCCAGCCGAGCGAAGCAGGCGGAGGTGATGTCCGCCTCTTGTGCACAGGGAAGAACCATTTAAGTGTTATCACCCCTATTTCAGTCCCTATCATCCAGCCAAGCTGAGCAGCCGGGTATGATAGCAGAAACCATGAATATCGAAGTTATGCTCCTAGGGGTCTACCAGGGGACGGCATGTTGGTTTAGCAAGGAGCGAGTCGAGAATTGGAGATGGCAAGAAGATAGACTTCAGGTAGGAGATTATTGCAGGGAACCCTTCGAAGTCGAAGCGTTCAGCGGGTTGTGAATTACATTTGTACTTCTCAGGTGACTGAGGCATGTTTGAAGAGCGTATGGAAGCGTGACCGCGGCTATTGCAAATGTATAGTCGTATCATCACTCCTAATAAACCGCTAAAACCCGCGGAAAATGTCCCTCACTCATCTCTCGACTTGGTTGATCTGTTACGGCTCGTTGACTCAGCAAAAATACGTCCGGCTCAACTTAAGGTTCGGCTCAATGATGCTCAGTCTTGCACTGCCACAGCTCGTGGTCTGCTCTCTCCAGCTCAGGCTGTTCACGGTCTGCTCAATGCCGCTCAGTCTAGCTCAGGCTGCTCATGGTTCGCTCAGTCTCGCTCATGATCCCATTTCCGGGACCCCTTTATTGCCTGAGCGGCCCACCTTCTAATTAATTAGAGATAAGCCCCAAAACGGTCGACCGGAATGACTCTCGAGAGCCTCGACCATTAAGCGACCACCACCAATAACGCCACCGGTATGCTGAGCCCCATTTGGGATTACTCCCTAAAGATTTAGGGTCCTCTTCCTCTAATCCTCACTAAAAAAATCTGCTCCTCACTCAGCGGACACGGTAACATTCAACTACATCACTCACTCCAACTGCGGCAGTTCCAGAAGCTCATTATGCCTTCGCTTGGAATTCTTATCGCTATATTGTTTACAGTCTTCAACCTTGTTTCTGCTCAGCTTGCTACTGAAGAAGAGTGTCTATCAGCCGGCTTATCAGCATGTTGGTGCAGCTGTTCAGTGCCGACATTTAATGCGTACTGTGTAATAGGCTCAACCGCTGCTGCAGAAGAACAATGTGCATGTACAAATGCAAACGCGTGGGCTCAGTTGCTGTCGTGTGCAACAAACGCCGGTTGCTCAAACGTCGCCGATTATGAACAACTTAACTCGGTGGCATGCTCCAAGCTTGGATACTCTTTGGCTACTCCTGCAGCTACACAGAATGTAGCTGGGACTACTCTCATTAGCACCACGGCGACAAATACTGTGGCCACAACGCCGACAAATACTATGGCCACCACGTCTGGCTTGACTGTCACGAACACTGTCACGCAAACGGTTGGCAGCTCCACAGCAGCAGCAACACGGACAACCGTAACTTCGGGAGCAGATAGCCACCTGCAATCTGTTGGCGTTCTTACCATCGCATTGGGTTGTATAGCAGTCCTTGGACATGCCTTTGGAATGTTTCTCCCTTTGCATGATCCTTCACGGGTTTAACGACGCAAGGGGAGAAATACTTTATTCGCAAGTTAATTCTTAAGATCGCAAATTTCCCAAGAACTCTGCTCTATGTCTAGCAGCTACAGGTCTACTGTCTAGCATCGTTGAACCAGTGCGGATCATCGAAAATCAATCCAATCCCAATTCCAATACACGACCTTTTTTCCACACTGACAACTGGTGACACTAACAGCATGATTTGTTCATTCGTTCTGGTCATGAGTAAAGCGTATCGTGTATCCGATTCGAGTTTCCCGAGCAGAATAGCTGAATATTGCTTAAATACGCCAGGGATAGAGTCTTATAGCATTTCGAATCTGGAGATAGATTACGTTTCTAATCTAAAGGAATACTATGATGTTTTAAGGTAGACTCCGTTCTTAAAGTGTAAGAGTAAGGCGGCGCGCAGCATCCTCAGCTCTGCTACGATTATCATCAAGTCAACCGGCGAATGTCAGAGAAAGCGCTAGGTCGAAGGATCCAACTTCCTCGCCGAAGAAATTGCTTAAGCTTGTAACATAATCCGTAATGTACGGACCTGTCAGACGGAAGCAGGGGACATGGTCCTCAACACACGAACGTATTGCAGTGATAGTGTATAAAGTGCGAAGCTCAGGAAACCATCAACTCAATGTTTAAATGCTGTTAGACAGCGGCGAAGTGCTGCATGCGTGCTCAGCCCAAAATCAGGCCCGAGAAGATCCTGCTCAAGCATGATCAGTCTTGCTCAGGCACGGCTCACGCTGCTTATTCAGTGCTCACGTTGCATTCCTGCGTATTTCACGTCTAAGAACAGAAGTAGCCTTTGTATGATGGTCATATTCCGCCATCTTTTAACCGCTAAAGTCAGAGCTTCTGCATACGATATTCATTCTGGCATAACCCGCTTCTACACGTAACTTCAGCGCCCAACGTCCCGCTGTCATCGCATTTGTAGAAGGTAGGTACGTATTTGTTAGTATGACCCAAGGATAGAAGTAACGTGGGGATAGTTTAGCCTCCGCTATGGTCAAGATCAAGGCTAACAGCAGGGCAACGTAGCTACTTCTGCGAGCGAGGTCTTTGACGAATTGTAAAGTTAGACTGGATCATGTGGATCGTTGAGCTGCGGCCCTTTGCGCACCATTTAGTTGTTTCGTTATGTTGTCGATGTGCAAAGGGATGGCTTAAAGGGACTTTGTGCTAGCTTGTCTGTATTTCTACTAGACTTTGTAGCGCGTGGGCAAGAAGCGCAGAAGGGTGAGCCCTTGCTGCAAAAAGAGAAACAAAACCTGAGGGAATGGCAGGAGGAAAAAAAAAGAGTAACTGCACTTGCTTCCAGCTATATGAAGCTATTAGTTTTCCATGATGGTCAACGAAGAGTTTGGGCTCTGCTCACCCAGAATCGAACTGGCGACCTTCGGATTGCTTCAGACTATGTCTGAATCATATGGGATAATATGAGACCGACGTGCTTCAAGGAAGTTAGTATATTGTTTCCTCTGTAATAAAGAGAACCTTACATAACCGACTACACCATAGAAGCGTATGTTGTTTAATGAGATGGGGAATTTTAAAATATTTAGCTTCTTTTCGGGTAGGCCGCTGGTATTTCTACGCTCCTAAATGAGTATTGACACGCGCCTTGCCAAAATTTGCGCGTATTTGTGAGCACACTGACGGAATCAGTGCGTGCGAGCGAAGTTAAAGGAGGCCTTTGAGGATCTCTATGCGAAGCTCAAGAGCGACTACTCATAACAAGCAGAGTTTATCGCCAACCTCGATGAGAACAAGTACACCACGAAGGAGTTCTTCGCTGAGGCGTGGACTAGCGATCACAGGCACTATGGAGTGACGGTTACCTTTCCCATCGAAGGCGCTCATTCTACGCTGAAGGCCTTCCTCAACACCAGCCGAAACGATCTCAAAGGCGTCGTCGATGTGGTGAACCAGCTTCACCAGGTGCAGTTCGGCGAGATTCGAGCTGACCTGGCTAGCAAGCGCGATCGGATTTCACACGGAGTCAATGCGAGGTACAACAGCTGGTCACGGTTGCGGATCATTACTTCGCACGGCTGTGCTATGGGCTATGGTACTTGCGGCCGTCTACATGAGCTTTGTTGCCTAATTGTCGGCGTTGGCCACAACCTTATTATCAGTGAAGCGGCAATACAATTAATCATGGCGGATTCTGATTACCATTACGGCCCATCAGCCTCATCCAGGCGGAAAATGAGAGCCGTCAATATATCATTGTAAGCAGTGGCTGACGGCGAGCTGTGAAAGGCAAGTTGAAGCAGCAATCGGTCCTTGGAGATGATCGCGTGAGCATGCATCTAGGAACCCCAACCCGCACTGCGGCCACAATGTGGAGGCGAGAGGTGGTTGTGGCTGAGGCCGCGAATAGCACCGAAGCCATGGAAAAATGCTCTCCCTCTTAGTCGTAACGCCCGCACAAGAGACTGCTGTTCCTGACAAGCAGCGATTCACCTCCTTACCCAGGGATTCATCGTAGCTTGCCTTTTGGTTTGAAAAGCGTAGAATTTGCTAGCGTGTGGGCCAGGCCAGCTGCCCGTCCAGGCTGAAGGTTGACTCGGCAGGCTCGGCTCGGATTGGATGCGTGCTTAGTGAATGAATGAAGAGTTTGAAGCGAGGAAGGAGAGTGCAATAGTCAGCCGGGTGAAAGTGCGCCTGTCCGTTCGGCTGCTGCCCAGGTAGAGGTAGCTGAGGGCTGCAGCTTGCTGTTGGCGTACAGGAGAATGGGCGAAATGGCAAAGTCTTCATTTGTCTGGTCTGCTGTGCTGCGTGAGTGGTATCGTATCCCATTTTGCTTGCAGTCCGGCGTCATAACGACACCCACCCTTCTTTTGTTCCAACTCTACCTCTCCGTCTACAACTCTGCCTCCACTGATCCAACCCCTCCCCACGAGAAGTTCATCCTCCGTTCCCCTTCGCAAACCAAAATTCCCATCTCAGCCCTCCCGTTCTCAACCGCTCCTGCCTCCTCGCGTTCCGCCTTCCCAAAGCCCCTCCAACGTCGCGACCTCTGCCACTGCCGACCCTTCTCCCGACCAATTCATGACCAACGTCTGACCCACAGTTCTCTCTCTCCGGACTAGAATCCTTCATTGTTTTGGATCTCAAGCTGACTCCTAGCGCCAATGGGTCAGACACTGTCGGAGCCCGTTGTGGACAAGGTATGTGCTGCACATTTCCCGTTCTGGAGCGCACTCGCGAAAACGGTGCGAATTCGCAAATCCACGCCTTCACCGCGTCCAGATTCAAATTTGTGCTCCTCCGTACAAGCACTGACGCGGCTTGACCTGTAGAAATCAGATGGAGGCCTAGATGACCGCGTCGTATTTGGAGTCTCGTCCATGCAAGGTTGGCGGATAAGCATGGAGGATGCCCACGCCGCTGTGCTGGACCTCAAGCAAGAAGGCGAAGGATCCACCAATGGCGAGAATACCGCAAACGACAGAAGATTATCGTTCTTCGGTGTCTACGACGGCCACGGCGGTGACAAAGTGGCGCTATACGCTGGCGATCATTTGCACAAAATCATTGCTAAACAGGAGGCGTTCAAGAGCGGTGACTATGAAAAAGCGATCAAGGATGGTTTCCTAGCGACGGACAGAGCTATCCTGAACGGTAGGCGACTCCTAAACCTCCAATTTCATTACAACATCGTGGCTGACAAATGTGGCTCAGATCCAAAATATGAGGAAGAGGTCTCCGGCTGCACGGCCTGCGTCTCTCTAATCACTGGTGGGAAGATATATGTGGTAAGTAGCCCAAACGGAGTATCTTTCAGCCTGACTAAACTCGTCAAGGGCAATGCAGGCGATTCGCGAGCCGTCCTCGGCATCAAAGGCAGAGCAAAGCCAATGTCCTTCGACCACAAGCCGCAGAATGAAAGTCTGTATGCGTCTACTATCTCAAATGGGTATCCGCTGATCAATTCTAGGCGAGAAAGCACGAATCTGCGCAGCCGGTGGTTTCGTCGACTTCGGGCGTGTGAATGGTAATTTAGCACTTTCGAGAGCCATCGGCGACTTCGAGTTCAAAAAAAGCGCCGAGTTGCCTCCCGAATCTCAAATCGTTACCGCGTATCCCGACGTGACCGAACATGACATATCTGACGACGATGAATTCCTGGTGGTTGCATGTGATGGTAAGTTTCCCTTCAAATCTCCCGTGAGCGCTCCTGACATTGCAAAAAAGGTATTTGGGATTGTCAATCTTCTCAAGCGGTTGTTGAGTTCGTCCGGCGTGGCATTGTTGCCAAGCAGGACCTCTCGGCTATCTGTGAAAACTTGATGGACAATTGCCTCGCTTCAAACAGTGACACGGGTGGCGTCGGATGCGACAACATGACGGTAATTATCATTGGTTTCTTACGCGGTAAGAGTCGGGATGAATGGTACAAGACCATTAGCGAACGAGTTGCCAACGGCGACGGCCCTTGTGCTCCGCCAGAATATGGTTAGTATACCCTTCATGTTAATTTAGACTTGTTCAGACCAGAGATAGAATTCTAACGTATGTGTCTATGTAGCTGAGTTCCGTGGGCCTGGTATTCACCACAGGTACGATGACAGCCCAGAGGATTTTGATATGGACATCGACCACCGCGCTCATAGCATCGGTGGCCTCGGTAGCCGTATCATTTTCTTGGGGGATGGCACTGAGTTGAACAGTGATACGGCCGACCCCGATAGCGAAATGTTTGACCACGACGACGAAGACATTGACCTAGAGATGCAAGTGCACCGAGGAGCGACGGAAGAAGGTGAAGAAGAGGGAGACGCAAAGTTTTCCAGCGAACGTAGTCATAGAGAAGGTACTCCGGCGCCCACGGGCGCGCTCGGTGCGGAGGCAGGTGATCAACCCGGTTCCCACGCCCACGGCGAGTCCCATTCTGTAGTGAAATCCGAGCACGGGGAAGGAGAGACGACGGAGAGCGGCATCTCGAGCCAGTTCGTAGGCTCCAAGGAGGTAAAGACGGCGTCGGCTTCTGAGGACAAAGCGGCAGAGCAGGAGACCTCTTAGATACCCCTTTGTTGATCCTCTTGTCATTAATGGCTTTTTGCATCTACATCAAGGCGGTCTTTCGGAAATGGTTCTTGCAGCTTTGGACGTGATATGTTGAGCAAAGTAAGCCGCAAGCGAAACTATTAAGAACGGGATGGACGACTGGTTGCACGACCTTGATACCTTTATCATCTTTTGTTTAGTCTTATTTGTACGTATGGGGATTTGTGTTGCGCATGATGATTTGGCTGGCTAGGGCAATATGGTACAAGCGCTTCAATTTGGCTCGCCCGTATCTCTACTCCGACGGGTGTTCAAGTTGATTCGAGATTCCGTTTTAGTAATTGCCCAAAATTCACGCATTAGAGACTCATGAACGAGTAATTTGCGTATCCTGGCGGTGCTTCCGAGGGCAGATTTAACAGCTTGCGGGCTCAATTGCCAACGTAGACGTTATGCAGTTTCGGAGTAATTACATATACATGTGGAGTGATAATATTAAGACGCGCCACGATCTTTGTTGAGCGAGGCGTTCGGCACGGATTTACTCTGCGGTTTTTCGCCCATCGCCCCAAAAGTTTCCGAGAAAAATGTCATGGCACGGCTATTTGAGAGCCGGATTGCCCATTGCACAAACACTATGCATACAAATGTCCTTGACGTATGCCTTACACTTTTCATGACCCTTCTGGCCCCAATTAACCTTCGGTCAATTTCTCTTCCGGCGAACATGGAAGTCTGACCGCGTGCTCCATCTCGCTGTCGCAATCTCCGACGTCATCCTTCGACTCGGTCCGGCAAAAAATTGGAGTGAGCAACCTCTGAGCCCAATTCACGACGCGCCATCGAAAATTTCGTGATTCTCATTTGCTCACTGGCCATTATCCTCCGCCTTACCTCCAGCCATCGTAATGGCGCCAAAACGGAAGAGAGCGCCAATGCTCTCACATCCTTCGTCCGCTTTGGATGCCGTGCAGCCTTCATCACGCGATGCTTCAGAAGAGGATGCTGCGGATCCGATCTTGCAAGAAGTGCGCAACGCTAAGCATGACAATGATGACCGTACCTCACCTGAATTGAAACGAAGTCGCTCAAAGAACGATCGCGATGTATCGACCGGCCGGCATAAGCGTTCAAATGACATCGACAGAGCAACTGAGGAAGCTCTACAGTACGGTGAAGGAGGAGAGCGAGGCACTATGAGGATGGAGGCACCTCCAAAAGCTGGACTGGTGGATCCAAAAGGCTATCACACGAATCCACCGCCCACAGGTAGGCCAGTAAGAATCTACGCTGATGGTGTTTTCGATCTCTTTCATCTTGGGTGAGTCCGATAAGTGAGCTAACCTAGTCTCAAATGCTAACTGCGTCCTGTAGGCATATGAGACAGCTCCAGCAAGCGAAAGAAGCATTCCCAGACGTTTACCTCATTGTCGGTGTCACCGGCGATAAAGAAACCCACAGAAGAAAAGGCCTCACGGTGCTCTCGGCCAAAGAGCGAGCAGAAAGTGTCAGACACTGCAAATGGGTAGATGAGGTGGTTGAAGATTGTCCTTGGATCCTTACGGATCATCCAGAGTTCATGGAGAAATATAAAATCGACTACGTTGCACACGACGACATCCCTTATGGCGCTGATGAAGGTGACGACATCTACGCACCGATAAAAGCGCAAGGCAAGTTCTTGGTCACCCAGCGAACGGAAGGAGTGAGTACGACTGGAATCATTACCAAGATCGTGAAGGATTATGACAAATACATTACCCGCCAACTGAAGCGTGGTACACCTCGCCAAGAACTCAATGTCTCCTGGTTGAAAAAGAATGAGCTGGATATCAAACGCAACATGGCTGAGCTCCGCGATAACATCCGCCAGAATTGGACGACTACCGGCCAAGAGCTCACGCGTGAGCTTCGTCAGTTTTGGGAAAAGAGCATAAGTAGACCGGCCAGTCCCACTCCTCATTCAAGAGACCGTTCGGAGGGCAGAAACTTTGAAGGGAGGACTTCACCAACTGCTGTAGCACACCTCTCCCACTTGGATATTCCCAAAGCAACAGCGAATGGCACCAATACTGCATCCTCGGATTTTGAGGCCGGATACAACTTGGGCCTGATTGGCGGTGTTCGATCATGGGTGAGTTCTGATTCCCCACATACACGTGACCATTCAAGACTTACATCATATCAGATGATGGGCAGGCGCCGTAATCTCAATGACAGCAGAGACGACGACAGCCCAGCAGACAGCGATAATGATCTGTCTCCCGGCGGCAGTGCAAAGGATGCGCCGCTCAGAGGTCGCCAACACCAACCTGTTCAAGATGAAGTCGATGCACAGGTCGCCAGCGAAATGTCTTGACGAAGAAACTTACTAGGACCAGACCGCAACTAAACACGAAGCCAAACACCTATCATTATCGCATTCGAGGCACCTGCGATTTGCCTGTTCATTGATACTATTGAGTGCCGAGACGCGGTCCAGATGTACCAGCAACTTCCTATACATGGAGAGGAAGCTTGGCTCTCGACAATCAAGTATTCGCTTACTCATCATATCTTCTCCCTTAGGCAGCCAACATGGCATCCTTTGTGATTGTCACTACTTGCTTGTCCTTCTGGATTGCCTTATCCCAACCTCATCGCCCCTTTGCGTTCGGAGTGTGTTACCTTCATCGCTCTAGCTCTTCACAGAAAAGGAAGACAGCGACCGGCGTAACAACCACGATGCGTTGCTTATCAGTTCGGCTTATTCGCCTTTGTTATTTGCTTGAACGACCACGAGGACGTAGATCCGGAATACGAATGCTTTCTGCTCGGAAGTACTTGCCGGGACGAGCACGACCAACCTGTGTCGGTTGCCTTATGCGGACAGTCTTTCTTCTCAAAACATCCTTTCGAAACGGTGCTCACGCGATCAATGATTACCGTTCCTATGGCTACCACGTGATTATACGATCCGCCCGAATTTCGTCTCCTATGCCGTTTCTATGAGGCCGCCAATCACATGTTCGGGTTCCTGTTAGAGCGGCCGATACGGCGATCCTCTTCGCCTACCTACCACGATCCGTTGCATTTCAGCCTGGCTGGACTGGCCTTTCTTGTCGAATCGTGCATGATAGTGAAACCGACTACGGGCTGGTGGTAGTTGCTGATTGAACAGTACTGTGCAGGGCGATGAGAGGGCGTTTGTAGTGTTGACTTGACAGCCGAACGTTCCAGTAGGGTAACATGGTTCAAATGTCACTCGCGATCGTAGGCAGCTTATAGCCAACCAATACATGGCCTTGGAATAAATTAAAAGGCCAGCCTGACTTTGTATCCTTTCGACCGATTACTTGCATGAGAGAGGCCGCCCGTCTCAAGGCGAGCATATAAGCGAGTGCGCTCCGGTGGACAAAGCCTTGCGGATCTTTTTGATTTTCACGACAGACTGAAAAACATCATACATTTAATTGACTGCCCTGCCCATTGGTTCTGCTGTTTTCTGTAAGATCATCACCGACCTAAGGTACCTACTAAGTACTCAGCTTCACGACCAGCGTCATCGACACTGCCACGATGCCGTGAGCCGAACACGTCAAAGCCGGTTTCAGCGGAAGGCCCACACACGTGCGAAGCGTGTCAATCGCTCACCGTCCAAAGCTGAACACCACAGCTGTGAATGAGGCAGGCCAACTCGTCATTGCAAGGCGATTAGGCAGCATGACTTTATTCCCTCGACTCGAAGATATCCGCAGTCGCATCCAAGGCACGCCGCGCGGGGGCCCGCAGTCCTACTCCATGTCCACGGCCGAGAGTTCCCCACGCTCCGCTCACCCTCAGTCAGAAGTTCGTTTTGTCTGTATGCGGCCTGCTTAACTGCGCAAAATTTTCTTACCTGTCCCACGGCGACACAGGTCGGGCGACTCGACTCGGAACACATGGAGCTTGCTGTTAGACTAGTCGCTGAATCGGCACCGTTTTCGGCCGGGGCGTTGTGAAAGCTTGTATTGGCCTCTTCAGCCACAGCTTCCGTGAGACGCCAAACACCAGTTTTATGTCTCGCAATGCACGCTGGCTCCGCCGCTCCCGTGTTTTACAAAGAGCTCGGAGTCGTTGAGGTCCGCGTCGCAACGGGAAGGCAGGATTATTGCATGACGACCAATCGACAATGTTGCACGTTTAGCTAATTGCTGCTGGGGAAGAAAAAAAGTGAGGCGGGCGGGGACGCACTCAACAGTCCGTTATTGTTTGGAGATGTGGCCGCACCACCACGCGGTCAGTGCAGTCATTTGAGGCTTTGATGGCCTAATGAAAGTTAAGACATCCAATTCTAATCGTCGCCTTGTCGTTTAGTATCGGACATGAAGAATTGATGTGCCGACATTGGGAACGGGCTTTACATCGAATGGTGCAAAATCGGGATGCTATCAAGCGCTGCTCTATTCGAAGCGAGTCGCTGTGCGCTGCAGGTCAAACGCCTCCATTCAGCCTCATACTATTCCGATCTTCTCACCGCTTTCCGTGGCTCCTTCAACATGCCTGGGAATGTAATTGCCACACACAGGCAGCTTATCCAGGACATGCAAGTTCTACGGGGCTCGCATGAGCCTTGCGTCCGAGTCGGAGGTTGTACTTTAAAGCTGTCATGGTCTGTAATAGACCACCCGCGCTCTACACTCTCGTATACTTTCGTAGCTCGTTTTCAGTCCAGGAATGAAACCAATTCATGGTCCCGACACCATCCCGCATTCGTTGCTGTCGAGCGCCTGAGCCAATTTCGCTCCTTGATCGACTGTCCTTTGTTTTTTTTCCCTCCGGCATGTTTACGTCGCCCCATGACTGCGAGATACGCAAACGCGAGTAGGAAGAAATTACCCAGGCCAATTGTTCCCCGGTGAGCGCTTTGAAACTGTGAGAAGGTATGTCAGCTTTCTATTCGCGCGAAAGTGACCTCCAAAAATGATGAGGCCTGGCGTTTGCTTAGCTTTTTCTGCATCCTGCCGCGAAGTACCTCCACGAAGATGAGGGCCACGTCTTCTGTGAACCTCAGTCAAACACCATTGCTCACTATTTCTTAGCTCGCGAGTCTTCTCAGACCTCTGATATCGCCTTTAAAACCAAGAACCTTCTCAGTCTGCTTCTCATGCCTTGTCATATTAAGCAGCGCGCAGCTACCTGACTTGTCGGTTCAAAGCGCGTCTCAAACCAAAAAAAAAATTATACACTACATTTTTCAACTCACTGAAAGCCCATAATTCTATGGTTCAAGGGACAATGGGTTCGAATGACAACCACTTGGTGAAAGCGGGATCAGTCGCGACCGAAGCCAGCGCAGCGCGCGCTGCCCAAATAATTCACACCAAAAAACTCAAAGATCACCACGCGGTGGCTGGACCAACGTGCCCACACCTTTTCAACAGGCGCCCGCCACCAACGTTCGATGATAGTCTTTCGCAAGATGTGCTTCTTGCCCTGAAAGGCCTGGCAGGCCAGGTATCCAAGGATGACGGTGGAATCTTCTTCGCCGCACCTCTCCTACCTCCGATATCGACAAATTCGTTGAGTGAGCTAGACGAGCCCTCATTTATGATCAATCCGAAGCTCAGACGAGACATCAATTTCGAACCCCATCTGTTTTTTCGCCCTAATCTCGATGGTCACAGAGGAGAAATAAAGAAGCAGGTTCAAAGAGACTACTGGCATGCTGTGGAAGTGGAGATATGTCTGTACGAGGTTGTGTATGGAGGAACCACATCGGATTATCTTCCTGAGGCTGTCAATATCAAGGATTTGGGGAAAATCATTCAGAAGAGGCTGCCCGGCATGTTCGAGACCATCAAGGACATTGTCATCCACCTTGTCCCGGAAACAGATGGCATGTTGGTGAAGGAGTACATGGACGTGCCTTTGATTATGAGCGAGATCGAAAAATTAGACCTTGACTTCGTCGGGGTTACTCAAACCCTCGCGACAATCTTAAAACAACACTGTGCCCCTGTACGAGATCGCCAGGTCGACGACATGGTACGGCGGATGGAAGCGGGTGACGCCGTTTCTACGGCAGCGGCTCTTCGCGACCTCTTCACAATACTTGAGACGATGAAGTTGGACATTGCGAATTATCAGATTCGCTGTCAGAGAGGAACTATGATCGAACGAACCATCGAATTTGAAAAATGGTATAATGAGGAAGCGAAAGAGGAATGGAAACCTCAACTAAGTCTGGCCAAAGCGTGGTATTTGAGAGAAAAGACCGACATCACTGGTGAAGAGAAGTGTCTGAGAGGAATACCACCGGAGTTCAAGCAATTCATCAAGGCGCTTGTTCGACTCTTGATGCCGAGCTGTAAAGAGGAATTCCCACAAACCTTCGCGCTTGACAGTCGAAGACTGCGTGCGCTAAGGGCAAATATTCAAGAGCTGCATTTGTTAAATATTTGCGGGGATGTCCTTGGAAGGTTGGTGAACTTGGGCAATTCCACTCACCCACGGTTAAGACGGTCGTTCATGAACTTGCAGAATTCAGTTCAAGGCATGTCGAGGCCCTGGGCCTCTCCAGACGACATTTTCAACTCTATCAGCCTCGAGATTGCTCGACACGCATCTCTATATCTCGGTGAAGGTGAACAGCCGAGCACAAAACTCAGGGACGCGGCGGAGTCCCTCCTACGCGATTACCGGGATGCCACTGTTGTCAGGATTGAAATAGCGATTGTGAAAAACATTCTCGTGGAGGTCAGCAGGGGACGATACCTGCATATCTCAGCCTGGGACCTTTTCAACATTCTAGTACCACCAGCGAACATGCCGAACAACCTTGCATCGATCCCTACGGCGGAACCAAAGTTTACTGGACCTTTCGGCGACATCGCCCGACGGATAACTCACATTGCCGTGCTACATTGGCATACCTGGGCACCCATGGTCTACCTCAACGGCGACATCGAAGCCGAAGCTGCTGAATTACCCGAGTACAGCGGCAAAGAATCACTCAATGCTGGTTCCCCCATGGATACACCCTCCAGGAGTCCAAGTCCTGCTAATACAAATCCAGAGCGAATCATAGCCATACCAAGGGACGCGACAACTCTGGAGCATCAACGTTTGCTTGACCAGGTCCCTGGATCCGAATTTCACCAATACCCACCGAATGTCCATACCCATCAGCCTTGAACGAGAGAAGACAATCGACCCAGATTATCCATAGGAATATGTTCCTGCGTCCAGAGAACACCATACCGAATTTGTAAATCAGGAAGGAACGCAAGGGCCGAGGCGAGAGCAAACGAAAAGGAGGTTTCACGAGAAGAAGAGGAGATAGACGAATGGATTTCGGTTTGGTCGTGGAATTTCTACCTGGCAATAAAATGCTGCCTACTCTAGGGATTTGCTAGCAACTTTAATTTGAATTCCACAGGTCACTGTTCTCATGGGAAAGTACGCCTGATGATGGGAGGCCAAAGCAATGTATCGATACCCATTTCGCTATTAGGCAAATCCAGCAGAACCTTACGTGGACAGAGTCCATTCTGTTCGTAATTAATTGAATATTTTCTCTCAAACGAAACTTTCTACAGAGCAGATGTCGTGACTTCGAATTCATGCCGCCTCACTTCTACTTCGCCACCGATAACGCCTCACCTTTCTCGTCAACGAGATGCATCTCCACGCGCTTCGGACCGTCGCCGACGGCCGTCAAAATAACTCTGCTAATTCCCTCTTTCAAGGCCGTCGCAACCGCGGGATCTAAGATCCTGGCGTCGCCGAACTTGACCCCCTTCCCTCTCCCACTCTGCCACCCGTCCGTCTGCTCAAGCAGCGCTTTGAAGGCGCCCGCCACCGCCTTCTCGTTCTCCTCGAGGTAAAAGATGACGGCGTTAGGCCCGGCATCGAAGGTGTACGCGGCGACGGGCGCTCCGGCAGCGGCATTTATGGCCTCGACCGCGCGGATGGCAGCGCGCGACGTGTCGTTCAAGTAGAAGATGGGCGGCGCGGTGTCGAGGCAGCAGGCGTGGAAGTTGTTCGAGTCGCGCATCGTCAGCTCGGCGAAAGCCTTGAAGTCGCGGTCACGAATCGCATCCGTCATCTTCGCCATGCGCTCCGGCACCAGGACGGTCGCGCGCGTCGCGAACAGCGCCGACGTCGCGACTGTGGCCTGCATGCCGGCGGTCGACCCCACGGCCTTCTTCGCCGCCGACGCCACGAGGATGACGGCGCGCATGCCCGGCCAGTGCGTCGCGGCCGCGACCTCCCGCGCCTCCGAGTCGCTGCCATCGGCCTGGTGGCCCATCTCCCACGCCGTGTACCCGCCGAACAGCGACCGGCATGCCGAGCCGCTGCCCTGCCGCGCGATCCGGCTCAGCTCCGTCGGCGTGGAGGCCAGCTCGTACAGGTCTGCGGTGGCGCGGACTAGTGCTGCGAAGCCCGCCGCTGAGGAGGCGAGACCTGCGGCCGTGGGGAAGTTGTTCTCGCTCACGAGTTTAAGCTTCATGGAGCTCAGTTTCGGTAGACTTGGGTCCTTCTCTTCCAGTTCTGCGCGCAGCTGCCGTAGTTCTCGCAGACAGGCTTGTGTTCGGGCGCCAGAGATGTCTGAATCTTCGCCATTGAGTGTGAGGGAGTCGGCTGTGAAGGAGGGTGAGCAAGAAGCAGTGGTGAGTGTTGCGAGGTCACTTTGCGAGAGTGTGACAGAGAGAGATGAGTTCGTTGGAAGGTTAAGTTTTGGATCTCGCTTTCCCCAATATCTGATAGAGACAGTCAGTGTCGCTACTTCGCACTCCGGTGTGAGGCTGAGTAAGGGGCATGTACTTGATTACTGCGATGTTGACTGGAGCGGTTGTGGTGGCTCTGTAGACTTTACTTGGATCAGCCATAGCTTCTGTAAGCTGCAATTGAGTATGAGCAAGGCGATAGAACGGTGTAGTTTTGCTCAATTGTTGGATATGGGAAATTATAAAATATTTTGTTCAGAATTCAAATGGCGGAGGCTGGAGGTCCAAGGGTTCGTCGAAGCGAGCGGCTCGGTCCGACTTGCCGTACGAGAAATGTATGCACGAGGATACAGATTTGATTTCTTCTAACAGAGCTTGAGCTTCCCAGCCTTTCTGCAGCGACTCCGTCTACTCACATCACCACAATGGGCTGGTTCTGGAGTAACAGCACCGAGTCGGCTACAGTTCTGCATCCGCCTGAGGCTCAATTGCCTTCACGACGCCCGCCAGTCCCTGAGAATGCATCAGAAGCAGAATGCCCAGTCGACCACCAGACGCGACAAGCCTGGCTAGACGCGGCCAAGTCCCAACGGCAACCTTCGGAGTCTCAAAGATTAATTCGAACACCCTCAAGACCCCAAGATGACAGTTGCGACTCTCGCACCATCGATCAGTCCAACGGATCCCCACTCTCTCCCTCCATCAGCGCACCTCCAAGCTTAAGCCACCATCGCGAAGTCTCTAGCATCCCACGAGCTGTACAACCAGAAGATAAGACAGGGCCACTCGCAAACAATGAAACCAATGCCCACACCTCGCGCTCAGGGCGTTGGATATACCCTTCGGAAAGCATGTTCTTTGAGGCAATGCGGCGCAAGAACCACGATCCGCAAGCCGCCGACATGAAAACAATAGTTCCCATCCACAATGCCGTCAACGAGCGAGCTTGGCAGGAAATCTTGCAATGGGAAAAGCAGTACGACAGTGCGGGATGTGGGGGTCCGAAATTGGTGTCGTTTCGCGGAGACGCGTCCAAACTTACGCCCCGGGCGAGGTGGAACATAATGTTGGGATATCAAAAACCCTTTGATCGCCATGATTGGACGGTTGATCGCTGTGGTGTTCAGGTCGAATATGTGATCGATTTTTACTCGGGCAAACCGGGCACAAATGAAGGTCTCAGCTTTTATTTGGACGTCAGACCAAAAATCAATACTTTGGAAGGCGCAAAGATGAGAGCGAGAAAGATAATCGGGCTGTAGGATGACTTGAATGGTGTAATTCGAGTTTATCAGCGGGATATAATCTGCCGTCCGCTTCGCTTATGAGAGTGTCTTGACATTTGATCAATGGGACATGAGGGAAATGAGAGCCAACGTCACAGCGCTTCTTTAATGAAGCCTTCGAGGGCTGTGAGCCTTGAAGTCATTTTGAGCTTAGAATTCTAAAGCCCACCCATGGCGAGGAATGGGTTCTGTAAGCTAAGGTGTGGATCTTATGTAAAATCTCCTCTACATGCAAGAAATACTTTATGAGCAGCCTTAATGAAATTGCGATCCTCGGCCCTTTACTCCAGTTCCAAAGGGCCATAAGAAGTTCAGCCAGTGCTGTGACGGCGAGGAGATGGGCCTCAATCCTCACGCATTGTTGTTAGTCTCCCCCACTATCTCCCAGAGTTGATGTTCCAATGATGTTGACGAAGTCGGTAACAGGTCCGGTCACCATATCGAAGCAAGCAAAAGCAGCCAGAAAAGAAGCGGTGAGCGTATCATACACATGTCTTCGGATATAAAGAGGTCCCATCGGAACTCAAAGCTTCGGTTTTGCCTCTGCAGCCGACGCGCTGGCCACTTTATTGAGCGTCACGGTTCCGGTGGGCTCACCTTCACCGAAGAAGATAACTTGGACCGTGAGATCGTCCCTGTATATGCATTAGTCGCATGCCATCAATTGAGTAGCGTGAACATACCTGAATCTCCGAGAGTAAGGGCTGGGCAAGGTCAATAGCGCACACAATTGGTCCTGATCTTTGCCGCCAAGCGCATTCCTGACTAGGTGAGTGGCCACGTTTTCATCTTCCACTACGAATCGATCGTTCATTGTCGCTTTCAGTCCCCACTGATCTTGCCTGATCGGCCTCCTTTGCCCCCCTAATTCATCTTCTACCTTAGCCGGCACTTCAACCGGGAGCTTGCTCTGACTACCGAACCATGATTTCAGCCAGCCTGACCCGTCTTTACGACTGCCCTTGCTTTGGACATCAAGCCATTGCCCTACAAGACCAACAACTTCTTCGTTTGTGAGCATTTCCCAGAGGCCATCAGTGGCCAGGACTAGGAAGTCTCCGTTTTCGGGCTGGACTTTGGTTGTTGTGATCACTGGTTCCGCGGTCACATATGGCGGTGTCTTAAGCAGCTTGAGTGGTGTTCGTCCAAAATAGTTCTCTTTCAAACGTTCCTGTATTTCTTGAGACCATTTGTAGATCGCATCTCCAAAGGCTCGCGTAGGTTCCAAACCACCTAGAACGCGTCCGTTCATGACGACGCTAGGTTCGCCAGGGTGTTCAGCGCGCATTCGTTTCGCCTCATCCTCGTTTGCACCCGTTTGATCCACGGAGAGTGCCGTTGCAGTCCACTTCCCGGATGGACCTCGTCTACCCAGCACGGCCCTTGAGTCGCCAGTACATGCAACGCGGAGTGTCTTGGAGTGGCTGTCGTAGAAAGAGAGGAGAGCACAGCTCCCAGAAAGTGCAGGAGCCAGGAGTTCAGCAGCTGCAACTTTGGACTTTGAAAGGTTAACTTTCTTGACGGCCTCGTGAACAATCTCGTTATCCAGCCTCAGAAATCCATTCTTGATTGCAGAGTCTATTGACTCAGGAGTAGGAAATTTGAGAGCTGGGTTGGCCGAAGCAGACTTATACGTGTCGTTAAGTTCGCGAGCAACATATGAGATGAGAGTTTGGCGTAGTTTCGCTGACGTAGTCCAACCGGAATGACCATCGAAGATGCCCCAGAACATCCAGTCGCTACTAAGTTCATTATCATCAATGGGAGCGACGCTCTGAGGCACTTCGATAATCTTCTCTGCGTGATCATCCTCTATTGGATCGTTGCTCGGGATCTGGACGACGTCGTAACGCACCACACCACGTCCTCGACTGACGAGCCAGGATTCTTCGTTCTTCCGCAACTTCTGCGTGGCTTGCTCTGGTGTCATCATCTCGAGTACTTTACGCCCGTAGTCATCAGTATCCTTTGAAAGTGGTCCGTCTCCTACTAGGGTGCCTGAGTATATGTGGCCTTGCTCGACTACTAATGCTCTCCTTGTTGAGGCAGAAGCTTCTTCGGTAGTGGCCGATGAGGGTTTGACCGCTGGCGAATTCGAATACACGTCTGCTGCACTCAAGGAACTCTTTCCAGCTCTCGTGACAGGATTAGCGTCCGTAGAACCCTCCCTAGTTTGTTGCTTCGCTGTTCCGTAATACCAGGCTCCTGAAGCCACCGCAGCTCCAACAAGAGCCACCGAAAAAGTGCGCACGTGCATAGAAGACCTCAAGACTTGTGCATCGCGGCGGGATGATAGCAAGCGCTGATTTATTGCATGACTTGGAGGAGATGTGAGCGGACGTCGAAAGGTCTTGCGAAGGACGGGTCGGCGGGCGGAGCGGATTGTCTGGACAGCCGCTCGCCGCATTGAACGGGATGATAGGACAGTACGATTGAGGATCAGAACCACAAGCTGGAGTGGAAACTGGAATCGCGCAAAGCGTCCTGGAGAAGGGACTATCTTTTCATTAAGGTTGGTGGAAGATTGAGAATGCCTAGCTCAGCAGGATCGATGCAAAAGTTGTGGCGCTGTAGAGTAATTAGAGTAGAGTACGTGGCGGTGGAGTTGACAACATCAAACACCAACTCTCATTGCTCACTACAGAAATATAAATATTTCTCAAAGTATCGAACGTGTTTGACGATCAAGCAAACAGACTCCAACCTGTTCCTAAAGTAGTAGTACCTAAAAAGATCTAGCCTCCCAGAGAATAGATTCTCAGAGCGAATTTCAGTGACTCTTATAACCCACCTGAGTACCCACACCTTATCATTACTACATTTGCAACTTGAGTACGTTTTCATTTCAAGCAGTTTTCAATGTCTTCTAGAGCGCTGCGAAAGGCTCAAAGACAACAACAAGAAGAACAGTTCCACCAACAGGCTGATAAGGTGGACGACGATGTATCCGACGAAGAGCCAGCACCGGCAGGCAAGGCCAGCATATTTGCCATGCTCAATCAGGCAGCTGGGGACGATGAAGAGCTAGATGAGCAAGGTCACGACGATAACGAAGATGTGGACGAGCCAGTTCCAGAACACGAGTCCACCACAGAGATAATACAGCCAGTTTCCTCACCGAAGTCTACTCCAAAGAAGAAGAAAAAGAAAAAGAAGCCCAAATCAGCTACACCTACTCCTGATTCCGATCAAGACTTTGAATTCCTAGGAAAGGGCAAACCGGTATCTACTGCGAAAGGAAATATGAACCAGTCCACTCCCACAGAAGAGCTATGTCAACTACTATCCGTCTCCCAGCAAAATCTTCATGTACTCAACGAAATGAAAAACCTGTTCGGCCGAGATGTCATCGAAGCTGAAGAACGCGAAGCTCGCGCTGTAGCTATGCGGGCGCGACGTGGAGGACGGAAAGCGGTGAACTACCGCCTGGCCACCCTGGCGCGTCGAAAGAATATCTTCATTCAAGGAAAAGAAGAATGGCCAGCGGTGTCATTTGGAGGCCTTGGCATGGAAGTTGTGGAAACAAAAAGAAATGGGATTGTCGAATACCGATTCGTGCATTCAACCGCATATCAAGATGTTCAACGGCAGTTCGAGCTCTGTGTCCAGTCGATGGACCCTCACCGCATGATCTTACTTCTAGAGCACAATCCCTGGCACATTGCTACTCTTTTACAAGTGTCCGATATTGCAAAGCAATCAAGACAACACTCTGATGCTGGAGATCTCTTAGAGAGAGCGCTTTACTCTTTTGGTCGCTCGATCCACTCCACCTTCGGCGAGATGCTGGCTCAAGGGAAAGCTCGACTTGATTTCAGGAGGCCAGAGAATCGAGAATTCTGGCTGGCTTCCTGGCATTACATTGACAACCTACGCATGCGGTCTACATGGCGCACAGTCTACGAATGGACCAAGATGCTTCTGAGCCTCGATCCGGAAAAAGATCCCTACTGTCTCAAATTGGTCATAGATCAGTTTGCGCTACGAGCTCGGCAGCAGCAACATTTTCTTCACTTGATATCAAACAAACAGTTTAATAATGCGGTTTACGCGGCATTTGGACTTGCATCATTTCAGCCAGAGCTAGGCCATCAGGAAGAGATGTATGAATCAAAGCCAAGACAGTCGAACAGGTACCCGCTGGTAAATATTGCGGCTTCAAAAGCGCTTGCTCATCTGCAACTCGACCAGCCGACCACTGCTGAGAGCGAGTTATCAAAAGCGATGGCAGACAGCCCGTGGCTTTTTACTTGCTTATTCCACGAACTTCAAATTGAACCAATACCTCCGTCCATTTGGGGTAAGCAGCCACCAGGTCCTAACGAAGACCTTGCGGCCAAGCTTTACATAAGTCGTGCTAAAGACATCTGGAATACGCCCGAGTCCATGGCACTTCTTGTCAAGGTGGCAAAGGCATTGAAGCTTCAGAATTGGCAACCAGAACCAGAACCACCGATCCCGTTATTCGAACAGCAAGCTCCAGTGCGACATGTGGTGCTTCATGTGATGCTCACGGAACAGCCTCAGTTCATCGGTCTCCTCCCGAATCGGCCAACAAATCAGCAGCTACGGTCATCTGATCCGTATCCGCCGGTGAATAACCTACCGTCGTATGGAGAAACCATTCGTTCCATGCCGTCAGAGGAACAAATGAGGGCTATGATGGACAATCTATTGCGGGAAGAGTTTGAACGCCGAGCGCGACGAGGTGATGAGCAACCAGACAATTTAGCGGATGTTGGCGATGGCACAGAGCGTGCGACACACATCGAAAGGGGATTAGATGAAGGCTACTCTGACCCTGAGGTTTGGGATGAGCAGTTCGATCATCTTGAGGATTAGCCACTTGTTGCAAGACAGAGAGAACAAGTTCGTTCATCAGATACCGTCGTAGTATGAAAGTCTCGACACATAGCGCCTCCTAAGCCGGGTTATGAGCCCAACGAAGTGGTCACCATTCGGTGCTTGACTCTATAATCGTGGTTCTCATCACCTGAACGAGTGTTTCTGGAGCTCGGCTGCGGCGAAACAGCATCGGCATATCGTGAGCATCCTGCGAGCCCTAAAAGAATGGTGAACTCTCGCACCAAGAGTAAGCCCCATCGAGTTACTCTATTCCCATGCCCTTGCGCTCAACAGAGAGTGTGCAGAGGCGTGGGCATAGAAAAGAGCGACCGCATAACTATGGACTTCGACGAAAAGGTAGCCTCGCCATTCCTATACCCACGCAATACCCAAAACCGTTCTCGAGCCTCCTCCCACAGTCTGCGATGCCATAGTGCACTTGTGATGGAGGGAAGCGCGGACTCATATCGTCGTCCATATGGTCTTTCCCTGCCACGAGTACGTAAAAGCAGCGAGCCAGAAGGAGTTCAAATGGCGGCAAGAGGAAATAGGTGATGCAGCGGAGGATTGAGAGACCGTGAGCCGCATGCTTCTATGGCGGCGCGTTTCCGCAATTCCCAAGTACAGTGACTCAGGGTGTCCGGGGACTTTTCCCAAGGCTGTATGTAGACTGAGAAGACTGAGTCTCTCTGTGGTAGCCTCAATAGCGGTCCTTTGAGCGAGAGTTGGAAAGAAAAAATCGAACAGCATTGTCCAGTTCAAAAAACGCAAGGGACGAACTGCCTGTCCTCACCGCTGCTAGTTTAGGCAACGGGCAAGGCTTCTGCCGCACCTGCTAGGCACAAGTCGCGATATGCGATTGAGCTGAAAGTATTTCAGCATCCATTTTTCTGCCTTTGTTCGCGCTTCGCATCGCGCACAACATCTTCTCCTTCTGTTGACTTTTCTTTACGCGTCTACAAAGTCGCCAAATAGTCTCCGCGGTACCGCGTGCCTTCAGACTAAGAAATCAAAGCTATGTCTGGCCTTTTCGGTTCGACTTCGAGCACTTCGACACCCACCACTGGCGACCTCTCAAAAGACGTACCGGTCAGCAATCCACCCGAGGATAGTGTCTCTGAGATTGCCTTCTCGCCGGCTGCAGAATACCTGTCGGCATCCTCTTGGGATGGCAAAGTTCGCATATACGAAATAGATGGATCAGGAAATAGCCAAGGGAAAGCGATGATATCGCACGAAGGACCAGTCCTCAGCACGTGCTGGTCAAAGGTACAGCTCAAAAATTCAGCAAGAATTATCACACGTCTTTGTAACACAATATTCAGGATGGCACGAAGGTCGTAGGCGGTGGAGCGGACAAAGCTGCCCGAATGCTCGACCTTGCTTCCAACAGCACCACCGCACAGCAAGTCGCCGCACATGATCAACCTATCCGCTGCGTGCGTATGTTCCAGATCGGAGGAAACAACATGCTTGTAACAGGGTCATGGGACAAAACAATCAAGTACTGGGATCTGCGGCAGTCTACACCTGTGGGGACTGTCCAATGTCAAGAGCGCGTTTACACCATGGACATCAAAGACTCTCTGCTCGTCGTTGGCACTGCAGACCGCTATTGCAACATCGTCAACCTGAACGACCCGATGAAATTTTACAAGACGGTACAGAGCAGCCTGAAGTGGCAAACACGTGTGGTGTCTTGCTTCACTGACGCCACTGGCTTTGCGATCGGCAGCATAGAAGGACGCTGTGCGATTCAATATGTGGAGGAGAAGGACCAAACGTACGTTTGCATGCACTCCGTTTTCAATCATCCCGTTTCGACTTGCCCTAACCCAAGAAACAGTTCCAACTTCAGCTTCAAATGTCACCGCCAGCCAGACCCGAACAACCGCGACATCTCGAAAGTATACAGCGTCAACGCTATTTCTTTCCATCCGGTCCACGGTACTTTCAGTACCGCCGGAAGTGACGGAACTTTTCATTTCTGGGACAAGGATGCCAAACATCGACTTAAGGGTTATCCCGAAGTCGGAGGGAGTATCACCTCAACGGCGTTCAACCGCAATGGAAACATTTTTGCTTACGCTGTAAGCTATGACTGGAGTAAAGGATACGCACATAATACGCCAAACTATCCAAACAAAATCATGCTGCATCCCGTTCTTCCCGACGAATGCAAACCCAGGCCGGGAGGGCGGAAGAAGTAATGGTGAAGCACTAGCGCTTACCAGTTGCTGGAGCGCAAGAGGTTCACATCGTGTCTGCATACTCCTTCTGCAAGTGAAGACATCATTGTGCAAGGCCATAGTTCATTTGAACGCATGGCGTGGGAGGGGTACTGAAAATCACGGCAATTTGGTTGCTTGAATTAGAACACCTGTGTGGCTCGCAGGCTTACATGTCAGATATTACCTGTTCATGCCGAGTTTTGGGAGATCGAGTCATGCATATTCGACAACTGACCGGTGAGGTTTCTACGGGAATAAGAGGGGAGGAAGCTCAACAGATGGGCCTACAGAGATAGTTACGTAGATATCCCAATTAAGCAGGAAGACAATTTGGACGCAGGCGACTCGCACGATTTACAAATGACATCGTTCCTGTTCATACAATACTTCCCCAGATCAGATTAGACCGATCTATATTACATATTTTAGTTCGTACATTTATTGTGGAGGCGGGTGATGCAGCGATTCCCCCGTACAAATGATGCGCCTTTCCATGCGTACCCATGATTCGGCCCGCTCCGGATATGTACAAAGATGAGATGTTCGCGGATGCGGTGATCCGAAATCCTGGAGTCGCTCAACAATGCCCTACTTACGATGCGGACGGTGCGGATTCACGTAGCCGCCTTTGCGGTTCGGGCGCCGACGTTCCAACCCCACGACCTCAGTGTTCGGACAACGCTAGGGAGCACGGCCGCGGTGAGCGGTACGCGGATGAAAATGAAGCTCTTGTGCACGGCGTAAGCCAGGGCTAGCTGCGTCCAGATGCTCGCCTGCTCGCTTTCGTTGGCGGCCTGTGCGGCGGCAACGCCGTGATCCCACGCCGTACTGCTCGGCGGCCCTTCCCTCTTCGCGGCCTCCAGTTCTGCGGCGTCACCGGACTCTACGCCTGCCGGCTCTGGTTGTGGTCGTAGGGTGGGAAAGGGAATGCTGACGATGGACCAGAAGCTAGCCACGATGGCGTGTTCCCATCGTCCGATGCGCTCGGTACCTAGCAGTCGTACTGCTAAGAAGCAAAAGGGGAAGTCGAGGGCCGAAAGCCCAAGGTATACACCAACGGCTGTCCATCCGTATTCCTTTGAAAGCTGTTTCAACCGCTGGGAGAAGCTCTGGGAAGCTTCAGGACTGTTGAGTTGGGTCGGTGGAGTGTGAGTGGAAGGTTTGGTACTCGCGTACGTCCGCGAACGGGATGGTTGGAATCGTATCTGAAGTGCTTTGGGGCGAAGAGCACGCCGTAGATGAAGGAACCGAGTTTGGAAGGCTACTCTGCCATGTCGAAAAAGTGAGTTCCCGATCGCATCCGTTCCCGACGGGGAATGGAGCACATTCGCGAGGAAGAAACGAGGTCTGAACGAGGTCGGGTATGCCTGCTTGAACGCACGAGTAGATGCTCGCACGCCCAAACTTGCGGACATGGGGGATTTAGGTATGATCTCCTGTGACAAAACTTTGAGACCGTCGGCAATGAATCTTTCGGTGGCGTGTCTCAAGCATGAACAGACTCAAAAGAAATTCGCGTCGCAGACGTCAGAGTTCACGTGATGGAGCTGTATTCACGACTCATACTTAACCCCAGCCTACCTTAATTCGGTTTCTCCTCAACATACTTCGCGGCGAAAACCCGGTTATTAGGCAAATAACCTAAGCAAATTGGATATTCTTTGCACTATCTAGTTTAGAGAATGTGAGCGACTATGGACTACTAATGATCAATTACTTTCGCCCGTAAGCTTAGGGCTTGTTCTATGCATATCTTATTGTTGAAAGAGTATAGTGCCAACAAACTTTGTTAGACTCGGCTCGAATACCTTTCCAAGTATACCATGAAAGACTTTCTTACCAATGAGAGCAATTCATGGCTCGCGGGAAGAAGCCGGAACACTTCAACCATGAGTGACAGGGGCGGAAAGTTTGTGCAAACAACGATGTGGGAACCAATAGATTATTAATGATGTCTTTCATTTTCAGAGAAAAGCAATCCATCCACCGTCTTTCTGCATCCTTCGGTGGCTCTTCGGACCTGCCTTTTACTGCTTTGTTAATATAGTTTGCAATGATTTGGTTCGAAAGTCCGCAACCATACTGCCGAGATCATGCGAGTTGCCGTTCGTTTCACAGCTGCAAAAGAATGTGCTGACTCAAGGAAGCAGTAATCAATCACAGCTCTAGGAGGTGCTCTCCTATTCAAGGAACGACGCTAGTCAGCTCGATAGAGTTTTCAAATAGACTTGGCTTGTGACGAACACTCCCGTTCTTCGGTGAAAAGCCCATCAGTTCTCGTAATTCCTGCTTTATGACAAACCTAACCCCCAAATTTAGGGTGTCTAAGGTTCTGAGCTTGCGTACGACTAACGTCACGGGCCGCGAGGCTGGGTAGAGCGTTGCTTTGCAAGCAGGGAAGACGATGTTTGGATATCCTGTGCCTTCCCTATTGCAGACGTTGAGACCGACAGGTGAATCATCGAACTCGTAATTCATGCCCATTCTTTCCTTCTTGGTATTCCTGCAAATCCTTTCCGTGCCGTCTTTCGCTCAGATCACGCCTGCATTCTTCTGGACCTGCGGTAACGCATCTTCGAGGTATTGAGATTTTAGTCGATTACTAGACTCGAAAGCGTAGGATTTTCATGGTGGAGAAAGTAATGCCCCATATCTATAAGTGGAGTAGCTTCCACTCACCAGAAAATTTCATGCTTCTATTATCCTTCTCGTGGAAGGCATTTGCTCTCAAGGGTAACCTTACGTGTGCTGTCTGAAGCCGACCTCATCTGCAGTGTCTCCTGCAGAAATGCCCTCGATCAAATCCGGCAGTTTTGATAACAGACGGTTCGTTGGCGCGGATGTTGGGAGCCCTGTTGAATGATGGAGCTAAGGATTCATCCTACCGATTTCAATGCCGAAAGACAATCAGGAGAGGGATGTCAATGGCGAGTTTCACTGAACATCCCACGGCTGTAGATTATGGGTGCGGAAATAGTGATCCGTAAAACGTTCAACATTTGGAGCAGTGCAGTATTGTCCAATGCGGCTGCCTGTGGTGTTTTAGTGCTCCAGCTGCAACAGGCTCTCGTGGTAGAAGACGCTTCATGAACGCGAGGAAGTGAGACTTGTGAAGAGGGCGTCGAACGCCTCCTTGAATCAGATCCTACAACAAACAGGCCGACTTCCCGGATCGGTGGCAAGCCTGCTATTTTTGAGAAACAGTAGACCATTTGATTCCCGATCTTTGCGATGGCATAAGTACCGTGCTGATGTTTTCTCATCACATACGCTAGCGTCGGCTGCGCTCGCACCGATCGTGGAGTTCTCGGATGCGATTCTACTTTGCCGCCCGTGTCGAGAATGTCCAGCTGATATTATCCGTTACAGATTGTATAATAGCGGACAAGGTGCGCACGTCCAGCGGCGCGCCAGAGGAATGGAAAGCCCCCGGACAGGGCTGCTTTTTCCACGCGATTGACCCCCTGTTGCAAGCCCTAAGGCAATCGGAAATCGGAAAGATCGTCACTACTTGAATGAGCTGCCTAAGAGCGAGTAGGCGGCGCATGAAGAGACTTGCTAGACATGGTACCAAGGCTTGAGGTAGAATATTCCTTCATCTCTAACCGTGCCGAAGTCGCAGTGATGACAGAAAACGGGCGTTTAGTGGTTGTGATAATGGCTTCCCACAGAGCTCTAGTATTGAGTTATCACCGAGCTTATTGGCCGTAGCGTGGCAAAAGCCCTCGGCAAAGCGTCTAGCCGTCCCAGTTCTAATTGCTGAATGGCTGGAATTCGGCTCATGGTGCATCTTTCACTGCAAAAGTTGCGGAAGGCATTTTTAAACCACCGGAAAAACCACCCCCACAGAGAGGCTCACGGACTAGTGATTCAGCGACTGCTCCTTCAAGGTCTGATTTCTCGCATAAGGATCCTTGCAACTCTGATCCCTCCGCGGTCCCGAGCGCCGTGCACTGGGATTCAGTTGGCATTGGATGGTCGCGTCTGCTGAGCGAAGAACACGAAGTCGCAGTGCCCGACCACGGCCATCAGGTGAGTGTGTATTTTGTCAGTCCACGCCAGCAAGCTGACCTCCCGGTCAAAGTGTGTTAGCGAGCGTAGAGCCATTGGAGTCAAACAGTCCGTTTGACAATTCCCTCGCCGTAAACTATCGACTAAAGTAAGCGAACCGACTGCTGGCGCAACCCATTCGATGATTGACGCGCGAGCCCGCTCCCTGCCGTCAGTCCTTGGTGCCGCGCCCGGGGCTCTCTCGCCATGGGCAAATGTTCAGCAGCATGCTTCCTCGGAACCGAGCCTTCGGGTCACTTTGACAGTTTCGTGAACAGAGCATTCGAGACAGGCACGACGACATCGACATTTCCATGTCGCCCTGCGAACGCTGGTCACCTGCTTGATGTCGATGTTCAGCCCCTGCGGCCGCGACTGCGCTCTAGTGTCAAACGCAAACATCAGTGACCACACTCCTTGGCAAGTCAGTTACAGCGTGATACTTTTTGACTCCGACGGATTATCCCGGTGTTATAGTTTTTTTGTCTGTCGCTTTACGCGCCGTTTCCGAGCAGTCCTGTTTCGCCGCTATCTTCATGTGCCCGATACCGCCAGAACACTAGAGGCTGATCATATCGTTCATGCTCCGGCCTAGTCATCAGTGCTGCGGCGCTCCGTACTGTTTTACTCAGCGAGCGACGACGTGGAACAAATCCTGAACGCCGGGGTGCCACAGCGGGAGAAAGTGCCTGCTAGAAACCCCACAGCAGACAGGGCACTGGCTTCGAGTTCGCGACGAGATTGGCGGTCCCAGCCCACACCGGAAGGCTTCGCAAATCAAGTTGCCCCGGTTCTTCGTCCTTGAACGAAAGCTGGCCGCCCAATATATGCTTCAAGAGCCAGGGGGAGTACCGCTAGCGTCGTGAATGCTGCGGACCGCGCCTGCATAACAACCCAATTCTGGCACCAGTTGCCTTCGCTTGACTTGAGCATACCAAAAGCGGATAGCTGCGGGCGCGCCATCCGTCGCACGCTTGCGTCTGACCTCTGACCCACGAACGCATCCGCCTCGCCACAGGGCATCCCAATTCTTTCAAAAGCTGAGGGAAAAATACTCACGTGAGTACGATGATCTCATTCCAATTTATACGTATCCTCCACATCATCTCTCTGCCCTCTCGCGGTCTTCACAGATGTAGATATCATCTGCGCATTGCCACTCCCTTTTGAGCACCGCATTCTCAACATTTTACAATCAACCGCAAAGTTGGCGCCATATTTTAGCTCTCCAAGGATGTCGGATTCAGGCGGAGGTGCTGACGCAGGCATGAGTATTCAAAGAGCCCTCGAGATCGCCCGAGAAAGCGACGGAGTCATCGACTCGTCAATCGCCAGCTTCTTATACAACTCAGTGCGAGCCTTGTGGGCCAGACTTGAGGCCGCGCCGGATAGCTACTTGATGAGCCGGGACGAATTTGCACTCTTCACTTATTACAGCCAAAGCTACACTAACAGAAGCGTAGCTGAGAGTGCGGTGCGCAGGTTTTGGGACAGCTATCGGGTGCAGGCCGGGGCGCAGCGCTGAAGATTAAGTTGCATTTCTCTGAATACTGAGAGCCGTAAATGGTGTGTGTGAGAACGGACCATCATGGATCGTTGATCCGTGCTCGCGATTAACCGTGGATCACAGGTCTCAACTTTCCGACATTCCTATTGTGGTGATGATCAGTCCAACCACCATCCAGCTCCATTTTCAATACTCATTGTCGCACGTTTCAGGAAGGAGGCGTATGGTTCGCGATTCGAATGGATAAGTCACGACGCAGTCGAGCGTCTTCACGGCTCAAACCTCAGCATTTCTGTGAGTTGAAAGGCGACCTTCGGCATCAGGAAGGCATTCATTCATTCCACCCGGAAGAATTCCGAAGAGAGTTGGATTGTCCAATGGTTTTCACAGCGAGCAAGCTTCGTTGGCTTGCAATTACTACGTTTTGCTTTATATGCTTCGCCGTCTTTTTCACACAACACCATTCTCGAACATCATCTCAATTGTCCGTGACCGATCTTGCCGTTTCGGATCGGCATCGCCGTGCCGAAAGCTCGACTCCTTTAGAAAACTTCGAAGTTTCGGCTCCAGTCAACGTGCCATCTACAGACTGTCAAGTCACGCTGATGAAATACTCCTTTGGCAATAGCTACGGCCATCCATTCGTTGGTAAGTAGGGCGACGTTTCCCATCCACATCGTCATCATCTTGGCAAAGCACATAGTCCTCCTAGGCGATTTCTGCTCGATCTTCTTGCTCTGTCGCAGCAAAGTGCACTCAAAATCCATAAGATGTCTCCAACTCTGAGCATGCTCGCGCACTTGCTCAGTATATTACCGATTCAAACCATTACGAGAGTCTTGATGTCATCACCGCCTCTGTCCACTCTTCAACACTTCGCCCAATCGTTAGCCATGTATTGCAGCAATGTTGTTTGAAGTTGAAACCATACTAACGAAACTAGGATCCTATTCGCCTCCGGACTGTACCTTCAACCGAGTAGTGTTGAACCTTACCGTAACCTCGATCGGAAGACAATTTGACAGGTGAGCGTCGCATACCTAAATTTGAAATACTACCAAGACTAATACGAGCTCAGGCTAGGCATATTGTGTAAGCATTCGCCACCCAATGTTTCAGGGCCTTACTTACGCGAGTCTGAACACAGACTTGAATGACACAGAAATTTGGCGAACCTCAACAGCCGAGCCTACCGCGCATGGCATCATCTGGACGTACGTAAAGGACGTCTCGAATTATGTTCCACTTTGGAAACAGCAACAGAGTGTTATCTTTGACCTTGGCAATATCGTCAATTCAATATACACCGGATCATTCGATACTACTCTGACCGCAACATTTTTCACGGAGCAAAGCACGCCCGCTGCCGCCGACATCATCTATCCTATCTCTGCACAACAGTCCTCAGCCGAACTCGGGAGTGCCTGGAGCGTCCCTCAACAAAACGCATCGAGCACACTTAAAATACCCCAGAATGTGAAGCGAGCAGTGTTTTCGGTATCTGCGTGTGGTCAGATCGATGAGGAGTTTTGGTGGAGCAATGTTCTATCCTCAGATACTCAGACATTTCCGAACAATACCTTACTTGGCTACTCAACCTTCCGAGAAATACAACTTCTCATCGATGGCCAACTAGCCGGCGTTGCTTGGCCCTTCCCAGTGATCTTCACTGGCGGTGTGGTTCCTGGCTTCTGGCGCCCTATTGTCGGTATTGATGCATTCGATTTGAAAGAAGACGAGATTGACGTAACACCGTGGCTTCCGGTGCTCTCCGATGGCCAAGAACACACCTACGAAATACGTGTCGTTGGCATAACAGATGACGGCAATGGCAACGGGATTCTCACCACTGTTGGTAGTTATTGGGTGGTGTCAGGGAAGCTGTTCCTCTGGCTCGACGAAGCCGATTCAATAACTACCGGGTCTACAGTCATCAAGAACGATCCAGATCCTTCGTTTTTCCTGGCTTCACACGTTGAGACTGCTTCAAATGGCACGAATTTGACTTTAGGCTATCAGGTGTTGGCTCAACGGCAGCTCTCATTCTCATCCACCATCACTACTTCGAACGGATCACAGCAGGCGGCGTGGTCACAGACATTAAGCTTTTCTAACATCGGAAACCTCACTAATGGAGGTCTTACACAGATCAATACGCAAATGACGAATGGCGTGAATGTTGCTTCGAGCGGGTTCTCGACGAGATTCGCATATCCGCTATTAGTTTGGTCAACTGTTTCCATCACGAACAGTGGCAACGATATAGCCATAGTTGCCACTATGGACCGTGGCAAGAATGCACAAGTCGTCGGACCCTCTGCCTTCCCGACAGGCGCGGAGTCATTCGAGTCCAATACAACCTACAACGGTGCAAGTTACGGCACCAGGCAGAACGGAAGCGCAAACTATGTAGCCTTAGCATCATCAAATACGTCGCAGAGCTGGGGTACGACTGAGCAAGATTTTACCCTGTCAGGTCTCCTTGCAGGAGGTCCATCCTATCCTAATTTTCCACCAGTTGGGCCAATCCAACAACTTTATAGTCGACATGTACTGGCCGTCAACGCAACAGTCATTCAGGACAGCAATCCATCCTCCTCTAGCGAAGGCTACATTGGCGGCCATGCACCGCAATTGGGCAGCGGAGATTATGGTAGTAATCAGAACTTCGTCGCTCCTCCGGAAGGGAGCGTTATATTTGGGAGACATCCGCACATTCAAAAGCGGAATGCTTTGTATAGACGCGGGGCGTCTTTTGGGAATTTCCATTAGTGTTCTATGACTTAATGCTTTACGTTTCAAATCTGTAATTATGCTTCGCACATAATTGCCCCAATGCAGTTGGATATCACAGCGTATAGAGAAATAAGAGGTGAACATATATGTACTTCAATTTCAGCATATCACTCCTTTTCGTGCTCCTTCTTGCTTGCATTACATAACGTCGCAATACCATTCTTGGATATGCGAAGCTTTTCAACACCGTGTTGACATGGGTGACGGACATTGGGCAACGAAAGCCCTTAATAGTCGCATTCCCTCCTTATCCGAATCTATATGATACTTCAAGATTCAAATTTAGTTGATACAGAAGTTGTTCGGAATTCGTTTCTAGGTCGCCAGGCCAGCTTCAATGCTTGTAATTCGATATTGCTCCTATGGCCATTCGATTCACATGCGAAACGAGGCCAATGTAGCAAGGCACCTGCATTCGTAATGCAATGGATTGACACTAGTCTTCTGCTGGAAGCTCATGGATCTCGGAGCCTCCAATTTCAGGCGGAGGTGCCGGAAGCTGATGGATTTCGGAACCCACCAGCTCTAGACCCGGAGGTTGACTGATGCCATGTAGTTCTGCTGCATCTCGTGCCGATAGCATTGGTACAGCTGGATTTGCTGCTGCACCAGATTGGACCCGTGACTCTTCTTGCGGACTTGATGTACCTTCGTGCTTCTCCTCTGATAGAGCATCGGGGTGTACTTTTGAATCCGTTCGAGCATTCTTTCGACGATACCACAAGATACCTCCTAGAACCGTAAGGAGGAGGGCACAGCCAAGGATAGCACCTACAGCGGCACCTGCCTTTGCACTGGCGGATAGGTGTGAAGAGGAACCAGAAGCAATAGTACTGGGAGTAACCGTCACCGTATATGTCGGAGGAGGAGTTGCAAGGTTTAAGGTGGACGACGCAGCTGCACTTGTACTACTGGAAGTGGTCGTAGTCAAGTCAGAAGGCGCAAATACAAGAGCGATGGGCCAAGCCCATGCCTGCCCGGGGCCATAGCTGATGTCACTATGGACAACGTTGTTATGGTCGACAGAGAAGACTACAGTAGACTCGAAGGATGTTGTACACTGTTCATAAGTCGTCTCCCATCCGAATCCACTACATCGCATTACAGCGACCGTCAGTATAGCCGCAAGGTAAGTGGGAGGGATGAATGTGAGCCATCTTACCTTGGGCAACAGTAATTCTGTGTTAGTCGACCGGCAATTAGTACTGTTTTCTGGGAGGAGACGGTCTCCCATCCGCTCGGGCACACCAAGCCTGGACTGTACACCAAATCATTGGTTGTTGGTTCAGGCGGAAAGCAAGTTTCAACCAAATAAAGGTCAAGGCCGCTGAGAAAATTGACTAAAGTCAGAGGACTCGATGTTAGAACCGTCCATTCACTAGAACAAGACGGCGGTGGAGTGAAGGTTGTCGTCAAGGGGGAATATGGAAGTGCCATGATCCAAACCACAAACGCAAAGACAAAGCTCGCGCGTTGAATGGAGTAGCTATCCCGAGATACACCTTTCCAGACAAGACGATACTTCTGTACCTTGGTGTTGAAGGCATCTTGAAGACTCGAACTGTGTCCATTAAGGGGTGTGCAATGTCAATTCACGGCAATCTCCAACACAACCTCGTATCGCAGCCACGGTCCTTGAGCCACCCACGTGACCAAACCCAAGAGTCATTTAAGTCGTATGGGGAGTAAAGGTGGATTCACAGAAGAACATCCTCGAAAAGGAGTCATCCAACGGCTGCAGGTCTTATATAGCGGTGATTGGTACACAGTATCATGCCACGAGTTGGCCCCGCTCCCTTTTGGGGCGGCAACTGAAGCCCCAATTTGAAAGAACGAACCCGTTCTGAGTTCAAATCCAAGGAAATCGGTCCATCGCTACGCATTAAATGCATTAACAATAGGCAGACGGAAGAATTTTGTATATTAGCATGCTTTCGTTTCTTGCAGTCCATCCTCCAAGGTCGAGAATTGCTCACTTGAGTCACTTCACGGTGGACAATGGTCGTTCTGCTGTCGAATTTAAACCACGGACAGACAGGTATCTGGTCATCAATCGACTTCCGCCGGCAGCATCTGACGAGGATGTTCGGAATCAGAAGGTTCCAAATAAAGCCAATTGTTCGCTTGCGCCACCGTTGCATTGGCACTACTATCAAGAAGAGACATTTCACGTCCTAGAGGGTACTGCGAAGTTCATCTTGGATGGCAAGGAGAAGATCGCAAACGTGGGAGATACCGTTCTGATACCGAAGCAACAGTTTCACACCTTTTGCAATGCAAGTGAGGAGACGCCGTTAAGCGTGGAGTTTGTACTCGATCCGATAATGCGAGACCATGACGAGGCATACTTCAGTGAGCAGCTTGGTTACGACATAATTGGATGTCCCGAGCTGACCTCTATTCGTAGGAAATATCTGGGGCTACCGAGACGACTGTAGAAAAGCTGGTCTTCAGCGAAGCTTCTTCCAGGTACTTCTATTCATGCGTCGAGGGAATACAGTTTTCGTTTGGCGTGGCCCACCAGCGCTGGCAAAGCTATTTGGAGTGCTTATGAACTTTGTGGGCGGAGTCATTATTGGTAAGTGGTTGCTTGGGTACTCTGATTCATACGAGGAGTACTATCACCCAGAATCAGAATAAATAGATGTTTGGACTCCGTCAGAACTTTCGCCAACCCGAAACCGCTTTCTTGGGTTGATGTCTAGTTATCAGAGATGTGAACGTGTTCTAAAATCTCGAGAACGAATACACATGTGGAAAGCCAGAGTACGTCTCGTCGAGATCCAAATTAAATGACAATGCAAGTATGGGCATTGAGGCATTGAGATGCGGGTTACCATTGCGAGTCTCAGTTTCTGTAAATAAAGTCGAATAGCAGTGTACCCAGGTTACAATTGGAACTTGATATTGCGATAAATAGGGGCCTGATGCGCATTTGGTTCGGAGATTTGGTAGATTAAACTCCTACCATCGGCCAACACCATCTCTTAGGCCACTGTTTATATATTTGTGCATATGAAATTCTTTTCGACAGTCCTTCGCCAGAGAATATTGTTTGAAACGGCTGGCTCGAGCAAGGTACTTTCGGTCCTATCCGCCGAACTCAGGCCATTGATATCGCTTAGGTACGTACCTGGTATCTACGACTAAACCTAACAACGTCAATTGGCCGCTTGCCGTCTGCTTCCTACATCGCCGTTAGCGGCGGGCTTCTTGATTCGCCCCACCTCAAACGGCCTGCGAACTGGCGCCGACCACGAGTAAGAATGGAGAACCGCAAAGACCAGGGCAGAAAACGACGTCCCAATGAAGATGATCGAACATCGGCGCAATGTGGGTCTACTTGTTGGACCTCGAGTTCCCCAGCGAAGCTGATCCACGTTCCTTTCTTCAGTTTTTTCTTCACCTGTCTCTCCCGCACTACCTTCATAGGAGCCCGGCTTTGGACGGTTGAGATGCTCCAGAATGAGTGGGCCGGAAATATCGGAAACTGTCGAGGATGGCCTTTACAGCGTTGACACCAAGGACGACAACGCCATAGAACCAATATCGTCAGCGACCAAATTCCCTCACCAAAGAGACACACCAAAGGATGGCTTGATTGACCCTGCTGGAAGTGCCATTCTGCGTCTGCCATCTCCGGATGCGTTTTCTGAGCTGTCAATCGACGAGAGCGAGGCCGTCCGGATTGGCCGGCCGTTACTCCGGCTGCCTGGACAAGCAGGTCGGCACGCTTCTAAATCTCCAGCTCCTCCTCATTCAGTAGCCGGCAAGATTAAAGCATTCTGGACTAGAAATAAAGGCCTCGCTCTTGTGCTCGTTGGTCAAATTTTTGGAGTGTTGATGAATGTGACCACTCGGCTTCTAGAGGTCGAAGGAAATAATGGCAAGGGCATGCACCCTTTTCAGATTCTATTTGCTCGAATGGGTATCACGATAGTTCTGTCGACGTGGTACATGTGGTGGCGGAAGATCGAACACTTTCCATTTGGCAAGAAGGAGGTGAGATGGCTGTTAGTCGCTCGAGGAATTTTCGGCTTCTTCGGAGTCTTTGGCATGTACTGTGAGTTAGCCTGCGTAAGATCTGGAGGATCTAGTGAAAACTTACCCTCTCTTCACAGACTCACTCCTCTACTTACCTCTTTCCGATGCTACCGTCATCACGTTCCTTGCACCTAGCCTTGCATGCTGGGCTTGTTCTTTCCTTATTGATGAACCGTTCACGAGAATGGAGCAGATGGCGGCACTGGTCTCCCTCTTTGGCGTAGTCCTCATCGCTCGTCCGACAGCCTTCTTCTCCAACTCGAATGATCCTGCGACTTCCGCTGCTGACGGCGACGCCGGTGTACCTAGCAGTGGACCAGATTTTGCCAATTACAACAATGTAACAGCGGGGCAGCGGGCAATGGCCGTGGGTATTGCAATGATCGGTGTCTTGGGTGGAGCTGGTGCATATACTACCATTCGATGGATAGGGAAGCGGGCTCATCCACTAATTACTGTCAATTACTTTGCGGTCTGGTGTACTATCGTGAGCTTAGTTATGATGCTGGCAGTCCCAGACGTAGGCTTCCTCCTACCAAAACGACCGATCGAATGGGCGTATCTCTTCTTCTTGGGCACGACTGGTTTCATCATGCAGTTCCTCCTTGCGGCAGGACTTCAATATGAGAAGTCGTCGAGAGCCACAAACATGGCTTACACCCAGATGCTCTTTGCGTTGTTTTTCGACAAGATAATATTTGGCACTTCCCCGGGAATTCTCTCGATAATCGGATCGAGTCTAATCCTAGGTTCCGCCATCTATGTTGCGATTAAGAAAGATACAGGAACGAAGAAAGCTTCAGCGGATTCGTCAACCAACAATGGTGATGAAGAGCAAGGTCTCATTGCCGGAATCGATGGTGGGAACGAAGAGGAGGAACGGGTGCCAGTCCAGGAAATTCAACTACGGGCTAAAAGAGTGTAGTTGGTATATCGAGCAAACTGCGGCGCCGACCCAGCCAATTCAAGTCACACTTGTAGAGGGCGTGGCGTGTATAGTTATCATGCATTGCGTTACTCAACCTGGAAGGCGTATTGCACTCTCTAGAGGAATGATTCAGCATATCCATTATCTCCAGTGCCTGAGGCTTACGGTGATTCACCAATTCATCCAACATCATCAACTGTAAGAGCCGAGCTGGCCGACAAATTCCACTTTCTCCTTGGTGATACCCGCAAGCCGAACCCGGACAAAGCTCACTGTCTTTGCCTCCGAATCTCAACTGTCAAACCACTGATCCAAAGTCCGCACATCTTTCAATTAAGCCACCACGTTTAATCACCAGTGTCAACCACTACAGGCCAATTCGGGTGAGCCCGAAGCCGCTAAGTTCAGGATGGCCCCTCAAAGGCCTACTGGTGAAGTTCATTCTATGCTGCGTAAAGATTGCAACTGATCGACGAGGATTAGACAAACGTCTAACTGGCTCTTTCATACCCGACACTGGTCCCGCCGATGAAGCATACGGCGCAACTCCGCATCCAATGGAGCCAGCCAGACAGACACAGCTATCCAGGCTCCACGAACCAGCACACAGCACGAACACTTCAAACCCAGCGCCCCATCCGCCATACGCGTCAACCCTCCGCAGCACCTCCTCCACCACAGCCACGCCCGGCCAGTCGTCCACGGCGCCCAAACACGCACGCAAGCCGTGGAACGCCCTCGACCCGACCTGGTTCGACGCCGCGCCGCCTCAGCGCAGCCCAGCGCCGCAGCCAACCGACGTGATCGACGCCATCGGCGCCGCGCAGCGCTCAGCAGACGGCTCGCCGAGGGCCTTCGCGGAGCCAGCCTCGTTCGCGCCCACGCAGCCGCACGAGCTGCGCGCGCTGCTGGTGCGGTCGCTCGCCCACGTCAGGGACAACCTCCTCTGCGCGCACGGGGAGCTGGCGGGGGCGCTGGCGGCGCGCGGACTCAGCGTGCGGAGCGGCGCCGACATCGTAGCGGCGTTTGCGTGCGCGCTGGACGTGGGTGGGGGGCCGGACGCGGCGCAGGAGAGGGCGCTGGGGGCGCTGGGCCCCGAGGCGCTGAGGGCGAATGTGCGCGCGCTGCGGAGGCTGCAGGTTGCGCTGGTGGAGGACATTGCGGGGATGAGGCGGGCGTTGGCGGAAGGGACGTCTCGGGCGGAGAATGGAGCGGCGGGTTGCGGCCGCGCTTGATGTGAGTCAGCGGCGATGGTGGAGAGTTGGGACTTGCTGCTCTTTGAGATGGTGCTTCGGTGTCCGTATTTGTAAGGGATGTAGTGCGATAGGAACAACTATTTTAGTATTCAAGTTGGAACCTCCGGATCTGCATCCTCTAGTGTCTACAGTCTTTGTCTATCCTACAGAGCGGCAAGTCCATTCTTTCCAATCCGATTCTTTAGAGAAGGATCCGTAGATCTAGTCCACCGCGCCGCCGATTTGATCCACACAAATGCTTTTTTTTCCTCCTACCCAGGTCTTGCCGCGCACCGCCGAATGATCCGAGGTTTCCAAACTCCGCTCTTGTGCACCACGCTTCGTGGACTAAAAAGATAAGGTTGCAACATGCTATGACTTCAGTGTAAAGACAGAATTGAAGTGAAGATCGTGGTGTGCGTTTGTGATTTTAGATCGTCAATACAATTGATTAGTCCCTCTATAGTCTCGTTTGGGAGGGCTTCGTAAAAATATTGTTGATGTTTTAGTTCCGGGAGAATATCATTATCTGAGATATTTGAAGGGATTATGTTAGCCCGAATGTGTTGACATCGGTACTGCTGTAGAGAGGATTCCTTAGTCGATAGCGAGCATGCTAGGAATTGGCTTGCGCTTTTGCTTGATCGGTGGGATCCTTGGTACCCCCTGGAAAGTACGCGGCTCCTTCATAAGCGCGGGATCAAGTTTAGCCGGTACGCGGCTGACAACCTCTCGGTAATCGCCAGGAAATTTAGAGCTCGGTGGCGTTGCCGAAGCAGTACGCCATATGTGTTCGGTAGTGTCACGAAGGAAGTCGGTGCTGCCCTTAGAGAACAGCGAGCGACGACCACGGTTCTTTTTGGCCACAATGATTTCATCGAAGAGGCGAATTTGCGGGTCATCGGCGCGCATGGTTTCGCACTCGTGGATGAATTCGTTGAATCCTTGGGTCTCCTGCATCATAGTGATGTACTCAGCTGTGTCGTGGGGAATGCTTTTCATGAAGGCGTCCATGTGGAATGCGTAAAGCATACCATTTTTCTTCTGTACGCTGGTTGCTGACTGGAGGCATTTCCTGTAGGTGTAGAGAATGTTTGCGAAGAAACGGACAAATGCTGCACGGACTTGGTCTGCGCGGAAAGCAGAGGTGCAAACAAGGCAAATCTTGTCTTTACAGCGGCCATGAGCGGCGACTGAACAACCTGTGCATCGGTAAACTCCTTCATCGGCTTTCTCTTCGCAGACCGAGCATGTAGTGCTTTGATCGAAGGCTCGCCATAGCAAGCAGTGGCCTTCGACCCAACATTGAGTATCCGTATTCTTTACTGGCTGCATCAACACTTGCGGCATTATCGTGGATGCCGCAAGAGTTGACTGAGCATATACCGAAGGAGCGTAGCTAGGGCGTGACTCTCCAAAGTTCGGAGTAGAGTTTGACGAGGCATGACCAAGGAAGGGCTGACTTGGACGCCGGCCTAGTGTTGCTCTATCGATGTGGAACTGTAGCATATTGTTAAGAGACGCGGCTCTGAAATGGACCTGTTTACGAAAGCTTACAGAGGAACTCCGTCTCTGAGACGAATTGTCGAAGAAGCCAGAGCGCTTCTCTTTCAGATTTTGCTGAAGAGCGAGGCCGGAGCCGAATGCTGAGTCGCTGCGAGAGTTAGGAGTAGAAGGGGAGGGAAAGTGGCCTGACACAGGAGAGTGCTTCGGTGAAGGAGGTGATGTCAAACGTCCATTGCCATAAGTTGAGCTCGTGGCTGGCCGATGATCTGATCCACGGCTGTGGCTGGTTGCTTGCAGGAAGGCATTGAAAGTAAAGGTCTGAGAAATATTCTGAGTGTCGATGTTGCCGAATGATGCAGAGTTCAGCCCAACAAGTGTGGCCAATGTTGCATTTGCAGGCTTATAAGTGTAGACTGAGGAGTGTTCAGAGACAAATGAGTCGTGGGGATAGGCGTCGATCGTGTAGAGTGGAGGACCAACCTCTACGCCGTACCGGTTGTGATGTGGAGCAGCGAGCTGAAGTAGAGACATAAGCTTCCGTCGCTGCTGTCGAGGAAGGCTAATTGGTGGTGCAGTGCTTTCCACGGTGTTGTTGTCAAGATCCACCAGGACAAAGTCATCATCGGGTAGATTTACATTCTCATACCTGCGCTCAATGCCAACGATGTAAGGGCAAGGCGCTTCTAGTGCACCGAGCAACCGAGCAGGAAGCACTGGTATGAAAATATGTCTCCACTTCAATGGGTACAGCAAGCTCACGAGCGCTGAGCTGGCGAGTTGAAGCATGCTCGTATATGAAGAGAGTAGAATGATACGGGATTCCGCCAGAGCATATTCGAAAAGTGATATGATGTTTGGGATCGTAAGCGTCCGGAAGAGCGGATAGAGGTCAACATTTCGAGAGCCCGGCAACTCATTGGCAGCTTCCTTCCGCGCGTAAAGACGCAACTCTCGAATGCTGATTTCCACTTGAGTCGAGGATGATTTCGGGCTGAACGCTTCTGCGCAGAGATTAACCACATAACGCTCAAGCGGCTGCCAGATGCCAACTTTGGGAGAACTTGGTGGAACACGAAGAACTGCACCATTCATCATGGGAACCACTATAGCTTTTAGCCATTCCTTCCAAAAGCTTGTAAGGGCACCGTCTCTTCCAAGCACTCCGAATGCTCGAGGCGTCCACAGACCGGTCTCGCCATCGGTCAAGCCTTCAATCTTTGACGCTGCACCATGCCGTACAGGTCGGAGCATGTCCGTCATCATGGTGATCCTTTCTTCAACGATGCTGATCTTGTCATCGAGCTGCTCTCTTTCCTCGGAGTCTTGTGGAACGGTTGGAAGAAGGCCAAGGAGACTCGATAGCTGGGCTCTCTCTTTGGCCAATCGCTCGCCTAGACTGGCTGCCAATTCGCGCTCTTCCGGGGACATATTGGCCTGCCGCCAGATCTCGCACTGTTGTTCCAGGTTTTCAGCGGCGGTAGGGTTCAAAGGGACCCAGACGATCAAGCAAACACCGTGAAGGCTGCTACCATCCGCGTTCGTCATTGCAAAGCCGTGCCACGATGACCTCGGTCGCTCATCCGCCGAAACAACGTTTACATCGTTTGGAAAGGCGAACATTGGCACATAGTCTGGAAACGGATTTCGTAGTTTAAGCTCTTCGTGCATATTCTTCGGTGGGTAGCGATCAAGCAGAACGGGCTCGTATCGTCTCTTCAAGGGATGCATGTTTGGATCGACATGGAAAGGGTCAGGAGAAGGAATGACGGAGTTGTAGCCGCTCAACCTTTTAGTCGTTCTGACCGAGGCTAGAGATTCTTGTGAGTGATTAGTTCTGTGAAGTTCGATCTCACGCGATCCTGTGGAGACGATGTTGGAGGAGAATGAGTATGGAGAGTCTCTCAGATCATCGATCCTGACTGGCGAGAGACGTTGCCTCCCCCCTTTTGAAAATGCTACGGTTGAAATCGACGTACCTTGACGCATGACGGTCGGCTGCCTCTTCAAGCTGTTCATGGTAGAAATTCGTCTCCGGATGCTACCAACTCCCGTCATCAAGCTACTGCCGGCATTATCATCGCTGATAATCCTTTGTGTCTTGGGTCTCGGCTTCAGTTTCGTGGGTTGAGGTATGGTTCCGGCGCTGAACTGAATCTCTTCAAGAAAACTCTCCCTTTCCGATGCGAACTTGCGGAGAGCCGCGTCGAAGTCCACACTATTGAGTGCTGATCCAGAAAGCTGCTCTCCAGTTTCCAGTGATGGTCCTTTGATCGTTGCACTGCTTCTATTGCTTGCCGACTTTGATTCGACACCCATGATGCTGCTGATTGACTTGCGAGCTTCGAAACTGAACCTCCAGCTTCGTCTTTTCGGTGAGTCGAAGCCATTTATTCCCTCTCCCGATTTCGGCCGTAGATTTGCATCCGTTTCCAGGACTTCGTTCTCTTCGATGGTTTCGTCGACTGGCTCTGGTGGCGGAGAAGCCAGGCCACTAGAGTGAAGCTTCTCTTCCACGATCTGCGACGATTCGATACCGGCGATGAAGAAGTAGTCTGCCAGCGGAGTGGTCAAAGCCACGTCCGGCAGCCGTGCGGGAGTCATAGCGACTCGATCGTATCTCATGGGTGCTGAAGTAGGGAGAGGGTTGAATTCGTTTGGTGAAGGTAGAATATTTGCAATTGAAGCCTAGTGATGATCATTGGGCTCGGTCTCGGTAAAGTGATATCTGTGTAACGCAAGCTTCAACTAGCCAGGTCGCGCAGATGCCTTTGTGTGATACTTCGGTGGGGTGTATATTGTGTGCGAGCTATAGTATGTTTCGCGCGGCCAGGAACGGAGTACGAAAAGGCTACATGCAGATGTCACCATAAGGCTCGGCGCAGGGAGAAGCCGAGAAGCCTACCGGACAAGAAAAATAAAGTGGTTCAAATCCAAATCAAGAGTCGTGCCTCTCTGGAGGAGGCGACGCGTGAATGTAGAGGTGAAGTATGGATAAGGCGGGAGGACGAAAGTAAGCCCAAGTAAACCACATCCAGAGCTCGATCGCGCAAGCAAAGCGAGATAGGAGAAGTTTTAGCGCATGGCGAAGTAAAGAATAAAAGCTAGGGCGACGCTCGCAGAGGTATTGAGCACCTAGGAAAACGATTTGGCATGTGGAATGTCAAAGGAAAAAGGTGGGTGGGTAGAAGGCTTCTCGTTGTTGCTCCACCATCTGCCACGCATTGCTTCCTCCTTAACGAACAAGCCGTCCAGCACACAAGGGCTTGTGGTAGGTACCTAGTACAGGCCTTATTTTGCTCCGCTTCGCAGCGTACCCAAGTGTACCGTGCTTGGCGAACTCACACAGAAAACAGCTTTGGTGGCACCGCTTTCGCGCTGGTGGTCCCGACGCGCGCTGGCATTTTTGACGGAAAAAGAACAGAGGCGTTCGATGGTGGTGTGGAAGACGGTGCCGTTCCTGAGCCGTGCCCAGCTCAGGGGTTCTACCATCAACGAATACCGCGTATCCGCTCACGAGTAGCACAACACTTTGCATCGCTTGCCACGAATGCAGGGCTAATCACTCCGTACTCATGTCCAAGGACCATTGACACGTCTGGACTGGCCCTGGCCGATAGCCAGCACACGCGACAAGCCGCGTACCACGATGGTGGTCATCTTATCAGAGCGGGTTGAAAATCTTCCACTTGCGGAACCACGTCTGTCGTTTTTGGCCCAATCCGGGTCCTTAACTGCCGCTCTGCAGCACTAGCCGGCGCCTTGCAGTATCTGAAGGCGAGGCAGCCGAGGTGAGGGGGGTGACGAGGAATATCAAATATATTACTATGATCCAGCAGCATGAATTCTGCAATTTCGTTATGCTACGTCCATTTCACCCTTTCATATCTCTGAGATGACAGAAACAGAGACTCAATGAGGCGGCCGGTTTGCAATTCGGCGGAGACCGCGACGTCAAGGGGTAACGCATCGGGTACGAAGTCGGTAAGTTCTGACAGGTCCACGTCGCTCGTGCTCGATATCATATCTCCTGGCTTATGGTGCCTCGCGATTCTCCTGCATTCGGGCCGTGTTTTTGGAGAGATTACCTGCAATATGCAATGGGCTTCGCCAATCTCGCCCGCGTCCAGACATGTGCATGCCAAAATAGCATACCCTACGGAGCGCAACCTCGCGTTTATTAAAAACTGTCCCGAGGCTGGACAAAGCGCCGTATGGAAGCGCAACCGAGCTGCAGCATTCTTTGATCGTTCCTTTACATGAAACTTCCAAGCTTGGACCTTCCTTACGATTTTCAAGCAGATCATAACTCTGCTCGGCTTCCACCGTCGATTCCGCTAGACCGCTCTCCTGAAACTCGCGTCGAATCAGAGCTTTTCAATACGTCCTTCAGCCATGCATCCTCCAGCAGGGAAAAGGAAATATTATATGAAGCTAGTGCCAGGTCTATTTTCACAGTAAAGAACTTACAAAGACGAAAGTTGGGCAACTTCATCTGGGCCTGACTTTCGAACAACATGAACCTTGCTGTCTTTCTATCATCCCTGCACCTTGTCAACATCGCAACCACCATGCCGCTAGACTGCTATGGCTTGCATTAAAGTCTTCGATCTTGGTTTGAGTCTTCCAAGTCCAAGGTTTAGGCTTTTTGCTACTGACCACTCACGCTATATAATGTTCCGAAACCTTCTATATCGGGAATTGAGTTCCCTCCGCCATCCCAGTTCTCCAGTCGCCGTACAATCCGGTCATGCGATCGATTCGTTCCTGGATCGTCGTCCAATCGCGTCTGGTGGTCTTCTCCAATTGCGTAGCAAATTGGCAAGATCTTCCCGGTGCGGCCCGCTGTTTTTATTTCCTCCGCTCTAAGACTAAGGCTGGCTTTGGCATGAGATCTTTGGAATTGCACGTAGCAACCAATCGCGAGAAGTTCGCATTCAAGCAAGTGATCCACATCTCGCTCTTGCAGCCCTGCAATTAATAAATCTCCGATATAATGACGTGCATCCCAATTCTCCCCTCAAAGCCCTCTCGTCCTATTCATCGCTACATCATCTTAGCGTTCTTGTCTCGAACATTGGCTTGCCACTATCGAGCCACCTTGTTCTCTTGACGCAGAGTGACGCGGTTGCGCGTAGTCACGCTTCGTGATTCAGCGTCGATACTCTAATTGCGGAATGCCGACTTTCCTTCTACCTGATGACTTGCTTTTCTTCCCGCGTGAGGTCGCGTCGCGTCTCAGTAGCAGCCAAACAATTCGTTTCGTGTATGTAACGCTACGCAACAAACACGCCAATCGATTATCGCTTCTTTGCGATCAGCCATCCCGTGCTTAAACTGCCACGATCGCCCATGGCGCTGGTCCATTGAATGTTCAGCTGTCCTAAAATTATCTTGTCACCCGAAGCAGCGGCATGAATGTCATGTGCAGGCTCTTGTTGATTGTCAAGCGTTTGGACGTCAGTCTGCTCTTCGAGGAGAAATGCGACCTGAATAACATCTCGCGGGTTGAGGATTGGCGCGTGAACTGGATCCGCACCGGTGCCGTAGATGTCCCAGTTGAGCGATTGAGATGCGAATGGAGCTTTCGGTGCCAGTGAGACTGCCTGTGGTCACAATTAGCAATCCATAGACGTGAAGAGCTTTGCATCTGCGCAAACCCCATACTTCCAGAACGATTGCCCTCTCGCCAACATTCTCCAGCTGTGCCTCGACCACGAACCTGAATTTGCCGTTCTCACCAGCCGGTAGGTCCCCAGCCTTCGTCCGGACACCCAAAAGCGGCAGCGCAACAAACTGATAGAGCTTGCGAAACGTCCTGACCTTGCCAACCCTCGCCTCGGCCTCTCCAGGCACCGCCGCGTCCGCCGGCTCCGTGTACGTGACCGTCACGCCGAGCGTATGGTTGCCCTCCTCCTTCAGATTGAGGCGCAAGATCTTCTGCATGGTCTGGCCGGGGCCCAGGGTCCTGCCGTCGTCGCCGCCGGCGCCGGGCTCCGCGCCCGCGTCGCCCGCGTCCTCCAGCTCCAGCGCTTGGCCCGCCGCGTCGCCGCTCGGCGTCTGCATCTCCGCTTGCACCTTCACGCTGGTCACGGTCTTGGCCGCGGACGGCGGTGAGACGGGATGCTCGCTGTTGGCGCACAACGTCGCCGAGAATGTCTCGCCTACGTACGCTGACTGGAACGACTCTGGCAGCTGGAGGATTGGAGTGAGGATGAAGGCATCTGCGCTGTCGCTCTCGGGGTATGCAAGGGAAGCTTTCAGAGAGATGGATAGGCCGTCGAGGGGAGGTGGCTCGGTGAGTGGCAGTGGATATTGCGTTGCGAGGGATGGCCTTGTCAGTCTGCAACGCAGCGTTAGATCTTGTGCTGTTGTTGTTCATTTGGAACGTTGCTCTTATGTCGGACTTACCTGAGGACTTTCAGGCTAATGCTATGTGGAGTTTTGATGCCATCGCCAAAAGATTGACCTCGAGCGCGAGCCATTGTAGAAGATTCTAGAGATTCCACAACTGGCACTGACGCTTTTCAGGCTTTTGTTCCGAGATCTTGATAACCCTTCCGACGAAGAGATGTAGTGTCCCGCCGACCTTCTACTTACCTTGTTGACCTGCAGAATGCTTTAAGAGGCTGGATGATTTTTAATTTCTGTCATATTGAGACTCGTAGCCACATGTTTGTGAGACAGAGACTCTGCGCAAGAGGATTATTCGTAGAGTCGTGGAGTGGAGTAAAATTGAAGCTCTGTTCGACGTGAGAAGAAAGATCGCATTAGGCTGGCGGGCATTGACCATTCTACCGTAGTTGAAGTTGCAACGCATTCTCATCTTAACTTACCCCATAATGACAACATTCCCTCCTTTTAACCTTGATCTTAAGCTTTTTATACGATGGTCCACCATGATTTCTATGAGATAAAGCTCGAAAGAGCGCAAAATCTATCACTCACACTAAACACTCCCAAAGGTAGCACGCCCAACATCAAAGAGCTAGGACCTAGGCTGAAGATTACGTAGGACGAGGCGTCTTCACGTCAAAGTTGATTCCTGCTGGAACTGTAATCGATGTTTGCCCTGTTTTAGTGCTAAGCGTCGAAGAGAATCAAAAGCATGTCAGAGAAACACAGCTTTACAACTACACATAGTGCGACGCGATCGTACCGCGCCTCCAAAGGCTGATTTGGCTGATGTCGATCTAGTAATTGGCCGACCATGAATGAGCATGGAAAACCAGAAGTCAGACAGGCCGTGGTCTTCGGACTAGGCTCAATGTTCAACCACTCCGCGGACCCAAACGTCGTCTGGCAACGCGATCTAGGTAGACTGATAGTTGTCTACACTGCAGAACGCGATATCCAAGAAGGCGAAGAACTATGTTTGTCCTTCATGCTCCTCTAGCAGAGCGAAACGACTAAACACGCACTAGGTATCTCCTACGGCGGAAGGCTTTGGTTCAAAGATTCAGATGCTCCAAAGGAAGTCAACGAAGGGGATGGTACTGAAATACTCAGTAATATACAATTGGTCTAATTGCTACCCCCGAGGACTATTGCCTCCCTGAGCTTTTGCGAACACTGTGATGCGTACATACAGTCTTGAATCTGTATCACCTAGACAGTGACTGCCTATAGGTAGTGACAGTTTTAAGAATGGTGTTGAGACGAGCTGAAATAAAAAGACTTGTGACTTCACGCCTTCATCTCAATCGCATCATCCACTTCCATCTTGCCATCCACGACTTCTTCTTCTTCCTCTTCTTCCTCCTTTTCGTTTTCCTCCGCCTGATACCTAAGTTGGAATGCCAGGTCAAAGCAGTCTTCCATCAACTGCACAACTGCCGCCTGTCCATCTGGGATTTCGTCTCCAACCATGAATTTTCCGTCCACCCTCATGTTATCAATGGAAGATAGCTTCATAGAATAGGGCCACAGCTCCCGGGGTGATGATACGCCGCCAGCCTTTTGCACTTCGCGAAGGCATTTGCGCAGCGTCTTTAATTGGTTATAGATTGGGAGTAGGGCTTCGGAAACGGGTTCGGAGGAGGTGATGAGGAGGTATATTAATGCGTAAGACTTGCGGAGAAGGAAAAGAAGAGTCTACATTCTACATTAGCATCGAGTCAAGTAGCGAGACATAAACTTGCTTACCCGCTGTGTTTGAAGGCATGCAGGTTTACCTTCGGCGTCCAAGAAGTTACCATCAGGCGTCCTGCTCTCGTCGATACGATCTAGGCGGCGTTGGTAGTCGTAAAGATCGGTTTCTCGGAGAGACCAGGCTTGGAGCAGAGACCGGCTTTCCAGTTGATTGCGAATCGTGAGGAGCCTGTCGAAGGTTTCGCGGAAGGTAGGACCGACATATCCCGGCCGCGCTAGAATGATTTCCGACCACAATAAGCACCTCGTCAGGAGGTCTGATACCAGCTTTTGCGCGGACGGAGACACGTTTTCGGCTGTCTCGCGAAGCATCTTCTCATAGCGTTCTTCCAGAGTCATGTCCGGCGAAAAGCATTGCTTCTCGCGTAGCTCCTTCTCGAGTTCCTTGAGCTGGCGCTGCAGGTCCAGCACCTCATCTCTAGGAAATTTTGATCGCACGTTGTGTGATGACAGAGTTCGGAGGATGGAAACGAGTTTCTCGTATATTGGTGCAAGGTCGGGCGTCAGATGGCTTAGAATTCCTGTCAGCTCCGACTTGGTCGCTTGACAGACATCGATTCGCGCCTCGAGGAGAGTCAAGAGGTGAGGGTCGTAAGAGTTGGCTTCTTGGCCTCGATGGATGCTTTCACGGTAAACTTCCAGCTGGTGACCGATGCCTTCGAGATCCTTGCCACTGAAGAAAGCTGCCTCTTTCAAATGATCCAGTAAACGCTTGATGGTGCTTACGGCTGAGTAGATTGCCGGTGCTTCCGAATTTTTGCCAATGGTCATGAAGGCCAGAGATATGAGCTGGAAGCAGTCGTCGAGCACCGTGTCCACCCTATTCTGCTCATCTCGCTTGTTTGTACGTAGTTCGTTGAGAGAGTGGACCTGGGCGATCAGGTCGTGGAACGTGGTCATGACATCTTCAGATTTGACGTATTTTGTCTTATCAGCCTTGAGCAGCTCGAGTCGAGTGCGGATCTGAATGAGATTATCGAGGATGGGGCGCTCCGAAGGGTCCAGAGGCGCATTCACACGCGGTGAGTCGGTCATGATGAGACGAGTTGTTTTGAGATGGGTATGCGGCGTTGAAGCAGCTGAAGGATATGAGAAAGAAGGGATTTGCGCTCAGTGCATGGAATCTTGACGTCGCAGCGAGGTGAATGCCGATGGGCGGGTACAGGGAAGAGGCGATGCGGAGAGCTGCGGGGCGTCGTTGAGCGGCGCTCTCTAATGAATTAGTGTGGTTTGGTCAGCCCACTCTCACCAACCAGTGCTACAGTACCACCCACCAGTAATAGTGCCACCACCCCTCTAGTAATAGCGCCACCCACCCGTCTCACTCGCTTCCGCCTCCTCCTTCTATGCGAGCCTTGCCGCTGTGGTGGCGATTGAGACCAAAGCTTTTAAGGCATCCACACCTTCTACTCTACTAATCGCGTCGGCAAATACGTTTCTCCGAGCTTCGCATCACTAGTTCCACCCACCACCACCAGAAATTAGCTGTGTACAATTGCAGTGCCATATCAACAAATCCACATTCCACTCCCCGCGAGCCGTCACAATGTCGACAGCCGAACTCGCAGCGAGCTACGCAGCTCTCATCCTCGCCGATGATGGTGTTGAAATCACCGTGAGTTCACCCGCTGCCCCCTGCACGTTTGGCAACCGTCGCTAACTTAAGTCAGGCCGACAAACTCACAACCCTCGTCAAGGCCGCCGGCGTCAATGAATTCGAACCGATCTGGGCTACGCTCTTCGCGAAGGTGGGAGCAATTCCGTTCCTTGCGCTGGAGCTGGAAGAAGCTGCCGATGACAATACTGACGACAATACTGACAAGCCACAGGCGTTGGAGGGCAAGGACGTCAAGAGCATGCTTCTGAACGTGGGCTCTGGTGGTGGTGCTGCCGCTGCTCCGGCTGCCGGTGGCGCCGCTGCTGCTGGAGGTGCCGACGCCGCTGAGGAAGCCAAGGAGGAGGAGGCCAAGGAAGAAGGTGGGTTCTCATCTCGCACCGCTGAGGCCCTGCAGCTTGCTGTCCTGGGTCTCGACGACGAAACTCTTCAGTTCCTCAAGGCAGAACTCATGAAGTCTGCCATCATCATGCAAGCCATTACTGACGAAGCCGTCTAGAGAAAGAAGAGTCCGACGAAGACATGGGCTTCGGTCTTTTCGACTAATTCGACCGATCGACTTCTTTTTCTCTCTGCATCATGGTCCGGCGGGCGTTTGCATGTATAGCATACTACGATTTCCTCATAGAGGGTGCTGGACGGGCGATTTGATCAGCGTGGCCTCTATGTAGCTAGCTGAAATCACGGGGATACCAAAATGAATCTGAGCACTAGCTCTTCACTCACCAGTGCCTCTTTCATGTCGTGAGACTTTCCCTACTACAAACACTAGAAGTGACAGGTTAGATGTGATCTCAATTTAGCCATTCAACTACCTCGTATAACTGTGATTCATAATCTCGCAATTAGCAAGCTAATCGAGAACATTTGATACCACCAACACCTTCGCAATGACCGGCGCTGATGCAATTAGAATGATCAAACATTGGATATGAAAGTGAAACCGCGTGCTGTCCGTGTGTATGCAAATAGAGAAGCTATAACCATCTATCTGCCATCTACCTTTCTTTGTTCGGTCAAGTTTCGCCTTAGAGGCTCTCACGACGAGAAAGCTTAGATGCGCCGATTCTGCGTGTTTCGCTGATACTCATCGACCCTCTCAAAGAAATTGATTCTCGTGCTACTCCCCGTTCTCAGTGGACCATCTCTCTCCCGTGCGCTGGGTCCAGGGTTGACAGCGGCAGAAGCTGCCGGGCCAATGGCGGCACTAAGTGGAGTGGATGGTACTGAGCCTGGAGCGTAGAAGTTCGGATTCTCGCCGTTCTGTGGGCCGCGCGTATTGTCATAGGCAGCCGTTGCCCACGGTGACTCGGCGACGCTACGTGTGGCTTCTTTGAGGATGTTATGGATGGGTTTGCAAAGAGATTTGATCTCCGTTGTTATGCTGGGAAGGGAGAGGTTCGCAACGAGATCGAGCGTGTGCGACCATTCCTGCATTTATGAGTTAGCAAAGGCTTCATGCTATGCAAGTTGGGATAACATCAGCAAGTTGCGAGAAGAGAAATGTACGTACCGCACCTGGACGCCTGAAGTCCTTCCACAAGGCTTTCGATGTCCGCTGCATCTTATCCGTGATGCTGATTGTGGAGAGGCGCTGGTCGAGCGTTTGAACTGCCTGCATCACGCCCTCAAAGCGTGCAAGCATGAGACCTAAGGAACGAGTGATGCTGTGGTCTTCGCCATAATAATTCGCACTGACATCGCGCTCCCGCTTCATACGTTCGTAGGCAGTTGGCAGAATCTCGCTGCAGCGCTCCACCACGAGCCTATGCACCATGACGATTTGCTCAAAGCGCATATCTTCCTCCGTTGGGCTAGGGAAACCGTCGTTTCCAAGGTAGTCAGTCTCAGAAGTTGAGAGAAACTGGTCTAGAGCTTGCAGGTTTGTCGACCGTGGAACCTGGATATCACTGGCAGTCGGATTTGTGGATAAGCGAGAACGGCTTGAAGTAGCTATGATGAAGCTCGGGTTCGGTGAGATACCGTTCACCGCATCGGGGGAAGTTGCACCACTTTGGCCTTCAGCCATAGTCTCGCGACGATACTTCTCAAACATTGGGACAAGCCTGCGTCCTGAGGGTTCTGCTATCAACTGACCGACAAGATCACCAAAGGCAGTTAGCTGGACACTGGTCTGCCACAAGCCCATATAGATGTTGGCGCAACCGACTCCGTTAGATAGGTCGCGATCGGCTAGAAATCCTTTGTTGTCGACCAGATATTGAGCTAAGGCTTCGGTGACATCGTACGTCGTGCAAATTGGAACGTTGAGCTTTGCCACAGCTTCGTTAAGCCTCATTGAATGTATATCGAGTATAATGTTACTCAGCTCGTCTGCAACTTTCATCGCGTCATCGACATGTTTGGTAATTTCGAACCGAAGCTTGTAATTGTCTTCGCCCCAGTCGAACGAACGGATCACGTCGTTAACCTCGGAAGCAAATTTCCAGACCGTGTTGTGCATGAATTCACAGCCTGTCTTGAGCTGATAAATCGGATCATCTAGAAACTCTCGTAAGAATTGAACACATGATTCATGGACAATGCTACCTTGTGAAGTAAATGACTCGAGCGATGGAATAGTTTCGGAGTCAGGTATTTCATCTATCCCGATTGTGGTTGCTTTTACTTTGCTCAGAGCCTCCTCAATTTTAGGAGCCTCGGAAACTCTTGGAGTAACCATGCCGTGACGTTTCGGGCGAACGGTAATGCCACTGGTTTCATCGCCGTTGGTAGCGATGCGATCACTACCCTCAGGTGGTGAGAGCAAGTTGGAACGTTTCAGCATTGCAGGTTGATTTGATCGAAGCCGGCGATGTGAACGAGTGGGTGCAGATGCAGTCGGCTGAGCTTCAGGAGAGATAGCACTCGGAATGCCAAGACTGTCAAGTCCGCTTATGCTGGGTCTCACAGGGAAACGTGTACCAGCGGGTCGAAGCGGTCGAGGAGTTTCTAGTGCGTCCTCACTTGAGATTTATTAGTTGGACGAGCTGGGCGCAATTCAAAAGGACAAACTAACCTTACTTCACCATCCGACTCAATCTGTAGGCGTTGCCTGTTGGTCGCGGCAGTACTGGCTTGCTTTAGGTATTTCTTAACCTGAGTGGTAAGTAATGCCTCGACCTCGTTACCACTTGCTGTAGCGAGAGTGAGGGCATCGAGTATGAGGACATCTTGTGGTGGGAAAACGAGAGGGTTGTCATCAAATTTGAGCATACGCAGGCTAGTCATATCTCCAATTGATAATGGGAGTCGTTCAATCCTGTTTTTCTGGACCGCAAGCACTTTAAGAGATGACAAGTTGCGAATATCTTCTGGAAGTCTCTTAATCCTGTTCCGACTAAGGTCCAGAATTTCGAGCGAAGACAGTTGGAGGATCTACATATTCACACTTAGATAACCGTGCATAGAGTCAACTTCAATATGAACATACAGCTTTCGGAAAATCTCGCAGTGCATTGTAGCGTGCGTTGAGATATCGCAGGCGCTTGCATTCTGAGATGTACTCAGGGAACGACGCCACTCGATTGTGTGATATTGCCAGTCTATAGATCTGAGTTAGTAAATTAAGGAACAAAATTTAATAACAATCAGAACAGCGGATTGGCGCCATTACTTTCAAGCCCTGTCCGCGCCGAAAAGAATGAAGATCAGGTGAGGCTGAAAATGAATGAAGGGGCGCAAAACCAAAAAGTATTAGAAAGAAGTACGATAGGCCCCAAGAAAGGTATATTCGAGGAGTTAGAATTCCAAAAAAAGCCAATGCTACCCCGATAGCGCTCAAAGAAGACGAGTTATAGATGTCTTTGCCAAAGAGATTTCGCTCATAAGACCAAGTGTGCTCTCCATAGGTACGCAGCAGCTACATCTCAAATCGCTTTGAATGATTTTTGAACAGCCGAGTAAATTGCGATGGTGGCCGAGAAGAAACAAGAGTGAAGCCGATGAAAGAAGTGCGTACCTTTCGATCTCAACCTTGATAATGTCAATGACTTCGTCGGGGAGCCTGGTGATATTTCTGTGGCCTAAATCGACGGTAACGCCTGGCTGCTGGAGATCATTGGAGACGACACCGTCTCTGCCTCGTCTCATCTCATCGCGGGAGACGTCGATGGCCTCCCGAGCCATTGCGATAACTTCATCGTCGGTGGGCGTCTGGCCGGAGCCCAGGGGCCCGATGGTCAGATCAACGCTCATGGCGCGTCCCGGACCGGTGGCAGCATGTCTAGAATGGCAGAATGGTGGAAAATCACGTCGTGGTCGAGTGTTTCTTGATGAGCATCAGCACGTCGCAGTTTGGCCCTGAGGTGCATACATTTTTGCACGTTTTGGTCGCAAGTGGCGGCTCAGGGGAGACCGCGCCCGCGCCTGCACCAATAAGCCAAAGCATCCTGGTCGTCCACTCGCCTGTCAGAAAACCTTCCGGGTCCGTCCGGCTCATCTTTAACTCAACCTCATCCCTTCCCTTGTCTCAGTTAGAGGCCTTGGCCCGACACGAGGCCCTTTGAAGATATTTCTACCCTATGAACGGCACTTCACCCATTCCGCATCGTTCAGTGTCACCGTGTGTTCAAATCTCCTTATCGCACTGTGGCTCGAACCATGCCATGATGAGGAAGAAACGGAATGTTACAGAACACGGAGTATGGTATTCGTGGCGCTATTTCCTTCTGAAAAGTGTTCTAGTTGTTTTCAGCAACTGTAGATGAATTCTATACGCGTAAAAGCAACCTTTATTGTCTCATTTGTACGTCGTTCCGAGATTACTTCTCGTTGTCGGAAATTCTGGTGGATTCCAACGCTTCTTCTAACTCTTGTGTCGCTGCATATGACTAAATCACGTACGGTACACTCTCTAAGTAAATTGAAAGGTGTCGCTCTTCGACTTTAACATGGAAAGTACCCTCCCAGTGCCAACCACTCTCTCCAGCTTCAGTGCATCGTATTTTGAAAACATGACTCGTACAACTCCTTCGCCTACAGCCAGCTTCCCCTCCTCTATGCTCCTCTCCACCATACCAACAAGCTCTCGGTAGTGCAACTCATTGTCGGGAAGACCGTAGAAGACAACTCTCTTCACACCCTTAAGACGGTATCGAAAGAAGTGATGTGCCCTTCCACTGTACAACAGGACGGACTGCTTTCCCGACAGAAAATGGCTCCTTGCTCTTCTCACTTCTTTATCTTGCGGTGTGAAATTCTCAGAGATTGCGCCGAAAGATATGTTCTGAGCTGCGAGCGATGTGGCGAAGTAGTTTCTCACTCGCACGAAATCGAAGTATGAGGGAATGAAAATCAATATACCTCGGGCTCGGTCGGGAGGCGCAGGGTAGCGTGTGAGAGATGGTAGGATAGATGCAGAGAAGAACTTGAAGCGTTGTTCCGGATCGCTCGTAATAGAAGTACTACTGAAGCGGCTGAATGTTTGCTTTATCTGCAAACCGCTTTGAGTGATGTCGACTATCGCGCCTGGATATTCTGGTGCAAACTTTACTTTGCCAAAAACGTTCTTGCAATGCTGAGAGAAGAGGGCGTTCAGCTCCGGCGCCAGATAGGCACTGAAAATTAGTGTTTGGCGGAGATATTTGGCTTGGCCATCAAGGTACCATGGCCTAACCCGAGAGAAATCGCAGCCGTGTGCTTCACGTGGTTGGAGATTCAGGTGAGAAAATATAAGCGCGACATGATCCCAATTTTGCATAAGAAGTGCTTCGCCTTGGTCGACAATGACGAGCTCGATTGAGGAGAGGAAATCGTAGTCTCCGCCCTTTTGCTTGTCTCCGGACTCGATTGCACGTCGAAGACCGAGCGGCGAAGCGAGGATAAGGTCTGCGTTGTAAAATTGTGCAAAGAACTTGATGGTCTTTCGGGTGAATTTGATGCCCAAACGGAACATGTCATCGTCGTTACCTTCGAAAAGTTCAAGGAAGTCGTCCGGCTTGTCGTTCATATTCTTCTCTTCTGCTTCAGCGTATTGATCTTCGAAGCGCTTTTTGTTCTCTTGCTGTTCTGGTTGACTCAATTCAAGCAAGGACTTAACTACTCTGACGCACGCATGCCTTGTTGGTAGGATCATAAGAACTTTTGGTCTCGTAAAGCCTTGATCACGGTATTCGACTGTATCATCTGCGTCTTTGAGAATTCGAGCATTGTTCTTGATCACGCGATCTCGTGTTTTGAATATGTGATTCAAAGCATGAAGACACATGAGTGATCGTATATCCGAGGCATTCTTAGTCGTTCGAGCTCCAAACAGCATATCAGAATATCGAAAAGTCGGTGCCGCTATTGCTCGCTGGACTTCGCTCAGTTGCGAAAGCAATCTGTCGGCTGGGTCTTTCAGCTTTCTCTTCAAAGGTAAATCTGCTGCAGTCTTGAATGAGAGCTCAAATTGCTCCCTCGGAAAAGTTTTGCCTTCCGGTACCGCAAAGGTACATTTACCCAGCGTTCCCAAGTCTCTCCTCTCCGTAGACCAGTGATTTTCTGACACTATCTCGATCATCTTGGATAGCGCCTCTCCATCTGGAGCGCCGAAATGCTGTTCAAAAGAGTCAGATGGGCTCTCGTCGTCCTCAGCATCTTCGTCTGCGAATTCGTTGTCATCAGGTTCACCGGCATTGTCACTATCATCTTCGGAATGTACAGTGGCATCCACTTCGCCATCCGGTGGGGATTCTATCTGCTCCACATCATCGGGGTTCGTGTTGGTAACTAATTCGTTTTCTCCAAACGGCGCGATTCCCTTCCTACTGCTTAGTTTTCCAGAATCAATACGCCGACGTTTTCTTCGAGGCCCTTCTTCCTCATATCTTTGGCCAAAGGATTGCAATAGAGTACTGTATGCGTTTGATGGGACTGCGCGTTGGTCTAATTCCTCCTCATCGCTGGAAAGATGCTGGTCGTCTGACAGTTCAACTTCTTCATCTTGCCCAGGCTGGTCATCAGGTTCCACAGACTCTTCTAATCGCGACGACAGAAAAGATTCTTTTGATTTGGTTCCTCTTGTAGACGTACGTCCTCTCCTCGGACCTCGATGGCGTATTGGTGCCATACTTGCTGTTGTCTTGAAGTTTGTTGAAGCGTGATGTCCGATCTACAAAAATTTAGATGCAACCTTCGCGAAAAGTTGCCGTTTTCTGCGAAGCGAAAATTCACCCACAAGCGCGGTGCTGCACCAACGGCCAACTTCCATTCAAGAGCTTTCAGCCCTGCAAGTTCTCTATCTCTGCCATCACCTCCAAAATGGCAGACACTGACGCGTTTCTGCATTTGGCTCGACCTTTAGGCCCAGCATCTGTCGGTTCACAACCTTCAACCGCACCTCTCTCTGTCGTGATACAGCCCCAGGTAGGTCCACTCCAAATCCACAAGCGACATCATCTAATAACAGAATCTTGCAGGCATTATTCTCTATCCTCGATCACTCACTTCGCCGAAACCCAGACCAAGAGCGTGTAATCGGTACGCTTCTAGGCCATCGCAGCGAGGATGGAACAGAAGTTGAAATCCGCAACTGCTATGCTGTACCCCACACTGAGACCACAGAGCAAGTAGAGGTGGATATGGACTACCAGAAGCAGATGCTTGCACTTCACCTCCGCGCAAACCCACGAGAGGTACTAGTAGGATGGTACGCCACGAGCAACGAGTTGAATACCTTCAGCGCTCTCATTCAAAACTTCTATGGCCAGCAAGGCGACGGAACGTGGCCGCATCCTGCCGTACACCTCACTTTATCTACGGTTCCTGGAAAAGACATAGAAGCTAGGACTTATATCAGTGCGCCTATTGGAGTCACGGCTGAAAGAGCGGCAGATAGCTGTCTCTTCATTCCTGTGCCATATGATATCAGGTATGGCGAAGCAGAGAAGAGCGGCCTTGAAGTTATCTCCGCTGCCAAAGACAGGGAAGATAGAACGCAAAGCGTCGTTACAGACATCGACAGTCTGGAGCATGCGATTGAGAATGTTCTCGAGATGCTGGAGCGAGTGAGCAATTATGTCAACAATGTACTTGACGAAGAGGCGACGCCGTCAAGTGCGCTGGGCCAATTTTTGATGAACACGTTGAGCTTGGCACCCAAGGTGGACCCGGCAGATATCGAGAGGGATTTCAACAACCATATTCAGGACGTGTTGGTGGTGTCGTATCTCGCTAACACTATTCGAACGCAGATCGATTTGTCGAATCGACTAGCCACGGCGGCATTGACTCTAGGCTCTGGTGATGGTAGTAGTGGAGGCCAAGGATCCACAGAAGGCGGACAGAAGAGCGGTGGCCAGCAGCGTGGAGGAAAGGGTAGGCAACAGAATCGACCACAGCAAGAGCAGTAAGCCCTTTTGGCTCTATTTCGCTTCAATGGTTTCGTAGGGCCAAGGCGGAGTCACAGGGATAGAGCAAGGCGTTGAGGGCAAATATCAGACTCGAGCTCTTAAATGTCAGCCCATGTACATGGACACGATATCGGGGAATGTGTCTATGAGACGATCATCAAAGGCGTACGTAGGTCGCGAATAGCGGCTTCAAATGATATTCCACAAACAAACATTTGATTAATATTGTGATATAAGCACACTTGCATCCTTTACTTTGGGACAGGGTTGATTTGCTACGATCTCGTGGTCTGGCACTACGCCATTTTTGAATGGTACTTGTAGCGCGTGGCTCTCCATATTTAATGGATAGTCGGTGTAGTGGCCTTCACCATCTGTATCGACCGCAACGATCACATCGCCCTCCTCAATCCACAGATCTCCTGTACCGTTGGGTAGTCTGACATGTGCAAGTCCTTTCAGCTGGATAAACAACATAGGATGCGGCGGATGATGAATGCCTTGAATACGTCAGAACACCGCATCTGTTTTCTAGAGCACGCGAATCACAGCCAAAAATGGACTTGAAATAGCTCACCTTCCTGGCTATTGGGTGGCAGAACTACGTATGTAACATTTGAGACAGCTGCCAATTGCATAGACTTGCCCACCGTTGGATACTCATAAAATTGCTTTGCGAATCGCCAGCACTGGAATCGTGCAGCATTATCCGGCCCGGTCGATGTTACAGCTGTTAAGTACAGGTGTTGAGATTCCCAGCATACTGCAAATCGTAGGGCCAGAGCAATAATCCAGATGGCGCCCGAGAACATCATTGTGCTTGAATGAGTTCCATTGTGTTTGACGCCGCAGATGCCCACTACTGTATTGCCTCAGGCATCGACTAACTATTCGCACAATAACTCCCTCTCTTTAACATCCTCAATGAAGAAAGACCTTGAGGTTTAAGGTAATATTTGAGTTCATGGTAAGCGTGCTGAATTGCTCGTGGACACCAGTGCGGCGTGATGAAGCCAAGACGCTCTTTTGGTCTCGAGTTTGGATCCATGTTGTTTGTCATCGTGGACTCTTAAGGAAGAATAATCGTAACGGCGGCATGGTCGATACCTCAGTCATGATACCATAGGCAGTCGTTTCAGTTCGTGTGTCGTCATCATCTCCTCACTAGAGCATATCCTCATCATCGTCCGCGGTTCCAGCATAACCGTTCTCCCTCTCTTCATTCTCCCGCTCTCTTCTCGCCTGTTCCTTGGAGGAGCCAATCTTTCTAAGACCATCAATCACGCCTCCGATGAAAGCTCTTCCTTCCGCAACCTCCATACCTCCCACGCCGTTCATATTCACGCCTCCTCCTGCCTCAAGGATATCAACTCCGGCTCGCAATTTGGCCATTCGAACCTCCCTCAAATCTCTCATCAAGCGCCGAACTTGGGCCGTATCCTCAAAGTCATCCGGGGCCGCTTCTAGCAGGAGCTCGCCAAACTCAAGCCAATGGTATGGAAGTGCATTCGGTGGCGCGTTGGCAACGGATGAGGGAAGGAAAGGTGGGCTTGCGGTATCGTCTCCGTCTGCCGAAGGAGGTAATGGTGGAGGCGGTGAGAAGCTATCTGTGTGTTGTGTCTCAAACTCGAGAATTGCCGTCAAAGCGTCTGGATGTAACCATGGTGGAGGATAGATATTCACTCGGCGCTGTCGTTTCAAGAGGAGAGCTAACCACAGTGGAATACTGCTTCTATGTGGCGGCTGCAAAGCTGGAGTTTGACCCTGAAATTCAATTGTTAGCTTCCAAGGTCTCGAATTGTTCATGTGTTGATAGACGCATGCGGTGTCTTGAGATGTCCATAGCGGTGAGAAGTACTGACTCCAAGAAGTGGTATAGCCTCGAGTCGCTGTCTGGGTATCACCGTGACAAGTTCCATTTCACAAAGGAATGCAACCTCAGAAGGCATTAAACCAGGAGGTAAAGGTAGCGCCATGGTGAATTGCTGATTGTGTAGAAACCGACAGTTTGAATTTCTGTTCTGACGTGGTTACGATATAGCTAGACGCGACGCGTCCTTGGATCTCCGATCGATCTCCGCAGATAGAGTATTTGATCTTGCAACGTATTTTTCAGCCACCGTACATCACACCTCAAAGAATTTACTAAACAGCTGAAGGTCGATAGTCGTTATCATGAGCTCAGGCAATGGTGCTGGCAATGAAGCCATCGTTCTGGTGCTTACCATGGTATCCGTGATACTTCCTGCGTTGTGGAAAGCACAAGTGACTAGTATCGTGCCGGAGCCTTACCTTGTAGGTGAAAATGTATACATCCAGGAAACGTTGATACTGATCGATGCAGGACGAAGTCTTTCATATCCGCCAGGCGCAAGCATACTGTGCTGGCTATTTTCACGTCTGGGATAGCAAAATCACCACTCCTCCAGGTCTGTATTTTGCGGCATGGGGTTGGAACAAGCTATTTGGCTGCAATGTGGATATGCTCCGCTACCTCAGTGCTACTTGCCTGGGTGTTTTCTTCACTCAAGCCCTGTTCTCTAGTGATATCATCGACTTAGTTCAGCGTGGGAAGTCCACGAGGACTTTAAAGGAGGGTGGCAGTTATGGATTCCAGGAATGGCTGAAGGCATTCAACATGATGACGTTCCCGCCGCTATTCTTCTTCTCAGCATTATTCTATACCGACGTTGCCTCGACAGTTCTCGTGTACCTTTACTTTCAGCTCTTCTTGAACCGTTTGATGGTAAATGAAGAGAACGTTCGCAAGGAGGTTATTCAAGTTGGTCTGGGAATAGCGTCTCTTCTGTTCAGACAAACGAATGTCTTCTGGGTCGCTGTGTTTCCTGCTGGACTAGCAATCATTCAGGGTACCAAAGCTTGTTCTCCAGACCGATCATCCACAAACAAAGGACCACAGTCATTTGCTCAAGTTGTTCAACTAGCCTGGAAGGAATCGATTGTCTACGACCCTCCGGTTGCCGAAGCATGGCTCGACGATTACATCAAAGTTGGCTTGTCAATTGCTATCGTTGCCGGACTCAACATTGGAAGCATCACATCTCGGCTTTATCCATCTCTCATGCTACTCAATGTCTTCGTAGCCTTTGTCGCTTGGAACGGCGGCGTTGTCCTTGGTATGACCTGTTTTCTTCTTCTTACATCCAGGAGTCTAACAGTGTTTGAATAGGTGATAAATCGAACCACATCGTTACTATACATACTCCGCAAATGCTTTACATCTGGCCATACATGCTCTTTTTCTCCTGGCCGCTTACGATACCCACGGCATTCAAAATTATGCAGGGATTTTTCTCTGCACCGAAACCATTGACTCTTGTACTCCGACGTATTGCAATCTTCTCCGCATGGACTGCTCTTGCCCTTGCAGCGATTCATTTCAACACAATCATTCACCCATTCCTTCTTGCAGACAACAGACATTACACGTTCTACGTCTTCAAGATCATCCGCCAGCATCCGGACTTACTCTACTACGCCGCACCGGTCTACGTCCTCTCAGCCTACCTTATCATCCAAACCCTCGGCACCACACCGCCTCCACCCGAACCCGCAGCAGAGTCCTCGTCCAGCACCTCCGCACCGGCCAAACCGGCCATCGGCAAAGGCACGATCGCGAACCCAGAGGAGCCAGGCTGGGTTTGCGCGGGCGGCGTGCGCGCGTCGTTCGTGCTGGTGTGGGTGGCAGCGACGGCGCTGACGTTGGTGACGGCGCCGCTGGTGGAGCCGCGCTACGCGATCCTGCCGTGGCTGTTCTGGCGCGCGCACGTGCCGGCGGTGTCGACGGCCGCGCTGCTGCCCGCGCGCGTCAAGGCCCGCGTCGATAGCAGGCCGCCTGGCCGGGCGCTGGCGCGCGCCGACGCCCGCATGCGCATCGAAATGGTGTGGCATTTGGTTGTTGATGGGGTGGCCGCGTGGGCGTTCTTGTATCGTGGGTTTGAGTGGCCGGGTGAGGAGTATAGGGCTGTTGTGCAGCGGTTTATGTGGTAGGAGGCTTCAAGGGGTGAAGGATAAGGTGGAGTTGGTCGAATTCGTTGTCGCGCTTGGAGTCAAGTAGTCGTCAGAATATCAGAATTGAATGCGTCACTTTTAAATCGTCTAGGAGCTATGCCTTGTGGAAGGGGTATTTCTAAGCAAGAAGCTATTGGAATGACTAGGATCCAAGACGCCTTCTTAGTTGGGAAAGAAACTACATGTACATCATATGCTCCTTGAATGCTTCATGCCACAAAACAGCAACACCGTTTTAATCTCTTCCTCTCATGTCCGGAGTCAAGGCCATACGCTTGCTGTATGGACTCAAAGAGCGTTCTCTAGCAGGCCTTGGAGCTTCCCGGGGAGATGGAGACCGTTTCGATCGAACGAAATCGGGCGCCTTGCCAGAATACTTATCCCACCGCACGCCGGACCGAGGATCCATCCTCGGATCCTTATACGTCTGGCTTCCAGCATCGCGATCTATGTCCAGCGAAGTTCGACGATCTTGTAGTCGTATTCGGTCATCACCAACGGCCGAGACTCTTCCCTTATCACCACCTGCTCGAACTCCGCGTCCGTCGGTGGTGACAACCGTGGATCGGTGATGGCGTCCCGGCGGGCTTGATTCAAGATTTGGTCCGCCTTCCGGCGACAGTTCTCCGCGACGAAGCGGCGGACTTGGTCTTCGATGCAGCGGTGATTCGTGTCGTAGAATAGGAAGTGGGCTTCGACCACGTTCGGATCCAGCATGCGAACGCTGCTTTGGAGAACCATGTACACGAGCATTTCGATGTTCACGACGCCGAGAGCGTGACCGCGAGCGATTGGAGGAGCGGTCGCGCCGCGGGGACGGCGAGCGAGGGGAGCGGGAGTTCCGGGTCCGAGGTTCTTTGGGATAGGATCGTTTGGACCGAGATTTGGGTACGGAGTCGGAATGAATCGATGGCGATCGCGACGAAGCTTGACGTCGTCTCCGATCTTGCGGAGGCGAAGGCGAAAAGCGGCTGGCATTTTTACGAGAAGCGCGATAAGGTGGAGGTGAAGATGAAAGCCGCCGACGCGGTGGTGGCAACGGCGAGGGTGAGCGGCGAGAGTTTGTGGATATGGTGGATACTGAGTCCGAATCAAACGATGCTATCGATCTCGATCGTCTTCTCTTGACTGCTTTATTGCCGGCGTCCGGCTCTTCGTCGTCTAGCGGTCGCTTGCCCTTGAGCTGCTCGGTGTTTTCCTTGAGGTTCGACTCTGTGAGTCCCTTCCTGAAAGAACCGTGAGTGAGTACTTTTATGCGAAGCCATATTCGCTGCGAATGGCATACTTGCGCCGAAATTCTTCTGGGACTTCTTCGTTGAGTTTGGGAACAAGTTTGGGGTTGCGAAGTTGTTGTGTTCGCGAGGGTCGTGAGCTGTATGGGCGTTCCTGGAGAGGCACGGTGCACTCAAAGGAGTAATGACGTATATAACACTCCAGTTAGTATGTAACGGCAGAATTGTGAAGAGGCAAAACCTATCTCTTCGCAAGCATTTCTGACACAGAGTGCTCGGAGTGGCCTTGGATGGCTTCGGAGGGCGATAGAGCGGCTTCATCTTAGGATCCGAAGGGCTGGAAGTGAGATGAAGTGAGAGGTGCAAAGATAGATGAGCTGCTATCCCATAGTAATAAGCTGGGAAGCCTGGTCACAAGTTGCGGTTGAAGTGAGGGAAAGCTTCAGTACGGACCGATTGAAGCCAGAGCGTATCTCAGCCAAATTCCCAATGCAGCCTTATGCTCCAATCACAGCCGTCCAATGGGAGCAAAGTTCGGAGCCCGAGATTCGCCGATCCGGGTCACTGACTCTGGCTTGCACGCTGTGTGCTGGCGGCCTTTAGGCTGCTTGGAGTGCGAGAAAGTGCAACAGGGAATTGCTCGGTCAACTCCAATTCTCACCGCAACCTTCCGCTTCTCAACCGCCATTCCCTTAAGGAAAGCGCGGTACGGCCAACTCCTATCTCCTCTGCTACTCTCGAACCATCAAACAGCAGCTCGTCAAATAAAGCTGCACTGTTTGACGGGCTCGGCAGACTGCAGCCTCTCGTCGCTTGGGTCTCTCCCGCAAAAAGCTCATTCCATCTTCTACTCGCTTTGACGGCTCTGCGACAAACATCCGTCCATCATCCCAACACTCTGGCCGTCTACTAAACCTCCGATGTCCTCTCGACACCAGGATGCTCAGTTTCGCGTTGGCGATTCCGTCCGCCCTTGAGCAACCTTTTACTTGACCCTTCTTGCTTTCTCCGGAGTTTAATAGTTTTCTTAGACGGCGCTGGTGTCGCATCCTCTTCCCACGACTGCGAAGCTCCTTTCTGTTTCTTCCAAAAGAACACACAAAGTGCTACGTTTCAACATGGCATCCATTCAACAAGGCGCGCCTGCTGTCAAGCCTACATTTGCCAAGGTTCGTCATCGTCCCAATCACAGTCCCGCAACATCCATATTAAATGCGGTACAGGTTGCTGCCTCTGGCTACAAGCCTTCTAATTCCAATAAACAGCAGAATTCACTTCCGAACACACAATCCAAGCTGGCAGCAGCTGAGCCATCTCCTCAACCTTCCGTTTCGGAGAATAAGCCAGTGGAAGACAAACGCAACGGGGTCACCAAGGTCGACTCCTCAGGTGTTGGGAACAACTACACCGCTGTGGGAGCGAATGATAGATCCAACCCTCGAGAAGCGACTAAAACCTCAACGCCGGTATCTCACATTAAGCGAGAAGAGCAAAACTCTCACGATGGAAACTCAGGTCCCATTTCTACGAGTACAGACGACGGAAACACTCAGCTCTCCTCGTCCAACAGTTCTGCAAAGCAAGGACCATTGGATAGCAAGAGTGTAGTATCCGTCGCTACTTTCGGAATGGATGAGAAAGAGTCTCTTCGTCCCGAAGATAGCGCCAGCCTCAAAGCTACAGAGGAAGAAGATCGTCTGTCCGCTCAAGGCTCCGGTGCTGCCGGATCTCGAGTTGGCTCTGATAGTGGTGCTCGCGCTTTTCGAGATCAGCTACGTGAGATATCCAACGTGGCGGCTCCAACACCGCGCGGCGCAACTACCAATCGCTTCGCTCCCACCATGATTCTTAATTCAGCCGCTGCGTACGATGAAGCTGTAATACAGAATAGTGCCCAGCTTTCCTCCCTTACTCAACCAATGCCAGTAATGATGCCATCTGCTGTGCCAGACGATAGGCTCATCGAAGCATTGGCATCGGGACGTGATCGAGTCTGGGTGCTGAAGCTTGAGCAAGATATCATTGACTTTGTGAAAGATTCCAGGTCAGTTATTCAATCTCTATATTATTCAAGGGTTTCATTTGCTAACTCTACACAGCGAGAACGAGCTAACTCTGCCTCAATGTAATTCCTTCTATCGCATGCTAGCTCATAAGCTTGCCGACTATTACATGCTCGATCACACAGTTGACGCAACCATCACCGGAGCTGCTGTCGTGATCAGGAGAACCCCATTCTTTCCACCACTGTACGTAAAGACTTCCTCACCAAAGGTCGGAAAAGCGCTTACTTACATAATCAGACCGCCGCCGTTGTCTGGACTTCCAAGTGCTTCTAGTGTAGCCAGCACGCCACCACCAAACGTGCCAGCAAGGAAGATTATGAGGCGAGGAAACGATGGCAATCAATCCTCATTTCCTTCCACGACTGCTAACTCTGAAGGTCCCTCCAAAGCAACATCGGAAGCTGGAGGAGAGAGTAACAGTGATGGTGGTGCCGCAGCCAACGACGCACAAGGAAAGACTACCATGACACGCGAAGAACGTGAAGCAAAGTACCAGGAAGCTCGTCTCAGAATCTTTGGCACTCTTGACAAAGGAGATGGCAACGACCTCGAAACCAAAGTTGAGGAGGCCAACGAATCGCGCGCTAGTTCTTCGAGTGAAAAGAAGAAATCCAAAAAGCGCAGCGATAGTGATGACTTTGAACCGCGTTCAGTGTTCCCAGGTCCTCCCTTCTATCCACCTCAGGGCTATGAAAGCGGTGGAATGGGCTATTACAGCCAACTTCCAATGGTCCAAGGCAGTCAGTATCCAATAATGCCTCAGCATGGACCAGTCGCATATCCGAACGGCTTCCAGCAGATGGTGCAACCTGATCCGCAGGTTCAGTATCAATATCCTGGCTCACCATATGCGATGTATACTCATCCGGCAAACCCCGAGTATGATCTAGCTGCATCGTTTCAGCGAGGGATGCAGTCATTCCAGAATGCAAGCCCATCACCGCAAATGCAAATGAGATCGCCAATGGCGCAGTCAACCTTCCCACAAGGCCAATTCCAAGCCCCGGCTACTCAGTACAACCAACAGTGGGCACCAATGCCGTACAGTCAACAGTACCCTCAGGCAATGTACATGGCTCAGCCGTATTCTGATCATCCAATGGCTGGTGCTGGTCAGATGCCTCCAAACGGCCAATATTCATACCAACCGCCAAATCCTGCCTCGCCTTTCCAAAATGGACAGCAGAAGATCCAGCCTCCAATGCAGCAGTCATTTGTGGGTCGCCAGTTCAATCCTCAAAGCCAAGCCTTCGTCCCAGGTCACCGCATTCCTCCAATGCCTCACTCTCAACCGTCGCAAATGCAATCAATGGCGGCAATGCAGCCAATTCAGATGGTTCATACGCCTCGGATGCACAACCAGTCAATGCACGTACCTGCGTCAGGACCGCAGCCTATGCCATCGGTTTCCAGGCAAACCTCTTCATCATACAACTCTCCGCGGCTCCCAAACCCACCAGCATCGCTCCCGCAGAACCCGAACGCCAGCAGCACACCAAACAACAGCGCGGCCCTCCCAGCGACGACGCAGCCGCCGCTCTCGCACCCGCTGCCGACGCCGCCAAACCCAACGTCCAGCATCGCGAAGTGGGGCACGCCAGCGCACCTGCCGGCGAAGCCGCCGCCGCCAGCGACGCTCGAGCCGCTGAAGTACAACGAGCTGACGCGCGCGTACCAGGGGCTGCCGGGCATGCCGTTCGTGGGCCCCAACGGCGTCAGCACCATCAACGGGAGCGGCGCCGGGCCCGGCGCCGGCTACTCGGGCGGCGTCAACGGTGCCGCGCCCGCCGACAGACCGCCCGCCAAGTGAGGCGGCTCGCCGGACGTGTGAGCCGAATGGGCGCGTGGCGGCGGAGGCCCGCGGGCTTGCTCTTTCTTGGCGCCGCGGACCGCGCCGAGCATCGGTGGGCAAAATTGGCGTGCAAGGCTTTCTTTTCCGTTTCTGATTCTCCAGAGCTTCGGCATGGGTGGTGGGCTTGGCGTTGGTATGGTCATCATGGCGTGTTTATGGCGTAGTCCGGTCGGCGCGATCTAATGGCTTTGAATCTGATTCTTTTCGTCCGCGATCATATATGTTATGGGTGGGATGGTTTGCATCGGGTTGGGAAGTGGGATGGCGCAGGCAGGATGAGTAGAAAATTTCAAAGCTGTTATCCTTAGGGCAAAGGCCCAATTTTCGAGACTGTGATTGAGATTGTGAGCTTATTGACGGTAAGATATAAGTTTTCCTTCCATTTCCATGTCAGCACTATCAGATCTTGCCTTAACACCCCAGCCCGTCTTAATCGCCTTGCGCCTTCTCGCAAATTCCGATCAAAAAACTCGATTTCCGACCAACTATCTAACGACATTGTAGAACAACTCTGTCGACTAGCACCGATAGCAATCTGGCCATTGTAAAGCCGTGCGAGCCCCGAAGGCGTGTGAATCTGAGACCCGAAGGCTACCTTCGGAGTCTCATCGGATTGCGGCCTGTGGACGAAGGTAGAAATGCATGCGGTCGACGTTGAGCGAGAGAAATATCTATGTCTTTCTCATTAGGTTTACTCGGCAACAAGCAGGCATATGACCCTTACCGTTTGTATAGTAGCCGCCGTCCGAGTGCATCAGCACACCTTGCTCGAGTAGAGAGGCCTCGACTACAGTATGGGCCCGGTATACCCAAAGGCCGCGGACTGCGCGATGGGCACGTCCAGGGTCGTGAGAATTTGGCTCTAATAAATAGATCAGCTTTATAGTTCGTGCCGGGAAGCAGTCAATCCCTCAAGATTTATTAATGATAGATTCAACTGGTCATTGTTACCTGGATCGTTGGAAGCACCAGGTTCTCCACGCCGCCATAGTCGCTTCAATGCGTCTTTAACCTCTGACCAGAAACACATTATTAGCAAACTGATAATTCCGATAATGACTGGAATCGGTAGAGAAATGAACAATTAAAGTCTTGTGCCAGAATGTAGAAGCTTTCATTTGGATGAAATTATGCCGCAGAGACCTGCGAGGCATAAATACGGCTCAACTTTGAATTCGGTCTCGGCGGGGTCATTTGGTGCCTGCGCCCACGTGCTGTGCCGGCAGCGCCCCCCGAAGGAGGTGGCCACGGCCGCTTCGCGCGTCCGCTAAAATTAGAGGAGTCCCACTAAGATCCCCACTAAGACGCCGGTCCTGGACAATAAGGAACTTTTGGCATAACTTTTGACACTGCAAATACCACAATCGATTTTTCCTTAATGTTCGATATCTAGCAGCCATTCAGGCTTAAAAATATACTATAAAACCTATATGAATAGAAAATTGCTTTCAAAATGGCGACGTTATTGCGAATTTGGTGAGTTTCGGTACTTCGGAGGGGGGCAGAATCTCGGCAGCCCCTAATCTAAGATCTTTTACTCCAAAGCACTTCGCTCTCTACTTGCTGCCCTGCCATCCGAAACCGCTCTACCAGTCGGGGTTCATGTCCCGTGCAACACTAGGCCCTATTGGAAGAAACCGTCGCCGACGGTTTCCTCCGACATTGGTGGTGATGCAAGCAGGCTCAGCAATTTCGTGCGAGCAAGTAGCATGGCACTGGAGGATTGATGGGTCAAGCAGGCAGAACGTTTCCATGGCGAGTTCAATCTGGTAATCCCGTGAAGGAAGAACATCAGCATTTAGTTGAAGCCTGTTGGACATCACAGGTTGCAAAACCGCATATCAAAGATGGATTATGGGATCGTTCAAGCTCTTCCTTGGTGCTGCTACGCTACTTCTCTCCCTCGTAGTTGCAGACTGGCAACACCGCTCACGACTGGACCTCTCTCCATCAAAACTGAACATCACCGTCCCGGCGACATCGTCTGAAAAGGGCTGCCCTTTCATTGCGCCATATCCTGGCCACAAAGGTGAAGGTCCAGTTCAACCTGGTGTCTATATCTTTCGAGATAATGGTGATCTTGTCTGGTCTGGTGTCGGCTATTTTGTTGGTTGGGTTGCTCATTTTCGAACGGCATCCTGGAAGAACGAGCCGGTTCTCTATGCATTCCAGGGGGAGCTCGACGCTTTGCACGAGAGGATGTATGGCAATCATGCCATTTTGAACAACGACTATGAAACTGTGAAGATTGTCAAGGCTGCGCACCGCAAACTGCTTTCTACTCACGAGTTCCGAGTTGTGGGAGACAAAAGTATTCCGATTGAGGTACCTGTCCCATTGCCTGTGGATCTAAGTCCATGGGGAGGAGATGAAGGGCAGTGGTGGATTGTATCAAATGGCTTTCAAGAGATTGACACCGAGACTGGGCAATTGATCTTCGAATGGTACAGCTTCGATCACGCTGACAAGATCGATCCAAAATGTTGGCAAGCCAGCATTTCATGTTTCAACGGTATTCCACTAACTCCCTCCCCATAGATAGCCATTTCTTGTTGAGTGATAAACCAGAGTTCTATAGCCGAAACGGTACTAAAGCATGGAACTACCTTCACATCAACAGCGTGGACAAGAACAGCAACGGCGACTATCTGATCTCAGCTCGAAATTATGCTGCAATCTCTACGATTACCTAACGGGAGAATGGGTGACATCATCTGGCAATTGGGTGGAAAGCATGGCTCAACCTTTAAAGTGTCTGAGGACGTGAAGTTTGCATTTTAGCATGATGCCCGCTTCTTGCAGACCTCTTCAGACGGCTCCGTTGAAACCATCTCATTTTTCGATAACGCAGCTCATACGAAAGCAGAGCCAATCAATGAGTTCTCACGGGCACGAATTGTGGAGCTTAACCATGCAGAGGGGACAGCAACTGCAATAAAGACATTCCTGCTCCAGATGGACTGTCAGCACTATCGCAAGTAAACGTGCAGGTTACTCCAGGTGGCCATGTTTTCGTTAACTGGGGGAAGCCGGAGCGATTACTGAGTTCTCCTGGGAGGATGGACGGGTCCCTTTTCATGCGTATTTGGACTCTGCCCCAGTGGGAAAGTCTGTACAAAGCTATCGGGGTTTTCGTTCAAACTGGACCGGATATCCCAGCGAAGAACCTGCCATAGTAGCTTTGAAGAGCGAGGACGGAAAAGTTTCGGTCTTCGTATCTTGGAACGGCGACACGGAAACGGCATTGTGGCGCTTCTACAACGACTCAGGGCGAGGAAAACTGCTAGGAAAAGTAGAGCGGCATTCATTTGAAACTGAATTTGCATTCTCTGGGCGTGACGTTGTTAGAGTCTACGCCGAAGCCATTGACACAGCCGGGAAGAAGCTTGTACGGATGGCTACAGTGAAGGCTCAGAAGGAAGTAGATGGACCATCGCAGGGAAAGGATACTGCTGACCAGAGATATCAATATCCTCTAGGAAGCCCGTAAGTGTAAGCCAGAAATGTCAAATCATTATACGCAAACTGCCATGTTTGAAGGTCAGACAGAACTCTTCGAATCAAAACCTGCCCTGTCAGTACCAGAGTCCGTCCCCACCAAATCCTGGGCAGCCTGTTCCCGTTAGCTTGCTCCCTGGAGCCTATTCCCAGTAGCCACTCTTTCCTAGGCCTGGGTGGTGTCACGAAATTGGTCGGAGACTATGAGGAGTGGACGAAACCAATCGATTGGTCTAGCTAACAAGAGGTTGAGCAAGGAGGGAAGGCCTTTCCTCTCGCCTCTCCTTGGTACTAAACAGTGTCACGTGATTACCACATGTCAATTCGTGACATCACCCTCCCCTTGGTTTCGTCTTCTAACTTACCTAATTTCCAATGGAATTCGACCAAGTGTCTTTTAACATTCGCATATCGCTTTATGTACTTGTGACAATCCTTCCAGGGACACTTGAACACCGAGAATTGTAGGTTCATGCAGTGACGCAAGTGGTTGTTTAACTGTTTCTTGCACGACACCTTTTGCAAACAGTCGTTCCACCTGCAGATCCCGTCTCGATGGGCTCTGTGTCTGTTACCTATTAGGTGTCCTAACGCCTGGGTAACCGGTACTATATCGTTGCATCCACTCCACTTGCACTGGAAAGCCAATTGGTGTGTCCGGATGTGTTGTATTAGTTTACCCATTGGCAAGATCAGAAGCGTTGGAAGTGTGCAACTTCTATTCTCTGTCAATCCCGCCTCTCACAGGGGGTTGCACGGATTTTTTCTCGTATATCAATGTTGTCGTGCGGAGTTGTCAGGAGAGAACTTGCGATACCTGTTGTCGGACAGCAGTGGCGACATGATGGTGGTGTGACCTCAACTTTAGGTCGGATGAATTATCTCGCCGACGTGCGGGAGGCTCAACCACCGCTCCAATCGTCGAAGAAATTGGCAAAGGTTCTGAAAAGAGCCCTGGTAACGTTGTTGGCTATGCTTGAATATTTGGTCACGGTTTGATCAAGTGTTGATAGCAAGAAAACCTCTTATTATTCACCCGTCTACACGAAAGTCGAACCACCCTACACGAGTAGGATTTTATATCCCGGTAATCTGTTGAAACTGAAGTGTTTCAATGGCAGAGAAAATATCATCCAACTCAATGGAGGGCCCAAACTATAAATTGCTGTTAATGTTTGCTCCATCGCTAACTCCTGTGTGTAATCTTATGGTTCCTTTAACCTCTGATTTTGATCAAACTTCTAGTCATTGGTCTGGCAACAATGTCGACTAGGATTCCGGAGAGTGAACCGCAACCAACGCCCGCAACCTATTCCCAACATGTTGTCCAACTACCTACAATCTTCATTAATGGCCAAGTTCTCATTCTCGTCAGCTCTTGCGCCGTGCTTGGCCTTAGCGCCTACAGCCTGAGCTTTGGAGACGGTGACCACGGCAACGTTTCGACACTGATCATAGCCGTGGTGACGATAATCGTGCTTCCGTACTTCCTCGTCTCTTCACTCGTCGAAGCTGCAGCATTTATATACCATCGAATTGCAATCCTAGTCCTCACAATTCTCGGTGTCATCGCATGGGCGGGCGCTTTCATCAATCTAGCTTTAGAGATTACCGGTGCGTGGAATTGCTATCGGAACGCCGATTTCCAAAGGGTCTGCTATTGGGAGCACGATCTGCCCGAAAAGCCGTACTACCGCGAAATGGTCGCCGAAGCCACGCTTGGGGGCTTAATTTTCGGACTGCTGGTTCTTCTTCTTTTTGGATTCTCGTTCTTCCTCAATCGGGCGAGGCGAGAAGGACAGCCAGCAAACTACTGGGCTGCTAGAGATGGAATTGCAAACGCGCAACCGAAACCAAACTTCGCAGAAACGCAGGAACGAAATTGGAATCTGCAAAACGGTCCGACTAGAAACGATGAGAATGGTACGAGAGGCGGTTTTGTATAACGACATGGATTTATCTAACGCCTAAATAAAAGTGCTGGTGGATGTATGACTGGTGGCTATGAGAATTATTAAGACGAGATTGTTCATAGGTGACCTAGCACCTTATTCGCATAGATTAAATGGAGTGATACCCTTCAGCGACCGTATCTGTCGTGTTATTATCTTCGTCTGTGAAGCGAATTTGGAATCCAGAAAGTGAGTCAACAAGCACGCATTTGAAGTGACAGAAAATCCTTTCATCGAAAATCTCTTCCGACGTAACGCCAGCATCATTACACGTCGGTGTAGCTCAGTCGACTACTGGAAGCTCGCCCTCGAATTCCCGCAAAGTAATCTCCACCAGCTTCGCTCGCGAATGACATCGATTGGCTGAATCCCAATCCTCTGGAAGCTATAGGCGGCTCCAAGGTGGGGGAAAGGGTTCGCCGTATATGTTCTTCCACCACGACATATGGAGAACTCGGAGAGCCAGGTTCAGAATTGAACAACGTCTCCGCATCTGGAGATACCGGTCGGTCCTCCAGGTCTTGAATCGTAAAGGGAAGCGGACGCGCCCATTCCGGAGGCTCTATGTCATAGTCATAGTCGTCCTCTTCATCCATTGGCAAAAACCTCCGCGGTAAGAAAAAGAACACTGTTCTTGTCAGCACGCGGAAGAACCTGACAGTAACGTAGCGAAAGTGGCGCAATGGGTAGTCGCGATCGTCCGGCTCGCCATCATAGTCGTCGTCATCGCCCTCTTTGACGTCTTTGACCTCTTCATCCTCTTCGTCCTCTTCGTCCCTTTCGTATCTCCAAAGAGTACGAATGACGGGGATGCTTTTGTGAAACTGGTACTTGCCGAACAATGGTGCATATAGCCGATTAGGGCCGGTTCCGTACTGGAGGTAATCCTCTTTCTCTTTATCGACTTGCTCGTCGTCTTCTTCGTCATCCGAGTCGTCTAGCTCGTCTTCATCGGTCGTAATTTCCTTCTCGCCCACGAATCGAGTCCAGCCTTTCTCCATATTCTCTCGGAAAGGAACGTTGTGCATTAAGGATTTGAGCATAGCACTGATTCTGTTGACGTAGAAAGCAATGAAGATCAAAGGAGCAAAAATGGCCACGGAAATCCCAACTGATTCGGCGTTAGCTACGCAGAAGATCACATCCACTCAATGTCTTACAGAGATAGCCCGAGACTCTCCTAATCGGCCAAGAAGTAGCTCCGGAGTTATCTTTGGGAAATGATCGGATCGGAATTGCGAAAAACGCGGCTAGAAAAGACATGGGCAGCTACGAAAAGGTTAGAAATGCAGCGACAGCTACACGGAGTTAACTCCGTCGACGACGTACAAAGACGATGGTCACAATGGTGAAGACAAGCATGATCTGAGAGATTCACTGTCAGCCATAGAATCCTAAATCAGCCTTTCAAATCTTACATTGGCTTGCTTTTGCGTTTCTTCCGAGCCTTCTCGTGCGAATCGCGCTTCCCATGCGTTGGCGTGCTTCTGCTTCAGGTCGATGAGAGTCTTGATCTGTAGAGAGTTATTTTCGAGAGCTGGACATGACGACTGTGCTCAGCCATACCTCTGCTTCAACCTTTCCAGAATATGCGATCATGGTCTCCACGCTCTTCATGTTGTCTTCCACAATGCCACGGTTGGACACGATTAGATGCTCCTCTTTGAGGGTTAGAGCGAAGGAAACACTTTTCTTTTCCTTTTCGGCTCTTGGCTTCTGGATTTTCTCGGTGTCTCCAGCATGTTCAGGGATTTCAGACTTTTCAGATTTGCTTGACTTTTCTTCATCTTTGTGATGTGAATCATGAAAGATCCGCTCGAGCTGTTCGAGTACCTCTTTCTGTAACACCAGAATCGATTGAACAATGTGCAACTCGTCCTGAATGTCCATGATTGTCACCAGCAATTTTGTCTCTTTGTTCAGCTTGAAGAGCTTGTTACTGTACAACGCTCTCTTCTTCTGATTGTACTTTATCCCTTTGTCCGTGTACAGGGTCCGAGTGGTGTCATCAAAGGATTTGATTCGCTCCGTGAGTTGGCTAGCCTGTCAAAAATTGATGTCAGGTTCCATTTTCGCACTTGTGGAGGGAGCATTTGCGTACCACGTCATTCATGGACGCCTGGAAACAGTCCTGGAATTTTATGCCCAGCGGCCCCTGTCTTTCAAAAAAGTCCAGACCGGCTCTTAAAATCAAATGAAGCAAGCGTTCTGGCGAGTCGACGAAATACGGTTGCTCCTTACTGTTGAGAGTGTTTGAAACGATGTCCTTCAGAGTGTATGAGTTCTTGGGAGTATCGCCAATTGGAGCTGGTTTGCTCGGATCCCACGGATCGGAGAAGCTACTGATCACAGTGCCTGCGCCACTGTTAGCATATTCTACCAGCAGACCTTTTCCCAGGCTATGACATGAGGAAAGGGAGTAACAACCATCTTGGAGAACCCATATCCAGAGCTGATCCACCATCAGGAGCGGGTGATCTTTTCCTGACACCTTTGTGTGTTTCTCTGCCCAGCGCAGTGCGACTTGGTTGTCGTCTCTGGCCTTAGTGGATTCCAGCATCGGGTAATAGAACTGATGCAGAGTCCGACGGCAATGGAGAGGCCTTGGCTCCTGCAAATATCCTTGGATTGTGTCCTCATGTAGTTTCTCGTCCTCAGTCTGCGCGTTAGGGTTAATCGGCTTCTCGTTCGAGATAGACCTCTCAACGGCTCTGTTGAAGTTCTGCCGCTGCTGTCGCCGCTCATAAGTCAGGATTGGTACCTGTCACAGTGAGAAACGTGCCGTGAACACTAGCTAGTCATACGTACGAATAGAACAAGGGCATCCGAATTTTTTGATTTGACTTCCGTGAGAATTGTTTCGGCAGCCTGAATGCCTGTGGTTTTCTCCGGCGAGACTTTGGAATCTGCTTTATCCATATACTGGGACTGAAGCTGATGTTAGGCGAATTTTGGCCACAACTATTCCTGCCAACTCTACCTGTTTATATTTCCGCGCAATTCTCATCATGTATCGATCGAACGGACCTCTGCCTGTAATATTACTCGTTAGCAGGCAAATTTCGACACCAATATCAAAATATAGAGTTGATGCGCACCCGTATGCCGTCGGTCGGGCATAGAGTCGTCTTGGATGCGCAGGCTGAGGAAAAGGTCCTACGGAAAATTGTGAATAGGTAGTTCAATAAACTTATGGCTTTCCGATGGACTAACATGAAGCCATTGTTCCTAAATGATTGTTAAAGGACAACTTCAACCTAATCAGGGTGTCTACTTACGTTGTTAGCTGGGATGTGAACCCAGCAGCACACCAGGTCGTCTCTCATCTCCTCACGAATCGCTTTGGCGCTCTTCTTGTGGCCATATATTAGGGTTGATACGGTTGGAGATCCATTTCGGCACTTGTTGTATCTCTTTCCATATTCGCCCTCCGTCCAAATCTGCACTAATCTGGTGCGGACGTTGTCGCAGGCATCCTTTTTGGGGCCGTCCTTGGGACGCTTCAAAGTTTCCGATTTTGTAGTGGCCTGTGATTCCCTCAAACCAGTGGTGTCCAAGGCGTCCAGAATCCACCTTTTATCTTTAGCGTACTCCGAAGCCGTCTTTTCCTCACAGTCTTCGATATCGAGAACGTCCCATTCCCCTGTCAATTGTTCTATTATATCCCTCCAGAGCTCTTGCTCCTCAATTTTCTTCTTGTCGCTGACATCGTATTCTTGCTTCGCGGATCTCTTGTCGGGTACATCAAGTTCTGCAGCACCTTGAACCGCGAGGTGAAGTGGCGTCCGGCGATCAGAGTCCATAGTTGCGACTTTTGCGCGTCCTTGATTCAGAAGAATACGAACTCCCTCGGGACTCCTATTCAACGCGGCTTTATGAAGAGGTGTGCGCAATTTGTCGTCAGTTAGCTCAACTGGAAATCCTATTTCAACGTAGTCTTTGAGTTGGGTGATTGAATTGATCGAACTAGCAGCTTTGTGGACAAGAAAGCTCGCTATGCGCACGCATATGTCTCTGTATTCAGGATCGCGCTGATAGGACGATTTCTGCCTTGGCATATTTCTCGGTTGAATCTTCTGGAAGAGTATCCCCGACATTGAAATCGGATCCTATTGAAAGTTAGACGTATATTTCGGTAAAACACGGTCGAGAGTCGTACCAGCAGCTTTGTCCCTTTCTTATCAGGTTGGCCAGGGTTGTAGAACCACACAAGACATTTTGATTTTTCACCTATCTCTTTGTGAAAGGACTTCCAGATGCCTTCAGCATCAATGGATTTCTTCTCCACCCATTCCTTGTGAGGCCCTGGAATTCCAGCATTTGGACCTAAGGGGACGCCAGCAGGTCGGTCTTTCGACTCAACTTCACCCGCTGGAAACAGTGCGTTCACGAAAATGATGCCAGTAGTTTGGTCAAGAATTTGGATTGCGTCTGCGGACAGCTTTGACCTCGCATCAACCAGTAACCCGATCGCCATTTGCAGGACCAGAGCGCCGAAACCGTGGGCGAGGAAAACGATCGGAACATTACTCTTTCCCTTTCTCTCGGTAATCAGGCGCTGAACGAATTTTTCTGCCATCTCGTTGAGGAAGTCGTTCGGTTTTGAAATTTTCTTCGGAGTAGTGCAAGAGAATAGCAGCATGCGTGCGTTGGGAACATCGAGTGGAAGTAGATAGTGGCGAGGCACTGTTGGTTTAATATCAGCAGATCGCCGCCCTACGCTTTCTGTTCTTTCAGAATGACGTCCGTCCCGAGAAGGAGTCGTTGCTCTCTGATCACCGGTCGCTGACGTTCGAGATTGTGGTGCTGCCGAGCTAACTGGCCGCGAAGGAAGTGGAGGCGGTGCTTCTTCATTGCCGTCACCACGTTCCTCAGACGTTGCAGGCATTCCAGGTATGCTGGATAGCCCGCCCGTGGATGTAGGCTGGATGGGTTCAACACCTGGCCTAAGTCGCGCAGCTGCATCATCACCCGCTCTCACAGCACTGGCTGAAGATGATTCTGCAGGATGCGGTTGGACCGTCGGCCCGTTAACATCTTGCGACTGTCCGCTAGCAGGCTGTCCGCTAACTGGTTCAGTGACGCCGGAACCTGATCCAATTGACTTTTTACGAAGTTTCCCGCTTTCATCCGTCGAAGACTGTCTTCCTCGTGGTTCTTCACCAGGGGGTTTCAGTCCTTCACCTTCCTGGGCACGCCCTGTGTCTGCAGGAGTTGACTGTGCCTTGTCCTGAGTAGCTTTGCTTGTTTTGCCATCAGAATCAGAAGTGTTGCTGGGAATAACTTCACCGAGATCCAAGATAGTCACAATGTCCACTATAATGTCATAACTTGTTAGCCTTTTTTCGGTAGGGATGGACTTGAGCTGGTAGGGGTCCTGTAAACCGTTAGATCTGGTCAAAGAAGTAGTGAGATTTAGTACGAACAACATCCGACACCTCTTTCGGCTCCTTCGACTCTTTCGGTGGCTTTGGCTCTCTCGGCGGCTTTGGTTCTTTCGGGGGTTTAGGTTCTTTCGGAGGTTTCGGTTCTTTAGGTGCTTTCGGTGGTTTCGGTTCCTTCGATTCGTCTGCAGCAGTCTTTGCTGAAGGAATTCTAAGAAAGGGGATTATAGGCTTTCTGGGGGTAGGTGCGGCTATTTCAGGCTCCTCGGGTTTAGTAGCGCCTTCTGTTGCTGAAGGTTCCTGGGCTGGTACAGGCTCTGTGACCGTTGGAGCTTCTCTAGCTGCGGCAGCGTCCCCTGAAGGTGCCTCAGTCTCAGTACCAGTCCTGCCTCTCTGCCGTAAATATTGCCCAATCTGTGTAATTCTCGTTCTCATATTCGAAGGGTTTTCATCCTTGGGTGCTCTCCCTTTTCGAGATTGATCTTTACCCGAAATGGCAGGATCTTTGGAGTCATCGCCTTGCTGAGGAGCTCCCAGCGTCTGCGCATCACTGCCGCCGTGCGCAGGCAGAGAATCGTTTGCTTTCCCAATATTCGGATCCTTCGGAATCGCATTAAAAGGTTTCTCATTACTGCCCGGCGGCTGTGGATCTTGATGCGAGGCGGTTGGCGCATTTTTAGGTAGTTCTGACAGCCTTGCTGGTGGGAGTGTTTGCTCTAGCTGAGGCTTTTCTGTCGTCTCGGATTGCAATGGATTTTCCGCCGGAGACTTGTCCGCTGAGGTGTTTGGAGGGTTGCCGTCTTGGTCTTCCGAGTGGATGGGAATGGATGCGAGGGGCGCGTCTTCCTTGGCAGATGACTCCCCAAGGCCTTCTTGTTGCCCAAGATGGGAAGTTTCAGGGTTTGCAGTCGAGGTATACACTCCTGGTTTCGTATTCTCAGCGTCAACGGCGCTTGATGCCGCAGTAGGCAGCGATGGTAGATCGCTTGCTTCTGAGTTAGAGATTGGTTTATCGGTTTGTGGCTGTTCAACTGCTGTATTGGAGTCGTCTTCAGTAGCTTTTGTCCCTTGGGCCGCGACTTGACTGTGGTCTTCTTTGAGTGAAGTCGGTTCGGAAGCTGGATTAGTCTCAGGAGGCAATGCTTGCACAGAAGTACTTGCTGTTTTGTAATCCTGGCCGGAAGGAGTAACCGAGAAATGAAGCTCAGAAGCGGCTGGAAGCGGCGAGGCCGTAGGAATATTTCCAGAGGGCTCAACTTGCTTGGTATCAACGCGCTCCTCCAAGCCCTCGCCGGAGGCAGGGTCCATCGAGTTGCTCGATGCCATGTCTGAAGAACATGAAATTAGGAAAATAAAAGGGATCAGAGAGAACTTTAAGCTTCCTCAAGTCAAGCCACTGGGAGATAATATTCTCCGATTTGAGACCAGGTCGCGTATCTAAGCTCTGTTTCCGCCGCATCCACCGTTCAAAAACAAATGCAACCGGAATGATGACAGAGGAGCCGACTTCCATTGGAAGTGCAACCTTGCCGACGACTATTACAGCTGATGCAGTTGGCGGCGGCAGCTCACACGCACACATTCAGCCCAGCGCCCGGAGGGCGACGTATGGCGTGCCCATGAAGTCAGTTATCGGAGGAAATTTCACATCGCAAAGCTAGAATTTGTTAAGGTCCAATCATGGCCATGCAGATCTGCGCGGCAGATGCTCTTAGAAATCAAGCTTCTCCGGGTATTCTTACTGTCGTTCCAAAGGTAAGGCGCCTTCGCTGTTCTCAGACGCGGTAATGTAAGTCAGTGGTATGTGACTCGAATGAATGATGCAGCGTACCCCTGTGCCAGGATCCGAACGGTCGGTGAAAAGGCATGCTTTTGGAGAAATGGGCTGGATTAGGCCAACACCCCTTCACAGTTGGACTGCTGTCATTCATGAGGCGAGCTGAAAATGCCGGCCGCTGGACACGCTTGGGGTTGGGGTCGACATGGATCTTCCGGCCCGCAGCCGTCAGCTTGACCAGATTTGGCACTGTTCCTTGGGGATTATCTGTAGATGAAAATCGTTTTCCGTCAAGCTTTCTTACCGCTCTCTCAACTACAGGCTGGCAGATCACAGATGAACTGACAATCGGGCAAAGGAAGACCATGGTCTCGGCGCCTCCCGAGCGTGTCATCGCGTTGAACTGTCTCGAAGAGAAGTCGAAGAGATATGGGCTGTCAAAGCTTTCGGAAATAAAACCGCAGAACTGCAGTCGGTTAATTGGGCCACCGAGGAACGGCAGAAAAGGCTGGACGAACCTGCACCTCGCTGCTGTTCATTCTCGCTTGAGGTTGTCGGCCAGGGTTTGCATCGTGGCGCCAAGGTTCGTATCGCCGTCGAATACCGTGATCGGTATCTCGGTATTTCCTGCCGTGTTGTACATAAGCGACAGCGCAGACTGCGCCGAAAGGCGTCAAGGGTCCGAACACATCAGACCACGCTTTCCGATGATTTCTCCTTTGGGCGTTATTGTTGCACCATTCAACACCGTGCAGCCCCACTGCGGCTCCCCGCACGTGGGCACTGAACAACACGCGACGAGTTCGTAAGCAGCAGCCACCGAAAACAGTGGGGAACAAGCGCCGATGGAAGCGAACACGCAGCGCAAAGTGTGAGGGAACACGGAATGCTGTGTACGACTTCGAGCGTATTGATATAGGGCGATGGATCAGGCTGTGGTTTCTGTTTCCTCTCCATGGACGAGAAATGAGTTTGCTTGGCCTGGAGACCCGTACATTTGGTGTCGCGGCAGAACGAAGTGAAGCAATCGAGTGAGGTGAATGTGCGAAATCCTCTACCATGCCGTGGCCCTGCGTCTTCGCGACCGACGGCAGAAGCCGTATATTCCTCTTTCCCAGTGACGGCTCTCTTCTCAGCCGTAAGATGGCAAAGCCAAGAAGTGGCTGCGCCGGTCGAATTGCCGGAGGTGGTTGCAGGTGCTCCGTACGCTGGGCAGATTTCACCTCAGGCGTCAAGAATGGCTTTCGCGGGAAGTTTACCGTACGTGTTGAAAACGACATCACAAGGCGTCCATTTACAAACGAATTCGTCAGGCACACACTTTTCTAAGTGGTTCGGAATTAGCCAGGCGGTATGGACCTCTTCGCTAGGCATAGACTCCGGCTCCTCATCTGTCTCCCCGCCGCTCTCGCCCGCCCCTTCTAGGACGTTGGGAGGAGCGGCCATTGGCGCTACTAGGGGTTATGTAATAGTAGTCACTTCGTTACCTGCTGGAAGCTGAGTGGCAATGTTTGTTGTGAGTTGAGTAGCCGTGCTTACTACCTGCTGGGTTGCCACATCTGCTAAGGGCTGTGTGATCCGGTTTACTGGGATTAGGTCGCTAGTCGATTGATTTACGTTGAGGCGACATAGTATCTCTTTCCGTAGTCGCATGGCAGACTCCAAAAGATTTGAGTATCGAAGCCGAGAGCAAAGGTATCCTGCAGAACGAAGGGATACTCGCTCATCATCCTGTGGCCTTCCGTCACTCATCCGCTGTTGTCCCCTACCAAACGGATAAAACACCATATACAGTAACAAACCGAGGCCTCCAAATTGAAATTCAGATTGCCGATCCATTCAGCGTTTTCGACTTCACAGCACCAGTATTCACTGGGATCTTGTCCTGTCGCTATGAGCACAACCTGAATGGGTCCATAGGTATTGCCTTAAATAGAGCTTCTGATCGATATTATCGCGAACCAGGTTCAGCTTTAGTCTTCGTGAACCATGAGAAGGCTAACTCCGCCAGGGTCGACACGGTGCATATCCACAAATGGGGACAGCGACCACGCCATGCATCCTCTTCCTCGTATTGTTATTTGCGCAGATTTCCATCGGAGCTACGTTTCTCTGACGGAATAGTGTTAGGACGGTACCTTCCCTCCCCGCTACGCGGGCCAAAAAGGACAGGATATCCGAAGCTGGCTTCGGATTCTGGGTACCGATATATGTAGTTCCTAACAGAATCTCCCTCCTCAGGAAGCTCGTCCCGGGGTTTCAATTGTGTAAGGAGCTCTACATGCAAAC